>Ga0224501_10000001_pt1 | contig 439528 bp, 402 predicted proteins | sample SF_Oct11_sed_USG_4_FD_169105 | JGI IMG/M metagenome (GOLD analysis project Ga0224501, IMG submission 169105) | Sediment microbial communities from San Francisco Bay, California, United States - SF_Oct11_sed_USGS_8_1 | ecosystem: Environmental > Aquatic > Marine > Sediment | place: USA...
TCATAGATTTTTATATAGGCCCAGGAAACCACGCCAAATTGAAAGACGTTAGTGATGTAATCCGCCAACAACATGGTAACTATCCATTCATCATCCAGTGGGTACAGGGCGGAGACGCGGGTGATTTCAGAGGTAACACCTGCAACGTAGGGAGGAACAAGTGTGTAGTAGATGGCATCATACGCGGTCCTGACATCTTCTTCGGTTATGAAGTCCTGGTAGGTTCCCAACACCAATACCCCTGCAATCAGGTTATCCCGCAGTATCGGTGATTTCACATCTAGGTATCGCTCTATCAATGCATTGGACAGGTTTTTCAGCCATAAAGGATCGTCTGGAAATGTTGTAATAACATCCACGGTTTGCAGGCTGATGCTGTGGGTTTCTCCGGTTAACATCGTTTCAACTTGCTGGATCAGGCCCGCGGTGGTGTCGTACCAGCTTTCCAGCTTGCGGAAGCCATCGTTCGCGGTGAATGAATAATGCAAGACATTATTATACGTGACGCCTTCGACCGTCATGCTCAGACCGGTTTCGATGATTTCCTTGCCGTGCACAATCATTCCGTCCAGGAACGCAATGGCCGGTGCTTTTATCCCGCTGATATAGGCGCGATGCTTCAGGTCCACTTCATGCTGGTAGATGGTGTCACTGGACTCAGTAGCTGTCTGGTGTGCCAACTGGTGTTCGCTTTTCGTGGTATCGATACTGTAATAACGAAAATCGTTGGCGCCACCGTTAGTACTGGTGGCGGCCAGCCATATCGGGTCATGACGAAACTTGATCTGGCGCGAATAACGAACAGCCGTACCCGGTATGGTATTGGTGCCATCAAAATAGTTATATCGATACGACCAGCGGCGGCCATCCTGGAAATTCAGGTAGTCGGTCCAGGTAATGGCGGTGCCCTTGATTTTGAGCAAGGCCCGGGCGACATGCCAGCGCGCATAGTTTGCGCTGACCAACGGCTGCGGATAGGGTCCCATGGCATTGGTCAGCGGCGTAAGCGTAGTAATGGCGCTGATGACGTCCATATCCTGTTCAAACTGCAGTGGTGTTTGGTCGAAATTAATCTGCATGCCGATAGCAGCATCGTTCATTGCGTCGGATATGAAAATTCCGTTATCGAGGTTGTTGCGGGTATAGATGGTGCCCTGGCTTAGTTGTCGATCCATGTCGATGGACTGGAGGAAACGGGCAACGTTGGTGATGCGGTTACTGACGGTCAGGTCATTGGCGGCCGGAAGCCCGTTCGGGTCCAGATCCCAGAGATAAACTCGCGCTGCACCAGGCGTCCGGCCCAGGGAGATATCGCCGATGAAAAACTCGACTTCCTCACCGTCGTAGTAGCTGAACACGCCCTGGTAGCCGGTCTTGCCGGTCAAGGTGGCGGTCCGGTATCCGACCCCCTCGATGAGATCATTTTCGCCATAGTGAAATGCGCCCTGCATGATTGGCGGGCCCACCAGCACCGCCGAGTACTGCAGCGATGCTTCGTCCTCATGTTCCAGGGCGCAAGCGGAAAGCAGCAGCAGGCTGGGAATCAAAACCAGTAACAACAGCAAGCGGGCGACGGTGATTTTCATGGGGTACCCTTATTATTGGCGTCGATGCAGCTGCCTGGATCGTGGTAGCGCGTACCCGGGCAACGCTTTGACAAACGCCACGTTATTATAATTGGGGTTAGGTGGTAAAGCCGCCGAAACCGTTAAAGACTGGCTCGCCTGCCTTCGATCCTGCAAGCCGATGGCGTTTGCAACGACGGCAAGCTGCCGGTAGACACAGTCACACCGGCTGATCCGGGCACCTTATCCTGATGTTCCGACTCTCCTTGCCGGGCTGAATATCGTGTTTTCTCAATTAGATAGCCGTGCTTTTGCAGATTTTCACTTGCCAATCCCGGGCCAGATTGCCACACTAGAAAAAAGCCGCCACGGATTGGCTGCAAAATGCGCATCGGATGCCGCAACTAGAATGAAATAATAATGCCCGCCGGTCTTTAAAGCGGGACTCACGCCACTGGTAATGGAGTCGAGGGTGAGATTGTCGAGCAGCGATTCGTCTGCCGGCAGCGATCAGGCGTTCTACGCCGAGCTGTTGCGGGCCTATTTCGACAGCACGAACGACGCGATTTTTGTCCTTTGCGACGAAATGAAGTTTGTCGCCTGCAACCGGGTTATGCAGGACTGGCTTGGCCGGAAAGAGGACGAACTTACCCGGCACAATCACCGCTTACCCATCACCGAGCTTTTACCCTCCATTGATTCCGGCGGCGCGTTTCGTACCGGTTTTGCCAAGGCTCGGGCCGGCGAAACCGCGCGCTTCGCCATTCATATTGAACCGGAACGGCGCCCGACACGCTGGGTCGAGATCAACATGCGACGTGTTGATGTTGAAGCCGGTGAATTGATTATCGCGGTTTGCCGCGACATCAGTGACCGCAAGGCCTACCTGGATGCCATTGAACAGCGGGCCACCCGCGACCCGGCTACCGGCCTGAACAATCGCCAGGTGTTCCAGCATCACATTGACAGCGTAATCAATAAACTGGAACCGTCTCAGTCGTTGGCCATCACACTTCTGGATATAGACCGGTTTCGTGACATCAATGAAAGCCTGGGATACCCCGTGGGCGACTCACTGCTGAAGCTGGTGGCCAGGCGCTTCCGTGATTTCCAGGGCAGCCACCCGGGAACCGATATCGCCGGCCTGGGCGGTGATCGCTTTGGCGTGATTTTCCGCGGCCACCAGCAATATGAATTTGCCTTGATGGCCCAGGCCCTGCAGGCCTACCTGTCGGAGAACATCGATAGCCCGGCCGGGGAACTCATTCTGGACTTTACCGTTGGCATGTCGATTTTCCCCAAGCACGGGAATGGTGCCGAAGAGTTGCTGCACAAGGCCGAGTCGGCGCTGCACTCGGCCAAAACGCACCATAATCGGCTGGTGATCTACCAGCCCCAGGGCATCACGGCCAGTGTCGATCACGTGAAACTGCGTGTGGAACTGGAAAAAGCCATTCGCAATCACCAGATCAAGCCTTACTACCAGCCCATCATCGGCACCCGCACTGACACGGTGCGCCTGGAGATTCTCGCCAGGTGGCACACCGAAAGCTTTGGCGAAATCGAACCGGATGAATTCATTCCGCTGGCTGAACATACCGGTCTGATTAACGACCTGACATTCTCCCTGGCACGCCAGGCCCTGACTGAATGCCTTCCCTTGTATGACGATGGCACAATCAGCAGCCTGTCGCTGAACGTATCGCCCTACAGCCTGAACAATACGCGTTTCCCCGGTCAACTGGCCAAGCTTCTCGATGAATTCCAGCTGGAACCGGAACACCTGATCCTGGAATTGACCGAGGGCTCGATCCTGCCCGACTCGCTGGCAGCAACGGCGGTGCTGCAATCACTGGGTATGCTGGGTTTTCGACTGGCGGTAGACGACTTCGGCACAGGTTATTCGTCACTGGTGCGACTCAAGCTTTTGCCTATTGCCGAAATCAAGATAGATCGCTCTTTCGTTGAAAAAGTACACGAGAACAAGGATGACGAAGAAATTGTTCGCGCCGCGGTTTTGCTGGCGCATGGCCTGGGTCTCGAGGTTGTTGCCGAGGGTGTTGAACGGGCGGCGGCTATCCCGCTGGTTCGGGACATGGGTTGTGACTATCTCCAGGGATACCTGTTTTCGCCGGCTCGCAGTATTGCCGACATACGCCAAACCATTGACCGGATTCGTGGCCAATATCTCAGCTTCGATGACAAAGCCGTACCCGAACCCGGCGAACCCTGATTTATCACCCTTCTACCCGATAGCTCGGCGAACACCGGGCTGAATGTTGAGCAGGATCAAGGACAGCGGCGTCCGGTTCTGATAAGTATGCGACATTGCGAAGGGGAATCCATTATGAGCACCATGACTGTAGTAATTGTGCTGGCCCTGTTAGCGACGGTCGCCTCCCTTGCATGGGGTATTGGCTCCATGGCCCACGGCGGCGATTACGATGCCCGGCACAGCACCCAGCTGATGACAAGCCGCATCGTGTTCCAGGGAATTGCTGTCCTGTTACTGATCGTGGCATTACTTGCCGGACTGTAACGCCAGCAATCGTTCACACGCCGGAGACAAGGCCCGCATGTGAACCGCGACCGTGCGCACTGCTTCGCAGGCCTACACACGCTTGCGGAGCTATCCCCCTTTTGCCCGCCCCCAGCGGGCAAACTTTTGTCCGCTCATCCAACACTGCCATTACACAGTATGGCAGGCTGCGCACAGGTCATTCTTGTTGGGGCCAGTAGTTAACCACCGACTGGATCGACATTGGTCGGGCTCGGGCTGGTCCATAAACTGGTTCATGGCGTCCGATTGTATTTGTCCGCCAGCCATGGCCAATTGCGTTTTTCGTTCCTGGTGACAGGATACGCAACTCACCTGGCCTTCCACCAGCCGCACGCGCGGGTTAAGCATGGCCGGGTGCACATAGCTGCCGGGTTTTCGGCTGGCATAGGTTTCGTAGTCCATACCCACAGGGTGATTAACCTGTTTGCCTATGCGGTTGAACTGCATTGGCGCTTCGGCACCCTTGATATCTATTTGCATGCCGTGGCTGCCGTTATGGCATTGCATGCATTGCGCGGTCGATGAATCCGTTCTGACAAGTTGCTCCGTTCCGGGCGCTGTCCGGACCTGGGGTGCCAACAGCCATGATTTAATCTTGGCTGCCAACCCACCGGCGTGAGCCGACTGGACAGAAAGCAGGAGTACAAACAGGGTGCTGCTCAAGAAACGGATTGCGATCATAGGGCCCTCTCAAAAAAAGAAACACTGGCTAACCTTGTTCGCCCAAAAGACCCACCGGTTAAGTAAACTACTGTTACGTCCTCACGGTTACATCATTCAAAAGATATTTTTTGCCAGGATCGCTACGAGTTACGCTTCTATTCATGTCCATTTCAATCAAATCAATGTACATTGATAGACAGACTTGTTTCATGAGTTGCGATGTGTTGTTACCATTGGCTGGCCTGCCATTTCCGGATTACTGATCACCATGAATGATTCCATTGCCAAACGCTGGTTGGCCGAAGCTGAACGCACCGCCAACAGCAAGGATCTAGAAGGTCATCTAAACCTGATATCACGCCATGTCAGCCTGCAAGGTGTGCCCGGCTTCGACAATATTGATTACGATGCCTGGGCGGCACAATGCCAACACGAGTTTGAAAACAATATCCTCAAGTCAGTTCGCTATGACGGCTTTAAGCTTGTTGCCGACAGTGGCAATCGCGTCATGTTCAAGACCTTTGAAACGGTTGAAGCCCATGACGGCACGGTGAATGCCCAGGGCGTGGAGATGCTTCTGGAGCTGGAGCCCGACGGCAGCTGGCGCCTGGTCCAGGAACGGGTGTTACCCGACGATGAAACCGAACATGATGGCCTGTTACCGACCAGGGACTAGTGTTGTTGCCTGGCCTGCTAGTTGAACAACAGGTAGTCGGTATTGGCCCGAATCTCTACATGAAAGTGATCATGATGCGCCCGGTTGTAATGAGGCGTGAGGATCCAGTGAAACAGGTCTTCCTTTGCCGTATCACAAATAAAGTTTCGCAGGTAACGTTGCTTACCGGACTCATTCTCCGGTGATGCACACACTTCGGCACGAGGCCGGTGATCCTTCCAGTCCCGCAACACTTCATATTGTTTGCCATCCCGGGTAACCATGCGCGCAATATCCAGCGCCAGCGCATAGTGATGGCCACTGGTATTACCACGACCACCAATACGGGCACCGGCGGCATGGGCACGCATATGGTAGACAGTGGCGATATTGTATTTTTTGAATACCGGCGACATACCGATCAAGGCCGCCACCAGTCGACAGTCCATCACGGAAAACTTTTTCGAGCTGCCGGTATGCTTGTAGCGCACACCATCTATGGGCGAAGTGATTCTTACCGGGTAACTGACATCCCCGACTTTGTCCAGGCGCGTGTACTTCACGTTGTGCTTGTCGAGCAGGTCAAAACATTCCTTTTCGTCAAGCTTGATCAGTCGCAAGCCGTTCATGCCCAGGAAATTGTCTGCAAGGTACATGGGATCACGAAAGCGTTCCGCCGGGTCCGCGCCCTTTTCACGCACGAGGAAATCGATGTACGCCTGTAACGCTGCGGCGCGCTCCGGTTCTGCGGCATCCAGATAATAGTAGGCCGCCATCAGCGTCGTACGATTGCGCACATCCTTGCTGTTATGGTCGGCGCCTGCCTGCACCAGGGCAATCGCGTTCGTGCCTTGCCCGGCATTCAGCGCTTCATGCACGATGTTGTTACCGAAGCTTGCCAGGGCACCAGGATTGGCGCCCTTGCTGACCAGGAATCGAATCATTTCTGCGCGATCAGCCTGTCGAACCACCCTGAGCAAGAGGTTGCTCATGCCGTTCTCGTCAACGGGCAAGCTGGCGCCGTCGTCCAGGGCTGCTTTCAGTTTGGCAACATCACCCGTATCGAGCGCGGTATCAAGCAACTGCTCGGCTGCAAAAATGCGGTCAAAGGAATCGGCTTCGGACAAGGGCAGGACATCCACCACCATACTCCAGCCGTAGCTGAAGTAAGCCTTTCCGCCGGTCTCCGTCTGCCTGAGTATGGTAATCCCGGTATCGCTGTCCCATTCCGGTTGCTGGAGTGCGCCGGATTCGATGCGCTTTCCCAACAGGCGCACGGCAACCGTTTCGCCGGCCTCGAGGTTGCGCTTTTCGATAATGGTTCGTACCCGCGCGAGGTGGTCGGCGGTACTCATTCGGGCCAATCCGGCCTCGGCCCGGCTAATGGTCCGCACACCCTGGTAGCCGGATCCATATCCCATGCCTGGCGATGTACCCGATCCGGAATCCGGGCTACCGGCGCAAGCGGACAACAAAAAGGCAATGGCTACAGTGACCGGGAACCAGCGCTGAACATGACGATACACGACACAACTCCAGGGCGGTTGATTCCGCCTATACCGACAGCATAGACGGCTTCTGTACCAAATCCACATTGAAGTTGTGATTCCTGGGGATGGAAGATTTTTTGCTCAAAATGCACTAGCATTGCGCCTCGTTTTTGCAGGTGGTATGTCGTGAACACAATTAATTTTCAGCCCGGTCAGCGATGGATCAGCAATACGGAGCTACAAATGGGCCTGGGTACAGTGTTACGCACAGATCACCGGGTGGTGGAAATCTCGTTCCCGGCCACAGGCGAAACCCGCATTTATGCCAAGCAGACGGCTCCGTTGACACGTGTACGTTTTTCCGTCGGCGATGCCATTCATGCCCAGGACGGGCGGACCATGAACGTCGCGCGTGTTGAGGAAGTCCACGGCCTCATCAATTACCACGGTAACGATGAACACGGCGAGGCCTTGATTATCGCTGAAGGCGAACTGAATGACCTGATGCAACTGAACGGTCCGGCCGATCGCCTGCTCACCGGCCAGATCGACAGCCGTAAATGGTTTTCACTTCGGCGACAAACCCGTGAACACATACATCGCCTGGCCAAGAGCAGCCTCTATGGCCTGGTAGGTACGCGTACCAGCCTGATTCCTCACCAGCTGTACATTGCCCACGAAGTCGCCAATCGTCATGCGCCACGTGTATTGCTCGCCGATGAGGTGGGTCTTGGCAAAACCATTGAGGCCGGCCTGGTCATCCACCACCTGTTGCTCAATGAACGTGCGCAACGCGTCCTGGTTGTAGTACCCGAAGCCCTGGTGCATCAATGGCTGGTGGAAATGCTGCGCAAGTTTAACCTGCTGTTCAGTGTATTTGACGAGGAGCGCTGTGAAGCAATCAGTGTTGACGCTGAAGATCCCGATACGGCGATCAACCCGTTTGAAACCGAACAACTGGTACTGTGCTCGCTGGATTTTCTTACTGCCAACGAAGATCTCTATGACCAGGCGCTGTCCGCACGATGGGATTGCCTTGTTGTTGATGAAGCCCATCACCTGGCCTGGTCACCGGAACACAGCAGTATTGAATACGACTGTATCGAACAACTGGCGCTCAGTATTCCCGGCGTATTGCTGTTAACGGCGACGCCGGAACAGCTGGGGAAAACCGGCCATTACGCGCGATTGCGGCTGCTTGATCCCGACCGGTTTCCGGATTTTGCTTCCTTTGCCGAAGAACAACATCACTACGCGCCCATTGCCGACACGGTCGATAACCTGGCGGCCAATACGCCGCTTACCGACGCCAGTCTCGCGGTACTAAACAGCACGTTGGCCGAAGGCGATAACCGCGACTACCTGGCCTGCGTGCTGGATAACGATGCCGATGAACAAGCCAGGGACCATGCGCGGGCACGGCTGATTAATCATTTGCTTGACCGCCACGGTACCGGTCGCGTGTTGTTTCGCAATACACGTCACGCCATTACCGGTTTCCCGGATCGACGCTTGCATGCCTATCCGCTGCCCCTGCCGGCAGCTTATGCCGACATGAACCGTGCCATGGATGTTGGCACCGAAGAACTGGCGCAGTTGCCGAACATCTTGTTATGTCCTGAACGCCTGTTTCATTCGGCAGAGCGCGGCCAGCGTTTCTGGCAGGATGTTGATCCACGCCTGCCCTGGTTGCTGGACAAGCTGCAGGCGCTGCACCCGGACAAGGTTCTGCTTATTACTGCTCATGCCCAAACGGCACTGGATATTGCCGCCTGGCTGCAACAACAATCCGGCATCCATGCAGCCGTTTTTCATGAACACCTGAGCATCATCGAACGCGATCGCGCGGCGGCATTTTTTGCCGACAATGAAAAGGGCGCGCAAGTGCTGATTTGTTCCGAGATTGGCAGCGAGGGCCGCAACTTCCAGTTCTCACATCACCTGGTATTGTTTGACCTGCCGCTCAACCCGGATCTGCTCGAACAACGGATTGGCCGACTTGATCGTATCGGCCAACAATACACCATAGATATCCACGTACCGTATATCGAGGACAGCGCCCAGGCGGTGATGCTGCACTGGTACCAAGAAGGACTCCAGGCTTTTGAACATCCATGTACTGTCGGCACCAGCGTTTTCAGCGACACCGCTGACGAGTTAACCACATGCCTTGTCCAGCATGACGAAACCCGCCTGGCCACGCTGGTTGATCGCACACGCGCGCTGTACAACCACTACAATTCCGAGCTGCAACACGGGCGTGATCGCCTGCTGGAAATGAGTTCGTGCCGTAAAGTCGAGGCCGAGCGACTGATTGACGAGGCTTTGGACCTCGGGGACGAGAAGCTGTTGTCCGCATGGCTCGACAAGGTATTCGACAGCCTCGGTATAAATTCGGATATTCACAGTCACACCAGTCTTGTCATTACCCCGGGCGAACACATACGCGCCAGCCTTCCCGGGCTTGATGAAGACGGGTTAACGGTCACCACCAATCGTCAAACTGCGCTCAGCAACGAGGATATTGAATACCTGAGCTGGGAACACCCATTGGTTCGGGCTGCCATGGACACGGTAGTCAGCACCGAAATGGGCAATACCTCGATGGTGACGATCAAGCACAGCGGCCTGGAACAGGGCACGTTGCTGGTAGAGTGCCTGTACAGTCTTGAAACTGCCTACAGCCAGGTTGCTGATAGCCGTCGCTATCTTCCGGAATCCGGGATCCGTATTGTCATTGATCACCAGGGCAATGATCGTTCCGCGTTGCTTGCCGATGAGATCATAGAAAGCACCCAGTCACGCATTGGTGGTGAAATCATTACCAAGGTGATCCAGATGCACGGTGCGACGCTGCGCGACATGCTTGGTCGATGCAAGGCGCTCGCCAACCAGCAACTGCCTTCGCTGGTCCGGGACGCCAGGCAGCGCGCCGAAACCGAGTTCCGTCACGAGATTGACCGACTGGTCGCACTGCAAACCGTCAACCCGAATATTCGCGATGATGAAATTGAATACCTTCGCGTTGTTGAATCCGACATGCTTCAGCGTCTTGATGAAAGCCTGGCACAACTCGATGCCGTACGGGTAATGATAGTCATCTGATCCGGGGCGTCGGCTTGCAACCGTGGCGCCGGGGGCGTACAACGGTGCTGACTAAATCGATACATGTATTAACACGGAGGTCAGCAATGAGCAGTCACGTATACAAGATTATTGAAATTGTTGGATCATCGGAGAAAAGCAGTGACGATGCCATACAGAACGCGGTCGCCAAGGCTTCCGAATCACTGCGTAACCTGGACTGGTTTGAAGTAATTGAAAGCCGCGGTCATATAGTTGACGGCAAGGTGGGTCACTACCAGGTCAAACTGAAAATTGGTTTCCGCCTGGACTGAGTAACAACATCCGGCCGGTGAAACAGGATCCTGCTTCACCGGTCCTGGACGCGATGCCTTTCATTGCGGCCCAGGCAGCCGTTGCGATAAAAGCTCCCGAACCGCCAAAGTCATGCGGCACCCGGTCCAGTAAACGGTCCCCGATCGGTTTCAGTATTCTCGTCGACAACGCCGAAACTGGAAACACTGTTGGACAGTAACGGTATTCGACTGGTCGACCAGCCACAAAATCCCTTCAGGTCCCGCCAGATCCGGTAGCCCGCAGCCATGCCACGGTCGTCGAACAACTATCATCGTCAGGTTAAGCGTATTGAAACTGGCTACGATTACGGTTTCTAAAAAGATTGGCGGGAAACCGTTGAGCTTTCCGGATCAACCACCCGAATAACAACGGGGCCATGGGCAGGCAAAAATCCACTGGTGTCACCCCCAATTGCAAACTTTTTGTAAAATCATCGTAAAAAACTGTGTGATTTACGGGTGATTGTATATCGGGAGCGGGCGCCTCCCCTATAATAGTTTCTACGTAACCTATACATTTATAGTCAGGACGACCTGCCTTTATAACCATATGAACCCGGTTGACAGAAATTTTCGGGAGCAGGTCCACCTGCTGTTTCAAGCCATGCCTATCTCGGTGGTCGGCACGTTTTTGGGCATCGGGTTCATGGTTCCGGTCATGTGGCCGGTAGCCAACACGTCGTTACTGTTCGCATGGGTTGCGGTGTTCGCCCTGATCACGATTGCTCGCGCTGTTCATGCGCTGCATTTTCTTAAAACGGAACATTCTATTGTCGATTTCCGGCCATGGGCCTGGCAATTTGCGCTCGGTACTTGTGCCGCCGGCTTGCTGTGGGCCATGACCAGCGTTTTACTGGTTCCCAAGGATGATGTAATAAGGCAAATCATTCTTTCGTTCATGCTGGCCACAACCTGCGCCGTGGCCATTACCAATATTTCCAGTATGTTGTGGGTTGTGCTGCTGTTTATCAGTGTAGTCATGATTCCGCTGGTTATGGTGTTTCTGGCGGCAAAACACGAATACGCCAACCTGATGGTAATGCTGACTACATTGGCAACGGTGCTGTTCATGCTTGGCGCAACGCGCGCAAACCGTTCCATTATCGAAAACATACGCTATCGCCTGGAAGCGGAACTGAGCGCACGCGTACTGGAGCGATCGCAACAGCGACTGAAGATGCATATTCAGCGCACACCACTCGCGGTTATTGAATGGGATCCCGATCTCAATGTCACCGCCTGGAACAAGGCGGCCCAGGACATGTTCGGTTATACCGAATCCGAAGTGCTCGGACGCAATGGCATTGACCTGCTGGTACCGAAGCATGCCGCAGGCCAGGTTGTCGACGTCAAGGATGACCTGTCCCATAACCAGGGCGGCTTGTACAGCGTAAATGAAAATATCACCAAGGACGGTCGCATCATTCTTGTCGAGTGGTTCAATACCACGCTAATCGATGAAAATAGCAAGGTTATAGGCATGGCTTCGCTGGCGCACGACGTAACCGATCGTGTACGGGTTGAGAAATTCAAAAATGAATTTATATCGACTGTCAGTCACGAATTAAGGACTCCACTAACTTCCATGCGAGGCTCGCTTGGCTTGGCGCTGGGCGGGGTGGTTGGCGAACTCAATGGCGAACTGAAAAACCTGGTCGGTATTGCACACAGAAATGCTGAACGGCTGCAGCGGCTTGTTGATGACCTGCTGGATGTTCAAGGCATAGAAGATGGAAAACTTGAATACGTATTTGAAGACACGGATCTTACCGGCCTGATATTCAGGTGCCTTGATGCCAACAGTGGCTATGCGCACCAGCGCCACATAAACCTACGCACCAATTGCGATCGAGGCAAACAAATCATCGTACACGCTGACAAGAGCCGGATGTTACAGGTGCTGGATAATCTCGTTTCCAATGCCATCAAGTTTTCGCCACTTAGTGGTACGGTTATCGTAGGTCTGGAAGAATTTTCCGCCATGGTTCAGATTTACGTCCGCGACCAGGGACCAGGCATCTCCGACGAATTGCGACCACGCATCTTTGATCGCTTTACCCAGGGGGATGGTACCAGCACCCGCGAATTTGCCGGCACCGGCCTTGGGCTCAGTATCGCCAAGGCGATTGTCGAAGAACACGGTGGTGACATAGGCGTCGACAATATTGAAACGGGCGGCAGCCGGTTCTTCGTCAACCTGCCACTCAATCGCGGCCCGGAAAAACCGGGTTCCGGCACGGATGAGCATTCCACCGAAGTCGATTGAACACGCAATTTTGTTTTACGCAGCCCAAATGGAAAAGCCGGGGCTGACCCCGGCTTTTAGCTCATCACATCAGTCGTGATTCGTATATTTTATGATTTACCTATTAGCTGCATCCCTTTGGACGCGGCAGGCCTGCAATCTTGTTGGCACACTTGATCAGGCCGGTTGGAAACAGTGAATAGATGTACTTCTGGCTGCTACGATCATCGCCATATTTTTTCTTCATCAACTTGGAGAACAAACGCGGTTCGGCAACAGTGCCGTACTCGGCGAAGTATTCCCGGGCGGTGACGATGATGTCCCAATGCTCCTGGGTCAGCTCCGGAATATTTTCCACCTCAGCGGCAATCTTGTTTGCCACTTCTTCGGTCCACTCATCAAGGTTGTTCAGCCAGCCGGCTTCACTGAGCTCGACGGTGCGGCCATCCGCTTGCACTTGCATGATGTTCTCCTCAATCGAAATATTGCAAAAATACCTGAGCAATTCTATCAGGTATTTTTGGCCTGTCAATATAAGTTTTTACTTATATTATTGCCGGGAAGGTACGAAAAAGCCCGATTCAGCTACGACGGCCGATTTTCTAGATTAACCAGCTGTGCCAAAGCGGCAGGGTCACCAGGCTGAGAGCGGTGGTGACCGTTACGGCGGCGGCATACAGGGCAGTATCGAGGTTAAAACGGTCACAAATCACGAGCCCAATCACCATGCTGGGCATGGCTGTTTCCATAACCACGGCGGCACGCAACTCTCCGGTCAGGCCAAGCACTGTTGAAATTCCCAGCACCACGGTCGGCAGGATAAACAGGCTCAACAGGACCACCGGCACCAGCGCCGGCAGCAATTTCCAGCGCGACCGCCCCCATTCCAGGCTTAGACCCAACGAGATGAGCATAAGCGGTACCACGCCACGCTCGAGCAGACTCAACCAGCCCTTGATGATCGGCGGGAAAGGCACATCAAACAGGTTTAGCATCACCGCCAGTACCGCCGCCCAGATGGCCGGGATGGTGAGCAGCTGCCGGTAGATTTCCCCTGGCGCAAGACAGGCTTGACCAAACCGGGCAGCGAAAATCACGCCGACGGTGAATAATAACGGTGTACATGCAAAGACATCGGTCTGGATTGCCACCGCGCGCGCCCACGGCCCGAATGTCGCCTCCAGTACCGGCAGGCCCAGGTAAGTAATATTGGGGAACGCCGAGGCCAGGATCACGGCGCCGGTTACCGGTGCATTATTGCTGCAGACCCGGCAGGCGAACGTGCCAAGCAACAAGCCGGCGAAGATACCGCCGGCAGCAGACAGGGCGATCCAGACGGTGGTTGATCCAAGCTCCACGGTCCACAACACCGATAACACCATGGCCGGTAGCAACAGATAGTAGACCAGCGACGTCAGTACCTTGCGGGTATTGACCGGGTCCAGGCCGGCGGGTTTCATTTGCCGCCAGGCTACGCCACACAGAATCAGGCCGGTCATTTGCCAAAGAACATCAAGCATGGCGCCTGGCCTCAGCTTCGATAAACACACGCTTTACTATACTGAATTCTTTCTTGATTGAAGCGTCGAGCCAGGCATTGGCGGTTTCCATGTCCCCTGCTTCCAGCTCGTCACGGAAATCCAGGCTGACATTAACCAGGATAAACTCCGGTCCCATGTGCATGGTCAATACCTCGTTCACATGGTCAACTTCCGGCATAGCTGCAGCCAATTCCTGAATTCTGCCTACTACCTCGGGTGCTGCGCTTTCGCCGATCAGCAAACTTTTGGTTTCCCAGGCCAGCCAGATCGCCGTGCCCGCCAACACCAACCCGATTATCACCGAGGCCGTGCCATCAAAAACAGGGTTTCCCGTATAGTGCGACAGGCTTATGCCAACCAGCGCCACGAGCAACCCCAGCATCGCCGCCGAATCCTCGAACAACACCACGAACATGGTCGGATCCTTGCCCCGTTGCACCGCCTCGATATAACCCAGTCCACCCTTGGCACGCCTGAATTCTGTCAAAGCGAAATACCAGGCGAAGCCCTCGAACACCATCGCCAGCACCAGGACAATATAACTGATGGTCGGGTCACCCAGCGGGCCAGGGTTCAGGATATGGTGCACACCCTCGTAGATAGACACTCCGGCACCCAGGGCGAAGATCAGAATCGCGACAACAAAACTCCAGAAATAGATCTCCTTGCCATGACCAAAGGGAAACCGCGGCCCGGCCGGTTTGCGTGACTGCTTCAGCCCATGCAATAACAACACCTGGTTGCCTGTATCCACCAGGGAGTGGATGCCCTCGGACAACATGGCCGAACTGCCACTCACTCCGGCGGCGATAAACTTGGTAACGGCAATGGCGGCATTGCCCAGCAATGCCGCGATAATCACTTTCCTTGACGAGGCTGACATGGGTCTCCCGCGAACTTTCGCCGTTTGTGATCGTGTTTATTGATGCCGATCAAGGCGAAAAATCGTAATTCATACTACTTTTTCAGCGATAATGCTCGTTATTGAGAGCAGTGTCTACCGAGATCATCAAACACAAAAACCCGCTTCTCGGCAGCGTATCCACTGATCGCAGGATCAATATGAAAGAGGACGCAGCCATGACCAGCCACAGTTTTTTTGACAGTCGTCACCCGATTTATCACGGTTCAGGCGAAAGACCCGTAAGACACAAACGCATCTTAAGGGAACATAACCAGGATCCCTATTTCGCCGAGCAAAAGTTGAAACAACCCGCAGTCTGTCATGATTGCGGTGCGATCTATGAAAAAGGTCACTGGCGCCTGGGCCGGAAAACGTCTTTCCCGGAAAATGCTGCCAGCGTAACCTGTCCGGCCTGTCAACGGATCCATGACCATGTCCCGGCGGCTTATCTGCGCATCAGTGGCCGATTTGTACGTGAACATGAACGGGAGGTGGCGGCAATCATTCGTCATCGCAGCCAGCACGAGCTGCGTGAACATCCCCTGAAACGCATCATGGGTATGGAAATTCGTGCGGATGACCGCGTCTACAGCTTCACTGATGGCCGGTTGGCGCGCGACATCGGTGAAACATTACACAACGCTTTTGGCGGGCAACTGGACCTTAGTTACTCTGACCGTAGCGCCATTACCCGCGTGCGCTGGCGTCGCGATAACTGATAACCACGATTACATGCCTGCGGTAAACACCAGGAATTATCTCCCGGGACTGGGCTACGCACCCTCGGAACCCGTATTGATCAAGGAAAGTAGTGATGAATGCTGCACCGGGATACAGACTGGTGCGGCATTCATTGCTGGCTTACACCGCGCTGCCAAACCCCGGGTCAGCAGCACCTGCCGGTGCATCGAGTCCGGCCAGGCGACAGCCTTGCGCGATCGGCCCCTTGGGTAACAATGTATATAGATAGCGAATCCCGCCTTCAGCGTGAAAATGCTCATCCAAAGCATCGTGCAATTCACGTACGTTGATGCGCCCTCCCTGATGGGCAACGTAATACGCCTGCAAGGCACAAATCACGTCAAAATATTCACTGTTCAGCTTCAGGCCATCAGCTGCTGCCACGGCCTCGGCGATGCCTCGATGCCACTCGCGGGGTGCATCGGGAAAATCCGGGTCAAAACTTCGACGGTCCGCGCCCGGGTGGAGGATTTCTTCCATTGTTTGTGGAACTTCTGAATTGAACTCCTGCATTGGTCTCTCCTGGATTCAAAAAGATGATTGAGACATACAAAAACGAATACCCATGCGTTCATTATCTGGATATCGGTATAAGTACAGTATCGGTGCAGATGTAATTGATCTCAACGACACCAATACTGTGGATAAAATCGTCTTAAATAAGTAATTAAATTGACTTGCGGTAAAACCAGGACTGGAAAACGCTTTGCAAGACGATCTGCCTTGCGGGGGTTAATTAAAGCGATTGTTATTGGCGGCGTAGCGCCGCACATGATCAAAAAATGCTTCCCTGGTATCGGCATTCACCAGGTCGTCTTCACCGGCAACCGGGATTCCCGGCAAACAGTCCATGATGCCGGCGGCGTGAATACCTCGACCATTAGTGGCAACCTGGATTCCGTTTTCAAACACCGCGGCGTTGTCAACGCCACAGCTCGGTGAACGTTGTTTGAACACGTAACCACACAGATTCGGGTACTGGCTGGCAATGGCACGTGCATAGTCCTGAAGTGCCAAGGTGACATCAAGCCCGGGATTTGCGACACCGGTTGCGCGAACCGGGCCGCGAGAATTGACAAGCTGAATTGGCGGACGTGGTACGCCCATACCAATGGCGACTTCAGGGCACAATGGCAATAATTGGAAGTGCTCAGTCAGCAGTCGGATGATTTCGTCATTACGCTTGTGTTCACCGTCATAACGAACAGGTTCACCCATAAGGCAACTGCTAATTCCGATTTGAATTTCGGGATACGCCAACTGGATTTCTGCAGCCCCCGTGTCAGGCAACTCGTGTGGGTTTAACCCGATCGGGAATAGTGAAGCCACGCCCGATCAAGGTAACGCTCATGGCAATACCTAACGACGATAATCCTGCTGGTATTGTCCCTGGCCTTTGTATCGATAGTAGCTTGGTGGAATTTTTTTGCCAACTTTCTCGACCGCTCCGGCTATTGCAGCCCGGATTGCATCTTCCATGGGGGAATTGGCATACATGCCCAGTTCTCCCCCCAGGCTTACGCCTCGAACATAGTGGGAAGCGGCAACACTACCGCCCCAGTTAGATGATTTAACCCGGATCGGAATTGAAACCAGGATACGACGCAGTCGGATATCCACCAGCTTCACATCCATATTCAACTGGGCGACCTTTCTGGAAATACCTACATCGCCTAACAAACCGGTCGTGATTCTTCCTACCGATCCTCCGCCAGCGCCGGCATCAGGCTCGAACGCCGTAATGGAACCTATCACCATAATATCGGCGCCTTCCATAAGGCCGGCTTGTGGTCCTGAACCCTTTTCCACGTATCCGGAGTTGGCCATATTTATCTCCTGGGCCAGCTCCTTTACTTCATCCTGGTTGGCGAGAACAATCAGATTTTCTACATTGCTCAATGATGTCGACAACATATCGCCTATACCGTTTGCGGCACGGTTGCTGCAATTGCTGGCCTTGCACTTGAATCGCCCTACCACGATTCTCGCCTTGTTACCCTGGTATACTGCATTACCTTCCAGGTCTCCGGCAATCTCGCTGCTGCTTGATACCGTCGTACATGCACTCGCCAAAATCCCGACCAAGGCGATCAAGACCAGATTATTCAGCAGATTTCTTGTTTTCATTTGCAAAGTCTCCATGACATCATAAAAAAATTACGGTCAAGTTTCAGGCCCGGGCCCGACAACAACCATTGATCAGGCAGGCATTGCCGTATTCATGGGCCTGGTCCACAACCGGCTCCACAAGGCTGTGCAGAACTGCGTTGTGAACAGGATTGTTGTCTGGCTTGCGATCATTTCCATGTTCTGTGCGTTCCGGTAACGATAATTATCGTTTGGTTTTTTCCCTGTTTTGCCTCATTCCCTGAGCTGCTGTTACAGACGCGGGCCGACTCGTTTTTATCACTGGAAAATGTACGCCCGGGAGATTTGGCGAAACAGAATCATCAGGATCACGCGAGAATCTTGGGGCCGCCGGGGACAACTTCAGAACCGCGAATAATCACTACGATCTGAAGTTGCCTTCATTCCGGCAACACTCCTTCAAACTTCCTAATAAAGCGTCAGCACAGTGTGCGTATTGACGGCATATTCAACGCCATCTGTGAACACATTGCCAAATACACCGCGATACTGGAAACCATTCCTGGTGTAGTCCGCCCAGGAACCGCCCGCCGGCAAAGCATAGGAGTTCAGGATAGGCAAACTGAGCTGGATCGCCGAGATTCCCCACGCATTGTCCCAACCGGTTACACCCGAAAGATCGGGCAAGGTATACGTGTAGGTTCCGCCCAGCCATGCGGTGGTAAAACTTGCGTGCCACATCGGCATGCTGCCCAGTCCACCATAAATCACACTATGGCCGGCTGGCTGGCTGTAATAGCTGTCTGCATAGGCAGACCAATCGGTTGTATACATCTTGTAAGGGGTCGTTGCTGCAATCGATACAGAGTGGGTGGGTGCAACTCCCGTGGGCACGGTTACTGTCTGGCTGACCGGATCCTTGAACCCTATATAGCCCATGTTGGCTGTGATTTCACCCGCAGCCATTACCAGATCAGTTACGCCAATCCAGTGGCCATCGGTATTCAGCTGCTGGGCTAATGGTACGCCGGCGAACGCGGTTCCGTTTCCGGTATTGGCCTGGATTCTTGATCTTGTCATGGTTTCAAATGTGGCGGAGATGCCTGTATAACCGCCGACCACGGTTATGCTGGCCACAGCTGCGGCAGGAAATGCACCAGGCCCGGCAAAATCTATGCTCTTGTCGGTGCAACTGGCGATATCACGCTCTATATAATACCGGGACGGAACTTCGGGGGCTGCCTCGGCAACGCCACCGAGGGGTGCGCCCTCAATCCCCAGAATATCGCCTCCATAACAGCTGATTGAACCGGATATATCCGTGACTCCGACAATGGCGGCCAGATCACCTGCGGCACCAATATCGCCCCAGGCGACCAGGGCCGAGTTCCCTGTTTGCCGATTAACCGGAGTGACAACAATCGTGGATGGAACAACAGGATCATCACAGTAGGCCGGTATCGGCAACCCGATGGACGAATAATCGGCAATGGTCATGTGGTGTATGGTGATCAGGGTATCGCCAGTTTCACGCGTCTGGCATTTATATGCGATACCGAATTTCCCTTCAGCGTCTGATACGTCAAAGCTGGAACCGGTCAACGGCTGCCAGGTGTTACCGATGCCATCCTGCCAGGCCAGCCAGGTGCTGTTGGTAACAACATCCACCGTGGTGCCACCGCCAGGAGGAGGTGGAGGAGGTGGAGGATTGATCGGCAAGACATCATTCGAACTGTCGGATGAAGGACCGCAAGCAGACACGGCAAACAATGTAGCAATCAGGAACAGCATTTTCATAGCCAGGCCTCCGTTTGTATTGGGTTCAGGTTCAGCTGGTTGAAGATGTTCAACCCTGCCCGGGCTACCACCATCAAACCTTGCTTGATTCTTTGTTATATATTTTTGGCTTCGACCCGGGCGCTGATATTCCGCCAGCCCGGTTCGCGTGGCCCGACATGAATAGTAATATTACGGATTTACAGATGATTTACAGGTGGGCAAAAACAATAATCGGGCCACGAGGCGAATCAGGAGGATATGCCAAGCCGCTTGAGTTCAGATTCTGTTTCTGCGGACGGCCTGGTGGAAAATTGCCGTTGCAAGACCTCGCAACACTGCTGGTAACTCGCCAACGCCTGGTCTGTATTGCCCAGTGAGCGATGGTTTCTCATCAGACCCCGGTAAAACGCTTCTACCATGCCATCGACGGATAACGCCTGCTGGTACAAATTTATTGACTGTTGATACTGGCACCGTTTTTCATACCAGCCAGCCAGCGCGTTCACACAGTTCAGGAACTTCTGGTGCAAGTGCTCCCGGTAAGTATAGAGATCCAGGCTTCCATTGTAGTCATTCAGGCTTCTCCCGGTATAAAGTGACAGAATCTGTTCAGCAAGAACCTTGATCTGTTCCGGGGTGATCTCACTTTTTGCGCCGCTGGAGAACCCGGATACCGATTTCGCAATATTTTCCACTACCCAGGCGTCGACCCAGCATCGCTCACGATTAAGCGTGAAGTATCCTTCCTTGTGGATAATTGCTGAATCCTCGCCCAGCATCAGCTTCAACCGGTGCATGGTTGTGTGTAACTTCTGGTACACCTTTTTGTCATACTCGGATTCCGGCCAAAGCAGTTGACCAAGGGTTTCTGTTGATACCTGGTTGCCTCCGGAAGCAATTAATGCCAACAGCAGGTCAATCGGCTTCTTTTGGGTTTTTCCGGAAAGATCAAGCGGCACCCCGTATAACTCAATTGCCAGGTTGCCCAACGTCGTTAATCGCACGGGCCACGGCCAGGTACGGTTTCTCGGGTCAAGGGCGGCCGGCGGCAACAATTTCCGTATCCTGATCGAATTAAGCACGTATTCTGTCTCGACGTTATTGGCAAGCGCCAAATCGTACAAACGTGCCAACCCGATCCGACCAAGCCAGGGGTGTATGTGTGCACCGCAACGCCGCCCGTGATACATGGCGACTTTCACAGAATCAATAGCCGCTTCAGTATTACTCTTGTCAAGCAGGATAAGTGTCCGGATACATTCAGACAAATACCGCAACGACGCGCTCCCGGCACCTTCTGCAATTAACCGGACTTCTTCCAACAGCGCGGGGTAATCAGAACCGCCACACAGGTAATCCGAATAGGCTACGGATATTCGCGTCAGTGCTTTTGGCAGCACGGTCTGACTCTCATCAGCAGCTTTCATTCCCAACACTGCGTGCTCAAATGCTTCGATCCCTTTCTTCTGTTGCGCATACTGAATTGCCATCGCATCATGAAAATAACTTACATTTACAAGAGGCTGGCTGCTGATGGTACTTCCAATATATTGCAGAATGTCGAGACCCCGCTGGATCTTGCCATCATCCAGGTAGATGATGCTCTCTGATAGCAATAGAATAAAATCAAACTGGTGGATGCCGCTGGATTTTCCTATTGCCTTGCCCTTGTCTATAGCGGACAGGGCAATATCATATTGTGCCTGCAAACGATAATGGCCGGTCTCTATTACTGTCCATATCATGCTTGTAAACGGCTCCTCCTTGTCCTTCACCTGCCTGGCAAGCAAATTCATCAGAACTCCTGCCTTGGTCGCATCACCCCGAAACCATCCATAATCAAGCATTAGCAGGTAAGCGCCATACATTCTCTCCTGGGAGTCCGCCGTCTGGAAAACCATCTTCTTGAGGCAATCTGACCAGGCGTCTATATCCGGGTTGTCCAGCCTGTAAAACAGCATTCCGGAGTAGATGCTGGTTACAACCTTGAACCGCGTGTGGTAGTCCACTTCATTCAGAAATGCCCTGGCAAGGTTTTCCAGTTTTTCTATCCATGCATAATCAAAACCGGGTGCACCCCACTCGAATACAAAGCTGTCAACAATTCCTGATAGCGCCAGCAGTTCTCCTGTTATATCCTGGTTATCGTGAAAGGCTTCGCTGGCCAAAACCAGGAGCGTTCGCGCATCAGCAAAATCGCGGCGCAAAAGGCACTGGCCGCGCCAGTACAATATCCACGGATTGTCTAAAACCTGATCCGGGGGAAGCAATTCAATCCACAACTCTATCGTTGTCCACATGCCGGTTTTTGCATAAAGCGGAGCGTATTTTACAATGAAATTGGACAGTTGCTGGATATTGCCGAACCGCACAAGTATGTCCGGTACTTCTTCATGCCTTGCCGCTTCTTCGAGCATGTAGACCGCATCAGAGATGGTGACGGCTATCTCCTCAGAAGAAAATGATTCTGAAAAACGCTTTGTCAAATAAGTCCTGAACATCGTGTGGAGCTGAAAACAATCGCTTCTTTTCCCTACCGTCGCAATGAACAGGTTTGAACGCACGAGTCCCTGGATCAGCTCTCCAATTTCTTCAAAGCGGCTAATTCTCCTTGCTTCGTCGATGGTAAAATCAGGAAGAATTGAAATCATGGACAACAATTTTTCTTCTCCAGGTTCATACATGCGCGCCATGATCCTGTGAAGATATTCATTGACCATGTCCGCATCTTCAATGCCCAGCGAGCCGGTATCAACACTCCTGTGTTTCTGTTGTTCCAATAGCAGGCAGGCGCCTGCAACCCAGCCTTCTGTCTGTTGCCTTATCCTGTCTACCAGGCAGTCATCAGCCGCGAGTCCCTTGTATGCAATCATGCCCTCGATTTCCGAGTCATCCAGCCTCAAATCATTCCAGCCCATCAAATCGTATTCGATTCCGGCCAATGCGCGCTTCATGACAGTTGACGGCTGATGCCTGGATACAAAACAAATGTGCTTGATGTGGTCATTCATCAATAGAGAGGACAAGATCAATTGCGTAGGCGAACCTGGTTCGAGCTCGTGACAATCATCCAGGATTACGCTTACTGGCGTCGAAATGCCGCGAAACAGGCTTTCAAAATAATTATCGGCATAGGCCAGGAAGTCCACGCTTTGCCCCCTCGGCAAGTCAGGGGCAGCGTTTACGGAGTTGGTATACCGTTGATGAATCGTCCGTCCGAACTCTTTCAGAAAAACAGCCGGGTCGTTATCCCTGCAGCTGATTTGGTACCACGCAAACTGGCTCGGTTTCCCGGATATCCAGCTGGCAAGCAACGACGTCTTGCCCGACCCGGGCGGCCCTGATATCCATGACAGTAGTCTCGTTGATGCCTTGTCCAGCCAATCCAGTAATCTTTGGCGCCTGAAATATGAAATATTCTTTTTCGGACCGGATTGCTGAGGGAAGTTTCTTTCTGACATCAAATCACTTCACATTCAAATTCTGATATTGCACCACAACTCCGCCATCCCCGGCTTGTTTTGGTCACAACTCGGAACAATATTATTATTTCGGAGGATCACGATTCAGAGCTAATCGAGGCCAGTCACACCAGTGAACTGGCCATGGTTTTAGCCGGATCTGGATACCGTTGATACCTCAATGGCGCTGGTCTTCATTCGATTCTTTTCAGGACCGGGACCATCCTTGATACAAGCTGACAGGTTACGTTTGAAATTGGTGTCCGTACCCGCCGGCTGGGTCCAGGCCACAATTAGCCTGAATTCGATAAAACATGACTGCGTGATTGGGCCCGTTTATCACCAGTATAACGCCTGGTATTTACATATTATTTACAGAAAATCGACACAGGCCGCTGTCGGGCCCGATAACCCGGTCACATTGCAATGACCACGCGACCGGGCGAAAAAGCCGACTCTCAGACCGGGCACACTTTCTCGCCCAGCTTGGCGGTGAGCTCCATGTTTTCCGAATAATCAACCGGGCAATCAATCAGGCTAACCGTGTTGTCCGCCAACGCTTTTTCCAGTGTCGGCAACAAGTCTTCGGTTTTTTCAATGCGGTACCCCTTGGCGCCAAAGGATTCGGCATACATCACCAGGTCAGGGTTGGTGAACTTGATATGCGATGGCCGACCGTACTGCACATTCTGTTTCCATTCGATCAGCCCATAAGCGCTGTCATTCCAGACCAGGATAACCATGGGCACATTCTCGCGCATGGCTGTTTCAATCTCCTGCGAGTTCATCAGGAAACCGGCGTCACCGGTTACCGCGACCACCTTGCGACCAGGGTAGGCCAGCTTGGCCGCCATGGCGCCGGGCACGGCAATACCCATGCTGGCAAAACCGTTGGATATGATGCAGGTATTGGGTCGCTCGGCCTGGTACATACGCGCCATCCACATCTTGTGTGCGCCAACATCAACAATGGCGATATCCTCCGGATCCAGCGCTTTGCGCAAATCGCGAATGATACGTTGTGGTTTAACCGGGTAGCTGTCTTCATCGGCATGCCACTTCAGTTCTTCCTTGATGATATTGCGTAACCCGTCAAAACCGTTTCCGTGATGCGGGTGTGATTCGCCGGCCAGTGCATGCAGGGTCGCGCCAATGTCACCGACGATTCCCGCGGCAACAATATAGTGTGCATCCACTTCGGCCGGGCGTGAATCAATATGGATGATTTGCCGATCCTTGGTTTTGTGCCAGAGATAGGGGTGATATTCAACTATGTCATAACCCACGCAAATGATGACATCGGCGCGGTCAAATCCACAGGACACATAGTCATGACTTTGTAATCCTACCGTCCCGAGGCTCAGGTCGTGCGAACTTGGTATGCTGCCCTTGGCCATGAACGTTGTCGCAACCGGTATATTGAGCTTCTCGGCAAACTCCATCAGATCCTGGCAGGCCCGCGCCCGGACAACACCGTTGCCGGCCATAATCAACGGAAACCTCGCTTCGGAAATAATTTTGGCAGCCTGCTTGATCTTGTTTAACGCTGGTGCGGGCGCTGCAGCAGATTGTACATGCAACGGTTGCTCGTCCACTTCCATATCTGCGACATTTTCCGGGAAATCGATAAAGCAGGCGCCGGGTTTTTCCACCTGCGATATCTTGAACGCCTTGCGCACAATTTCCGGCACCACTTCCGGCTCAAGGATCTGCGCCGCATACTTGGTGAGCGGCCTGAACATGTTCACCAGGTCCAGCACCTGGTGTGACTCCTTGTGCAACCGTGTTGTTCCCGCCTGGCCAGCGATGGCCACGACCGGTGCGTGATCCATATTGGCATCGGCCACGCCTGTCACCAGGTTGGTGGCGCCCGGGCCCAGGGTCGACAGGCAAACGCCGGCCTTACCGGTCAGACGGCCATAGACATCGGCCATAAACGCGGCACCCTGTTCGTGGCGGGTCGTGATAAAACGAATCCTGGAATCAAGCATGGCATCCATAACAGCGAGGTTTTCCTCACCGGGGATACCGAATATATATTCTACGCCCTCGTTTTCGAGGCATCGGACAAACAGTTCTGCAGCGTTCATTTTGCTTCCCTGGGTCGCCGGACGACGACAATTGTTAGGGCGCAGTCGTAGTACCCGGCCACGCCGGCAGTATAGTGTCAGTATAGCAACATCAACGAACAATCAAGCATTCGCAACTGTAAATCATTGTTTAGCCGATTGGCGGACCGAAAACCAGTCGCTCTTTCCATATTTCTGGTTATCGGTCAGCACTGGCCCTATTTTTTGGATTTTGAAATCCTGTCGACCAGGTAATCGATCACCTGCAGTACACGTTCATGGCTGCCGGCAGTGCTGGCTGAGACCACGAAGCGTCCGTCGACAACAACGGTGGGCACCGAACGAACTCCATAGGATGCGCCCAACTGGAACGCCTGCCGGGTATTGCTGTCCACGGAAAATGATTTGTACTGCTTCATGAACTCTCCGGCATCAAAACCATTGGCCTTGACCAGGTCGGCCACTTCATCAACGCTTTCGAGATGATTATGCTTGGCGTGAATGGCTTCGAATACCTTGCCGTGCATACCATCGACGATACCCATCGCTTCAAACGCGTAGTAGCTTCGCGCATGAACAATCTTGTTTGGAAATGCCGGGGTGCGCACAAATTTTGCCGACTTGGGCTTGTTCTTCAACCACTTTTCCAGTAATGGCTCGAACTGGTAACAATGGCCGCAGCCGTACCAGAAGAATTCGCGCACCTCGACCTGCTTGCCATCAAATGTAGATTCGCTGAACGGGATCTCGGTGTAATGAATATTCTCTTCAAACTTGGCTGCCCAAACCGGCGATACAAACAGCCCGATCAACATCGCCAATCCGAAATTCTTTAGTATCAACTGCTTCATGTTTGCTCCCTGTTTATGTCCGGAAAATAATAAGTACTCAATTCAGAAAGTTGTCACGAGGCCGTCATTGATGCCAGCCATGTTCTGTCAGCGCGTCCTGTATTACCTGCAATCGCAGCTCGGGATCGTCCTGTTCAAGCAAGGCCTGGCGATCGAGATTATCCATTGGCAACAATTCGGCCAGGCGGTTGGCGACCCAGTCCGCATCATTCGATCGCTGATGCTCAAGATAATAGGGGTCACCCTCCTTTATCAACAGCTGGCCCAGGACCCGCTTGCTTAATTCAAATTCCGGCGCCAGCTTCTCACGCGGCATCTCTTCACGCAATCGCACGCGGGCCAGCACAGCCTGGTTGCTGTTTACTTCGTAATCGACAACATCAAAGCGGCGCCCTCCCGATACCGTCAGTGTAAACACGCCCTGCTGCGCCATTTCCCAATCAACAATATGCGCCAACGTGCCCACTCGACACGGCACCGCAGCGGACCCGGTTTCGTTACCCTCGTCAATGAGACATATACCAAAAGGCTGATCATTTTTCAGGCAATGACTCACCATATCAATATAACGCGCCTCGAAAACCTTCAGCCGCAAGCGGCCATCGGGAAACAAAACGCTGTTCAGGGGGAAAAGGGCTAACGGCAACACTGGCTCAACTCCGCCTGGCAAGTGCTTCCAGCAACAAGGCATGGATGCCACCAAAACCACCGTTGCTCATGATGAGAATATGATCGCCATGCTGCGCGGTCTTTGCCAGGTAAGCCACAGCGTCATCAACGGATTCCAGTTGCCTCGCCTTTCCGGCAAGGCTGGCCACTATAGCGCTCATATCCCAGTCCAGCGCTGCCGGTTTTACCAGGACGACGTCGTCGGCCGCTACAAGGCTGTCAGCCAGCTGATCACGGTGCACGCCCATGCGCATGGTATTGGAGCGGGGTTCAAGTACGGCAACCAACCGGTTGTTGCCGATGCGTTTACGCAACGCGTCTATGGTCAGGGCTATGGCCGTCGGGTGATGGGCAAAATCATCATAGACACGAATACCGTCAATATCCCCGCGTAATTCGAGACGACGTCGAATACCCTTGAACCCGGAAAGGGCTTCCAGGGCTACTTTCACCGGCACACCGGCATGGCGTGCCGCAGCAATGGCGGCCAGCGCGTTATGCATGTTGAACCGTCCGAGCATCTGCCAGCTTACCGTGCCCTGGACAACATCGTTCAGACTGACTTCAAATACAGACCCGTCGGCCTCAAGTTCCCGCGCCTGCCACGCACCGCCATGACCAAAACGTTCCACCGGTGTCCAGCAACCGCGATCCAGCGCTTTCTGCAAACTGGCGTCGTCGTGCTGCTGAATTATCAACCCATTGGCCGGAACCGTACGCACAAGGAAATGAAACTGGGTCTGAATCGCGGCGAGATCAGTGAAAATATCTGCGTGATCGAATTCAAGGTTATTGAGAATCAGCGTGCGCGGCCTGTAATGAATGAACTTGGAGCGCTTGTCAAAAAAAGCCGTATCATATTCATCGGCCTCAATGACAAAAAACGGCTTCTTGCCCAGGCGCGCGGAGATACCGAAGTTGCCGGCAACGCCGCCGATAAGAAAGCCCGGGGTCAACCCGGCATACTCGAGGATCCAGGCCAGCATGCTGGTCGTGCTGGTCTTGCCATGGGTTCCCGCTACGGCCAGGACCCAGGACTGATCATACAATACTGCTTCAGCCAGCCACTGCGCACCCGAGGTATACCGCAACCCTCGAGCCAGGACCGCTTCGACTTCCTCGTTACCCCGTGACAGCGCGTTTCCGATAATCACCAGCTCAGGCGCATTATCGAGATTGCCTGCCTTGTAGCCTTCAAAAAGCGTGATGCCCTGTTGTTCCAGCTGCGTACTCATGGGTGGATAACAACCCGCATCGGAACCGGTCACCGTATGGCCGAGCTCACGCGCAATCAGCGCCAGACCACCCATGAACGTACCGCAGATGCCGATGATATGAATGTGCATTAAACAACCTTGTCAGCGGTAACCGCTGCCGTTACGCCGAGTGAAACAAAAACATAAAACAGGGCCAGTCCGGCGCCAAACATCAAGGGTATCTCCAGTGCATGACGCAAAATATGCGCCATAACCAGCACGTACCAGATCAATATTAGCCAGAACATCATCGGCGGCAAGCCGACAACCAGGGCAACTATGGCAACCAGAGAAAAAAATGTTCCAGCGCCCAGCAACGCGATCAGCGTTTGCGTACTGCGCCGGTAAAAACCCCGCGCCACCACGGCGCCATGGGCCAGCAACACCAGCAAGACAGCATCAACCAGGGTTGATTGCGCTGCCAGTGGCCACGGGTGCTGGCTGGCAGCGCCCGCGGTTCCGGCGATAACATAGGCGGCTGCGCAAATGGTCAGCAAGCCTGATGATGCCGGCAAGTGTTGGGGGCCGTTTCTGAAGAAACACAGCCAGAAAAATTGATTCAAAAGGTTCATTGCGTATCCGTAGCAACACTGTCCAGTTTCCAGCTACCCGAGTCCTGCAAGCTGAACTGCAAGGTAAACAAGGCGGCTACAGCAGCAGTTCTGCTGCCAGACTCTCGAACAGATACAACCACCTCCTGGCGCTTGCCGTCATTGTTAACCGTGCTGGCCTGCACACTGTAGTGCAGGGTTGCGCCCTGTCGTTGCATATTCCTGACGTAGACCAGGCTCACATGCGGTCCCGATTTTTCCAGCAAACTGCGTGGATCCGTCCCGGAAGGCCAGCCCGCAGTTTTGATCAGGGTTTCAACATCGGCCTGTTCAGCTGTCAGCCCGCGAATAAATTCCACGGCGCGACGCTCGGTATCATCGAGCAGAAACTGGCATGCTGATGCCAAGCTGAAGGTTATCGCGAGCAATAACATGCGCAACAACCTGGTGTTGGATATTTTCATGGACGGGATTCCGCGCGCCTTGCCATCACCGCCGTTACCGGCTCCAGAATATACATTCGACCCGACTGCTTCATGTGACCGGCATAAAATTCTGCCGATTCCCCGCGACCAAAAAACACGTCAGCGCGCACCGCTCCCTTGATAGCGCCACCGGTATCCTGTGCCATCATTAACCGGCGGAATACCGCCTCAGGGTCAGCGCCACTTGCCGGCAATGTCGTATCTAGCCAGACCGGGCTGCCCAGGGGCACAACATTGCGATCTACAGCGATGCTGCGCCCGGCGGTCAGCGGCACATTAAGTGATCCCAGCGGGCCGGCCAGCTCTGCCTTGCGCTCATCGAAAAAAATGTAGCTCGGGTTACTGTGCAACAACTGCATGGCACGATCGGGATTGTTCTCGATCCACTGTCGAATCGAATACATGTTCACGTTCTCTCGCTCGAGCTCACCCCAGCGAATTAGCTGCGCACCAATAGACTGGTAGGGATGGCCATTCTGATCGGCATAACCGATGGCGATTTCATCGCCCGTGTCCAGGCGCACGCGCCCCGAGCCCTGGATGTGCAGAAAAAATACATCCACAGCATTGTCTACCCAGAGCAACACCTTGTCCCGTAATGACCGGTGCCCATTCTCGATCTGGCGTCGACTGTAGTACGGGACAACGCGATTTCCGTCCAGGCGCGCGCGTACCGGCCGGTTTGCAAGTTCCGGGAACAACGATGACAGGTCAACACGCAACAAATCATCAGGCGTCGAGTAAATGGGAAACCGGTAGCGCTTGCTGCGTTTGCGGCTGCCGGAAAGTATCGGCTCGTAATAACCGGTGATCAGGCCTTCGGCGTTCCCTTCTTCAGTCGTAATGGCACGTGCAACAAAGCGACTCTCAAAAAAAGCCCGGGCTGTTTCGGTATTCACTTCGCCGATCAGTACTACCTCTGAACACAGCTGTGCCCATTCCGGTGAACTGCGAACGGCACTGCTGTTGCAGCTGCTTTGCAGGGCCGGCCACGCAGCGGCCGGGTCGTCTTCCTGCCAGCCCGGCAATGTGCTGACCGGGACCGTGACTGGCAAGGTTACGCAGGCCTGCAGCCACAACACGGATGCAGCGGTCCACACCAGACGGAAACGGAATCGACTAACAAGGATATCTAGAATGTTGGCCATGGTGCTTGCTCGTTCGGGTCCTGTCAGCGCCTGGCACCAAACCGGTCGATATCAGGCATCAGCCTTCTTCGGATTGTTCGGGTTCGTCTTCCCAGGGTTCAGCAAAGCCACATTCCTTTTGCGGACAAACGCGCTCGGTACCTTTTCGCTTGGTAGTCTTGATGGTCATCATCGGGAAGCCACAATCCGGGCAAGGTCCCGCCACCGGCTTGTTCCAGACGGCGTAGGTACAGTCAGGATAACGCTCGCAGGAAAAGAAGATTTTGCCATACCGTGATTTGCGCTGGAGCATGTTGCCCTGGTGACATTCCGGGCATTCAACACCCATGTCCTTGGGTGGTTCCAGCGGCTCCATGTGTTTGCAATCAGGGTAACCACTGCAGCCGATAAACTTGCCATAGCGACCACGTTTGACGATAAGGTCTGATTCGCACAACGGGCATTTACGCCCTTCAACCACTTCCGGTTCTGCGGGCGCATTTGGATCGTCATCCACGTTACGCGTGTAATCGCATTCCGGATAACCGGTGCAACCAATAAAGTAACCATTGCGCCCGAGCCGTTTGGCCAGTTGTTTCTGGCACTTGGGGCATTGCTCTTCAAGCATTTCAACGCCAGGTCGTTCCGCATCCTGCTTGGCATCCACCTGGCCCTTGAACTCGTCCCAAAAATCCCGCATCAACGGCTTCCATTGCTGCTCACCACGGGATACGGCATCGAGATCATCTTCCAGCTTGGCGGTAAAATCGTAGTCGACATACTTGGTGAAATGTTCTGACAGGAACTTGTTCACCACGCGGCCAACATCCGTAGGCATGAAACGGCGCTTGTCCAGCTCGACGTATTCGCGGTTAACCAGCGTCGAGATAATGGATGCGTAGGTGGAAGGGCGGCCAATGCCGTAGGCCTCCAGGGCCTTGACCAGGCTGGCTTCGGTGTAGCGCGGCGGTGGCTCGGTGAAGTGCTGCTCCTTGCGCAGTTTTTCAAGATCCACCGTGTCACCCTTTTTCAGCGGTGGCAGTAACGCCTGGTCTGCTTCTTCGGTCTTGCTGTCATCCTGGCCTTCCTGGTACACGGCCATGAATCCCGGGTTAACCACAGTTGACCCGGTAGCGCGAAATATATTGCCTTCGCCGGACTGAAGTTCAATTGCCATGGTATCCAGCGTTGCATGGATCATCTGGCACGACACGGTTCGCATCCAGATCAGGTTATAGAGCTTGTATTGTTCCGGCTTCAGGTATTTCTGCATGTCTTCCGGCGTACGCATTGCCGAAGTCGGGCGAATCGCCTCATGCGCCTCCTGGGCGTTCTTCGATTTGCTCTTGTAGACCTGGGGTTGCTCCGGGACATTTTCCTTGCCGTAACGCTGCTGGATGAGCTGTCGGATTTCTTCGACAGCTTCGGTAGCGAGGTTTACCGAGTCGGTACGCATGTAGGTGATAAGGCCGATGGTTTCGCCATCGATATCAAAGCCTTCGTAAAGTTGCTGCGCCACCATCATGGTTCTTTTGGCGCTGAAGCCAAGTTTGCGTGCCGCTTCCTGTTGCAGGGTCGATGTTATAAAAGGTGGCGACGGGTTGCGCTTGCGCTGTTTCTTTTCAACGCTGGCTACTTCCAGCTTGCCCCTGGCTTCACCCAGGACCGTAGCCTCGATTTCGTTGGCCCTGGTTTCGTCACCGATATCAAACTGGTCAAGCTTGTTGCCCTGATAATGGCTCATCTTGGCAACAAAAGGGTTTTTTTCCGCAGTCAGGTCTGTTTCGATGGTCCAGTATTCACGCGGTACGAACTTTTCAATTTCCAGTTCACGCTCAACTATCATGCGCAAGGCAGGGCTTTGCACGCGTCCCGCTGACAGTCCGCGGCGCACCTTCTTCCACAGCAAGGGGGACAGGTTAAACCCTACAAGATAATCCAGCGCCCGGCGTGCCTGTTGTGCATCGACCAGCTCTATGGACAACGTTCGTGGTTGCTCAATGGCCGCTTTTATCGCCTTCTTGGTAATTTCATGAAACTCGACACGAAAAACCGGCTTGTCGCCAATGACTCCGCGCTCTTTCAGGATTTCGTACAAATGCCAGGATATGGCTTCGCCTTCGCGATCAGGGTCAGTGGCCAGGTACAGGTTGTCGGCTTTTTTCATTGCCTTGACGATGGCATCAACATGCTTCCTGTTCTTGTCGATGAGCTCGTACTTCATGGCGAAGTCCTGATCCGTATCGACAGCGCCCTGTTTCGGAATCAGGTCGCGCACATGGCCATAGGAAGCGAGCGCGGAAAATTCCTTGCCCAGGTACTTGGTCATGGTTTTGGCTTTGGCCGGTGATTCGACGACGATGAGATTTTTTGCCATGGCAGCCTAAGGTTCAGGCCCTGCGCAGTGTCGTAACATTTAAGCGATATGCGAAAAAATACATGGGATAGTTGGTTCTATTTGATCTCGCCTGATCCTGTTTGTACCGCCCCGATACGATCCTGTGGGCGGTTATTGTGTGGTAACGGGTTCATCACCCATTACCCATTCTTCCAGCATGCCGTGGCTGTGTTCATGACCCGGACGATTAAACAACACCATCAGAATCACCCACCGCAATTGCTCTGTATCCACCTCTTCCGGCTCGAGGGCCATGGCTCGGTCAATCACCAGTTCCCGTGAAGCCGGATCCAGCACACCCTGTTGCTGCAGACGCATAATCAGTCCACGACATTCAACCGGCATCTTTTCCTGTTCTTCACTGGTAAATATCCGCAGCGATGTCGGTCTTGGTTCCGCGACCATGCCAATTGGCAATGCTTCACGTAACTCGGACAGCTCTTCAAGCCAGGTAAAGGCTTTGTTGACTTCCCCCGAAGGAAATCCGGCCTGGGTCAGCTCGATCATCAAGGCGTCCTGGTCCGGATCCATATCGCCCGTATCATCCAGGTAGTTGTCAAACAGGTACATTAATACATCAAATACTTTTTCTTTCATTCGCTCCGATTACCTGTTTGTCTGGCGCATATAGCGGCCGCCGCTAGTCTGGCTCACCAACTGCTGCAGTTCCAATTGCAACAGCATGGAGGAAATCACATCCGACGTCAATCCAGTACGCTCGACGAGGGCATCCACGGACACAGGCTCGTAGCCCAGCGCGATCAACAATGAACCGGATTCGGGGCTGATCCCATCGTCGTACTTGGTGGCCGGGGGAAGTGATATTTGTGCCGATAACTCTACCAATGAACCCAGTTCTTCGGCGATATCCCAGATAGTTTCCACCAGCTTGGCACCGGACCGTATCAGCGCATGGCAGCCGCGGGATTGTGGTGCGTCGATAGAGCCGGGGATGGCAAAAACCTCGCGACCCTGCTCCGCTGCCAACCGCGCTGTAATCAACGAACCGCTTCTTGGTGCCGCCTCCACCACCAGCACGCCGAGACTGAGGCCGCTGATAATCCGGTTTCGCCGCGGGAAATGGTCTGCCAAAGGGGGTGATCCGAGCGGGAATTCGGAAATCATGGCGCCGCGTTCGACGAGCTGCTGCGCCAGTTTCCGGTTTTTTGCCGGGTACACCTGGTCCAACCCGGTGCCCATGACTGCCAACGTTACCCGGTCACCGGCCGTGCTTAAGGCGCCTTGATGCGCGGCCGTGTCCACTCCCAGGGCCATGCCACTGGTGACCAGCAGGCCCGAATCCACCAACGCCCGGCCAAAACGGTGGGCATGCTCGGCACCGGCGGCACTTGGATTACGGCTTCCAACCACACCGAGGCCCGGGCTGGATAAACACACTGGGTCACCACTTACATACAAGCCTATTGGGGGGTCACTGATTTCTCGTAGCAGCGGTGGATAGAGTGGGTGCCGCCAGTCAATAAAGTGGTGATGGTCCGCCTCGAGCCAGTCCATGGTGGCGTCGACCATCCGGGCGGGCGGTGCTGCCTGCAATTGATGTTGCAAACCCGGCCATCGGCACTGAAGAACCGCCTCTAATTCGGATTGACCGGCGGAAAATATCTGCTCGATGGTTTCAAAGTGCCTGAGCAGGCGCGCCAAGCGTACGCTACCGAGGCCTTTGACTGCTTGCAATGCCAGGTAGTTGGACAACACCGATTCCGGTGTAGGATCGGATTGCGGGGTAGTCATATGCTGATTCCTCCCTGAGCCAGCGATTACAACCAATTCAGTGAATGCTACAGGGAAGTTTGTACCAGATGAAGCGTGGCCGACCAAATATCACCCCGGTCGGCCGGATCGGCGTCAGGGCTTGGTCACCACATCATGAATATGGACCGGTCTGTCTGCGCTCATTACCAAGCCGTAAGCACTGCGTTTGAACGTTCGGAATACCAGCATGAGTCCGGTCGGCTCGTCGGGAACAGTGTATTTGCGGCCCGTGACCGGGTCCGTATCTTCCCCCACATGTCGCCAGATGCGTAATACGTGGCCTTGCTCCAGGCCATCGACTTCACCCAAGTCAATTACAGCAATACTCATGGCCCCAAGCTGGGTAGCCTGGTCATAACCAAGCACAATGGAGCCCTTCACGTTGTTTTTGGGCGCGCGAGGCAGATAATAAGGTAAGGGTGGAGTTTTACCGACCGGCCACAGGCGGTCTGTAGGCAGAATTTCCTTGACGGCCTTGGTTACGATCAATTTGGAAGCGTTTCGCCGGCCCTTGTTATGATCCAGCATCTTGGCTTCGCCGAGGAAAACGGCCTCGTAGCCCAAGGTGCGCTGACTACCTGGACTCTGAATTCGGCGACCTTTACGGAAAATGTAGTAATACTCTGCCGTATCACCGTCTAGCCCACGCGCGTAAAACTCATCGTTGGTGCCCAGCGCCCGTCGATTATCGCGTCCAATGGTCACGTATCCGGCACGCTCCAGTTCATTGCGACCCACCACCAGCGGCCGGGTCAGGAACGGTCCAATAGCGCTGGGATCAATGGTTGGAATCGCGGCTTCGCGTGAGCTGCTACGCACCTTGGGTTGCAGGCGCTCACGATCTCCTATGGTAATCCGGGGTTTGTCCAGATCTGGCTTGGGAATCGGGACCGCCACCGGCTCCTCTTTTGGCCACTCCGCCGGTTTGCGCGGTTGTTCATCCGGAACTTGAACAGTTGGTGTTGGAGATGGAGGCGGCGGCGCCACCTTCTGTTGCGTCAGGCGAGTCAGTTGCGGTTGGCCATCCACCCATCGCAACAAAATGACGTCGCCAGGATAGATAAGATGCGGGTTTTCGACTTGCTCGTTGATTTTCCAGACTTTTGCCCATTGCCAGGGAGAGCTCAGAAAGCGAGCCGCAATATCCCAAAGGGTATCGCCTTTGACCACCGTATAGCGTTCGGGATGATCGGATTTCAGCGCAACCTGATCGCCGGTCGTAACCGTCGTCGTGTACTCGGTTTCAGTAGTGACGGGGGTCGTTTCAGCTTCTACCGGTACCGCCGCGGCAGCAGGCTCTTCGGCCCAAACCGTGGACAGCGATAACGCTGATCCCACCAGTATTGCTGTTAATAAAGGTATAGCGGTACGCGACATGCCGATATTTTCCGTATATGCTTTTCGGAACAGTTTAGCCCAGTTTTTTCATGAGACCAAGCCTGATAAACTCAAATTTTGCTTTTTTTTCAGTAGCCTTTGTAACAAAAGTAATCCATTTTCACAACTTTGAGAGACATGTAACGAAATCCCATGGCTATTCGTACCATTCTTCACTATCCGGACCCCCGCTTGCGCACCGTGGCAAAACCCGTCACCGAGTTCGATAACGCCTTGCGTACTCTCGCCCAAGACATGGCGGAGACCATGTATGACGCCCCTGGCATTGGCCTTGCCGCCACCCAGGTTGATGTTCACCAGCGCGTCGTGGTCATCGATATTACCCATGAAAAGAATGACTTACGCGTACTTATTAATCCCGAAATCGTCGAGCGCCGGGGTGAAGAAGAAATGGAAGAAGGCTGTTTGTCGGTACCAGGAATCTACGACACGGTAACCCGAGCGGACTGGGTGAGAGTGCGCGCCCGGGATGTAGACGGCAAGGAATTTGAAATCGAAACCGACGGCCTGCTGGCGGTGTGTATTCAGCACGAAATCGACCACCTGGATGGCAAGGTGTTCGTCGACTACCTGTCACGACTGAAACAACAGCGCATCCAGAAAAAACTGGAGAAACAAAGTCGCGTGGCCATGTAGGAGGCCACATGAAACTAGCCTTCGCCGGTACGCCGGATTTTGCTGTCCCCGCCCTGCGCGCCCTGATTGACGCCGGCCACGACATCGTTGCGGTATTCACTCAGCCGGACCGACCCGCCGGGCGAGGTCAAAAATTGCGACCCAGCCCGGTAAAGCAGCTGGCCCTGGACGCCGGCATTCCGGTATTTCAGCCGCTTTCGCTGAAAACCGAGGATGCCCAGGAACACATTCGCCGGCTCGACGCTGACGTCATGGTGGTGGTCGCCTACGGCTTGATTCTGCCGCCGGCGGTTCTGTCGCTGCCCCGCCTGGGCTGCCTGAATATTCACGGTTCGCTGTTACCTCGCTGGCGCGGCGCCGCACCGATTCAGCGAGCTATTGAAGCAGGCGATAGCGAAACGGGTATTACTATTATACAAATGGATGTCGGGCTCGATACCGGTGCCATGCTGCTCAAACGCGTTTGTCCGATCGGTGCCACCGATAATGCTCAGGATTTGCATGATCGGCTTGCTAATCTTGGCGCCAGCGCGATTGTCGACGCCATCCAAAACCTGGCGTCCAGGCAACTACACCCGGAAATGCAGGACGATGCGCTGGCTAACTACGCTGCCAAGCTGGAAAAACCCGAGGGGGCCATCGACTGGCATCAGCCAGCGATGGTCATCGATCGAAAAATTCGTGCCTTCACTCCTTGGCCCGGCGCCTACAGCACCTGGCAAGGGAAGCGCCTTCGTATCTTGCAGGCACACCCGGTTCTGGAGCCGACCGAACAAATCCTCGATGCCCCACCGGGCACCGTAACGGGCGCCAGCAAATTCGGCATTGAAGTACAGACAGGCGAAGGGCGTATCATCCTGACCCGGCTCCAGGCAGAGGGCGCAAAACCCATGGCCACAGCCGACTTTCTCAATGGAAATCCCATGTCCATTGGACAACGATTCGAGTAGTGATGACAAAACCCGGCCAACAAACGGCTGCCTCCGCGACAGACAAACCGTCGCCGGCAACAATTCGCGCCCAATCCGCGCGTGTCGTGTGCGACGTCCTGTTCGCAGGTCATTTCCTAGACCGAGCGCTGGAAACACACGGGAAAAACTGGCCTGCTGCCGACAAGGCGCTCATGCACGAGCTGTGTTACGGCGCTATCCGCTATGGCTGGCGCTTGCTTGCTGTCATTGAACAGCTGTTGGCAAAACCGCTAAAGGAAAAAGACGGCGATATCGAAGCGCTGATCCTGATTGGATTGTATCAGCTCGTTTACATGCGCACGCCGAGCCACGCCGCTATCAATGAAACCGTGCAGGCCACGCGTAAGCTGAAAAAACCCTGGGCGGCCGGCCTGGTCAACGCCTGTTTGCGAAACTACGAGCGCCAGAAGGCTCAACTGGATCGGCAACTGGATCAGGATCCGGTAAGTCAATACTCACATCCACTATGGCTGATTGAGGCGTTGACCGAAGCGTGGCCAGATCACGTGGATACCATACTGAACGCCAATAATGTTCGGCCGCCCATGTGGATACGGGTGAACCAGGCGCAGTGTTCGGTCGCCGAGTACGCCGAAAAACTCACCCAGGCACAAATCACGCACCGCCATTTTTCCGGGACAGGAATGATTGTTGACCCGGCCAAGCCGGTAGCCCAGCTGCCCGGATTTGATAGTGGCATGGCATCGGTACAGGATGGGGCGGCCCAGTTTGCCGCGATTTGGCTCGATGCCCAACCAGGCAACCGGGTGCTGGACGCGTGCGCAGCGCCGGGCGGCAAGCTGGCTCACATTGGTGAAAGGGAAACGCGGCTTTCGGCCCTGGTAGCTGTTGAAAAAGAGCCCAGGAGAATCCCGCTGATAGAGTCCACGCTGACGCGCACCGGCGTCGTCGCCACCGTGATTGAAGCTGATGCAGCAGCGCCGGCTAGCTGGTGGGACGGGACTCCATTTGACCGGATACTGGTAGACGCGCCATGTTCGGCCACCGGCGTAATTCGGCGCAATCCGGATATCCGGTTTCATCGCCAGGCGCGTGACATCGTCGAACTGGCTGCCGTGCAAACACAAATTCTTGATGCTTTGTGGCCCTGCCTCGCCAAGGGCGGTAAGCTGTTGTATGCAACCTGCTCGATTCTTCCGCAGGAAAACGATGAACAGATTCGCGCTTTCCTGGAAAGGCACGCTGACGCGACCCCGGTGAAACTGGAAGCAGCGCCGACAACAATTATTAACACGCCTTTTGGCAAGCAGTGGTTACCGGGCATGGAGGAGATGGACGGATTCTATTATGCGTGTATTACAAAACGCTAAATGCGTGGCTACGTTAGCCGCGTTGGCCTTGCTCGTACCAACCCTGGTACTGGCCAGGTTTTCCGTCAAACAAGTCGATGCCCAGGTCCAGGAACAACAGCTAGTCATTAACGGGCAATTAAACCTGGACTTGTCCAGCAAGACCGAGGAGGCGTTGGACAAGGGCATACCGCTGGATGTTGTCTTTGACGTCAATCTTTATCACCAGCGCCCGATCATATGGGACAGCGGTTTGCGTCACTGGCAATTCCAGCGACGCATTGTGTTTCATGCCATTTCCAACCAGTACCTCATTACCACCAGGCTGCCAGGCGCCGACCCGCACCAGGAGAGTTTTGCATCCCTCCAGGAGGCGCTGACCGGCATGGGTCGCCTCAATGCTGTCGAACTCAAGACCGGTCAACTGGACATCCCGGCGGACAGCGGTTTGCGGATGGAGATTCGCGCCCGTCTTGATATTGAATCATTGCCGTCGCCGTTACGCCCGGTGGCCTATACCTCACGCAGTTGGCGACTGAACAGTGGCTGGAGCTCATGGTCGGTGAAACGATAAAACGCCAGGGCCTCGGGGTCTTGCCGCTAGGCGTGCTGTCTGCGCTACTGTTTATTTCCTTGTTAATGATGAACGCGGCAACCCAGAACTCGGCCTGGTTTGGAAACCTGTATTCGCTGCTGCTGGTTATCAACATACTTGGTGCCATCATCTTGCTGGCGCTTATCAGTCTCAGTCTTTACCAGTTATACCTGCAGGTAAAAGCGAGGGTAATCGGGTCGCGAATGACCGTACGGCTACTGGGAATCCTGGTGTTGCTGACAGTGATACCGGTAACAGTCGTGTTCGTATTTTCCCTGCAAGCCCTGAACCGGGGCATCGACAGCTGGTTTGACGTCAAGATTGAGCAGGCCATGGATGATGCTCTCAACCTCGGCCGCACCGCGCTCGATGCGCTGAAACAGGACCTGGTAAAAACCGCCAACGAGATGGCCGTCGAACTGGAAACAACCTCGGACAAACTGTCTCTGACGACACTCAACTATCTTCGGGAACAACACGAACTGGCCGAACTGACATTGTTCAGTCCCGAGGGGCGCATTATTGCTTCCAGTTCATCCGAAGGTCCTGATCGCAGCCTGATTCCGGCGACGCCGGACGAATCCATTTTCTCCCAGATTCGCCGGGGCCTGAGTTATGCCAATGTTGACCCGGTGTCACCGGAAGAGCTGCAGCTTCGGGTTGTTGTACCTGTTTATGGTCGTGATGTGGGCACGCCGTTGCGCATGTTGCAGGTATTGCAACCACTGCCCAATCGCTACACCAAGTTGAGCGAAAGTGTTCAGTCATCATTTGTTGAGTACGAGAAACTTGTTTACCTGCGCGGACCACTAAAATTCGGGTTTATTCTGACTCTCAGCCTGGTGGCGTTGATGGTCATGCTGATCGCCATTTCCGGTGCCATCCTGGCAGCACGCAAACTGGTGGCGCCGTTGCGTGACCTTGCCGAAGGCACACAGGCTATTGCCCGAGGTGATTATCACACGGAAATTCCCGTGCCCAGCGAGGACGAACTGGGTATCCTGGTGCGCTCTTTTAACGACATGACTCAGGAAATCAAGCGTGCACATGGTGAGCTCAAACGAAGCCAGAGGGAAACAGAGCTCCAGCGTACTTACCTGCAAACCATCCTCACTCACTTGTCATCCGGGGTGCTGTCCATTGACGAACACCAGAAACTGCGCACCTACAACGCCGCGGCCGAACACATTCTCGGTGTCGGGCTTGAACAAGGTGTTGATCAGAACATTGGCTGGCTCGCCGAACAACGGTCACAGCTGGACGAATTTGTTAAGACCGTTCGCAAGGGCATGGAGAAAAGTCGCAACGAATGGGCCAAGGAGCTGGTTCTGCAAAGCAAGGGCGGTAACCGCACCCTGATTCTCCGGGGCACGCTGTTGCCGAACGTCGGCGACGACAATCCGGGCCTGGTTATTGTTTTTGACGATGCTACTGCTTTGATGCAGGCCCAGCGCGAGGCCGCCTGGGGTGAAGTGGCGCGTCGGCTGGCTCACGAAATCAAGAATCCGTTAACACCCATCCAGCTCTCTGCCGAACGCATACGTCACAAGTTCGGCAAGATCCTGGACGAGGAAAACAGTACCATGCTCAATACCGCCACCAACACGATCATCGAGCAGGTGGATTCGCTGAAGTCCATGGTCAATACATTCAGTGACTACGCACGACCGGCGCAATTGAGCTGGCAGGCACTGGATCTCAACCGCTTGCTGAGCAATACCGCGGAACTTTATCGAACCGACCGGGAAGCTGCAGCATTGGAAGGCAAGTCCGGCAGATCCAGCCCGCGAATCGGGTTTGAGCTGCAACTGGCCGATGGCCTGCCGGAAATTGAGGCTGATATTGGTCGTATGCGGCAAGTCATCAGCAACCTTATTATCAATGCCAAGGACAGTGTTTCGACTACAGACAACGCGACCATACACATTAAAACTTCTTGTACGGACCCTGACGAATGTCTTATGGTTGAGTTGACCATCAATGATAACGGACCGGGTATCAGCGACGACCTGATTGATCGCCTGTTTGAACCCTATGTCACCGGCAAGGAAAAAGGAACAGGTTTGGGTCTGGCCATCGTCAGGAAGATTGTCGAAGAACATAATGGCAACATTGAGGCCGCCAATGGTAACCCGAACCTCGGCGAGCTTTCCGGCGCGGTCATCCGTGTCCAGCTTCCGGTCCACCAGCCTCCGGTTCCGGTAGTGCTGGATGACCTGGAGAACCAGTCATGATCCGCGGAAATATTCTGGTGGTGGATGACGAACCGGATATCCGTCGGCTGGTACAGGAAATTCTCGAGGATGAAGACTACCATATCGTCACCGCCGACAACGCCGCTAGCGCTCGCGAGGCGATGCGCTCGACCCGGCCTGACGTGGTATTACTCGACATCTGGATGCCGGACGAAGATGGTATATCCCTGTTAAAGGAATGGAGCAGCAACGGCCAGCTGACTGCACCGGTTATTATCATGTCGGGCCATGGCAACATTGATACAGCGGTCGAAGCGACAAGACTGGGGGCCTACGATTTTATTGAAAAACCGGTATCGATGAGCAAGCTGTTGCTCATTGTTGAGCGGGCATTGCAGGCCTCGCAACAACCCGGTCAACATTCTTCCCTGCGCGTCCCGGTCGGTGCACTTGCCGGCAACAGCCAGACCATGAAAACACTGCGCGACCAAGTGGCGCATGTAGCGGCCAGCGACGCCTGGGTCCTGATTACCGGCGAAGCTGGAACCGGCAAATCCGCCATCACACGCCATATTCACAATCAAAGCGCGCGTAGCAGTGGTTCCTTTGTCGAGGTAAATCTGGCAGCAATCCAGGCGCAAAATATGCTTGGGCAGTTATTTGGCACCCAGATCGGACACAACCACGTTTCCGGAAGTTTTGAACAGGCGCAAGGGGGTACCTTGCTACTGAACGAAATCGGTGAACTGGACCTGGAAAACCAGTCAGTACTGGCGCAAGCTTTTCGTGAAAAACGCTACCAACGCTTCGGCGGCAACGAAGATATCGACATGGATATTCGAATTGTCGCCACCAGCACCCAGGATCTCAAGGAAGCAGTAAACGGCGGCCGCTTCAGGCAAGACCTTTACGAACTGGTCAGCGTTGCCCAACTGCGGATTCCGGCACTACGGGATCACGTCGAGGACATGCCGGAGCTGGTGACAGCCTATACCGAGTGGTTTGCTGATCGCGAAGGGCTGGCCTACCGAAGATTCACTACTGGTGCGCTCAATACGCTGCGTAACCATGCATGGCCTGGCAATATTCACGAATTGCGGGCGCTGATCAAGCAACTGCTGATACTTAACCAAGGTCCGGAGGTTACCATTCCGGAACTGCGCGAAGCCCTGGGGCGGCACCGGAAAATGGACGTTCGAGCAAGTGTCAGTGACAATACTGACCCACTGTTCGATTTGCCGTTGCGGGATGCCCGGGACAACTTTGAAAAGGCCTACCTTGAATACCAGTTGCGCAAGGCCAATGGCAATGTCAGCGAGGCTGCTACGCTTGCGGGCATTGAACGAACCCATTTATATCGTAAACTAAAGCAACTCGGAATTGATCCGAAACGCCTGAAACCACATTAAGTTGCGGACAGCTGCACGGCCCTCGGCCCACTGGGTGACAAACAAGAAATGAAAATTCTGATTCTAGGCGCCGGACAGGTAGGCACCTCAGTAGCGGAAAACCTGGTCAACGAAGCTAACGACATCACGGTCGTTGACAACGACGCCGAGCGACTGGAAAACCTGCAGAACCGGTTTGACCTGCGTACGGTCCAGGGCAATGGCGCTCACCCGGAAGTTTTGCAGCGGGCAGGTGCCGAAGACGCTGACATGATACTCGCGGTGACCAATAGCGATGAGACCAACATGGCGGCATGCCAGATCGCCTACTCATTGTTTCACACGCCCACCAAAATTGCCCGAATTCGCGCCTCCGAGTACCTGTCTCATCCTGAAATTTTCAGCCAGGAAGCCATACCCATTGACGTTATCATCAGCCCGGAGCAAATCGTCACCGACTACATACAGCGACTGATCGAGTACCCGTCCGCGTTACAAGTGCTGGACTTCGCTGGCGGTCTGGCCCAGCTGGTCGGCGTCAAGGCATACTACGGCGGCCCCCTGGTTGGTCATGAGCTGCGCGCCTTGCGCGAACATTTACCCAACATAGAAACGCGTGTTGCTGCCATCTACCGTCGTGATCGCGCCATACTGCCCAAGGGCGACACGGTCATTGAAGCGGATGATGAAGTGTTCTTTATCGCTGCCAAAAAAGATATCCGTACAGTCATGAGCGAACTGCGCAAGCTGGACAAGCCGGTCAAAAAGGTAATTCTTGCCGGTGGCGGCAACATAGGACGCAGGCTGGCACTGTCGCTTGAACAAAAAAACTTCTCCACCAAGCTTATCGACCACAACCGGGTACGTGTGCGTGATGTGGCCAATGAGCTGAACCATACCATTGTGCTGCAGGGCGATGCCGCCGATGAAGAACTGCTATTGCAGGAAGGAATTGAAGACACGGATGCTTTCTGCGCGCTGACCAACGATGATGAAGCCAATATCCTGTCCGCGATGCTGGCCAAGCGTCTTGGTGCGCGCAAGGTTATGTCATTAATCAATCGCGCGGCCTATGTTGACCTGGTCCAGGCCGGCGGTGAAATCGATATCGCCATCTCGCCGCAAACGGCCACGATTGGCAGCCTGTTGGCGCATGTACGGCGGGGGGACGTGGTTGCGGTGCATTCACTGAGGCGAGGCGCGGCCGAAGCCATTGAGGCTGTTGCTCACGGCGACCAGAACAGCTCCAGGGTAATCGGGCGACAGATATCGGAAATCAAGTTGCCCTCGGGCACGACCATAGGAGCGATTATCCGTAATGACCAGGTATTGATTGCCCATCACGACGTTGTGATTGAACCCAATGACCACGTCATCATGTTCCTGGTGGACAAGCGCCGGATTCCCGACGTCGAAAAACTGTTCCAGGTGTCGTACACCTTTTTCTGATGCAATTTATCGTCATACAACGGGTAACCGGGCTGCTGCTGATGATTTTCAGCACCACCATGCTGCCGCCACTGGCGGTATCTTTTTTCTATCATGATGGCGCACACTTGCCGTTCATTTATGCTTTTGGCCTTACCTTGTTCGCGGGGTTGTTCATCTGGGCACCGGTGCACGCGGTAAGGCGCGACATTCGCTTGCGTGACGGCTTTGTCATAGTCACGCTGTTCTGGACCTCGCTTGCCATGGTCGGCGCGCTGCCACTGGCCATGGCCGATCATCCGCACATGCCCCTGGTCGATGCGTTTTTTGAGTCCATGTCCGGGTTAACAACAACCGGCGCGACGGTACTTACCGGTATCGATGAACTGCCACGTTCCATACTCTATTATCGGCAACAACTGCAGTGGCTGGGCGGAATGGGAATTGTTGTATTGGCGGTGGCGGTTATGCCCATGCTTGGTATCGGCGGCATGCAGCTATACCGTGCAGAAACACCGGGACCCATCAAGGACAGCAAGCTGACGCCGCGCATTACCGAGACCGCCAAGGCGCTCTGGTATATCTATCTCGGGCTCACCGTAATCTGTGCGCTGGCTTACAAGGCGGCGGGAATGGACTGGTTTGACGCAGTGGGGCACAGTTTCTCCACTATCGCCATCGGTGGCTTCTCGACACACGACCAGAGTATCGGGTTTTTTAACAGTTCGGCCATTAACGCCATTGCTATTGTCTTTATGTTGCTCGCGGGCATTAATTTCGCGCTGCACTTCATGGCCTGGCGCGCCCGAAACCCGCTGGTTTACTGGCATGATGCCGAAGTCCGTGCTTACCTGGTTATTATTCTTGGCGTCTGTAGTATTAGCGTTGTTACCTTGGTCGCACAGAATACTTATGACAGTTGGCAGGAAGCTGTCGATCACGGACTGTTCCAGGCGGTATCAATCGCCACGACCACGGGTTTCACCACCAATGGTTTTGCCTGGTGGCCATTATTTCTTCCGGTTTTGCTGATGTTGGCGAGCTTCATAGGTGGCTGTGCCAGCTCTACCGCAGGCGGCATGAAAGTCATACGGATTCTGTTGCTGGTCAAACAAGGCAAACGTGAAATCCTGCGGCTTATTCACCCGGAAGCCATAATCCCCATCAAGGTTGGCGGCAAGCCCACACAAGACCGGGTCATCAACGCCGTCTGGGGATTTTTCTCCTTGTACGTACTGAGTTTCGGTATCCTTTCGCTCATCATGATGGCGACCGGCGCCGATCTTGAAACCTCTTTTTCCGCCGTTGCTGCCTGCCTCAATAATCTTGGACCGGGACTCGGCAATGTCGCCCAGACCTATTCAGGTGTGACTGATATCGGAAAATGGGTGTTGTGTTTCGCCATGCTCATGGGGCGCCTTGAATTGTTCACCCTGCTGGTATTGTTCTCGCCGGCGTTTTGGCGCAGCTAATTGGCGACTCAGTATCCGTGGTAAGCGGCTATTAATCGTAGAACCTTGGCTCTCCGTCCGGCCGCGTTTTGAAACGCTTGTGTAACCAGAAGTATTGATCCGGGTAACGACGTATAAGGGATTCCGTTACCTGGTTCATTTTGACGGCATCATTGTAATCGTCACCTTCAGGATAGTTTTCCAGCGCCGGTTCAAAAATGATTTCGAAACCTTCTGCACGTGGTAGTTGATTGATGAAGCAGGGCACAACAATCGCGTTGGTCAGCTTGCATAGCTTGGCCAGTGTCGGCAGTGTCGCGGCCTGGACCCCGAAGAACGGTACAAAGATGGATCGCTTGCGACCGAAATCCTGGTCGGGCAAATAGAAAAACCAGTGATCTTGCTTTAGTGCACGCACCACCGGTTTCAGGCCATCCTTGAATTCCGCCAGTGTGCCCTGCCCCCAACGGGTGCGACGATTTCGAATCACGGCATCAAGTAACCGGTTCCGCGGTTTGCGGTAGATATCAACCAGTTTATGCCGACCCGCCATGTAACACCCGGCAATTTCCAGGGCAACACAATGCCCGACCAGCAGGATGACCGGCCGGCCGGTTTCTCTTGCGGCTTCGAGGTGTTGTTCGCCGATAAGCCGAAACATGTTCTCAAGCCTGCGCCTTGATCCCCACCAGGCGATACCGGTCGCCGCAACAGCCTTGCCTGTTTCGTGAAAGTTACGGCGGACAAGGGTGTTTAATTCCGGTTTAGGTGTCTCCGGAAAACATGCGGACAGGTTTTGTTCCACTACCCGGCGCCTGGACCCAAAAAAACGGAAAAGAAGCTCGCCAAGGATCGTTCCAAGCATGGCGATGACCGACAACGGCAAATGGCCCATCAACCATAGCAGGCCGAGGCCCAACCAGGTGTGCCAATGCCAGGGCGCGAGGTAGTGCCACCACGGAAACGCCAGTTGCACATCAGTCTGGGCAGCCATGGCTATTTATATCCCGTGCGCTTGCGTCCATAGAATCCGGCTTCGCCAGGAGGGCGTGTCTTGAACCGGCGATGAATCCAGAAATACTGTTCCGGGCGGTTCCTCACTTCTTCTTCTATCAGCCTATTCATACGTGCCGCGTCAAGGGTGTTATCGCCTGAAGGAAAATCCGTCAATGCCCTGTCGAAACGAATCGTGTAACGGCCATTTCTGTGCTGGGTGACAAAACAAGGAATAACGACAGCGTTGGTCATCGCCGCAATGCGTCCTAGCGCCGTCCAGGTCGCAGCCTGAACACCAAAGAAAGGTGCGAATTCATAACGCCCGGCAGAACCGGGATCCAGGTCAGGCAAATAGAAAAACGGCTTGCCTTCCCGAATCAGGCGAATCAGGGTCTTGAGCTGGGCCTGGGCTTCGACGCCGATGCAGCCAAATTGGTCCCGGCGCAGATCGATGGCCCAATGCAAAATATTTTTGCGTGGTTCGCGATACATGCCAATCATCAACCGGGTCATGGATAGCCAGGCAAACGCCATTTCCAGACCAATGAAATGGGGCGCCATGACAATCACATTCTTGTCATCATGAGCCACCAGGTTTTCTGCTCCTTCTACGGTCACGTAGCGGGCGATACGTAAACGTGGCCTGGTCCAGTTGATCCCCAGGGTGCATAACAGGCTTTGTCCTAACGTTTTAAAGTGCCGGTGCAACAGCTTGCGGTGTTCTTGTTCTGTCATCTGCGGAAAACACAGGCGCAGGTTCACGTCCGCGTAGTGGCGACGTTTGCGATCAAAACGGTAAAACAATGAACCCAGGCCGCGGCCCAACACAGCCAGCAGAGGCACGGGCAATAACACGAGCAGTTGGACAAACACACGCCCCGGTAAGCTCGGTCGCCACAGGTTTTTTTCGCCCTTGATATAACGAACGCTTTCAGTCACGAATCCGATTCCGGTTGAATGTTTTCGAGCCCGGCTCTACGCACATCCCGGGGCCGAAAGTAGGGAGACTTTTCATTGTTTGGCCTGCTGTGGAATATCCGAAACGTCCACATATATTGTTCAGGGAACTTGCGAATATTCTGCTCCAATGATGTCGCCGCTGTCTGTGCGTCCAGTTGAGCATCACCAACCGGGAAATTTTCAATCGGCGCATGAATAACCAGTTCATAACCGTGTTTCCCGTCAACGGACTTGTCCAGGCGCCTGACATAGGCCGGTAACGCCACCGCATCGCAACTGGCGATAAGCTTCGCGGCGCCGGTTAACATCGCTGCCTTGGTAGCAAAGAAATCGACGAATACGGATTTCTCGGGTCCGTGGTCTTCATCCGGCAGGTAATAAAATCCATGGCCGGAACGAATGGCCCTGATTACCGGGCGCATGCCCTTGTCGCGCAAATACAAGGTTGCGCCAAATCGGGTGCGGCCACGCTCCATAAAGTAGTCTATCAACCTGTTACGCTCGGGCTTGATCAAGCCAATGTGCGGGAACTCGCGTGAAATGATCGCACCACCAAAATCAAGGCCGACAAAATGCCCGGTCAACAAAACGACGTTTCTTCCGGCGGCCAGGGTTTTAGCATAATGCTCAATTCCCTGAATGGACACAAATTTACTGACGTATGCGTCGCTGGCCCACCACAAAACCGGCAAATCCAGCATGCTGTTCACTGCCACTTCGAAATGACGCAGTGCCAATTGTCGCCGCTCAGGCTTGCTCAACTCAGGAAATGCCAAGCGCAGGTTGATCAAGGTAATTTCCCGGCGTTTCCTGTTGGCGCTGAAATATGCTCGCCCGACCAACCGGCCCAGGAAATTCACCGGACCACGGGGCAATACCAATGACAGGCGCAGCACAAGCAATCCCATCCACGTCAACCAGAAACGTGGCGCCAGGAAGGAGGCTGAAAAAGCCGGTCGATAACCCTTAGCGATGAATTCAGTCACTTTGGTGAATTGCGTACTTACATTTCCGGGTGGTCATTATAACAATAACGCCCCCGTATCCACATTCACATTGGCGATTGGCGGTCATACCGTTATTATTGGCCCCTGTATTCGCGCCCCGTTGGCGCCGCTTGCCGAGGAAGATCATGGAGCACACCCCACAAACCAACAAACAGCGTCCGGTTCTCGCCTACGACGTTGAACCTGCGAACAAGAAATTCCGGTTACGGTTGGCTCGCTATCGTTATCAAAGTGAAGCCCTGTCTTCCTTGCTGCCTAAAGGGCCCAGCCAGGTGCTCGACGCGGGCTGCGGACGTGGTCGCCTGCCTATGTACTGGGCACGCTGGGGTGTAAAGGGTCAAACCCCGGAATTTACTGGCTTTGATTACCTGCAGGACAAGCTTGACCGCGCCGAGGGCAAAGGTTACCAACGGTTGCTGTTGCAGGATATCACCGAGACCTGGGGCTTCCCGGATGCCAGTTTCGACGTGGTTATTTGCGAGCAGGTTCTTGAACATTTAGGCGACAAAGATCTTCAGTTCGCGCTCTCAGAAATGAATCGGGTGCTCAAACCCGGCGGTAGCGCGCTGATCGGGACACCAGTGTTTAAAACCATCGAGGCTTTGTTCATGCCATTAGTGGCGCCATTTAATCGCTGGTTGCACCGATTAAAGGACAGCAACGACCCCGGCCATGAGCAACATCTCACCTTAAAGCAGCTAGGCCGGGCAATTGAACAAAACGGGTTCAAGGTCATCAACGCACGGGGCTTTCGCGTGGCAACATTGCCAAAAAACCTGCTGGAAGATCAAGAATGGTACTACAATGCCCAACAATGGCTCGGTAGCCGGTTTCCAGGCTGGTGTATTGAGGCGACTTTGACGGCAAAAAAGCGATAATTATCCCACTTAGTCTAGAAATATGGCCTTTAGATTAAGTAAAACCCCACTAGAGCAAATTGGTATATAGCAACTGCCGGATTATACATGGGTGGGGAATGTCGTTTGATATCTGGCAAGTCACTGAGGTTTTGTGGGAATATTTTATTTTTTCCCGATTATGCGCCCCCGCATTACCCGTTTCATGAAAATCTATGAAAACCGGACAGTTACTTGCTAAACTTCGGCCCCGCTTGAACCGATATATTCCAACAACCCGGAGGTAAGACCCTACCATGGCTGATAGTTACCTGTTTACATCCGAATCCGTGTCCGAAGGTCATCCAGACAAGGTGGCAGACCAGATTTCTGATGCGATCCTGGACGCGATTCTCGAGCAGGACAGACATTCACGCGTTGCCTGCGAAACCATGGTTAATACCGGCATGGTAATTATTTCCGGTGAAATTACCACCAAGGCCTGGGTCGATATGACCGAAATCGTTCGCGGCACCATCAAGCGGATTGGATATGAGGCATCGATGGGTTTTGATTGGCAGTCTTGCGCGGTTCTGACCGCACTGGACAAGCAATCTCAGGACATCGCTCAGGGTGTAAATGAAGGGGAGGGCATTGACCTGGACCAGGGCGCCGGCGACCAGGGCCTGATGTTCGGTTACGCCACCAACGAGGCGCCGGATTTTATGCCTCTGCCCATCAGCCTGTCCCATAAACTGGTTAAAAAACAAGCCGACGTTCGTAAAAACGGCAAGCTTTCGTGGCTGCGGCCTGACGCCAAGTCACAGGTCACTATTCGTTACGTCGACGGCAAACCTGCCGGTATCGACGCGGTAGTGCTATCCACGCAGCACGGCCCCGAGGTGGAACACAAGCAACTGGTCGAGGCGATCATGGAAGAAGTGATCAAGCCGGTACTGCCCGCTGAATGGCTCGACAAAAACACCAAATACTTTATTAACCCGACAGGCCGTTTTGTCGTCGGTGGACCCGTTGGCGACTGCGGGCTGACCGGGCGCAAAATTATTGTCGACACTTATGGCGGTATGGCGCGTCACGGTGGTGGTGCATTCTCAGGCAAGGATCCATCCAAGGTCGACCGTTCTGCCGCGTATGCCGGGCGCTATGTAGCAAAGAACATTGTTGCAGCCGGTCTGGCCGATCGTTGCGAAATCCAGGTTTCGTACGCGATAGGAGTTGCCAAGCCCGTATCGATTCATGTTGATACCTTTGGTACCGGCAAACTGGCGGATGACAAGATTGCCAAACTGGTTGAAGAACACTTTGACTTGCGGCCGAAAGCCATCATTCAGGAACTCGACCTGCTGCGCCCGATTTACAGCCCGACAGCAGCCTACGGCCATTTTGGTCGGGAAGCCAAAGACGGCCTGTTCACCTGGGAAAAAACCGACAAGGTTGAAGCTCTCAAAGCCGCACTTGGCCCGAAGGCCGTCAAAAATGGCTGATTAATCTGTACTCCGGTTTCGAGGAGCGTTGCAACCCGATCCACGGCTCCCGGCCGATCGGGCCAGGCTCGAAACCGGACGCTTCACGAACAACGGCGCTCATTGTGTTAATGGAGACATAGCCAATGAGCAACGACTACAAAGTCGCCGATATCGGCCTCGCACAATGGGGCCACAAGGAAATCGCCATAGCCGAATCCGAAATGCCGGGTTTGATGGCGATCCGTGAAGAGTACAAGGGCAAGGCGCCGCTTAAAGGAGCGCGCATCTCCGGTTCTCTTCATATGACCATCCAGACCGCTGTACTTATCGAGACCCTGGTTGAACTGGGCGCCGAAGTACGTTGGGCATCATGCAATATCTATTCTACCCAAGACCACGCGGCGGCGGCCATTGCCGACCAGGGTATCCCGGTTTTTGCCTGGAAAGGCGAAACTCTGGAAGAATACTGGTGGTGTACTGATCAGGCGCTGACCTGGCCCGACGGCAATGGTCCCAACATGATTCTCGATGATGGTGGTGATGCCACCATGCTGGTTCACAAGGGTGCTGAATTTGAGGCTGCCGGCAGCGTGCCCGATGCCGATGCCGATGCTTACGAAGAATGGAAGGTGTTCCTGAACCTTTGTCGTCGCAGCCTCGAGAACAGCAAGGATAAGTGGACCAACATCGCCAAGGGCATTAGGGGTGTTACCGAAGAAACCACGACCGGCGTGCATCGCCTTTACCAGATGGCAGAACGCGGCGAACTTATGTTCCCGGCCATGAACGTCAACGATTCCGTTACCAAGTCCAAGTTCGACAACCTTTACGGCTGTCGTGAATCACTGCTCGACGGTATCAAGCGTGCAACCGACGTCATGATCGCCGGCAAGATTGCCGTAGTGCTCGGCTACGGTGACGTTGGCAAGGGTTGTGCCCAGGCCTTTCGTGGAATGGGTGCTACTGTCTGGGTCACGGAAATTGACCCGATTTGCGCACTGCAAGCAGCAATGGAAGGCTATCGCGTGGTCAATATGGACGATGCCTGTAAGGTTGGCGATATCTTTGTTACCACCACCGGCAACGTGAACGTCATTAATCACGACCACATGGTGGCTATGAAGCATGAATCCATCGTCTGCAACATTGGTCACTTTGACTCAGAGATTGATATTGCCTCGCTCGAAAAATACGAGTGGGAAGAAATAAAACCCCAGGTTGATCACGTCATTTTCCCGGACGGCAAGAAACTTATAGTACTGGCCAAGGGCAGACTGGTGAATCTGGGGTGTGCTACCGGCCACCCGAGCTTCGTGATGTCCGCATCGTTCACCAACCAGGTAATGGCGCAAATTGAACTCTTCAAACATCATGATAACTACGATAATGGCGTGTTCATCCTGCCTAAGATGCTGGACGAAAAGGTTGCGCGCTTGCACCTGAATAAAATAGGCGTACACCTGACACAACTGACCCAAAAGCAGGCTGATTACATCAGTGTCCCTGTTGATGGGCCGTACAAGCCTGCGCATTATCGATATTAAAAATACGTCACCCCGGACCGCGGCAGGCGGCTCCGGGGTACGACTTTTGGCCGGACATTATGACAACCACTACCGATCTTTCGGTTTCTTGCGAGTTTTTTCCGCCGCGCACCGACGCAGGAAGAACAAACTGGCGGGAAGCCCTCAACGAACTGGCCGTTATCAAGCCGGAGTATTTCTCCTGCACTTATGGTGCCGGCGGGACGACACAGGAAGGTACCCGTGAAACCCTGCGGGACATTATTGATTCCGGCTTTGCAGGCGCGGCACACATTACCTGCATCGGTTCGACCAGGGACAAAATTCTGTCTCTACTGGACACATACAAAAACATGGGCGTACAGCGTCTGGTTGCGCTCCGGGGCGACCTGCCCCAGGGCATGAGCGACCCAGGCGAATTTCATCACGCCAATGAACTGGTAGCGTTTATTCGTGAAACAACCGGGGATGATTTTCATATTGAGGTAGCCGCTTACCCCGAAAAACATCCCGAATCACTGAATTTTCAAGATGATTTTCAGAATTTTGTTAAAAAAGTGGATGCCGGAGCGGATTCAGCTATTACCCAGTTCTTTTTTAATGTTGAATCCTATTACAGGTTTCTGGAAGACGGACTCAAGGCCGGGATCGACATCCCGGTTATTCCGGGGATCATGCCAATTACCAATTACAAAAGCCTTGCAGGCTTTGCATCCGGCTGTGGTGCTGAAATACCCCGGTGGCTGTCAACGCGACTCGAAGGTTTTGCTGATGACCTTGAATCCATTCGGGAATTCGGATTCGAAGTAGTTCTGGATTTCTGCGAGCAGCTAGTGGCGGTTGGTGCTCCCGGGTTACATTTTTATACTCTGAATCGGGCGCAACCCACCATCGACCTGGTAAGGGAGTTGGGCCTGATCAACACAAAGTGAGCGGGTATAATACATTTACGCGGTCAAACGATGATCTAGACTTGTAAGAAATATCAAAGATCCGGGGTCACCCGGATCACACACCAGGAGAACCTCAATGGGGATACGCCAGCTTACCGCATTCAGTTTTTTGACACTGGTGCTTGTCTCCTGTGGTGGCCAGAAAGCCAGCGCGCCATCCAGGGCAGTTGCAGAGGCTGTCGGCCCCAACACATATGTCATTTTTGGACCCAACCAGCTTCCAAATCCTGTCAACAAGGGGTTTATGAATAATCCCGGATTTGTTGTTACGAACAAGGGTGTGGTCGTCATAGACCCGGGCAGTGGTTTGAAAATCGGCAAAATGGTGGTCGACGAGATCAGGCGCGTCACAACTCAACCCGTCGTGGCGGTAATAAACACGCATATACACGGTGATCATTGGCTGGGTAACGGCGGCATAATCGAGGCGTTTCCGGAGGCGGTTATCTACGGCCACCCTGACATGATGGAGCGCGCCAATCACGGGGCCGGTGAAGACTGGATCAAACTTATTAACGGCCTTACGGACGGGGCAATAGTTGGCACCAAACCAGTATTGCCCAGCAAGACACTGAACGACGGTGATGTACTGACGTTTGGCATGTCTCGACTCAAGATTCATCACACCGGTCACGCCCACACCCACGGTGATTTAATGGTTGAGCTCGTTACCGAAAAGGTATTTTTTCTCGGGGACATCGTGCTTCATGGTCGCATTGGTCGTATGGATGACGGCAACTTCAAAGGCAATATTGATGCTATAGATCGGGCGCTGGCAGCAAACGCCAACGTCTATGTTCCCGGCCATGGAATGAAAGGAGACAAATCGATTCCAATGGCTTATCGAACCTACTTATCGACCATTTACGAGACCGTAAAAGGTCTCTACGATCAAGGTCTGACCGATTTTGATATGAAACCACAGGTTGTTGAAAACCTGGTTGAGTTTCAAGACTGGGGTTCTTTTGAAACCGAGGTCGGACGACAGGTTAGCCTGTGTTATATCCAGGTTGAACAGGCAGCATTTTAATCGTGCGCGGGCTTTATCCTGAAATTCATCAAAACCTGAGCTTTACCGTCACGACCGGAGACGGTCATGAACTTTACGTCGAGGAATGTGGGGTTGCTGAAGGTATACCGGTAATTTTTTTGCACGGTGGCCCCGGCGCCGGCTGTGAAGCCTGGCATCGACAATTCTTCGATCCAGAGCGGTACCGGATTATTTTGTTTGATCAACGCGGCTCCGGACGTTCTACGCCACACGCAAGCCTGGGAAATAACACATCTCAACACCTGGTCGAGGACATCGAAAGGATTCGTACACGGCTTGGCATTGAAAAATGGCTGGTTTTCGGCGGCTCATGGGGATCGACACTGGGACTGCTCTACGCCGAAACGCATCCGCAACGGGTTACCGGCTTGATACTTAGGGGCATTTTCCTGTGCAGGCCAAAAGAAATCCACTGGTTTTACCAGGAAGGTGCGAGCCGAATCTTTCCGGATTTTTGGCAAGAATTTATTGCGCCCATACCGCAAAACGAGCGTGATGATCTGGTGGAAGCGCATTACCGGCGACTGGTCGGCGATGACGAAATTGCTCGCATGGCGTCGGCCAAAGCCTGGTCTATATGGGAAGGAAAAACATCCAATCTCAAAACGAAACCCTCAGTGGTCGACTTTTTCGGGTCACCGCACACGGCGTTAAGCCTGTCTCGAATAGAAGCCCATTATTTTGTACACAACAGTTTTTTGCGTGATAACCAGCTGCTGGAAGATGCCCGAGCGATTCAGGATATACCGGGGTTTATCATTCACGGGCGCTACGACATGGTATGCCCCATTGAGAGCGCCTGGGAGCTTGCCCTGGCATGGCCAAACGCGCAGCTTCAGATCGTTCCCGGTGCCGGGCATTCTGCATCGGAACCAGGAATTGTTCACGCCCTGATTACCGCCACTGACTGGTTTGCAGACGAATTGGAGTAAATGGCCACTTACGTAATCGGGGATGTCCAGGGCTGCTTACGCTCGCTAGAAACGTTGCTGGCGAAAATTGGTTTTTCAGCCAAACACGATCGACTGTGGTTCGTTGGTGATCTGGTGAACCGGGGCCCGGATTCTCTCGGCGTACTTCGCTTTGTTCGCGACCTCGGTGATCGGGCTGTCACCGTGCTCGGCAACCATGATCTTCACCTTCTCGCTTTCGCCAACAGTGGATCCCGCGAAACCAGCCCCCCAAGCCTGGCTCCTGTACTGGGCGCGCCGGATCGTGACGAATTGCTGCTCTGGCTCCGTCATCAACCACTCTTTCACTTTGATCAAGATCTAGACTGGGCAATGGTCCACGCTGGCGTTTACCCCGGGTGGTCCGTTCACATGACAAAGAATCTTTCAGACGAAGTCCACAAAACACTGCGTGGGGACGACTGTGATGGTTTTTTTTCCGAAATGTACGGGAACGAGCCAGCCTCTTGGCATAGTCAGTTAACCGGCGCAGACAGGTTACGTTTTATAGTTAACGTCTTTACACGGCTGCGCTATATGCGTGGCCTGGAACTGGAGTTCACGGAAAAAGACGCGCCCGAAGCGGTTCTTGAGTCTACCCCGGAACTACTCCCCTGGTTCAATCATCCTCAAGGGGTCTTCTCGGGTGAATCAACCCGGCTCGTATTCGGTCATTGGTCAACCTTGCCACCGCGTCAATATGACAAAGCCTTTGCTACGGACGGGGGTTGTTTATGGGGTGGCAAACTGGTGGCACTGGAGATTGATAAAACCCTGGCCCCCGTGTGGCATTCGATTGACTGCGAACGCCGACTTCAGCCATGTCGGAACCAAGTCACAAATTAGGCAAATTCGTCAAACAGCTGGCCCGGGCGCGGTCCGGCTGCGGCAACCGGTGTACTGCTTTCGTGTCCGTAAACACTCACTGCGCGTAGTGCTCGGCTTGTTTGTAAGTGGCTCCGTTCCACCTGGCTTGGCTCATATACGCCCCGGGCCTTGTGGGTTTTCGCGTAAACAAACATGCTATCGTTTGATTCGGACCAGTCGCCACTAAATACGCGCGGCTCCGGCAGGTGGTCGTTAGTTGTCTTTTCAGCCGGGTCCTGACGTCTGCCCAGATTTTGACCATAGGCCAATGACTGAACGGTTCGATCAGGCTGGACGCGCATTAGTTCAGTGTCCCGCTGGTGTTTGCCGTTGGGGCACCCGTGATTTCCTTTAGACATCTAAGGAATATAGCACGGCATTTTGAATTGTAAATTTCTGTAACAATCCAAAACCGTCTAAGCGGGGGGCTCAAACGATCAAAACATTCGGCGGCGTGGAAACAATGGATACTATGACCAAAAAAGCACACGACATAAAAATAGATGTAGAGACACATTTTCTGGACGGACATTCTGATCCTGCCGAGTACCGGTATGTTTTTTCTTACACGGTAACAATCACCAATATAGGTCAGAAAACAGCCCAATTGATCAGTCGATACTGGCTGATAACCGACGCCGACAACCACACCGAAGAAGTGCGTGGCCCAGGAGTGGTTGGCGAACAACCTGTATTGACCCCCGGAAAAAGTTTTCGTTACACAAGCGGGACCGTGTTTCGAACGCCAGTGGGGACAATGGAGGGGAGTTATGAGTTGCGCGATGAAGACGGAATCACATTCCAAGCAAGCATCCCGGTCATTGGCTTTAGTCGACCAGGGGTGCTGCACTAACTCGGTGAGAGTTGGTAACGCGTCCTTGCACATGATTGCTACTCTAGATGGAGTTTATCAATCTCTCCAGACGGTTCAGGTCAAGATTTGTTAAACCAGGAGTGAAGCCAGCTGGTTCACTGTCTAGACATCCAGATTGCTCACGGCAAGCGCATTTCGTTCAATAAATTCGCGGCGCGGTTCGACCTGGTCTCCCATTAGCGTGGTGAACACATCGTCTGCAGCTACACCGTCCTCGATGTTCACCCTGAGCAGGCGCCGAACCTGGGGATCCATGGTTGTTTCCCACAACTGATCGGGATTCATTTCACCCAAGCCCTTGTATCGTTGAATGGACTGACCTTTCCGAGCTTCGTCCATGAGCCAGTTCAATCCGTCAGCGAAATCGGTCACCGTTAAACTCTTATCGCCACGGTGGAATACCGCCTCTTCAATAAAGGAGTGATTCAGTTTTTCTCCCAATTCTGAAATGTTCCTGTATTCACCGGAATTTATCAGTTCCTGGTTGATACGCGTAACGCGTACGGCGCCGTGGCGAACCTTGGTCACCGTTAATTCGTGAAGCTGGCTCCTGGCATCCAGGGTAATGGCGGTTTCGAAATGCGTTCCCGATTCTACTTGGGCTTCCAGTTTTGACAGCAGGGTCTGAGCAATTGACTGCAAACGCTCAGGTTTTTGCAGGTCGTCCTCAGTGATACGGGTAATGCGGGCCAGTGTGCTGAGGATGCCGCGGTCATACCGTCGCGACAGCCTTGCCAGTGTTTGGTCAACGGCGAGGAAAAAATGGCATAAATCGGCCAGCTCGACGCCTTCCATAATACCACCCGAAGCGAATTCTATTCGGGCACCATCAAGAGCTGCGTTCAACAAAAACGACTGCAGCTCCGGATCGTCTTTCAGGTATTGTTCTTTTTTACCGCGCTTAACCTTATAAAGTGGGGGTTGAGCAATATATATGTGTCCACGCTCCATAAGATCCGGCATTTGGCGGTAGAAAAACGTCAACAATAAGGTGCGTATATGGGAGCCATCAACATCGGCGTCGGTCATAATGATAATGCGATGGTAACGCAACCTATTGTAATCAAAGTCATTTTTTCCAATACCGGTTCCCAAAGCCGTTATCAAGGTGGCGACTTCCTGGGATGACAACATTTTATCGAAGCGAGCACGCTCTACGTTCAGTATTTTTCCTTTTAACGGCAGAATCGCCTGGAACTTTCGGTCACGGGCCTGCTTTGCGGACCCGCCGGCCGAATCACCCTCAACAAGGTAAATTTCGCACTTGCTAGGATCGCGCTCCTGACAGTCTGCGAGCTTTCCTGGTAACCCAGCGACATCAAGCGCCCCTTTTCTGCGGGTCATTTCACGGGCCTTGCGTGCGGCTTCGCGTGCGCGTGCGGCCTCTATAATTTTGTTGACGATAGATTTCGCGTCGGACGGGTTTTCATCCAAGTACTCTTTCAGTTTTTCACTGACAATAGACTCCACGACACCCTTCACTTCGGAGGACACCAGCTTGTCTTTGGTTTGGGATGAGAATTTCGGATCAGGTACTTTTACGGACAAAACAGCCGTTAATCCTTCCCTGGAGTCGTCACCGGACGTCGATATTTTCGATTTTTTTGCCATGGGGCTAGCGTCGATAAACTGGTTTAGGGTACGGGTCATGGCTCCACGCAGCCCGGCTAAATGCGTACCTCCATCTCGCTGAGGAATATTATTCGTGAAACAAAATATGTTTTCTTGATACGAGTCATTCCACTGCATTGAGAGCTCTACCGTAATCCCGTCTTTTTCGGCCATCATGGATATTACGGATTGGTGTAACGGTGTCTTGTTGCGGTTCAGGTGCTCGACAAACGCCTGAATGCCGCCTTTGTATTCAAATGTGTCGGTTTTACCGGTTCGTTCGTCTGTTAGAACAATACGCACCCCAGAATTCAAAAAAGAGAGCTCCCGAAGGCGTTTTGCGAGTATGTCGTAATGGATAATTGTGTCGGTAAATATCTTCGGGCTCGGTTTAAAGCGAATTTCAGTACCGGCGACTGTCGTTTCTCCAGCGATAGAAAGCGGGGCTTCCGGTTCACCCAGGTGATAGGTCTGTTTGTGTATTTTGCCATCGCGCTGGATAGTTAAGTTTAAAGTATCGGATAAAGCGTTTACGACAGACACGCCGACTCCGTGGAGACCACCGGACACCTTGTAGGAATTTTGGTCAAACTTTCCGCCAGCGTGGAGTACGGTCAAAATAACTTCTGCTGCGGAGCGCCCTTCCTCTTCGATAATCCCTGTGGGAATCCCTCGACCGTTATCGGCTACGGATACAGACTCATCTGCGTGAATGGTTACCCGGATTTCGTCGCAGTGTCCGGCCAATGCTTCATCGATGGAATTGTCTACGACCTCAAAAACCATATGGTGCAGGCCAGTGCCGTCATCAGTGTCTCCGATGTACATGCCCGGGCGTTTCCGAACTGCTTCAAGGCCCTTTAGGACCTGAATACTGCCTGAATCGTAGGTGCTGTCGGTGCTCATAAGAATTTGATTTTAAATAAGGAATGACACGAAATTCTAACAGATTTAAGGTGTTTGGGCAGGCATTTTTTCTTGCTTCGTTAGCACGATGTTTCAGTTACTTCGCCATGTTTCACGTGAAACAATTTAGGAGACTCCCAGGTTTCTAGCGCCAAAATGTTCGGATCCGTAGTAGTTACAAAAACTTGGAAACCTTTTTTTGATAACAATTTAAGCAAATTGTCTCGATGCTGGTGATCTAACTCCGAAGGCACGTCATCCAAAAGCAAAACTGGCGCGATTTCTGAATCAATATCGGACATTTGTGATAATAAAATTGCTAATAACACCATTTTTTGTTGGCCCTGGGAGGCCACCGAGCCATATGGCTTGCCACAGAAATCGACTAAAATGTCCGCACGGTGGGGGCCAAATTGAGTGTAGCCAAGCTTAATGTCCTGAGAGTGATTTTGGCGTAGCACCAGCCCATAATCATCCATTCCCCCGGTCTCAAGCCTAATGCTGACATAATGGCCTCCAAGGGAGAGTAATTCATCTACCAGTGGACCTATCGACGGTTGCCATTCATTGACATAAGCGTCCCTGGCCTCGGTAACGGCAGTCGCAAAGTCTACAATTTTCTCGTCCCACGTTTTGAGCTCGGCGAAATTTATACCACGTTGTTTTAACACTCGATTCCTTTGATCGAGGCACCGCTGGAAATCTCGCCAACTTTCCTGAAACCGATGTTCCACGTGAAACACGCCCCAGTCGAGTATGTTTCGCCGATATTTGCTTTGTTGTCTGAATCTATAATGACTATCGGGTAATATCGCTCGAACGGGTAGAATTTTAGCAACCTCGCCTGCACTCAGCGCTTTTCTTTTATCTATTGTCACTTGCCGACGCAAACCGTCTTGGCGCTGCCAAAGTATTTCCTTTGCTTTACCAAACCGGCCGTCAAACCGTCCCAATATTTCGGTCATTTTCGAACCGTGTGTAAGCACGTCGTCCAATTGGTGTGTTCTAAACGATTTACCGGTCGACAAAATTTGAATTGCTTCAAGAATCGACGTTTTGCCGCTGCCGTTATCTCCCCAAATTACATTCAGCCCTGGCGACGGTTCAAGTTCGACGTGACGCAGGTTCCGAGTATTGTTTATTACTAATGACCGTAGTGCCATAACGCACCATCCCCTGGTCTTTTTACAACCTCATGGGCATTATAAGATACAACGTGTCACTGTCTTCTTTGCACGTAAAGCTGCCGATACTGTTACCGTCTGTCAGGCCTATGTCTATTGACGCTCCGGTTAACCCAGAAACGGCATCAACGATAAAGTTTGAGTTGAAGCCTATTTCTGTATTCTCCTGATCATAATCGATCACAATTTCTTCCTGCGCTTCTTCCTGTTCCGGATTGTGTGTCGAGATATTCATCGCCTTATTACCCACACCGAGCACTATTCCCTTGAATTTCTCGTTGGACAGTATCGATACACGCTGAATAGCTTTTTTAAATTGCTCTTTATCTACAGAAACAGATTTCGTCTGCTTGCCCGGTATCACCCTCGTATAGTCAGGAAACCTGCCATCAATCAACTTTGACGTGAACTTGATGTCTCCGAACTCAACCTGGATATGATTCTTGCCAATTCTTAGTACCGCGCTCGCATCAGACGGTTCCAGGAATCGTATGAGTTCCAAAACGCCTTTTCGCGGCACGATAATCTGAGAGTTTTCATCAACGGTAAGCGCGTCTACGACCAAGTCACAGACTCCCATTCTGTGCCCATCTGTACCCACAGCCTTCAAAAGTTTGTTTTGCATTTCTATCAACAACCCGTTCATGTAATACCGAACATCTTGCTGCGCCATACAAAACTGCGTTTTTTCCAAAATTCGACGAATTGCGCCCTGGGCCAACGATATCTCCTTGTCCCAATTCGTCGTTTCTATATTGGGGAATTCGGTGGCCGGGAGCGTGACCAGGCTGAACCTGCTTTTACCCGATTTAACACTGATTTTCTCTGCTTCTGATTTAATTTCAATTATTGAGTCGTCCGGTAGTGACTTGCAAATATCCAACAACTTTCGCGCCGGAACAGTGATCTCGCCATCGGTAGCAGACTTCACTGACGTTGTCGCCACCACCTCGATTTCCAGATCCGTAGCGGTGATAACCAGAGAACCGTCTTTAACCTGTAACAGCACGTTCGACAATACAGGCAAGGTCTGCCTACGTTCGACTACGCCCGCTGCGTAGGTGAGTGGTTTCAAGAGTTCATCACGCTGGATGCTGATCTGCATCTTCCGTTCCTTTATATTGAATATATGTTTAAAAATTTAAAGTAGTAGTTATTAGTGTTGCCAAAATCTGTTGATAAGTCCCTTTTAACCTGTTTTTCCTTGTTCGCGACGTCTTGTAATCCTGTTGGTAGACTGCCTTGTGGCTTGTGGATAGTGTGTAGATAAAATGAATAACTTGGCCAATTGCTCATAAGCCGCGATTTTATCCTTTTTATCCCCCCCGTTTTCCACACCATAAAAACCCTCTTATCCACAACCTTATCCACCAGGTTTCCATCAATGACTGAGTATTCGGCAAAGGTTATCGTAGTCTTCTTTAACCCTGGAATCCGTAGACTTCAGCTCTTCAACCTTCCGACATGCATGCAGAACTGTTGTATGGTCCCGACCACCAAATCCGTCACCGATCTCAGGCAAGCTATGTTCGGTCAATTCTTTGGACAGCGCCATCGCGATCTGTCTTGGTCGCGCAATCTGCCGCGACCGCGTTTTACCGTGCATGTCGGACACCCGGATATTAAAATATTCCGCGACGATTTTCTGAATATTGTTAATCGTAATTTGGCGCTCCTGAAATGCCAGCAGATCGCGCAGATTTTCGTTGGCCAGCTCCATATTTATCGGTCGTCCGGTAAACGACGCTGCAGCCAGCACCCTCCGCAACGCGCCTTCCAGCTCCCTCACATTCGAGCGAACTCGTTTAGCAATAAAAAATGCTACGTCATCCGGCAGAGTTATGTTTTCTTCCTTCGCCTTTTTGATAATTATGGCCGCCCTTGTTTCCAGTTCTGGCGGCTCAATGGCCACCGTTAATCCAGAGCCAAACCTTGAGACCAGTCTTTCTTCAACGCCATTCAATTCTTTCGGAAATCTATCTGCTGTGATGATGACTTGTTTTTGTCCCTCCAAAAGAGCGTTAAACGTGTGAAAAAACTCTTCTTGTGAACGCTCCTTGCCGACAAAAAACTGGATATCGTCAATCAACAGCGCATCAAGTGACCGGTAATATTTTTTGAAGTCGTTCATCTGGTTGTGTTGCAACGCTTTAACCATATCGGCAACGAACTTTTCAGAGTGAACATAGGCAACCCTGGCTTCTGGTTTGTGTTCAATCATTGAGTTGCCAGCAGCTTGCATCAGGTGTGTTTTGCCCAAACCTACGCCGCCATAAATAAATAGCGGGTTATAGGCGCCCCCCGGGTTTTCCCCTACCTGTTTCGCGGCCGCTCGGGCAAGCTGGTTGGATTTTCCTTCAACATGCGTACTAAACGTGAACGAATGATTCAGTCGGCCTCCTTGGGGCCCAGGGGTGGCACGACTGGTAGACTGGGCCCGAACCGCCGAGGGCTTGGTTCCTGAGGCAATTTTTTCTTTTGTCTCACCGCCGGAGCGCGATCCGACTTCAATTTGCACCACCAACTTGTGACCATTTTCGCTGAACTGTCCAACAAGTTCGGTTATCCTCGCCAAGAACCGTTCTCTTACCCAGTCCATTACGAACCGATTTGGAGCCAATAAGCGAAGTGATCCGCTACCCTCTACAGCCTGCAGCGGTCTGATCCAAGTATTAAACTGTTGCGAGGAAAGCTCATCTTCCAGACGATTGAGGCACTGGTACCATAACGTAGTAGTTGCCACGATTTGTCCTTAACGTTTTGATTTTATGAGTTTTTATAGATGCTCCACACCACCCTAACCGCTACGGAGCTTTCGAACTTATCCCCAATAATATCTCTCTGTGGAAAACTTATCCACAATTACCTGCTGTAGTGTTCCAAATCCCAATTACCGGGGAGAATCTTGTTGACTTTAGCCTTTAAAATCCGTAACTTTGCCGCCCCTGTGATTATTGACTCCCGGCAACAAAAGCCAGGAACTTAGGTGACCATTTTATGAAACGCACATTTCAGCCCAGTATTATTAAGCGCAAGCGCACCCATGGTTTCCGCGTCCGCATGCGCACCGCGTCTGGCAGAGCCGTTATTAACGCCCGCCGTGCCAAGGGCCGCGCCCGCCTCGCGGTATAATCGGCAATCGTCCGATAGTTCCGACCCGAACAAATCCAGGGTCGGAACCCCGGTGTCCATGCACACCGAATCTCCACAACATCTTTCTCGAAGAAGAACGCTGCCCAAGGCGGCCCGGTTATTGCGCCCGGCGGAATTCGCCAGCGTGTTCAAAAACGGCGAACGCATGCAAAACCGGTTCTTTTCCATCATTCACGCCCAGTCACATGTTGCTGGTCGACGCTGTCGCCTGGGAATCGCTGTGTCCAAAAAAAATGTACGTTTGGCGGTTGCCCGAAATCGTTTAAAACGCATTATCAGGGAGTGGTTCAGGACGACAAATTTATCGTCGACGGGCGATATTATAGTTATGGCCCGCCCAGGCAGTGGATCGGCTTCGCCCCACCAGTTACGACAATCTCTGGCCAACATGAAACTCGGATCGCGGACCAACGGGAATTCCGGGCCATGAAACAGTTTATGCTTTTGTTGTTAAGGGGCTACCGTCTGTTCATCAGCCCGCTTTTGGGGCCTCCGCGGTGCCGTTTCCACCCAAGTTGTTCGGAATACTCGATTACTGCTGTTGAGCGATTTGGTGTTCTGCGCGGAATGTGGTTAAGTCTGCGCCGGGTGGGGCGCTGTCATCCCTGGAACGACGGTGGTTTTGACCCGGTACCGGAACCCGCCTCAACCAAGCCTGAATGCGGCTGTCAATCCGGAAAACGGACCTGATTCTTTAGTATTTTATTGCAGTGAAAAGATAAAAATGGACAACCAGAGACTTATATTATTTATCGCGCTGGCCAGCGTTTTGATGCTCATCTGGCTGAAGTGGGAAGAATCCAACCGGCCTATTCCGGTCCCGGCCGCCGTTACCGCGCCTGCCACCAATACACCGAGCCTGCCACCTGAACCAAACCAGGTAACGGCGACACCCCCCGCTGTGGTCGTGACCCCGGCCCAGGCGAGAACTGGTGAGAAGGTCTCTATTACAACTGACTTGCTCCAGCTGACCGTGAACACCGATGGGGCTGACATTTCCGATGCGAGGTTGTTGTCCCACCTGGAAACTGCGACGGCAAAAGACAAGCCTTTCCGACTTTTTAGCGCAGAGCCGGACCGCCTATACCTTACCCAAACCGGTATCGTTGGACGAGATCGTAGTTTCCCGACCCATCACACTGTGTTCTCAACATCCGCTACCAGTTACCAGCTGGAACCGAGCAAAGACAAGCTGGATGTCGTATTCTCGTGGAGCTCACCTGATGGTGTGGTCTACGACAAAATTTACGGTTTTAAACGTAACAGTTATGTAGTCGACATTACATTCAGAATCAGCAATCGCTCAGCTGCACAATGGAATGGATACCTGTACACCCAGTTTTTGCGACGTCGTCCGGACACGACCGGCGGCATGATGGCGTTACCCACCTATGTCGGTGGCGCAATCTATACCCCCGAAGAACAATACGAAAAGATTTCGTTTGATGATGTCGATGACGCGCAATTAAAGCGCACCGTTACCGGTGGCTGGGTTGGTATGTTGCAACACTATTTCGTTGCAGCATGGATGCCGCCCCAGGATAGCGAGAACATCTTTTTTGGCAAACCGGTTGGTAGTGGTGAGTATGTATATGGAATGACCAGAAAAAATTCTCCGGTGGTTGCTGCCGGTAGCCAGGCAGACATTTCTACACAGCTTTACCTGGGCCCAAAAGAAAACAGCCGCCTGAAACATTTACCTGCCGGCATGGAGCTGACAGTTGATTTTGGCTGGCTGACGTTTATTTCAGCACCGCTATTCTGGATACTGATCCTTATCCATGACTGGGTTGGGAACTGGGGTTGGGCGATCATCCTGTTAACCATCCTTATCAAGGCCGTGTTCTTCCCGTTATCCGCGGCAAGTTACAAATCCATGGCCAAGATGCGCGCCGTACAGCCCAAGATCCAAAGCATGAAAGAGCGGTTTGGAAGTGACAAGAACCGGTTTAACCAGGAAATGATGAATCTCTATAAAACAGAGAAGATCAACCCCCTCGGTGGTTGCTTGCCAATCCTGATCCAAATCCCGGTCTTTATCGCCCTGTACTGGGTATTGCTGGAGAGTGTCGAAATGCGACATGCGCCTTTCGCTCTTTGGCTAACTGACTTGTCGTCTCCAGACCCGTATTTCGTGTTGCCTATTATTATGGGCATCTCCATGTTTATTCAGCACCACCTTAACCCGGCGCCGGTAGATCCCATGCAAAAGAAAATCATGCAATTTTTGCCGGCCCTGTTCACGGTGTTCTTCCTGTTTTTCCCGGCCGGCCTGGTGTTGTACTGGGTTGTTAACAACATCCTATCTATTGCCCAGCAATGGCAGATAACACGAATGATCGAAGCCGGCAAAGGCTGAGCCAGTCAACGATCGTAGCCATCGCCACGCCGCCCGGCCGTGGTGGTGTTGGTATATTGCGACTATCCGGTCCCGACGCAATTAGCATAGCTTCGAAGGTCGCCGGGCCCGCGCCAGTTGCGCGAATGGCTGCTTATCGCCGGTTTCGGGACACGAGCCGTCACATCATTGATGACGGCCTGTTCCTTGTTTTCCCTGCTCCAAACTCCTTTACCGGCGAAGATGTTGTAGAGCTGCAATGCCATGGCAGCCCGGTTGCACTTGATATGCTGCAACAGCTTTGCCTGGACCTGGGCGCCGAACTGGCAGCGCCAGGCGAATTCAGTGAGCGCGCTTTCCTGAATGGTCGCATAGATCTGGTGCAGGCTGAGGCCATAGCGGACCTGATTGACAGCCGTACGCGGAGCGCCGCGCGGTCAGCCCAACGGTCTTTGCAGGGAGAGTTTTCCCGTCGCGTTAACAATTTGCGGGATCGACTGGTTGATTTGAGAAAGTATGTTGAAGCGGCTATCGATTTTACCGATGAAGACATCGACTTCCTGAACACACACGACCTGCCGGCCAAGCTGGCAGAAATTATGCGTGACGTAGACGAGCTGCTGGCGCAGGCTGAAAACGGTCGGTTACTCCATGACGGAATTACGATTGTTCTGGCCGGCCCCCCCAATGCCGGAAAATCAAGTTTGTTGAATTGCCTGGCGCACATGGACGCCGCAATTGTATCCAGTGTGCCCGGTACTACTCGTGATGTTATCAGGGAGTCGATCAGTATAGACGGATTGCCCATAACCTTGCTGGACACCGCCGGCTTGCGCCTGGCAAATGATGAAATAGAAAGTGAAGGCATACGTCGCGCGCAGAAGGCCATGGAAACAGCAGATCATGTGTTGTTGCTCACGGAAGATGGTACCAGCGAAGACGATGTAAATATTTTGATATCGCAACTCGCCGACCCGGCGCGGGCGACATTAGTATTAAACAAAATCGACATTAGTGGCCGAAACCCTGGAACGCATCATTTTCGCGGGATAACGGCCATAGCCCTGTCTGTTCAAACCGGTTCCGGGATCAGCGAGCTGAAACAGCGAATCAGGAGCCTGTTTCATACCGATGAAATTGGCGAGGCAACGTTTATCGCACGGAGACGCCATATTGATGCGCTTAATCGTGCCCGTTCATCCACGAATAACGCGAAAGTCCAGCTGCAGGCAGGCATGGGAGACTTAATGGCCGAAGATTTAAGGCAGGCCCAAAATGCATTGGCGGAAATAACCGGTGAATTTGTTGCAGACGACCTGCTCGGGGAAATCTTTTCCAGTTTTTGTATCGGCAAGTGACATGATTCAGGCTGTTTTAGTCCAGACTTGTTTGAGCTTTCGCCGGAGTTGCGCAGTCGGAATTGGTTGATCGCCGTAATGTATGCCGATATAGCTTTGAATAAATTGATCTACGCCCTGCGCGTTCATGGGTAATCGCCTGACCACCCTGTTTCGGAAATCCATCGGCCCCTCGTTTTCCCTGCGTTGAACACCTCTTTTTGCACACTGTTTGCAAAAACGGATATATAGCCGTGTCTCCGGCCTAACAGGTCCTGATCTGAACCTGTTCATGCTCCGGTACAGAACTATGGTCAGAATGAGCATCGCCAGCATGATAATGCCGGCGCCGAGCAGCTTCGACCAACCGACGGAAAGTGATTGAAGAAATTCGCGTTGTTTCTGTTGGTCAAATTCGGCCGTCCAGCGATACCAGCCCATGTTCGCTGCATCCCACTGGTGGCGTAGCGTACGCAACAACCCGTCAAGAAGACCGCTTGATGCCATCATGTCCAAACCAAAATCCAGACCGCGCCCCGCTTCCAATCCCTGTTCCTGAAGACGCCTGATGGCATCGATGCCATATTCAATGCGTTCGGGTGCTACTGCTTCAACAGGATCGACACGGATCCAGCCTTGTCCGGCCAGCCAGACCTCTGTCCAGGCATGAGCGTCTGATTGTCGTATGGTATAAAAATCACCGGTCGGATTGAAGTTGTCGCCGAGATATCCATTTACCACCCTGGCCGGCACGCCGGCTGCGCGCATTAAAATGGCAAAGGCGCTGGCGTAGTGTTCACAAAAACCACGTCTTTGTTTAAACAGAAATTCTTCAACCGGATCGCCGCCAAGAAGGGGTGGTGAAAGAGTGTAAAAGAATTCATTTTGTCGAAAGTATTGCAATGCAGCTTTGACAATATCTTCACCTGATTGTGAGCGTTCACGCCACGTATTGGCGAGCGCCCTTACCTTTGGGCTGACTGCCGGCAGTTGCAAGCCGGCAGCACGCTCAATCTCCGAGTCACCATGTACGCGATAACGCAAAGCCGATCGAAGTGAATATTTACGTTGTTGTTTGTTCAGTTCGTGCCAACGAAACAACATACCCGGCTTCAGCAACATGCCGCGTGGTTTTTCGGTGGGCATATCAAGGGCGGCAATCCAGGGGCCCGGCTTCTCCTGGATGATTTCGTAGCTGTAAATCCTGTCCAGCGCATCTACCTGGTAATTTGCACGTACGGCCGGGGCGCCTTCGCGCCAGGTGCGGCCATCAAACTGCCATAAAATAATTGCCCGCCAATAAAGCGCGCCCATAGGTCGGGCACTATCTTCGAAATTGACATAGAACACCGGCTGGTCGGACTGGGCCAACTGGTTGATGGAGCCCGGAGACATTGTATCAGACAAACCGGTTGTACCACCGCTGCTGCCAGGAAGCGCAAACAACGCGCCGGGCAGTCGCGGAAACAACAGGTACATAACCAGCATCAGAGGTATCGCCAATGTTACCAGGCCAATGCTGGTCTGAATGCGTTTCAATGCAGAAACCGATCCAGGGAAGGCAATGCGGTTCAGGCAGGTAAAGCCGATAATGACACCAACAAAAAGGTAAATTGCAAGTACGAGGGATTGTGAAAACAGGAAGTTGCCCAGTATGACAATGAAACCAAGAAGGCAGGTAACGATATAGTCACGCAATGTATCGAGTTCCAGTAACTTAAGCGCCATCATGCCAATCAACAACGACACGCCGGCGTCACGCCCAAGCACGCCGCCCTGGAATTTGACAATGATTGCAAGCATTAAGATAGCCAACAAGCCACGGGTGTAACGTCCGGGTTGATACCAGCCACGGGTGTTGATCAGCAGGCGCCACACGGCGACACCAAGGAACACGACCAGGAGATAAGGCGGCAGTTCATTGCCGTAAGGCAACAGCACGTAACCAAGAAACAGGATAAGCCAGGCAACGCTGCTCCGATCGGCGATTTTCCGCGCCGGCGCTTCGACCTGGCCAGCGCCTATTTTTCGGAAAAACATGCCAACGCCCTCAGGCATTCATGCTGATGATGTTGACCGGTACCGGGTGTGATGACTGTGCCCGGGATTTTGAGCCCATAAGACTGGTTTTGTCGCTGGGCATCTATAACAGCACGACATAACAGGCTTAACCGTGTCTCGGTATCGCCGTTTACCAGGTCCCAATCAAGCCAAAGCTTGTTTATGTCACCGGTCGCGGTTTGAACGACATAGACAGAATCGGGTGATTTCGCAGACGCTCGCCAGTGTATACGGGAAAAACTGTCACCGGCCTGGTAGTCACGAAGGCCGTTAAACTCATCACCTTGCCGGTTGTGATGTTGTGATTCAGCATCTCCAGGTGTGGCGTATTCCGCTGGTGGTAGTGGCGCCGGTGCCGGGTACACAAGGCACCGGATGGAGGGGAGCATCTCCCTTGACCATGTGTATAACAGCGCAAATGGGAATCTGGTTACCACGTGAAACGAAGGTGCATCAAGATAACCCCGACGCGTCGCCGGGGCTGAAAGCGTTATGAACGCGGTAGATTGGGCGGGAATGTCAACGGTCTCAAGCAAACGTTTGCCGTGGCGCGATTCGATTGCCGGGCGAATGCGGGTGTCCGGGTTTGTCACATGAATGATAAACCGGGCAGTTTGACCCGCAAAAACCGGCAGACTGTGACCGGTTTCTATCACCAGTCCCTTCAGGTTACGATGGGTGGTAATCATGGACAGGAAGGCTGTGGCTGCCAGTAAAAAAGTAAGACCATAGCCCATACCGTTGTTGTAATTCATGCTGGCCAGAAGCGAGACCAGCAACACGCCGGAAAAGTACCAGCCATACCGGGTGGGCAGCATGTAAATACGGTGTTGACCAAGTACAAAACGATTACCTGATCGTGCTTTGGGAAACATGGCGTTGTTCTAAATCCGTATCCGGTAAATGAGAGTGGAATACAGTTGATCAGGGTACTGGCAATCGTTGAAGCAGTTTGTTTACCAACTGGTCACGATCGGCGGTTGCATGATCCGTCGTTGCCTGTAATCGATGAACCAGGATTCCGGGCGCCACTGCCTGTATGTCTTCCGGCAAAACCAGTTTTCTGCCATGAATAAGCGCCCAGGCCCGGGCCGCCGCCAGCAAACCAATACCGGCCCGAGGAGAAAGCCCCTGGATGAACGCCGAATCCTTGCGCGAAGCATCCAGTATCAGCTGTATGTAATCCAGGATTGCGTCGCTGACATGAACCTTTTCAACCAGCAATTGCAGCGCAAACAGCCGGTTTTTGCCCAGTCCCTGTCCAAACTCGCGATCAAGTGGCCGTTGTTGGCCGCGGCGAAGGATCTCGCGTTCGGCGGCGTGGTCCGGGTAGCCAAGCTCGAGTCGCATCAGGAATCGGTCCAGCTGCGACTCGGGTAACGGGAAAGTGCCTATAAGCTGGGTTGGATTTTGCGTGGCGATGACGAAAAATGGTTCCGGCAAGCGATGCGTCTGACCATCACTGCTGACCTGGCGTTCTTCCATTGCTTCCAGCAACGCGCTTTGGGCCTTGGGCGAGGCGCGATTGATTTCGTCTGCGAGCAAAACTTGCGTGAACACCGGGCCCGGATGAAACCGGAATTGTTGTGACTCCCGGTCGTAGATTGATCCGCCAATTACATCTGCCGGTAACAGGTCGGACGTGAACTGGAGCCGATTGAATTCCAGCCCCAGTGAGCCCGCCAGTGCGTGAGCCAGCGTCGTTTTGCCCATGCCTGGCAAGTCTTCTATTAATAAGTGCCCCCTGGCGAGCAGACAACACAGGGCCAGACGAACCTGGCGCTGTTTGCCAAAAACGTGCGAATCAAGCTCCGCCAGCAATAACTCAATTTCATCGATTATTGTATTGGTTGCTGTATCGGAAAGAATAGTCATGGGAGAAAAAACCTTGTTCAACGAGACTGGTTCAATCCTAGCCCTGATGCCCTGAAATCGCCAGCCAGTCTCGGCACCAACCTGGAAACTCCATCCCCCATTGTTGGTATGGGCGAATCAGGCCAAAGGCTTTATTATTGCGGCCGGCAGGGAAAAACAGGGTAAAAACATGATCAGCGCGCAAGAGGCTCTCGAGCGATTGAAAGATGGCAACAAACGTTTTGTTTCCGGAGTGCGCAGCATTGATACGCTGGTCAAGCAAATGCAAAGAGAAAAGCTGGCCGAACGACAGGCACCATTTGCCATTATCCTCGGATGTTCCGATTCCCGGGTACCAGCGGAGATTGTCTTCGATCAGAGCCTTGGAGATTTGTTTGTCATCCGGGTCGCCGGTAACATCGTCGCGCCATCACAGATTGGCAGCGTTGAATTCGCAGCACAAATGTTCAAGACGCCGCTGGTTGTTGTTCTTGGTCATTCCATGTGTGGTGCAGTGAAGGCCACCCTCGATGATATGGAGAGCCCGAAGGATGATCACTCATCCAACGTGCTGACGATTGTTAATCGTATCCGGCCGACACTGGAACCACTACTGCTGACAGACTTGCGATACAAGCCCGACGAGTTACTGGAAGCTTCGATCCGGGCAAACATTCTTGCCGCCACCAACCACCTCAGGCACGGTTCACAAATGCTTGAAGAGCTGGTGCAGCAGAACAGGTTGACCATTATCGGTGCCGAGTATTCGCTCAGAACCGGGGAAGTGGAATTCTTTGATGATGTCTAGTTTTCGCGCCGGTTAATTGCCTAGTTTTCGGTGCGCTGGCGAGTGGCTTCCAGGATTTCTACAATGTCCTGATTCCATGTATCGAATACCCTTGCGAGGTTCTCATCAGGATAAAGCTGCTTCATGTTTTCCATGTTATTGGTCAACACTATGGTATCGTCAGCCTCCGCATAAATAACTATTTTTAATGGCAGGTAGGGCGCCAGTTGCGGGTACTTGTTCAGCAGTGAGCGAATTTCCGGACCCTTGCCAAAAAACACAAGGCGGTACCGATCGGTTTCATGACCGGTTTTGGTCAAGCCAATGTCCACGCGTTGAACCCGCGAGATCGCGTAACCCTGTTCGGTGATGGATGTCTGCAACGCCACCATGGTGTCAGGGAAGTTGGCATCCATGCGCCGCATGATCAGCGGGTCTGCGAATACGCCGGATGAAAACAAGGCGAGCACGCCAACCAGTAACTGCCAGGTCCTTATCGCTTGTTTCTGATGAGATTTATGAGTCATCACATCGTTGCCTCATCAAGTACGCTGACGTAAATATCGTACATTTGGCCACACAACTTTTGTAATTCATCGTTATTGAAGTAGATTGACAATCGCTTGGGATTCATTGCGTATAGCCGCACCTTGTCCTCTTCCTGCATGATTGTGATGCGGCAGGGTAGAAACAGCCCCACGCGTGAGTCAACCTTCATCGCCTCGTAAAGAAAATTGAATCCACAGGAATATACAATTTTTTGCTTATTGTTAACCTGTTTTGGCGAAAACAACCGGTCTTCTATATTCTGAACGCGTATCAGCACCATGTTTGCCGATGCCACCGCATTTTTAACGTTTTCTACCGTTGTTTCAAAAGAGCTTCCCGATTCCCGAACGATGTAGGCAGGTTCATTGCCAAGGTCTTCTGTCGGCGAAACCGGTTTCAGTTGTCGAATAAAGCTGACAAGGTTATTGAAGTCAGACGATTTGAGTTCCCTGTTGTGCCGAAACGCCGGCATGGGGGTGCCCTCACGACCATAGCGGATAGTATGTTTTATCAACTCATCGCTGGCTGAGCCCAGGAAACCGCCGTTGTTGAGCGCAGGTGCAATGATTGGCAGCTCCCGTGGCCGGGAATAAGTTACGCCAGTGCCATGTCCACCCTCACCATTGGCGCCGTGACAACCGGCGCAATACTTTGCGAACAGTGCGGAGCCTTTTTCGGGATCTCCCTTGATTGGCTTTTGACTGTAGTGGGGTGCCTTGACCCCGGTCCAGCTGCGCATATAGGCGACTATGGCGTGATTTTGGTCTTGGCTAAGATGGCTGAACGATGGCATCACCCGACCTTGGCGACCCAGTCGTATGGTATTGCCCAGGTATTGATCATCCACCTGATTGATAAACCCAGGCAAACCGATGGGTACACCGGTCCCGCCTTTCCCCTCAAAGCCGTGGCAGCCGCTGCAGTTTTCTGTGTACAGGGTTTTCCCCCAGTTAATATCCGGGTCTTCCGCGTGCGCCAATGGCGCCGCGAACAGCAACAATGACATTGTCCAGATCTTGATCATGATCGATTGGATCCTGAAAACATTATTGTAAAAGCATATCCCATTAGCATTTTCTTATATTGATTTGAGTCAATCCGGGTCACCCTTTTCTGAGGTGTAGCATAGCCTCACTAATGGCTTGAAAGGCAGCTTTTTCGCCACCCCGATCGGGATGCAGGGTCATTGCCAGTTGGCGGTAGGTTTTCAGAATAGTGTCATCGTCAACGGGGTCGGCCAATCCCAGTTCAGCCAAAGCGCGTTTGCGTTCGTCTCCGCCAGCCAACCGCGCCCAGAATTTGCCGAGCATGTGGTCAAGCTCCTGTTTTCCCAGGCTTCGAAGGTTGTCGAGATTGATATAAAAACGGTACAGCGGGTCGTATTCGCTAATAGCAGGATGCCCCGGGGCATAAGCGATTAATTGGATCTTGAGGGGGCTGATCATCAAGATGGCGTGTTGTGATTCAAGGAGTTGATCGCGAAGCCGGTAAAGTTGGTGAAAAAGCAGGAAATGGGCCCGAAACAAGGTAATCGAATCGGTATCGGCGTTGAATTGAGGTATTGCCTCGATACCGGCCAGTATTTTGAATAACTCGTGTTCGGAAATGCCACTTTTGTGCGTTTCGACAACGTGGCGCAATGTCTCGATGCTGACTATTGAGGTTTCTGCAGCGTCAGTGTGTTGGCGGGCGGGCGGGCGGCTAACATGGGTCATGACACCAGTATAGCCGGGTTGCTGGGTCCCCGCCCGAAGCCGAAACCTTCAGACGGGGCCAGCGCGACGAGGGTCTCCCTGGGCCAATTGCCCTTCCATAGGCCGTTTGGAAGCAGGCCCCCGACGTGCGCAATCTAGCACTGCCCGGAGTATTGGTGCTGTGAACTGGTTCACAAGAAGTTAAGCACGCAGCCTCAACGTTGTTCGGCAATGACAAGCGCCCGAGCGGGTCGAGGGTAGGATTCCACGGTGAGGGTTGGATTTGCCTGGTCAAGGCAGTCGGCCAAGGACTCGAAACGCATCCAGTCTGTAGACCGCTGTTCGTCGGTACTGGTGATATTGATGTCGACAACCCTGGCGTCAGCAAATCCAAGGCGATTTAACCAGCCCAGCAGCATGTCTGGGGAAGGCAAGAACCAGACATTTCGCATTCGCGCATAACGCTCGCCTGGTACAAGGCAATTGCGCGGGCCACCTTCGATGACGAGTGTTTCGAGGATCAATTGACCGCCTGGACGCAGGCATTGTTGCAGCTGTAGCAGGTGATCCAGTGGCGAACGGCGGTGATACAACACCCCCATGGAAAATACCGTATCAAAAGCTGCCGTGTTGGCAGGAAAATCTTCCAGGGCCAGCGGCAGCAAATCAACCGGTATATTGCCAATATATTTGTGCAGCGCTGCATACTGGTAGTTGAACAGCAACGATGGATCGATTCCGATAACACGCGCAGCGCCGGCGCCTCTGGCGCGCAAGGCGTGGTAACCGTTACCGCAGCCCACGTCCAGCACCCACCGGTTTTTGAGCGGCGCAACATGATCAACCAGGCGTTGCCACTTCCAGTCACTGTGCCATTCAGTATCAATGTGCAGACCAAACAACTCGAATGGACCCTTTCGCCACGGATGTAGCTGGCGCAAAGCCTGTTCCAGTTGTTGATATCCAGTCAATTCAAGTTGCTGACGGCTGCCGATGCGTATGGTGTCCGTGTCCAGCTCGATGATGTCAGGCGCTATATCGGGCAGCGACACCAGTGCCTGTTGCCAGGCCTGCTCATCACCATGGCTTTTTGTGCATCGTGCTTCCAGCGCCTGGTTCAGTGCATCGAGATAGGGTGCCAGGCGTGAATTCTCCAGTGAGCGAAACAAACCGGAATAATTCATCTCTTGTGCGCCGCCCACGCTACGAAGTTGTAGGCCTGGAAGAATCGATATGCTGTGTCAAAACCGGTTTCCCGCAGCCTGTGTTCGTGTTGTAACGCTGATTCAGTAACCAGGACATTTTCCAGGGCCGAACGTTTTTGGCTTATTTCCAGCTCACTGTAACCATTGGCGCGTTTGAATGCTTCGTGACTGGAAGTAAGAAATTCCTGTTCACTGGTGCTGTCAAAACTGATTTTTTCCGCAAGCAACAAGATGCCACCGGAATTCAGCCCGTTATAGACATTGTTCAAAAGAGCGTTTCGTTCCGAAACAGGAATGAATTGCAGTGTAAGAACGAGGCAAACGACGGAAGCATTTTCAACCACAACACTTCGTATGTCCTGGCACATGAATTCGAAATCCTTGTTCAATCCGAGTTCAGCAAGATTGGACCGGCATTGATCGATCATGGCACTGGAGTTATCTACCAGAGTAATCCGGCATGACGGTTCTGGTATGCGGCTGGCGACTGCGGCCGCGGTTGAGCCCAGCGAGCAACCGAGGTCGTAAATTCGGCTGCCAGGCCGATAGTGGCTGCTGGCAACAATGCCTGCGAGGGAGACCATCTGCCCATACCCAGGAACTGATCGGTTGATCATGTCCGGGAACACGCTGACTACTTTTTCATCAAAGCGGAAAGCGTCGATCTGATCAATGGGCGATGCAAATATTTCGTCTCTTTTCATGATGGCCAGAATAGCGTCGGGATCAAACCTGATTGGCTAATTATGCTGCGGCGAGTCTACTCCAAAGCCGCCTGTGGGCGCAGCATTATAACGCTATACCTGACACCTGGAGATAGAAATTTGAAGGTTTTTTGCCGTGGCGCTCCAAATTCGAAATCCCTTGTCTATAATCTGTTTTAGGTGAGGTAGCTGTAAAGTCGTAGACCCCATGACAACTAAAGACCAGAGCAGTGATCGGAGCACAACGACGCGAAAACATATCGTGGAAACGGCCAAAAGGTTGTTTTACGAGCTCGGATACAATCAGACCTCCTTTGCCGACATCGCGCGGGCTGCGGATATTCCCAAGGGAAATTTTTACTACCATTTCAAAACCAAGGACGACATTTTGTCCGCGGTAATCCGTTCCCGTATCGACGAAATCCGCAGTTTTCTGCAAACCATGGAGCAGGAATTCCCTGAACCGCAGAATCGATTGCAGAACTTCATTAATACCGCCTCGGATTTTTCTTCCGCCATTGCCCGGTTTGGTTGTCCTTTGGGCACGTTGATGACCGAACTGGGCAAGAATCAGCCGACCCTGAAAGCCCAGGCCCAGGAAATGTTTGACCTGTATCGACACTGGATCAGCGAACAGTTTCGCGCTCTGGGCCACGGCGCCCGAGCAGATGGCCTGGCGATGAGACTGTTGTCGCGTACGCAGGGCATCAGTCTAATGGGTCACGTTTACGGTCAGGATGAGTTTGTTAAGACCGAGTTGGCCGAACTCGGTCAGTGGCTCAGTAGCACCGCTTCCGGTTGAGGCAACATTCCGGGGCTATTGCGGCTGGCGCAGCAGCAGTTGGCCGATTACACTTTGATTTCCCGAATCTGCGCGAAACCTCTCTTCTCCAGGATGCAAAACCCGATGCGTTACGATGTCATAGTCATTGGTGGCGGCCATGCCGGTACAGAGGCTGCTGCGGCCTGCGCGCGCATGGGTTGTCGAACCCTGTTGTTGACCCACAACATCGAAACCCTGGGCCAGATGTCCTGTAACCCGGCAATAGGTGGTATCGGGAAAGGTCATTTGGTCAAGGAGGTGGACGCGCTCGGTGGCCTGATGGCGCACGCCACTGACCGCGGCGGAATTCAATTTCGGATTCTGAACGCCAGCAAGGGCCCGGCAGTACGCGCGACACGGGCCCAGGCTGATCGCGTACGCTACAAGGCGGCCATACGTTACGCGCTGGAAAACCAGGACAACCTGGATATTTTCCAGCAGGCTGCAGATGACTTGATTGTGGAAAACGATCGTGTTGCTGGCGTAGTCACGCAGATGGGCCTGCGTTTAATGGCGCCGGCGGTCGTGTTGACTACCGGCACCTTCCTCGGGGGGCGTATTCACATAGGTCTGAGTAACTACGAAGGCGGTCGCGCAGGCGATCCCCCTTCCAATGCCCTGGCTGCGCGACTGCGGGAATTGATGCCGCGTGTTGATCGCCTGAAGACCGGCACTCCACCCCGAATTGATGGTCGCACGATTGATTTCAGCCAACTGGAGCCGCAACCGGGGGATGAGCCGACGCCGGTATTTTCGTTTCTGGGTTCGCGCACCGATCATCCTCGCCAGGTAGCCTGCCATATTACCTATACCAATGAACGTACACATGACTTCATTCGTGAAGGCCTGGGTCGATCACCCATGTATACCGGTGTGATCGAGGGCGTGGGTCCGCGCTATTGTCCTTCCATAGAGGACAAGATTCACCGGTTTGCCGACAAGGATCGCCACCAGATTTTTGTGGAGCCGGAGGGACTAAATACCCATGAAGTCTATCCTAACGGGATCTCAACCAGCCTGCCTTTTGATGTGCAGTGGAAATTCGTTCGCTCCATGAAAGGATTTGAAAACGCCCACATCACCCGGCCCGGTTATGCCATTGAGTATGATTATTTTGATCCGCGGGATCTGCGGCCGACACTGGAAACCCGTGCCATGCCCGGACTGTTTTTCGCTGGCCAGATAAACGGCACGACCGGGTATGAAGAAGCCGCTGCCCAGGGATTGCTGGCCGGCCTGAACGCCGCACGACTGGTCCAGGAAAAAGAATCATGGTACCCGATGCGGAACCAGGCTTACCTTGGCGTGTTGGTGGATGACCTGATTACCCGTGGAACCAACGAACCTTATCGTATGTTTACGTCGCGGGCAGAGTACCGGCTGATGTTGCGCGAAGACAACGCCGATCTACGATTGACTGAAACCGGTCGTGAACTTGGCCTGGTGAATGATCATCGTTGGCGCATGTTCAGCGAGAAACGCGACGCCATGGAGCGTGAGCAACAACGATTTGAAACCACGCGCCTGCACCCGGCCCAGGTGGATCCGGCAACCAGTGAACGGGTATTTGGTGGCGAGCTGAGTCGGGATCATACCCTGATGGATTTATTGCGCCGACCCAATGTTGCCTATGAGGATCTGATCGACCTCGCCGGGTTTGAACATGTAGGTATTGATGAAGTAGCGCAACAGCTGGAAATTACCGCCAAGTATTCCGGATACATTGATCGACAAATGGCCGAAATCGAAAAGCAGCAACGTAATGAGCAAACACGATTGCCGGATAACCTGGACTACAGCAATGTCCGGGGGTTGTCTGCGGAAGTGCAACAAAAACTCAGCGATTATCGTCCGGCGACTATCGGGCAGGCGTCGCGCATCTCGGGCGTAACCCCGGCCGCCATATCCTTGTTGCTCGTTCACCTGAAAAAGCGCGCAGGCTGACGATCGAAAGTAATTGTTGTGTCAGGTTATTTTGTCGCAGGAATGATACTCGGATTGTCAGCCGGCATGACCCCAGGCCCGTTGATGGCGTTGATGTTCTCACAGACAATTCAGTATGGAATCGGAGCGGGGGTTCGTATCGCGCTGGTGCCGTTGATTACAGCAACCCCCGTGTTGTTAGTCAGCCTGATCGTTGTTAATGGATTAAGTGAGTACTCCGCGTTGTTTGGCATGGTGACCATAAGCGGCGGTTTATATGTAGGGTGGCTGGGCTGGAAAGATTTGCGCTTTAATGGAATCGCAGTCAGTAATCGCAGAACTTCGTCCAGGCCATTATATTCGGGGATTATGGTTAACCTGTTAAGCCCCTATCCATATATGTTCTGGTTCAGCGTCGGCGCACCCATGGTTTTCAAGGCCGCGCAATCAACCCTTTCCGACGCCGCAGTTTTTATTTCCGGGTTTTTTATTTTTGTAGTAGGCGTCATGATTGTTCTGGCGTTGCTGGTTGAACGATCCCGCAGTATTCTGGAGGGCACCGCCTATATTTATACGATTCGTTTCCTCGGCGGAGTAATGTTGCTTCTGGCGGTTTTGTTGATGCGCGACGGTATTATGCTGATCAGTGCCAGAGCGGTTGCTTGACCGGCCCTGTGCAGTCACATTTTTCCTCCTTATTAATATAGTTAATAGGCCATTAAAATGTAAAAAATTGTCTTACATTGTCTCGGGTTAACGACCGGATACCGCGGATTTGCTAATAATTGGTCTTGTTACTGCGAGATTTGGTTCATGTTCAAAAAAATAGCATCACTTGCATTGTCATGCGTATTGCTGGTTCCAGGTTCGGGTAGCGCGGAACAGGACAATTTGCCGGTTTACAAGTTTGGCGTTACACCCTGGCAACATGGCCAGCAAGCAGATGACATCCGCGCCCGTTACAAACCCATGATGGACTGGCTCGGCAACCAGGTGGGTGCGAAATTCATTATTATTGAGGCTCGAGATTATGACCAGGGCATAGAATACCTGGCTAACGGCGTTGTACACTTCGCGCACGTATCTCCTGTGCCTTATGTGCGAGCGAAAAACATCAATCCCAATATCAATATTCTCGTTACCGGGGTTCGCTGGAACAAAGACAGGACACAGCAGATCGATTCTTACCTGGGACATTTCGTGACGCTTAAAAGGCGCGACGACCTGAATTCCATAACCGATCTAAAAGGGTCGCGATTCGGGTTTGTCGACAAGGATTCCTCAAGTGGATACAAGTACCCGGTTGCAGAGCTGAAGAAGAAGGGCATCGACTACACCAACTACTTCAGAAAATTCTATTTTTTGGGAAGTCACCCAAGGCTTACCGATGCTGTCGCTGCCGGCAGTATTGACGCGGGCGCAACCTGGGATTTCAATCTGAAAGAGGCAATAGCCAAGCACGGTGATATTTTCAAAATTATTCACACGACGCCACCCATCCCCAATTTGAATATTTCGGCTCATCCGTCAATGCCAAGAGAGATGCAACTCAAGATTCGCCGCGCCTTGACCAAGATTGACAAGGAAGCACTGAAATTGATCATGGATACCGGGTACGTGGTGCGGCCGGACGAATTTTACGATGTCGTGCGCGATATGACCGGCGTTAGACGCAGGTAGCCCTGTATGAGGTTCGCTCAAACAGGGTTTCTCCGGTCTTACAATATCAGACTGAAAATCATGTTACCTATCGTCTTGTTTACCCTGCTATTCGGGGTAATCATCACTTACGTCATCCAGAGGGAATATGCTGATTACCTGGAATACGAGTCTGAAACAACGAGAAATTCGGTGGAACTGGCCTATAACAATATTCGCAGAAAGGTCACAAACCTCCAGGAACACATTCATATTACCAATGTCAGTCGTACCGTTCAGGATCACCTCCTGGTGGGGAACCAGTTTGAGGTTCTGAATGCAATCATAGACATCTATTCCAGATCCGGAATGGATTTACTGGGTGTGTATGACAATGATGGCTTACCGTTCGCCAAGGCACATTCGCCAGGGGAGTTCGGAATCGAAGATAGCCTCAGTGTTTGGGTGCAGTTCATTGCCCAATCCGAAAAGAATGAATTTTTTTATAACGTTATCACCGCTGACGGGTCGCAGTTAATGCTCGTCGGTAAAGCGATGACGGATCTTAACGGCCGGATCGGTGTTACGATTGCCGGCTATAATCTTAACCATGAATTTCTCGGCGAAGTATCGGCAGGTACAGGCAGTAAGCTGGCGATCAAGCAGGAAAGTTCCGCCATTTCTGATGATCGAAAATTATCCCGATATTTGATTACTACTGAATTTGCCATTCCGGAATACCCGTTGACCTTCGAGCTTCGGGAAACCCGCTCACCGGACAAGGAGAATTTTTTTGAGCGCGTATCAATAGTTTTTTCAAGCCTTATTATTCTCACATCGGCAGCGCTGTTTTTCAGTTACTCGATTTTGCGAAAGATAGAGGTAAGGATCAGGTCCTTGTCAGGCCGGGTTAACGCGATTAGTGAAGGCAATTTTGACTTCTCGCCCATTGGCCAGGCCATTAATACTGAAGATGAGCTGGGTTCGCTGGAATCCGATATTGAATCCATGCAAAAAACAATTATTGCCAGAACTAACGAGATTAACTTTGCCAACAGGGCGCTAAGCGAAGAAGTAGAGATTCGAAAGGAGGCCGAATCAAAGGCAGTCAAGGCCAGCCAGGCCAAGAGCAACTTCATGTCGAGCATGAGTCATGAACTGAGAACGCCGTTGAATGCAATCCTGGGATTCAGCCAGTTGATGCAATTGGAAGAAGAAGATGAATCCAAATTGGAAAATATTGAGCAAATCCTGATCGCCGGTAACCATTTGCTGGAGCTGGTAAACCAGGTTCTAGAAATTCAAAGAATTGAATCGGGTGACTTGACGACTGTTTGCGAAGTGTTTTCTGTTCGAAGCGTGATTGAAGAATGCGCGAAGATGATCAAGCCCGTTGCTGACCAAAACCACATAGAACTACGTATAGATTTGGACGAAGAAGTAGAGCCGGTTGTTAATGCCGACAAGCGACACCTGAAACAGATTCTGATAAACCTGCTTTCGAATTCGGTCAAGTATAACAGCGTCAACGGCAGTGTTCGCATAAAAACCGACACTATTGACGGTAAAGTCAGAATTAGTGTCAAAGATTCAGGCCGGGGTTTGACAAAGCAACAACAGGATAACCTGTTTGTTCCATTTAACCGGGCAGGTGCTGAAAACTCAATTATTCCTGGTACAGGCCTGGGGTTGAGCATCACCAAGCACCTGGCCGAATCAATGAACGGCGAAGTCGGAGTCATCAGTGAAATCAACAAGGGTTCAGAATTCTGGGTCCAATTACCGCTCGCGGTGTCGGTCAGAACAAATGAACCATTTACCCCGGAAATGAAAAGCGCCGGTGGAGCCGGCGCCGCATGAATTCCATCTGTCCCGCAGTCGATTAACGACCACCCTCTCCAGCATCATCCGCCTTGTTTGGTATTCCGGTCAGCGGTGCAACAGCGTCATTAGCACTATTGGGCGCATCGTGATTGGGCTGAATATCGTTCATTATTATGGTGTTTACCGCCAACTCCTGGCCATCATTAGCGATTACCGAGGCCTTCCATTCCCCTTTCCAGTCAGGAAGTAATCTTTTGCTGGAGTATATTCTCCATCGCTCACCACCAACTTCAAACGGGACTTCTGCCATGATCTCGCCGTTATATTCCCATCGGTGCGTCACGCGCTGCCCTGCCATGCCACGCAATTCACTGAAATAATATATCTGGCTGGCGTTGGCCTCATTGATGTGATCTACAGGCTCGCGGTTTTGAATGGCGCTGGCAAATGTTGCGCGCACTACATTGCCAGTGTGTACCGAGGTTGCATCACTACCGGCTTCAGCGGCTGGTGTTACCGTAGCCGGAAGTGATGGTTTGGCAGGCACCGCCGTATCTTCGGCCATGACAACAGCATTGAAACCGAAAAGTATTGCCGCAAAAAGAATATGATATTTCATTTGGTTCTCCTTGATCAAAATGAAAATCGATTGTTCAGGAAACGAAAAAAGTAACTGAATAAACCGGTAATAAACGATGCGTGTTTAACAGGAGCCACACTCTACTGCTACGAAGCATTGTACATATAGCTAAAAAGGATGAAGGGTTGAATTTCGTTGATCAATAGTTTGGCGAAATGTGAACCCACGAACACCGTTGTAATCCAGGTGACCAGCGGTGTTTTACCGCAGACTATTTTGGGCAATGCTGGATCCTGGCACGAACGCCAGGTAGTAGGAATATTGTCAGGTAAACAAAGATCGACTTTTAGACCAGCTTGATGGCGTGAGCCGCCATAGGCAGTTCATTCAACTGAACGGAGGCACTTGTGAAAATACCATTCGAACCGTATTTCATCGCTTTGTTGATAATGCTGATGACTTCAAACGTGCGGGCGTTGGAACCCGCGGAAGGCATGGTTGTCATGAAATCGGCGCACCCGGCAGCGGTGACCCTGGACCGCATGGCAGTACTGATGAAATCAAAAGGAATCCAAGTAATCGCGCGCGTCAATCATGACGAAAATGCCCGCAGCGTTGGCATGAGCCTGAGGCCAACGGAATTGCTGATATTCGGTAACCCGAAACTGGGAAGCAAGTTGTTTTCCAGCGCCCAGACTGCGGGCATCGACTTGCCCATGAAGGCCCTGGCCTGGCAAGACGAGGCCGGCCAGACCTGGCTGGCGTATAATGATCCCGGATATATTGCCAAGCGCCATGGCATCGGTGACCAGGACGAGGTTGTGAACAAAATGAGTTCGGCGTTAAAACGATTTGCTACCATGGCCGCCGAGAAACCCTGAACCCCATGACTACAGGTCGCCAGTGGACGTTGATAAATCGAAAGCTTCCCGGGAAAACTTGCTGAGAATACTCGTTGACGGTTGCGCGTCCCTGGAAGTGTCTATTTCCAGCGAGATTCAGAACCGGCTGGTTGACTATGTTCTGCTGCTGGAAAGGTGGAACCAGGCGTTCAACCTGACGGCTGTGCGTGACCCTTTGAACATGATGAGTCGTCACGTGCTCGATAGCCTGAGTATCCTGCCGTGGGTTCACGGCGCTCGCTGTATCGACGTCGGTACTGGTCCCGGCTTGCCGGGGCTGGTACTGGCCATCGCCGAGCCGGGTCGGCGACACTGGACCCTGCTCGACAGCAATGGCAAAAAAGTCCGTTTCCTGCGCCAGGCCGTTATGGAATTAGGCCTTGAAAACATTGAGATAATTCAGGAGCGCGTCGAGAAATTCCAACCACCCGAAAAATTCGATACTCTCACCTCACGCGCCTTCGCCGAGCTGGGAGATATGGCACGGCTCAGTCAGCACCTGTTGGCCGATAAAGGCGGGCGTATGTTGGCCATGAAAGGCGCGTTTCGCGAGATTGAGCGGGAAATTGCCGTTTTGGCCGGCGATTATGCCGTTGAGGTCATATCGTTACCGGTAGCAGGTCAGCCGGACACCGTTCAGGCAGAACGCCATCTCGTTATACTGGAGCCAAGGCACCGCTAGCCGGGACTCGACAAACCCGTGCACGGTCAGGAGGAAATTGTCCATGGGCAAGGTTATTGCCATTACGAATCAAAAAGGCGGGGTCGGCAAGACCACCACCAGTATTAATCTGGCCGCATCACTGGTGAAAACCCAGCGCAAGGTGTTGCTGGTGGATATTGATCCGCAGGGTAACGCCACCATGGGCAGTGGTGTGGTCAAGGACAAGGTTGAGCACAGCATTTATGGTGTATTGATCGGTTCCGCCACCATGGGTCAGGCAGCCATATCTGTCGAGGGTGGTTACGACCTGGTGGCTTCAAACGCACAATTGTCCGGTGCAGAGGTGGAACTTATTACCCTGGAAAATCGCGAGCGCCGCCTTCGTCATGCTATCGAGGAGGTGCGCGAGCAGTATGACTATATTTTGATTGATTGTCCGCCCTCGCTGAACCTGTTGACTGTGAATGCCTTGGTAGCGGCGGAATCGGTAATGATCCCGATGCAGTGCGAGTATTACGCGCTTGAAGGCCTGTCGGCGTTGATTAATACAATCAAGAAGGTCAGGACGAAGTTGAACCCGCAGCTCCAGATCGCCGGCCTGTTGCGCACCATGTATGACCCCCGCAACAACCTGGCCAACGAAGTCTCCGCACAATTACGCTCCCATTTCGGCGACAAGCTTTACCGAACCATTATCCCGCGCAATATTCGCCTGGCCGAAGCCCCCAGTTTCGGCAAGCCGGTGATCAGTTACGATATTCACTCCAAGGGCGCGGAAGCCTACCTGGCCCTGGCCGGCGAGATCCTGCGTCGTGAGCAGGGACTGACGGCGGTGACCCAATGAGCAAGAAACCGCGGTTGGGCCGCGGACTCGATGCCTTGTTGGGGGGAGATTTCGACGATAGTGAAAATGCCGCAAATGACGGTGAGGACAACGGCGCCAGCAAGGCTGAAACCCTGCGTCAGTTGCCTGTAGATATGTTGCAGCGGGGCCGTTACCAGCCCCGCACCCACATGCGCCAGGAAGCGCTGGAGGACCTGGCAGAATCCATTCGAACCCAGGGCGTTGTTCAGCCAATTGTAGTGCGCGAATTGGCTACCGGGAGCTACGAAATCATCGCTGGAGAGCGACGCTGGCGTGCAGCCCAGTTGGCCGGACTGGATACTATCCCGGCAGTCATCAAGGATATTCCTGAAGAAGCTGTTGCCGCGGTCGCGCTGATTGAAAATATCCAGCGTGAAAACCTGAATCCGATCGAAGAGGCCAACGCGTTTCAGCGCCTGATCGAGGAATTTGGCATGACCCATCAACAAGTGGCGGAAAGCGTGGGCCGTTCACGAACCGGCGTAACCAACCTGCTGCGCTTGCTCGGCTTGCCAGATGTTGTCCGGCAAATGATCGACAATGGTGATCTCGACATGGGGCATGCCCGCGCGCTGTTGGCGCTGCCAGATACCGCTCAACCCGGCGCAGCGCGCGAGGTCGTTGAAAAGGACCTGTCCGTTCGCGAAACCGAGCGCCTGGTGAAACAAATCCTGGCTGGTGGAGGCACTAGCAAGCCGAAGCCGGCAGCCGTAGTGGACCCGGATATTCGTCACCTGGAGGAAAATCTGTCTGATACCTTGGGTGCGAAAGTGCGGATTCAGCACAAAAAGAACGGCAAGGGCGTCTTGTCCATCGAGTACAACAGCAATGACGAGCTTGAAGGTATTCTTGTGCGCATTCGCTGAGTAGTAGCTGTGACGATGCTGGGCAGGACTGGTTTTCATGTACTATATTAAGTAGTATAGAAATCTGTCTGATTCAGAAAGGATAATTGTTCCATGACCAAGTTTCTGCGCCTCATAATGCTGGTTCTGCTTTTCAGCATTGCCGTCGGCGCCCAAGCCGAGGAATGGCAGGGGCCAGATGACGTGTTGCGGGCAGCCAAGGCGGGTGATGCTGATGCCCAGCTGGAAATGGGTATTCTGTACGAATATGGTTTTTTCCTGAGCGAAAACAAGGCGCCCGCCCTGGCGTGGTACAGCCTCGCTGCGGAGCAAGGCAATATCAAAGCGGCCAAGTTGCGTGACAAACTGCAAACCAGTATGTCACCGGCAGAAGTTGATCAAGCCGAGCAATTGAAATCGACTCTGGCCGTTGCTCCCCAGGCCCCACCGGAATCGGCTGCTTCTGAAACCGGGCCCGAAACGGCACCCGAGCAAGCGCCCACGACCCCGGTTGAAGTGAAGCAATAAAGCCCTGAAACCGCAGATTTAAAATATTTATCCCCCCATTGACCCTTCACAGGGTTATTCGTATACTTCCGCGCCCTTGCGGGACTCCCCGGTAGCGAACATCGCTTATGTCCTGTCCAAAATGCTTGAGTTGCCGTGATCATTGACTATGATTCCGGCAGCGCAAATACCAAAGCGGGTCCTGATGACCCAGGCCCTGTTGGTCGTCGTAACAGCAAGTGCGTTTCTTGTTGTTGGCGGACAGCCTGAAGCCATAGCCGCCCTGTATGGGGGCGCAACCACGCTGGTTGGAAGCTGGTGGCTAAGTCGACGAATTCGACGTGCCGGTGATCTGGCGAAAACCAGGCCGGGCGCTGGCGTTGTGGCGCTGTACGGTGGCGCAATCGAGCGTTTTGTATTGGTCACGGTGGCATTTGCCTTTGGCCTGGGCATGCTTAAGCTGAGCGTGTTGCCGCTAATGACCGCATTTATTATTGCCTACCTGGGATTCCTGGTAGTGGCGCCACGTTAAGGCGCATGTTTCGACAGCCTGGCTTGAATTGCAGCTCCCCTTTCCGGGTTGAGCGCCACCGGGCCAGCCACGCCGACGGCAGAAAAGATTTAAAATTTTTGATGAGTACCAAAAATGGCAGCTGAGCAAACCGCAGGCCAATACATCAAACATCACCTGCAAAACATGACCTATGGTCGTCATCCTGACGGCAGCTGGGGCCTCGCCCACAGCGCGGAAGAAGCTAAAGAAATGGGATTCTGGGCTATCCACGTGGATACCATGTTCTGGTCTATTGCCCTGGGGTTTATATTCCTGTGGCTGTTCTGGGGCGTGGCCCGCAAGGCCAGCGCTGGCGTACCGAGCAGTGCCCAGAATTTTGTCGAGTTGATTGTCGAGTTTATTGAAACCAGTGTACGCGGGTCGTTTACCCACAAGAACAACCTGGTCGCGCCGTTGGCATTGACCGTATTCACCTGGATCTTCCTGATGAACTTCATGGATCTGATCCCGGTTGACTGGCTGCCCCAGGTGGCCGCATTGACGGGTGCCAACCTGTTTGGCATGGATCCGCACCACGTATATTTCAAGGTTGTACCGACTACCGACCCTAATGCCACTTTTGCCATGGCGTTGTCGGTGTTCTTCCTGATCCTGTTCTACAGCATCAAGATCAAGGGTTTCGGCGGCTTTGCCGGCGAACTCACACTGCATCCGTTCTCCAGCAAGAACAAGCTGATTCAGCTGGTTTTTATCCCGATCAATTTCTTCCTGGAATTTGTTGCCCTGATTGCGAAACCGGTATCGCTGGCGCTTCGACTGTTCGGCAATATGTATGCAGGTGAAATGATATTTATCCTGATCGCGCTGATGTACGGTGCTGGCTGGATGATGGGCGCTTTTGGCGGTTTGTTGCAACTGGGCTGGGCTATTTTCCATATCCTGATTATCACCTTGCAGGCGTTCATCTTTATGACGCTGACCATCGTGTATCTGGAAATGGCACACCAGGATCACTAGGCGGCCGGAACGGTTCAATTTTCAAATTTTAAAGTTTTAAAGTTACAGGAGATTAAAATGGAACAAGCATTGCTTTATATCGCAGGCGCTCTGATGATGGGTCTGGGTGCACTGGGTGCCGCAGTTGGTATCGGTATCCTCGGCGGCCGTTTCCTCGAAGGCGCTGCGCGTCAGCCTGAGCTGATCCCGATGCTGCGTACCCAGTTCTTCATCGTAATGGGTCTTGTTGACGCCGTACCGATGATTGCAGTGGGTATCGCCATGTACGTTCTGTTCGCTGTTGCTGCCTAAAGCACCGGACAGATTTTTATAATCACAGCGAGACAAGGGTCCAGAAATGAATATCAATCTAACCCTGATCGGCCAGTCCATTACATTTTTCTTCTTCGTGTGGTTTACGATGAAGTTTGTATGGCCGCCGCTGACCCAGGCCCTGGCTGAACGCCGCAAGAAGATCGCCGATGATCTGGCGGCGGCGGAAAAGGGCCGGCATGAACAGGAACTGGCAGAAAAGCGCGCAATCAAGGTCATCAAGGAAGCCAAGGACAAGGCACAGGAAATCATCAACCACGCAGAGAAGCGAGGCAATGAAGTGACTGAAGAAGCCAAGGACAAGGCCAAGGAAGAAGCCGCCCGTATTGTTGCTGCCGCCAAAGGTGAAATCGAACAGGAAACCAACCGCGCCCGTGAACAGCTGCGTGCGGCAGTTGCTGAACTGGCTGTTGCCGGTGCAGCGCGGATCCTGGAAAAAGAGATTGATGCCAAGGTTCATGCCCAGATGGTGGACAAACTGGTCGAGCAACTGTAAGGACGACACACATGGCAGAACGCAAAACACTGGCACGTCCCTACGCAGAAGCGGCCTTTCAACTGGCCCAGGAACGCAACGAATTAAAGCCCTGGGGCGACATGCTGGATATGGCTGCGGTCATTGCCGGTGATTCCCGGGTAAGTACTGTTACACGTGATCCACGCATTGAGCGCGGCGCGGTAGCAGAGTTCTTTGTATCCCTGATTGGCGACAACATGGCCAAAGACGGCAACAATTTTTTAAAACTGTTGCTAGAAAATGATCGTGTTGGCCTGCTGCCGGAAATCGCCGAGCTGTATCGCGGTTTTCGTGCCGATGCTGAAGGTCGAGTGGAAGCCGAGGTATTGACTGCCTACGAGTTGACCGATGCCCAGACCAGTGCCATTGCCAATGGCCTGAAGCGCCGCCTGGGTCGCGAAGTGGATATTGTCAGCAAGGTGGAACCATCACTGCTTGGTGGTGTGGTCATACGTGCCGATGATCTGGTTATCGATGGCTCTGTAAAAGGTTACTTGCAGACGCTGTCACAACAAATTAATGGTTAAAGGATAGTTAGTTATGCAACTGAATCCTTCCGAAATTAGCGCCCTGATCAAGGAGCGCATCGAAAATTTCGAATCCAAGCCACAAGCGCGTACTGAAGGAACGGTAGTCTCCGTTACTGACGGTATTGTTCGTTTGCATGGTCTTGATGATGTTATGTCCGGTGAAATGATCGAGTTTCCCGGTAACACCTACGGCCTGGCGCTCAACCTTGAGCGTGATTCCGTTGGTGCCGTGGTACTGGGTGAATACGGCCATATTTCCGAAGGCGACTCGGCCAAGTGTACCGGTCGTATCCTGGAAGTGCCGATTGGTCCTGAACTGATTGGTCGAGTTGTTGATTCCCTCGGCAATCCCATTGATGGCAAGGGCCCGATCAACGCCAAGCTGTCCACGCCCATTGAAAAGGTTGCGCCTGGCGTAATCGAGCGTAAGTCGGTTGACCAGCCGGTACAGACCGGCCTCAAATCTATTGACTCAATGGTGCCAATTGGTCGTGGTCAGCGTGAATTGATCATCGGTGATCGCCAGACCGGCAAGACCGCAGTCGCAATTGACGCCATTATCAACCAGAAGGGCACCGGGGTTATCTGTATCTACGTAGCCGTTGGCCAAAAAGCCTCTTCTGTTGCCAACGTGGTACGCAAGCTCGAAGAACATGGCGCCATGGACCACACCATTGTGGTTGCCGCGACCGCAGCCGAAAGCGCCGCCCTGCAATACATTGCGCCATACTCCGGTTGCACCATGGGCGAATACTTCCGTGACCGTGGCCAGGATGCACTGATCGTTTATGACGACCTGACCAAGCAGGCCTGGGCTTACCGCCAGGTATCCCTGTTGCTGCGTCGTCCGCCGGGTCGTGAAGCCTATCCCGGTGACGTTTTCTACCTGCATTCACGCTTGCTGGAACGCGCCGCCCGAGTTAATGCCGCCTACGTTGAAAAGTTCACCAACGGTGAAGTGAAAGGCAAGACTGGCTCATTGACCGCGTTGCCAATCATTGAAACCCAGGCGGGTGACGTATCGGCATTCGTTCCGACCAACGTTATCTCCATTACTGATGGACAGATCTTCCTCGAGTCAGACCTGTTCAATGCCGGTATTCGTCCTGCGATCAACGCCGGTCTGTCAGTATCGCGCGTAGGTGGGTCGGCACAGACCAAGATCATTCGAAAGCTGGGTGGCGGTGTTCGCCTGGCGCTGGCGCAATACCGTGAATTGGCGGCATTCGCACAGTTTGCTTCGGACCTCGATGAGGCTACCCGAAAGCAGATTTCACTCGGTCAGCGTATCACTGAGCTGATGAAACAGCCGCAATACGATCCAATGTCCGTAGCCAGCATGGCCGTATCCCTGTATGCCGCCAACGAAGGCTACCTGGACGACGTGGAAGTAAACAAGGTGCAGGCGTTCGAAGCGGCGCTCCAGACATACATGAAGTCCAGCCAGGCAGAACTGCTTGCCAAGATCAATGCTCAGCCCGAGTTGACTGACGAGATTGCGGCCGGCCTGAAGGCCGCGTTGGACGATTTCAAGGCCAATCACGGCTGGTAAGGTGAAACGTAATGGCTAGCGGAAAAGAGATCCGTACCCAGATCAAGAGTATTAACAATACTTCGAAGATCACCAGCGCCATGCAAATGGTGGCGGCAAGCAAGATGCGCAAGGCGCAGGAGCGTATGGAGGCAGCACGCCCCTATGCACAGAAAATCCATAACGTGATTTGTCACCTGTGCCTGGCTCATCCTGAGTACCGTCACCCGTTCATGGCGGAGCGTGACATCAAGCGTGTGGGTTATATCCTGGTGACCTCTGACCGCGGTCTTTGCGGTGGACTGAATACCAACGCCCTGAAGCTGGCGGTCAATTCCATGAAAGGCTGGAATGACAAGGGTGTGGAAGTCGATGTGTGCGCTATCGGTTCCAAGGGCCTCGGTTTCATGCGCCGAATCGGCGTCAATGTCGTTTCCGAGTTGTCCAATATCGGCGATGCGCCGCGAATTGATGACCTGATCGGTACCGTCAAGGTCATGCTGGATGCCTATGTTGAAGGCCGCATCGATCGCCTGTTCCTGGTGTACACGGATTTCGTCAACACCATGACCCAGACGCCTCGGCTGGAGCAGCTATTACCCCTGGCCGGAACACAGGATGAGGCACTCAAGCATCACTGGGATTACATCTACGAGCCTGAAGCCAAGACCGTTATTGATGACCTGATGACTCGTTACATTGAATCCCAGGTCTACCACGGGGTTGTCGAAAATATCGCCTCTGAGCAGTCTTCACGCATGGTTGCCATGAAGTCAGCAACTGAAAACGCCGGCAAACTGATTGATGAATTGACGTTGCGCTACAACAAGGCACGCCAGGCCGCGATCACGCAGGAAATTGCCGAAATCGTTGGCGGCGCCGCAGCAGTGTAGCAGCGGGTGAGTGAACAAATTAAAAATTTTGATTTGAGGAATTAACAATGAGTTCTGGAAACATCGTACAAGTCATCGGTGCGGTTGTCGACGCGGAATTCCCGCGCGATGCCATGCCCAAGGTGTACGACGCCCTGACCATAGAGGGGTCTGCGCTGGTACTGGAAGTTCAGCAGCAGCTCGGTGATGGTGTGGTTCGTTGTATCGCCATGGGTGCTGCCGAAGGTCTGCGTCGTGGACTGACCGTTACCAATACCGGTGCACCGATTTCAGTTCCGGTCGGCCAGGGTACGCTGGGTCGTATTATGGACGTTCTCGGCAACCCGGTTGATGAGGCCGGTGAAGTCAAAACAGACGTTAAATGGCCGATCCATCGCAAGGCGCCTGACTACTCGGAACAGGCAGCGGCACTGGAAATCCTCGAAACCGGTATCAAGGTTATCGACCTGATCATGCCTATCGCCAAGGGCGGTAAAATCGGACTGTTCGGCGGTGCCGGTGTAGGCAAGACCGTAACCCTGATGGAGCTCATCCGTAACATCGCCGTTGAGCACAGCGGTTTCTCCGTATTCGCCGGTGTAGGTGAGCGTACCCGTGAAGGTAACGACTTCTACCACGAGATGTCTGAAGGCGGCGTACTGGACAAGGTAGCCCTGGTATATGGTCAGATGAACGAGCCGCCGGGTAACCGTCTGCGCGTGGCCCTGACCGGTCTGACCATGGCCGAATACTTCCGTGACGAAGGCCGTGACGTTCTGATGTTCATCGACAACATTTACCGTTACACCCTTGCCGGTACCGAAGTATCTGCATTGCTGGGCCGTATGCCTTCAGCGGTAGGTTATCAGCCGACCCTGGCGGAAGAAATGGGTGTTCTGCAGGAACGTATTACTTCCACCAAGACCGGTTCTATCACCTCGTTTCAGGCCGTTTACGTTCCTGCGGACGACTTGACCGACCCGTCTCCGGCGACCACCTTCTCGCATCTGGACGCGACACTGGTATTGTCTCGCCAGGTTGCGGAACTGGGTATCTACCCGGCCGTGGACCCGCTGGATTCCAACTCGCGCCAGCTGGATCCGAACGTCATTGGCGATGAGCACTACAATACTGCTCGCCAGGTGCAGGCTACGCTGCAGCGCTACAAGGAATTGCAGGACATTATCGCGATTCTGGGCATGGATGAATTGTCAGAAGATGACAAGCTGGCCGTATCCCGCGCGCGCAAGATTCAGCGTTTCCTGTCGCAGCCGTTCTTCGTTGCCGAAGTATTTACCGGAACCCCCGGCAAGTACGTGGGCATGAAAGACACCCTGCGCGGATTCCGCGGTATTGTTGATGGTGAATACGATCACTTGCCGGAACAGGCGTTCTACATGGTAGGCGCCATTGAAGAGGCTGTCGAAAAGGCGAAGTCGCTGTAATTGTCTGCAAGCCAGCGAGCCGGGGCTGTTTGATGGCCCCCATCCCTGGTGCAACTTGAGGATTTAATCATGGCAATGACCATGCATGTCGATATCGTCAGCGCCGAAGAAGAAATTTTTTCGGGACCAGTCGAAGTTCTGGTTGCGCCGGCATCTGCGGGTGAAGTGGGTATTTACCCGCGGCATGCTCCTTTGCTGTCACCATTGAAACCCGGTGAAGTTACCATTCGTAACGGCAAGGATGAGCGCGTCTTTTATGTATCTGGCGGCGTACTTGAAGTTCAGCCACACGTGGTCACGGTATTGGCGGATACAGCCATGCGGGCCAAGGATCTGGATGAAGCCAAGGCACTGGAAGCGAAGAAGCGCGCAGAAGCAATGATGAAGGACAAGAAGTCAGAAGTGGATTACGCACGTGCAGCCGCCGAGCTTGCCGAAGCCGTTGCCCAGCTGCGTACTATCGAAAAAATTCGCAAGCAGGTCGGGAAGTAATCCCGGCCCGTCTGCGGATCCGCGAAAATATATAGTCATGCCTGATGCCGTAGTGGAAAAAAACAAGGTCGTTTCCGTTTCATACACCCTGTATGACGAAAAAGGCGACATCTTTGAGTACACTGACCTGCCAGTGAGTTACCTGCACGGTTCAGGCAAGGACCTGTTCGACAAGATCGAAACAGCCTTGACCGGGAAAAAGGTTGGCGATGAGGTAAAAATCACCTTGCCGCCTGCCGATGGTTTCGGCAATCACGACCCGGGCCTGACATTTACGGATAATCTCGACAATGTACCCCTGGAAATCCGTCGTCTTGGACAGGAAGTCGAAGCACAAAATGCCAGCGGTGAGATCATGAAGTTTGTCGTCACCGACATAAATACGGAAGCCAATACCCTGACTGTGGATGGTAACCATCCATTAGCCGGACAAACCGTGTTATTCAAGGTTGTGGTCAAGGATATTCGGGACGCTTCCCGGGATGAGGTCCAGGCCGGCCGGCCGAACGCCGCCAACACCATACTGCCCCCAAACGCGTAAAACGGCTTGGGCCACTCCAGCGCCGCTCCCGTGTTAGTTGTCTTTCTGGCCTTCTGCTATAGTTTCGCCCGTAGCCCCGGCTGTTGGTACAGCCGTTAAACCTGAATTGATCATTAAACCGGGCCCGAATATCACAAAGTTATGACTTCACCTCTGGAAATCATCATTCTTGCTGCCGGCAAGGGCACACGCATGTATTCCGATACGCCCAAGGTGTTGCACCAGGTGGCAGGCGTTCCATTGCTGGGCCATGTCATTCGCCTGGCCCGTCAGCTGGAGCCCTCGAATATCCACGTGATTTATGGTCACGGTGGCCAGAAAGTGCCCGACACGATTGCGGAGCCGGGTTTGAACTGGGTGGAGCAAGCCGAACAACTGGGGACCGGTCACGCAGTCAGCCAGGCCATGCCCGCCGTCAATCCCGGCTCAACCGTGTTGGTACTGTACGGAGACGTGCCACTGACCCGCCCGGAAACCTTGCGTAATCTGGTTGCCACGGCCGGCGACGAGGTCGCCGTGCTGACGGCAATCCTGGACGATGCCAGCGGGTACGGCCGGATTATTCGGAATGCCCGGGGCGATGTGCTGGCCATAGTTGAACAAAAGGATCTTTCCGAAGACCAGCAGAAGATCCGCGAGATCAACAGCGGTTATATCGTTGCGCCCGCGGAAAAAATGAATGACTGGCTGGCCGCATTGCGTAACGACAATGCAGCCGGTGAATACTACCTGACCGATATTATCGCCATGGCCATCAGCAATGGCGTCAGTGTCGCCGGTGTTGTGACCGAAGATAACGACGAAATTATGGGCATTAACAACAAGCAACAGCTCGCCTATCTGGAGCGCGTGTATCAGCATCGTGTTGCTGACGACCTAATGAGTCGGGGGGTAACCCTGCGGGATCGTTCCCGTGTTGATGTGCGTGGAACATTAACAACCGGGCGGGATGTGGAGATTGACGTTAACGTGGTATTCGAAGGTGACGTGCGCCTGGGTGATCGGGTACAAATCGGGCCCAATTGTGTATTGAAAGACGTGGAGATAGCCGAGGGCACAACCGTGTTTGCCAGCAGCGTGTTGGACCAGGCAGTGATCGGAAAGAATTGCCGCATCGGGCCTTTCGCACGCATTAGACCGGAAGCCAATATTGCTGATGATGCACATATCGGTAACTTTGTCGAAGTAAAGAAATCAACCATAGGCAAGGGCAGCAAGGTCAACCACCTGGCCTATATCGGTGATACGCGCATGGGCAGCGGTGTAAATATTGGTGCCGGAACCATCACCTGCAACTACGATGGCGCGAACAAGCATATGACTGTTATTGGAGACAATGCATTTATTGGCTCTGATACACAGCTGGTCGCACCGGTAACGGTTGGCGACAACGCCACGATAGGAGCCGGCTCAACCATTACCGCCGATACGCCGCCTGACCAGTTGACCCTGACTCGTATCAAGCAAAAAAGCATTGCTGGTTGGAAACGGCCGGTGAAGAACAAACCAGCAAAGGATTAGATTCAGACCATGTGCGGAATCGTAGGTGCCATTGCCCGAAGAAACGTAGTGCCCGTATTAATCGACGGGTTACGCCGACTTGAATACCGTGGCTACGATTCGGCCGGTGTTGCCGTTGTTGCCGATAACAAAAGATTGCAGCGTGTGCGCAGGGAAGGCAAGGTAGCCAATCTCGGCAAGGATGCAGATCAGCTTGTCGGCAACCTGGGTATCGCTCATACCCGTTGGGCTACGCACGGCGTACCCAGCGAGAGAAATGCCCACCCGCATATTTGTCGGGATACTGTCGCCATTGTGCATAACGGCATTATCGAAAATTATGAACATTTGAAACAGCTGCAGTTGCAGGACGGTTACCCGTTTACTTCCGAAACCGATACCGAGGTTATTGCACACGCCCTGCACAAGCGGCTGGAATCAGGATCGACCCTGCTTGATGCGGTGCGCCAGGCGGTAACCGAACTCGAGGGCGCCTACGCCCTTGGCGTTATTCAGTCCGGAAACAGCGAAGAACTCGTTGCTGCCCGCCAGGGAAGCCCGTTGATTATCGGGCTGGGAGAGCACGAAAACTTTATCGCTTCTGATGTTGCCGCGGTATTGCCGGTTACAAGGCGCTATATAATCATGGAAGAAGGCGATATCGCGCACATCACATGTGAGCAGGTAACGATATATGACAAGAGCGGCATGCAGGTCGAGCGCAGTATTCACGAAAGCAACCTGAAGAGCGACGCCGTTGAGAGGGGAGATTTCGCTCATTACATGCTCAAGGAGATCTACGAACAGCCGCAAGCCATTGCTGAAACCCTGGAAGGCCGGTTGGGCGAGTCGCGCGTACTGGAAGCGAGTTTCGGACCCAAGGCAGAAGAAGTTTTTGCAGCAGTGAAGCGTATCCAGATCGTAGCCTGTGGCACCAGCTACCATGCCGGTCTTATCGCCAAGTACGGATTTGAATCCGTAACCGGGCTGCCGTGCAATGTCGAGGTTGCCAGTGAGTTCCGTTATCGCAAGCACGTATTGCAACCCGATACGCTGTTTATCACCATATCCCAATCCGGAGAAACTGCCGATACACTTGCAGCGCTGCGACTGGCGAAAGAACTGGGATATTGCCACACGCTGGCCATATGCAACGTACCCGAAAGTTCATTGGTGCGTGAGTCAGAACTCTCAATGATGACGCGTGCCGGCCCTGAAATCGGGGTTGCTTCAACTAAGGCGTTTACCACGCAGCTCGTTGCCATCCTGCTACTGTTGGTTGTGTTGGCCCGTCGCCATACCATGACCGCTGAAACCGAGGCCCAGGTCGTCGATCAGCTGCGCAAGTTGCCCGGAATTATTGAAGAAGTATTGTCACTTAACGATGATATCAAGGCGATGGCAGAGGAAATAGCATCAAAGGATCATATGCTGTTCCTGGGGCGTGGCATGCATTACCCGGTCGCCCTTGAAGGCGCCCTGAAAATGAAGGAAATAAGCTATATCCACGCGGAAGGTTACCCGGCGGGAGAACTGAAGCACGGACCGTTGGCGCTGGTCGACAAGAACATGCCCATAGTAGCCGTGGCGCCCAATGACTGGCTGGTGGATAAATTAAAATCCAACCTGCAAGAAGTGCGCGCCCGCGGTGGCAAACTGTATGTGTTTGCCGAGAAGAATACGGATATGAAGGCCGATGAAGAAACCGTTGTGCTGGAAGTGGCCCCCGTGGATATCGCCATATCACCCATTATCTTTACTGTACCGCTGCAACTGCTGTCATACCATGTTGCCGTAATCCGGGGTACCGATGTGGACCAACCAAGAAACCTGGCCAAGTCGGTAACTGTTGAGTGACCGACCAGTATCTGGACTAGATGTTACGCCGCGGGAAAATCCAGCCAGAACGTCGAGCCAGCATGGCTGCTGAATACCCCTATTTGTCCGCCCTGGTACTCTGCCAGCTTTCTGGCCACAGTCAACCCGGTGCCATTGCCGGTTTTGTTTCGCGTCGGATCAAGCCTTACGAACGGTTCGAAAATACGCTGTTGATCCTGTTCAGATATACCTGCGCCGGAGTCAATTATCGACACGCGAACATGATCCGTGTCCAGCATTTTGATGGACAGGAACACAAAACCACCACGCTTGTTAAAGTAAATGGCGTTGGTGAGCAGGTTGAAAAGAATCTGTCGAGTCAATCGAAGGTCGGCTCGAACAGTAGCCGGTAGTACGTCCTGCATGACTATCTCGACCTCTTCCCGGGACCAAAGCGGAAGCAGCGTCTGAATGCATTCGGAAACCAGCTTGTCGATCTGGATGTTAGTCAGATTCAGATCCGTATTGCGGGAATCCGTACCGCTGATTTCGAGCAGGTCATCTATCAGCGCCAGCAACTGGGAACCGGCTGAAACTATTTCGCTTACGGAATCAAGTTGTCGTTGATCAAGGTCTTCGACCTGAAGCAGCTGGCCAAAACCGAGAATCGCATTCATCGGAGTGCGCAGTTGGTGACTGGCGCGTGACATAAAATGGGATTTCGCCTGGCTCGCCTGTTCTGCGAGGTCCCGGGCGACAATCAATTCTGCCTCAGCCTGCTTGCGTGTTTCTATCTCGGCTCGAAGATCGTCAAGCGTATGTTTGAGTTCCGCGGTGCGCGCATTTACGGTTTTTTCAAGGTTTATATTGACCTGCTCAATATACTTCCGGTACTTGATGCTGGCTGAAATATCATTCAGTTGCAGCAGAATGATGCCGTTGTCGTCGCCATGGCCAAGAGGTTGTATTGCGCATTCGAAGAACCGGTTATGGGCTTCAAGATTGGCAACAACCCGTCCGCTGGCCATGCAATCGGAAAGCGCATTCATGATTTTCATGCTTTGATCTTCGGCGCCAATAGTACGAAGCAGTGTATCTGCGTCGCAGCCTGTAATGGTATCAATGTCCAGATCCAACATGACAGCGGCAGACTGATTAATGTCCAGAAGCCTGAGTTCAGAATCGAATAGCAACAACCCGGCAAAGCTGTCAGCAAAAACTGTTTTAAATCGTTCCGTGAGCAACCGGTTATTACGGAGTGCAAGAGTATATTTTTTATACTTGGCAAGCGTTCCGGCGAGCAGTTCCGCTTCCATGGGTTTGAACAAATAGTCAGAAACGCCGAGCTTGACAGCGGCAGCCGCGTAGTGAACATCCCGAAACGCAGTCATCATGATTATGCTGGTTTCGGTGTTGGCCGCCTTCAGCGCGGGCACAAACTCCAGCCCGTTCTGCTGACCGATCTTGATATCAACCAGGGCAATATCGACGTGATTTTCGGCAATGATGACCGACGCCTGATCCACGGATGTAGCGGTATACAGCAAATAGTCTTCTTCATCCATCTCAACCAGATCAGCAAGCGAAGCGACAATGTCGGGATCGTCATCCAGAATCAAAACAGAAACGCCACGCTTGCCAAGCCGGTCTTGGGGCAGCTGTACAGAACATATGTTTGCGTTCATCAGGATCAGCCTCTGCCTAGTGCTACCAGTATCAGTTTTGCAGACGCGGACTACTGTTGCTGACATTGGACTGCAAGACGTTTTTCGTCGTTCAATTATTACAAAAAAACGTCTAACCCGTTTGTAAAAAAAGGTAAATGCAAATTTATCAGAAACAATATTGAAAAATACCGAGTCCCGGAACAGGCAAACTATATTTATCCGGACTGTAGGTGAAGTTGATGTGACAATTGTTTGCCTGGACCCGCCGAACGGCCACTCTCGTCTATGCTATATTTATGTGTATAGTCTAGGGTAATTGAATTGTCATCTCGCCTTCACTCTGACCGCCCAAGCCCGCTGCGCGGAGACCAGCTATGCTGAAGAGAATGCAGAATAGTTTTCCAGGCATCCTGGTCGTGCTGATGATGACCATGTTGATGACGCCGGCTTCGGGCCTGGTGGTTAACTGGGACAGCTATGTTGTCCCGATAAGTGATGCCTATTCCCTGGTCAAGGTCGATTCAGTGGATATCTTTATTTCAAGAACAAGCCGGGAAACATCTGCCATGCGCGATCTCGGTACGCCACTGTTTCTGCCGGCCGACTTTCCGCAGCTTGGTCCTTTGCACAAGGTCTCGATAACCGACAAGTATATATTTTCGCAGCATTTCGGCAAAAAACATCGCAACCTCTACGATGGCGATGAAGTTGTTATCGTCGATAACGAGACCCGGGTGTGGATGATCGTAAACAGCCGTAACAACGATATTCTGGGTCCGTTGACGTTTGAAGAATTCCACGCATGGGTGGATGCCTTGCATATACCCAGGCCGGAAAACTGGATGAGCGTACGTGAGTTGTATCGCATGAGTTTGCGTGCGTACCCGGACCAGGTGGAATCAGCATTAAGCCAGAACAAGGCGATGATCAAGGGCATGCTGTTTGCCGTCGTTGCCTTCCTGTTATTGTTTGGGCCGGTCTGGATGATGTTGTTGCCATTGCGTCGTATTGGACAAATCAGCCCGGATGCATGGTGGACGTACAGTGTTTCCATGTCCGCATCTCCGGCAGTGATTACGGCAACCGCCGTTGTGCTGAACGCGTGGTACTTGTGGTATTGAACATGTGAGTCGTTCGATGGCAGGAATAAACCACGCTTCCTGAATCCGTCGCTGATTCGAAAAATCCCTGGAACTGTCGCGCCTGGGCCGGAAACCTGCCTTGCCGGGAGGCTCATTCCTCACCGGCTTGCGGTATACTCCCGGGCCTATGGATGTTTCGGATTTACTAAACGATCTCAATGACGCCCAGCGCGAGGCAGTGGCTGCAGCGCGCGGATCGTCGCTGGTACTGGCCGGCGCCGGCAGCGGTAAGACGCGGGTGCTGACTCGCCGCGTCGCCTGGCTGGTCGCCGTGGAGCAGTTATCGCCGCAGTCAATCCTGGCCGTAACCTTCACCAACAAGGCCGCCGCTGAAATGCGTGGCCGAATCGAATCCATGCTTGGGTTCCCGGTTGGCGGTATGTGGATCGGCACCTTTCATGGATTGTCACACCGCTTCCTGCGCGCCCATTGGCAGGATGCCGGATTGCCCAAGACCTTCCAGATCCTGGATTCCGAGGACCAGTATCGCCTGATCAGGCGACTACTGAAACAGTTGGGACTGGACGAAGCCTACTGGCCGCCAAAGCAGGTGCAGTGGTTTATCAACAGCAACAAGGAGGAGGGCAGGCGCCCGTCCGGCCTCGGCCAGAGTCCCGATCCGCAGTATCGGCAGATGGTACAGATCTACCAGGCCTATGAAGAAGCGTGCCAGCGGGCCGGGCTGGTGGACTTTGCCGAGTTGTTGCTCAAGACTTATGAGTTGATGCGGGATATCCCGCCGTTGCGCCAGCATTACCAGCATCGATTTCAGTCGGTATTGGTGGATGAATTTCAGGACACCAACAGTATCCAGTACGAGTGGCTGAAGCTGTTTTCCGGAGGGCAAAAGGAACTGTTTGCCGTAGGCGATGATGACCAGTCCATCTACGGCTGGCGCGGCGCGCGTATTGATAACATGCACCGGTTCGAACATGATTTTCCCAATACGCGCCTGGTAAGACTTGAACAAAATTACCGGTCTACCGGCACGATCCTCAAGGCCGCCAATGCAGTCATCAGCCACAACAGCGGGCGCCTGGGCAAGGAGCTCTGGACTGAAGGCGAAGATGGTGATGTGATCCGCTTATACACTGCGTATAACGACTTTGAAGAAGCTCGCTTTGTTGTCGATACCGTGCTGGAATGGATCAATCAGGGCAACAGCCGCAAGGACGTAGCGGTACTCTATCGTTCCAATGCCCAGTCACGCCTGTTTGAAGAGGCGCTGCTGTACAGTGGTGTTCCTTACCGCGTTTACGGCGGCCTGCGTTTTTTCGAGCGCAAGGAGATCAAGGACGCATTGGCCTACCTTAGACTGATGAGTTCGCGCTACGATGATCCATCATTTGAACGAATCTGCAATGTGCCTGCCAGAGGCATGGGCAACAAGACTGTCGAAACAATTCGCGATACCGCACGCATGCATAACCTGTCCATGTGGCAATCGGCTGAAAAGCTGTTGGTAGACGGCAGCTTGCCTGGACGGGCGGCCAATGCCCTGAAGCAGTTCATGAGCCTGGTCGATCAGATGACCGAACAGGCTGCGACCATGTCATTGTCAGATAAAACGGATTTTATGATCCATGAAACTGGATTGTTTGAATTTTTCAAAAAGGAAAAAGGTGAAAAGGCTGAAGCGAGAATAGAAAACCTTGAAGAACTGGTCTCTGCGGCGCGCCAATTTGAGGATCGGGACAACGAAGAGTCGCAGGATATGACTGTTCTGGATGCGTTTTTGTCCCATGCCTCGCTGGAGGCCGGTGAGGGCCAGGCGGAATCCTGGGAGGACTCGGTCCAGCTAATGAGCCTGCATTCGGCAAAAGGCCTGGAATTTCCGCTGGTGTTTTTGACGGGACTTGAAGAAGGCCTGTTTCCGCATAACAGAAGTATCAACGAAGAAGACCGGCTCGAGGAGGAGCGTCGACTTTGTTATGTTGGCATGACACGTGCAATGACGCGACTCTATATTACCCACGCCGAGCTTCGACGCCTGCACGGCCAGGAGAACTATACCAGCCCGTCAAGATTTCTTGGTGAAATCCCGGAAGACCTGATGATCCCGGTCAGGCCGCAGGCGCCCTATGTTCGTGAGTCGGCAGCTTCCTATGGCAGAACGTCTGTAGCGGCCATGAAAAATCCCGTGGCCGGGTTCAGTCTTGGTCAGCGGGTAAATCACGCAAAGTTTGGCGAAGGCATGGTGATGAACCTGGAAGGTGAAGGCCAGCATGCACGCGTGCAGGTCAATTTTGAAACTGCCGGCCCCAAGTGGCTGGTTCTGGCCTACGCCAACCTGGAGTCAGCTTAGGCTGTTAGCACCGAGTCCGCAAGCCACGTGAGTACCCCAAACGGGTTGGAGGCGGAATGAATAATAAAGAGCGTGGTTGCCGGCGCGTTTTACTCATGACATACCGGCCGCGACAAATTTAATTGTAACGTACCGGCAGTTATAGTAATTGTCGTGTATATGCATGTTAGATTCGGGGAAGGATATGATGTGGTTGGGCAAGATCAATGATGCTGTCGGCAGGGTGATGGCCTGGCTGGTGTTGGTATTAACCGTCATTGTTTTTTACGATGTCTGTATGCGTTTTCTGTTTCGCGCGGGTTCACCGGCGCTGCAGGAGCTGGAGTGGCACTTGTTTGCCCTGATCTTTTTGTTGGGTGCTGCCGCTACCTACAAGGTCCAGGGACACGTACGCGTAGAAGTGCTTTACCAGAACCTGTCTCCACGCACTCAAACAATTATCAACACGCTGGGAGACATGTTTATCCTGTTGCCCGTATGCGTGGTAATTATCAAAACCTCCATTCCATTCGTCGAGGCAGCGTGGAGTTATGATGAAAGTTCTCCGGATCCCGGCGGCTTGTCATATCGCTGGCTAATCAAGGCAGCAATTCCGGCCGGATTCTTTTTATTGGCTTTTCAGGCTATCGTTAACATTGTCAGCAATTTGTCCATGCTCATACGTGACAGGGAGAACTGATAATGTCGATGGAATACATGGCGCTGATGATGTTTGTTGTCCTTATCATCCTGTTGATGAGTGGCTACCCGGTAGCCTTTGCCCTGGGAGCGGTTGGCCTGGTATTCGGAATCCCGGCATTGGGAATGGAATTTTTTGATCTTCTGCCCCTGCGCATCTGGGGCATTATGACCAATTTCACACTGTTGGCCGTGCCGTTGTTTGTATTTATGGGAGTAATCCTTGAAAAGTCAGGTCTTGCCGAAGACCTGCTGGAAACCATGGCCTTGTTGTTTGGCCGTGTGCGCGGTGGATTGACTGTATCGCTGGTGCTAGTTGGTGGATTGCTGGCAGCGACGACCGGTGTTGTCGGGGCAACCGTGGTTACCATGACCGTAATCGCGTTGCCGGCAATGATGAAAAACGGTTACCAGGCTGAGCTGTCAACGGGCACCATTGCTGCATCGGGAACATTGGGTCAGCTGATACCGCCAAGCATCATTCTCGTGTTGCTGGCCGACCAGATGGGAGTGCCAGTGCCGCGCCTGTTTGCCGGTGCGGTCGTGCCAGGCCTCGTTATGATAACCTTGTTTATCGGTTTTATCCTGGTTATGGCAATGTTGCGACCGGGAGTAGCGCCACTGTCAGCAGACAGCGAATCGCGTTGGCCGCACGACATGGGCAAGCGTGTAGTCCGTAGTCTCGTGCCCCCCATGTTTATTATGATCGCGGTGCTGGGTTCCATATTTTTCGGAATTGCAGGGCCAACCGAATCTGCCGCCTTTGGCGCCATGGGCGCCATGATGCTGGCGGCGCTGCATAAGCGCCTGACACTGGACAGCCTTCGCCAGAGTACTATGGATACCATGCGCCTGACATCCATGGTGTTTATGATCCTGATTGGCGCAACCATATTCGGACTGGTATTCAGGGGCATGGGCGGTGATGCGGTTGTCCAAGAGATCATGTCTGCGCTGCCGGGTGGCGAGTGGGGCTTCCTGCTGGCGAGCATGGTGGTGATTTTTGTTCTCGGTTTCTTTCTTGATTTTCTGGAAATCTGTTTCATTATCGTGCCGATACTGGCGCCTATCGCGGTGACGCTCGGGCTTGATCCGTTGTGGTTCGCCATCCTGATCGCGGTAAACCTGCAAACTTCGTTCCTGACACCACCGTTCGGATTTTCCCTTTTCTATCTCAAGGCAGCAGCGCCGGCCAGTATCCGCATGGAACAGATTTACCGGGGCGTAATTCCGTTCATTATCATCCAGGTGTTCGTACTGGCATCAATAATGATGGCGCCGCAACTGGTGTTGTGGTTGCCTGACTGGATGGACAGTTTGCGTGGCTATTGATACTTCAAGGAGGAGGGAACAATGAAATACACGGCAGTTTATGCTTCATTATTTGCGCTGTTCTATCTTGGCCTGGCCTACAACGTCATTCGCCATCGTTACCGCTCGCGCGTACCCATTGGCGATGGTGGTGACGAGCAATTATTGAGAGCGATTCGCGTGCACGCCAACGCGGCTGAATACGCGCCCCTGGCGTTATTGTTGACAGGTATGTATGAGCTGAATGGCGGGTATGTGCTGCTGGTTAATATACTCGGAGCAGTATTGATACTGGCGAGAGTCTTGCACCTGTGGGGCCTGGGCAGGTCATCGGGTCGATCAAAGGGGCGTTATTACGGCACCTTGCTTACCTGGGCAACTATAATGACCGCTTCGGTAATGAATATGATCAATATGATTTCTGTCTAGATTTATTTCCCGTCCTCATATCCTGGTTGACAAACAGGCTATTGAGCCTGGCTTGTACAATTTTTCCCGGCTACCGGTTATGTCCTTCCGGATCTTGGACGGGAGTAATTTTCAGGAATGGTCGCGGCAGGGAAAAAACGAAAACTGAGAAGGGCGCGATCGTCAGCAACGAAACAATAAAGACCGCGTGACCTGAACAGGGTATCGGGGCCAGTTGTTCCTGGCCCCGATACCCTTGTTAGATGTCCCGAACCCTTGCGTAAGCAGATTCAGACAGCTCACTCCAGGCGTCATTGTCCTTACGAAATTTCTCATATTCCTTCCAGATGCGGGCAAAAGTCTTGTCTTTTGCTGCTTCCTCCTTTAACACGGCATCAGTCATCTTTTTCAGATGCTGTAATACCGGCTTCGGGAAGGTGTAGGTTTTGACCTTGTACTTGGTCTTGAGCTTGCCCAGCGCCTCAAGATTGCGTGCTTCAAACTGTGACAACATCCACAGGTTGCTGGCAGCAGCTGCATTTTCAATGATCAGTTTAAGCTCATTGGGCAGCGATTCCCAGGCCTTGCTGTTAACCGTCAGCTCCAGTGTTGGGCCTGGCTCATGCCAGCCGGGTGAGTAGTAGTACTTGGCCGCGCGGTAAAGGCCGAGACGCAGGTCATGGTAGGGGCCGACCCACTCGGTCGCATCGATGGTGCCACGCTCCAGCGCCGTATAAATTTCACCGCCGGCAATATTGATGGCGTTGACCCCGGCCTTGGCCATGACCTTGCCACCAAAGCCCGGGATGCGCATTTTCAGGCCTTTAAGGTCATCGACAGTTTTAATTTCCTTCCGGAACCAGCCACCCATCTGAACACCGGTGTTGCCCATGGGAAAGGGGACCAGGTTGAACGGTTTATAGACTTCACGCCAGAGTTTCAGGCCGTTGCCACCGTAAAACCAGGCGTTCATGCCCTGGGCGTTCATGCCGAACGGTACCGCGGTAAAAAATGCTGCCGATGGAATCTTGCCAATCCAGTAGTAGGCCGCGCCGTGCCCCATTTGTACGGCGGTCCCTTGGGAAACGGCATCAAATACGCCAAGCGGGGGCACAAGCTGGCCACCGGCAAACACGGTAATGTTGAGCTGCCCGCTACTCATGGCGCGAACTTCCTTGGCAAACTTCTCAACACCTTCCTGGAAGATCGGAAAATTGGGTGGCCAGGTCGTGACCAGTTTCCAGTTAAACGGTTTTTTGGCGTGAACCGCCGGGGCGGTTACCGTTGCCGCCGCGGCACCGGCACCGACTATATTGCGGATAAATTTTCTGCGCTCCATTTCTGGTCTCCCCTATAGATGTGGTTCAGGCGTCTGGCTGATCAGTGTAACCAAAGCTGCGGGCCAGCCCAAGCATTGCCGGGGATTCCCCGGGCTAGTTTTTGTTCAAAAGATCCTTCAGATTGGCGAACGGTTTACGTGTTGACGATTTATGGTTTGTATCATTGCCGCCCGTCCCCACACCGTGAATTTCCAGCTGGCGCTGGTGCTCATTGTCATGACAGTACAGGCACAGCAACTCCCAGTTGCTGCCATCAGCCGGGTTGTCATCGTGATCGTGGTTCTTGTGATGAACGGTCAGCTCCCGCAGGTTGGTATGGGTGAACTCCCGCCCGCAGCGGCCGCAAATCCACGGAAACAACTTCAGCGCCAGGCCACGATAGGTTTGTGCGCGTTCATCCTGCTGGCGGCGGGTTTCGGCCACCAATTGATCCAGCTTATTACCCGAATTTTTGCTCATCTGTTTTCGTTTGCCTGCCCGGCGAGTAGAAGTTGAGCGGTTACCATGCCCAAAATTCGAGCCTGCTTCAAGCGCCAGCAACGGATTTTCGTTAGCCGGGAAACCAGCCACTGTGCCTGGCATACAATCTCGACATGCCCTGCTATTATTCCCAGAATGCAGACTTGGAAAGAGTGAGACACAGGCCAAGCTGTTGGCAGGCCGCAGAGATTAAACCAACTGTCTTGGTAAACTGTTATGGCGCATAAACGCAAGACCGGAATAGTGTGCCTGTTAATGGCATTACTGCTGGCAGGTTGTCTGGGGAACGCTATAGAATCGGCCGGGCCAGGCGATGGTTCCTGGTTGATTGAATTACAGCTATCCGGCGGCATTGCCGGACTGAATCGTTCCATAACCCTGGTCAGTAATGGACAGGTTCAGACAGTTGACCGTCGAGTCGGGACCCGCACTCGGCGCCAGGCATCGAACGCGTTGATGGTCTTGGCGACTGACAGCCTGATGCAGCGAACAAAAATGGCGCAACAGCCAGGCGACACGCAAATTTTGCCCGGTAGGTGTGCCGATTGTATTGTCTACAGGCTGAAGATTGTTAATAAGGGTGATGCGTACCACGTCAATCTCGATACATTGACGCTGGCAAGGTCACCCTATAAAGCCCTTGTCGAGGCCATGGAGGCCCGTTGAAGAGGGAATAAAGAGCTGGCGCGACGCCAAAACACTAGAGCAGGAGAGGACAGTGATTAATTTTTCGAATATTCAAAAAACGCTGGTTATCATCGTTTGCGCGATGTTGCCGCAATTTGTTACTGCTGCCGGCACGTATGAGCCAGACCAGGGCATGATTTCCGCCTTGCGTAGCCAGGGCGCGACGGTAGCCCGGCATCGTGATACCGGTGCCCTGAATTTCATGGGTTTTCCGAGACATGGCGCCCTGGTTGTACCCGGTACCAATTCGTCATTGGCTCCCGAGCACAATGCCAGGACGATTCTGAATGCATATGGCACGCTGTTTGGCATTGGTAATGTCAACGAACAGCTGGCACTGCTGAAAGAAAACCGCCTGGCCGATGGTCGATCCATGGCCAGGTTCCAGCAGCTGCACAACGGCGTGCCGGTAATCGGTGCCGAGTTAATCGTCAACATGGATGCCCAGGCGCGCCTGCTGTCCATCAATGGTGAAACGGCGCCAAAGCTTGTACTGGCAATCTCGCCGCGTATCAACCAGGCCGATGCCATGCAAACGGCCATCGTGACAACGGCCAAGCACCACAACATGGCTGCCGCCTCGTTACGGGCGAGTGCGCCAGTATTGTCGGTTTACGAGCCACAGTTACTGAGCCCCCGCACCTTTCCGGCATCTCTGGTCTGGAGAATCGAGGTTACGCCAACACAACTTGCGCCGGTTCGTGAGTTTGTCCTGGTGGATGCCCTGAACGGCAATATTGCCCTGCAATTCAACCAGGTCCACGAGGCCAAGAACCGCTCTACCTACACCGCGAACAATACGACAACGCTACCAGGCACGTTACTGTGTACCGAGGCCAGCGGCGATGCCTGTACCAGCGGGTCAGATACGGATGCCGACGCTGCACAATTGTATGCCGGTGATACCTATGACTTCTTTTCAGTCAACCATGGTCGGGATAGCCTGGATAACGCCGGCATGCTGCTGATTTCCAGCGTCCACTACGGAGCGACGACGTATAAGAATGCGTTCTGGAACGGTTTGCAGATGGCCTACGGCGATGGTTTCTCGGCTGCCGATGATGTGGTTGGCCACGAGCTGACACACGGTGTTACCGAAAAGACCTCAAACCTGTTTTATTTTTACCAATCCGGTGCTATCAATGAATCGTTTTCAGATATGTGGGGCGAGTTTATCGACCTGACAAATACCGGTGGCAATGACAGTGCCGGAGTACGCTGGTTGATGGGCGAGGATATCCCTGGTATTGGCGCAATACGCAGTATGGCCAACCCGCCAGCCTATGGTGATCCAGACCGGATAGGCAGTGCCATTTACCACACCGAAACCACCGACAACGGTGGTGTTCATATCAATAGCGGTATTAACAACAAGGCTGCCTACCTGATGGTCGATGGCGGTACCTTCAATGGCCAAACCATTGCTGCCATGGGCATTCCCAGGGTCGCCAAGATTTATTACGAGGTGCAGACCAACCTGCTCACCTCTGCATCTGATTACTATGATCTGTATAACGCGCTCTACCAGGGATGTCTGAACCTTGTCGGCACCTCGGGCATTACCGCCAATGACTGTACCAATGTACGTAATGCCACCTTGGCAACTGAAATGCATCTTGAGCCATCAACAGGATTTAACCCCAATGTGTCGCTGTGCCCGGCAGGGCAGCAGCCGGTGAATGCATTTTTCGATGGCTTTGAATCTGGCCTGGGTAACTGGACCTTGACACATAACCAGGGTGCCTTCGACTGGGTTGCGTGGCTGGCGACCTATGGCCCTGGTGGATGGGGGCCGTATGCCACTTCAGGAACGGAATCATTGTTCGGTCTTAACGATGGCATCATCAGTGACAAATTCGCACAAATCAGTGTAGCTGTGCCCAACGTGTCCGGTCATGCGCCCTACCTGCATTTCCGTCATGCCTATATGTTTGAGCCAGGCAATTACGATGGCGGTGTTGTTGAATACAGCACCAATGGCGGCGGCACCTGGGTTGATGCGAATTTTCTACCAACAGCCGGCCGTGTTTACGGCGGCGTGATTTCGACACTTTACAGTAACCCGCTGGCCGGACGTTTCGCCTTTGTGGGCGACAGCCATGGCTATGTCGATAGCCGGTACGCCCTGGATACACTGGCAGGACAGGCCGTACGGTTCCGCTGGCGCGTCGGTACCGATACCTCCGTAGGTGCCTACGGCTGGTGGCTGGATGACGTACGAGTCTATTACTGCAATACAGTACCGGTAGCGGTAGGGCAAAATATTTCTGTTGCCGAAGACGGCAGCATTGGAATTACCGTAACTGCCACGGACGCCGATGGTGATAGCCTGAGCTATTCGATTGCATCAGCACCGGCAAACGGCCAGCTTACCGGAACCGCGCCCAACCTGACCTATACGCCCAACGCGAACTACTTTGGCGCTGACAGTTTCTCCTTTACCGCCAGTGACGGTGTTGGCGGCAGTCATACCGCCACCGTATCGATCACGGTCACGCCGGTGAACGATGCGCCGACGGTTTCAACGATTGCGGACCTGCCGACAGATGAGGACACGGCCACCGCGGCCCTGCCTTTTACCGTTGCCGATGTGGACAACAATGTTGTCAATCTTACGGTACAGGCAACATCGTCTGATGTGAACCTGGTGCCCGTCGCAAATATCGTATTCGGGGGCAGCGGTGCCAATCGAGACGTCACTGTTACACCGGCCACTGACGCGAATGGCAGTGCAACCATTACCTTGACGGTATCTGATGGCACGGCAACTGCTACAAGCAGCTTTGTATTAACGGTTAATCCGGTCAACGATGCACCGACTGCGCCGACACTGATGACCCCAACAGATGGAGCGACTGGTGTGGATAGCGCCAGTGCGGTTTTTGGCTGGAACAATTCAACAGATGTTGATGGTGACGCAATCAGCTACGAGCTGATCGTATGCGAAGACAGCCTGTTTACCACGGGATGTTCCAATACCGTTGTCGCAGGAGCCGGTTCCCTGATCGTCGCCGCCGGCCTGGGCGGCGGCAGCCTGATGTTGCTTGGATTGGCCGGTGCCGGCATTCGACGTCGCCAACTGGTTTGGGCAGTTCCGTTGTATATCGCCGTTGCCCTGCTGAGCGCTTGCGGTGGCGGTGGCGGCGGTGGCGGCGGCGGTGCCCCGGTCCCACCGCCAACTGGTGGCGATAAAACCGCTACATTGACAGGCCTGAAAGCCAATACCACCTATTACTGGAAGGTAGTGGCTAATGACGGTAACGGCGGCCTGACTGACAGTACGGTCTGGAGTTTCACCACCAAGCCCTGATAGCTGATTAACTTCAGACGAATAAAACCCTCGCCACTAGGCGGGGGTTTTGTTTTATGGGTGATGGAAAATGTTGTCGATCCCGGCTAGTGCAGCAAACCGGCCACCACTTCACACCAGCCGCGGCTGAGATTGTCGCGGTTATAGCCGCCTCCGCCGGTAGCCAGGACGCGACCGTGTCCCAGTACCCGGGCGATATGTTTGAGGCGTCGCGCGGCATGACCATGACACTGTTCACTGAACGCCATGTGGGTGATGGGATCACCTTTGATGGAATCCGCGCCGGCCTGCAGGATGATGAGCTCGGGATTGGTATCAAGCAGCAGCTGTTCTACCTGCGGCCATACAGTCATGAAGGCCGTATCGCCGGATTGCGGTGCCATGGGCAAATTAAGTTTCAGACCCCTGGCCTTGCCTTTGCCGGTTTCCGAGGATGACCCGGTTCCCGGGTACAGAAATTGACCGTCTTCATGTATATCGGCAAATACCAGCCGGGAGTCAGCTTCAAAGGCATAAAACACGCCATCGCCATGGTGGGCATCGATGTCGACATAGGCGATGCGTTCAAGCTGGTAGTGGTCGAACAAGGTTTCAATGGCTATACCGAGGTCGTTTACTGCGCAGAAGCCGGCAGCGGAATCGCGTCGCGCGTGGTGCAGACCGGCAATAGGGACGAAGGCCTGCTGCAGTTGTTGGCTCATGATTTTGTCTAACGCGTCCAGCACGGTACCGGCCACGGTGCAGGATGCCTCGTAAACGCCTTTGAACGCGGGAGTATCGCCGCCATCGAGTAGGCCAATGCCGGACCCGGAAAGACTTCTGAGTTTGTTTATATATTCACTGGTATGGAAACGCAGAAGTGCTTCGTCGGTGCAAGACGATGGTTCGAAAATCGTTACGCATTTATCCAGGCCGCGTTGACAGAACTCCGCCCAAAAAGAATTTTGTCGATCGGGCCCGAAGGGGTGAGCATTGCCAAAGCCATAACGTCCCAACGCCTCGCCGTAAAACACGCCAACGCCGGAACCAGCCATCACCTATTCTTCGCGGTACATCAGTCGGAAACAGCAATAGGCACTGGCAATGGCCAATGGCCCACCGAGTACGGTGATAAAAAACATGGCGAGCAGGCCGGCGAAATAATCGATACCCATAACCACGCGGCCGATGGTGATGACGCCGACCATGATGCCGAAATAGGTAATCAACGGCACAAAATTCTTGATCCAGGCGGCGAGATTCAGGCTCAGCGCGTTATGAATGGACATGTGTTGCAGGGTAACCAGCGGCAGGGTGAACAGCATCAGCCCGACGACCGCGGCATAGGCGGAGATGGTGATCAGCTGAATGGCGATGTACCTGACGGCCCCGGCAAAGCCGGCATCGAATACCGAAACGGATTCCAGTCTTGCTGCCCCGCCAAACAGCTGTTCAAGTATATTGATGCCCAGGGCCGCACACAGTGCCAGTGCGCCGAAGGCCAGAGCAAAAATAAATCGGTCGCCTTGCTTGAAAATGCCGGCAAGTCGATAACCGATGTCGCGTTGTAGCAGCGTAATAATGTTCTGGTTGCGACGAGAGGCGCGCAGGCTTTCATCCGATACGGACATGGCCAGGTGCATCTCACCCAGGCTGCTAGCTGCGATAATCGGCAATAAAAATACAAGGATCAGTTGACCAAGTATTGGTATTTGCAACAACAGCCAGGCCGCGGCAAATACGATGCTTGCCGTAATTACCCAGGCTGGCGTGTTTTTTCGGATCAGGCGCTGGCCGCAACTGAACCACTTCAGCGAATTGGGAATGTTAAATCGTCTTACGTGCATGGGCTCCTCCATTCTCTCCACCGGTCTGGTGCCGGGTAATTTTTAATTGTACTTATTCAGAATGTTTTTCCGTCATCAACTGGCGGCGATTTACCAGGATATTCTGAAATACCATCGGGTCGTGAGTATGAGTGATCTCCCCGGGTCTAGGAAAGTGTAGATCATGAAGTCGCGACAGCCAAAACCGCAACGCCGCGGCGCGCAACATCACCGGGTAGGCGGCCAACTCGGCGCCGCACAGGGGCCGGGCAGCCAAGTAGCCCGCGAGCATTTTTTCGCTGGATTCAGGATCCAGTTGTCCGCCCGGTAGCGAGCACCAGTCGTTTACAGTTACTGCCAGGTCATAGACCAGTACATCGGTACAGGCGTAATAGAAGTCTATCAGGCCGCCAAGATCATCGCCTTCAAACAAGACGTTGTCACGAAACAGGTCGGCATGAACGATGCCGCGTGGCAGCGCATCACGTTTGTGAGAGGACTGGAACCGCATTTCGTCGTGCAACAGGGCTTCCTGTTCCGGATCCAGGTGCCCGAATAGCTTCCGGGCCATGTCTTTCCACCAGCCCGGGCCGCGGGGGTTGTCGCGCTGTTGGTCAAATTCCTGCCCGGCAACATGTAGCCTGGCCAGGATTTCACCCACCTGGCGACATTGTTCTGCGGATGGCGCCATGATGGACGCGCCTTTCAGGCGCTGGACCAGGGCCGCGGGCTTGTTCTTGATTTGTTCCAGGTATCGACCGGATTTGTTGGCCACCGGGTGTGCGCACGGGATGTCATGTTCCGACAGAAACGCGGTGAGATCCAGGAAGAACGGTAACTCGTCGGGTCGATGCTGTTCAAAGACAGTCAGGACATACCGCGCTTCGTCGGTTGTCACGAAGTAATTGGTGTTTTCAATACCGGAACCGATGCCCTCATAGCTCACAAGTGTGCCGTGATTGTAGCGGGACAGAAACGCAATCAATTCATCCCGGGAGATGCTGGTATAAACGGCCATAAGAAAAGATCAGAATTCTTTGATTACCCACATGGGTATGGTCAGTTTTGGCTCCAGGTCAGAATGTTCAAACTGACCCTGCCCGGTCGAATCGATCAGGTAATAGGGTTTACCTTTTTTAGGGGTAACCTTGATTTTGTAGAGTCGCCCGCGAATACGGTATTCCTCGTAACGGCCATCCGATTTGGGCACGATGCGAATCTCCGGCTCAATAGCCTCCGGGTCATCGACCGGTTTGTCCACGTACTGGCTTTCTTCCGGGATCGGAGGCGGTGGTGGAACGTCAACCTTTTCATTGTCCGCAGACCATCCCGGGCTGAGATACAGGCCCAGGCACAACACCAGCACTATGTTAAGCGGAGCCCGGGATGATAAATACGCATGAAACGGTTTGTTGGTAGTCATGACGACACCTATAGATTGAGCTTGATTTCCTGTTCTTCTTCCGAAGATTCAAAGCCGCTGGTTTCGTAGTAGCGGAAGATATGGTCAACCACCTCGTCGGCGGTATCGACCATGACAAACAGATCCAGGTCTTCGGGGTTGATGGTGCCTTCGGTAACCAGCACCTCCTTGAACCAGTCCACCAGCCCTTCCCAGAAAGGCCGGTGCACCAGGATTATCGGCATGCGCACGCTTTTGCCCGTCTGAATCAGGGTCAGCGCCTCGACCAGTTCATCGAGGGTGCCGAACCCGCCAGGCATGACCACGTAAGCCTTGGCATACTTGACGAACATGACCTTACGGGCAAAAAAGTGCTGAAAACTCAGGGCGATGTCCTGAAACCGGTTGGCACTCTGCTCAAAAGGCAATTCAATATTGAGACCGATGCTGGCGGACTTTCCGTGAAATGCGCCCTTGTTGGCTGCTTCCATAATGCCCGGGCCGCCGCCGCTGACGACGCTGAAACCGGCGTCGGAAAGTTTGCGCGCGATTTCCTCGGTCAAGGCATAATAGGGGTGGTCAGTCGGGGTACGAGCGGACCCAAATATGCTCACGGATGGCTGAATCTGGGAAAGACGCTCAAATCCTTCGACGAATTCAGCCATAATCTGGAAGATTTTCCACGACTCGCGGGACATGACCCGAGACGGTGTGCCTGTTTGTAGTTTCTGCTTCATAGGCGCGTTTTAACACACAATCATTGGTTTCGCAGCATGAATACTGGTAATAACGATAACAGCTCCTCTTCACCGTCTATGGCCGCGCCCGGGAACCCGGATGCTCCGTTGGTGCTGGTGGACGGATCGTCCTACCTGTACCGCGCGTTTCATGCCATGCCCAACCTGAGTAATTCCAGGGGTGAAGCCACCGGGGCTATTTACGGTATTACCAATATGCTGCGTCGATTGCTGACCGACTATGACCCAGGTCATATCGCCGTGGTTTTTGACGCCAAGGGCAAGACCTTTCGTCACGATATGTACCCTGAGTACAAGGCCCATCGGCCACCCATGCCCGAAGAGTTGCGCAGCCAGATCCAGTCTGTACACGATATTGTCCGGGCCATGGGGTTGCCATTGTTGATGGTTGAAGGCGTCGAGGCCGACGATGTGATCGGTACGCTTGCGTCCCAGGCCGGTGCGGCTAAACGCGCTTGCGTCATTTCCACCGGAGACAAGGACTTGGCACAGCTCGTGGACGGTCACGTAACGCTGATTAATACCATGACGGATACGGTATCGGATCGCGCCCAGGTGGAAGAAAAATTTGGTGTTCCACCTGAAAATATTATCGACTACCTCGCGCTGGTCGGCGACAGCGCTGACAATATTCCGGGTGTGCCCAAGGTGGGCCCCAAAACCGCGGCAAAATGGTTGCAACAATACGGGTCGCTGGATCAGCTCATGGCCCATGCCGACGAAATTTCCGGCAAGATCGGCGATAACCTGCGGGACAGTCTCGAGCAGCTGCACTTGTCACGGGTACTGGCAACCATACGTACCGACATTGAGCTGAAACAGGGGATCGATGATTTGCAGCGCAAGGCGCCTGATGAAAACAGCTTGCGTGACCTGTTTCAGCGGTATGAATTTAAAACCTGGCTGGGCGAACTGGGCGGTGCCAATGTCAGCAACGACGCACCGGAGCAAGACTACGAAATCGTGGTGACAGAAGCGCGCCTCGACACCTGGCTTGAACGGGTGAACGCGGCCGAGCTTGTGGCCGTTGATACGGAAACCACCAGCCTTGATGCACAACAGGCCGACCTGGTCGGCGTGTCACTCAGCGACAGGCCGGGTCGTGCTGCATATATTCCGTTAGCACATGATTACCCCGGAGCACCGGATCAACTGGATAGGGCGATGGTCCTGAAGCGCCTCAGGCCATGGCTGGAAAATGAGCAAGCCGCCAAGGTTGGGCAGAATCTCAAGTATGACCTGAATGTGCTGGCGCGCCAGGGAATTCGATTGCAGGGTGTACGTTTCGATACCATGCTTGAGTCCTATGTGCTGGACAGTACCGCCTCACGCCACGACATGGACAGCCTGGCAATGAAATATCTTGGCCACAAAACCATCAAGTACGAGGACGTCGCCGGAAAGGGCAAGTCGCAGATCTGCTTCAACGAAGTGGAGCTGGAGCAGGCAGGACCCTACGCTGCCGAGGATGCAGATATAACATTGCGCCTGCATGGAACCTTGTGGCCGAAATTGCAGCAAACCCCGGAACTGGAAAAGGTCTTTGTCAGTCTCGAAATGCCGCTGTTGCCGGTACTGGCCCGCATGGAACGTCAAGGTGTGCGAATAGACTCGGACATGCTGCACAGCCAAAGCACAGCACTTGCCCACCGGATGCTTGAAACCGAACAACAGGCGCACACGCTTGCTGGCCAGACGTTTAACATGGCCTCACCCAAGCAGATACAGGAAATCCTGTTTGACAAAATGGGTTTGCCGGTTTTGCGCAAAACCCCGAAGGGGCAACCCTCTACCGCGGAAGAGGTGTTGCAGGAACTGGCGCTGGATTACGATTTGCCGCAATTGATTCTAGAGCATCGTGGCCTGGCCAAGCTCAAATCCACCTATACGGACAAGCTGCCACTCATGATCAACAAGGAGACGGGGCGCGTGCACACGTCCTATCATCAGGCCGTGGCGGCAACCGGCAGGCTGTCGTCATCGGATCCGAACCTGCAGAATATCCCGATACGAAACGAGGAGGGCCGGAGGATTCGACAGGCTTTTGTACCGGAGCCCGGTTTCAAAATGGTGTCCGCGGATTATTCACAAGTCGAATTGCGCATTATGGCTCACTTGTCGCAGGATCCAGGCTTGCTCAACGCGTTCAGGCAGGGCGCCGACGTGCATCGGGCCACGGCGGCCGAAGTGTTCGGGGTCGCGCCGGATGCGGTCAGTAACGAACAGCGTCGTCATGCCAAGGCCATTAATTTTGGCCTGATTTACGGTATGTCCGCATTTGGCCTGGCGCGTCAACTGAAGATCGACCGGGGTTCGGCGCAGGACTATATCAACCTGTATTTTGAACGTTATCCCGGCGTCAGGGATTACATGGATCGCACCCGCGTGCAGGCGCATGAGCAGGGCTACGTGGAGACTGTCTATGGTCGACGACTGTACCTGCCGGAAATCAATTCCAGTAATCATCAGCGCCGCCAATACGCCGAGCGAACTGCTATCAATGCGCCTATGCAGGGCACCGCTGCTGATATTATCAAGCGTGCCATGATTGCTATCGACCGCTGGATTGAAGCGGAACAGCCATCGGTGCGCATGATTATGCAGGTACATGATGAGCTGGTGTTTGAAATCAGGGAAGACCGGGCTGTTGAGCTGGCAGGCACCATCAGCAGCATGATGGAAAATGTCGCGCAGTTGAGTGTGCCGTTGGAAGTGGATGCCGGCATCGGTGAAAACTGGGATGAAGCCCATTAGGCCCGGGCAGTTTCGGCAATTACAGTTAAAGGTAAAACAATTTCAGGGTTTCCGGGTTTCAACCCGGTTCTTGCCCATCTTTTTTGCGTTGTACAGCGCCTGGTCTGCAGCACTGTTGAGAGCCGAAGCATCAGTGTAGTCAGGATAACAGGCAAGCCCGCAACTGAACGTTATGCAGAATGTCTCATCGTTGCTGTGTAACGGAATCCTGGAAAAATTTTCCCGGACGTCTTCCATTATTGCCAGGGCCGTATCGAGCCCGGTGTCCGGAAGAATGACGGCGAACTCTTCACCACCGTAACGACCGAGAATGTCCGTGCGGCGCAATCGCTGTTTCATGATCTTTGATAGCAGTTTGAGTGCGTTATCGCCAATGGCATGGCCGTAAGTGTCATTCACTTTCTTGAAGTCATCAAGGTCAATCATTGCCAGGCTTATTGGTGATTTCTGGCGCTGGGCGCGGGCAATTTCCAGTTCAATGCGCTCCTTGATCTTGGTGTGGTTGAGCAAGCCGGTCAGGCTGTCTCGTTCCATCATTGAGCGCAATACACGGTAGCGTTCGATACGATTACTGACCGATGAAACCAGGTGTACCGGGTGAATAGGTTTGGTCAGGAATTCATCCCCGCCGTTTGCCATGGCGCCAATCTGTTTGTCGACATTGGTTTCCGCGGACAGGAACACAATGGGTATACCGACGTAGGCCTCGTGTTGTCGAAGCACCTTGGCGAGTTCGGCGCCGTTGAATTCAGGCATGTACATGTCCACAAGCATGAGTTCAGGCAGAAACGATGAAAGCTTGTCATTAATTTTCAGCGGGTCGTTGACGATTTCTGCGATCATGCCGGCCTGTTTCAGGATCAGGGCGTACTGGGTTGCCAGCGCCTCGGAATCGTCAATAATCAGCACCCGGTAAGGATCCGTTTTTTCTGTAAGGTTCAGTTGTTCCAGTTTGTCGACAATTTTTGCCGGATCCGTATTGGCGGGCAGAAACGCATCACTGCCCGACCTGACCGCCGCCAGCCTGTGACCAAAGTTATCGTGATTTGCGAGAACTATGACCGGCAGAACATTGGGCATGGCTTCCTGGAACGAACGAAAGTTCGGCAGTTCACCGCTCGCCGGCTGAAACGCAATAATGCCGCCAGGACAGACTTTCTGCAGCCTTGCCATGATAGTCGCATCATCGTGAAAACATTCCGTTTGATAACCGAAACGATCAAGTTCTTTGCACAGTTTGCCGGCGTATTCGTCGACATCGTTCAGAACAAATATCGTGCGTGGCTGCGATAATGTTTGCCCGGAGGGCTTCGTATCGGTATTGGAGGTATCGGAATCCGGGCCATTCGCACTGCTGATCAGGGCATCAAGACGGTGCTGCATCAGTTCAATCTGGTCCGGGCCTGGCAATTGCCCTTGCTCCTTGATGGCCTTTAAATCCATTTCCAGTTCCCGGGCGCATCGGCTGACCTCGGGGAAACCGAACGATGCACCGGAACCGGCCAGGCTGTGTGTCTTGCGATGCGCCTCGGTTATCAGGTTTTTGTCCCAGCCTGTCTCCAGCAGTTTCAGCCAATGGGATTTAACGTCGGCGATTTTCCCAGGCAGATCACGGGCATAAGCCAGTTGCAGCGCTTTAAGTTGCTCCGCAATGTTGGCCTTGCCGCTATCCGACAGATGATTCATGACGTATTTCCCATTGCCTGTTCAATTTCAGGCTCCTGATAGCGGTCACGAAACCGGAGTATCTCGTCCAGCACTTCATTGAATATAACAACCAGGTCGGGATCAAAGTGGGCGCCGGATTGCTTGTTGATTTCGTCAACAGCATCCTCAACGCTCCAGGCCTTTTTGTAAGGGCGCGTGGATGTCAGCGCGTCGAAGACGTCGGCAATGGCGACAATGCGGCCTACCAGCGGAATATTCTTGCCTTTCAGTCCCCCGGGGTAGCCACTGCCATCCCATTTCTCGTGGTGGGTGATGGCTATTTCACGAGCCATTTTCAGCAGCTCTGAGTGGTGCCCGGCCAGTATTTCCGCACCGATTTCACTATGAGTTTTCATGATGCGCCACTCTTCATCGGTGAATTTGCCGGGTTTAAGCAGGATATTGTCAGGAATGCCGATTTTGCCAATATCATGCATCGGGCTGGCATTAAGAAGCATTTCCGCGTCCACTTCGCTCATGCCCGCCGCGCGACCAATCATCTGGGAAAATTTGCTCATGCGAATAATGTGAAAGCCGGTTTCATTATCCCGGTATTCTGCTGCACGACCGAGACGACGAACAATTTCGAGTTGCGTTTCTTCAAGTTCCCGGGTTCTTTCCCTTACCTTTTGTTCCAGGATCTGGTTCTGGTTCAGGATTTGCTTGTGCAGCAAGCGTACCTGCAGGATATTGCGAATCCTGTTAAGGACTTCTATGTGATCAAATGGCTTGGTTACAAAATCCATAGCACCGTATTCAAGCGCCCGAATCTTGGTGTTGCGGTCTATTTGAGCAGTCAGCACCAGGACCGGCAGATAGTCGCCAGTCTCTATGTCTTTTAGGCGCTGTAACACACCAAAGCCGTCGATTGCCGGCATATTGATATCCAGCAGCAGGATATCCGGATTGTTGGCGGCATACATGGAGAGCACTTCAACCGAGCTGGTTGTGCTGAACACATTGGTATAGCCCGAATTCTTGAGCATTTTTTCGAGAAGCCGTACGTTGGCCGGCTCATCGTCAACAATCAGAATCCTGCTTTGCTTGAGCACCGCTTCATCCATTATCGTGTCTTTCTCCAGTTAGCCTGGCAAGGCGTCGTTAATCGCATCCAGGAACTGTTTCACGTTCAGTGGTTTCGTCATGTATTGATGGAACCCGGCATCGATTCCCCGTTCGATATCCCGGGGCATGGCATTGGCGCTGAGCGCAAATATTGGCGTGTCACCGATGCCTTCCATTTGTTTCAGCTTTTCCAGGGCCTCAAACCCGCTCATTCCTGGCAGGTTGATATCCAGCACAATAATGTCTGGCTTGTGCACCCGGGCAAGCTCAATGCCGAGCTCGGCGTTGTGGGCGGACAGCATTTCGATGTCCGGTCGCCGCGACAGAATCTGGTCAACCAGTTTCAGGTTGGCCGGGTTATCTTCAACATAGAGCAAGGTATATTTGTTCATACTGTTATCTTCAGGTTTGACTTGTTTATGGGCGATATTTCCCTTTTCTGTAGCGGGATCTCGTTTGGCATTGGTGCTGCCGGGAAGGGTAACGTGAAATATACTGCCCTTGCCTGGCTGGCTGCTGACTGTGATCTGGCCGTCCATGATTTCGACAAATCGCTTGGTTATAGTCAGACCAATGCCGGTTCCTTCAATCGATGAGCCGGATGCGGACAAGCGATCAAAGGGTTCAAATATTCTTTTACATTCCTCGGCGGTAAGGCCGGCGCCAGTATCCTTGACGTCCAGGCGAACGATGTTGCCATCGAGGATTTCCGTGCCTAGAGTAACCGAGCCATTTTTCCTGTTGTATTTTATAGCATTCGAGAACAGGTTGAGGATTACCTGTTTCAGGCGCGTGCGATCGGCGCGAACCCGGGCGTCGGAATAAATGGTTTCGTCAATTATGACAACGCTGTTCTTGATTGCCAGCGGTGACATGATTTTTACGACTTCACTGACAATATCTTCCAGCGAGACATCTTCAATATGAAGATCCAGTTTGCCTGACTCGATGCGAGTCAGGTCAAGCACTTCGTTGATCAGCTCAAGAAGATGAGTTCCCGCTGATACGATTTCCGAAACATTTTCCTGTTGGGATTCGGTCAGTGGTTCGCTTGGATCGGACTCAAGCAGTTGTGAGAACCCCAGGATTGCATTCATCGGCGTGCGTAACTCGTGACTCATCCTCGACAGGAATTCGGATTTCGCACGGTTGGCGCGTTCCGCTTCTTCCTTGGCAACCATTAATTCAGCATTATGTGCTTCACGCTGTATATGCAGGCGCATACCGTGAATGATAAATCCCAGCGTGGCGTTGAACGGTTCGAGAAAACCGAGAATGTCATTATCGTAACCATTGGCACGATTGGCGATCCCGTACATACCGACCAGTTCGGAACCATGAAAAATCGGATAGCCCAGGTAGGTGTTGAGTGGAGGATGACCTTCTGGAATACCGGCCGAACGTGGATCGGTACCTGGTGAATTGGTCATGACGATTTCGCCCTTGGCGATAGTACAGCCGAACAATGTATCCAGGTTCCGGAACTCCATGCCAGACGGAGCATTTTCACGGTAGAATTCCCGGGTTTCATTATTCCACGAAATATCGGTTATGGCGCGGGTTTTCAGGTACGGAACGCCGTCATCGTGAAGTATTTCACCGATAAATCCGTAGGCGCTGTCGGTAATTTCCAGCAAGCCTTTCAGCATCGTTGTAAAAATATTCTGGAATTCCACCGTGCCCACTGCGCGTGATGCTGAGTCACGCAACATGTCGAGCAATTGCTGCTGGAGTTTGCCGGTTTCTTCCGCGTGTATTCTGCGGCTGATGTCTGTCCTTATCGATATGTATTGGTAAGGAATGCCGTTTTTATCCACGAACGGCACGATGCTGCTCTCAACCCAGTATAAACCGCCCTTCTTCTTGCGATTGCAGATGGTGCCGTGCCAGGGCTGGCCGCTGGTGATGGTTAACCACATGTCACTGAAGAATTCCGGCGGGTGCGTGCCGGAGTTGATCAGGCGATGGGTTTGGCCGAGCAGCTCGCGGCGCGAGTACTGGCTGATATTGCAAAATCTTTCATTGACGTAAGTAATGATTCCGCGCGCATCGGTGATGCTGACAATGGAGTGCTCATCAAGGGCATCCTGTTGTCGTTCCAGCTGGCTGAGAACAGTTCTGAGCGTTGAATTGATGCGCTGGTTTGCCCGGCTGCGCCGGACGCGCGCCTGAATGCAGGCGTTGAGCACTTCGGGAGCGACCGGCTTCAGCAGGAAATCGTCACCACCACTGGCAATAGCCGCTGCCTGGCGAACGCTGTCGTTTTCCGATGACATAAAGATGATAGGCAATGATTCTGCAAGGGGATTCTGCCGGATAAGGCCTACAAGTTCATCACCGTTACATTCCGGCATGTACAGGTCCAGCAGCATGGCATCTGGTTCGAATTGGCGGATATTGTCCAGAGCCTCCAGAGGCTTGTTCAATACCTGCGTTTCCATGCCCAGGCCCTGGAGTATTGCGCTGTAATAAGAGGACAAGGTAGTATCATCGTCAACAATCAGTATCCGAACAGGTTTTCGTGGCGCATCTGGCAACATGGTCAGCAAAGCAACCGAGATGGATTCGGTCGTGGTGCCTGAAGGCAGCTGCTTGTTGATGCCATGCCGCAGGCTGACCAGTTTCCTGTCCAGGCTCTCCTCGTCGGTCAATAAAATGATCGATACCTGTTCAGGTTGACAACCCAGAAGGGCGGCATAGGTCTCGCCAGGATTGTCTGGATACCTGTCGGTCACTACCAGGTAGGGTGGTTCGCTACTTGGCTTGCTGATAGTGGGAAGTATTTCGAACTGAAAGCCCTGGCGATGACAAAAGCCGGAAAGATATCCGGCATGGGAATCGGCATTAGCTGATATCAGAATTACGCTGACATGCAGTAAACGCAGTGCCGGCGGTTTGCTACCGGTTGCCGGAGTTCCGGCGGCTATGGAATCCAGCAGATTAATGATTTGTTCCGTCAGTAATGGCTGGGGAACTTGCGAGTTGATGGGGATGTCAGTCAGTAGTTTATGCAGCGCCTGCAGTGCCTCAATGTTGCCATAACGGTCAGCACTTCTTTCCGCCTCGACCAGGCCCAGTAAGTGCTCACCCACACGGGCTGACCAGCCTTGCTTGGACAAGGTTGCCCTGACGGTGGCAAAACTGGGTGTATCATTTGGCATTACTTTGCGAGGCAGTGGTGGCGTCAGCTAACGTGCCTGGACCAGGCTTCACGAATACTGTTGGCCAGGTTCATCGGATCAAACGGCTTGGGAATGACATCCAGTGCACCCATTTCCCGATACTGTGCGATTTCCTGTGGCTGTACCTTGGCAGTCATGAATATCACTGGCAAATCCTTGAGTGAATCGTCGGCCTGCAGTTCCCTGAGTGTGCTCGGTCCGTCCATGTCCGGCATCATGACATCAAGCAGGACCAGGTCAGGACCGAAACCATGAACCACTTCCAGCGCCTCCTTTCCGGAACTGCAAATCTTTACGGTAAATCCACCTACGGTTTCCAGCGCCAGCTTGGCTACTGCCTGAATATCCGGCTCGTCTTCCACGTACATGATTTTTTGCAGCGTCTTGTCTGACATGATCAGTCCTTTTCAGATATTCGCCGTGAACGTTCTATCGCCACTCTATTGATCCAAGTATAAAAGGATGAAATAAGTGTTGTTGTAAAAGTTTGTTAACCTGGGTCGTAATAGTCCCGGAAACCCTTTCGGGGGTTACAGGCAGAATCGGTACCGCCGCTGTTTACTAGAGCAGGTAGTAGGCAGTATTTCCAGAAAAATAATAGTAGTCTCTACAAGGATTTTAGCCAGTGCGCCCGAGTTCAGGCATCCGAAGCCGAATCCAGTCCCAGCCATTGGGCGATCTTGTTGCGGGCTTCGATTACGCCCGATTTGTTCAGTGCGGAAAATAGCTGGAGAGTGACTTCCGCCGGGTACTGCTGCAGGTCGGCGCGGGTTTTGTGCAGTGCTGCCACGGCTTTGTTTCGAGATAATTTGTCAGCCTTGGTGAGCAGAATATGAATGGGAGTGTTGGTGTGTTCAATCCACTGAAGTAATCGAATATCCGGATCCTGCAGCGGATGACGAACATCCATAACCAGTACGAGTCCGCGCAGTGACTGGCGGCTGACGAGATACTCTCCCAGGTGAGCCTGCCACTGTTCTTTCATATTGCGTGCAACCTTGGCATAACCGTAACCGGGCAGGTCCACCAGTTCGCGACCGTTATCCAGGCTGAAAAAGTTAATGGACTGGGTGCGCCCCGGGGTTTTGCTGGTGCGAGCCAATGCTTTTTGACCGGTCAGCGCATTGAGGGCGCTGGATTTGCCGGCATTTGAGCGCCCGGCAAAAGCTACCTCGGTACCGGTATCGGGCGGCAGAGCCTTTCGGTTTGGCGCACTGATGGTAAAGTGGGCGTTCTGGAGCGGATTTCTTTCAAGTTTTTCCATATTTTCCGCGAGTTTCCCGGATTTATCCGGGCAATCATTGACCCATTCAGAGGGTGTTGGTATATAAGGCGGCGCCTGAAAGCAAGCCTGTCGCAGACCTGCTGCGAGGTCGGGCTGGATTGTTTCCGCCATGCTTGCGCCAAGATTGCACGTCACCCGCGGAATGACAAGCCATTCAGTCGACTTGTTCCGGGGCGACCTGAATCGGGGAGTGCCGAAGGCCGGTAACCTCGATGTTCCTGTTAATCGACCCAACCCAAATAGGGGGAATCATGAAGAAAGCAGTATGGACCGTAATCGGGCTGGTTGCCGCAAGCCTGGCAGCCACCAACGCCATGGCCGCCGGCAGCATTGCCAAAGGTAAGGAAAAAGCCGCTGTTTGTGCCGGTTGTCACGGCGCCAATGGTCAGTCTGCCAATCCTATGTGGCCGAATCTGGCAGGCCAGTCCGCTGACTACATCGTCAAGCAGCTGAAAGACTTCAAGAGTGGTGCACGCAAGGATCCGTTAATGCTGGGTCAGGTCATGGCGTTATCGGACGAAGACATGGCCAATATCGCCGCCTATTTTGCCAGTGAGGCGCCCAAGCAAGGCACTGCCAGCAATGAGTCATTGGCGAAAAATGGTGAACGCCTGTATCGAGGTGGTAACGCTGAAACCAAGGTGGCAGCGTGCATGGCTTGTCACGGGCCGTCTGGCCAGGGTATCCCGCCCCATTATCCTGCCGTGTCCGGTCAGAACGCCGCCTACAACGAAAAACAGTTGAAAGCGTTCAAGGATGGTGAGCGTACCAATGACGGCAAGGTTATGACCGGAATTGCATTCAGTATGTCCCTGGACGAAATCAAGGCGGTTTCGGAGTACATGCAGGGATTGCGCTAAACTGCCAACTTGGCAAGTTGAGCTAAAAAGGCCGCACTCGCAAGAGTGCGGCCTTTTTATTTGAGCCAGATCATGTCAGGGGGCCAGTTCAATACCGTATTATTGTGTTTGCCGCTGTAGCCGTTGCGAAGACCGCGAACGGGATAAAATCAATAACAACCTGCAAACCAAGACGAAACGAAAGAGCCCGGGAGGATTGATTTTCCCGTAATTCAGCTTTGGTCAGCGGGGGGTATACATGATTTACAGACTTTTCCCGATTGCCGTGCTAGGCGCTTTGTTGTCTGGCGGCACAGAAGTGTTTGCGGCTGGCGATGTTGGTCGTGGCGCGCAGAAGGCGCGTGCTTGCAGCCAGTGCCATGGCCCAAACGGTATAGCTCCCAATCCCCAATGGCCTGATCTGGCGAGCCAGACCGCCGGCTACCTGGTCAAGCAGCTCGAGGATTTCAAAAACGGGTTGCGCCACAGCCCGGTTATGGCTCCACAGGCAACCGCGTTATCTGATACCGATATTGCTGATCTCGCCGCCTATTTTGCCCAGGCAGTTCCTGCTGGCCGCAAGTCCGGCGATGCAACGCTTCTGCAGCTGGGTGAGCAGGTTTACAGGAATGGTCACGCCGGTACCACCACAGCTGCGTGCGTGGCTTGTCACGGACCTAATGGCGGCGGCATACCACCTCGGGTTCCCCGTGTAGCCGGGCAAAGCGCAATCTACTCCGAAGCACAACTGCTGGCCTTTAAAAAAGGTAAACGCAATAACGATAACAAGATTATGAGCGAGATTGTCCTGGACATGTCAGAGAGGGAGATTCGGGCAGTCGCCCAATACATGCAAACCTTGTATTGACGAAACTGTTTGCCGAGAAACACAAGCCAGGTGGTTCAGAGCCTGCCCGCCCCGGCCAGGAGTTGTCCAACTCCTGGCCGGGGTGCCGGTAAACGGCAGATTGCGCCAGATAAACTGACAAAACACGGTCTGATCATGAGGATACAAAAACGCCCAGACGCACATGATATAGGCAATATAGATATTATTTCTTTAATAAATACAGCAAGTTAAAGATATATTATAAAGTTGGCACGGCCATTGCAAACACTTATTGCAAAGGGACAGGAACACGATAGCGAGAAGCCAACCATGCTAAGCCACATTGTCAATCTGGTGAACACCTATGAAGGGACGTATGGCAAAAAACCGAATCTCGTTTACATGAACGAGACCCATTACAGCTACCTGCGTGAAGAAATGCCGGGCGTATGGGATCACAACGATGTGGTGTCCATGCTCGGTATTGAGATTGCGCTGGACGACGCCATTATTCGGCCCAAGGTTGCCATGGTCGCCAATTCAGAGGCACCGATTCTCGCCAGCTAGACAGATTTAAAGTTACCAGTGTGTGGGTGCAGACCTCGGCCGGGATTCGTCCCGGCCTTTTTTTTGCATTCAGGTTTTACAGATCCTTAAAACATTCACCCGCCGCATTTATGGTGTCGCCCAGGTCTGCTTCAGTATGTGCAGCCGAGACAAAACCCGCTTCGAATGCTGATGGCGCCAGGTAGATGCCGCGATCAAGCATCAGGTGGAAAAACTTTCTGAAGCGGTCGGCATTGCAGCTCATCACTTCGTTGAATCCCCTGACCCGCTTCTTGTCAGTAAAGAACAGCCCGAACATGCCACCTACCTGCTGGGTGGTAAATGGAATACCGGCGCTGTCCGCTTTCTCCTGCAGGCCTTTCAGCAGCAGCGCGGTCTTGTCCGTCAGGTCCCTGAAAAAGTTCGGTGTTGAAATGGCTTCCAGTGTGGCCAGGCCGGCGGCCATGGCAATGGGATTGCCGGACAGGGTGCCGGCCTGGTAGACCGGGCCGTCGGGAGCGATGTGATTCATGATGTCGGCGCGACCGCCAAAGGCACCGACGGGCATGCCACCGCCAATGACCTTGCCCAGGGTAGTGAGATCCGGCTTGATGCCGTAAAGCCCTTGCGCACATTCAAGCGCAACGCGGAAGCCGGTCATGACTTCATCAAAGATGAGCACGCTGCCATGTTTGTCGCAGACTTCGCGCAGGGTCTCGAGGAAGCCCGGAACCGGTGGAATGCAGTTCATATTGCCGGCTACGGGTTCCACGATGATGCAGGCGATCTGGTCGCCAATATCCTTGAAGACATCACGTACCTGTTCACTATTGTTGTATTCCAGTGTCAGCGTGTGTTGTGCCAGGTCGGCAGGTACGCCCGGCGACGTCGGGACGCCCAGGGTCAGTGCGCCAGAGCCGGCTTTGACCAGTAACGAATCGGCATGACCGTGATAACAGCCTTCAAACTTGACGATCTTGTCGCGCCCGGTGAATCCGCGTGCCAGCCGGATCGCGCTCATGGTGGCTTCGGTTCCGGAACTGACCATGCGCACCTTCTCGATGGAGGGCAGGATTTCGCAGACCTTGTCGGCCATGGTGATTTCGCTTTCGGTAGGGGCGCCAAAACTGAGGCCGTTGTCAGCCGCAGATTTGACCGCGTCGATCACCGCCGGATGCGCGTGCCCGAGGATCATCGGACCCCAGGAGCCGACATAGTCCACGTATTGTTTGCCATCCGCGTCCCAGACGTGGGCGCCGGAGGCGCGACTGAAAAATACCGGGTCACCACCTACGCCTTTGAAGGCCCGTACCGGCGAGTTGACGCCCCCGGGGATGTGTTTTTTGGCTTTTTCAAACAGGTCGTGGGATATGTTCTGGCTCATGTTGGTTCACTTTCATTACGGCTAAAAAGGTTCAGGTATTGGCGCGCTGCGCGGGTAACTTCGTTTTCATTGTCACGGTGATGACCGAAAATATCGTCTATAACAGCGACGGCGTCAGCGCCGGCCTCGATCAGGATGTGCGCATTGTCCGCATTGATGCCGCCAATGGCAACAATGGGCAGGTTCAAGCTCGCCCTGGCTTCGGTGAGCAAGTCAGGATGGGCCTGCACGGCATTGGGTTTTGTCAGGGACGGAAAAAACCGGCCAAAGGCAACGTAGCTGGCCCCGGCTGCCGCGGCTTCGAGAGCCTGCTCCAGGCGGTTGTAGCAGGAGACGCCAATAATGGCCTGATTGCCCAATGTTTCGCGCGCATCTGCAACTGATCCGTCGTCTTTACCAAGATGAAGCCCGGCGCCGAGTTCTGCGGCCAGCTCGAGATCGTCATTAATAATGAGTTGCGCCTGGTGGCGTGTACATAGTTCGTGCAAGCCTTGGGCCTGACTTTTTCGCCGGGTGGTGTCTGACGTCTTGTCGCGGTATTGGACCAGGCGTGCCCCTCCGGCGAGTGCCGCTGCTGTATGTCGTAGCAGGCGTTCACCGGGCAGCAGCGCGCTGTCGGTAATGACGTACAGGCCCCTGATCATCATATCGCTTGGGCTCAGGATCGGTCTGGCACCGGCTTGCCGGTGGCCCAGTAAAAATGATGCGGCAGGTGTTGTCCCATGCCTGGTCGGTAGCCGTGGATCAGCGTCTGCTGGGTATAATGCAATGCGTGACCGATGGCATCGATATCTTCGATGCCGTGGGCAAAGCCGGCCGCGCAGGCCGATGCCAGTGTGCAGCCGGAACCGTGATAGCTGTATGGAAGGCGCTCTACGTCAAAACTTTCTTCGAGGCCGGCGCGGCTGAACAGCTTGTGATGGACCCTTTCGGTTCGTTCGTGGGTGCCGGTAACCAGCACCTTGTCGCAGCCCAGCGTTAGCAACTCCTGGGCGCAGGCATCAATGCTGTCACCCTGGTGTGCCAGTCGGCGTATCTCCAGGCTGTTCGGCGTAATCAGTCGCGCCAGCGGCAACAGCGTCGAACGATAGGCATCTTCCAGTGATTCTGTGGATAGTTGATCGCCAGCACCCGAGGCCAGTACCGGGTCTACCACCAGTGGAATATCCGGGTAGCTGCGCACAATGGTAGCAATGGCGGCGATAGTTTCCGGTTGTGCCAGCATGCCGGTCTTGATGGCAGCGACGGGCATGTCCTCCAGGATGGCGCGCGCCTGGGAGATCACGCCTTCGGCGTTGACCGGGTAAAACTCGTGGACGTTAATGGTGTCCTGGACGGTAATGGCGGTTATGACCGGTGCGGCGCGGCAGCCAAGGCTGGCCAGGGTCAGGATATCGGCTTCAATACCGGCGCCACCGGTAGGATCGGAACCGGCAAACACCAGGACGACCGGGGGTGGCTGATGTTGTGTCATCGCGTTCTTACCCTCGTTTCCGCTCGCGCGGCGCAATCTTCCAGGCGTGGCCTTGGGCAGACTTTATTGAGCAGCGTCGGCTTCGAGTACCAGGTCACGCAGGGTTTCAATAAGCATTGGGTGGTCGTTCAATGCCCTGGCCACCCGGTAGCTTGTTATACCATGGCTTTCCGCCAAATGCCGGTATTCTATGCCCAGTTCCTGCAGGGTTTCGATGTGATCTGAAACAAAGGCGATGGGGTAAACCAGCAACTGGCGCCAACCTGCGTTGCCAAGTTCCGGAATCACGTCTTCCGTGTAGGGTTGCAACCACTCGAGCGGTCCGACCCGGCTTTGGTAGCTCAGCCCGGTGTGTGGCCAACCCAGGCGGGTTTTGAGTGATTCGTAGGTGGCTTCGATTTGTTGCTGATAGGGATCGCCACGCTCAACCACTTTTTTGGGCAGGCCGTGGGCGGAAAACAGGATATAGGTTTTTTCCGGATCAGTATCAGGCAGCGTTTTCAGTTCTGTCTCGATGGAATCGATAATGGCCCGTAGATACTTGTCGTGGTCATACCATTGCCGGATTTCAATGCGTTTTGGCCGGTAGCCCTGCCGTTGGCACTCGCGAGTAAATTCATTGAAGGACGATCCGGTCGTGGTGGTCGAGTACTGCGGGTACAGTGGCAACAGAATAACTCGTTGATAACCGCCTTGGCGCAGCTTGTTAACCACTTCGGCAGTCATCGGGTGCCAGTAGCGCATGCAGACGAAACTGTCGAAATGACCGGCGCCGGCTTCAGTCAGTGCCAGTTGCAGCGCGATGGCCTGTTCGTTAGTGCGATCCAGCAGTGGAGATCGACCGCCAATTTGATCATAATTTTTGCGTGCTTCTGGCGCGCGTCTTGTAGACACCAGCCAGGCGAACAGTCGCTGTGTGACAAAGGGCAGTGGGAAGCGAAAGATGTCCGGATCCGAAAACAGGTTGCGCAGGAACGGCTGCACCGCTTCCGGGGAGTCCGGGCCACCGAGGTTAAACAGAATAATGGCAGTTTTTTCAGACAAGTGTCGTTTTCCCGGTAAAATAAAAAAATCATTGTACCGCGTATGCGGTTCGTTTCACTACTTGGTCAATCATGAGAAACTGCCAGCAGCAGATCACATTGGAAAGGAGAACCATGAAAACCTGGATGTGCGTCATTTGTGGTTACATCTATGAAGAAGAAAAAGGTGACCCCGATCATGGGTTGGCGCCGGGAACACGCTGGGACGATGTGCCGGAGAACTGGAAGTGCCCTGAATGCGGCGCCATGAAAGCCGATTTTGACATGGTCGAGATCTAGACGGCATTTGCACAAAGATAACCCGCAAAAAACTTATATTTGGCAACTGGATGTGATTCAATGTTGTCGCCTAAAACTCTTCGAGGAGAACACATAATGAAAAGATTGTTGGTAGCCATGGGTGCCGGTGCCAGTCTGTTTGCTGTCACTGCGCAGGGCTCAGGATTTGCCATTATTGAACAAAGTGTCAGTGGATTGGGCAGTGCTTTTGCCGGTGGATCGGCATCTGCGGAAGATGCCAGCACCGTGTTTTTCAACCCGGCGGGCATGATGAAACTTGGCGACCAGGCCACTTCTGTTGCCGCTCTGCACTCTATTGCGCCGTCAGCCGAGTTTACTGATACCGGGTCCGGACCAACACCACCGTTATCAGGTGGTGATGGCGGTGATGCCGGTCACGGGGCCATTGTCCCCAACCTGTATTATGTTGGCCAAAATCAAAACGGTATGCGCTTCGGTCTGGGTATTGGCGCCCCGTTCGGCATGGGTACCGAGTATGACGCCGACTGGAAAGGTCGTTACTACGGTATCAAGTCCGAGCTCAAGGTTGTTAACATCAACCCTGCCGTTGCCCTCAAGGCCAGTGACAAGCTGTCGATCGGCGTTGGCTTGAATCTGCAGACCGCCAGTGCCACGCTGACCAGTGCCGTCAACGTGGGTGGTAATGGCGTTACCTCTCCGGTGGGTGTCTGCGCCGGCCTGGCTTTCTTTGGTTTCCCGACGGCTGGCTGTATTGGCGCCGGTGATGCGGACGCTGAAATCAGTGGTTCCAGCGTTGGTTGGGGCGTGAACTATGGCGTGTTGTACCAAATGGGTGCCAATACTGATATCGGTTTCCACTATCGTTCCGGCGTGCGTCACGAGCTGGATGGCGACGCTGACTTCACCAATACACCGACGGAACTGTCCAACATGGGCTACCTTGTCGATACCGACGCCGAAGCAGTTATGAACCTTCCCGCTACCGCATCATTAAGTCTTAACCACGGTATGGGCAGTGTTCGCATTCTGGCTGATGCTACCTGGACCAACTGGGAGCAAATGAGTGAACTGCGCGTCAGTTATGACACCGGCAACCAGGGTGACACTGTTGATGCCCTGGGCTGGAAAAATACCGGCCGCTACTCGATCGGCATGTTGTACAGCGTTAACGATGCCATGACTATTCGTGCCGGCGTCGCCCGCGATGAAAGCCCGGTACCCAATGAAGAGCGTCGCAGCGTTCGCGTTCCTGATGGTGACCGTACCTGGCTGGCCCTGGGTCTTGGCTACAAGCTCGGTAACGGCATGGCCATTGATGCAGGCTTTGCCTCAATCGCCGTGGACTCTGTAGAGATCGACAAGAACGAGACCTTCAAGGGTAAGTTGGTGGGCGAGTACGACAACAGCGTCAACATAATCAGCGTATCAGGCTCCATGTCATTCTGATAACTGATCACTGAAAACAAAAACCCGGCTCAGTCATGGGCCGGGTTTTTTATTGCCTGCACCGATGAGTTGCGCAAACCGGAACTATGCTATTTGCCGCTCTTGTCCCTGTCGCCCAGGCCGTAACGTTCAATCTTGTAGTGCAGTGTGTTGGGCTTGAGGCCCAGCTGGCGCGCGGCCTTGGATTTGTTGCCACTACATTGCTCAAGGGCCCGGGCTATGATATCGGCTTCAAAGCGGGCTACCTGCTGATCCAGTGTATGGGTATCCATATCAACGCTGGTGATGGCCTCATCCGATTGTCCCTGCAGTTGTTCATCCAGCATGACAAACACCCGGTTTTTCAGCCTGTGAAGCGAGTCAATATCGGTGGCATTAATGATTGTCTGGGCATCGCCCTGCGACAGGTAACGGTTGCCATTGGCCTGCAAATTGTATTGCAGCGTGTAGTAGTGAATCAGTAATGGCAGATCATCCTTGCACCGGAACAGTTCCGGAATATTGACCAAAACAATGCTGTCGCCAAGCGCTTCCGCGGCAACGGGTGAAATATTCAGCACCAGGCGTACCGACGTGTAGCGTCGGGCGAGGTCAACGAGCCTGCGAACCTGTTCTCGAGTGGGGCTGATCATTTCAATGAACAAGGTGGCCAGCTTCTTGTCAGAGAACCTTGATTCAACGCGTTCCAGCCAGTCTTGCTGGTTACAGCATTCGAGCGCCACGAACCCGGAATCAGCGCCATGCTCGTCATGTATGTGACGGGTGATAGCCATGGCGCGCAAAGGCTCCTTGCTGATGAGTGCAACCGGCTCGTGGAAACCTATATGACTTCTTACCTGGTCCATCGTGTCCCTCATGAGCTTGGATCGAATGACGAGCGGGTAGTCGGGATACGGGATGGACGCGGTGAACCGGATCAGCTTGGCCAGGGCGTGGCTTCGGCGGGCGAGGCGCTCGGGCTTGGCGCCGGGTTCGATCAGCTCGACGATGCCGCCGCGCATCAGGTTACTCAGTCGTTGCTTGATGGCGGAAACGGCTTCTCCATAAAACAGGAAGGCATGACTTCGGTTGTGGTCCTGCAGCATTTGCCGCAATTTCTTTTCGATGTTGGCGCTGAGAGTATCAATATGCGCCAGCAATACATCGGGTTGGGCCTGTCGGGCGAAGCCGGCGGATGACAGGCCAGCATAGGTTTCCAGCTGGGTGTACTGGTTCTTGAGTACGGCAATCGCCTGTCGATCCCTGGACAGCATGGTGATACTGATATTAAGTGCCGCGGTCTCAGGTGTCGGTACCAGGCTGATGGAGTCCGCCGGTTGCTGGTTAATGAGTTGCCGGTTTTCCTGTTCCAGTTGCTGTCTCTCGGTCTGAACGGAGCCCAGTTGCTGTTCAAGCTTGATTCGCTGGATTTCAGATTGACGCAGGGCGCGGGCAGTATCGGCCAACTGTGTCCGGATAGTCAGCATCTTGTCGAGGAACAGTTCCGCCATTTTGTCGAACAGCTCTTCCACCAGCTGGAAATCCAGTGGCGTGTAGACGGTGTTGCTGAACGAGTCACCCAGTAACAACCAGCCGGAAGCGTGTTCACTGTGCGGAAAAAATGGCACCACAGCCGCGATTCCGTGGCGTTTCATGACCTGGTGCAGCGACGGGTGCACTGATTCAATTTCCCTGGCAATCATGATGTGGTCAATACTGGCCAGGCTTGTGCGTGGCAGTCCTGCCATGTGCGAGGCGTTGCCCGCGGCCAGCACCTGCTTGTTGCCGGTAATCAGCGCGACCGGGCAACGCAGCGTATCCGATACGCGGTGAATGACATCTTCAGCAGAGTTCAGATCGGCAATTTCGGAAATCATGTTACGCATGCGTCGGTAAAAGGACGTTTTGCGTTTGCGTACGCGGGTGCCCGGAATATAGAACTGGATGTCAAACAGTCGATGCTGATGGATTGCGTATGCAGTCACCATCAGGAAGAAAGTGGTGGCAACAGGCAGGGTAATGGCGGTGTTGAATTTCAGGATGCCGATTCGCAGCGCTACGGCCACCGATATGCCGACGAGTATGGCCGGGACAATTCCCAGAAGTACTGTAGTCAGGCGCAAGCGTTGCGATTCGCTTTCGGTGTTACGGGCGCCGTGGTACAGGATTCCGATGCCCACGAGGCAGTTACCCAGGGTGAATATTTCGTACAGCACCCACAGTGGGCCGGCTACGCGACTGACACTGGGTCCAACCCGCATCACGTCGGCGACAACCAGGTTGGTGGTGAGCATCAGTGCGAGAATAACGACAAAGCCGATATAGACCAGGAGCGGCACCAGCCAGGCAGGATGGTCCCGGCGGTCCGAGAAAGTCAGCGCAATGGCAAAATGGATAAATATCGCTGTGCCCAGCAGGATGCTTGATGCAATGATGTAGTAGGCGATTCGCGGGATTTCGCCATTGGCCAGGGTAAAAAAGTGACTGATTTCAGCAATATTATGCAGCCCGAAAGCCAATAGCAGCGCCAGGTACAGCATGGTCTGTAAACCGACGTGCCCCGACTGGCGTGCATACAGGTAAATACCGCCCTTTATTAACAGGGCGATGCCAGCGGGTATGCTTAGCAAATACGGATCGAGCATGGGTACAGCTTCAGTCTGAACGATTTGATAATCATTATCTTCTCATACCCGGGAAACCGGGAATAGGCGTACTTTGAAGTTATATTTACCTCTAGTTTTAGACGGTTTTTCTCCTATCGCGCGTTTGGTGTAAAAAATTGTGTTTTGATGAATTTTTTATGTAATTAATTGATCTATGAGAGTGCATTTTGTTAGCAGGCCTATCTAAAATAGAAACATAACATTTCTCAGGAAGGAGGGTAGCAACATGGCAGTGCTGACCTGGATCGTCGCAATAATGGCTGGCCTCTGGGTGTTGGCATACTTGCGGCTGCCTTTGCTGGTGTCCAGCGCCGTACTGGCAGCAGGGTTAGCGGGCATTACGCTGCTTATCCCGGTTTCGCCGGTTATGCTTTACGGGGCCTGGACAATATTTATTGTTATTGTCATCCCGCTTAATATTCCCTTTCTCAGGAGATGGCTGATCAGCGACAAGGTATTCGCCTTGTTCCGCAAGATTTTGCCAAAAATGTCACAAACCGAGCGCGAAGCACTGGAAGCCGGATCCGTCTGGTGGGATGCCGAGCTGTTTTCCGGTCGGCCGCGTTGGCAGAATTTGTTCAAAACCCCGGAGCCGGCATTATCCGCGGAAGAGCAGGCGTTTCTGGACGGGCCTGTAGATGAATTATGCCGGATGATTGATGACTGGCAGATCAATCATGAGCTGATGGACCTGTCGCCGGAAATCTGGGCATTTCTCAAGCAGCACAAGTTTTTCGGCATGATTATTCCGACTCGTTACGGCGGGCTCGGGTTTTCAGCCTTGGCGCATTCGTCTGTAGTTATGAAAATCGCCAGCCGCAGTATCACGGCGGCAGTGACAGTTATGGTGCCTAATTCACTGGGCCCGGCTGAACTGCTGCTGCACTACGGAACCGACGAACAGCGCGATCATTACCTGCCAAAATTGGCTAGCGGCGAGGACGTGCCGTGTTTTGCCCTGACCGGGCCGGAAGCCGGTTCGGATGCCGGGGCTATGCCCGACAACGGTGTGGTCTGCAAGGGCGTGTTCGAAGGCAAGGACGATGTGCTTGGGATCCGGCTGAACTGGGACAAGCGCTATATCACCCTGGGCCCGGTAGCAACCTTGCTGGGTCTGGCGTTCAAACTCTATGACCCTGACCACTTGCTGGGTGATCAGGAGGAGCTGGGCATAACAGTGGCACTAATCCCGGTTACTACTCCCGGTATTACCATCGGTCGCCGCCATAACCCGTTGAATATCATGTTCCAGAATGGCCCGAACCAGGGCAAGGATGTGTTTATCCCGATCGAATGGGTCATCGGCGGCCGTGCCCGCGTCGGCGAAGGTTGGCGCATGTTGATGGAGAGCCTGGCAGCCGGACGCTCCATTTCGTTGCCGGCGCTTTCTACCGGTGCCGGCAAAGTCTGCTCACGGTCGGTGGGCGCTTATGCCCGTATACGGCGCCAGTTCAATATGCCTATCGGCAAGTTTGAAGGCGTGGAAGAAGCGCTGGCGCGTATCGGCGGCTTTGCCTACATGATGGATGCAGCCAGAACCTTGACGGCGGGAGCCGTGGACCGCGGAGAAAAACCGTCGGTGTTGTCGGCCATCGTCAAGTACCAGCTTACCGAGCATATGCGCAAGGTGGTGAATGATGCCATGGACATTCGCGGCGGATCGGGCATCAGCATGGGTCCGCTGAACGTGTTGGGCCGCACTTACCAGGCTTTGCCCATCAGCATCACCGTGGAAGGCGCCAACATCCTGACCCGATCGCTGATTATTTACGGCCAGGGCGCCATCCGGTGTCACCCGTATGTATTCAGCGAAATGCAGGCGGTGGCCAATGAAGACAGGCAAGCAGGTGCGCGTGACTTTGATCGTGCGCTGTGGGGCCATATTGGCTTCACTATCAGCAATGCAGCGCGATCGTTTCTGCTGGGCATTACTTCGGCAGTGTTGGTGCCGAGGCCGGTGGGCGGCATCTCCGGCCGCTTTTGTCAGCACTTCAGCCGTATCAGTGCGGCGTTTGCCTTTTGTTCTGATGTGGCCATGTTGGTGCTGGGTGGTTCGCTGAAGCGACGCGAAAAACTCTCCGGTCGATTTGCTGATGTGCTCAGCCAGATGTACCTGGCCTCTGCGGTGCTGAAGCGGTTTCATGACCAGGGCAGTCCGCCGGACGACCTGCCGTTTGTGAAATGGTACTGCTACCTGGCACTGTATCGTTGCCAGGAAGCGCTGGATGGGGTGATTCGTAATTTTCCCAGCAAGCCGGTAGGCTGGATCATGCGCCTGGTGGTGTTCCCGGTGGGCAAGTGGTTTTTTGAGCCCGGTGACCGCCTGGGCCACAAGATCGCCACCACCCTGCTTGAGCCTTCCGAGGCGCGCGATCGTTTGACCGAGGGTGTATTTGTTTCCAATGATGCCAATGATGCCATGGGTCGCGTTGAAGTGGCCCTGCCCAAGGTAATTGCAGCCGAAGAAGCCACGAAAAAACTGCGCAAGGCTGATATCGGCTATGAATATCGTGCGCTCAAGGACCTGGAAGGTCTGATTGACGAGGCGCTTAAACGAGGAGTGATTGATGCCAGTGAAGCACAGCTGGTTCGTGCAGGAGATGAAGCTCGCCGGTCCGTGGTTCGGGTCGATGATTTTCCGCAGGATATGAATTAACCGATCCAGTCATTCCGTACAGTTGACCTGAATAAAAGGAGCCAAGCATGGCAAAAGCAAAAAAGGTCTTTGTAGTAGATGGAGCGCGCACACCCTTTCTGAAGGCGCGGGGCCAGACCGGGCCTTTCAGTGCCGCAGACCTTGCCGTGGCTGCTGCCCGCCCGGTACTGGCGCGCATGCCATTTGAACCGGAAAGCATCGATGAAGTTGTTATTGGTTGTGTCATTCCGTCGCCGAACGAGGCGAACATTGCGCGTATCATCAGCCTCAGGCTTGGTTGTGGCAAATCCACACCAGCTCATACCGTGCAGCGCAATTGCGCATCGGGCCTGCAGGCAGTAGCGACCGGGCGCGAACGTATACTTCTTGGTTATTCTGACCTGGTACTTTGTGGTGGCACGGAGTCCATGAGCCGGGCACCAATCCAGTGGAATACGGCCATGGTGAACTGGTTGTCCACGCTGATGCGCGCGCGCAACCCGGTGCAGCGACTGGGCGCGATTGCTGCCCTGAGACCGTCCTACCTGAAGCCGGTGATCACGCTGTTGTTCGGCTTGAGTGACCCGCTGGTCAAGTTGTCCATGGGCCAGACCGCCGAGATCATTGCTCATCGATTTGGAGTTGGTCGCGAACAACAGGATGCTTTCGCCCTGCGCAGTCACCAGTTGCTGGCCGAAGCGTACGAAGCCGGGCACATGAGCGGGGAAATCGAGCCACTTTACGACAGCCGGGGCAATGTCTTGCGCGAGGATGACGGTTTGCGCCGGGATTCATCGACAGAAGCATTGGCGAAACTGCGGCCGGTATTCGATCGGAAGTTTGGCAGTGTCACCTCGGGTAACAGTTCGCAGATCACGGATGGCGCGGCGATGTTGTTACTGGCCAGCGATTCGGCTGTTGAGAAATACAATTTGCCAGTGCTGGGTGAATTGCTGGATCACGAATGGGCTGGTGTTGATCCGAGTCAGATGGGGCTGGGCCCGGTTCATGCGGTGGCCGGCCTGCTCAGGCGCAATAAACTGAAAATGAGTGATCTCGATCAGATGGAGCTTAACGAGGCTTTTGCCGGCCAGGTATTGGCCTGCCAGGCGGCCTGGGCCGACAAGCAATACGCGGTGGATGAACTGGGATTGAAATCCGCGCCAGGCAGTATGAATGAGGCGCATCTGAATCCGGAAGGCGGGGCAATTGCTTGTGGTCACCCGGTTGGTGCATCCGGCGCGCGCCTGGTATTACACCTGCTGCACGCGCTCAAGCGCCGTGGTGGTGGCCAGGGAGTGGCAACACTGTGCATTGGCGGCGGCCAGGGTGGCGCCATGCTGGTCAGGGTGGAAGGAGGTGCGCAATGAGCAAGCACTGGAAACGCGAAGATCAGGCCAGCTACTCGATAATCACGCTGGACATGGCTGACGGGTCAGCCAACGTACTCGGATACGAGGTACTCAATGAACTGGATGAAATGCTGGCTGAGTTGGAAACCAATATGCCGGCAGGGCTGGTAATTCGTTCGGGCAAGCAAAACGGTTTTATCTACGGTGCCAACGTCAAGGAATTTACCAATATTGACTCGCCCGACAAGGCAGCCGAACTGGCGGCGCGCGGCCAGGCGATATTCGCGCGCCTTGAGCGTTTACGTTGCCCGACAGTTGCCGTGATTCACGGTCAGTGCCTGGGTGGTGGTACCGAGCTGGCACTGGCCTGTAACTACCGCGTGATGCGTGATGATCCTGGTACCCGTATTGGACTACCCGAAGTCATGCTCGGCATTAATCCCGGTTTTGGCGGGACTGTGCGCTTGCCGAAACTGGTCGGCGCGCCCGCGGCCATGGACATGATGCTCACCGGTCGGGCAATGCCGGGCAAGCTGGCGCGAAAAATCGGCCTCGTCGACGAGGTCGTGCCTGAGCGCTACCTGATGCAGGCGGCCACGACGTTGCTGACCAAAAGACCGCGGCATAGGCTGGCGTTGTGGAAGCGTGCACTGGGTTTGCCCGGCGCGCGTAACCTGGTTGCCGGCGCGCTTGAAAAGAAGGTCAGGCAAAAAGCCAACCCGGATCATTACCCGGCACCCTATCGAATCATTGATTTGTGGCGCAGCGGTTCCGCTTATGCACAAGAAGCCACATCCCTGGGTGAATTGCTCACCGGCAGGACCAGCCGAAACCTGGTCAGGGTATTTCTGTTAAGCGAAGAGCTGAAACGCAAGGGCCGCGCCGTTGACCACAACATCAAGCACGTTCACGTGATCGGTGCCGGCGTGATGGGCGGCGATATTGCGGCCTGGGCAGCCCATAAAGGATTCTCGGTCAGTCTGCAGGATCGTTCTGCCGAGGCTATCGGTCGTGCCATGAAGCGTGCCAACGACTTCTATCAAAAGAAATATCGGAAGGACTCGCGCCAGGTGGAAGCTGCCATGGATCGCCTGATGCCGGATCTCAATGGCGACGGCTTGCGTCGGGCGGATCTTGTTGTCGAAGCCATTATCGAGAATGAGGCGGCCAAGCAGGGTTTATTCAAGGACGTCGAAAAGAAGGTTAAACCCGATTGTGTATTGGCGACCAATACGTCAAGTATCCCGCTGGAAATCATTGGTGAGGCGCTCGAGGATCCATCGCGCCTTGTCGGGCTGCACTTTTTTAACCCGGTAGCCAAGATGCAATTGGTCGAAATCGTGCGCGGTGCCCAGACCAGTGATGATGTTATGGCGCGGGCTCGGTCGTTTACCACCAGTCTGGAACGGTTGCCGCTGGATGTGAAAAGCAGTCCGGGGTTCCTGGTGAACCGGATTTTGATGCCTTACCTGATTGAAGCCATGATCCTGCACCAGGAAGGCGTTCCGTTGGCCGAGATTGACCAGGCGGCAGTGGACTTTGGTATGCCCATGGGACCAATTCATCTTGCCGACACCGTGGGTTTGGACATTTGTCTGTCTGTTGCCCAGGAGTTGTCTGGCCCCCTGGGAATTACTGTGCCGGATGGCTTGAAGCAAATGGTCGATACAGGCAAGCTTGGCAGGAAATCCGGCGAGGGATTCTATCAATATAAAAAGGGTCAACCGGTCAGAACAAAGACCGGAAACAGCAGTGCAATACCCGTCTCCGAACGACTGATACTGCGACTGCTTAACGAGGCCATGGCCTGTTTGCGTGAACAGGTTGTCGATAGCGCAGACGAGGTTGATGCCGGCATGGTTTATGGCACCGGTTTTGCGCCTTTCCTGGGTGGACCGATGCATTATGCAGGCAGCATGGGTGCGGCCGGCATCAGTCATAGCCTGGGCCGTCTTGCAGATGAATATGGGGAGCGTTTCAAACCGGATACCGGCTGGGACAGCAACAGCTTGCCGGCGATCTAGGAGCTGAAGCACAAGGGGATGGAGCAAATCATGAGAATAGAACAAGCAAAAAATGTTTCTGACATTCTGCGTCAGCGCTTGGCAGTGGACGGGAATCGGCCGTCGTATCGCCAGTTTGGGGATGGTCAATGGCAGGAAATAAGCTGGAACGAATTTGGTCAACTGGTGGCGCGATGGCAGGCAGCTTTCAGGAAAGAAAATCTGCAAGCAGGTGATCGCGTTGCCATATGTCTGAAAAACTGCATCGAGTGGGTGGCGTTTGACCAGGCCGCCATGGGCCTTGGACTGGTTACGGTGCCGCTGTTTTATAATGATCGACCGGATAACATGGCATGGTGCATGAATGATGCCGGTGTCAGGCTCATGGTCATAGGCGATGGTTCCTTGTGGCCGGAAATTGCCCGGATTCCCACCAAGATTGAGCGCGTGGTGTGCGTCGAAGGCAAGTGTGAAGATGCCAAGGTCGTGCCACTGAAGAACTGGTTGCCGAATACAGCCGGTGATATCCAGTACAGTGCTGCCGGTGATGATGATTTGCTGACCATTGTCTATACATCAGGTACTACCGGCAGGCCGAAAGGCGTCATGCTTACCCATGGCAACCTGGTAACCAATACCCTGTCACTGACCAATGCCTGTCCGGAGATCGTTGAAGGCGACCGGTTCCTGTCATTCCTGCCGTTATCACACATGCTCGAGCGCACGGTCGGATACTATGTCGCCATGACCGTTGGCGCGCCGGTGACTTTTGCCCGCAGCGTGCTTGATCTTGCCGAGGATATGGTGACGCAAAAGCCGACGATCATGGTATGCGTGCCACGAATTTTCGAACGTGTTTATGGCAAGGTACAGGAAGGCCTGGCAACCAGTGCCCTGAAGCCCAAGCTGTTTAATGCCGCGGTGGCCATGGGTTGGCGCAAGTTTCGCCAGCAGCGTCGCTGGTATGATTACCTGTTTTATCCATTGCTCGATGTGTTGGTTGGCAAGAAACTGCGAGGTCGCCTGGGTGGACGCATACGATACATTCTGCTCGGTGGCGCGCCAATGGCGCCGCACCTGTTCGAGACCTTCATGGGCCTGGGCCTGACATTCCTGCACGGTTATGGCCTGACGGAAACTTCGCCGGCGGTGTGCTTTAACCGGGTTACCGACAACGAGCCATTTTCTGTCGGCAAGCCGCTTGTTGGTGTCGAGGTCAAAACTACCGATGTTGGCGAACTGCTGGTTCGTGGGCACAATATCATGAAGGGTTACTGGAATAATGAGGAGGCTACCGCCGCCGCCATCGACAGCGATGGCTGGTTCCATACGGGCGATGTGGTGGAGATTCGCGAAGGCCGGATTTATATCACTGGTCGTGTGAAAGATATTATTGTCATGTCCAATGGCGAAAAGGTGCCGCCAGGTGATATCGAGCAGGCAATCCTGTCTGATGCGGTATTTGAGCAGGTGATGCTGGTAGGCGAGGGTCGCCCCAGGTTGACCTTGGTGTGTGTCAGCCAGAACAATAATGTCGATGAATTGATCGAACGCGCCAATGCCAGGTTATCCAGTTTTCCCGGCTACGCGAAAATTGCTGCGGTCACCGTGGTTTCGGAGCCGTGGACCGTGGAAAACGGGTTGCTGACACCGACCATGAAACTGAAGCGAAATGTTATGGAGCAACGATTCGCCAACGAGATTGAGAGCATGTATTCTTGATCAAAGCTCGGTACGGAATGAGGAGGTATTATGACGGGCAAACTATTGAAGCGTGTAATTATTACGGTGTTCGTGGCACTGGCCGCAGTGTCTTGTGTCGGCACATCGGAGCAACACGTAACCTTCAAATCCGAGGATGCGGTGCTGGTGTTTGGCGGCAAGGATATTTTCAACGTCACAACTGAACCTGATGCCAACGAAAGCATTCTGATAACGCTGTCATTGAGTGATCAGGGCATACAGCGATTGACCGGACTGCTGAGTAACAAGAGCAACCGCAAGCTCAGTCTTGTGATTGGTGAGCGTACCATTATCCGTGATATGCCCATTGAGGACGTCAGCCTGTTGCATCGAATCCAGTTGCGCGCAGCCAACCAGTCGGTTGCCGACACGTTACTGGATAGCATCAGCCAGGCCAGAAAGCAGTAAGTATTGTATTTGCCTAAACAAAAAACGCCCTCGCAAGGAGGGCGTTTTTATATGTGCCTGTGGTCCGGGTTATTTTCGGCCTCAGTCTTCGGCGCAGCCCTTGCGTCCCCTCGATACACCTGATTCTACCGCCGCCCGTGCTACGGCCTTGGGCACATGCTTGATCAGTCGCGGGTCCAGTGGTTTGGGAATGATGTAGTCCGGGCCGAATGCCAGGCTGTCTAGCCGATAGGCGTTCAGTACTTCCTGGGGAACCGGTTCATGGGTCAAGTCACGCAACGCGTGTACGGCGGCGATGAGCATTTCCGTGTTGATGGTGCTGGCGCAAACATCCAGTGCGCCGCGAAAAATAAACGGAAAGCCAAGAACATTATTAATCTGGTTGGGGTAGTCGGTGCGACCAGTGGCCATGATCAGGTCGTCGCGGACGTTATGCGCCAGTTCCGGTCGTATTTCCGGGTCCGGGTTGGACAGGGCAAACACTACGGGCTTGTCAGCCATACTCGCGATCATGGGCTCATTGACCAGGTTGGCCGAGGCAACGCCGATAAATACATCGGCGCCTTTCATGGCATCTTCCAGCGTGCGTTTGTCTGTTGCGACGGCGAATCGCTGCTTGTGTTCGTTGAGGTCGGTGCGCTCGGTTTGAACTACGCCACGACTGTCCACCAGCAACAGGTTCTCCGGAGCAGCACCCAGCTTGATCAGCAAATCCATGGCAGCAATGCCGGCAGCGCCGGCGCCGAGGCAGACAATGCTGACTGTGCCGAGTGTTTTGCCCTGCAGGCTCAGTGCATTGAGCAACCCGGCGCAGATAATGACTGCCGTGCCGTGCTGGTCGTCATGAAAGACCGGAATATCCAGCCTTTCTTTCAGCGCTTTTTCGATGTCGAAGCAGTGCGGAGCAGCGATATCTTCGAGGTTAATGCCACCGAACGTGGGCGCGATATTGGCCACGGTTTCGATAAAGTCTTCCTTGGTCTTGGCGTTGACCTCGATATCAAATACGTCGATGCCGGCAAAATGTTTGAACAATACGCCCTTGCCTTCCAGTACCGGTTTGCACGCCAGTGGTCCGACATTGCCCAGACCAAGAACTGCCGTGCCATCAGTAATAACAGCGACCAGGTTGCCCTTGCCGGTGTAACGGTAAGCCAGTTTCGGATCCCTGGCGATTTCGCGAACCGGTTCGGCCACACCGGGTGAATAAGCCAGCGCCAGTTCGGCCTGGGTTGTGCATGGCTTGGTGGGCGTTACGCTCAATTTTCCCGGAATGGGTTTGGCGTGATAGTCGAGTGCGGTCTGTTTGAAGTCGTCTTTCATGGGCTGGCTGCTTCGAAAAAGTAGGAAAGATGCGCGCAAGTATAGAGCATTGTCGTGACGTCGGCATAATCCTCGCTGTTAATTGGTCGGTTTACTCTCAAGACCGAGCATGAACGGGTGCGGTGTGACCATGCGCAGGCCGAACCGGGGGTGGCGACTGATCCAGCCTCGGGCTTCAACCTGCAGGCCGACGAGGGACTGCGGCTCGCCGCCAAACAGCGGCCAATTTTTATCCTGGACCAGGAAGACAAAGCGGGCGCGTTTTTTGGCATCATCTTCATCAATCGAGAAAAGGTGCGCGTTTCTGCCGGACCAGGTTCCGGACAGGGTGCCGCGGATGAACTGAAATCCATAGTCATCACGACCCAGTTCGCTAACCGGTTTAGGTTGGTAAGTCTTTACTGCCCAAACTCCCCGATTCGCATGACGGGCCCGGGTTTCGGCGTGGCGGAGTTCGTCAAGGAAAGCAATGTTGGGTGGGATAGCGATGGCCCAACCCAGTCCCTCCTCGATCAGCGCAATTTGTACCGGTTTGCCATCGACAATGAGATAGCCGAGGAGCCGGCCATGGCGGTCCCGGGGCTCTTTTCCGACCCGCAGATACTTGGTTTTGCCTCGTAGCAGTTGTACCAATCGGACCCTGGCTTTTTGTGCCATTGGCTGGTCCGGGCGCCCATCCCTTCCCAGTTCCGGGGTGTTGATGCCAATCAGGCGTACGGTCTCACCACTTTTCAGCCGTACTGTGTCCCCGTCTATGACTTCCGCAACCCGGACGGCTCGGGTATCGGCCTGTTTCGCCAGGCTGTCGACAGCCGGCCAGGCAAGCAGTACGAGCAATAGTGAGGCATAAAAAAACGCGCTGCCCAGCCGGGACAGCGCGTTTTTTGGTAACAGGTGATTCACCGTAGAGGGTCTCACCGGTCGAAATCGCGGCCTTACTTGCGCGCGTATTTCTGGCGGAATTTTTCCACTCGACCGCCGGTATCGACAATCTTCTGTTTGCCGGTGTAGAACGGATGGCATTCAGAACAAACTTCGATGGTCAGGTCTTCGCACATGGTGGAACGGGTAACAAAGCTGTTGCCACAGGTGCAGCTCACGTTGACGTCTTCATATTTCGGGTGAATCTCGGCTTTCATGTCTCTATCCTCGTTCAGACTCCCGGATTCCGACCCGGGAAGGGCGCGTAGTCTAATGAAAATGCTTTGCGCGGGCAAGCCAAAGTGGCTGCCCGCAATGGCCAGAATCGATTAGCGCTTCATGGAATCGAAGAATTCGCCGTTGTTCTTGGTCGAGCGCAGCTTGTCCAGCAGGAATTCAGAGGCTTCCAGCTCATCCATTTGATGCAGCAGCTTGCGCAGCACCCAGGTTTTTTGCAGTTCGTCCGGTTCCAGCAGCAGTTCCTCGCGGCGGGTGCCGGAGCGATTGATGTTGATGGAAGGATAGGTGCGTTTTTCGGCCAGGCGGCGATCCAGGTGTACTTCCATGTTGCCGGTGCCTTTGAATTCTTCGTAAATCACGTCGTCCATCTTGGAGCCGGTATCGATCAGCGCGGTGGCCAGGATGGTCAGGCTGCCGCCTTCTTCGATATTGCGCGCGGCACCAAAGAAGCGCTTCGGACGCTGCAGTGCGTTGGCATCAACACCACCGGTCAGCACTTTGCCTGAGGCCGGCACCACGGTGTTGTAGGCGCGAGCAAGACGGGTAATGGAGTCGAGCAGGATAACGACATCTTTTTTGTGCTCGACCAGGCGCTTGGCTTTTTCAACGACCATTTCCGCGACCTGTACGTGGCGGGTGGCCGGTTCATCGAAAGTAGAAGAAATGACTTCACCGCGTACCGAGCGCTGCATTTCCGTGACTTCTTCCGGGCGCTCGTCGATGAGCAGGACCATCAGCATGCATTCCGGGTAGTTGGCAGTAATGGAGTGCGCAATTTGTTGCAGCATGACCGTTTTACCGCTCTTCGGCGAGGAAACAATCAGGCCGCGCTGACCCTTGCCAATGGGAGCGATCAGGTCAATCACTCGAGCAGTCAGGTTCTCGGTGGATTGATTATCCTGCTCAAGACTCATGTGCTCATTGGGATGCAGCGGTGTCAGGTTTTCAAACAGAATCTTGTTTTTCGCGTCTTCCGGTTTCTGGAAGTTGATTTCTTCAACTTTCAGCAGTGCGAAATAACGTTCGGAATCCTTGGGTGGCCGGATCAGGCCTTTGACCGTATCGCCGGTGCGCAGGTTGAATCGACGAATCTGTGATGGCGACACATAGATATCGTCCGGGCCCGCCAGGTAGGAACTGTCTGCCGATCGCAGGAAGCCGAAGCCGTCCTGCAGGATTTCAACGACGCCTTCGCCGGTAATATCGACACCTTCTTTGGCTTTCTTCTTGAGGATGGCGAAGATCAGGTCCTGGCGACGCATGCGGCTGCCGCCTTCCAGTTTCATTTGGCTGGCCATTTCGGCCAATTCCGTTACCGGCGTTTTTTTGAGCTCGGAAAGATTCATGATGGTTTACTGACTCGGATGATTGTTGTTGACCCGGAGCCGGGGAGAACCGTTCTATGAAGGATTGGTTGCCTTGAGCGAACTGGTTGACTGTCCCGTCGGGAAATCGGTTAAAAGGACATCTAAAGAGATTGTTTATTTTTTCGGGATTTATGATCGAACGATCGTTCGATTTCCATAAACCTTAGCACCGGTGTATTCCGGCGTCCAGTATTTTTAGTGCGCGAATTTGTTACAAATAATGAATTGTTTTGGCGCCGTAACAAGGGGCGCTTCCCCCTGTTACGGCCAAAGCGCCATTGTTACAGGTTTTCGTCCAGGAAAGCGGACAACTGGGATTTGGATACCGCGCCTACCTTCGTGGCCTCGACGTTGCCGCTTTTGAACAACATCAGGGTTGGAATACCACGGATCCCGTATTTGGGCGGCGTGCCCGGGTTTTCGTCAATATTCAGCTTGGCAATTTTCACCCGATCACCGTATTCCTTGGCGACTTCTTCCAGTACCGGGCCGATCATTTTGCATGGACCGCACCATTCAGCCCAATAATCCACCAGTACCGGGCCGTCAGCCTGAAGCACTTCGCCTTCGAAGCTGTCGTCAGTAATGTGAACGATGCCGTCACTCATGATGCGTTCTCTCCTGTTCTTTGTTTATCATTTTGGTTTTTACCGGTTTGCGTGCCCGGTGGTGACCATGTTCTGCGGTCTATTTGAGCGAATTAGGCCAGTGATTGCAAGTAGCATATAACATTTGCCCGGAATACCGTATTATTGGCGGCCGGTTCATAGAGGGGTCAATAACCCCAAATTAATTAGGATTATGAGCAGTACGCACCTTACAGAAACCCGGTTTTCGGACTTTGACCTCCCGGAGGTGATTGCCAAGGGCATCGAGGCCTCGGGCTTTACTCACTGCACGCCCATCCAGGCTGAAACCCTGCCTCTGGCGCTCAATGGTCGGGATGTAGCCGGTCAGGCACAGACCGGTACTGGCAAGTCGGCGGCGTTCCTGATTGCGACGTTGAACCACTTGCTGACCCGTCCGGCGACAGAAGATCGCAAGCCCACCCAGCCGCGAGCCATGATACTGGCCCCGACCAGAGAGTTGGCTATCCAGATTCAGAAAGACGCGGCGCAGCTGGCGCAATTTACCGATTTGAAGTTGGTATTGGCCTACGGTGGTACCGGCTACGACAGTCAGCGCCAGGCCATCCTGGATGGAGTGGATATCCTGGTGGGTACACCCGGGCGCATTATCGATTATTTCAAACAAGGTATCTTCGATCTCAAGGCTGCACAGGTCATGGTGATGGATGAGGCCGATCGTATGTTTGACCTGGGGTTTATCAAGGATATCCGTTACCTGTTGCGGCACATGCCGCCACCAGCTGAACGGCTGAACCTGATGTTTTCCGCGACTCTGGCGCAACGGGTTATGGAGCTGGCGTTTGAACACATGAACGAAGCCACGACCGTCAATGTTGTTGCCGATACCAAGACCGCAGACCGAGTCCGCCAGAGCATTTATCACACGGCCAACGAAGAGAAAATTCCGCTGCTTGTTGGCCTGTTGCGTCACATGGACCCTTCCCGATCCATGGTGTTTGCGAATATGAAGTTCGAAGTGGAGCGTATTGCCGGCTGGCTCAACACCAACGGCTTGCCGGCCGCGGCAATTTCCGGTGACGTACCCCAGAGCAAACGCCAAAGATTATTGAAGGATTTTTCAGAGGGCAGATTGCCGGTATTGGTGGCCACTGACGTAGCCGCGCGTGGCCTGCACATTCCGGAAGTGAGCCATGTATTCAACTACGACTTGCCCAATGATCGTGAAGACTATGTGCACCGTATTGGTCGCACCGCCCGAGCCGGTGCTGATGGCGATGCCATCAGTTTCGCCTGTGAGAATTACGCGTTTCACCTGGTCGAGATTGAGGAATACATCGGTCACAAGATCCCGGTGAAATCCATTACTGACGAGCTGCTTGCCAGGGATCTCGCCAAGCCCGCGGCACGCCCGCGGCGCGAACGTGATGATCGCAAGGGTCGCGGCAGTGATCGTGCTGATGATCGCAGCCAACGTGGCCGCCAGGGCGGACGTCGGGATGAGCAACAATCCCCCCGGCCGCAACAATCTGATGAAGACCGCGTGCAACAGACCATGCGAAGCGATGAGTCCGTCTACAGAAAACAACCGGATGAAAAACCTATTCGCAAGCGACCAGTGAATGATATTCCGGTGATTGGCTGATTGTTGACAGCTCGATGATAAAGCCCCGGCATGCCGGGGCTTTATGTTTGCGGGATACGGTAAGCGCTAGTCCTGTAAGGGAGCAGGCCGGGTTCGGTGAAACCCGAAAAAATAACCGGCCCAGGGCAAACGTTCCGGGGCCGGACTCAAGACGGAGGATTGTGTCCGGGCAGGCTGACCTTCACGACGCAATCAGGCACCCCCACCTTTGAACACGAACTGATCATAAGACATCATAATTACAGGCGAATCATCCATTCGAATGAATCGCCGGAATAATTCTAGTGGGATATTGCCCCGGGTTTCAGGGCCCGCGCCATACGCACATGAGGAATGCCGGCATCGTCGAAAACACCGCCTTCACGAACAAACAGGCGGTTTTCATAAAATCCCTGGAGATGCTCCTGGGCATTGAGAAACAGGCTGTCGAGTCGCCGCGCTTCGCCAATGTGAATCAGGTATACCAGGATCGCACCGCCTACACCAAAGCTGCGCCAGTGTTTTGCCACGGCCAGCCGACCGATTTGGCCGATACGATGCGCGTCGCCACTCACTTCGTCAGTGATGCTGTCTATGCGAATGCGGCCGGTACCGATGGGCAACCCGTGTTTGTCGTAAGCCATGACATGCAGGCATTCCTTGTCCATGCCGTCCCACTCCAGTTCCATGGGAATGTTTTGCTCATCGACAAAGACTTCGTTTCTTACCTTGCGAATGTCGGCTTCAGCCTTTTCCCAGCTTGCCAGGATAAAGCTGAAACTCGGGTAGCCTTTTAGATAACGCAACTCACGCATGATGCATCCTGTTTGGTATGCGATCAGGCCTGGCTTGCGATTTCCCTGAGCTTGTGGACAGCAAGACCGGCCTCATCGGCGGTTTCCAGTGCCCGGGCCAGCCTTGCCGGTGCCGAGCGCCCCATACATTTGTGATCGGGATCGCCATCAAAAGCCTTTAGCATGCCCTTGATCAGCGCTTCACGATCCATTTTTGTGTTCATGAGCCAGTCCTGGATGTCCATCACATCGCCGGCGATTTTCCGGGTGAATTTTTCGTGATCGCGCCACAATTCACTGACCGTGCCGCCACATTCCAGACCGGCGATATTGGTGGTCAGGATGTAGACATTCTTCAAAACCAGCTCAAAAGCCAGCGCTTCACAGGATTCCACGATATGACAAGGAATGTTCAGGGCGGTCAGCGCTGTTTTCACCAATTCGGCATGAGGGCCAAAAACCGGTGACGATATCAATACTTTATAATCCTGTGCCGGCTTCTTTTCAAACCACACAGAGATGACTGTTACATTGCGAATTTCATGTTTTTGCCAGTCCCGGGGCAGCAGCTCGTTTTGCAGCAGGATTAACCGGTCGCGCCAGGCTGCAGGAATGCGTCCCAGCACATCGTCAATGTCCTTTTCGGCCACGGTCACCAGTACCGCCTCGGGTTCCGGGATCTCGCGCGCAACCTGTTCCATGTCCATGTTGCGGGTCACGGGGTAGATCGGTTTGCCGGATTTGAGCAGACCGCGCGCAAATACACCGCCCATCTCGCCGGCGCCAATCATAATAATAGGGTTATTCATTCCTGCTCCTGCCAAAATCAGAATTGGGCGGCGATTTTAGCAGGGCGTGACGGTTGGGTCAGGTAGGAGCCATTACCGGGTGGTGATAATATCCCGGCGTTATCCAGATAAAAAATGGGCTTTAATACGCTGATTATGACGTGCAGGTGTTGGTCTGCCGCGGCCCTTGATCAGTCATATCGGTGCAGGTTTCTTTAATGAAGTCATCGAGTATCTGTTCCAGTTTTTCATAAATCATGTAGTGACCATGATCAGCAACCGGAACAAATCGGCAGCCCGGTATCTTGTCGGCAAACTGCCTGCCAAGCGATAGCGGGACATGGTTGTCAGCCGCCCCGTGCCAATGCCAGGTAGGTGCGCAAATATTTTCCGGGCTAAAAGTCCAGGGCCGCATCAGCAACTGGCATTCGCGGGCGATATGCCGGGAATTACCCTGGGCAACGCCTTCCATCAGTGCACACCAGATGAATTCACGGAAACGTTCCGAAGCGAAAAGCTTGCTTTCGCGTTCGCTGGACTGTGACTGCAAGTTCTTGAAAAACCGTGTGGGATTGCGGGTGATGCCCTTGTACAGGATCGCGGTAGTCAGGTTGTGGACAGCCGGCAGGTTTCGCGCCAGTCGCAGGTCCATGCGGTACAGCGGAACCATGCGCTCAAAATCTTCCGGCCGTGTTGCTGCAATGCTGGAGCTGATCAGCAACAATCCCTTTGTTCGCTGTGGCAGGGATTCGGCCATGGCACAGGCAAACTGTCCGCCCATGGCATAGCCGGCGACATAAAAGTTATCAAGCTGCAGCGCAGTGACAAATTCGGTCATATCGCTGGCCCAGGTTGCGTGTTCAAAGTCCGGATCAGGATCAGAAGAGCCAAAGCCCGGGCGATTGGGCGCGATCAGGCGGATGTTGTTGCGCAAACAATAGCCATGGGCCAACTGACCGATTTCAATATCGGAGCCCAGTGCACTGTGATGAAAAACCAGTGGCGCACCTTTCGGGTCACCGAATTCGCGATAGGCGATGCGTCGGCCATGGCTTAGGGTGACGTAGTGAACCCGACGATGACTCACGTGGCTGAAACGAACCGGCTCGTCGTTCAGTTCCCGAATGCCGGAAGCGAGACTGGAATCCGGTGCTGTCAGCACCAGGCGAACCAGGTCGGCCTGGCGCTTGCTGCCGGTCTTGCGAAACAGTGAGCGTAGTTGTGTCCTGACCGTATCAACGCTGACGTCATTATGTTCAGCGATTTCATTGGGTGTAAAACCGCGCGCCAGCAGTACTGCCACTTCCATTTCACGATCCGACAAGTCGTAAAGTTTGCCCAGCGTAGCCGGTGCCGGCACTGGTTGGGCCTTGGGTGGCGCAATAAATATGGCTACCTTGCTTTTGCCTTCAGGGCCGCCCTTGATCGGGCTGAAAATCAGCAGTAGTGAGTCTTCACTGCTGGTAACAGGCATTTGCAAGGTTTTCCCCTGGCCGCTGTTGGGTGCCATGGCCGAAGTCAGCTGAATATACCGGCTCAGTTTTGCATTCAGTTCCGGGTCCCGGGCGCAAAGTTGCTGGTTCCGGTCATTGATATAGAGCGTGGGGCCTGACGTAATCAGTAGTCGCGCCCGATTGTTGCACTCGATTATTGCGGCGGTGTCATCACAAACGACCAGCGGGATAGGCAGGTGATCCAGCAGTGATCCAACGGTTTCCTGCTGACCTTCGTAGTTGATGAACTGTTGGGATACGGTCAGCGCGTTCTTGAAGTGGTATGCAAGAATATCGTTTATGGCTTCGCTGCCAGCTGCCAGGGAGTGATTTTCGCCGATGGCAATGGCGGATTCCGGGGATTTATCAACCAAATCGGCCAGGGTTTCCAGCAATTCAGGCCAGCGATCCGGGTTTATGGCGCACTCGTAGATAAGTGCAATGGACGAATGAATGTCGTGTTCCAGAATTTTCATAGGGCAATACCACTTTCCGGTCGCCCAGTGTAGACCGGGCACGCGTCATTATTCCACGACTAACTGGGGCGTAAAAACTTCTCAATTGTTCTTACATGTGTCCGGATGTAAAGCCGGGATCGTATGGATCAAAATCAGTTCTGAAGTGTGTGGTTGGCATGTCGCGCTGCTGGCAATATTTGATTTGCCGGGCAACTTTATTGGTATGTTGTAATGCCAAGGTTTCTTATAGAAAAATTTGCCGGCCCGGTCAAGGTGCATGACGAAGTGGCCTGTCCGAGCACGGTAATTACTGTTGTCGAAGTTGCCAGGAATCGACGTAAGTCCGCCCCAATCCCTGCGTGAAGCTCAGTTTTGTGTAATAGCCCTCGGCATTTGGCAGATTTCCGCCTTCGAGAACGAGGTTGGAGCTGCCCAAGGGAGTTTCCATGGGGATCAGACGGTCACCCTGCCGAATAACCATAGGCTCATGCAGCAGGGTGAATTTGGGAACCCAGAGCCCCTGCTGGTGCCGGTAGTAGCGTACTGCCAGGGTGGCAACCGGGATGCGCTGCCTGCCTTTGCCGCGAAAAAGGTCCAGTGCCAGGTCGTTGGGTCGCCGCCGGGAACCGACAGCTGTGCCGGGTTTGATGATAATGCGATCAAAGCCGGTACCGGCTTCCGGTGACTCCTGCTCTTCAGCCCTGAAAAATACGCGCGCAGAGCTTTCGCTCTTGTCACGAAGACTGATGAAATGAATATGAACCAGTGCCGGGTCAGGTTCGACTTCATCACCGAAAACGTCGGTCTCGGCATTGACGCCGGTCCCCAGCCAGGCCATTACCAGGATGGTTGTAAACAGCCAGGCACTTGTACGCGAGCGTTTCCGATTCATGACATGTTCTTCAGCGAATAAGTGATCAATACCAAGGTTACTGACTGCTCGAGCGTATGTCTATATAGTAACAACAGGCAATCCCGGGACAGACAGGTGAGATCATCCGCAGTATTCAGGAGAGCAGCTTCTTGCTTGTTAACAGGACTGATTATCCTGCAGGGAGTGGCCGTTGCCTCTGAACTCAGTCTTGTAAGCCCGCCACGCAAAATTCCGGAAACGGTTTTGCCTGCACTTAATGGCAAGATCTATAACCTTAATGCTGGGCGCGGCAAGGTTTTGCTGGTCAACTTCTGGGCCAGCTGGTGCCCACCCTGTCGTGCGGAAATGCCTTCCATCTGGCGACTGAAGCAGAGACTCGGGAGTTCACGATTTGAGGTCATCGCCATCAACATTGGCGAGGATGCAGAAACTATTAAAGCTTTCATGCCGGACAAATTGCTCAGGGAATTTATGGTGTTGCTTGATTGGAGGTCGCAAGTGTCAAGAGCGTGGAGCGTAGATGCATTGCCCGCTACTTTCGTAGTAGATCGCGAAGGTCAAATTCGATATGTCCTCAAGGGTGCCGCGCAGTGGGACTCAAGGGAAATTATAAGGCTTATAGGTCAGCTAACCGGTTAAACGCTGTCCCAGCCTCTTGCCGCATGAGCTTTAGTGACCTGGCTCACGGTATGATCGCGTAGTTAGAAAAAATTTATCTTTCCATCTTCCATCTTCCTGATTTGCCGTCTAAATTAGTACAGAAGTGCAGTTATCTTTTTGGTTTTAGGTCTACTTTGTCGCCGGCTGCAACCGGAGCCAAAAATAGGGGTTGAGGGGCCCGGGACTGGACGAATCGGTGCCCGGACCGACATCCTGTTTTCCCGAGGGAGCAACCTCGATGGCGACAGCCTGTTTGGTGGCTAAGCACGAGGTCAGGTTGTCCGGAAAAGAAAGTTAAACCGACGAGTGTTGTAGCCTCGCTTGCAGGAAAGGCTGGTCAAGATACAGCGAGGAGTACCTAACAGCTAGAATAGTGCAGAAGTCGTCTGTTAAATAGGGCAGGCCAGGGCGTATTACTGAGTAGCCGCCGAATACATTCTATATGCATAGTATGGCCCCGTTATTCGGTGAAATTCTGTAAAGCCAAATATCATTGTTAACGAGACAATAATGGCAAATAAGGGCGGAATTATTATGAAAAAATCACTGGTTCAAGGCGTCATATTGCTGGTTTTGTCGATACTTTACGGCTGTAACAGCGGCACCGATACAACTGTTGTGTACGTGCCGGCACCCGACCCAGGCTCACCCGGGGGACCTGCCGTCAGTGACTATCCAAGATATGCATATACCACCGGTTGGAATGGCAGTGTCTACCTGGTCTCGTCCTTCGTTTTTGACAGTGTGACGGGTATCCCGAAGTGGACTGGCGAATATGCCACCGGCATCGGCAGTCATTATATTGCCGCGGATCCTTCAGGACAGTATGTTTACAGTGCAAATTGGGGTGATGGCGTTACGGCAGGCAGTGTATCCCAGTACAGGATAGGTGCTGAAGGCAGGCTGACCAGAATCGATGCAGATGCAGCTACGGCCGGTATTCAGGATGTGGCTGCCGGGATTAAGGCCAGGTATATCACCGTACATCCTGGTGGACAATACGTATATGTTATTAATGACTACCAGTTGAATGCGAAACTCGCGCTATACAGCATAGGTACAAACGGTGGCCTGACACCGCTTGTTACTCCATTTATGAATATAAGTTATCTGTCTGATATCGAATTCAGTCCGGATGGTGCTTATGTATATCTCTCTCACGGGTCTGTAATCAGCCAGTACAACATTGGTGCGGGTGGGCAACTGAACTTGGTATCAGATTTTGATTTTTCAACATCCGGCGCTGCAGGAATAGTGAATATCGAGATGCATTCTTCAGGAAATTATATGTATGTATCTCAAGATAATGGATTGTTGCAACTGAATGTAGGCGCGGACGGATCATTAACCCCAATGACTACTGCATATCTTTATACGGGGTTGAGATCGTATCAAATATTGATTGATCCTATTGGTAGTTACCTTTATGTAAATTCACTAGTAGATGACAGTATCTCGCAGTACAGTATTGGTGCTGACGGTGCATTGTCACCTATCGCTCCTTATTTAAGTATGCCTAAACCCCTGAACCAGGGAATGGTATTTGAGCCGCGCTCTCGTCAAATTTATCTGACCGACTCAAATTCTCAAATGCTTCGCAGGCTGAAGCAGGATGATTCCGGGGTTCTGACAGAGCTACAAGGAGTGGCGGCCACTTCCGGAACGACAAATTCAATAGCGATTGTTCGTGGCGGTACACCGGTAATGGCTACACCACGCTATGCCTATGTGACCAACCAGTTCAACGGTACTGTAAGCACTTATACAATAAATACAAATGGTACACTTGCGCCCCATGCAGTCCCACCGGTTGCTGCAGGAGCACACCCAAAATCCGTCGCCGTGCACCCGTCAGGCAAACTTGCATATGCGGCAAACTTCACCAGCAATAACATCTCGCAGTATTCGGTGAGAGCGGATGGCAGCCTGGCCCCGCTTTCTAGCATTCTTGGCCCGATACCCACCGTAGCGGCAGGCAATGGTCCGTCCAGGATCAAGGTTAATCCGTTCGGCAACTTCGTATATGTACTAAACGAAACTGATAGCGCAATATCCTGGTACTCGGTCAGTGATAACCCCTTGACGTATGGCAACCTGGCCCTGGCAGGTACGCAGGCTACGGTGCCTGCCGGGGGAGTTTTACCACCAAGAGATATGATATTTGATTTGTCAGGCCGGTATGCCTATGTACTGACAGACTTTAACCTGATTCTGTACAGGCTGGCGAATACGGGTAGCATGATCGAAATACCGGTTGCCGGGAGTCCTTTACGTACAGGCATGGGTCAATTGGTTTCAGCAGCACAACACCCGAATATGAATTTCGTCTATGTTGTAGGTGCAACCAGCAGAAATGTTGCACAACTTATTGTTGGTGAAGATGGCTATTTGCAGGAATTCGGGATGCGTCAGAGTACCGGCCCCGGCCCTGCATCTATTGCCGTACACCCATCAGGCAAGGCTGCTTACGTGGCCAATTCAGGTGAAAGCACGGTTTCACAATACCAGATAAACATAGACGGTGTGCTACAGCCGATGTCTACACCCAAAGTGGCAACGGCGGGTGGCTTTCCGGTATCAATTACTGTAGATCCGACGGGGCAGTTTGCCTATACGACCGACTATTCCGGCGCGACGTTGTCACAATACACCATTGGTACGGATGGCGAGTTGTTGCCTATGACGCCGGGTTCTGCAGTTTCCGAAGCCAATCCTAGCGGCATGGCCATACAGGGTATTTGGCAGTAGTTTTTGATTCAGTAGAAAGGCGGGCACTGGGTTATCAGTGCCCGCCTTCTCCCTATTTCGGTCTATTTAAGCCAATTGCGGGGTTTCAGGAATTCATCGTACAGCCTGGCTTCCGGCGTACCCGGTTCCGGTGACCAGTTGTAGCGCCACTTCACCAGTGGTGGCAGTGACATGAGTATGGATTCGGTGCGACCACCGGTCTGCAAGCCGAACAGCGTGCCTCGATCAAACACCAGGTTGAATTCAACATAACGACCGCGCCGGTATAGCTGAAAGTCCCGCTCGCGTTCCCCGTATTCGCTGTTCTTGCGCCGGTTCATGACAGGCCGATAGGCCTTGATATAGTGATTGCCAACACTTTGCATGAATGCAAACGCGGTATCAAAATCCGGTTCATTAAGGTCATCAAAAAACAGGCCACCAACGCCACGGGTTTCATCACGATGTTTGAGATAAAAATACTCGTCACACCATTTTTTGTATCTGGCATAAACATCGTCCCCGAATGGATCACACGCTGTCTTTGCCGTGCGATGCCATTCAACAACATCCTCTTCAAATGGATAATAGGGCGTCAGGTCAAAACCGCCACCAAACCACCAGATCGGATCTTCGCCTTCTTTTTCAGCAATGAAGAAACGCACATTGGCATGAGACGTGGGGATGTAGGGATTCTTCGGATGGATAACCAGGGATACACCGGTTGCCTGGAACGACCGGCCCGCCAGTTCCGGGCGTTTGGCTGTTGCTGACGGCGGCAGCCGGGTTCCGTGTACATGTGAAAAATTTACGCCGCCCTGTTCAATGACATTGCCATCAGTCATGACCCGGGTGCGGCCACCACCACCTTCTTCGCGTTGCCAGGCGTCTTCGGTAAATTTCGCTTTGCCGTCTTCGGCTTCAAGTTCTGCGCAAATATTGTCCTGCAGGGATTTCAGGTAGCTGATGACAGTGTTTATATCGGGCACATTCATGGTTTTGGGTACTTTATTTTATTTGATCAAGTGAACGTCCCGTTGCGGGAACGGGATAGTAATGTTGTTTTCCTTGAATGCATCCCAGATAGCCAGGTTCACATCTGAAACAACGCTGCCAACGCCCTGTTCCGGGTCATCCAGCCACAGGCGCAGCTCAAGATCGATACCGTTGTCGCCAAACTGACGCAGCCTGACTTGTGCAGCCGGGTCACTCAATACCCGGTTATTGGCATTGGCGGCCTTGGTCATCAAATCCATAGCCTGGCGAGGGTCGTCGTTGTAACTGATGCTGACCGGAATCTTGACACGTACATTGCGATCGCTGTAACTCCAGTTGGTCACTTCCGAGGTAATCAGGTTTTCATTGGGAATCAGGGTTTCAACACCATCACGATCACGAACAACTATGTAGCGTGCATGCAGGGCGACAACCCAGCCAAAGCGCTGTCCAACGGTAATGACATCGCCCGGGCGAATGGAGCGGTCAAACAACAGTATAAAACCACTGATAAAGTTACTGGCGATGCGTTGCAAGCCAAAACCGAGACCGACACCAAGCGCACCGCCAAAGACGGCAAGCGAGGTGAGATCAATGCCGACACTGTTGAGCGCAATGAGAATGGCGACCGTGTAAAGAATGACCTTGCTGAACTTGGCCAGGCCCACCTGCATGGTCGGGCTGAAGACTTTTGAGCGTCGTGCCCGTTGTTCAATCCAGCGCGTGGTCCAGCTGGCAGCAACAATGAATACGCCGGCAACCAGGATAAACTGGCTGATGGACAGAACCGAGAAGCGAGACTTGCCCAGTGTAAAGCCGACACTGTCCATGGCCTTGAGCATGTCGTCGAGCCATCCGAACAAATGCAAAGCCACCACCAGCCAGACGACAAGACTGATCAGTCCTTCAAAGGCGCGCAGGGTCGGGCTCGGTCCATAGGCGCGGCGCAGTGAGTACAGGGAAAGACGTATAACCGCCAGTGACAGGAACAGCGGGATCAGGATGTCGAACAGGAAAACCTTGATGCCAAACTGCAGCAACAGACCACGTTCGGCGGCGAACAGTATGGCCAGCAACAAGGGTAACAGTACCCGACCGCTGCCGCGAAGAGCAAAACGCTTGAGACCGCGACGCTCATCCTGGCCAATCTGGACCACTATGAATGCCTGCCAGCGTTTGTCCGCGTACCAGGCAATCATGAGTGAAACCAGTACCAGGCCCAGTTGCCAGGCACCGGCAATTGTCATCAGCGGTGACAGCAATTGTTTCAGCAGTGGGGGAAATGCGTCCATGAAACCATCCCAGGATGAATTGATCAGGCATTGTAACCTGAACCGGAACGATTTCCAGATTGGAGTGACGACCGGTTTCCCGGCGCAAAAGAAAACCCCGGCCGCAGCCGGGGTGGACGGTTCGGGAGCCGAGGGCGGTTTAGCTGCCCGTATCGAACCGGTTTTCGATGCCTTCCGGCAGCGTATGGGCTATGCCCTTGTGGCAATCAATACAGGTCTTGCCCGAGGTCAGGCCCTTCTGGTGCTGATCGCGTGATCGACGACCCTGGGCGCTGTAGTCCATGTGATCAAAGTTATGACAGTTACGGCATTCGCGCGAATCGGTGCGTTTCATGGCGCGCCAGACGTTGTTGGCCAGCTTGATCCGTTTTTCCTCGAACTTTTCCCGGGTGCTGATACTGCCAAGCGCCTTGTGCAGCAATTCATTTGATGCCTGGATCTTGCGAATAACCTTGTAGCTCCATTCCTTGGGCACATGGCAATCCGGGCAGGTGGCGCGCACGCCGGTACGGTTGTTGTAGTGAATGGTTTCCTTGTATTCCTCGTAAACAAAGTCACGCATTTCGTGACAGGAGATACAAAAGGTTTCGGTATTGGTCAGCTCCAGGGTCCAGTTGAATCCACCCCAGAACAGGATACCGAAAATGACACCACCGGACAGCAAGGCGCCCAGTGAGTAACGGCTGGTAGGTTTTTTCAGTACTGACCAGGCCTTGTTGGCTGTTTGTTTGAGTTGTTCAATATTCACAGTGCAGCCCTCTTTATTGCTGTTGCTTGACCGCTTCTACCGGCGCAAAGGTGTTGTCCACGAGCGGTTTGGCATCATGTTGCGGTACATGGCACTGGTTGCAGAAATAACGTAACGGCGATACCTTGGCCAGGTCGGTGCCGGCACGATCCTTGAAGTGGGTCAGGCTGACCTTGGTGGCACCGGTTTCGCGGTAACGCTGCCAGCTGTGACAATCCATGCACTTGTTGTGGTTCTTTGTGATCTTGTAACGCTCAATCGCGTGCGGAATGGTAGGTGGTTGCTGAACGTAGTTACGCGCATCCGGGGCATGATCCTTCTGGAAGCCTTTCAGCTCCGGCGCCGCGGTTTCTTCATCCAATCCAACGTTGCCACGCAAGGACTTGAATTCCGCCGCGGTAGCCGCTGTTCCAAGAATCATCATCGCGATCAACGCAGAGACAAAGAGGTTAAATGTTTTCATGGGTTGGCTCCCCTCCAGTTCGATAAAAAGAAAGTTGAAAAACGTCCTGCGGACACGTATCAATGCAGCGCCCGCATTTTGTGCACAGTGCCGAGTTGATCGCCTGTGCACGGGTCTTGTCCCTGAGCGCAGGGTGGATGATCTTTGATTCCGGGCAGACGGCATAGCAATCTGCACAGTCATCACACTGCTGAGGTTTCGCGGCGACGACTTTGAGCGGACTCAGTACATTGAGAACGCTGTAAAATGCACCGACCGGGCACAATCTACCGCACCAGCCATCACGGCTGATAAAAAGATCGAAGAAAAAGACAGCAAGTATTGCCAGCCAGCCGAGGCCCATACCAAAAATGATGCCCCGATGCAGAATGGTCACCGGGTTGACCAGGTCCCAGGCAATGGTTTGTGTGGCAATGGCCATTACCAATGTGGCGGCGAGAATATAGTAGCGACTGCGGCGAGAAAACTGGGTGCCGCTCAACAGGCCAAACCGGTTGCGAATCACGCTGGCAGCGTCGGTAACCAGGTTGACCGGGCATACCCATGCACAATACACGCGTCCACCCACGAACAGGTAGAACACCAGCACAATGGCAGCGGCCAGGAACATGGTCAGTTCCGGCGTATGACCGGCCAGCAGTGATTGCAGCAATATATATGGATCAGCCAACGGCAGCACATCCAGGGTCAGGCTGTAATTCAGATTACCCTTGACGATCCAGATGCCAAACCAGGGCCCGGCAAGGAACAACAGCAACACCGAAACCTGGCTGATTCGACGCAGGACCAGCCATTTATTGGCGCGCCAGAAACTGCGGCCACTGACCAGCTGTTGGGCAACAGGATAGGGTGTGCTCATTGTTGCCCGCCTGTTGCTGAATCTGGCAGCCTGGGTGTCGGCACAAAGGTTTCCGGTGTTTCTACTTCGTTCTTCCAGCCCCAGCGGTAGTGGTGTCCCAGCTCACCGCGCGCCAGTGACAGGGGTAATACCTTGATGGCCGCTTTTTCCAGGACGCAGGCTTTTTCGCATTTGCCGCAACCGGTACAGGCATCGGCATGCACGGTAGGAATGAACAGTGCGTGTTTGCCGGTACGGGCATTGGGAAGGATTTCCAGGGTAATGGCCTTGTCGATGCGCGGGCAAACGCGATAGCAGACGTCACAGCGCAAACCCTGGAAGTTAAGGCAGTTTTCCTGGTCGATGAGGATCGCCAGGCCCATACGGGCGTTATTGATATCTGTTAGTGATTTATCAAGCGCGCCGGTTGGGCAGGCGGCTACGCACGGGATGTCCTCGCACATCTCGCAAGGCACATCACGGGCAATAAAGTAGGGTGAGCCGTTGGCAACAGCTTCACCAAAACTGGACAGCTTCAGGGTGTCATAAGGGCAGTCCCTGACACACAAGCCACAGCGCACGCAGGCGCCGAGAAAATCCTGCTCGGCAATAGCACCGGGCGGACGCACGGCCCATGCCGGCGAGGCATGGCTTTGCCGTGCCAGTTGTGCCAGCCCGAGACCCAGCAGGCTGACGCCCGCCACCATGCGCGCCGACTCACTGATGAATCGGCGGCGGTTGATGCCAACGGTTTGCTTGGCAGCCTGCTTGTTCTCGGGACTGGTCATGGCAACGCTTTACGTGATGATTACGCCTTGATGACTTTCACTGCACACTTCTTGAAGTCGGTCTCTTTCGAGATCGGGCAAGTCGCGTCCAGCGTCAGCTTGTTGATCAGGCGGCTTTCATCGAACCATGGAACAAAGATCACACCCCTTGGCGGCTTGTTACGGCCACGGGTTTCCACGCGAATCTCGATTTCACCACGACGACTTTGCAGTTTGGCGGCCATGCCACGACGCAGTCCGCGATCCTTGGCATCATCCGGGTGCATGAATACCACCGCATCCGGTACGGCGCGATGCAGTTCCGGTACGCGGCGGGTCATGGAGCCTGAATGCCAGTGCTCCAGTACACGGCCGGTAACCAGCCACATGTCAAAATCCTTGTCCGGCATTTCGGCAGGATCTTCGTATGGCAGCGCAAAGATGTTGGCCTTGCCATCTTTTTTGCCATAGAAACGCACGCCTTCACCTTTCTTGACGTAGGGATCATAGCCTTCGCGGAAACGCCACAGGGTTTCCTTGCCGTTGACTACCGGCCAGCGCATGCCGCGAACCTTGTGATAGGTGTCGAAGTCCGCCAGGTCGTGAGCCTTGCCGCGACCGAAGTCAGCGTATTCCTCGAACAGGCCTTTCTGCAGGTAGAAGCCGAAGTGTTTCGATTCATCGTTATCAAAGCCCTTTTGCACCTGGCTGAGCGGGTATTTGTCCACCTGGCCATTGGCATACAGCACCTGGTACAGGGTCTTGTTACGGTAATGCGGTTTCTTGCGAATCAGGTCCTTGGACCAGACGTCGCTGACCTTGAAGCGCTTGGAGAATTCAACAATCTGCCACAGGTCGGACCTGGCTTCACCCGGTGGCGATACCTGCTGGCGCCAGAATTGCGTACGACGCTCGGCATTACCGTAGGCACCTTCCTTTTCTATCCACATGGCTGTGGGCAGGATCAGGTCGGCCGCTTGCGCGGTGACGGTCGGATACGGGTCTGACACGATAATGAAGTTGGCAGGATTGCGATATCCTGGCAGTCCCTCATTGTTCATGTTGGCCGCAGCCTGCATGTTGTTGTTACACATGACCCAGTAAACATTCAGCTCGCCATCCTTGAGTTTGCGGTTCTGCAATACAGCGTGATAGCCGGGCTTGGGCGGTATTGTACCTTCCGGCAATTTCCATTTCTTCTCGGTGATGTCACGGTGTTCCTTGTTCTTGACCACCATGTCAGCCGGCAGGCGATGGGCAAAGGTGCCGACTTCACGGGCGGTACCGCAGGCGGAAGGCTGGCCGGTAAGCGAGAACGGGCTGTTACCTGGCTCGGAAATCTTTCCGGTCAAGAGATGAATGTTATAAATCAGGTTATTGGCCCAGGTACCGCGGGTATGCTGGTTAAAGCCCATGGTCCAGAACGAGGTAACCTTGATCTTCGGATCAGCATAGAGCCTGGCCAGGCGTTCGAGATTGTCTTTCGGTACACCGGAGATCTCGTGTGCCTTGTCCAGCGTGTACTCGGAGACAAACTGCTTGTAAGCCTCAAAATCTATCGGCTTGGAACCACCGGCCTTGTCAGCATTTTTGGCTGCTTTCTCGCGCGGGTCGGTGGGGCGCAGGCCGTAGCCGATATCAGCATTGCCCATGCGGAAGTTCACATGCTTGCCGACAAAGCTCTTGTCGTAGGCATTGTTCTGGATGATGTAGTTGGCGATGTAGTTAAGTATGGCCAGGTCGGTTTGCGGCTTGAAGATCATGCCGTTGTCGGCCAGGTCAAAACCGCGGTTGTGGTATGTTGACAGTACTGCTACCTGGACATTGTCACCGGTCAGTCGGCGGTCGGTCAGGCGTGACCATAATATAGGATGCATTTCCGCCATGTTGGAACCCCAGAGCACAAATGCGTCAGCATTTTCCAGGTCGTCATAGCAGCCCATGGGCTCATCGATACCGAAGGTACGCATGAAGCCGGCCACTGCGGAAGCCATGCAATGGCGCGCATTGGGGTCAATGTTGTTGGAACGGAAGCCGGCCTTGAACAGCTTGGCGGCGGCATAGCCTTCCCAGACGGTCCATTGGCCGGAACCGAACATGCCGATGGAAGTCGGGCCCTTGGTTGCCAGGGCATGTTTGAATTTTTCTTCCATGATATCGAAGGCTTCATCCCACGATACTTCGGTGAACTCACCGTTCTTGTCGTACTTGCCGTTTTTCTTGCGCAGCAACGGCTTGGTCAGGCGATCGTTGCCGTACAGAATCTTGGACAGGAAATAGCCCTTGATGCAGTTGAGGCCCTTGTTCACCGGTGCTTCCGGGTCACCCTGGGTCGCCACTACGCGGCCGTTGCGTACACCCACCTGGACGCCGCAACCGGTACCGCAGAAGCGGCAGGGTGCCTTGTCCCAGCGAATGGATTTGTCGGTTTGTGCCAGGGCTGTGGTGGCCGGCAGTTGCAGGCCGGCCGCGGTGGCAGCAGCCACGGCGGCATTCATTTTCATGAATTCGCGGCGCTTCATTTTCATTGTTGGGCCTCCGTCATTTCAAGGTCAAAATTGGAATCGGTTTCTTCATAAACAAGACAGGTGGCGGCAACGCCGGCCAGCTTGTCCACGGCATAGATTCGATCCGCCACCTGCTTGCGGGATTCGCCGTCGATGGTGACGATGATGCTGCCTTTTTCCACCGAGCTGGTGGCCACTTCAGCGCCTTCTACCTGGCCGATGTTGGCCAGTACCTTCGGCAACTGGTCCGGCAGCGTTTGAACGATTACGCCTGCGACATGCATTGCGTGTCCTCCTGTTCCTGTTGATTGGATCGATTAAAGGGAATGATTGATAAGGCCTTGCCCGGGCAGGCGGCAATACAATAGCCGCAGGCGGTGCAGTCGGCGCTGGATAATTCAGGTGTTGGCACACGGCCGGCAGCCAACTGGAATCGGATGGCCCCGGCATCGCATTGCTCCGCGCATACCTGGCAGACCACGCCCCGGTGAGCGAGGCAATGCTCGTCATTCAGGGAAGCCGAGTAGTTCCAGCCGGGTTCGGTGGAGTCATTGGTATTCAGTAGCGCGCCGGTGTTGCAGGCGTTGGCGCAGTCGCCACAAAAACTGCAACCGGAGTCAGTAAAGACAAGCTGCGGATAGCCGGAATCGGATTGGATCACGCCTTCCTCGCAGGCTGTTATGCAGTCGCCACAACGCGAACACCGCTCAAGAAAGGCGGGTTCTTCGACGGCCCATGGTGGCCGCATGGCTCTGTGTTTAGCCGCAAGACGTCCCCGCAGGAACTGGCGCCGGCTTATAGGAGTTATCATGTAATCACAGCGGAAAAAATTATCTCGGCCGATATTGCTGTATTGGTGCCGAGCCAACTTTGACGAGCGTCAAAAAAATAAGTATTTAATAATCAACTTAAACAGTGTGGGTATTGCGTCTTAGTCTCATTAAAAAGTAAGATATTATACTTATAAATCAGTGTGTTAATGGACAACTTGGCCAGCAAAGGGTCGGCATCCAGAACGTTGAAAGCTGAAACCAGCCATTGATCCAGATGTATCGAAACGTAAAACATTGCAAACCCGCGAAGCCTGGATCACGACAATCGGGTGGTGGATGCTGTTTGATGTGAGCGGTATCGCATCAATCTGGCTCCAGTCATGTGTGGAGCCAGAAGACGATGTACCGGCTAGTAGCGACTACCGCTTGCAGAATATTGGATGATAAAAGAGTCTGACAAGCCAAGATTCAGATTGCCATCAATAGAGCCGGCAGTTGAACCGGTGATATAGATCGCATCACCAGAATCGATAGCAATGCCAGCAACCTGGTCCGCACTTGTGCTGCCATCCAGCCGGGTCCACAGCAGCGAGCCCACGGGGTCATATTTCATGATAAAGCCATCCTGGCCCCCAAGGAATGCTTCGCCGTTTAGCGCGCCATTGGTGTTGCCGACAACGTAAATATCGCCATGGCTGTCAATGGCAATACCGTTTCCGGAGTCCACGGTTGAAGTGCCGGTTTGGCGGGTCCACTGCCTTGTTCCATTGCTGTCAAATTTACTGACAAAAATATCCTTGTTCCCGGCTGCTGCCTGGCCATCCAGCGCACCCGTGGTGTCCCCGGTAATGTAGACGTTGCCGGCCACGTCTGTGGCAATGGCATGCACTTCTTCATCGCTAATGCTTCCCAGGGTCCTGGTCCATTGAAGGTTGCCATCAGTAGTGTAGCGGGCGATGAAGCCATCGCGGCCACCGGCCAGGGGCTGACCGTTCAGGGCCCCGTCTGTGTAACCGGCAAGATATATATTGTTGCCAGCGTCCACGGTTACGGTAAATGCAACATCTGATGCAGGAGATCCAAGCAGGCGTGTCCACAGGCGTGCGCCGCTTGGTGAGTACTTGATAATAAAAGCATCCGGTCCCCCGGCCCAGGTTTGCCCATCAAGGACGTCGCCGGTAACCCCGACAACAAAGATATTGCCCGCGGTGTCGGTGGCAATATCGTACGCGTGGTCGGTTGAGGTGTTGCCGAATTGTCGAACCCAGCTCAACGTGCCGTCTGTTGCATACCGGGCAACAAACAGGTCATCACCGCCAGCCGGGATCTGCCCCGCCAGCATGCCCCCGGTTCGGCCGGCTACATAAACATTGTTGTTGACGTCCGTACCTACCGCGTAACCGACCTGGTCACTGTTATTGCCAGGTTGTCGGGTCCATTGATGGGCACCGGTTACATCGTGACGAGTGATAAACATATCAATACCGCCAAGTGCTGGTTCACCGTAGATGGAACCCTCAGTTGAGCCAGTGACATAAAGATTACCCAGGCTATCGGTAGCGATATCCTGGGCGTCATCGTCGGCACCAGATCCCCATTGTGGTGTAACCCAGGGGGCATCCGGAGCCGGATCACAACCGCAGGCGACGTTTTCACCGCAGGAAGTTATCACACCGAATAGCAAAATAAATGCGCTCTTGTTCAGGTGTTGTGTAATTACTGATGACATGAATCCCCCGTGAGGTAATGTTGTTATTGTGCCAACTGGTAGTCGCTGATGTGGAACATAGCAATGCAAAACCAGGGCGTCTTCATCCATTTGGAGGAAGACCTCGTTATATTGTTGGATCAAAAAACAGCCCCTGTGAAGGGGCTGTCGTTAATGGGCTGCTGAGCAATCTATATTATAACTAGAAGGTCACCCGGTTAGGGCGCCGTGGTAAAACTCCAGACCACGCTATCGGTAACGCCACCCCGGCCATCATTGGCGGTGACCTTCCAGTAATAGGTGGTACCCGGGTTCAGGCCGGTGACCGTGTGGTTGGCGGTAGCCGGTGGCACCACCTGGTTCACCACGGTCGTATCCCCTTCCTTGCTGCAGGCGCTGAGGCCGATCACCGCCATGATGATACCCAGTTGCAGGATGCGTTGCCGGCGTGACGGTGACAGGCCAACCAGGCCGATGAGTAACAGGCTCGAGGTCCCGCCTAATCCTGCCATCAACATTAGGGGCTGGTCGTACCAGGCAACAGCAGCAGGGCTGCAGCCACTGAAGTTGACGTTGTCACACACGGTGATCTCGTAGCTCAAGGTATCGCCATCCTGGTCGGTGGCGAACTGCCATTCGAAGGTGACCGATGCCGCATTGATCGCCGTGGCATTGTTGTCCGGCGAGATCAGCAGTGGCGCCGACGGGGCATTGTTGGCCATGGGGTCAGCTGTCACCGTAATATCAAACGGTGCCAGCGACACCGTCGCCTGGCCATCGGTCACATAGAGCGTAATCCCCGAGTACACCCCGGCATCAGTGTTGGCAGGTGTGCCGGTCAGGGCACCGGTGGCCGTATCAAAGCTCGACCAGGCAGGCTGGTTCACAATAAAGAAGCTCAGGGTATCGCCATCGGCATCGGCCGCAGTGGGCGTAAAGCTGTAGGCTGAACCCGCTGTGACGGCGGTAGCCGGCGTGCCGGTGAGGGTGGGAGGTGTATTGGTGTTGCCACCGCCAGTGCCATTAACGGTCACCAATACCGTCGCCACATTGGAGTCCAATGCGCCATCGTTCACCTTGAAGGTAAAGCTATCGACCCCGGCAAAGCCCGTTGCCGGGGTATAGCTATAGGCCCCGGTAGCGGCATCGGTCATCACCATCGTTCCATGGGCCGCAGCATCCACCACGCTAAAGGTCAGTGCAGTATTATCAATATCCGAACCCACCAGCGTTCCGGACGCGGCCGTATCCTGGGTGGTATCCAGGGTGCCATTCGTAGCCACCGGGGCATCATTGACCGCAGTCACGGTAATATTCACCGTGGCCACCGCACTATCAACAGTACCGTCATTGACCTTGAAGGTCAGGCTGTCACTGCCATTAAAGTTGGCAGACGGGGTGTAGTAGAGATTTGGGGCTGTACCGCTTAACGTGCCGTTAGCAGGATCCGACACAACGGTATACGTCAAGGTATCGCCATCGACATCAGTTCCGGACAAGGTAATGGAAACGCCCGTGTCTTCGTTGGTGCTGAGAGACTGGCTGTTGGCGACGGGGGCATCATTGATCGATGTCACTGTAATGCTTACCGTGCCCACAGGCGAATCCATCGTGCCGTCATTGACCTTGAAGATAAAGCTATCACTGCCAGCGAAGTTGGCAGATGGCGTGTAGGTCAGGTTCGGGGCCACCCCGCTCAACGATCCATTGGACGGATCACTCACAACACTGTAGGTCAGGGTATCGCCATCGGCATCGGTGCCAGTGAGGGTAATAGCCGTACCAGTATCCTCAGCGGTACTCGCAGTGAGACTGTTGGCCACCGGTGCATCATTGACCGCAGTCACGGTAATATTCACCGTGGCCACCGCACTATCAACAGTACCGTCATTGACCTTGAAGGTCAGGCTGTCACTGCCATTAAAGTTGGCAGACGGGGTGTAGTAGAGGTTGGGCGGTGTACCACTTAATGTGCCATTCGCCGGTCCAGAGACAACCGTGTAACTCAAGGTGTCCCCGTCTGCATCACTACCAGAGAGCGTAATACCCACACCCGTGTCTTCGTTGGTGATTAAGGCCTGCCCATTCGCGACTGGGGTTGTGTTAACAGGCGGATTGCCGGTTACCGTAATATCAAATGCCGGTAACGACACCGTTGCCTGGCCGTCAGTCACAAAGATAGTGATACCGGAATACACACCAGCATGACTATTTGAAGGCGTACCGGTCAATGCCCCGGTTGTAGTATTAAATGTTGCCCAGGACGGCTGGTTGGCGATAAAGAAACTCAAGGTATCCCCATCGGCATCGGAGGCAGTGGGCGTGAAACTGTAGGCCGTGCCCGCCGTGATAGTGGTTCCCGGTGTACCGGAAATAACAGGTGCGGAATTGTACGCGGGTATTCCACCAACCGAGATTGTTACCGCAGCCGCGATATCAGAGTAGCTGGTACCGTCTGTTACACGATAGAAGAAATTATCAGTTCCGGAGTATCCAGTGACAGGGGTATAAACAAGGTTTGGTACCGTACCGCTCAAGGTTCCAAAGGACGGTTGTGTAACAATGGAATAACCCAGTATGACATCGCCATCCGGGTCGGCGCCATCAAGAGTGATATTGACCGCAGTATCAAGTGGTGTATCCAGTTGAATCGGAACCGCGTAAGGCGCATCATTCACTGGATTGACAGTAACCGTCACGGTGCCCACCGCGCTGCCACCATCCTTGTCGGATACGGTATAGGCGAAAGTATCCGTGCCGTTAAAGTTTAGTGCCGGCATGTAGGCAAAGCTGCCATCACCTCTATTAATGATATCGCCACCGCTTGAGGACACGCTGTCCGCAGAAGTCACGGATAGGGATGCAATGTCCGCAGGAACATCAGTATCGTTGAGTAGCACATTGCCCGTTATCAACAAGGTGTCTTCATCGGTGCTGCCGCTGTCATCAATTGCAACCGGGTTGACATTGTCGATGATCACCGTAACATCGGCACTGTTGGTTACACCAACGCTGTCCGTTACCGTCAGCGTGGCAGTGTAGATGCCGTTGTCTGCATAGACATGCGAAATTGATGCGCCAAATGTCGGATCATTGCCATCACCAGGATTCCATTCATAAGTGACGATCGCTCCCTGTACTGAAGTGGCGGTGCCAGCCAGGTTTACCGCAATGCCTTCCGTTCCCGTGTACGGGCTACCGGCATCAACAGTTGGAGGTATAGGGGGGTCGTTATCATTTAAGAAGATTTTTGTTGCAGGGACATTGTCAAATTGTGATGGATTGCTATACGAGATAAAGAAGTCTTCTCGCAACTCGTAGATGGTATCACCAACAATAGGTACAGTAATTGTTTGGGTTGTTGTTCCTGCGGGGAAGGTCAGCCTGCCACTTGCAGACGTGTAGTCACTACCAGCGATCGCGGTACCATCAGTTGTTGTGTAGTCAATCGAATAATCTGCTGCCAGCGCTTTGCTTAGGGTAGCAGTTAGTGTGGCGACTGCTGTACCGCTGTCCCCCTCAGTGATTGCGAGTGGTGTTACGGTGAATATAGGTGTTGCGGCCCATAGCTCGGTTCCATTGGCAGGGGTGGTGGCGATAAAGAAAATACGCTCTAAGGATGGGGAGAGAGAGTTTACGATAAATGATCTTGGCCAGCTGCCTGCTGATCCAATATTTACATCAGCAAACAGTACCGTACCCGCTTCGGTGCCATCGGACTTCCACGGCTCATTGCCATTGACGCCATCATGGGCTGAAAAATACAAAACACCGTTAATGTCGGTGAGATTGGCGGGATTGGCAGGACTCGCTCCCGGGTAAATGTCTTTTACCATCGCGGTACCAATCTCGGTGCCATCGGACTTCCATAACTCACTGCCACTGGCACCGTCATCGGCAGTAAAGTATAGCATGCCGCTTACGTTGGTGAGCCAGATTGGGTTGCTAGATTCTACCCCAGGAACAATGTCTTTCACCATCACGGTACCGGCTTCGGTGCCATCAGACTTCCACAACTCACTGCCACTAACGCCATCATCGGCAACGAAATACAATGTTCCATTGACGTCTGTAAGTCGGGTAGGGTAGTTGCTCCAATTTCCGCCGGGCATTATTTGTTTCACCATCACGGTACCGATCTCGGTGCCATCGGACTTCCAGAGTGCGGTGCCTATTGTGTCGTCGCAGGCAACAAAGTACACAACCCCGTTGACGTTGGTGAAAGACTCGGGATAGCTAGAACTTGCTCCTGGATTAATGTCTCTTACCATCACGGTACCGGCTTCGGTGCCATCGGATTTCCAGAGTTCATGACCATTAGTATCGCTATAGGCACTAAAATACAGTACGCCATTGATGTTGGTGAGATCTCGAGGTTGGCTACCACCCGCTCCTGGCCAGATATCCTTGACCATCACGGTACCGGCTTCGGTGCCATCGGACTTCCAGAGTTCTGGGCCGTTGATGCCATCAGAGGCAGTGAAATACAGTACGCCGTTACCATTGGTGAGGTAGGCCGGGAAGCTTAAACTACCTGTCCCAGTAATATCTTTCACCATCACGGTACCGGCTTCGCTGCCATCGGATTTCCAGAGTTCGATACCGTTGATGCCATCAGAGGCAGTGAAAAACAGCATGTCATTGACGTTGGTGAATTCCCTGGGCCAGCCATCTGCACCTCCCGGCCAAATATCTTTCACCATCACGGTACCGGCTTCGGTGCCATCGGACTTCCACGGCTCATTGCCACTGACGCCGTTATGAGCTGAAAAATACAATACACCGTTTACGTTGGTGAGCCAGGAAGGGTTGCTAGATCCTGGCCCTGGCGCAATGTTTTTTACCATCACGGTACCGGCATCGGTGCCATCAGACTTCCACAGTTCAATACCATTCACGCCGTCATTAGCACTGAAATACAATATGCCGTTGGAGTTGGCAAGGTTTGCTGGATAGCTGTCCTGGTAGCCGGGTTTAATATCTTTCACCATCACGGTACCGGCTTCGGTGCCATCGGATTTCCAAAGTTCCTTTCCATTGACGAAGTTGTAAGCACTAAAATACAGTACGCCGTTAACATTGGTGAGGTAAGCCGGGTAGCTCCCAGCACCTGCCCCAGTAATATCTTTCACCATCACGGTACCGACTTCGGTGCCATCGGATTTCCAGAGCTCGGCGCCATGGGTTAGGGCATCATAAGCCTGAAAATACAGCACACCGTTTACGTTGGTGAGCCAGATTGGGTTGCTAGATGCTGACCCAGGCGCAATGTCTTTCACTATCACGGTCCCGACTTCGGTGCCATCGGATTTCCAAAGTTCATATCCATTGACGCCATCATAGGCCTGAAAATACAGCACACCGTTGTAGTTGGTGAGATCGCTAGGCAGGCTACCACCCGCTCCTGGCCAGATATCCTTGACCATCACGGTACCGGCTTCGGTGCCATCGGACTTCCAGAGTTCTGGGCCGTTGATGCCATCATGGGCACTAAAATACAGTACACCATTGATGATGGTGAGATCTCGAGGTTGGCTACCACCCGCTCCTGGCCAGATATCCTTGACCATCACGGTACCGGCTTCGGTGCCATCGGATTTCCAGAGTTCGGTACCGTTGATGCCATCAGAGGCAGTGAAATACAGTACGCCATTGATGTTGGTGAGCCAGGAAGGGTTGCTAGATCCTGGCCCTGGCGCAATGTTTTTTACCATCACGGTACCGGCATCGGTGCCATCAGACTTCCAGAGTTCAATTCCATCGTTGGCAGTAAAATACAACACGCCGTTGGCGTTGATGAGAGAAAATTGAGGGAAAATACTTGTTCCTGGGTTAATGGCTTTTACCATCACGGTGCCGGCTTCGGTGCCATCGGACTTCCATAGTCCATAACTATCGACACCATTATTGGCAGTAAAATATAGTATTCCGTTTAAGTTTGTGAAACCAATAGGGGAACTCGACCAAATCCCTGGCCTGATATCCTTCACCATCACGGTGCCGGCTTCGGTGCCATCAGATTTCCACAGTTCATCACCATGACCACCTAGTCCGTCATTAGCGACAAAATAAGTTACGCCATTGATTTCTGTGAAGCCGCGTACATTTGATCCTTTATTCAAATCCTGGGCTGTATTTATGTCTTGGACCATCTCAACCAAGTGGCCGGCATTCGCTGGAGTTGAGAGCGGCAAGCTGACTGCTGTAAACAGGAAAATAACCAGCCTTGTAGCCCATACCACTGCATCTATTTTTGATACATGGCCTGATCCCGGAATGGGGCGTTTTTTCGAAGGCGAGAATATGGAATCGTGGATAGGTTTGAATATTTTAAATGGCAAGTTTCGTAATGACATCACACGACTCCCGATTTATTAAATACCAGATTTATTGTTCGGGTCGGGGTGTGTACCAGGCTCCCGCACAGTTAATGCAGAAGATCGATACCCGGAAGGTTTTCTCTTGCACCCCGCCAATTATTCTTAAAGCAAATATTGTGGCGTCACATCATCGTGGCCGTGCCTGGCACATAATTATATATGCGTATGACTCAGTTTACGCCTAATTCTGGTCGATTCAAGTTTCCAGATGAGAATGATAAACAGTGTTAGTCAGGAGAATGGCCAAGAATTTCAAACGTGTTATCTAAGACGATAGTCTGATTTACCATCCATGATGGTGGAAGGTCTATTTGAAGTTTGTACTTGGCCGGGTATCACCAACACTTCGCTGGTATCAAACCGTCGATAGGCGCAGTTCGATAGCGCTGCAGTGTACTTGCCTGGTAAAGCGGTAACGGAGTGATCGTGTATGCGCGCCAGAACAACCTGCTACGCGTGCTTATCCTCTTCGTGGCGCGTTTCGGAACCTGATGCGGAATTTAGCCCTGGCTGTCGTCTGGCTCAGCCAGGACTATCCGGAGTTGTGAAGGAGTTATTTGTATTGGCGCATTTGTACTTCAATCGCAATGACGCTGTCCTTGTCAACGATGGCATCATAGCCGTTGTCATTGCCATCATTTTCATTTTTCAATTTCATATGAATATGGCCCTTTCCGATAGTATCAATGTCGCCCGTAAACTTTGCACCGGATTTCAGGTACACGGTAAAGAAATCAGCCTTTCCCTTGTTGGACAGGTTCATAACGTTCTGCCATAAGTCCACTTTCATGGTTATTTTGCGGCCATCAATGTTTTTCATGCCAGCCGCGTTAACGGCAGAAACACCGGTTATCAACAGCGCGCTTGCCAATATTGTTGTAATCAGTCCGGTTTTGCAGTTCTTCATTTCAGGTTACTCCTTGGTTTTTTGTTTGTATGGAAAATAGCTGGTTGTTCTTTCTTCCATTCTTGTCAAAAGCTTGCAAGAAAGGGATTTGATTGGTCGGCCTCCAATACTGTGCGTAATCGTTCGGCCCTGGTTACCGACCAGGAAAACGCAACCTGATCGGTAATCGGTGGGACGGTTTAAATACGGGATATTAAGGGTTTGTGGTAAATCTCCAGACTTGACTGTCCGTCGCGCCACCATTGCCATCCAGTGCGGTGACTTTCCAGTAATAAGTCGTGCCGCCAGCGAGGTTATCCCTGATTTCACTCAATATAGGCACGCCGGCGTTGCCATGGTCTTTGTCACAGCCGCCCATGCTCGAAGCGATGACCAGAACCACGATCAAGTTCAGTATCATGCGACGCCTTGTCGGCGCATATCCAAGTACGCCAATGAGCAGAAGACCGGTGCCGCTGCCAAGGCCCGCCAGCATGATGTCGGTTTGGAACAGGGAATTGGAAGTCGTCGGAATACCGCAAGAACCAAAGGTGGGGTCTTCACAGACACTTAACCTGTATGTCACAGGGTCTCCGTCCGGATCGGTTGCAGCGTGCCACTGGAACTTGATACCGGCGCGGTTTATGCCATTGGCGCCATCGGCCGGCCCAACCAGGCCAGGGGGTGCAGGCGGCCGGTTTGTTGTGCCTTTGCCTGTGACTTGCAGATCAAATACCGGAAGACTGCTGGTGTGAATGCCATCACTGACACTGATAATGATACCACTGTAGGTGCCCACGTCGTTGTTGGCCGGTGTGCCGCTCATGGTACCGGTGGTATTATCAAAACTTGCCCAGAAGGGCAGGTTGGCAACGCTGAATACCAGGGCGTCACCGTCGGCATCACTGGCCGTGGGCGTGAAGCTATAGAGTTGACCTGCCGGTATGCTTGTCGGAGGTGTTCCGCTGATAATGGGAGCTTCCGGCATGGCATTGACGGTAATGCTTACCATCGCCGCGGCACTGTCCACCGTACCGTCATTGACCTTGAAACTGATGCTGTCGCTGCCATTGAAATTGGCATTGGGCGTGTAGATCAGGTTCGGTGCTGTGCCAGACAATGTGCCATTCGTTGGACCGGTGATAACCGCATAACTCAAGGAATCCCCGTCGGCATCGGTGGCGGTCAAGGTGATGCTCACGGCAACATCTTCATCCGTGGTGATGACCTGGCCGTTGGCTGTTGGCGCATCGTTGATGGCATTGACGGTAATGCTTACCATCGCCGCGGCACTGTCCACCGTACCGTCATTGACCTTGAAACTGATGCTGTCGCTGCCATTGAAATTGGCATTGGGCGTGTAGATCAGGTTCGGTGCTGTGCCAGACAATGTGCCATTCGTTGGACCGGTGATAACCGCATAACTCAAGGAATCCCCGTCGGCATCGGTGGCGGTCAAGGTGATGCTCACGGCAACATCTTCATCCGTGGTGATGACCTGGCCGTTGGCTGTTGGCGCATCGTTGATGGCATTGACGGTAATGCTTACCATCGCCGCGGCACTATTTGATGTGCCATCATTGACACGAAAAGCAAAGCTGTCTGATCCGCTAAAATTTGAATCCGGAGTATAGGTAAGATTCGGTGCGGTACCGCTCAACGTGCCATTTCCGGGAGATGAGGTAATCGTATATGTCAGTGGATCGCCCTCTGAATCTGAACCGGTCAGCAAAATATCGATCGCGGTATCTTCGTCTGTTACGACATTTTGACTGTCAGCGACAGGAATCTGGTTGTTGAAAACCTGTATTCTGTTATTGCCAAAGTCGGATACAAAAATATTGTTTGTATTTGTTACGACAATGCCGAATGGGCCATCAAATTGCCCATTCCCGTACCCCCGCGTACCGAATTTGCGCAGGAATTGCCCGTTCTTGTTAAACACCTGCACCCGATTATTGGTGCTTTCAGTGACATAGATATTGCCACCAAGATCAAAATCAATGCTGGACGGTGACCTGAACTGCCCATTCCCGGTGCCAAAGCTGCCAAAGCTGCCGATGAAGGTGCCGGTTGGACCGAATACCTGTACCCTGCTGTTACCCTGTTCCGTAACGTAAACATCGCCGGTAGTTGGGTGAATTCCCACATCCGTCGGCCTCAGTAATTCTCCCTTTAAAGATCCTTGTGTCCCGAAAGAAAACTGGAAGACGCCCTTGGGATCAAAAACCTGAACCCGGTGATTGGCGCCGTCGACTACGTACGCGAAGTTGTTATTGTTGTTTATTGCAATGCCATTGACTGAGGAAAACTGTCCGTACCCGGTTCCGACAGTACCAAATGTAAACAAAAATGCCCCGGCACTATCGAATACCTGTACGCGACTATTTCCATTGTCGGTAACATAATATCTCCCGGCTTTATCGGTAGCGACGTCCGTCGGAAAAGAAAATTGTCCTGGCTTGGTGCCCTTGCTGCCAAATTGTTTCAGAAAAGCCCCGTTTTCTGTAAGCACCTGAACCCGGTGGTTATAGCGATCGACAACGACGATGTTGCCATTATTATCCGTAGCAAGTCCCGAAGGTTCGTGAAATTGTCCATCGCCCGACCCGTGTTGGGATATCTTGAACAGGAAATTACCGGTTGCATCAAACAGCTGCGCCCAAACGGGATGAAACTGTTGTATGACCCAGATTTTGGCAGGCGTGAAATAGGCCCCGTTAGCGGACAGCTTTTCCGCTAATGTTAGCTGCCCAAAGCCCGTTCCTCCGCTGATTATTTCTTGTTCGTAGTCAGCAGTATAGGATGTGGCATAAGGCCCGCCAGTCAGCGGTGGAGGTGGTTGGACCCCGTATGCAAAAACTGAATTGTTGCCAGCAATATACATTTCTCTTGACCAGAAAGGAATAACGCCACCAAAAAGGCAGTCGGATCCAATCTTGTTGCCTGCAAATTGGTAGCTCTCCGTCAACAAGTATGGAGAAAATACATTTGGGCTCGTTTCGACCAGGAAGATTGCTTCATACATAATGTGGCCTTCATCCAGTCGCCCAATCAGGATTCTCCTGGTATGCCGAAATATGTACACGCCATCGCCCATATCAGGTTCTACCGATATCCATGGATAACCATAGCAATCAATATACATATCAGATATGGATGCATAGCCGATATCGGTTGTGTTTATGGCCGATTGACCGGATTCGGCGAGAAAGCCGCCGTTTAAATCAAAGGCCTTGATCTTCAGGAGGCATGACGACAGCGCAGTAGTTGTACATGAACGATAAGAAACAAAAATCCGTCCTCGAATAGCATCTACCGCAATATGCTTGGAATTCTCAAAAGCTCCATTCAAAATGTTCTGTCCATATCTCACATGTGTATCAAAGTCTATAAGTGGATTTCCGTTCGCGTCGTATTTTGAAATTGAGATGTGAGTGTCGTTTTGCGACAAAACATACAGGTTATCATTTGGATCGGTATCGATTGACAATACTGTCTTTATAGGCTTGATGCGCCAAACCTCTACTTGACCGTAATAGGTGAATTTCGCGATTTCGTTGTTATCGAATGCGATATATGTGTTTTCGGTTGTCGGGTCAGCCAACACATACCTGGAAAAAGCAACATCTATCGGTTTTTCGCTGTCCGCAGGAATCTCGTACTTCATCGTTTCGACTGCATTTGCCAGTTGCATATTCAGCAGGCCGACAAAGAACACCACGAATATCAATGTTGATATCGGTTTGTTAAACAGCGAAAGGTTTTTGAGAAATGGCCTGCGAAGTTCATAGAAGTAGTCAGGTGACAGCATGGCACAACCCCCGTTGGAAATACTGTTTTTTTTCTTAAGGGGGGCATGACGCCTGACGGCCAGAAGTATAACTGATTGAATACCGGCCAGATTGCTGCGCCACCCCCACTTTTGATTCTTCTGGTATCGCGTTGTAGTGGCCGTACCTAGCTCATATTTATAGCCACGCTGAATTGTCGTCAGTCGTGCATGTGAATGAGTTTACGCCAATGACAGGGGTTTTCAAGTTAGCTCTCGGCAAGCTGCGCATCACCCCTTGGCCAACAAGTCAGACGAGGCAGGGTATGTGCATAAGACGATCGTCCTATTTACCGCCCAAGATCCGGAATGTTCTATTTGAAGTTTGCGACCTGCGCGATACTACCGGTATTTGCGTGGCACCGGGTCGCCGACACGGCTGGGTCGGGTGCCGCGCCCGCAGCCAGGGCAATATATTGAATAGTTATCAATTGTGTTCAAACTGGTGCACAAATATCAGGCCTGTCCAGGTCCGAGGAGCGGCGGACTGGTCAAGGTATTTGTGTATTAAATGCCGGATAATTTGCCCCGGCCCGTCTGGCCTATTATATTCAAAGGTGGAGAGGGTGCCCAGGCAGTACCAATTTGGGGCGAATGCAGACTGACGGCAGTATATAAGTAAATAGTGATTCTTTGTTGTTTGCCAATTATTCACCCGGGAACATGAGATGAACATAACGATAATTATAATAATCGCCGTAGCCATCCTTCTGGCCGGTATATTTTTTGTACGGAAAAATCGGCCACCAGTGAAAACACGGGTGGATGACGTTGATTACGCTCGCGAATTATTGCGGATCAATCTCTTGGTGAGAGAAACCATTGTACCGGCCAGTATTCGTGACGCTGTTGAGGCCATCGTTGATACGCTATTTCGGCTGCTGGCAATGTTTGAAAACGTCCAGGGCCAGGGAAGCCTGGAATGGGTGGTACAGCGCATGATTACCACTTATTTACCGGAAAAGGCGCTACGCCCTTACCTGGCACTGCCGGCGGAAGAGCGAAATGGCGAGAATAATGTTTCTGCCCTGAGCGAGGCACTCACTGGTATTCAGGCCGAACTGGATGATGTTGAGGCTATGATTGAAAAACAGAAGCTCTCCGATTTTGATCAAAAGGCGGAATTTCTGAAGCGTCGATTCAGGCTCGACTGAATCATGTCTAGTTAAGAAAGGATAACAATAATGACCAACTCCAAGCTTACGCCACCTGAATGGGCAGACGCCCCGGTACTGGAAAAATTAAAAACAAAATCCGGGGAGCTGTTCGAGAAAATTCGCACGGAAACCGGCCCCGCGATGATCCGTACGATTGACCTGGTTGGCACGGCATCAAGCAAGAGAATGCAGCTGGCCAATGACCTGATGCAAAAAAATGTCGGTGACCTGCTCAAGGGCATGAGCGGAGAATCAGCTGTCGCCAACAGGCTGGTGGCACTGCGAGCGAATATGGATACGCTTAATCCCCACTCCTTGCATAACGCCTGGTATTTCCGAATTGTGCCCTCGGGCATAAAGAGGTTTTTGATCAAGCGATTTGTAGCGCGTTACCAGTCTTTGCAAACCAACGTGGACAGCATCATGAATGGCCTGCGCGGAGGCAAGGACGAGTTGCTGCAAATCAATATCGAGCTTGAGGCGCAATACCGGGAGATCCAGGAGGCGCAACGCCTGATCCAGGCAGATATCTATACCGGGGAAATCCTGATTGAAGAGCTGGAGGACCAGCTGAACCGGGATAGCGGCAGTGAGCGGGCGAAGCTGGAAACCGCAATCAATGCACTGGCGCGACGGATTCGTGACCTCAGGACCAAGGAGCAGGCCGCGGTCCAGTTTTTTATCAGTATCGATCAGACCATCCAGACCAACATGATCCTGGGTGAATCCATCGATAGTGCCCTGACAGTTGGCCCAATGGTTATGACAAATGCACTCAGGATCCAGGCGGCACTGGCGACCCAGGAGACCGTAAAAAATGCGGTCAAGGATTTTCAGGATGGTCTCGGCGACCTGATGGCGCAGAATGCAAAAGCCGTAAATGACGCGGCCCAAACTATTGGCGATATGTACAATAGTCCGGTCATTGCGTTGTCAAAGCTCGAAGAAGGTTTTGATAACCTGATGAAGGCCGTGAATACCGCCAACGAAACCATGCTCAGCAGCACCAAGAAAGCCAGGGAGGCCAGCGCCTACCTTGAACAAATGACCAGCGAGCTGACACCGGTAGCAGAGAGTCTGCACGCAATAGAAGGAAGTTTTACCGCAGAAACCGGTGATACGGTTGCCATCGAGCAGGACAAAAACAAATGACAGGCAATGTGGCAGAACGACTCCAGGCGATTCGGGGCCTTGAACCGTTGGTGGAATCTGAACGGCGCTCCGCCAGTATCAAGGACTGCAAGGCAGGCGGCTATCTAAAGTTTGAAAACGAGACCTGGCAGATACGCCGGTTAATGCGTTATCTCGATGTAAAATGGTCGACGTTCAAGAAAAGAAAAACCGACTACTGGATAACCGAGCTTGAGTTGTTTGGCCTGGTAACGGGAGCGACGAGATATATTGAATGGGAGCTGGACGATGAGCTGGAAATAGCCGTTACCACGGATATTGTCGAGTTGCGTGACATAAACTACAAAGGCAAACCGGTCAAGCACCAGGATCTTGAAGATATTGCCTATGAGGAAGAAGGAGAGGTCAGGCTGAAAGGAGTCACGTATTCATATGACGAAGATGAGACCTGGGCCGGACTGTATTATCCGGATGAAAACGGTGGCGAATCGTTAAGAATGCGAGCCTACGAATTTTGCGGACCAAAAGACAAAACTTTCCTTACCATCGAAGCCTGGTTGGATGAAGACGGGGAGCGACCGGAGCGCGAGGCATTTGTGAGTCGGCCGGTGAAAAGATCTGAAATCGAAGTCTTGCAACCAGGACCAAGCGGGAACGCGTAGCATGGTTATACAGAGGTTTATTGCCAGGTCCCGGGTTCGCGACATCGTTTGCTGTTGTGCGGCGCTGGTGCTGGCTTCAGGGTGTACCCAGTTTGATCCGGAGGAGCCCAATCACGCGTACTTCTCGGAAACGAGACTCCAGGCCATCGAGCAGCAAATCAATGATCACATTGCGCATGTGGTCAAGGAGGAGAAGTATCTTGCTTCCCTTTCTTCCGGCAACAACTGGTGGTACCTGGGGCCGCTGTCCAAAAAGGAAAACTGGCAAGGAAAGATTGATCTGGCTAGGGCAAAAATCGAACAAGCCAGACGTGTCTATTATGACAAGCTCCGACCGCAGCTGAAGTGGTATTCGCCCTTTTCACAGGAATTGTATAGCTACCCCGGTGTCATTCTTTCGCATTTGATTGATGCCAGGTATCACGCCACCTGGCCACGGTTAAGGGTGCAGCGCGTCGAGCAAGTGGGCACCGATCTGGCTGGATTCGCTAACCGGGCAAGAATTGACTACGAAAAAATCGTCAGCATCAACAGGAGCGTGCAAGCCGCTGCCGCCAGGGCGGTTGGAAAATTTCCTGCCTACAAGGAGGACAAAAACCAGTTGTACCAATTGTTCGTGCAAATGACCGACAGCGCCACAGTCAATTATGAAAACGTCAAGTCCGAGTTCGACAACTACAAAAGAAAATCGGAGACGGACATTGCGTCGTTGGCCGACAATGCAGCTGAATTGGCCGAAATCAGCAGATTGCTGTCAGAGAGACAGGCAGATTTATATGCAGAGCTCAAATCCCTCGAGCAGCAAGAGTATAAAATACTGGTCGACATGAAACATAATTACAAGGTCCGGGTCGCAAGGGAACAGTGGTGTACCGGCCTGCTGGAATTTTTGAACACCATCACTTTGGGTGATTACTGCGAGGAATCGTATGAGATCAGGGACTGGACCGAGCTGGATGAAGTTGATTATGTCTCGGTACTGAGAGACGCTGACATAGACGTTTCCTACGACGGTTATATCGCGGGGAAAACCTCAAGTCTCAGAACAGTATATGGGGATTGGGATCGCCCGAAAATATTCAGAAGCAATTACACAGGATACGTGCTGCACGATGCCAAGATTGATGGATATCACAAGTACCTGATCCTTGAGAGTGGAAGCAAGCCCAGGGTATCCGATTGGATAGCGGTTGACTGGGATACATATGAAAAGCACCTGGATCACCTTGGAATGGTGGTTTATGCCAAACCCGAAGGCAAGACTCGAAACAACGTGGATCCGTTCTCCTATCCACCGTGTTTTGTCTACATGAAAGAACCGGACGTTCAGAATGGCCAGCCTGTCGGAGCCAATGAACACGGGCAGTGGGTTACCCGGGCCGGGGCCAGTTACTGGGAATATAACGGAAAAACCGGGCCTGGCAAGGAATTCCAGGGGGCGGAAAACACATGTTCTTACGATGACTACAAGGGTTACCGTGAAAATCGTGGCGTTCGCCACTACTATGGCGTGCACCATTACTGGGGTACTTATGGATCGAGGACCTACGGGTACGGGCGGGTTGTCGGCGGCGAGTTTGTCAGGAGAAACGGTGGAGTGGTGCAAGGCGCGAAAAGCGGCACAAGGACCAGGGGCCCAATGACTACCAGCGTAAGAGGGCTGGGAACCGCGTTCAGAAATCGCGGACCAGGATTCGGTAAATAGCAATACTATATTTCAAAACGGAATCGTTATGAAAACAGAGCTCGGAATGTACCCAACCTATTTCTCATACGCCCTGCTGTACCTTGCAGTTGCGACGTTGCTGAATTTTTACATGCGCATGCGGGAGCGTACGCTGAGCACCGCCGATTCAGCAGCCGGGCATGGCGGTATCGCCTTTGATATCAGGCATGGCGCCGCCCATCTTGGCCTGGCCATAGCCATGATAGGTGTTATGTATTCCGAATCACGAGGAAAGCTGATAGATGATCTGATGCTGTCCGCAGGCTACAGCCTTTTGGCCGCACTGTTTATGATTGTTTCACTGGAGATAACCGATAAGGTGATCTTGCCGGGAATAAGAAATGTAAAGGAACTAGTAAATAACAATCTCGCCGTCGCATTTGTTGAAGCGGGCGCCCTGGTTATGACCGGCAACATCGCGTACGCCAGTATAAGAGGAGAGGAAGGCGGAATTGTTTCATCGATTTCCTATTTTCTGGCCGGGCAGCTGTCTATAGTGGCCCTTGTATATATTTATGAAAAGCTGTTCGTGCGAAAGCATGATATCAGGGCTAGTATCCAGTCCGGAAAGCTTTCCGCGGGTATCTACCTGTCGAGTAAAATAGTCGCTTACGGTCTGATAATACAGAGCGTTATCGTTTCCAGTGATGCTGCTGCGCCGCTGGCAGACAAGATGCTTGATTTTTCGACCGCGGCAGTTGCAGCCATGATAATGCTTTACTTGCTGGAGATTCTGATTGACAAGATTATCCTGTTAAAGACAACCGTAACCGGCATGCTGGACAACGACCGGGTAGGAGATGCAGTACAGTTGGCACTGACAAAGATCGGCATGGCAATGTTGCTGGGGCTGATAATTCTCTAGATCAGAAAATATAGCGCGGTATCTTAAAGTGACGCACGAAGCTCGATTACTTCCGGTACTGCTGGCATTCTGCATGTTTTCAACAGGTGCATCGGGCCTGGTAAACGAATACGTGCTCGCAACAATAACGACATATATTCTCGGAAATTCAATAGAACAATTTTCAATTGTCATCGCATTGATGATGTTGATGATGGGTATATCCGGCATTGTCCAGCAAAAACTGGATGATACGAACCTTGTCAGAAAATTTATTCTTGTTGAGGCTGCAATGGCCGTTCTCGGTGGTTATGCACCGGTTGCCATCTATGGCGCATATGCGGGCCTTGAGTCACATTTTTTGCTCGTGCACTATTTTTTCATTCTGGCCATCGGCTTCCTCATCGGGTTTGAAATACCGATAGTCATGCGAATAATCGAGCAGCAAAAGGTAAACCTGAAAACAAATCTCGCAATTGTCTATGCAATGGACTACGTTGGCGCGTTCATCGGCGCCGTAATCTGGGTAAAGTTTCTGCTTAGGACGTTCCCGCTCACGGAGATCAGTTTTATTGTTGCCGGGTTCAACTTCCTGGTCGCGGCCGTAACCGTTTTTTATTTTGTCTTCAAGAAAGTACCCGGTCTTGGAAAAATGGCGCCCCTAACGATCATGCTGGTGACCGCCAGCCTCGCCTGGGGTTATGCCAATAACAGGGAAATGAGCGACTACCTGGAACAGCATTTTTACGATGACAGGATAATTTACAAAAAAACCACGCGCTATCAGCATATCGTGATAACACGAAACGAAAACCTGGATGAAACCCGGTTGTACCTGAATGGCCACACGCAATTCTCTTCCGTCGATGAAAAACGGTATCACGAAATGCTGGTTCATCCCGCCATGAAATTGTCTGCAAATGCCGAAAACGTGCTCATCCTGGGAGGCGGAGACGGGCTGGCGTTGAGGGAAGTGCTGAAATACCGAAATACCAAAACCATCAGCGTAGTGGACCTGGACCCCGAAATGATACGCCTGGCATCCAGTCACGAAAAACTGACCGAGCTGAACCGGCACGCGTTCAGGGATGCGCGGGTCAAGGCGTTGTCACCGGGAGGAATTACCGATACCGGTGTAGTCAGTATGATGATGGAAGGGGAGAATGAAGCACAACAGACTCGCGTAGCGAGCGTGACAGTCTTTAATCTCGATGCAGACCGGTTCCTGGAAATTGATACGGACATCAGCCGATGGGAGGTGGTCATTATTGACCTGCCCGATCCAGCCTCGGTAGAGTTGGCCAAGCTGTACAGCAAGCAATTTTACACCAAGCTCAAACGTAAGCTGGCGCCCGGAGCAATCGTGGCGTTGCAGGCGACATCGCCCTACCATGCCAAGGAGTCGTATCTGACGGTAGGTCGTACGCTGAATGCAGCCGGGCTCAAAACAGTTCCCTATCATGTTAATGTGCCATCATTCGGGGACTGGGGGTTTTACCTCGCGTGGGCCGGAGATCCGGATATTCCCGAGGTAAGAAAACGACTTTCAGCCATCGGTAAAATTGATGTGGCTACCGATTATATCTCACCGGAGATTATCGCCGCCTCCCTGGTTTTCGGTAATGATGAATTGAGAACAGAGTCGGACTGCGTCAATACGTTGATGTTTCCTTGCCTGTTGAGCCAGTATATTGACCAAGGCTGGAAGATTTACTGAAAAATATCACTCCGGGCCTTATGAAGACGCTGTCACACTGGCCGATAAAATATATTAAAGAGACTTGATCAGCCCTTCAGTATCGAGGAAAACCGGTAGCGAGAGTATTTCCTGCGCCTGGCAGTATTCCCTTAAAAAGCCCGACAGGTTTTCGGCTCCGCCGATCCGGATCAGATCCTGGTGCAGCGCCTCGTTGTTGACGCCTTTTTCCGACCCTGTGAGGGCCAGGGAATAGATCTCCAGTATTGGTCTGATTGTCAGGTTGAAGTTTTCCAGCCTCGGTTCAACCGGAGGTTCAGGAATCCAGTGGTCACGCACCGCCATGGTCCCGTTTTTCGAGTATTGTTCCCTCCATCTGTTTAGCCCGGACAGTCTAATTCGATAGTACCTTAAGGTCCTTTGCCACGTCGATTCCTCTTTCTTGTTACGTTTCCTTGGCGTGTAAACGTTGTTAAATGAAAAGTCAAACGCGGCCACTCTTGGCTTGTCGCCATTGATCGTTTTCAATATCAATGCAACGGTTGATTTCGAAAAACCGCCGCAGATATATTTAGGATCGACTTTTTGTAGAGGAATATCGCTCGCTACTACGTGCTTGGAAACATCGCGGTCGAATACATCTAGAATCGAGTATCCGGAAATCGTGTATACAACTGTGTAACCGAAAATTAAATAGACGACCACATATAAAGCTACCGCGTCCCTCCATTCTTTTTCATTACATACCTTTCGATGGCGAAGACAGCTCCAATCGGCCGCGAGAAATATAGCAAGAACAAGAAATAATATAACCAGGTAGATAGTGATAAGAAGAAAATAGGTGTTATGAAACTTATAATAAATATAAGATAGCCAAAACGGAGCCGTAAGGCCAACAATACTTGAGACGATTCCTTTCACCACAGAAAAGCTTTCAGCGAATTTGAATTTCATAACAGTTTATCGCCAACAGAAATTACAATTGTCATCCCCTGACCAGTCCTTGTGCATCAAAAAAGACCGTCAGTGAAAAAATATCCTGCGCCTGGCAGTATTCCCTGAAAAAGCCCGACAGGTTTCCGGTTCCGCCGATCCGGATCAGATCCTGGTGCAGTGCCTCGTTGTTGACACCTTTTTCCGGCCCCGTGAGGGCCAGGGAATAGATCTCCAGTATTGGTCTGATTGCCTGGCTGACGTTTTCCCCCCTGGGTTCGCCCAACCGGCTGGGCGCCCATAGCCTGAGAAATATACGTTCTCTTAGAGTCAGGGTGCCGTTGCTGGCAGCCAGTTTCTTCAGTCTCTTGTACTTGGCATCAATTTTCCTCCTTTTTTCAAGCATGGAATCCCACTTCTGTTTTTGCGCTTCCGTCAGCTTTTTCGGAGTATAGATATTTTTGAATTGATATTCGGACCCGGACAATTTTGTGCGTGCTGAATTGATATGACTGATAACCAGGGAAGTGGTGACCCTGGAAAAACTGTCACAGACGTGCTCAGCTTCAATTTCCTGAAGCGATGTTTCGCTCGCAAGAATGCCTTTGTTCTCAATATCAGAATTGCTATCGCCGAAAACCGAGTAGCCAAACATGGTGTAGACAAAAATGTAGCCAAGACATGCATAGCCGGTCGAGTACCAGAAGAATATGCGCCGACCCTCTGCCGGGTCACGTTCTTTGGTGAGACGGTGTAATTCCAGTTTTTTGTTCAGGCTGACCGTGATCATCAGGAGTGCCAGCGCAAGGAAGAAAAATATAACCGGGATGTAACCGAGGCCATCATCAGAGACTTCGATAATCAATACCCATATTATCGCCAGTATGCCGATGAAATGGACAAAAGCCCGGGAAAACGTATTGATATAATCCAGTCTTGTTGGCTCTTTGTCAGCCATGGCTGCCTTTCCTAAAGCGAGAAAACGGTATCTGGTTTTGGAGTGACCGATTCTAAAGTCTCTTCAGATCAACCAGGTCATAAAAAGCTGCCTCGTCTATTTTGTTGCAAGCTTGTTCAAAAAAACCGCTGACGCGTTCGACGCCACCAATTTGTACCAGGTCCTGGTAGGCTGCGGCCAGTTCCGATGCACTTAAATTCCTGGCCTGATCCAGTCTGGATCGAAGTCTGGATGAAAATACAGACTTGATGTATTCAGGCTCAAGTTTAATGAAACCCATGGACTCGATATTAAATACGCTTATCCATGTGTAGGAATCGTGAATATCGGCAACATTGGCCGGTTCGTCGTTATGGAACCCGCGGACATAGGTCCAGCTGCGGTCCGTCAATATTTGTTGAAACTTGTCCAGTAACGCATCAATTTTTTGTTCGGTGGATGTGTATTTTCGGAATTCCCACTTGTCTTCCGTAATCGCAAGCGCGCCGGAGCTGGCATAAAGTGAGCAAAAATGTGTTTTCTGATATTCAGTCCTGGATAATCCTCTACCCGGAAATTGGTACTGAACCATCGCAAGTGAGCGCGTTTCACGCTCCAGCAAGCCTGAATAAAAGGGATCAGTGCCAAGGAAAAGGTAAGGCAGGGCGGCAATGGCCCATACGAACAACGCTGTTCCCACTACGCGAGCGTGGTTGATGTTCCGGCAAGCAGAACCTTGGCCTCGTTTGCATTTCCTTAAGGTATTTTCGTACACCCGCTTGAACTCCAGTTTGTATACGTGGAATACGAGCCAGAGAAAAAGACAATAAACGACAATGGCGGTGTACACGCTGTTAATCAGGTTGATAAACATGATTGCGGAAAATTGAAAGATCAAGAACCCTATAAATAACATCGCCAAATAAAATACGGTTGCCATCAGTTCAATGACGCCGCTGTCGAAGGAATCGAAGGACGAAGCGGTCTTGCCTTTTTTTGAATTATTGCCTGTATCAAATGATATAAAGGCCATGGCAACAATGGATAGCGCGCAAACCATGATATAAGTGATCGTGAACCCGTTTCCGTAAAAACTGACAGATAGATAAATACCGAATACTGTGAGAAGCAATGGAACTGTATATATTGGCGCAAACATCATCGAGGCGATGAAAATAAGTGCAGCCAGGGCGGGAACCGTGCCGAGCACGACCAGCAGAACAGTGGAAAGTGTTATGCCCAGAAACGCGTAAAAACGGGGCGGCTTCAATTGACTAAAGTTCAGAATCATGGCGGCTTCATTTTTCTTGTCATTGTATCCGATGTTAATGAAAGTTATCGGAAAGCAGACGTCTTTTGTCGGCTACGGAAAATATGCCCGCAATACACATATATTTATCTTAGCATCGGTAGCCGGGGGTGTCACTGTGATCCGGATAGGCAGAGTCTGTAATCAGGGAGCCAAAATTGAGACTTGTTTTTGACTGGTGATGCATCGGATTAAGATCCGGACCAATTCTGCAATCAGCTCCTGCTGAAAAGTGCTCCGGGGTAACCGCGAGCATCGCCTTGGACGAAAGTCTGAATAATCAGCCATGCTGCCGGGGCGTATACCTTGCATAAGCGTTTTTCGCGATTACGGCACACGCTGTTAGTGGGCCGGAGCAGCCCCTGGTACGGCGTCATACCGAGGTGGAGGCAATATTTGCGAGCCACAAGCCGCAACAAGTGATCAAAAAAACAGCCCCTGTGAAGGGGCTGTCGTTAATGGGCTGCTGAGCAATCTATATTATAACTAGAAGGTCACCCGGTTAGGGCGCCGTGGTAAAACTCCAGACCACGCTATCGGTAACGCCACCCCGGCCATCATTGGCGGTGACCTTCCAGTAATAGGTGGTACCCGGGTTCAGGCCGGTGACCGTGTGGCTGGCGGTAGCCGGTGGCACCACCTGGTTCACCACGGTCGTATCCCCTTCCTTGCTGCAGGCGCTTAAGCCAATGACCGCAATGATCACACCGACTTGCATGACCCGTTGCCGGCGTGACGGTGACAGGCCAACCAGGCCGATGAGTAACAGGCTCGAAGTCCCGCCTAATCCTGCCATCAACATTAGGGGCTGGTCGTACCAGGCAACAGCACAGTTAATGCAGAAGATCGATACCGGGAAGGTTTTCTCTTGCGCCCCGCCAATTATTCTTAAAGCAAATATTGTGGCGTCACATCATCGTGGCCGTGCCTGGCACATAATTATATATGCGTATGACTCAGTTTACGCCTAATTCTGGTCGATTCAAGTTGCCAGATGAGAATGATAAACAGTGTTAGGCAAGAGAATGGCCAACAATTTCAAACGTGTTATCTAAGACGATAGTCTGATTTACCATCCATGATGGTGGAAGGTCTATTTGGAGTTTGTACTTGGCCGGGTATCACCAAAACTTCCTGAGTATTGAATCTTCGACAGGCATCACGAAACGTCAGTGCCGGTTGCTGGCCACTTCGATTGGCGGAGGTGGAGACAAGGGCGCCGCCATACGCTTTACACAAAGCAGCGGCGATGGGGTGGGCGGTGACGCGCACAGCGATGGAATCGTGTTTGCCGGTAAGCCAGCGCGGTGTTGAGGATCTGGCAGGCAGGATCCAGGTCACCGGTCCAGGCCAGGTGGCCAGGGCCTTGGCAGGAATGGTTTCTACAAATGGTTTGAGTTGCTCGGGATCACTGGCAATGAGAATTAATCCCTTGCTGGCAGGACGCCGCTTGATACGCAGCAGGTGTTTGACTGCCTTGACGTTGCACGGGTCGCAACCCAGACCGAATACCCCTTCCGTGGGGTAGGCAACAATGCCGCCCTTTGCAATGTGCTGGACTGCTTGTTGAATCCGGTCGGGTTTCACGAACAGGTTACAGCAGTTTTTGTACTTCTTCGTTCTTGGCGATAACGGCGGCGGCATTGGCTTCGCGCTCTGCCTTCACCTTTGCGGCCATGTCGGCGTCAGCCACGCCAAGAATCTGCGCCGCCAGGTAACCGGCATTCTTGGCACCGGCGCTGCCAATGGCAACAGTCGCAACCGGTACACCGCCGGGCATCATGGCGGTAGACAGCAGTGCATCCATACCATCCAGCGGACCGGCGTCCATGGGCACACCGATAACCGGGCGTGTGGTCAGGCCGGCAACGGCACCGGCAAGATGCGCGGCCAGGCCGGCAGCGGCAATGAAGACCATGCAGCCGCGGGCTTCAGCGTCAGTTACATAGGTGTGAGTGGCGGCCGGTGTGCGATGCGCAGAAGTAATACGTACTTCGTGTTGAATACCGAAGCTTTTCAATACCTCGATACACTTGGTCATGGTCTTGAGATCAGAGTCCGATCCCATCAGTACGGCAACAAACGGTTTGCTCATTGATATCCCCTTGAATGATTAAATTGAATTCGACAGAAGTTGATCAAGACTGATCCTGTTCGCGGGCAATGGCGCGATGGCCAATGTCCCGACGAAAATAGGCGCCATCCCAGCTTATGGTATGCAATCTTTCATAAGCTTTCTTTTGTGCTTCGCCGACAGTGTTGCCCAAAGCGGTGACACACAGGACGCGACCACCGGCAGTCACCACCAGTCCGTCCTTGTCAGCAGTGCCGGCGTGAAACACCTTGGTATCGGTGATTTCGTTATCAAGGCCGCAAATGGCATCACCCTTGTGGTAGCTGTCTGGATAACCACCGGCCGCCATGACCACGCCCAATGCAATGCGCGTATCCCATTGCGCCGTCGCGGTATCCAGCTTGCCGTCCAGTGCCAGCTCAACCAGCTCAACCAGGTCTGATTGCAGGCGCATCATAATAGGCTGGGTTTCCGGGTCACCAAAGCGAACATTGTATTCGAGTACCTTGGGTGTGCCGTTGTGGTCGATCATCAAGCCCGCATACAGGAAACCGGTGAAAGCGTTGCCTTCAGCCGCCATGCCCTTGACGGTTGGCTCAATGACTTCGCGCATGGCGCGATCATGAATATCCTGTGTCACAACCGGCGCCGGTGAATAAGCGCCCATGCCACCGGTATTGGGTCCGGTGTCGCCGTCATGCGCGGCCTTGTGATCCTGTGATGATGCCATCGGCAGAATGTGTTCACCATCGACCATGACAATAAAGCTGGCTTCTTCGCCCCGGAGAAATTCTTCCACAACAACACGATGCCCGGCATCACCAAAGGCATTACCGGCAAGCATGTCGTTTACCGCGGCAATGGCTTCGTCTTCGGTTTGCGCGAGTATCACGCCCTTGCCGGCGGCGAGTCCGTCTGCCTTGACCACAATCGGTGCACCGCATTGCTTAATGTAGGCAACGGCTTCATCAATATCGGTGAAGTTGCCATAGGCGGCAGTGGGAATATGGTGACGTGCTAGAAAATCCTTGGTGAATGCCTTGGAGCCTTCCAGCTGTGCGGCGCCCTTGCCCGGACCAAAACAACGCAGCCCGGCAGCTTTAAAGCGATCAACGATACCGGCTACCAGTGGCGCTTCCGGACCGACAATGGTCAGCTCAACATTATCCCGGGCAAAGGCGAGCAGGCCGTCAATGTCATCGGCACTGATGGCAACATTTTCCATCCCGGTTTCGCGTGCGGTTCCGGCATTACCCGGCGCAACAAATACCTTGTCGACTTTTGCTGACTGCGCCGTTTTCCATGCCAGCGCGTGTTCACGACCACCGCTTCCAATAACAAGAACTTTCATATCAACACACCGCTGGTTGTCTAGTGTCGGAAATGGCGCATGCCGGTGAATACCATGGCCATGCCATGTTCATCGGCGGCGGCGATAACTTCGTCGTCACGCATGGAGCCGCCCGGCTGAATCACCGCGGCAATGCCGGTTTTGGCTGCCTGGTCGATGCCGTCACGGAACGGGAAGAAGGCATCCGATGCCATTACCGAGCCTTCCACTTTCAGCTTGGCCTGTTCCGCCTTGATGGCGGCAATGCGCGCGGAATTGACCCGGCTCATCTGGCCGGCACCGACACCTATGGTCATGTTGTTCTTGCCATAGACAATGGCATTGGACTTGACGAACTTGGCTACCTTCCAGGTAAACAGCAGGTCGCGCATTTCCTCATCAGTGGGCTGGCGCTTGCTGACGACCTTGAGTTCATTGTAGAGCAGCTCATCGGATCCCTGTACCAGCAGGCCGCCGTTGACACGCTTGTAGTCCAGGCGACCGGCAGGTTCAGCCGGCCATTGGCCGCACTGTAGCAGGCGAACATTCTTTTTGCTTTTTACGGCTTCAATAGCTTCCCTGGAAACGGATGGCGCGATGATGACTTCGACAAACTGTTTTTCAACAATGATCGCCGCAGTGTCGCCGTCGAGTTCCTGGTTGAACGCGATAATGCCACCAAAAGCGGATTCGGGATCGGTAGTAAAGGCGCGCTCATACGCCTGCAGCAGGTTTTCGCCCAGGGCAACGCCGCAAGGGTTGGCATGTTTGACAATGACGCAGGCAGGCGCGTTGTCGAATTGCTTGACGCATTCCAGCGCGGCATCGGTATCGGCGATGTTGTTATAGGACAATTCCTTGCCCTGGATCTGGGTTGATGTCGATATGGATCCGGCCTCGGCATTGTTTTCAACAAAAAATGCCGCCGACTGATGCGGGTTCTCGCCGTAGCGCATGGTCTGGACCTGGCGGAACTGGCTGCTGAAGGTACGCGGGAATTCGGTTTTTTCTTCACCAACAAGCTTGCCGAAATAGTTGGCAATGGCGCCATCATACCTGGCGGTGTGTTCGTACACCTTGATGGCCAGGTCAAAGCGCGTGGCTTCCGTGGTGGCGCCGGCATTGGCTTTCATTTCATCAAGTACGCGCACGTAATCATCAGCATTGACGATAACCGTGACATCCTTGTTGTTCTTGGCGGCAGCACGCAACATGGTCGGGCCGCCGATATCAATGTTCTCGATGGCGGTCGGGATATCACAGTCCGGCCTGGCCACAGTCGCTTCAAACGGGTACAGGTTGACAACGACAAGATCAATGGCGGCGATGTTGTGTTCCGCCATGATGGCATCATCGGTGCCGCGACGACCCAGCAGGCCGCCATGAATCCTGGGATGCAGGGTCTTGATGCGACCATCCATCATTTCCGGGAAGCCGGTATGCTCGGAAACTTCCTTGGCCTTGATGCCTTCGTCGGCCAGCAGCTTTGCCGTGCCGCCGGTGGACAGGATCTCAACATCGAAATCGTTCTGCAGGCTGCGGGCAAAATCGACTATGCCGGTTTTGTCGGAAACGCTAATCAGTGCTCGTTTGATGGTCATCGCTATATCGTCTGCCGTTTGTATGATAAACAAAGGCCGGCCCGAGGGCCGGCCTGCCGAAGAACAGTTTTACATGTTCCTATAATGGTTGCTTGATCGTGAAGGCGCCGCGTATGTCGCCTACCTTGTAACCACGCGCCTTGTCATCCGGGTAAAGCTGGTTGATTTGCGCTTCCAGCTTTTGGTCGATTTCCCCGGCATGACAGGTCATGCAGGGCGCGCCCGCCGGTATGGCTTTCATGTACCGGAAGTAGCGTTTGCCGTCTTCAGAGACCACCTCGGAGTATTCCAGTGTCTCGGGATTGGTGCCCGCTGCCTTGCGGGTTTCAAACTCATTCAGTACCTTTTGTTCCCAGGCATCCGGTGCGTTGGCCGGGTTGCGCAGTTTCAGGCTGGTGCGGCCGATTTGCCAACCGGTTTTGTCCGACATCATTGCCGCCATTTTTGGCGCCTTGTTGCGACAAACTTCGATAGCCTTGATCGGACCATGTTCTTTCATGGTTGATTGCAGTGTTGCCTGCATCCTGGTTTTCATGGTGCCGATAGTATCTCGCGAAGCAGCAATACGCTCTTCGGTATTCACTGTTGCGCAACCGGCGAGAGTAACAACAAGGACTGGAACCACGTTTCTGAGCAACTTCATGTACGCCCCCTGATTAGATCAAGTTGTATTGAGTGAGTTTTTTCCTTAACGTGTTGCGGTTTATGCCAAGCATGTCCGCGGCACGAGACTGGTTGCTTTCCGCATGCTTCATGATTACTTCCAGCAGCGGTCGTTCAACTTCTTTTAACACAAGCTCATATACATTATTTACGTTGGTGCCGTTTAAATCCTTGAAGTATCGTTCAAGACTCCGGGTGACGCACTTTGCCAGTGCGCCTTCATCAATATCTTTCTTGCGTGTAGTCACGCTGCCCACCCCACTTCGTTAATTTGGTGTTCAAAAAAGGTTTCTACGATCTCTTTTTGTGCCGATGCATCTTCGCTTTGATTGATCAGCCTGCGGAAGTCTGCGCCTCCTCGGGTGCCCTTGCTGTACCAGGCAATATGCTTGCGGGCTACACGTGTACCCGTGTAGTCGCCGTAAAACAGGTACAGGTTGTCCAGGTGACCGAGCAAGGTATCACGAACCTCGGTCAGGCTGGGTGGCTCGAGCATTTCGCCGGTTTTCAGGTAATGCTCAACTTCGCGAAATATCCACGGTCTTCCCTGGGCGGCCCGACCAATCATGACGCCATCGACGCCGGTATAGTCGAGCACATGTTTCGCCTTTTCCGGTGTTGTTATGTCGCCATTGGCAATCACCGGTATGCCAATGCGTGATTTGACTTCTGCAATGGTGTCGTATTCCGCGTCACCCTTGTACATGCATGCGCGGGTGCGGCCATGAATCGCCAGTGCCTGGATGCCGGATTCTTCGGCAATGCGGGCAATGGTTGTGGCGTTACGGTTGTCCTTGTTCCAGCCGGTACGAATCTTCAGCGTAACCGGGATATCGACTGACTTGACGACGGATTCAAGTATGCGTGCCACCAGCACTTCATCCTGGAGCAGTGCCGAGCCGGCCATGACATTGCAGATCTTCTTGGCCGGGCAACCCATGTTGATGTCGATAATCTGGGCGCCGTTTTGTGCGTTGTATTGCGCGGCCTGGGCCAGCATGTCCGGGTCGGCGCCGGCAATTTGCACGGACTTGGGTTCGGTTTCACCTTCGTGGTTGGCGCGGCGCCGGGTTTTGGCGCTGCCATATAATAAGGAGTTGGATGTCACCATCTCGGATACAGCCATGCCGGCACCCAGCTGTTTGCACAGTTGTCGGAATGGTCGATCTGTTACCCCCGCCATGGGTGCCAGGAACAGATTGTTGTCCAGTTTGTAGGGACCAATTTGCATACGCTTTCCCGCCGCGCTTGATGCCCGGTTGGTTTGTCCAGGGTACATATGGTTTTGAAAAAAGGGCGGCAATCATACCCAAAATTGACTGGCGCGGGGAGTGTATTTTGTAAGTGCTTGTCTTAAAACGTGAAGCCAACGACGTTTTGATTAATTATTGGGCAACCAGCCGAATTTCGTAGCCCTCGGTAGCATCATCCGGGCTGGTGACATCCAGTTGTATACGGTTGGCGGTATTGCGAGACATGGATCCGGATGTTCTTTCTTCCTTGTCGAGATAGTTATCCGGTCCGAACAGTCTGCGCGACGTGGTTTCGCCACGACGGTTGGTCAGTTTGACTTCCATGTGTGGAAAAGGTTGTTCGTACTTAGCCCGGTTAATCAGCGTGGCCTTGATGCGCAAGGCGGATTTGAACTTGGGGTGTGGCGCCACTGATGTGCCGGTGAGTTCGATCAGCGCCACGTCCTGGCGTGGCGCGATGGTGCAACCGGCGAACTCGCAGGCCTGGTGGATATAACTGCCCAATTGCGGATGCCAGGCCAGGTTATCCCGGTAGTAATAAAGTGTTTGCGCACATACCAGCAGTAACAGCACCAGGCTGCCCAGTCCCCAGTAGACCGGGCGCGTACGCTGGCCGGGGCGGCGACCGGTCAGTTCTTTCAGGATATCGCGTGCTTCGTCCCGGCTGAGTTGTGTCTGGTCAGGCCGGATATGACGACGAGGGCGCGTATCGATTTTGAATTCCGGAAGCGCCGGCGTCGTGGCGTCTGCAGCCGTGGATATTGGGGTGCTGGATTCCGCCGGTGTTGGCACCGCGACCGGAGCTTTGACCGGCTTCGCTGGGGCCGCTGCCGGACTGCCTACCAGGTTTTGATCACCGCGGAACACGGTTGTGCAATGACCGCAGCGGACCAGGCCATTGCGTTCCTGCAACTGTTGTGAGGTGATGGAAAATACCGTCTGGCATTCGGGACAGCGACAATACATAGATCGTAGTGTAATAGTTTGTTCGCTGTTGTCAGCTTTTTTGTTGTACGCCGCGAACACCGGCCAGCCGGGTCCAGCCGTCGCGACTGGTTTTTTCGAGGCTGAATTCAGGATAGCTAGCCGCCACGGCATCGGCCTGTTCATCCAGCAACCCGGCCAGTACCAGCCAGCCACCGGGCTTGACGTGCCCGGCTATGATATTGGCCAGTTGTTGCAGGGGTTCGGCCAGAATATTGGCCAGCACCACATCCGCCTGTTGATCGCCCGGAAAGTCTTCCGGCAACGCCGCATGCATGTGCTCAGCTACGCCGTTCTTTTCGGCATTTTCCAGAGTCACCGGCAACGCTAATGGATCATTATCAATCCCCCAGGCATCGGCAGCACCCAGTTTCAGCGCGGCGATGGCGAGCACGCCGGAGCCGCAGCCGTAATCAATAACCGTTTTTCCTTCAAGCGGCTGTTCCGCCAGCCAGTTCAGGCACAAGGCCGTACTGGCGTGGGTGCCGGTACCAAAAGCCAGGCCTGGATCCAGCAGGATGTTGGCGGCATCAGCAACCGGTGGCGTGTGCCAGCTGGGCACTATCCACAGGCGGCCACCGAAATGCATGGGCGTGAAACGCTCCATCCAGCTGCGCGTCCAGTCCTCGTCGGCCAGGGTTTCGGCGTGCCAAACCGGGCGCTGCCCGAGTCCGAGTTCGACCTTGTTAACAATGGCCTGGGCATCGGCATTGTTGTCAAACAGGCCGGTCACCTGGGTCTGGCTCCACAGGCCGCGCGCTTCCTGCGTCTGTTGCAGCAAGGGTTCGTCGCCGGCATCACGAAAGGTGACCGCCAGCGCATCGGCGGCGCTGAGCAACTCCGAGATAAACTCGGCGTTGTCGGGAGAGGCGGAAATGTGAATCTGGAGCCAGGGCATGGCTGGATGATAAAGCAGTTTTGGGGTGATGGCGACCGTGGTAGTTTATTGCCCGCGTTGTAGATGCTGCCTGCTCAGGCGCATAGAAAGGATAACAATATTTATGATCCATCAATGGAATACGGCGCCGTATTCTGACGGAGTTATGAGCCATTAAAAAAGCCCGCAGTAGCGGGCTTTTTTAATTCTGACTGTTGTATTTAATGCGACATTCCCAGTTTCTTTTCCAGGTAGTGAATGTTGACGCCACCGGCGGCAAAACCGGCGTCTTCCATGATGCGTCGGTGCAGGTCGATATTGGTGTTGATGCCTTCGACGACCACTTCACTCAGGGCGATGCGCAGGCGCTGCATGGCTTCGTCACGGGTACGGCCATGGGCGATGAGCTTGCCAATCATGGAGTCGTAGTACGGCGGTACCGTGTAACCATTGTAGATATGGGTATCGACGCGAATGCCGGGACCGCCGGGCTGGTGAAACTGGGTGATCTTGCCCGGTGATGGCAGGAAGGTCCTGGCATCTTCGGCGTTGAGACGACATTCAATGGCATGGCCGTTGATCTTGATATCTTCCTGCTTGTAGGCAAGTCGTTCACCGGAAGCGATTCGCAATTGTTCCTGGACAATATCGACACCGGTAATCAGTTCGGTAACCGGGTGTTCCACCTGCACACGCGTGTTCATTTCGATGAAGTAGAACTCGCCGTTTTCATAGAGGAACTCGAAGGTGCCGGCGCCGCGGTAACCGATTTTGCGACAGGCTTCGGCACAACGTTCGCCGATGCTGCTGCGCAGTTGCGGGGTAATGCCGGGTGCCGGTGCTTCTTCCACCACTTTCTGGTGACGACGCTGCAGTGAGCAATCACGCTCGCCAAGATGGATGGCATTGCCATGTTCGTCAGCCAGTACCTGGATTTCCACGTGGCGCGGGTTTTCCAGGAATTTCTCCATGTACACGGTGCTGTTGTTGAATGCGGCACCGGCTTCGGTCTTGGTCAGGGAGATGGCAGCCAGCAAGTTGGCCTCACTGTGCACGACACGCATGCCCTTGCCACCACCGCCACCGGCTGCCTTGATAATAACCGGGTAACCGATTTGACGGGCCAGGCGCAGGTTTTCTTCATCGTTTTCATCGAGCCCGCCATCAGAGCCGGGTACGGTCGGTACACCGGATTTCTTCATGGCTTCAATGGCGGCAATCTTGTCGCCCATGATGCGAATGGATTCCGGTGTCGGGCCGATAAACTTGAAGCCGCTTTCTTCGACGCGTTCGGCAAAGTCAGCGTTTTCTGACAGGAAGCCGTAGCCGGGATGAATGGCAACAGCGTCGGTGACTTCGGCGGCACTGATAATGGCCGGTACGTGCAGGTAGCTTTGCGTGGCCATGGCCGGGCCGATACAAACTGATTCGTCCGCCAGCTTGACATACTTGGCTTCGCGATCAGCTTCCGAATATACGGCGACAGTCTTGATGCCAAGAGTGCGGCAGGCGCGCTGAATGCGTAATGCAATTTCGCCACGGTTGGCGATTAATACTTTTTCAATCATGATCTGGTTCCGCCTTGTCAGTCGCCACTGGTGTGCGGGCAACTGACAATTGTTCGCTGTTACTCGATGACAAACATGACTTCGCCGTATTCAACCGGTTCGCCATTCTCTTTAAGAATGGCCTTGATGGTACCGGCCTTGTCGGCTTCGATTTCATTGAGCATCTTCATGGCTTCGATAATGCAAAGTGTGTCGCCGGCATTGACGGTGGCGCCCACTTCAACGAATGGCTTGGAACCCGGTGATGATGCGCGGTAAAACGTGCCTACCATCGGCGACTTGACGCCGTGGCCGCTGGGTACGGTGCTGCCGCCTGCAGCTGGTGCTTCGGCAACCGGGGCTGGTGCGGCTGGCGCTGCAACCGGGGCTGGTGCCGGCATCATCATGTGAGTCGCGGCCGGTGTTACCGAGCTGGCACGGCTGATGCGAATTGATTCTTCGCCTTCGTTGATTTCGATTTCGGCGAGGCTGGATTCTTCCAGCATCTCGATGAGCTTTTTGACTTTACGAATATCCATCTTGTTTAACCTTTATTGATGTGGCTAAGGGCCCCTTGCAGGGCCAGCTGGTAACCGGTTGCGCCCAGGCCGCTGATAATGCCAACAGCCAGGTCGGAAAAGTAAGAGTGTTGCCGGAATTCCTCGCGGGCGAAGATGTTCGACAGGTGAATCTCAATGAACGGAATACGGGTGGCAGCGAGGCTGTCGCGGATGGCGACACTGGTATGGGTAAAAGCCGCCGGGTTGATAATGACAAAATCGACGCCGTCCTGGCCGGCCTGCTGAATCCGGTCAACAATGGCGTGTTCGGCGTTACTCTGAAAGCATTCAAGCGTATGGCCGGCAGTGCTGGCACCGGCTTTGAGTTGGTTTTCAATATCGGCCAGCGTGGTACGGCCGTAGTGATCCGGCTCGCGGGTGCCAAGCAGGTTCAGATTGGGGCCATTAACTACCAGTAATTTGGCCATGTGCGTGTGTCCCGTCCCTCGAAAATCATTTAAAACACCTGATTTTTAGTTATTCGCTTTTATCAGGCGGGAATTAGACAGGATCGTGCGGCGATCTGTCTCATTCATTAAATTATTGCCGAAGAAGGGGGGAATGTCCAGAAAATGTGGAAATAACCGAAATTCGGTTATTTTTTTCTGAAGATCGGCACAAATAATCAATTTCCAATGTAAAAACAGAGACTTATGCCCACTGCCTCAAAGTAGCGGCTTGATCAATTCGACCAGCTCTGATTTACGGTATGCGCCGATTTTTCGGGCGATAATCCTGCCTTCACGGTCCATGATTACGCTGTAGGGCAACGAGCCAATTCGATTTCCGTAGTCAGCCATCAGTTTGAGGGTTGTGTCATCGCCTACCAGGACCGGGTAGTTGATGAAAAATGTATCCATGAAGTCGCTGATGTCTTCTTTTTTGTCTATCGCCACGCCAATGATCTGGAAGCCCTGGCCACCGAATTGCTCCTGCACCTCGACAAAGGCGGGAATTTCCTCTCGGCATGGCGGACACCAGGTGGCCCAGAAATTGAGCAACATGACCTTGCCGTTCCATTCGTCGATGGCGCGCGACTTGCCGGTCATGTCCGGCAGGCTGAAGGCAACGCGGTTGCCGGCGCCGTTATCGACGCGCGAGGTTTGTTGTTGCAGTGCCAGCCAGCCTCCGGCTGCAAATGCCAACGCCGCGATAAACGCGGCGATGAGTAATTGTTTTTTATTCATCTAATTAACCTTGTCGAGAATGACTAACAGCTCGTTCACGGTTTTATAGCCGTAAAAATTGATATTTTTACGCGCTTCGCCCTTGCTGTCAAAAAACAGCATGGCCGGGGGCCCGAAAATACCGAAGTGTTTTTTGATTTTTTTGGAATCCGGGTCGTTGGCGTCTTCAAGGTCTACTTTCAGCCGCACAAAACGCTGCATGCCCTGGCGGATACCGGCATCCATAAACGTGGTTTTTTCCATGCGTACGCAATCGGTACACCAGCTGGCATAGAAATCCACCAGCACCGGTTTGCCATCTGTCCTGGCGCTGTCCATTAATTGCTGTATTTGTTCCAGCGAATCCACGTTGTTAAACAACGGTGTGGCATGCGCTTCAACACTGCTCATCGTGCCGGCTTGCAGTAACTGCTCCGGAATCGGTCGCAGGATATCGCGATTGCCCAGTACGCCACCAAACAGGGCCATAACGCCCCAGGTAATCATGACTATACCGATACCCTTGTAGAAATATCGCCAGCCACTGCTTCCTTGCGGAACCTGTTCAAGTGCACCAAAGTACATGGCGGTAATGATTAGTAGCAGGCCCCAAAGCAGCAGCACTGGCACTTGCGGCAGTGTGCCCAGCAAGTAGATCGCGACGCCAAGCAGCATGACACCGAAGAAGTGCTTGACGCGCTCCATCCAGCCGCCGGCCTTGGGTACCAGCGCGCCGGCACCAATGCCGACAACGATCAGGATCAGGCCCATGCCCCAGGCCATGGCAAACATGATCAGGGTGCCAAGAATCGGGTCCTTGCTGGCGATGGCAATACTCAGCGCGGAAATCAGCAGTGGCGAAACGCAGGCGCCAACGATCAGCGCCGAGATGGCGCCGAGAAAGAATATTCCAATGAAAGAGCCGTTCTTGAACCGGTCAGAGTGCATGTGTAACCGGGTCTGGATGCCTGACGGAATTTGCAGTTCGTAAAACCCGAACATGGACAGTGCCAGCAGTACAAACAGTCCGCTCATGATGCTAATGGCCCAGACATTCTGAAAATAGGCCTGCAACTGCTCACCGGTACTGCCGGCGACATAGCCGGCAATGGAGTAGGTAAAGGCTGTACCCAGTACGTAACTGGCTGCCAGCAGGCCGCCCCGGGTCTTGTTGAATTCACGGTCACTCTGGCCAATGATGACGCTGGACAGGATCGGGATCATCGGCAGTACGCAAGGCGTGAAGCTGAGCAACAGGCCAACTATGAAAGCGCCGAATATCGCTGCCAGGTAGCCTTCTTTCATGCCGATAGGCGAGTCGCCGGAGACCGGTGCATCAGCTTGGCCAAACGGCTCTACTAACAGCTTGTTGCCATCAAGGCGCAACTGGAATTTCTTCACCGTTGGCAGGTAGCAAATGCCCTTGTCCTTGCAGCCCTGGTAATGCACGCGTAATACCGGTGAAGCGGACAACTGGTCGTTAGTGAATGATGTGGTCAGGCTGAAACTGTGCGGGTAGATCTCGGTTTTGCCAAAGCTCGGGTCATCCTTGATTTTGCCTGCCGGCAGCTCGATCGAATTCAGTTCGGTTTTGTTGCCGCCGTTATCCAGTACAAAGCGAAACTTGTCGCGATACAAATAGTAGCCTTCGGCGATATCAAAATTCAGACGCAGACCGGTTTCACCGGAAGCCAGCGCCGCGACTTTAAAGGCTTCGTCAGGCTTCAGAAATTCAACCTGGTTGCTGGGAATGCCATCACTGGAGCTGAGCGTGGCAGCAGCAGTCGGGTCGGATACATTATTCCCTGCATCAATGTTGCCGGCCGGCAGGTTCAGGACTGCCTCTTTCTTGACCGGGTTGTAACAGACGCCAATGGGTTCATTGCAGCCCTGGTAGCCGATCCGCAAGGTAACCAGGTGGGCCTCGGCCTTGCTGCGACTCAGTGGCAGCGTGATTGTGACCTTGTCGGTATAGGTTTCCACCTGGCCGAACAGCGGGTCCTGTTTGATTTCACCCTTTGGATAGACCGCCGGTTTCAGGCTGACACCGCCGTCGATCACGCCGAACTCAAACTTGTCTCGGTACAGGTAGTAGCCCTTGGCAACCACCCAGCTGGCCTCCACGGTATTGGCATCAACGACGCGAGTGGAAAGCTGAAAGGCGATATCCGGATCCAGCGGCTGATCATCGTTGGTCAGCAGGGAATTGGCCCAGGCCCCGGGCAGTGCCAGCAGGGCGAAGAGCAAGGCGGTCAAATATTTTTTGCCAAAGCAGAAATAAGTCATTGTTATATATCGCTTTTACTTTGAATTCAGGATCCAGTCCAGGTAACCCGCGAGGCCATCAGTAACTGGGACCGTCACAATCTCAGGAAGTTCGTAGGGATGCAACTCCAGCAGTCGGTCCCTCAGAACAGGAAAGTGTTCCACCGGCGATTTAATCAACAGCAGCAGTTCAGCGTCATCCTGGATACCGCCGTTCCACTTATATACTGATCGCACGCCATCAATTATATTGACGCAGGCTGCCAGGTTTTGTTCCACCAGGGTCTTGGCAAGGGTCTGCGCTGTGTCCCGGTTCGGGCAGGTAGTCAAAACGATGTGAACGCCTGTATTGGTTTGTCGGATTGTCATGCGCGGCAGCGGCAGGTCCTTTGATCAAACACGCATCATACATCAGGAAAATTTCCCGGCAACAGCGCGCGCGGGCTTCGGTTGCGTGCCCTGGGTGCCAGGTAATTCCCCAGATGTAATATGTAAACAATTGAAAAAGCTGTAGCCGAGCCTGCCGTAGCCAGTGTATACCCCGGCATTGGTCATATATGGTAAAGAGAAATAAAGACAATAAAATTACCAATGCACCAGTATCGCCAGGAGAATCCCGGAGACAGGATGCAGGCACCCGCACTTCCAAAAAACGAACCTGATCGTCTCGAGAGTTTGCATGCCTGCGCGATTCTGGATACGGCATCTGACGAGCGTTTTGATCGGCTTACCCGGCTGGCACAACAATTGTTTGATGCCCCGATCGCCCTGATTACTCTCGTTGATGCCAGGCGCCAATGGTTCAAGTCTGCGCAGGGCTTGAGTGTCAGCGAAACCGGGCGGGATATCTCGTTTTGCGGACATACTATATTAAGTGATGACATACTCGAGATTCAGGACGCCCGTCTTGATGAGCGCTTTGCCAACAACCCGCTGGTAGTTGCTGCGCCGAATATCCGGTTTTATGCCGGGGCGCCGCTGCATTCCGATGATAGAATGCGGGTCGGCACCTTGTGTATTGCCGACTATAAACCCCGACAATTGACCGAGCCGCAGCGCAAGGCTTTGCGCGATCTTGCAAATTGCGTTGAAACGGAAATTATTGAGCATCGTCGTCGGCACCAGCAGGACGCACTGGTTACCCTGACCCGAATTACAACACTTCACAATGACGACATTCGCGAGTTGCTGCGCGAGGCGTTGACCATTGGTTGTGCTTACCTCGGGTTGCCAATTGGCATTATCAGTAGTATTGAAGCCGAAGATTACGAGGTGCTGGTGCAGGTTTCGCCTCCTGGTGTGCTGGAGGATGGCGCCCGGTTCGAGCTTGGTAAGACCTATTGCAGCATTACCTTGCAGTCAGGTGACGTGTTACCTGTTACGCATATGCGCAAGAGCAGGCACGCCGGGCATCCTTGTTACCAGGAATTCGGACTGGAAAGTTACATCGGTGTGCCTTTGTACATGCACGGCAAGTCCTGCGGGACACTGAATTTCTCCTCTTCGGAGCCACGTGAGCCGCGGGACTTTACCGGTGCCGAACTGGAATTCATGCGACTGTTCGGCGACTGGGTGTCCAGTCGTCTGCAACAATGGCAGCTGGACCGGGTTGTAGATCTTCATAGGCGGCTTAGCCTGGCCATCAGCCGTGCGCAATCCGAATTCATTCGTCAGCCGGACCGCAACAAGGCTTTTGAAAGCCTGTTGACCGATATATTGAAGCTGACGAACAGTGATTACGGTTTTATTGGCGAAGTGCTGACCGGTGCAGGTGGTGATCTCTACCTCAAAACCTATGCAATCACGGATATTTCCTGGAACGATGAAACTCGCCGGTTTTATCAGGACAATGCCCCTCTCGGTCTTGAGTTCCATAATCTCAAAACCCTGTTTGGTTCGGTACTGACCAGTCGTGAGGCGGTGATTGCCAACGACCCGGCCAACGACCCGAGGCGCGGAGGATTGCCGGAAGGTCATCCACCATTGACCGCCTTTCTCGGATTGCCGATTTACCACAACACCGAAATGGTGGCCATGCTTGGTATCGCCAATCGTCCTGGTGGATATGATGACAGCATCGTGTCTTTCCTGGCCCCGATGTTGACCACCATTGGCCAGATTGTAGATGCCGCAAATACGCAAAAACAGCTGCAAGAAAGTGAGGATAGCTATCGAAACCTGTTCGAATTGTCCGAGGATGCCAACATGACCCTGGATGAGGCCGGTTTCATTGATTGCAACCAGGCCACCCTGGCCATGTTTGGCGCCAGCTCAAAAGCCGATTTTCTTGGCAAGCATCCTTCAGAGATATCTCCGGAGTTTCAGCCGGACGGACGGGATTCGTTGTCAGCGGCCGATGAAAAAATTGCAACGGCATTCAGTAAAGGGCACAACCTGTTTGAATGGTTGCATCAACGAACCAACGGCGAGGTATTTCCTGCCGAAGTGTTGCTGACGCCAATGATGCTTGGTGGGCGCAACCTGCTGCAGGCCGTGGTGCGCGATATCACCGAGCGCAAGCGTACGGAAAAAGCGCTTCATGAAAGCACCGCGCAACTGAGATCGATTATTATGGCTGTGCCCATGGTATTGTGGATGCTGGACAAAGACGGAAGATTCCTGATGTCGGAGGGCAGGGGATTGAAGGACCTCGGACTGACGCCGGGGCAGGTGGTGGGTCAAAGCGTGTTTGACGTATATGCTGATTTCCCCGAATTATTGAATACGGTGAAACGCGCACTGCGGGGTGAAACGCTGTTCCTTGACCAGGATGTTGTCGATCGCACCTACGAAACACATTACCAGCCGTGGATAGACCAGGACGGTGAATTCAGGGGAACCATTGGTGTTGCCATGGACATTACCGAACGTAAACATGCCGAGGCCGCCTTGAGAGAAAGCGAGTCACGATTAAGCTTCCTGTTATTATCCAGTCCAACCGTTATTTATACTTGCGATGCTACTCCGCCTTTTGGCGCCACATTTATCAGCGCCAACGCCCATCGACTGATGGGGTATAGTCCGGAAGAATTTACCGGTGACCCCGGTTTCTGGGCCGATCATATTCATCCTGATGATGCGCCAAGAGTGTTTGAGAATCTTCCGCAGCTGTTTGAGCATGGACACCACAACCACGAATACCGGTTTCGCATGCCCGATGGCAGCTATCGCTGGTTCTACGACGATCTGCGCCTGATCGTTGATCTTAACGGCGATCCCGTTGAGATAGTTGGCTCGTGGATTGATATTTCCGATCGAAAGCGAGTCGAGCAGATCAAGAAAGAGTTCATCTCTACGGCCAGTCACGAATTGCGCACACCACTGACGTCGATTGTTGCAGCGCTTGGGCTGATTTCCGGGGATTATCTTGGAGATTTGCCGCCGCAGGTAAGGGAGATGGTGGCGATTGCCAGGAAAAACAGCCAACGGCTTTCGACCCTGATCAACGAGTTGCTGGATATTGAAAAACTGGAAGCCGGCAAAATGGCCATGAATTTCAAAGTACAGCCATTGATGCAGATTGTCGATCAGGCGGTACACGACAATCAGCCGTATGCCGAGCAATATAATGTTCGATTCCTGGCGGATGGTCGGGTTGACGACATTAATGTCTCCGTTGATGAGCAGCGACTGCTGCAGGTATTGACCAACTTGCTGTCCAATGCGGCCAAGTTTTCCCCGCCTGGAGGAGTAGTCCGCATTCGCACCTCGAGAAGCGGCGGAAACGTTCGCATTGAGGTCATCGACAAGGGGCCGGGTATATCCGACGAGTTTCGTAACCGTGTGTTTGAAAAATTTGCCCAGGCCGATGCCACCAATACCCGAAACTCCGGTGGTACCGGCCTTGGGTTGGCAATCAGTCGGGAGTTGATTGAGCAAATGGAGGGGCGTATCGGCTTCGAGTCCGCGGCAGAGCGGGGTTCAACGTTTTACTTCGAGCTTCCAGTCAGTAATACCCCGGTATAATCCTTATACTGGCTCTGCCTCCACGCCCGGTTTTGTGCTATGGATATGGTATTGAGCCAACTGGTTCCCGGGGGGAGAGAGATCAATGAATTACTCCGCAATCGTTGTGGCAGTGGTGGTGCCGGTCGTCCTCCGCCATGTTATGAAGGCCGTACCTATTTCGGAAGACCCGGATGACTACCCGCCTTACGAAGAGCTGGATCAGCGCTGGGGCAATATCTATCTGGCTATCGGCGTGGCCGTGATACCCGCCATGGCATTGTTCGGTGTGATCAGTTGGTATGTGCTGGCGTGGCTTGCACACATGGCCTTGCCCGATCCAGATTCGGGAATAATCGTTTACCGGGCAAGTGACTTTATGCAAATGTTTCCGGCGTTGTTCCTGGGTATCATGCTGGTTGCACCTGTAGGGATATTCCTGGAAAAGATATTACTGAAGCCGCAAGCCCTGAAAGAATTTATTTATTACCAGAAGCGCCGTGCCGGTGGTGATGATCGCAAGGCGCTAGGCAGAATGGCCGTGTTTGTTGTGCCCCTGAGCCTGTTATTCTCCGTGTTCCTCGCAGATACCTATACAGTATTCCGCGAAGATCGCATTGTTGACAGTGGCTTCTTTGCACTGGGAGAAACCGAGTATCGTTATGAAAATATCACGACCATAGAGCGCCAGCTTACGGTTGAGAAGAACACCCGAACCGGGAAGATCAAGGACTCATATTTCAGCACTCGTATCCGGTTCGGTGATGATGGCGACTGGTACAATGTCGATACCCGCGGCATGCTTGATTCCGACCCGGAAAAAGGTGGGGCACTACTGGCTTTCCTGGAGAAGAAGACCGGCATAAGCCATGTCCGGTTTCCGGATATTGTTTTAAGCACGTCTGATTGATGACCGAAGCAGCGTTGAATTTCCCGTATTTGTCCGCATATAGATACTGGTTCATTTAACGGATACTCCCTTGCCTTATTTGTTTCTTGCATTCCTGCTGGTTCCGCTGGCGGAGATCTGGTTGTTGATCCAGGTTGGCAGCATGATCGGCGCCGGCTGGACCATTGTCGCCGTTGTGGGTACGGCTGTTGCCGGGGCTGCCATGGTTCGCGCCCAGGGCTTGTCGACCCTTCGCAGGATCCAGGATTCGATGCGCCGCGGAGAACCGCCGGCCATCGAGATGCTTGAAGGGCTGGCCTTGTTCATGGCCGGTGCGCTGATGCTGACCCCCGGATTCTTTACTGATGGCCTCGGTTTTATGCTGCTGGTACCTCCGCTTCGGCGCCAGTTGGTCGTGTTTGCGCTGCGGCGTAGTGGTGTCATGGTAAATGCTTATGCGGCCAGTCATGCATCGGACAAGCCCTTTGACCAGACCCGTCAGGCGCCCCTGGAAGGACAGTGGCGTGGCGATGACAATCATTATCATTAATCCTGCCTTCATCGATTTCGGTCTGTTCGCATATTTCCGCGGAATCGCCTGAAAAATCACCAGCTACTCCTGTCAATAATCTTCGGTTTAATGGTTGCCTTGCACTGACGCTGGAGCCTGCGGGTGATAGCGTTATAATGCCTGTCGGGAGAATTATTCGAATGCCATGATATTCGGCTGGATTCAGGCCAGGGGGACAAGGAGATGGAAAACCTTCATGTAAGATGGATTCGACCGGCTATTGCATTGTTCGGGATTTGCATCGCGTCGGGCAACCTGGTTGCGGTAGCCGCCGAAGACCAGCCAGGGAAAGCTGGCGAAATTGTCAGCATCAAGGGAAGCGGCGAACACAAAGACAATGATGCGGCGCAATGGCGGGGCGCGCGAGTCAGTCAAGATCTATTTAACGGCAACTATATCCGTACCGGCAATTACAGCCGCATGGGCATCCTGTTCCGGGATCGCACCCAGATTCGCGTCAACCAGAAAACCGTATTAATGATCAAGTCCGTCCAGGGAACGGCAACCGGTACCAATACCGTGATAAACCTGAACCGCGGGCGTGTCTGGACCCAGACCAAAACTCTTCCCCGTGGCTTGTTGATGAATACACCGTCAGCAACGGCTGCCATTCGCGGCACCGATTGGGATATCGAGGTGGATGATCGCGGTGCTGCCACGATTACGGTGCTCAGTGGCGAAGTGGATTTTTATAATGATCACGGTCGCGTCCTGGTTGGCAGGAACGAGCAGGCTCGCGCCGAAGTGGGCAAGGCGCCGGTAAAGCTGGTAATCGTGCAACCGCGCGACAGGGTGCAATGGGTGACCGCCTATTCCATCGATCCTCTTCAGCATATCTACTTTTATTCCGCAGCGATCAAGCCATTGAAACAGTCCCTGGCTGAAATTCGCGGTGATTCGGTTGATGCCCATGTAGACCGGGGAAACATTTATGCGGACATGGGCCAATGGAAGCAGGCAGAGGAAGAGTATAATAAGGCGTTAGGCATGGATCGGCTGCATGCTGCGGCCGCGGTCGGGCTGGGCTACGCGGCCCTGGCCAGAAAGAACTGGCGCCAGGCCGGCGCGCTGTTTGGTCGCGTCTCCGCAGGCGGCAATGTTGGTGAATTGGCGGAAATCGGCCGGGTGGCTGTGGATGCAGGACAGGACGATCTTGGCAGCGCTATTACCCGGTTGAGCCGGTTAATTGGCAATCGCGGTCTGCGACAACCCGCAGCGTATCTCGTCCTGTCCGATATTATGGTTTACAGCGGTGAGCTGTCCCGGGCCCTGAATTATGCCGAGCAGGCGCAGCGTCGATTCCCGGATAATGCCCGCTGTTACGCGCAGCTGGCCAGGCTGTACATGTTGGCTGACAGGAGCGAGGACAGCCATAAGGCCATCAAGGCAGCACAACAAAAAGATTCACGTTCTTATGAAGCCCGTATTGCCGGTGGTGAGCTGGCTCGCGTGGAAGGTGATGCCGATGAGGCCCTGTCAGCCTACAGACTTGCAACCAGGGAAAGCCCGGAAAAGTCTGCAGCATGGTTCGGGTTAGGCGTGGTTAATACCGAGCGTGAGTATGTCTCTGATGCACGTGTACAGCTGGAAAAAGCATTGTCGCTCAGCCCGGCTGGACCGGGCTACCAGAGCGAGCTCGGTGTACTGGAAAGTTTTGCCAACAATTTTGATGATGCCGAAGCGGCTTTCGAAAGCGCATTGAAACAGAACCCTTCCGATTACCGCGCGTTGACAGGGCTCGGCATACTGCAGCTCAAGCGTGGCCGTACGGCAGAAGCGCTGGACATGTTCCTGCGCGCAGGATTAATGGAACCACGTTATGCGCGGGCGCGCATGTATACCGGTGTCGCTTATTACCAGTCGGGTTATGTTAACCAGGCGCTGGAAGAATTGCGTGTCGCTGCCGAGCTGGATGCCAATGATCCGATGCCGCATTTGTTGGCAAGCATCATTTATTCTGATTTGCTCAGACCCGGTGAGGCCATCTCCGAAGCGCGCAAGGCATCGGCGTTAATGCCAAACCTGAAATCACTGAACCAGTTGGCCAACACCCAGCGGGGTACCACCAACCTTGGCCAGGCATTTGCGTTCATGGGTATGGAAGACTGGGCGCAAATGTATGCACAGGAATCCTATTACCCGTTCTGGGCCGGCAGCCACCTGTTCCTGGCGGATCGCTATGCCGGGCTGTTTACCAAGAACTCGGAACTGTTCCAGGGCTTTATTGCTGATCCCACCGTGTTTGGTGCGAGTAACCTGTTCCAGACGCTGGTGGAAAAACCAGGTCAAAACATCAATGTTTCGTATCGGGGTACCAGCTCAAATGATGGTGATGAAGATTTTTCAGGCACCAGTCCGTTCATCGAGCTGAGTGGATTCAGTAATGGCATTATGCCGCTGGCGTATTATGGCGCTTTCGAGAATTTTGATCTTGATTTTGATTCTGGCCCGTATGAGAGGGATAGTTATACACTGGCGCTGGGATTCAAGCCCAGCCATTTCCTGGGCATGTTCCTGTTTGCAGATCGAGGGGATTTGCTTACCGGTGTTGAAGGCACTGATTTGGCCAGTGGCGTCAGTTACCAGTTCGATGAAGCTTTGATATCAGATCGGGCGGATCTTGGTGCTCACATCAAGTTTTCTCCACGATCACAGTTATGGTTTAAGGCCGGTAACTTTCAATCCGGCGACATTGTAGAGGGCATGATTGCCGGAGAATCGGTGGAAATGGATGTTACCGTTGATGTACCGGAGTTCGCGGTGCGTCAAACCATTGGCCTGGGAAATCATTACGAGATTTCCCTGGGCTATGAACAGGCCAATCGCGAAACTGATGTTTTGTACCGGCAGCTTGATACGGCCAACACTGTTTTGCTGGGAACGCCTGTCTATGGTGTATTTGACCAGGCATATTCCGAGGACTCATCAGATGCCTATGTTTCGGCGCGAATAAAGTTCACCACCAACTGGCTGGTGCAGCTGGACGCCTGGTATCAGCAGCATGAACGTACGGCACACGAGGACTTTTACCTGGAAGCGCCTGCGTTCGGATTGACTACCACGCCAGTCTCCACCGATTTTGATTACAAGTATGACCAGGTCAGCCCGCGATTCGGTATGTCTTATCGTTTTGCCGATCATGGTGTGATCCGGGTTGCTTACCAGAACTGGGTGCGGCCGGCATCGTTCAGTTCCCTGGGCTCCGTGGCAACAGCCGGTATCGCGCTGGATGATCGCCTGGTAGCCCGCGGTGGTGAGTTGACCCGCAGCCGCGGCCAGGTTGAGTGGGAGCTGACGCCGCGCTTGTTTGCCAGTGCGTTCGCGGACTACAAGGAAATCAATAACAACCGCTTCACCATCACCACGCCTTATGCCATTAATGATCTTGAGGGGCTGGACAAGCTCAAGAGTCGCGACCCGGGATCGTTGACCCGCGATGACTTGCTGGAGTTTATCAGTACGCCGGATTACGAAAGCGGTACCATAAGTTCCGGCGGTTTCTCCCTTAACTATCTGTTGGCTGAGCGCTGGGGCGTCTATGGCAAGTATGTCAACACGGTATCTGCCAATACCGGCGATACTTACACGGACAACTGGCTTCCGTATCTTCCCGCCTACGCATCAGCACTGGGTTTGAGCTGGACGCACCCGGGCGGGTTTTACCTGGTCGGGCGCATGATTCATCGTTCGGAACGGTATGCCGATGAAGCCAATACCCGGTTACTGGACGCGGGCTGGAACGGCGCGGCCGATATCTACTGGCAATCACCGGCAAAACACTGGCTGATTCGTTTCTCCGTGGATGATGCAATGGATGATACCAGGGGAACGCAATATACCGCCGAAGCCAGTATGCGATTTTGACCGGCAATAACCTGCTAATGCGCCGGGTATGGAAAATTGCGGTAATTGTCTGTGCTATCTGGCTGGGATTGTTGCTGGCATTTCAGTCTGAGTCCGGTCGCCGCCTGGAATTGGCAGAGTTTGACCTTCTGACAAGAATCACCGCGCCAAAGTCACTTGATGTGCCGATGGTCATCGTTGGCATTGACGACGCTTCCTTTGCCGAATTAAAGCTGCAGTGGCCGTGGCCGCGTAACCTGCATGCCCGCCTGATCGACGAATTGCGGCAGGCAGGCGCTGCTGTCATTGCCTTCGATGTTGTCTTTGCCGAGCCATCCTATCCTGTCGAAGACAACCTGCTTGAGTCGGCCATCAGGCGTGCCGGTAATGTTATTCTTGCCGGTGACCTGGTATTGCAGGATCGACAGCAGTTCAGCCAGCTAATCCGGGTCGATCCATTGAACCGGTTTCTTGAAGCTGGCGCCGTTGCCGGATCGGCAGTGATTAACGTGGATCTGGACCTGGTACCGAGGCAGTTGCCGACAGAGACTGACAGTTTCTGGCAACAGTCTCTGAATATGTATTTTCGCAATGTCTCTGCTGAGCCAATGCCAGTCGCGGCCAAACCAGACAGTCGCGTACGTTATTTCGGGCCTGATCACAGTTTCCGGTATGTTTCCTATTACCAGGCGCTTTCTGCCGATACCATGTTACCGGAGGAAACCTTCCGCGACAGGATTGTTTTAATTGGCCTGGATACGCGTGTGGCACCGGAGCTGACCGCTGGCAGCCCGGACGCCTACCCGACACCGTTCCTGCCGGTCAGTACCCACCTGACGCCGGGGGTAGAGGTGCATGCCACGTTTATTGCCAATGCACTGTTGCAGCGCAGTATCTCCGAGTTGCCCGGTAGCTTGCGCCACGTATTATCAATACTGGTGTTGATCGTTGCTGCATTGGCGATGCGCAACTGGTCGCCTCTTCGTAGCCTGGCCGTGACCATTGCCGTTGCCGTGACAGTGATGTTGTTGGCGGTGTGGATGTTTGGCACACATGATGCCTGGTTACCGCTGACGCTGGTTGTATTGGCGCCGTTCGCCTTGTACGTGTTTCGTGGCGGCCTCGCCTACCTCGCCGAGCAACGGCAACGAATACAGATTCGACGCGCGTTTCAGCATTATGTTGCCCCGGAAGTGGTGTCTCAAATCATTCAGCATCCCGAGTTACTCGTCCTTGGCGGCACCCGGCGAACCATTACCATTATGTTCACTGACTTGCAGGGGTTCACCACCATGTCCGAACAGCTGGACCCGGAAACCGTATCGCAGTTGTTGAACCGCCACTTTTCCGAAATGACACGAATCATTCATGCTTATGGCGGTACCGTCGACAAGTATATTGGTGATGCCATCATGGCGTTCTGGGGCGCTCCGTTGGAGGATGACAATCACGCCATAAATGCCTGCTCCGCGGCCGTCAAAATGCAGCAGGCTGCCGCGGTCATGCGCCGCGAGATCCGCCAGCAGGGTATGCCCGATGTCCATATGCGTATAGGCATACATACGGGCGAGGCTATCGTCGGTAACATGGGTTCAGGGGAACGCTTTGATTACACGGCTGTCGGTGACAGTGTTAACCTGGCGTCAAGGCTTGAAGGCATGTGCAAGCAATATGACACCGGTATCTTGATCAGTGAGGCAACGGCAGAAATCGTCGGCGAACAAATGAGAGTAGAGTTTGTCGACAAGGCGCCGATAAAGGGCAAGGCGGAAGCCGTACCAATTTACAAGATTAAAATTGCTGATACGGTCGGGGATTGAATACGGTTGCGGCAGATCATTTTCGGGCGTATACAGTCCCGCCATCCCGGTAAATTCTATCAGGACCAGACCAATGCTCGGTTATCAACATTGTTATCATGCCGGTAATTTTGCCGATGTCGTCAAGCATGTTGTGCTGGTGGCGCTGTTACAGGCAATGCAGCGCAAGGAGACGCCGATCTACGTGCAGGATACTCATGCTGGTCGGGGGCTGTACCGCCTGGACAGCAAGGAAGCGCAGCACGGGCGTGAGTTTGAAAACGGAATCAGCCGTATCGTATCCGAAACCGTGACTCCCGCTGTGGTACAGCGCTACCTGGATATTGTGCGTTCGTTTAATGCCGGTACCGGTCTGAATCAATACCCTGGCTCACCAGCGATCACCCGATCCATGTTGCGTGATGATGATCGCTTGTTGTTGACCGAGCTGCACCCGGCGGAGTACCCGGTATTGGCGGGCCTGTTTGAAAAAGACAGGCGTGTAAAAGTTCACAAGCAGGATGCGTACCAGGGACTGAAATCCTTTTTGCCGCCAATGCACCGTCGTGGTCTGGTGCTGATTGATCCGCCTTACGAGCGTAAGGATGAGTACGATCGTGTTGTTGATGGTCTGAAGCTGGCCAGTCGTCGCTGGGGCCATGGTGTCTATGCTGTCTGGTACCCGGTGATGTCCGCATCACTGCAGAAGCAGTTTCTGGATTCCCTGAAACAAACCGGCATTCGCAAAATGTTGCATGCCAGTTTCATGATCGAGCCTTTCTCCCGCACCGGTAAAAAGTTTGTCGGTTGCGGCGTTGTGCTGGTCAATGCGCCCTGGCAGTTGGATACGGAGCTTGATCACTGCCTGTCGTGGCTGGGTAAAAAACTGGCGACCGGGAGCCCTGCCCGATATGTCATCGACTGGCTGGTACCGGAATAAGCGACCGAAAAGCTCGCTTGCGCCCGGGAGCCGTGAACCGGCCCCCGGTATGACGAGAACATGACAACTAAAAATAGTTACTGAGACCTACATAAAAGATCGTGTAGTTCTGGTCGTGGGTGAAATCATCACCACCGGTGCTGGCATCGTAATCGGTGTCTTCGAACTTGTAACGATTGACCTTAAACCCGACACGATAAACCATGCTTTCCACGACCGGGCCGGTGAGATTGATGCCGTAACTGAAGCCGGTGGTATCACCGCTGATTTTGCCTTGGGTGGCGCCTTCGTCAAAAATGAAATCACCTTCCATGTCTGCATAGGCAATGTTTGCTGACAGGCTGGATCGCTCGCCAACGGGCAGGGAATAACCAATCCCGGCAAAAGGGCCTTTCATGTTGATTTCGGCGCGGATGTTGAAGCGATCGGGTTCCGAGTTGACGATAGCAGTGTAGTTGGCGGGTCGCCAGACTTCTGTAGCGCCGTCGAGATAGCCGCCAAACAAGGAAAGCGAATTGCTGAAAGCGTATCCCAGGGTAAAGCCTGAGTCGCGTCTCGACATGATCATGATCGTATCGTCCTGACCGGACGAACTGTAATCATATATATAGGCATCCTTGATGGATTCATCATAATTGATGGACGCATAAACTCCCTTGTACGCGCCGGTAAGTGAAAGATCGAATGTCGTCAGGTTCGGGTTGAACGTGGAGTTGCCGATAGCGAACTCCAGTTTCTTGTAGTTTATGGCTCCGCCGACGACCACGGTCAGGGCGTTTTCTTCGGCGGATGTTGTTATTGGCGAAAGACCGTTAAGAAAGAGTCCGACAGAGCAGACAAGAATGGCCTTTTTCATGCTGATTCTCCTTTCGGCATAATATCCTGGGCAAGAGTGACAGATATATACATTATCATTCAACGGTATTCGGGCGTAACCGTTTTCGGGGGGACGGGAAGAAAAGCACCGCTGGCGTTACAGTGTACGGAACCCTGCTATTGACGTTTTTGCGAGGACCGGCGCCTGCCCATTACATCAAAAACCAGTCCTGATAAGGCGTTGTAACGGGCAATTCGAAACATCAGGCCGCTGGTGGACAGTGGCCGGACTTCGCGCACTTCCTTCAGGTGTGGCAAAAACACCGAAGCAACAAGCAGGCGTAGCAGTGCCGAAATGAGAAACACTCCCAGCAGCGGGCTGTGCCAGTCACCCTGCCATTGCCCAAGTGACATGGAAGTGGGCAGGGTGGTGCCAAGCCAGGCCCCGATGGATGCGCCAACAAAGATGCCGATACTGGCGATAACATTATGAACGGCGAGATAGGTGGCGCGCTTTCCGGAAGGCACCAGGTCATAGAAGAAGTTTCCGGCACTTAACGAGAATCCGGCCCACATCAGCCCGCCAAGAACCTGTACCAGCATCAAGTACCAGAAATTGGTTGAGAGCAGCCAGAGTGCCGGCAGCAGTGGGATGGTAAACCCGGTTATGCGCAGTATGGCGCGGTTGCCAAACGTATCGCTTATGCGTCCCCAGGCGTTCAGCGTAATGACCTGTAACATGACTGATGTGGCGGTATTGGCCATAAACTCCAGGTAGCTGAATTTCAGGTCGCGCAGCATGTACAGCGTAAAAAACGGCGAGGCCACGGCAACAGCCGCCTGCATCAGGGCAAAGAACATTGTGAACCGGGCAAACGGAGAATGCCACATGCGTTGCCACAAGGAGCGTTCCACCGGTATCTCCATGGCAGCGGTGTGTCCGCCAGGGTCCGTCATGCGCGTCAGGTGATAAACGGAAATCGATCGGGCCAGCATGGCGACAGTGAAAATAATCAGGAACCCGATAAGGGTCTGCTTGTCGCCGTCGAAGTGATGCAGTACCAGGCCGGCGAGCACCAGGGCGGCGAAAGACGTGGCACTTGCCAGCAGGTTGCGCCGGCCAAAGAACCGGCCGCGTCGGCGTTCCGGTACCAGGTCTCCCATCAAGCTTGCCCATTGTGGTGCTGCCAGGCCCGCCGCTGCGTAGTAGATGATTACAAACGCGATCAGCAGCGTTGCCGCGTGGTCTGTAAAGTACAATGGCAGAATAACCAGCGGCAGCCAGATAAACGCCTGCAGACCCGCACCGGCAACAATTATTGTCTTGCGCTTTCCGGTGAGATGTCCCAGCCAGGCCGACAAAATCTGGGCGAATGATCCAAGCAGTGGCGGTAACGATGCCAGCAGGCCTATTTGTGCCGTGGTCGCCTTTAAAAACAGGGCAAATGCTGAAAAGTAGATTTCACCACCACCGAGCATGACTGAATGCGCAACACCATCACGCACAGAATGACGCAGGGAGCGATCGGTTTCCGGTTCCGGGGAGTAACGCATGTAGTGGACTTGCAGCTGTTGTCTGGATGCATCGAATGCTACACCAGTGTCTTTCTGCTGCTAAGCAATAAATTGTTACCCGGCACCGGGCGAGAATTCCGGGCATCAACTGACTGATTCCCTTGTCTGTAAATGCCTTGTAAGGCGCGGGCTGAAAACTGGGCGAGGTCTGCCGGTTTGTCGGTGCTCCCCGGCATCAAGACCGGTTTCATGCCCGCAAGAGCCAATTCATTATGACCGCCCATAACCAAGCAAAAATATAAGTGAAGACCGCCTGAATTCGAGACAGGCTCGCCCTGGTATCGGGTCTTTTGTTGCCGCTTGCGCACCTGCCTGAAGTTTTCGGGCATGTCCGTCATTCGTCAGGCGGTCAAAAGTGCTGAAGTCGCTGCTGCTTGCCAGGAGATAGTTTTGCGGACGAGTACGGATACTATATTACTAATTAGGAATGCAAACTGGTAGTAGTCAGCTGTCACGCTGCCGGAATAATGCGCGTCTGGGTGTCATTACCCGGCAGGCAAGATGCCAGGCGGGAGTGGATCGGCCATATTCCCGACGGGAAACCGCTGATGGTCGGCAAAAATTTGCGCCTCGGCAGCTTGAATTCCCCCAAACCGCCCCAATCTAGCGGGGGTCAGGGGAAGTACCTGGTGTCTGGATACGCGTCCGGGTGCCACTGCGGGACTGGCGCTTGACATAAGCGGCCCGCTCACTATGATTAGCACTCCCTTGGGGAGAGTGCTAAATCCAGCTTCCCGCAGAATTTCAGGCAATTTTCGGGTTTTCTCGGGACCGATCCCGGGAAACCATGATTTCTCGAATTACAGGACTTTTTAAGGAGACCAATATGAAAATTCGTCCATTACACGACCGCGTCGTAGTGCGTCGTCTGGAGAATGAAAAAATGAGCGCTGGCGGAATCGTGATTCCTGATGCGGCCAAGGAAAAGCCGATCCAGGGCGAAATCATTGCTGTCGGTAACGGCAAGGTTCTGGAAAACGGCGAAGTACGCGCGCTGGACGTCAAGGTTGGCGACACCGTGCTGTTTGGCAAGTACTCCGGTACCGAGGTGAAACTGGGTAACGAGGAAGTGCTGGTCATGCGTGAAGAGGACATCATGGGCGTGGTGGAATAAATCACCCGCCTGGTACCGAATACATTTATATAGAGTAGAGAGGATTGATCATGGCTGCTAAAGAAGTGAAATTTGGCGATAGCGCTCGTAGCCGCATGATGGCAGGCGTTAATGTCCTGGCCAACGCGGTAAAAGTCACCCTGGGCCCCAAGGGCCGTAACGTGGTCCTGGACAAGGCATTTGGCGCCCCGACCGTCACCAAGGACGGCGTTTCTGTCGCCAAGGAAATCGAGCTGGAAGACAAGTACGAAAACATGGGTGCGCAGATGGTCAAGGAAGTGGCTTCCAAGACTTCTGATGTCGCCGGCGACGGCACCACCACGGCAACAGTTCTGGCCCAGGCGATCCTGCGTGAAGGTCTGAAGTCTGTAGCTGCCGGCATGAACCCGATGGATCTGAAACGTGGTATCGACAAGGCGGTTACTTCTGCAGTTGCTGAACTGGCCAAACTGTCTCGTCCCTGTTCAGACCAGAAGGAAATTGCCCAGGTAGGCACCATTTCCGCCAACTCTGACTCTTCCATCGGTGATGTTATTGCCGAAGCCATGGAAAAGGTCGGCAAGGAAGGTGTTATTACTGTTGAAGAAGGTTCCGGTCTTGAAAACGAGCTGGACGTTGTAGAAGGCATGCAGTTTGATCGTGGTTACCTGTCTCCGTACTTCGTCAACAACCAGGACACCATGTCAGCCGACATGGAAAGTCCTTTCATCCTGATTCACGACAAGAAGATTTCCAATATCCGCGACCTGTTGCCGGTACTGGAAGGCGTCGCCAAGACCAGCCGTCCGCTGATGATTATCGCCGAGGACATCGAAGGCGAAGCGCTGGCGACACTGGTAGTTAACAACATTCGCGGCATCCTGAAGGTTTGCGCGGTCAAGGCCCCGGGCTTTGGCGACCGTCGCAAGGCCATGTTGCAGGATATCGCTATCTTGACCGGTGGCCAGGTGATTTCCGAAGAAGTGGGCATGAGCCTGGAAACTGCGACCCTGGACCAGCTGGGCGAAGCCAAGCGCATCCAGGTGACAAAGGAAAACACCACCATCATTGATGGCGCCGGCAAGGCAGATGAAATTGCCGGACGTGTGAAGCAGATTCGCGCCCAGATCGAAGAATCTTCTTCAGACTACGACCGCGAAAAGATGCAGGAACGCGTGGCCAAGCTGGCCGGTGGTGTTGCTGTTATCAAGGTTGGTGCCGCTACTGAAGTGGAAATGAAAGAAAAGAAAGCGCGTGTTGAAGACGCGTTGCATGCAACCCGTGCCGCTGTTGAAGAAGGCGTGGTACCGGGTGGTGGTACTGCCCTGGTTCGCGCACTGTCCAATGTTGGCGAGCTGAAGGGTGACAACCACGACCAGGATGTTGGTATCCAGATCGCCATGCGCGCCATGCAGGAACCGCTGCGCCAGATCGTTGCCAATGCCGGGGGTGAGCCTTCGGTTGTGTTCCAGAAGGTTGCTGAAGGCAAGGACGCGTTTGGTTACAATGCCGCTACTGGCGAATACGGCGACATGCTGGCAATGGGTATTCTGGACCCTACCAAGGTAACCCGTTCAGCGTTGCAGCACGCAGCGTCTATCGCCGGCCTGATGATTACCACCGAAGCCATGGTTGCCGAGGTTCCGCAGGAAAAGGGCGGTGCTCCGGACATGGGCGGTATGGGTGGCATGGGCGGTATGGGTGGCATGATGTAAGCCCGACCAGTCACGCACATTTGCAGTACCAGGAACCCCGTCAGCAATGGCGGGGTTTTTTGGTTTTCGCGACTGGTTTTTGTAGTCAATCTGTCTGGTGGTGTTTCATGTTGTGTGAACCACTTCATAAAGCCCGTGAAATTTGAAAAAGCTGTGATCTGGATCAATCCGTTGTATCCGAGTATGTAGTAAAGGTTAGTATGTTGAAGGTTGGTCATCTGTTTATTATTAACTGAAAAGGAATATGAGCCATGAAGAACTTCCTGTTTTCTGTGATGACGGTAATACTCATGTTGTTATCCGGCCAGGTATCAGCAGCCGGTCTTTCCAATACCGTTAGAGGTGGTGTGTTCGCAAACGACGTGGGCACCATTGGCGTTGTTGAGTATGAAAAGCTTTTCGGTGATCGTATCGCTATTGGCGCCAGGTTGGGCGCGCTGGACTATACCTACGAGGATTCCAGTTACGAAGAAACCGGTGAAGGTACTGGTGCCGAGGTATTGTTTCGACTGTATCCGTCCGGAGAAGGCTTTAAGGGCTTCTACTTTGGTGCCGGCCTGGGTTATTGGCACAGCGAATGGGAGTTCTACGAGTCCGACTTGCCGTTCAATTATTATTATGGATCCGGCGAGACCGAGTCCATCAATTTGAATGTCGGCGTTGGCTGGAAGATTCCGTTGGGTTCTCGTCGAATCTACCTGGATCCCTCGATACACCTGGGAAATTACTTTGGCATTAGTAACGAGTCCGTTTATTACGATGCCTTTGGTAATGCCTACTACGATGACGCTGAACCCGAGCTGGGCCTCTATATTATCGGCGGAATCGCGTTTGGTGTCGCCTTCTGAGTCGGCCAGGTCTGGCCAGCCACAAAGCCGGGCAGTTCAGCCCGGCTTTTTTGTGGAAAATTGCCCGGTCACGGAAACCGGTCGGTGTTCCGGGTATCAATGTGTTCCGGTTTCGTCTTGCACCGCGCTGCGGGTACAATCAGGCATTCATTACTGTACCGGTCTCGTGTTGAATAGCGCATGCCTATAAGCCCACCCCGATCGAACCCGTTTTCCGACGATATTTCCGACCTGGTGCAGCAGTGGCAGGAGCTGGTCGATAATGGTCTGGAAATCGAACCGGGTGACTGGCAGGGATCGCTGGAACGGGTGTGGTCCTGTTCCGATTTTGCCGCACGCCTGTGTTTGCGTATCCCGCAACTGCTGGTTGATCTGCACACAAGCGGTGATCTTTATCGCCCGTATGATCTCCACGAGTTCAGGCAGTCCCTCAGCGGGCTCGCGAATTTTGACGGCACCGAGCCCGAGCTGAAGCGCGAGTTACGACTCCGGCGGCAGCGCGAGATGTTGCGCATTGCCTGGCGTGACCTGGCCGGCTGGACCGATTTGCAGGAAGTCATTACCACCACATCGGCGCTGGCTGACGGGTTAATAAGCGCGGCAACGACATGGGTGCAATCAGAACTGACGGGCAAGCATGGTCAGCCTCGTGAGCAGATGACCGGTGAACCCGCGCAATTCGTGGTCCTGGCCATGGGCAAGCTTGGCGGTGACGAGCTGAACTTCTCATCGGATATCGACCTGATTTTCTGCTATAGCGATGACGGTGAAACTGAACCGACCAATGATTCGCAAAGACAACTGAGCAATCATGAATATTTTGTCCGTCTTGGACAGCGATTGATCCAGTTGCTGGACGACGCCACGGCAGACGGCTTTGTTTTCCGTGTAGACATGCGCCTGCGGCCGAATGGCAAGTCAGGTCCATTGGCAATCTCTTTTGATGCAGCCGAGAATTACTACCAGTCCCACGGTCGTGAGTGGGAGCGCTATGCAATGATCAAGGCGCGTTCATGCCTGAACAACACCGCCGGTGAAGAATTGCTGGCGATACTCAAGCCTTTTGTTTATCGGCGCTACCTGGATTACGGTGCGCTGGAGGCGATTCGCTCGCTTAAAGCTGATATCAATGCCGAGCTCAAGCGCCGTAATCTTGAAAACAGCATCAAGCTGGGTGCCGGTGGTATTCGTGAAATCGAGTTCATCGCCCAGGCGTTCCAGCTGATTCGCGGAGGGCGTGAACCGATGTTGCAGCAACGGAGACTTCTGCCGGTCTTGCAGCGTCTTGGTACCGACAACGTATTGATACCCAATGCTGTCGAAGAACTGCAGCAGGCCTACGTGTTTCTGCGCAACAGCGAACATCGTCTGCAAATGTACCAGGACAAGCAGACCCACAGCCTTCCCGATGATGAAGCCGGGCAGCATCGCCTGGCCTATGCCATGGGATTCGACAGTTATGAAGACTACCTGAAACAACTGAACCTGCACCGGCGTCGCGTCCACGGACACTTCTCCCAGGTATTCACTGCCCCCCAGGAAGAAGAATCTGCCGATGACAGTCACGGCATGGCGGCGGTATGGATGAACAAGCTTGATGAGGCCCCGGCGATGGCGATGCTGGAGCAGCAGGGGTTCCATGAGGACCCGCAATCTGTTCTTCACATGGTCAATGGTTTTCGCAATGGCCACAGTTACCAGGCGTTTTCGGCTGCCGGGCGCAAGCGTGTTGATCGGCTGATGCCGTTGCTGCTCAATGCCGCAGCATTGGCGCCACATCCGGAAGTGACTTTCTCGCGCCTGATCCGGTTGCTGGAATCCATTGGCAGGCGCTCCGCCTACCTGTCGCTGATGTTTGAAAATCCCATGGTGCTGTCGCAACTGGTGAAGCTGTGCGCCGCCAGCCCCTGGATCAGTGAATGGATTGCATCACGCCCGTTGCTGCTTGATGAGTTGATTACGCCAATGGATGCGTTTCAACCCCGGCAGCGCGGCACCATGCTGGCAGAGCTGGCCGGGCTGGTATCCGTTGCTGACAGTGATGACCTGGAACGGCAAATGGAAATCCTGCGGGAGTATGTCAATCGACGCGTATTACAGGTGGCGGCTGCGGATATTGGCCCTGGTTTGCCGGCAACGGAAGTGGGTCGGCAATTAACGTCTATTGCCGAAGTCATGATCGAATACTCGTTGGCCCTGGCGTTGCAGGCGCTTGAACAGCGCCATGGAAGCCCGGTATGCAGTTACCCGGATCACAACAGCCGACCCGGGTTTGCCGTCATCGGATATGGCAAGCTGGGTTCGGTCGAGCTGGGTTACGGCTCTGACGTAGACGTTGTGTTTCTGTATGACGACTGTGATGGCGCCAGCCAGGCCGAAACGGACGGCGAACGCTGTGTCGCCAACGAAACCTTTTTTGCCCGGGTTGGTCAGCGGTTGATCCATATCCTGACTACGCGCATGACCGGTGGCATTCTTTACGAGGTGGATATGCGCCTTCGGCCATCGGGCTCGTCCGGCCCGCTGGCTGCGGGCCTTGTCGCTTTCGAGCGCTACCAGGCGGAAAAGGCCTGGACCTGGGAGCACCAGGCGCTGGTGCGGGCGCGGCCGGTTGCAGGGGATCGTGGCGTCGCCGGGAAGTTTGCCGAAATCCGGCGCCGGATCCTGTGTCGCCAGCGGGATCCGGATGAACTGGCGTCCGAAGTGGCCGACATGCGCAACAAAATGCTGGCTTCACAAAAACCGCACGAGCCCGGGTTGTTTGATGTCAAGCACGACCGCGGTGGTATCGTTGATATCGAATTTATGGTGCAATACTGGGTATTGCGCTGGGCGCGAACGTACCCGGCGCTGATTGAGCATACAGACAATATTGCCATCCTCGAGGCATTGGCTGCAGCCGGGTTGCTGGATTCTTCGCAGACCGGGTTGCTGGGTGAGGCCTACAGCTATTATCTCTCGGTCGTGTATCGGCTCAAGCTGATGCAAACCGGTCCCTATGTGGACGTGGCATCACTGGGTGCCAATCCGGAGCGGGTGGCAGCGGTCTGGAATTCGTTATTTTCGGCAACAGCAGACTAGCTTGTTGCACAGGTTTTTTGTGTAAGGAGTAATAATCCATGTCCATGGCTGATCGTGATGGCGTGATCTGGTACGACGGTAAAATGGTGCCCTGGCGCGATGCGACGACGCACGTACTGACCCATACCCTGCATTATGGCATGGGTGTGTTTGAAGGTGAGCGCGCCTACAAGACCGACAAGGGTACGGCGATTTTCCGTTTGCAGGAACACACGGAACGGTTGTTCCGTTCTGCCCATATCATGGGCATGAAGATTCCGTACAGCAAGGACGAGATCAACCAGGCCACGCTCGCAGCCGTGCGCGAAAACAAGCTTGAAACCGCCTACATCCGGCCGATGGCATTTTATGGTTCCGAAGGTATGGGCCTGCGCGCCGACAACCTGAACGTGCACGTCATCATTGCTGCCTGGAGTTGGGGAACGTATCTTGGTGCTGATGGCCTGGAGAAAGGCATTCGTATCCGCACCTCATCGTTCACGCGCCATCACGTGAATATCACCATGTGCAAGGCCAAGGCCAACGGTCATTACATCAACTCCATGCTGGCACTGCAGGAAGCCATGCGTGACGGTTACGACGAAGCACTGTTGCTGGATGTCGATGGTTTTGTTGCCGAAGGCTCCGGTGAAAATATCTTTATCGTTCGTAACGGTGTGATCTACACGCCCGAGCTGACCTCGGCACTGGAAGGCATCACCCGTGACACCATCATCACGCTCGCCGCCGAAGCCGGTTACCAGGTTCGTGAAAAGCGCATTACCCGCGACGAAGTCTATGCCGCTGACGAAGCATTCTTCACCGGTTCTGCTGCCGAAGTTACGCCCATACGCGAATACGATAACAAGATTATTGGCAATGGTGGTCGTGGCGCCATAACCGAGGTGTTGCAGACCATGTATTTTGACCAGGTGCATGGTCGCCGCAAGGAACATGCCGAGTGGCTGGCACACATTTAACATCCCTCGTCTGACATGACCGGTATGCGGGAGGCAGAGCATGCAAGCAGAAACAAAACAAGCCAACTCTGAAGTACGATATGAAATCACCCTCGATGACCTGCCATTGCATTGTCCGATGCCCGGCATGTCCACATGGAACTCGCACCCCAGGGTGTTTCTTCCTATTGAGGAAACCGGTCATGCGCGCTGCCCTTATTGCAGCGCAGAATACGTGCTGACCGATCAAGCTACTGATTAGGAATTTCTCGCGATATTGTGAACAACTCCACACGTATCCTGGTTGTGGGTCCGGCATGGGTCGGTGACATGGTCATGGCCCAGTCCATGTTCAGGTTAATCAAGATGCGCGAACCGAAAGCAACAATAGACGTGGTGGCGCCGGCCTGGACCAAACCGTTGCTGGCGCGTATGCCGGAAGTTAATGAAGCCATTGCAATGCCTTTGGGTCATGGACAGTTGCAACTGGGCTTGCGCTGGAACCTGGGTCGGCAGTTGCGCGACCGCCATTATAATCGTGCCATTATCCTGCCGCGTTCGTTCAAGTCCGCTATTACCCCCTTCGCTGCAAAAGCTGCGCTTCGTACCGGATATATCGGTGAAATGCGCTGGGGCCTTTTGAACGATGCCCGGCGCCTCGACAAGGATGCTTTGCCACGCACGGTGGATCGATTCAATTACCTGGCGCTTGAGCCCGGCGAGGAGTTGCCGGAAATTACGCCATTACCACGGCTTGTTACCGGTGTCGATGAAGCCGAGGCGCGCCTGCAAGCGCTGGGCAGTGCCCGTCCTGATTCGCCGGTGCTGGGTTTGTGCCCGGGCGCAGAGTACGGCCCGGCCAAGCGCTGGCCGGTGGAGCACTTTGCCAGTGTTGCCCGCAGCATGCGTGACCGCGGCTGGGCGGTCTGGTTGTTTGGTTCCGGCAAGGACGTGGATGCCACGCGCGCCATTGCCGAACTAACCGGCGAAGGCTGCCTGGATCTTGGTGGCAAGACCAGTCTTGGTGAAGCCATTGATCTTATGGCTATGTGCACTGCTGTTGTCAGTAATGATTCCGGGTTAATGCATGTGGCCGCAGCAACAGATCGGCCGCTGGTGGCCATATACGGTTCATCTGATCCCGGGTTTACGCCACCATTAAATGAGAAGGCCAGTATCCTGAGGCTGGGCCTGGATTGCAGTCCATGCTTCCGGCGCGAGTGCCCTCTTGGTCATACGCGTTGCTTGACCGAGATTACGCCGGAACAGGTCATCGGTGCCTTGCAGAGGCGCCAGGTCTGATGAAACGTGTACTTGTGGTCAAAACCTCATCTCTTGGTGATGTTATTCATACTTTGCCGGCGATAACTGATGCCAGTCGGCAGTTGCCCGGGCTGCGTTTTGACTGGCTGGTGGAAGAATCGCTGGCTGAAATACCGGCCTGGCATCCGGCTATCCATGAGGTCATACCGGTGGCGTTGCGTCGTTGGCGCGGGAGCCCGCTGAAAACCTGGCGGTCCGGTGAATGGACCACATTCAGAAACAGGCTGCGCCAGTACGACTATGATTGCATTATTGATGCCCAGGGACTGATCAAAAGTGCCGTACTGACCCGCCTGGCTAAAGGTCGGCGCTGTGGGTTGGCGGCAAAGGCCGCGCGTGAACCGCTGGCCGCCTGGGCGTATGATGAAAAGCATGTCATTGCCCGGGGTCAGCACGCCATTGACCGGGTACGGCAGCTGTTCGCTGCCTGTCTTGACTATAATGTTCCGGCCACTGGGCCGGATTACGGTATAGACCGGCAGCGTGTTATGCCCGGACAAGCTGTTACTGGAACCGCGCCCTACCTGGTATTTCTGCACGGTACCGCGTGGACGACCAAGTTGTGGCCGGAAACCTACTGGCAGACATTGATTCGACTGGCAACAGCTGCCGGTTACAGGGTGTACCTGCCCTGGGGCAATGATTCTGAATATGATCGCGCCTGGGCGCTGGCCAGGACAAGTGACAAGGTAACGGTATGTGATGCGATGAACCTTGTGCAGTTGGCACAACTGATCGCCGGCAGCAATGGTGTCGCCGCTGTCGATACCGGTCTTGGACATATGACTGCTGCGCTGTCGGTACCGGCGGTAACGGTATACGGGCCAACCCGCCCGGGCCTGACCGGTACGCGCGGCAATCATCAACGACACCTGGAATCCGTGTATCACTGCGCGCCGTGCCTGAAGCGCAAGTGCAAACAGCCGGCACTGCAGGCCGCCTGGCCACCATGTTTTGCCGAGCTTGATCCTGACCGGGTCTGGCAGTTATTACTTGAAGAAATGGAGTCGCGCAACTGATGTCCAGTTATCGCCTGGCCTTTGCCGTGTCAATGTATTTTGACTATGGCGGCATGCAACGCAGTATGTTGCGTATTGCTCATGAGTGCGCCCGGCGTGGACATGACGTCCACATCTTTACAGGTAGCTGGACTGGTGACAAACCTGAATATGTCACTGTCCATGAACTGGATACGCGCGCTTTCACTAATACCGGAAAAAACGACGTACTTGCCGCGAAACTGAAACAGGCCGTTGCCGCTGAGCATTTTGATTGCGTGGCCGGCTTTACCAAGATTCCGGGACTCGATGTCTATTATGCCGGCGACCCGTGTTATGCCGCCCGCGTCAATGAAGACAAGCGTTGGTGGTACAAACTGTTGCCTCGTTACCGCGCATTCATTCGCCAGGAAGCTGCAGTATTCAATCCGTCGGGCAATACCGAGTTCATGTTGATAGCCCACCAGGAAAAGAAGAAGTTTATTGATTACTACAAGGCCAGGCCGGAGCGTTTTCACCTGTTGCCGCCAGGCATCAACCGTAACAAGTTGCTGCTGGAGCTGATCAGTCACGATGCCCGCGAAGAGTTACGTGATCATCTTGGTATCGCAGCCAATGACAACATGATCCTGCTGGTCGGTTCACGTTTCCGTACCAAGGGCGTGGATCGGGCGCTGCATGCGTTTGCATCACTGGCGACAGCGCAAAGAGAAAAAAGCAAGCTGGTGATAGTTGGTGGTGACAGGCAGGCGCCCTATGCGAAGCTGGCGAGAAAGCTGGGAATTGAACACCGTGTTGTGTTTACCGGCGCGCGCGACGATATGGCACTGTTTTATGCCAGTGCCGACTTGTTATTGCACCCGCCCTACAGCGAGAACACCGGCACCATTTTGATCGAAGCCATGTTGTTTGGTCTGCCGGTGCTTGCTACCGATAATTGTGGCTTTGCTTTTCATGTACGCAATGCCAATGCCGGCCTGATTTGTCCTTACCCGTTCCAGCAACAAAACCTGAACCGCCTGCTGGCGGAAATGTTGACATCGAAGAAGTTGCCGCAATGGCGTAACGGTGGTCGAACCTATTGCGATATCACTGACCTGTACAGCCTGATTGAGCGGGCCGCGGACGTCATTGTCGATCGCGCCAGGCGCAATGCGCAGTCACGCCGCGGAGGCGCGGTGTGATATTTGTGCGTGAGGAAGTGCGCCAGGACTTTCCGGAAACCACGGTGGCCGGGTTTATGGCCATTGACAGCGAGACCGTCAAGCACGTGGTGGCTGACCGGCGTACGTCGCATTTTTATCGAAACGGGCGACACTACTACATGAAGGCACACCACGGCATTGGCTGGGGTGAAATCCTGAAAAACCTGGTGACCTTCAAGTTGCCGGTGCTGGGTGCACGCAGTGAGTGGCAGGCCATACGTGCCCTCGAGCGCCTGGGCGTGGCGACCATGCGCATCGCCGCCTATGGCGAAACCGGGTTCAACCCGGCGGCAATTCAGTCATTCCTGGTTACCGATGCCCTGGAGCAGACCGAGGACCTGGAGCAGTGGCTCCCGGGCCTGGACCTGGCCCGGCCCGCCGATGTGCGCCTGAAGCGCGCCATTATTGCGCGCATGGCCAAGGTTGCCCGAATTCTCCATGGCAATGGCCTGAATCACCGCGATTTTTACCTGTGCCATTTCCGTATTGATCTTTCCGAAGGAAAACCGGTCGAGGACAACCTGCGCCTGTACCTGATGGACTTGCACCGGATGCAGCAGCGTCACAAAACGCCCGAGCGCTGGGCGGTCAAGGATGTGGCCGGGCTGATATACTCCGCCTTCAATGTGCGTGGACGACCGCTTTTCAGTCGCACCGATATTGCCCGCTTCATTCGCGCGTATGAATCTTCTGATTTTGGCAGTGCTTGTCGAAGTCACCGGAAATTCTGGCAGCAGGTTACCGCGCGAATTCGCGGGTTTGCCCGGCGCAAGCAGTATAGCCGCGCGGAATTGCCGTCGTGGCTGAAGTGACACCAAGCAAGAACTTTCACCTGGAGCAACACACACGTGGTTGAAAGATTCAATCCGAATCTCGAATTCTCCGACAAGTACGATGACCCACAGGATTCATCATATCGCTTGAACAAACGAGTCGGTGCAGAGGTGGTTGCGGTGGCGTGTCACGCCCGGGTATCGCCATCGGCAACGGTACTGCCGGAATATTTATCAGGCGCCAGGAGGGCGCGTATATCCCGGTTACAACATGAATGTCTTTATTCAAAACACGTACCAGCTGCAAAAAAGTACCAGTGATGACAATGACCAATATCAATATTGACTTCTCCCTGTCAATGCCGGTATCGCTGGCATTGACTGATGGCAGCATACTTGTGTTGAATGAAAGCCGTCGTGTATTGCCGGGACGGAGGCTGGTAGCCAGGGCGCAATGGCAAGATCGTGAAGTGTATGCGAAGTTGTTTGATGAAAGCGCAACGGCACGACGCGAGTTTGATCGTGAGTGTGCCGGTGCCGCGTTGTTGAAACAGCATCTAATCGCGGCACCGGAACTGCTTTATACCGGCATGATCAGCGAGCGTTACCCGGTCATGATTTATGCCTCGCTGGATCCCTGCCAGACTGCGCGCGAAGCGCTTTCTGTTGATGCGCCGGAAACGCCGGAAGCGGGGGTGCAACGACTCAAACAACTGCTGACCCTGCTGGCACAACATCACGCGGCCGGCCTGTACCAGCAGGACATGCATTTGCGCAACTTCCTGTTCAAGGCAGGGATTGTCTATACCATGGATGCCGGCGACATTGTCTCAACTGATGCGCCGCTAGCCTTTTCGTTGGCGTTGACAAACCTGGTTGAGTTCCTGTCATTGATACCGGCTGTGTATGAGCCCGGGCTGGATGAGTTGATAACCTGTTATTTCGGTCAGCGCGCACTGCCGGTGCCCGACCTGGCAGCATTACGGCACCGTGTCAGGCAGGAGCAATACCGCCGTAACCGTCGTTACCTGGACAAGTTGTTTCGAACCAGCAGCGCCCATGTGGCCAGTCGCTCATTCAACCGTTTCGAGGTGGTCGCCCGGGACCTGCCCGAAGCTCAGCAACGTGCACTTGCCGGTATCCAGGAGATGTTTTCTGGCCCGGCGTCATTCCTGAAGCGGGGTAACAGCGCGACCGTGATTCGGGCATCACTTGCCGACAGGCAGGTGGTGATCAAACGCTACAACATGAAAAGTCTGTGGCACCGGTTGCGCCGGTGCCTGCGCCCAAGCCGGGCAGCGCAGTCCTGGCGCAATGCACACCAGTTACTGAGCGTTGGCATTGATACAGCGCAGCCCCTGGCTATGGTCGAATCGCGATTCGGACCGTTGCGTGGACGAGCCTGGCTGGTGATGGATTGGCTGGATGCGCCACACGCACTGGACTATTTTGCCGACGCTGACGTCAGCGAGGAGGACAAGCAGCAATTGGCGCAACGCCTGGTGGCCCTGCTGGAACGGCTGGCGCAGCAGGAAATCGTGCACGGCGACCTGAAAGCCACCAATTTCCTGGTGGTGCGGGGTCGGCCGGTGTTGATCGACCTTGATCCAATGCAGTGGTTGCCCGGCAGCCCGGAGTTCGGGCGGCGGTTTTCACGTGACCTGACCCGGTTTCGGCAAAATTGGCAAAACCGGCCGGAGTCATCGTTGTTTAACCGGCTGCTGGAGGCAAGCCCGGTACTGCATCCGTTCCTGTAAGCCCGGCCGCAGCCGCTTCCCGGGATTTCGGTTATCATAACCCCGTTTTTTCGTCGACGAGCTTCAAAAATGATCACTCTTGGTCTATCCGGTTTGCGCAATCATGATCCCTCTGCAGCGACAGTTGCTGACGGCGAACCTGTCGTAGCCGCTGAAGAAGCACGTTTCGTTCGCGACAAGCATGCCAAGGGGTGGTTCCCGGTGGCGCCAGCCCGGTTCAGCCTGGACGTAGCCCGGGTCAAGCCGGCCGCAGGTTATGTCGGCACCGTCCTGGGCGCCGTATCCTGTGTAGCAACGCAGGAAGGCGACACTGTCAGCAAGATGGAACACGTGTACCTGGGCCCGAGCTGTACTGCCGGACAGTGTCGTGCTGCCTGCGAAGCTCGCCAATCAGGGCCCAGGTGGCAGGGTAGTGAAAACGCTGCTGTCAAAAGCGCGGAGCTGCTGGCTGCAGCAACCCGCTGGCCTGGTTCCGGGGGCGTATGGAGCCTGGTTCGCACGCGCCGGGAAATCGCAGCATCCTGGCTAACCCGAACCATCGAGGTATGGCGGATCGCGTTAACGCGCAAATCAAGCACCGTGAACACTGGCATCGGTTTTGCCCGGGTGTGCCGAACCGTGTTGCTGCTGATATCATCCGGACGGATCACCCGGTGTCTTGCATGACCCTTGCTCTTGATGTGAGCCCGGCGTGGAAAGATCGTATTGTCGAGGTCGTGCACGAAGATGGCGCGGTGCGAGTGAAATTCGTCACCCGCGATACCAAAGCACGGTATTACGAGCTGATCGAAGAGCGGCTAAAACATACCGGAAATGGTGTCATGGTCAATACCTCGTTGAACCATCGTGGTACACCAATGGTGTGCAGCCCGACTGCTGGCCTGAGCATGTTTTTCGGATCAGGCCTGCAATACCTGATTATCGAAGACGTGCCGGTTACAAAGGAATTATGAACATCCTGGTGATTCACAGTCGCGATCTCGAGAAAGGCAGTACCCGGTTTCGGGTAGTGCAGTACCAGCCATGGTTGCAGTCGCAAGGCGTGCACGTTGACTACGTTAATCGGAAGTTGCTGGGCAAAATGCTCAACCGCATCAGCGATTACGATGTCATCATTAACCAGAAGTGCCTGTTGCGCATGGGGCTGCAAAAACAGCTTCGCGCACATGCGAGGCGCCTGGTGTTTGATTACGACGACGCCATTTATACGCGACCTGGCAAGCCCTATGGACTGATTACCGGTTTTCGTGTTCGTCGGCGCATGGCTTACTGGATGCGCCATGCCGATATTGTTACTACGTCCAGTGAATACCTTGCCAATTATGCGCGAAGGTACCAGGACGACAGTCGTGCCAGGGTGCAGGTATTGCCCATGGGTGTCGACCTGTCATTGTGGAGCCCCGATACATCGCGCCGGTCAGAAAAAATCGTACTGGGCTGGGCCGGGGCGCCGGTCAACCTGAAGCACATTGAGCGACTGGAACCGGTGTTGAAGGCGGTACTGGATCGACATAGCAATGTCGAAGTAGCGGTGTTTTCCGGTGACAAGCCGAAATTGTCGATACCGCATCGCTACGTTCCCTACCGCGATGGCGGTGAGCCGGAATTCATCCGTGGTCTTGATGTTGGTCTGTTGCCACTGGTAGATGATGAGCATGCACGCGGCAAGTCACCCATCAAGGCTATTCAGTACCTGGCCTGCGGCGTACCGGTCGCAGGTAATGTCTACGGCGCCACTGCCGAAATAGTGAACAGCGATAACGGCATTGCTGTAGAATCCGAATCTCAATGGCTGGATGCGCTGGAACGACTGATAACAGATGCCGGCCTGCGAAAAAGGCTGGGTGAATCCGGTCGACAACATATTGAACAACATAACGATCGCTCGGTCTTGCAGCAGCAACTGCTAAAAGCTGTCAGCGGTCGAGAGTACGGAGAGTAACCCGGTTGGCAAATATCATCACCCGTTTGTTGAACAGCGCGATGCTGGGTCGAGGCGGAAACCTGCAATCGTTTGAAGATCCGTATCAGGCGGTGGCCCGACTGCTGCGTCACGAAAACGTGACCGGCATACTCGATGCCGGCGCCAGTCATGGCAGGGTAACGGACCGATTCATGCGCCTGTTTCCCGAAGCCCAGGCCTACGCCTTTGAGCCCAATCCCATGTACCGGGATCGCCTGGAAGCGCGAGCAGCGCAGGACAAAAACTTCCATCCGCAGTATTACGCGTTGTCGGACAAGCCCGGATCGCTGGAGTTGCATGTAGCCGAGTCACCGGGTATTACCTCGCTGTTCAGGCCATCAGCCAAGTTGCATGACATGTATCCGGACAAGGCCAGGGAAAAACAGGCGATTATTGTTGATGTCACTACTATTGATGAATGGGCCAGGAACCTTGGCAACCCGGAAATCCAGTTCATGAAGTTCGATATCCAGGGCGGCGAAGTCAATGCGCTGAAGGGTGCGGCAGATACTATCGCACGCGGCACAAAGCTCATTTATACGGAAATCCTTTTTAACTCGCTTTATGATGAAGGTGGCCTGTACACGGATATCGACCGGGTGCTGCGCGACTACGGGTTCCAGATATACAATATCTACAAGCCACGGACTGACGACCAGGGCCGCATTATGTGGGCCAACGCGATCTTTACCAGGCAGATTGATTAACGACCGGTACACTATCAGGATGTAATCATGTTGAAAAAGCTGAAACAGTATTCCCACAGGTTGATGGCGCCACTGCATCGAAAGGAAGCCATTCGCCAGATTCGACAAATGGAAAAGAAGCTGATTTCGCCCAAGACCCGTTTTGCCATTCCATTTGTGTTTCGTGGCAAGGGGTTGTTTCGCCGTATCGAGCCAAGGCAAAACCCGTTTGAAATCGAATCATTGTATGACCGGGTCGCCGAACTGAAACCGCAACGGGTGCTGGAAATCGGTACCGCCCGCGGCGGCACCTTGTACCTGTGGATGCAGGCGGCCAGCGCTGATGCAGAACTGGCCAGTGTCGATCTTCCCGATGGCGATTTTGGCGGCGCTTACCCCCTGGCACGCGTGCCGTTTTACCAGGCGTTTCCTCGTCCTAACCAGAAACTGACCCTGCTGCGCACAGATTCGCACCTGCCGGAGACACTGGACAAGGTGAAGGCATGTTTCAGTGCGCCGGTTATTGACTTTGCGTTTATTGATGGCGATCACACGTATGAAGGCGTAAAGCAGGACTTTGAAACTTACGCGCCACTGGTAAGAAAGGGCGGCCTGGTAGCGTTTCATGATATCCTGCCGCGCCCGGCTGAATCCGGCATCAAGGTGGATCAGTTCTGGAATGAAATCAAGAATAACTATGAATACGAAGAGTTTATCGGTTCACCGGAAACCGGTCGTGCCATTGGCATAGGCCTGCTTCGTATCAAGTAATCTGTCCACGGTGTTACCGGCGCAAGGTCCTGTATAAAAGCACCTGGCCGGATTTGCCGGCAAACTCCCTGACCAGTTCGCCGGCGCTTTCCGCATTGATCTTGCCTGTATCCGTCTTGCGACCAGCCTTGCCGACAATGGCGAAGTAATCTGATTGCCGAATTTTTTTCCAGCTGTTGTAGCCGGGTCCAATGGCAATGTTCCGGCTGTCTTTTGCCATATGACTGTGCCCGGCATGGTACAGCAGGGTTGTGCTGTTGCTGGCAATAACGGCACTGTGATCAATGTTGCCGGCAATCCAGTCAGCAGCTTCACGAATATGCGGTTTGGACTCACCGTGGGACAGTTGTTGCAACGCCGATACAGTAATGAACAGTACGACAATAACTGAAATGGTTTTCATGCCTTTGCCGGCAAGCCGGAAGTTGTCGGCAAGGTAATTCAGCGAATACACCGCCGGGAATAACAGCATTACCACCACTGACAACGTATAGCGACCAACCACAAGATGCGTGGTTAACATGCTGCCAAACAGGATTAACAGGTTGAGGCCGACGATCATTACGAACAGGCGTCGTACATCGGGTTGATTGAACGGCGGCAACTTCAATAATCCGTGGATCGACAGTGCGCCGTAAATAATGGTTACCCGGTTGATAACAGTCTTGACCAGGATGGCAAGGAAGCCGGACAGGATAAACAGCCAGGCATCGTCCGCGTTGTACTTTACCAGTACACCGGTGCTGACCATGTCCGCCTTTTGGCGCAACGCGGAAAGAAAATAAGTGCTGCTTTGCATGAAAAATTTGAGGCCGCTGGTGTTTTCCGGGACAACGCGGGTATACCAGAAATACATGGCAACCAGGCCGCCGGCTGCAAACACCAGGCCCAGTGTCAGTAACAGCTTCCAGTGACGGGATAACGGTCCGGTGGCTGCCAGCAGCAGTATCGGCAGGGCTGCGACATAGACCATGCCCTCAAAACGAAACAGTCCGGAAACAAACAGTCCGGCAATGGCAAAATACAGCCACCGCCGTTCGCGGCGCAGTGCATACACCAGCAGGTTGCCCATGCCCAGCGTGAAAAACGCGACAAAACCGTGGTCACGAATAATCATGCTGCTGTATTTCAGCAATGCCGGGTGCAGCAACAACACCACGGCGGCGATAGTCATGATCTGCCGGTCTGCGCCCAGGCGGTAAATGGTGACCAGGAATGCCCAGGCAAAGACAGCAAACAACAGGCCGTTGACGATGTAGGCGGAGGCGACAATGCCCGGTGCCAGCAGCGCCTGCACTAGGGCGATAAGCATTGAATAAAGCATCATCGAATACAGGCTGAAGGCATATTGCCAGTCGCCGTTGATGATGGCGTCGGCCATTTCCAGGTAGCGAATGGCGTCATTGTTCACCACCGTGTCACGCACTGATTGCCAGGCCAGCAGCACAAGGCCGATGATCAGCGTCAGTATCAGGATGCGGCGGAAGTCGCCAGGGGTAACCGGGTTTGCCTGCATGGGGTTTTAGGTCGCGGCTTCAGATTAAGGTGGCGGCAGTATATCATTGGCCGCCGATTTCGCTCAAAATCCGCTTATGCAACGCTTACTGTACAGCATCGTGTTTTACCTGGTTTCGCCCCTGTTTATTGTGCACCTGCTTGTGCGTGGCCTGGGTAACCCGGCTTATTGGCGGCGATGGCCGGAGCGTTTTGGTCTTGGGTCTGCCGTGAACACACCCGGCTCCCTGATCTGGATTCACGCCGTATCCGTGGGCGAAACCCGTGCCACCCAGCCCCTGGTCGCGGCGTTGCGACAGCACTATCCCGACCACCGTATCCTGTTGACTACGACAACACCGACCGGGTCGGACCAGGTACGGCTGCTCTATGGTGACACGGTCGATCATTGTTACATGCCCTACGACCTGCCCGGCGCGATTCGTCGTTTCCTGCGACGTTGGCAGCCATCGCTGGCCATCATCATGGAAACGGAAATCTGGCCCAACCTGTTCCAGCAATGTCGTGCGCGTAATATCGCGCTGTGCATGATGAATGTGCGTATATCGGACAAATCATTCGGGGGCTATCAGCGTTTCGCGCCCCTGGTGAGGTTGGCACTTTCCGATGCGGCACTGATCATGGCGCAAACCGCAACAGACCGGAAACGCTTGCAGGCCCTGGGCGCCAGGAGTGACAGCCTGCATGTTACCGGCAGCATCAAGTACGATCTCAGTGTCAGTGACGAGGTGCGAATCAAGAGCCGTGATATCCATGAGCAATGGGGTACACGCCGTGCCATCCTGCTGGCCGCCAGTACCCATGATGGTGAAGAACAACAACTGTTGACGGTATACCGTCGGCTGAAACAGCAATATGGCAACTTGTTGCTGGTATTGGTGCCACGACATCCCGAGCGTTTTGACGCCGTAACCCGGCTGGCGCAGTCGGAGAAATACAAGGTCATGCGCAGAACCCGGCAGCAGGGACAACCGCTGTCCGCTGACGTCGATATACTTGTCGGCGATACCATGGGTGAACTGCAGGCGTTTTACGGTGCCTGCACGCTGGCATTTGTTGGCGGCAGCCTGGCGGAAATTGGCGGACACAATATTCTCGAAGCCGCTGCCCTGGGCGTGCCCACGTTGGTCGGTCCGCATGTAAGCAACTTTCGCGATATCACCCGCGACGCGGTTGCCGAAGGCGCCACCGTGCAGGTGGACAATGCCGACCAGCTATTTGATGTTATTGATGGACTGCTGGCTGATCCGGCAGCATGCAATGCCATGGCCAATGCCGCGCGTGATCTTGTTGAAAACAACCGTGGCGCACTGGCCAGCAGCCTGCGATTGATTGAATCGGTTTATCCCGGTGCAAAAACCGGGATCAGTGAATAACCACCGGTCGTGGTTCGCTCTGGCTGACGCGTCGATCTACTGCCGAGCCATGATGGCTGATCATGTGCCAGCTGCCGTTGGCATAATGATAGATGTTGGTAGCAATTACCGGCGGGTGTTCGCGATCATCTTCAGGTATGGTCAGGTACTCATGCACCACTGACACAACAATGTCACCATACTCAAGCCGGTTGCGGATCTCGATTTCAATTTCGATTTCCGGCGCATTGTCAAAAATCTCTTCCCAGCTGATCAGGATACTGTTGAGGTCACCGAGTTCAGGTGTCATCGGGTGCACGCAGTTGATTTCACCGTGACGAAACCAGACTTCTGACATGGCTTCCATATCGCCTTCCTGAAACGCCTGGTAAAACGCGTCTTCAACATCGTCAACAGTTTTGAATATTCGGCTCATCGGATGGCGTCCCCGATTTCGTACAGGTCGTTATCGTTCAGCGAGCCTGCCAGTTGCTTGAGCTTGAGCAGTGCCTGTATCACATCATAGCGTGCATTGGCGTAATCGCGGCGTGCGGCAAACAGGTCCCGTTGTGCATCAAGCACATGCTGGTTGGTATTGATACCGGCGCGAAAACCGGCAAGCTTGGCGTCGATGACACTGTTATGCGCCTTGACCGACTGCGCCAGTGCATCGAGCTTGCGTTTGCCACTGGCCACGCTTTGAAACGCTTCGCGGGTGTCGCGCACCAGTTCTCGCTTCAGCTGTTCCTGTTGTTGCTGCTCGGCTTCGTAGCGTAACCGGGCTTCGCGTGTCTGGATCAAGGTGCTGCCACCCTGGAACAGGGGCAGCTTCAGTTCCAGGTTGTACTCGGTGGCTTCGTAATCGGTTTCGGTATCCGGCAGCGCCAGGCTGCCATCAGCCTTGCGCCGGTAACGCTCACCACTGACACTGAGTCGCGGGTAGTGACCGGCACGCTGGCGACTGATTTCCTGCCGGGCGGCATCGGTCCCGGCTTCGCCTGCCAGTAGCGCGGCATTGTGCTGCATTGCCTGCTCAATCCAGTTGTTCATGTTGTCCGGCTCGGGATTCGGGATCACAAAATCATCGCGCAACGGAATTACGTCGTCGATGGTTTCGCCACTGAGAATATGCAGGTCATCACGGGCTCGATCCAGCGCTACCTGCCGTTCAATCACGCGCGCATCCACCAGCGCCAGCCGGGCCTCGGCTTCATAGGTTTCGGTCACCGCGGCCATACCTACCTCAAGCCGCGCCCGTGCCAGTGCTGCCTGTTCCTTCAGTGCCGCCTGCTCGGCCTGGGTCAGCGCCAGTTCCTCGCGCGAGCGCAGAAAGTCAAAGTAAATACGGGTAACCCGAAGAATAAGGCCCTGCCGGGCGGCGAGCAGTTGTGCATCGGCCCGGCGCCGAATAGCGCCGGCCTGCGACAAGCCGGCAAAGGCACGGGCATCAAACAGTGTTTGGTCAACGGTAAGCGAGTACGAATCCGCCTGCGATTCGTTGGTGGCGACAGTTTCGGTTGTGCCGCCCGGGTTGGTGGTCAGGCTTTCTTCCAGGTGTTGCCGGTTGGCGCTGGCATTGACTTGCGGCAACAGCGCACTGCGCGCCAGCGGCAATGCCTGGCCATCAGCCTCGGCTCGCTGACTGGCGGCGAGGTAGGCCGGGTCACGGGTGATGGCGGTGCGGTACAGTGTGCGCAGGTCCCAGGCGGTGCCGGGAACGGGTTCGGCGGCCACTGCGGCCAGGTTGAGCACCAGGCCGGCGGCCAGCATGGCGCCGGCCAGCATTGACCTAGTAGGTTTCCATGTACGGATCAAGTTGCCGTGCCCAGGCGTCAATGCCACCACGCAGGTTGTGCAGGTGTTCAAACCCGGCGCGTTGCAGCATGACCGCAATATGTTGGCTCCTGATTCCATGGTGACATATCACCACGGTTTCGCGTTGCGGGTCCAGCTCGGTGAGGCGGTTCATGACTGAACCCATAGGCATGTGTACCGAGTCGGGTAATCGACAGATGTCACATTCCCAGGGTTCACGGACATCCAGAATCAGAGGTTTATCGTCGCGGTCCAGGCGTTGTTTCAACTCCTGGACCGTCAGCTGGTTGATCATGCGCCGCTGTCGGGCCAGGTCCTAGAACTGAAACTGCCTGGAAGGGATGGCGTTTTTCAGTGGCGGCAGCGAGGTTTCAAACAATACCAGGCTGCCCCAATGTTCGTCATTAATGCGTGTTACCAGGCGCGCTTCCATCACCGGCGCATCACCGATTACGGCAAACAGGCGACCACCCTTGGTGAGCGTTTCCTTGAAGCTTTCCGGCAAAACCGGCAATGACCCGGTCAGCACAATCACGTCATAAGGCTGGTGTGAATCCCAGCCGCGGGCGCCGTCACCCTGTTCAATAGTGACGTTGGTAATGTCGTGCGCTTTCAGGCGGGCTTCGGCGGCTGCTGCCAGGTCAGCATCCAGTTCAACGCTGTATACGTGTTTGCCCAGTTGCGCCAGCAGTGAGGTCAAATGACCGGAACCGGTACCAATTTCGAGGATCGTGTCTGTCGCCTTGATATCCAGCGCCTGCAGCATCTTGCCTTCCATTTGCGGAGTAAGCACATACTCGCCATTGCCCATGGGGATGGCAGTATCGGAATAGGCGCAATTTTTGAAGGCTTCGGGCACGTAGTCTTCGCGCGGCGATCCGGCGAACACTTTGAGCACCTTGTGATCCAGCACGTTCCAGGTGCGAATTTGCTGTGAAACCATGTTATGGCGTGCGATGGCGGTATTGGACTGGGTCATGCTGCTCTCCTGGTTCATTATTATGGCAGGGGTCGCCATTAGACTGCTCGCAGGCTGGATAGACTACGATCTTTGGCCGGCATCGGCAAGAAACCGCGGCGGGATCATCCCAAAATCTGAATTCGCGTGGATAAGGCCTGTTTATGGTGTGGCGACTGGCGTTGCAGGGTCGGTCCGAACCGGAATGACCGGGTCAGGCATGGGCTTGTTGCAGCGCGTCGGCAGGCTGCTTGGGCAGTCGAACCCAAAAATTGGAACCGACATCCTTCTTGCTTTCAAAATCGATGGAACCACCAAGCAGTGATACCAGTTGCGCCGTCAGCGCCATGCCGATACCGGTACCTTCGACGCCATCGCGGTCGTTGAGTCGCTCGAACGGGCTGAAAACCTTTTCACGATCCTCGTCGGTGATCCCGGTTCCGGTGTCCTTGACCGAGAACACCACGTGTTCGCCGTCCGAGCGCACATCAATATCGACGTGGCCGTAGGCCTTGTTGTACTTGATGGCATTGGAAATCAGGTTGATCAGTACCTGCTTGATGCGCAAGCGATCGGAAACAAGTGCCGGCTTGTCATTAAGGTGCATATGCAGTTCGATAACAGCCTTGTTGGCCAGCGGTTGCATCAGCGTCAGGCATTCGGCCAGAATTTCTTCCGAGTGAATGGTGTTTAAATTGAGCTCAAGCCGGCCTGATTCGATGCGCGCCATATCCAGCACTTCGTTGATCAGGTTGAGCAGGTGCGTGCTGGCAACGTTGATTTCCTTGACGTAATCTTCGTGCACATCACTCAGTTGGTCGGCATCAACAGCCAGCAACTGGGCAAAACCCATAATCGCATTGAGTGGCGTACGCAGTTCATGGCTCATGCGCGACAAAAAGTCAGACTTGGCGTTGCTGGCCGTTTCAACTTCTTCCTTGGCTATCTTCAGCGCATCGAGCGTGGACTTGTGGTCCAGGATTTCCTGCTCAAGGTTGCGCATGTTGGTTTCATTGGCCCGGGTAAGCGCCAGGTTCTTGCTGAAATTGTCGAGAATGGGTGTCAGCAGTTCCCGGTAGGGCATTTTTGCAAACGTGTGGTCGCTGGTACTGAGCAAAAGAAACACACCATCGTTCTTGACCGGCAGGATTAACAGTGCCGTGGCCTTGACCCGGTCACCAATGATTGCGCGAATCTGGTCGGCATCCTCAAACAGTTGCGAGCCCCTGGCAATAACCGACTCTGTCAGCTCAATATCTTCGTAGTCGATGCGGGTTTCACGGGCGCCGCAAATGGCGTGTTCGATTTCGTGGAACCTGTCGCCAGGTATGTTGTAGAAATTCAGGCGTACGTAGTAACCGCAGGGAAAACCGGTGTGATACAGCAGTCTTTGGAGTGCCTTGGTAAGCAATGGCGAGGTGCGGGTTTCGCCGCTGGTTGCCAATGCCATGTCATAGAGGAGGGCATAGTACTGGTTCGGATCCATATGCCCTACCAGGGGGCGGCCACCAGCGCTGCGTTATGAAACAGCGGGTAGTTGCCTGATGCGGAACTTCCGATCTCACCCAGCGACAGCGCGCCGTATACGGCAGCGGGCCTGGATTTTTCGATCAGCGAGTGCAGTTCGTCCTTGGCGCCGTCACCCAGGTGCATACGGCGGCCGGCGCAATAAAAGTTGAGCAGTGTTTCCGGTTTCAGTTTTTGCGCATAGTCACCTACCTTGTCGGAGGTTTCCTGAGAACCCAGCTCTACCGCGTTGAGAATGGTCAGTAGCGTATTCGGTGGAACTTCGCCAACGCAGAACAATGAGCCGTCATCCTGCAACGCTACCGGTATACGTACCAGCGGGTCGCCGTCCAGCCGGCTGATGCCAAACGGGAAGTGCACACCGTACTGGTAAAAATTCTCCGGCGTAATATCGACGCCGTACTCTTCCTTGACCAGCTCCTGGTATACCTCGAACGCAGGTCGCCAGTTGATGCTGGTGATGCGGTTGCCTTCGGCCGCGGTGGCGGTCATCTGCATATCGGGAACATGATAGTCATGTGACAGCATGGCGCCCGGATGACCGGGTAACAGGCAAGCCATCAGGCCGTTACCAATATACTGGTCGTTATCGAACAGGCAGGGCATGGGCTGAAAGGTTTCGCTGCCGGCATTGACGCCGAAGTAATGCACCTGGTTGGCAACATTGAGGTACAGCTTGTCCAGCACGGTGGCGATGTTGGGCAACATGCCATCAAAAATCAGGAACAATGACGGGTCAGCTTCGTCCGATTGCTTGATGACACTTACGAGTTCAGTCAGGCGCTTGTCCAGTTCATCAGGATTCAGTGGCAGGTCGGGCAATACCCAGTGATGTGCGCATTCATAGAAGGGCATCAGGATGACGCCGTGATCATGAAAGCCTTCGGGCGTAATCAGTTCCGGGAACATGGCGCCAACCAGGCCGTAGCCCATATCATTAAAGGTGGCCTGCAAGGTGGGGATGCTGTCCCGGTCTTTTTCTGCCACCATCGCCAGAAAACCGCCACTGGATGACTTGGCTTTGCGCGCCGAAATGGCATCCCGTATACCCTGTGCGTCCAGGGCGTCAAAATATGCCGCATCATTCATCAGAGTGAGTCCAGTTTTTGGTTATAAATTTTCATCGCGTATTTTCATTGTAGCCTTCCAAACCACCAGAGTTAAACCGGAAATTTGGAAAAAATTGTCAATTTCATGACGTTTGTGTAACTCATATCACACAAGACAAATTCGCATACAGTCCGCGCTTGCGCCCCGGCGGGCGATCGGCTACCTTGGGTCGCTGAGCTGCTAGGGGTGCCCGCAATGAGTTATCGACGGGCTGAGAGAAACCCTTAGAACCTGATCCGAATCACGGCGTAGGGAAGTAGCTGGCACTCGATATGGCCTGCATTCCCCGCCCCAATTGCCTAATCCGAGAACTGCCATGAGCGCCATCCCACCTTTATACAAACAGAATTTCCTGACCAAGACCGCCAGGCTGTCCGAAGAAGTGACCCAGCCATTTTCCGGTTCAAAGAAGATCTATATCGAGGGGTCAAGACCTGACATCCGCGTGCCCATGCGTGAAATTCAGCAGGCCGATACCCACACCAGTGGTGAGCCTGAAAACAACCCACCCATTACCGTGTACGACACATCCGGCCCCTACACCGACCCGGAGGCCCGCATCGACCTGTTGCAGGGCCTGCCCGCCCTGCGTGAAGCCTGGATCGACGCGCGCGGCGATACCGTATTATTAGATGGGCCGTCATCCGAGTTTGGTCGCAAGCGTCAAAGTGATCCGGAACTGGCGCACCTGCGCTTCGAGCACATTCGCACGCCACGCAAGGCCAAGACCGGCGGGAATGCCACCGGTAATGTGACCCAGATGCACTACGCGAAAAAAGGCATCATCACGCCGGAGATGGAATACATCGCCATTCGTGAGAACAATCGCGTCCAGGAACTGCGTAATGACCCGCGTTACGAAAAGTTGTTAAGGCAACATCCCGGCAACCCGATGGGCGCCAACATCCCGGACCTGATCACGCCCGAATTCGTCAGGGATGAAGTGGCCTCGGGCCGCGCCATTATCCCGGCCAACATCAACCACCCGGAACTGGAGCCCATGATTATCGGCCGCAACTTCCGGGTGAAGATCAACACCAACATCGGTAACAGCGCCGTCACCTCCTCCATCGAAGAAGAAGTGGAGAAAATGGTCTGGAGCGCACGCTGGGGTGGCGACACGCTGATGGATTTGTCCACCGGCAAGAACATACACGAAACCCGCGAATGGATACTGCGCAACAGTCCCATGCCCATCGGCACCGTGCCCATTTACCAGGCGCTGGAAAAAGTCGACGGCGCGCCGGAAGAACTCACCTGGGAACTGTTCCGCGATACGCTCATCGAGCAGGCCGAGCAGGGCGTGGATTACTTCACCATTCACGCCGGTGTACTGCTGCGCTACGTGCCGCTCACCGCCGAGCGTGTCACCGGCATTGTCTCCCGCGGCGGTTCGATCATGGCCAAGTGGTGCCTGGCGCACCACCAGGAGAACTTCCTCTACACCCATTTCGACGATATCTGCGAAATCATGAAAGCCTACGACGTATCATTCTCGTTAGGCGATGGCCTGCGCCCCGGCAGCCTCATGGATGCCAACGACGCCGCCCAGTTCGGCGAGCTGGAAACCCTGGGCGAACTCACCAAGGTCGCCTGGCAGCATGACGTGCAAACCATGATCGAAGGCCCCGGCCACGTGCCGCTGCACATGATCAAGGAAAACGTCGATAAGGAACTGGAAGACTGTTACGAAGCGCCGTTTTATACACTCGGCCCGCTGATCACCGACATCTCCCCGGGCTATGACCATTTATCCTCGGCCATCGGCGCCGCCAACATCGGCTGGTACGGCACCGCCATGCTGTGTTACGTCACGCCCAAGGAACACCTGGGACTACCGAATAAAGAAGACGTACGCGAAGGCATCATCGCCTACAAGGTCGCCGCCCATGCCGCCGACCTCGCCAAGGGATTCCCAGGCGTCCAGGTGCGTGACAACGCACTGTCAAAAGCCCGCTTTGAATTCCGCTGGCAAGACCAGTTCAATCTCAGCCTCGACCCGGAAAAAGCCCGCTCCTTCCACGACGAAACCCTGCCCAAGGACGCCCACAAAGTGGCGCATTTCTGTTCCATGTGCGGGCCGAAGTTTTGCTCGATGCGGATAACGCAGGAAGTCCGAGAATTTGCGAAAAAGGGATTGGAAGAAAAATCCAAGGAATTTGCTGAATCCGGGGGCGAGATATATAAAAAGGCGTAAGAAGGGATGCGACCGGAGCGCGACCCGAACCAGCACAGCTGGTTCAGGAAGTACTTAATGAGTCTCGTAGAGATTCTAAAGTGCTAGCGTAGGAAGTGCCCAATAAACCGCTGAAAGCGGTTTTAGGGTGCCGAAAAGACTGAAGAATTTAAAGAAAAAGGCAAGGAAATCTATCAAAAGGCCTGATGGATGAGCTAGACTCTATAACAAGGAGTTAAACATGGCTCGACCCATCGAAGAAATCGAAAAAGAGCTATTCGAGCTGCCTCGAGAAGATCGGGCGCGCGTCGCGCGTGACCTGATCGTCAGCCTTGACCAGGAAGAGCAACACGTCAGCCCCGAAGAATGGGATCGCGCCTGGAAAGCCGAAATTGCACAGCGACTGGAAGACCTGGAAACCGGTAAAACCAGATTCATCCCCGGCGAAGAAGTTATGCGCCGTGCCCGGGAGCAGCTTAAACAGCAATAATTACAACTCTGCTCAAGGACGAGTATGAAATATCGACTGACTTCCGCCGCAGAGCGGGAGTTGAATAGAGTTATGAACTATTATGAGAGCCAGTTACCGGGGCTGGGAGGCGAGTTCCTGACCGAGGTAGAACGCACGGTCAGCCTTGTTACCCGCAACCCCCGCGTCGGCACCGTTTATATGGGCGATGTTCGCCGCTGCCTCACCCGGCGATTTCCTTTTTCATTGTTTTGTCGCATCGCCCCGGATTGCATCGATGTGATTGCGATTGCGGGTAATCGAAGAGAGCCGGGGTATTGGAACGGCTAGAGCAGGAGTTTTTGGCTCTGATCTTCCTCACCATTTCGGACACGGTTATTGGGCAACAGCCTGCATTCTTTCATACTCCAGCGGGGCCTGGTAGCCCAGGGCGGAATGCAGGCGTTGTCGGTTGTAATACAGTTGTATGTAACTAAATAACTTCTGTTTGGCTTCCCGTAATGAGGTAAAACGTTCATCTCTCACCAGTTCTTCCTTTAGTGTATGGAAGAAGCTCTCTGCTACCGCATTGTCGTGGCAATTGCCTTTACGGCTCATGGAGCACTGCATCTTGTGGTGTTTCAGTTTCTCTCGGTAGGCCTGTGCCGTGTACTGGCTGCCCTGGTCGGAGTGCACCAACACACCTCAAACAATCGGGGACGGACCACGGTTTTCTAAATAATAGGGGATAGGCCACGGTTTTGCTTGATCCCTGTCTCCGATCACTGCCCGATTACTGAGACTCATTTGATTCCGTGACTCCATTGGTTTATGAGGGAGGTTCAGTCTGGCCGAAGTTTTCTGCTTCTCCACGGAATCCCGTCGGGACGCGGCTCCTACAACAACAATAATTGCAGTTTTATTACCGGTCGTTGATATGAAATAGTCTGGGCATGACTACAGAATAGAGGATCACCCCCATGCTGGAGAAAAATCAGGTTGCGCCGGGATTTTCCGTGCCTAACCAGGCCAACAAGACTGTCAATCTTGCAGATTACAAGGGCAACAATACCGTGGTGTTGTATTTTTATCCCAAGGATGACACTCCAGGTTGCACGATCGAGGCTAACCAGTTCACCGAGCGGGCGATCCTGTTTGCCAATGCGGATGCCGTGGTGCTGGGGGTGAGTAAGGATAACTGCATCAGTCACCAGGCATTTATTGATAAATACGGTCTCAAGGTGGAGCTTCTGGCCGACACCACGGGCGAGTTATGCGAGGCTTATGGAGTATGGCAGGAGAAGGAAAAAAACGGCGTCAAGACCATGGGTATAGTGCGATCAACCTTTATTATTGATAAACACGGCCTGTTGGTACAAGCCCATTACGGCGTAACGCCCGATGGTCACGCAGAAGACGTGCTGAAGGTCGTGCAGGCACTTCAGGCCGCAGAGGCGGATTAAATAAAAAGTTAGAAGCGATGCCAAAGCCTCCGTTAAAGTGGGGTCGGTTCACTCCGACCCGGTTTTACTCCGTAAATAGTTTGCGATAATGAAGATAATAGATTGACTTGCCACCAGAACCCTATATAGTGGCAACAGCTGCAAAGAAAGCCTCTTGTTTATACTCTACACTTCGTTGCTTTACTCGTAAGTCATCGTCCTGCGGTTTCTAAGTATCAGTCCAAAATCTTTGCTACATACGCCTCTTGTAGGCAACCTTATATTATTTATTACAGGATATTATTATGTCTAATACAGTAAACGGCACCGTTAAGTGGTTCAATGACGCCAAAGGCTTCGGATTTATCGAGCAACAAGCGGGTCCCGATGTGTTTGCACACTTTAGTGCGATCGCCAGTACCGGGTTCAAAACCCTGGCGGAGGGCCAGCAAGTTCAGTTCACCGTCACTAACGGTGCCAAGGGTCCCCAGGCCGAGAATATTGTCTCCATCTGATTATTGTTTAGCGCTATGCTATTGTAGCGACTAACACGATTCGTAATTAAACAGGGCAAGCCATTACCGGCTTGCCCTTTTGTCTTAAAAGATATTCCCGGGCAATCAATACAGAACGCCGTTATAAAAACCGCCTATCAATATAACTGATTGGCTATTACCTGATAAAGGGAGTAGGGTATCAATCAGTTCATCGCCACATCCTCTTCATTTTCATTAAACACGACTTTCTAAAGGATGGAGTTCCGTTAAATGCGGCACACTTTGTGTCGCACAGCATACGGCAGGCGATTTGGCAGGAGAATCCCATGCTTATTCGAAACAATATCCCGGCACCATCCATTCCGACTCCGATTTATACCGAGTACAACTTCTTAAAAGCGGCATCCCAGGAATGCATGCCGCGCGACCAGGGCCAAAGTCGGCGCATACATGAACCGACATTTCGCAAGCCACTTTATGACCCCATGACTGGCGATGCCATTAACGTGGCCAGTGATCAACCGCAGATTGTCGACGGTAACCTGACGCTCTATTTCACATCAGACAACACGCGAAAGGCTTACATGGATATGCCGTTTAACCACCCCAATCCCAGATTGCCGTTCCCGGCCAGCCATGATGATGATCGTGGCGGATAAACGCGGCATGCATACAGTAACAGAGATGGCGATTGAGACAGTTGACCATCTGCGTCAACCCGGATCGGCTGCACGTATTAACAGGAATACACAATGAAACAATATTTAATCAATGCATATTCAATCGAGTCAACCAGCAAGTTATCCGATAATCGACAAGTCGAACTGAAAAAGCAAAAGTGGAACCGCGCGAAATCTCAGTTAATGGCAGATAGCGAAGACATCACGCTAAGTGATGAACACTGGAAAGTATTGAGCTGTCTGCGCAAACGATATCGGTATGACGGTTTGCCACGGCATGCCCGCTACCTTGCTAAATCGCTCATTCGGGAATTCGCCACCCAGGGCGGAAACAAATACCTGCGTAAATTGTTTCCGGGCGGTCCAGTTACACAAGGCAGTCGTTTTGCAAACGTTTCAGTGCCACCTGATGCCGCGGATGTATCACATGGATCTTGCTACTGAACGAATAGTGATCTTCTTCACCATTTCGGACACGGTTTTGCTTGATCCCCTTTGCCAGCATAGAAAATTATAAGGGCTCGAATTGATTAATGTAAAATCACTTCGAGCCCTTTTCTCTTTTTACTATCTTACTGGATTGTCACGCCGTCCCCTGGTTTTAACGCCTGTTGGTCTTACATATCTTTGTTGGTCCATTTGGCATAGTAATTCATATACTTGTTCATAATGCTTGGCATGTGGCCTTGTGCCCACCGATCCGTGGCGGGGGTGGTATCAACCCATTGTGAGGCACGAAGGTAGCTCCTGGTAATAAAAGAGTCGAGCTTGGCTGGCGGAATCGCTTCCATGGATAAGCGTTGGCGCAAAACGCCGGCCCGCATATAAACATAAACATAATAAGTTTTGTTCGCAACAACGTTGGCAGACATGAAATCTGCAGCCTCACCAACAATCATAAACAAGTGTTTACCTGGGTCTACCTCGTAGTCAAACTTTTTCTGTCCGGCCAGGATCGCAATAATTGACGGCTGATTGTCTTCGATCTTAAAAATGCTGCCCTGGATTGTTGTACCGTGAGGGCGCACGAATATAATCTTTGCCTTGCCCGGCGATGGTTTGGATAATGCCGGACTGTCCGGAACCAGGCGCATGTGTTTGACTTTTGCAGGGCCTATGCAGCCAGAAACAGCCAGGGTTATAACTATAGCTAAAGTGGTCAGGTAATGTATTTTAAATAATTTCGTAGTCCATCATTATAGTTATATAATAATTATAGTCCTGAAGTAACAGGTCTTGAAATTATAGATAAGGATTGCGTTTTGTTAAATAAAATGGGTCAGCACCCTTTTCCGAAGGTGCGATGCACTAAAAGCCTCCTCCTAAATGAAGGAGGCTCATTCCAGCGTCTCGCGCCAGAAAAAGGCTTGTGGTTCAATCAGACAGAGTTTTGTCATCGCTGCGAAGACGTTCTCGGTATTTCTTTTTGGCCAGCTGTTGCATGTCTTCGATCGTATCACTTTCATCAAGAATTTCCCGGCCGAGCAGGGTTTCGATGGCGTCTTCCAGTGTAACGATGCCAGCGGTCTGGCCGAACTCATCCTCGACCAGGAACAAGTGACCGCGGTGCTTGATGAACAAGTCTAGTAACTGCTGCACGGGAAGTTTTTCCGATACCCGGTATATCGGGATTGTATATGCACTGATTTGCGCTGACCCTTCGCCGTTGCGCTCGGCCTTGAACAGATCATGCTTGATAACCTTGCCGACGATGTTGTCGGGAGTATCCTGATACACGGGTATACGGGTAAATTCGGATGTCCTTGGATCGTTCAGGGCGGCAGTCACGCTTGTGGACTGGTCAAACATGTGAACCACGGTGCGCGGCGTCAGAATCTGCTCTGTTCGAATTTCCCGCAACCGCAGGACGTTTGACAAGTAAGTGTTCTCCTGCTCATAGAGACTGCCCACCTTATGGCCTAGTGACGCGAGCGCAATGATTTCCTCCCGTGTGATTTCGTTATCCTTGTGTTTTCTGAACAGCCTGGTCAGGCGGGTGGAGAGCCAGACCAGGGGATACACAAGCTTCACCAGCCAACTTATTATATATGCCACCGGAACAGCCAGTCTTTGCCAGTACACGGCACCCAGCGTTTTGGGAATAATCTCGGAAAAATACAAAATGGCCAAGGTAAGAAGTATGGCAATCAAGGTTTCCCACTTCTCACCGTATATCACCACTGCCTGCGAGCCGACGCCAACGGCGCCCATCGTATGGGCAAAGGTATTCAGGATTAAAATTGCAGATAGCGATTTATCCAGATGATCTTTTGCGGATGTGAGCAGCTTGCCGGCCCGCTGACCGTTTGTAAGCATTTTTTCCACGTAGCCGGGCGTGATCGACAATAGCACTGCTTCAAGAATTGAGCAGAGAAACGAAACCCCGATGGCGATAGCGAGGTAAATCAATAGGAGTGTCACGATAAAAATCAGCCTGGATCAAAACGAGATTTGAATTTAGCAAGGATGAGGAAAAAAGGGTACTGATACCGCACCGCACTGGAGTCATAACAGGCCCGGAAATTGCCATGCCTTGTATGTGAAAACGGGTCAGCCTGAAGACAGCCAATTCTGTGGATGTTCATGGTCGAGACAGAATTCACCCCGGGCATGACCACGACCCGACAAGGCAAGTGCACAGCGGAAATCGTCCGTCGGCTGATTTGGTTCTCGGGAAACCGGGAACAGATCGCATTCGTGGCCTTTGCGAGGTTCAATCAAGGACGTCCTGGGCCGCGCCCGTTTCGTGATTCTACCTAATGTTAAGTAAATACAATGGTTTGATGCTTGTCTTGTTGCGTAACTGCAGCCTCTGGTGAATGACTTGGCGCGTGGAGGCAAGGCATAACCTGGGTTTGTTTTTTCAGAATAGTCCGGCAGGAAACCCAGGATCGCCTGCGGCCCGGCTCAAATTTATGACTATCTTCGAGTCAAGTGGATTCGCCATAGTAGTCAGCACCCGTTACTGGATTCTCGCGCCAGGATTTTGTGCGGCGGTTATTGCGAAAGATAGTCGCGTATACCGGAGTCCTGTAATGCATGAATCAATGCTTTGGTGATCGCACTTTCCGCCGTTGCTTCAACAGCCTTTGGTGATATCGCATAGCCTGAGTTGGACTTGCCGGAAAATATGCGTGTCTTGCCATCACCAGTCTGGACCGAGATATCGACAACCTGGCTCGTGCCGAATTTGGGAATAATCATCTCCGCTCTTATGACCTTAAGCGTAAGGACTTTTTTGTTGCTGTTTGTCGAAACGCGAAAACCCATTCGACTTAGTTCGCTGGAAAGAACAGACTGCGCGATTTCGGTCCACTTGCGAAAATCACCGTAGTATTGCCAGTCGGTATTGAAACGGGGCTTTTGATCATAAACCAGTGTTTTTGTGCCGGCCGTGTAACCGTTTACCAGCTTGACTGTGCTGCTGGCCCCGGTATCAACTGGATGAACATGACCGGGTTTGATCGGGTACTCCCGGGGAACTATATCGAACGTCCTGTGGCCCGCACACCCGGCGGACACGATGAGAATCAAGGCTGCAATAATAATCATTCTGACTTCGTGTTTCATGATTGTACCCATGACTGTTTTTGTTTGCGCGATCATATACGGCGTTTAAGAAAAATCCAATAACGAACTGTTGAATCAATCCTGGTATGCGTAAAACCATGACTATCCACGAATTGAAGGGTGCAGCACCCTTTAATGGATGCTTATCCTCATTTATGGATGCTATAGTTGTCCAAGGAGCCTGGTCCGACAACAAGCCTGTTTGGACCCGTTATACAATGAACATAAACCGGCTAAAATATTTCGCATTCCAGATCCTGCCGCCCTTGCTGCTTTTGTTGATCGTGAACTCCTATGGGCCTACGTTTTCATTTTTGATGGGCATTGCCCTGCTGGCTTCAGCCATCAGTATTTTGAGTCTCATTATCATGCTGTTCAGGCTGAAAGAAAAAAAGCCATACATGCTACGCCCGGCATTGACGATTTTGATTACCGCAGTTCTTCTTCCGATTCTGACCGGTGCCATGAATGAGGCCAGGGAGCAGGCATTGTTGCTCGCCGGGAAAATACAGGATGAATGCAAGATAAATCAAAAGTGCCCTGCCAACCTGTCGAAATGGGAACGGGACAGTGCGGATCGCCCGTATCGGCACATGGTGGGAAACAGGATTGTGTTTCCGGTCTACTATACGACCGACGAAAATCGCAAGACATTCACGCTGGTTATGATAAAAGTGTCCGGTATCGGAATCGCGCTCAAAGGCGGCGTTGAAGTGCAACTGAAAGAAGAGTATTTCGTCGATTGAACGACCTGCAGCAACATGGGCTTGGTGAAGAGCTTCCTCTTGTATTCGAACCTGTTGCTTTTTTAACGGGTTTCATGACAATGGGCGTTAAACAAAATTTCGTGGGAGATACAGACTGAAATGGCCAGGCTTTTTTCTATTTTACTGACCCTGACGATTGTTGCAGGTTACCTGCCCGGAAGTTTCGGCCAGGCCCATGCCGGCGAACTGGGTAGCGGGACCTTGGTGGTGTTGAACAAATCGGGCCATACTGCCGAACTGATCGATCTTGGGACCGGAAAGAAGAGGGCCGTGCTGCCGACAGGCAACTACCCGCACGAAGTTGCCGTGTCGCCGGACGGAAAGCTTGCCGTCATTACCTGTTATGGTGACCGCGACAATCCCGGTAGCAGTCTTACGCTAATCAACATTCCCCAAAAGACGGTAATCAAGACCATTGAGTTGACGGATTACTCGCGACCCCATGGCATTCAGTGGCTTGCGGACGGGCGCAGTGTCGTGGTGACCGCCGAGTCCCGGAAGGCGCTGTTGCGGGTCAGTATTCCGGAAGGCCGTATCCTCGCGGCGATGGATACTGGCCAGGAGATATCCCATATGGTCGCGGTTTCGCCGGACGGTAGCCATGCTTATGTCAGCAGCATTGGCTCCGGTTCCGTGACCGTGTTTGCTTTATCGTCGGGAAAGCGGGTCAAGGTGCTTGCCACTGGCAAGGGCGCGGAAGGTATCGCGGTCACGCCCGATGGCCGCGAGTTGTGGGTAAGCAATCGTGGCGAGGATTCCATCTCTGTTATTGACACCGGTACGCTGGATATCAAGCACACCATAGCCAGTCCGACCTTTCCAATACGCCTGGCGATATCCGCAAATGGCCACTACGCGCTTGCCAGCAATGCGCGTTCGGGTGATGTGGCGGTATTTAATGCCAGGACGCACACGGAACTGGCGCGTATCGACCTGGGGCTGGAAGCCTCGACCACCGAAGGCAGGTTGTTTGGTAACCGCTTTGGCAAGAGCCCGGTGCCGATTGGTGTGCTGGTTCACCCCGATGGAGGCCGGGCTTTTGTCGCCAACGCCAACGCGGACCTGGTCTCGGTTATCGATATGAAGAAACTGAAGGTGATCCGGCATATTGCTGTTGGCAAGGAGCCGGATGGGCTGGGCTATTCCCCGCGGGTTATCGATCAGAATGGCTGAGGTCGTCTTGCCCGGTTAGTGCTGCGCTGAGCCAGCTGTAACCCCCGGTGTTCAGACCCGTTTGTCTTGTTAGGAAAGAAATGGTGAACTGCCGAACATGTCCCGGACAACAGAACAGCAGGGGCGGAATTGACCGGGCTGTTGGCAAACGCCAGCTCGGCCTGACCGGAAGACCCAATCAGGCAACCCGACGTATGCCATCGGCGCGCGTGGATCGATTTCGCCCGTTGAGCTTACTGTTCATTAGCGCCATCTCGGCACCCTGCTGGATAACTTCAAAGGTGTTGCCGTTTTCCGGGTAGCTGGCAACGCCAATGCTAACGTGAATACGCAAGGTCATACCGTGAAGCTTAAGTGCATTCCTCGCGGTATTCAGCCTGACGCGTTCGGCGGTGACCATTGCCTTGGTACTGTCGGTTTCCGGAAGAATAACAGCGAATCGATTCCCGCCGATTCGGGCGATGGTGTCGGTTTGCCGGAAAACATGAATAATATGTTTTGCGCAGTACTTTATTGCCAGGTTGCCAATATCGTGCCCAAGCTTGTCGTTAATGTCAGCCATGTTATCAATATCGATCATGAGCATCGAGAACGGGTGCTTGTACCGGATACAGCGCAGTGATTCGATTTCGGCGCTGCGTGCAAAAGAATCGTGAGTCCGCAACCCGGTTAGCGGGTCCCTGTCGGACACGTGCTGGATCTCGGCAATTGCTTGCCGAAGAGATTTGCGCATGCCCTTGAGTACGTAGGCAGTCAGCCATAATGGCGTGAGCTGTATGACTACCGTGTTCAGTATGCCGACAGCCAGCTGTTCATTCATGTTGACCCAGTACGACATCATCAGAAACAGCATTGAAATGGCGCCAACCATCAGCGTCATGTAGCGTGTTCCGAGGGCAAACCCGGAAACCACGACCGGTAGCAGGTACAGGATCACGAGTGGGCTCTCGAACTTGCCGGTGGACCAGACTACCCAGGTAATGAACGCGATCATGGCGACAGTCTGCGCCGCAAAGCGATCCTCGGACTCGAGTTTTTGAAGCGACAGCTGATGAAACACAACGCTATAGGAAAAATAGACCAGGCAGCCAGTGGTGAGATCGACGACTTGTTGAGCTTCCTGTGCAGGAATAACCATGTACAGAATAGTCAAAACCAGCAGCAGAATCTCGAAATTGAACTGCGTTCCGCGAATATTGCTGGTACTGGAAATACGGATCGGCCCGTAATAGCTGGATTCGTTGATCGATGATTTCATAAATTCGGTATAAAAAAGTCGCCTGACGACATTTAAGGGTAACAACGTATGGCCACTAATTATTGTAGGCAATATATACCCGGAATCATAATGGCGTTGACAAAACATTACATTTGTATCGGCAGCGGAATCCTGGCTGGCGCCAGCGACTTATCCAAAGCCATTGGTCGAATCTTTACCGGATCTCATGGCAACAACTTTGTAATGCGATTCATAAAATCCTGAATGTTGATCGGCTTGGTTATATAGTCGTCAAACCCGGCGTCACGGCCTTTTTGTATATCGGAATTCATGGCATTGGCGCTTATGGCAACGATTTTTACATGCGCCATGTCCGGGTTGTTATCCAGCCGTTTCTTTACCTCGAAGCCATCCATTTCCGGCAAGGAGATGTCAAGCAATACCAGGTCCGGGCGGACCTCGTTGATCAGATCCAGTCCCCGCGAGGGCAGTTCCGCTGTAAATAGTTCGATGTTGCTTATTTTGCCGAGCGCTCCGGAGACGAGCCGCATGTTGGCCGGGTTGTCCTCGATGTACACTATTTTTGCGCGATTCGAGTCTACCGTAATATCGGTTGCGGCCGGTTTGCTGGTCGCGGCCGGTATTCCGGTTGCGCCTGTTTCATGTTCTGAAAGCGGAAGCTCGACAAAGAACGTGCTGCCCTTGCCGTACTCGCTGTCAAAATAAATGGACCCGCTCATGGCTTCTACAAGGTGCTTGGTCAGGGCCAGGCCAATACCGGTGCCTTCTACATGTTTTGTCGTATCCAGCCGGGAGAATGTCTTGAATACCTTGTCGAAATCCTCGCATTTAATGCCAACGCCGGTATCGCGGATGGCAATCACTGCATGCGTATCACTGGACGTGCAGGAGATGGTAATACTGCCGTTTTCACGATTATATTTGACAGCATTGCTTAGCAGGTTGAGAAAGACCTGCTTCATTCTCCGGTAGTCACCATACAGGACACTGGCACAGTCCAGCTTGTCCATGCGAAGTTCGATAGATTTTTCCATCGTGGCTGGCGTAATTATTTTGAGGCATTCTTCAATCAGCTTGTCCGCTTCTACGTGTTCGTAGTCGAATTCCAGCCGGCCACTCTCGATTTTGCTCAAGTCGAGAATTTCGTTGATCAGTTCCAGCAGATGTTGCCCTGCGTTAATGATCTCCTGTGAATGTTCCAGCAAGCCGGGCTCCTTGCTGAAATCTATTTCAATCAGTTGCGCGAACCCGAGTATCGCGTTAAGCGGGGTGCGAAGTTCGTGGCTCATGTGTGACAGGAAATCCGATTTCGCCCGGTTGGCGTTCTCGGCGACGCTTTTTGATTTGGCAAGCTCGGCCGTGCGTTGTTCAACCCTGATCTCAAGCTCGTCACGCATTTGCATCAGCTGTTCGGTTTTCTCCTTGAGCTCTGTAATATCATGAGCGACCGCATAGATTTTCTGGTTATCCAGAACCGTGACCGCGTTCCAGTCGAGCCAGCGGTAGCTGCCATTTTTGCAAAGGTAGCGGTTGGTAAAGCCATGGGTAGTGGTGGGTTCGTTCGCCAGCCTGGAAGCTTCCTTTATTGTCGTTTCGCGGTCATCCGGATGAACAAATTCGATAAACGGCTTGGCTTTCAGTTCATCAGCGGAAAACCCAAGCGTGTCGGACCAGGCATCACTGATATCGATAAAATAGCCGTTGAAATCGGCAATGCACAGCATGTCTGCGGAGAGATTGAAAAAGGTGTCGTGTTCCTTTCTCAGGCTGTTTAGTTCAGTGTAGTCCAGAAAAATGCCGTTCCATTGAACGATGTTGTCGTTGGACATTGTCGGCAATGCAGTCGCCCGTATCCAGCAGGTAGAATCGGTATTTTTGACAGTGGGAAATTCAAAGTACCACGGCGCCATGGTTAGGGCGGATTCTTCCAGAGAATCCACCATGTCGTCCAGGTAGTCTTCTGAAACGCAGGAAAACAGCGCAGAGATATCATTTTCTATATCTGTCGAGCTGATCCCGGTAACTCGCTCTATGCCCGAGCTGATAAACGCAATTCGATACTTCCCCTCTCCTTCTCTTGCCATCTGGTAGATCGCGCCCGGTATGTTACGACCGATTTCCTTGAAACGAATTTCGCTGAGCGCAATCCTGTCCTTGGCGAGCCGGAGCTCAGAGACGGTATTTTCCAGTTTTATCCTGGCGTGGGACGTGCGTTTGTTTAGAAGAACAAGAAATATTGTAACAGCCAGAAGAATGGATACTACAACGACAGAAATGATTATATAAAGCACTTCTGCCTCGGAATACCCGGACAGGACCCGGACACCAAACCATCGGTTATAGATTTCATCGTATACGCCGTTTTCGCGTATATTGGTCAACCCGGCATTGATCAGCTGCAGTACGTCCTTGTTTCCCTCCCGGACTGTCATCGACCAGCTCAGGGTGCGTATAGGTGTACCGACAATCTTGATTTTATTGCTCAATCTCTGTGACTGGGAGAAGTAAAGCACTATCTCCCTGGGATAGACGAACGCTTCAGCATCTCCGGACAGCAGTGCTGTGAGACCATCTACGGGTCTCTTGACGATGTGACAGCGTATCTCGGGAAACTGTTTCAGATACTGGTGAGTTATGTGATTGTTTACGCAAGCTACTGTCTTGCCTTTCAGGCTGTCAAAGTTGTTTATGTCGATACGGTCTTCACGTACGAATATCACCTCCGGCATCTGGATAATGGGAAGTGAAAAATCCATGGTCGCATCACGTTCCTTGGTATACCCGGTGTCATGAATAAAATCGATATCACCCTTGTCGAGCCAGGCGAGCACGTCAAGCCAGATTGAGGAGTGTTTCCGGTCTAGCGATACCTTCAGTGATGCCAGCGCCGCGTCCGAGATATCGCGTCCGAAACCGGTAAGTTCGGAATCCGCTTCAAGAAAGTTAATCGGGGGAAAATTGTTACTGGAACCGGCGGTAAGCGATATATGTGAACAGTCATTTTGCTCAATACAGGAAGACAGCCCGTTCGCTTGCACAGTCGCCGAACAGACCGATAACCATAACAGAAATAAAAACAGGGTTTTGTTCCGACGACTCATCGATTCATTTAAGCATGCACGATTTTTACTGAAAACCGGAGTTGACATTATTTTTCAATCGATCCTGCAGATGACGCTTGTTGATGACGACCAATAGATCGGTAACTTTCCATAATTGAGGGACTGATAATGACCATTTTTACCCGCACGATAACCGCGTATAGCCTAATACTTATCGGCTTGGCATTTCATGGTTTAAGTGAGGCCGAGGAAATTAACAAGAATTTGCATGTTTATGGCAGGGCACATGTGAGTTTTGACCAGGCGAAAAATGACCTTTCGACGGAAAATTCGGTGTCAAGCAATGCATCGCGTTTCGGATTCAAGGGGACACGGGAGGCAAATGAGTCGCTGCTCTGGGAATGGCAAATTGAACAGACGGTAAGACTGGACCAGACCGGTGGCAGCCTTGCAACGCGAAACTCATTTGTGGGTTTGCGTTCATCTAATCATCGGCTGTTAATGGGCCATCATGATACCCCTTACAAACTCGTCGCAGGCTACTGGGGGTTATTCAGTGATACCGTGGCTGACCGGCTCGCCTTGCTTGGCGCCAGCCCGATCGACAGTTTTCGCATGAATGATCGCGGTGAAAATGCAGTAATGTACCAGGGCAACTATGGGCCGCTGGAGGCGCAGGTAATGTATTCAGCCAGCAACCCGAACCGGAGCGTCAACGGAAGCGTTGATGATAATGATACGAAACTTGTCAGTGGCGCGTTGTACTTCAGGCGCGGCGGCTGGTACGCCGGTATTTCGCGCGAGAACTGGGATGCGATGGCGATCACAAACATCAATACGCTGACTGTTGAGCGTACAGAAGTCACGGGATGGAGAGCCGCCCTGACCTACACTGCTGACAAGCATCACATCGGGGCGGTTTACGAAGACATTGACCCGGACGACAGGGTAAACTTCCCGCACTGGGACAGGGATGTATATGGAATCAGTTACAAGTACTCGATAAGCCCGAGCTATAACCTGGCAACCCATGTACTCAAGGCAGAAGAGTATTATGGCAGCATAGATACGGACGCCACGCTGTTTGGTATCGGATTGTTTTATTTGCCTGGCGCGCAATCGGAAATCTACCTGGCCTATGCGATTACCAGGAACAATGTTAATGCCAGCTATAACGTCGCCGATGGCGGGCATGGCGATATTCTTGAGCCGGCAACGCCTGGAGATGATCCCAGGGTTGTGTCTGTCGGGCTGGTCTACAATTTCTGACATGCGCGATTGCCCGGGGGCCGGAGCCGGCGATACCGGCTTCGGAGCCTGGCGCCATTCATCAGATTCCGCGAAGCGTCCGGTTTTACCGGGCTGTTTCCCGTGCGATCCTGTACCGGCTCGGAGCCGGGCAGTGTCGCGTATAAAGTTAAAAATCAAGCTTCTGTTCCTGGTACCGAACCGGTCACGGCCGGCTCCTTGAAAGTCCGTGTAGCCCCAATGCACTGTACGTGAACCAGAAATGCCTTCGCACCGGGTACGGTGCGGACGGCAAGGTTTTCTTTCGGCGCTGCCATGCCGAACCGGAATTTATCCCCCTTTGTCCTTACCGGTTACTTGTTGTTATGGAATAATGCCGGCTATCGTCTTACTACAGCACTCCGGAAAAAGAGAGCGTACTATCGTGACGTACTGTTGTGCCCTAAAATGATAATTATTACCAACAAGAGATTTAAAATAGATCAGGCTGCAATGAAATATTGGAGGGACGGGGAAATGTGGAAAAAATATTCTCAACTGGTACTGCTATGTATCGCCTTTAGTCAGGCAGAAGCGAATCCGAAAAATGCCATGTTCAGGACTGACGGAGCGGACAAGTCGGAATGTGCGAAACATATCGTCTCCGAAAAGTATGAGGATGCATTATCAAGTTGTACCAGTGAAGCAAAAAAGGGTGACGCGCAGGCGCAATACAATCTTGCCTATATGTACCTGCAAGGCGTGGCGGTTTCGCAAGACAAGAATGCCTCGTTTACCTGGATAAAGAAGTCAGCGGAATCCGGTTTTGTACCGGCCTACGCCGCTTTGGCGGAATGTTACCGGCGTGGTACAGGCACGAGCGTTAGTAATGAGTTATCGGTCCAGTGGGATGAAAAGGCGGCCAGGGCCGGGGATTCCCAGGGGCAATTCAATCTTGGGTATTATTACGAACACGGACATTTAAAAGAACTGGATTACAAACAGGCTTTGCACTGGTATCGGAAAGCGGCGGACCAGGGAAATGCAGATGCATACACTAATATCGGAAGCATGTATATGTATGGCAGGGGATTGGAAAAAAGCAGTGCCAGGGCATTTGAGTATTTTGAAAAAGGAGCAAACCTCGGATCAGCACGAGGTCAGCGCAACCTGGCCAATATGTATTTCAATGGTGTTGGCGTCACACAAAATGTCAGTACTGCGGCAGAGTGGTACGGGCGGTCAGCTGACGCTGGCGATCCCGTTGCCCGGTTCACGCTGGGTTATTTGTATGAAATGGGCCAGGGTGTAAAAAAGGATATTCACAAGGCGGTGGCATTGTATGAAGCTGCCGCCCGGCAAGACCATACCGACGCACAATGGACAGTTGGCCAGATCTATGTTTATGGAAGAGGTGTCGACAAGGACGTCCAGAAAGGGATGCAGTGGCTGTTGCGATCGGTCGAGTCTGGATCGCCAGTCGGAGCATATTTTCTTGCCGTGGCATACGCGGATGGAGTGGAAATCGCGCGCGATTTTTCCAGGGCGCACGTGCTTGCCAATTTTGCAATCCTGCGCGGTAACAACAGGGGGGAAGAAGTCCTGTCTTATATAAAGAACAACGTCACCGGTAAAGAATGGGAAAACCTGCAGGTCAATACCCGGGAGGAGTTCAAGAAGCAAGGGATCCTGAGATAGCGGGTCTGCCAAATCACGGGGCAGGAGTGACCATGCCCGGGTCACCCCGGTCCCGTGACCATTCAGTAATACTGGCTACTTCTTTTTCGGCTGGATAATATCGGCGGCGACAAACACAGCCGGTTCATTTTCGTTGTTCCTGTGATAGTGGACGGTATCAACTGTGGCGTAGCCCGTCGTGCCGGCAGGAAACCGCCTGGTCGTACCGTCCTCGTAGGTAACGGTGGTTGCTCCGGAGATGACATAAAAGGCGGCGGGCCTGTTTTTGTGTGAATGGGACTTAATATGACCGCCGGGATCAATGGTCAGTAACCGGACACGCAGTTTTCGTCCTTCCATGCCGGGAATCTGGCCGTCCAGATCTACTTCCTGTTTTTTTACCGTGTTGAATCCCTGGTGTTTCGTGGGACCGCCTTCGATCAGGATTTTGTCCCCGGCGTAAACCCCGAAACTTGTTATGCCCATCGTGGTGACCAGGATCGCGCTGCAGAGAGATGGTTTAAGTATCAACATATTTCAGTCCTCGTTGTTAGTTGACGCGATAGCAGGTTATCGAACAACGAGACAGGATGTGTTAGGAACCCGTTAACAAACAATTATTTTTGGTGTAACTGCAGATTAATATGCAGGTTATGCCCGTTACCGGGCGGCCCTGTTGCCGAGGATTGCGGTCAGGCCATGCAGACATGGATAGGCGTGGGCGATGACCGGGCCGGAGAAGTTATATTTCTTGAGAAAAAATAAACCCCCCTGACCCGGGCAGTCTGCGGCTGATCAGTAACCTGTCGATACAACGCCAGCGCCGGTCTCGGCAGTCCGGCCGGTACCGTCAGCGCGACGAAGCATTTCGGCGGTGACTTGTTGCGAAGTTATGTTGCCGTCATTTTCACCGATAATGATTGCTGCCACGGCGGAAGCGTGGGGCGCTGCCATGCTCGTACCGACAGCCCAGTAATAGGCCTGCGATCCCGTGCTGAATACATAATCGAATACATAGCATGGCCGGGTCCGGGCGGCTGCGGTACACAATGAGCCGGGGTCGCTGAATCCGTAGGAGTAATCGCCACCAGGTGCACCAAATTGCGTGGCCGAGAACCCGAAATTGGAATAGCTGGCCAGGCCGTTATAGTCACCGTTCCAGCCGGCTGTGAGCCAGCCATAAGGCGCAGTAGCGGAAATGGATGTTACGCCAGTTGCATCAGCCGGCAACGTGATAACACTGGCGGTGTGATCCTTATCAATGGCGCTGTTGCCTTCGGATGCAATGACCACCGCACCTTTGCCGATGGCGTACATGGCCGCACGATTGAATGCTACGGACAAACCGGCTACATCCTGAGCGTTGTACACGTCAGGTACTCCCCGGCGTACAAGCGTGGCGCCAAGGCTCATATTGATGACTCTTGCGCCAATGTCGGCAGCATACAAAACGCCACCGATTACGCCGCTAAATGCGCCATTGCCGGTGTGCTCGGACAATACTTTTATGGCCACCAGTTCCACGCCCGGCGAAACGCCAATGATGCCAGTGCCGTTGTCGGCAGCGCCGATAGTGCCGGCGACGTGGCTGCCATGATTGAAATAGACGCCGGGACCAATGCGCCAGTCCTCGCCGTCAACAAAGGATTTGCTCAGGGTGGCGTTAAGATTCGGCGCAAGATCCGGGTGATCGTGATCAATACCGGAGTCGAGCACCGCTACACGTACTCCTTGCCCGGTTTGACCGGCCGCCCAGGCTGCCTGTGCCCTTACAGCATTGTGACCCCACTGCATATCGAGAAACGCATCATCGTCACCGCTATTGGGCGCGAGACCCGCTTCCTCGAAAAATACGGCGTCTTCGTTTCCAGGCAACCAGTTCACACTCAGATTTCTTGCTACGAATTGCGCGCCGGGAATCTTGTTACCAAAGTCAGGATCGCCAGATTCCACAACTGCGACGCCAATAGCAGAAAACCTGTCAATGACACGGCCGCCGGCAGCCGCAATTTGCCGTTCAAGAGACGCCGGAACATTATGACTGGCACTGATAACGAGCCAGGATTGCGGTTCTGCGGCAAGCGTAGGCGGTGCCGTGATAATGCCCCACGTAAGTAGTGCGCATAACAAACCTCTGTTCATTGTAAGCTCCTTTTCAATGATGAAAATCCGGAAAAAATAATAACAAGATAAATGTCCATGAACGGGGATGAAGACGATACCAACCAGGACTGGTTTTGAACAGTTTTTCGTCAAACTGCGATTGACGACCAGGAGAATGGTTTAATAATAGCTGGTTATGGCGGTGGACTGGATATATTAATAATAGTAGCGAACTCTATCGATCAACGTGTAATGATGAATGAATGTCGTGTATTGGTAAAAACGAGTAAACATATTTAAATGTATGATAGCCGCTTAGCAAGTCCAGTTTCAGGTCCGGCCGTTGGCCATTGCTTAAACAAGCCGAGCACTATGGAGACGAGTATTAAATCTTAAATCAGCTCATACCATCGTGGCGAACGGTAGTTCGCCCTGTTTGTAGTCGGCTATCATCAACGTGGAAGCTGGTATGCATGACCGGGCAGGTACCCGGCAAGCCGGGTATCCCAGTACGGGGGATCGGTTACATGCGCTGTCAAGTAATCAATAAAAAGCCTGATCTTGGCCGGCAAGTGTCGGCGAGAGGCGTAGGCTGCATAAATCTGTACTTCAAGTGACTGGTACCCCGGTAGCACAGGTATGAGCTTGCCGTTCAGTATTGGCTCCGTGGCCATGAACGTAGGCAACATGGTGATACCCAGGCCGGCTATCGCTGCCATGGTCAGGGCATCAGGATTGTCACTGATAAACGTACCGTTCACCTTGACGGAACAATCTTGCCCATCCTTAAAGAACGGCCATTTGCTGTCAGCAGTTAGCGTGTAGAGCAGGCAGGCGTGATGTCTGAGCTGGTCAGGTGTTTCCGGGACGGAGTGATTTGCAAGATAGTCCGGCGAGGCAACGATGATATGCCTGCATGGAGCCAGTCGACGATAGACCAGGTCTCCACCGGGTTTATAGGTAATACGGATTGCCATATCAAATCCCTCGTCCACCAGGTTCACCAGGCGATCACTGCAAATCATCTCGACTTTGAGTTCCGGGTTCGCCTGCATAAAGCGGGAAATCAGCGGCACCAGGTGTAGTGAAGCAAAGTTGGTGGGCGTACTGATTCGAAGTGTGCCACGAGGTTCCTGGCTTAAGCCGGATACTGCTGCTTCCGCCTCTTCGAGGTTCTGCATTATGTCGTGACATTGCTCGTAGAATAGCCGGCCGGACTCAGTAAGACTGACATGACGTGTACTGCGATGCAGCAGCCGACCAGCCAAATGAGTTTCGAGTTGGGACACGTACTTGCTTACCGCGGCACGCGACAGACCCATGCGGACGCTGGCCGCGGTAAAGCTTCCGGTATCTACAACCTGTAAAAACACCTGTATGGCGGCAAGTCGATCCATGGCGAAATTGTATACAAATGGTTACCAATGTATCAACCAAACTGATATTTATTCGTCAATTGGTTAACAATAAACTGGCCTCCCACCTGATTGATACGTGATGAGGAGCGACCAATGGAAGCAGAAAAAATACAGGAAAACACGGGAAATAGAGCAGCGGCCACAATGAATCAACAACCCAGCCCGGAAATGATTATGCAAACGGCAACCGGATTTTGGGCATCCAAGGTATTGTTGACTGCCGTTGAGTTTGACCTGTTCAGTGTCCTGGGTAACAGCAGCATGACTGCAGAAGAGCTGGGAGAGCAGCTGGGTATCTGTGAGCGCGGCAGGTACGATTTCTTTGATTCCCTGGTCGCGGCCGGATTCCTGTTGAGAGAAGGCGACGGAACACCGGGCAAGTACAGCAATACTCTGGATACGGCAACTTTTCTGGACAGATCAAGCCCCGCTTATATTGGCGGCATGCCGGAAATGCTGAATGCCCGCCTGTTCGGCTTTTGGAATAACCTGGGGGATGCGCTCAGAACCGGCCAGCCTCAAAACGAAAGTAAACATACGGGCAAGCAGATATTTGAAGAAATCTATTCGGACCAGGCAAGGCTCGGACAGTTTCTTGAGGCCATGACCGGTTTCCAGGCCGGAAACTTCATGCTGTTGGCCGAGAGGTTCGATTTTGGGCATTACAGAACTGTCAGTGATATCGGTGGCGCGCTGGGACTGTTGTCACGCATAGTTGCCGGTCGCCATCCGCACTTGCAGTTGACAACATTCGACTTGCCGCCGGTTGCTCCGCAGGCACAAAAGCATGTTGATGCGGCAGGCATGAGTGATCGTATACAGGTATTGTCCGGAGATTTTTTTGTTGATGACCTGCCTGCCGCGGAGGTGATTACAATGGGCAACATCTTGCATGACTGGAATCTCGAGCAAAAAAAGATGCTGATAAGGAAAGTCTACGATGCCTTGCCCGCTGGCGGTGCCTTTATTGCTATTGAAAACCTGATTGATGACGGAAGAAGGGAAAACCTGTTCGGCTTGCTGATGTCTTTGAACATGCTTATCGAGGCGGGCGATGCATTTGATTACACGGGAGAGAATTTCCGCGAGTGGTGCACGGAAGCCGGCTTTAGCCGATTCGATATCATCAGCCTGGCCGGGCCGACAAGCGCTGCGGTTGCATATAAATGATAGACGGCGAATCATGCTGTTGACGGCGATCACGGCAAATTCGTAATCTGTCGGTACCGGCGCGTATGGCGACAGGCGTTGGGCTGAAAAAAGCCGGGCCGACCTGGTCGGCCCGGTTGACAGTGACGCGACGTTACTTGTCTGCGTACTTGCCACTACCGACGATGTAGCCCTTTCCATCATTACCCTTGGCGAGCTCAAAGTAGGTTACTTTGTGTTCCACCTTCCGGGTTTTCGGGTTTTCAAAATAGTAGTCCACCCAGCCTTTACCATCTTTTTTCGCTACCGTGAGCATTTCGTCACGGTACATTTTTCCCTTGCTGTCAGGTTTACCCTTGACGTTCTTCCCGACCACTTTGGCCTTGATGGCATGAGCCGCAACATTGAGGTCAGTATCAAAAACGAAAATATACAGGGCGGGATTGTTCTTGTCCTTGTACGGGTGTTCGGCCCGGGTAATGCGCTCGAGAGTGCGCAGCGTATCTTTTTCAATATCCTGTTTTGTCTGTTGAACCAGCGCAATGACCTGTTCGGAGGTCTGTGCGCTGAAGGCGGCGAACGGTGCCATTACCAGTGCCAGTGTGGTCAGTAGTTTCGATATTGTTTTCATGCTGCCTCTCCTAATTTCGAATAAATAGATATGGCATTCGGGGCCTGCGTCCGGCTGCGCTTTTCCTGTTTTGCACAACAGCGGAAAATGCCGTTGGCGAGTCATGAACGGGGTGATGCCGACAAAGCCCTGAACCGGAATCAGCATAAGAGATTCTCCCGGCAAAGTTATTGGTACCGCATAAAGAAGTTGTTAGGAATGTGTTAAGAAACTGAAATTCTTGTCCAGGCGATTGAAATTGCGCACGAACCGGGTCTCTGAAGCCAATACAACGGTTCAGATTCCGGGGCCGGAAGCTCGCCGGCGCAGGCTGCGGAACGGTTGCCGGTTTCAGCAGCCTGCGCCGGGCCAGGTCGGCGAGAGACGGTGTTGAAGAAGTCGGTTGGCCTGGTCAGGCGTCCCGAACTACTTTTTTGTGTAGTCCATACCGCCAAAAGTTACTTTGCCGCAGTCTGCGGAAAAGCTGCCCGGTTGGGCCATCCCGTTACAGTCCAGGGATACGGCAGAACCGCCTTTTGGTATGCCTTTGCAGTCAGACGTGTTGTTTCCGAACGCCATGACGGCTGAGCCATCGGCGCTGAAAGTAATGGTGGCGCCATGGTCATTGGCATAGGTACCGGTACATGCCAGCGTGGCATCTTCGGCAAGAGCTGAGAATGACAGAAAACCAAGCAAAACCGGGACAGCGATTGTTATTTTCATGATAACCCCTTAATTACTGAATTGGCGACGTGCCAAAAATCAGTCTAGGACAGTCGCAAGACTTCGCAACCATGGGAACAAGAATTCCTGGCAGCCACAATCAGCCAAACAACTGATTATGAATACAGGACGACGGCTGCGCCGGGAAATCAGGATCCCGGGTTCCCGTCCCGGGAGCCCGGTCTCCAAAGGTGATGTTGTCGACCCGCAGCCGGCGTGACGCGCGCGGATCGAAACGAACAGCCGGGCCAGGGGAGCCAGATAGACCAGTCAGCCCAAAAAAGCCCCGACCCGGCGTCGGGTGTGAGAATTGCTGATACCGGCTTCAGGCAAAAAACCTGGGTATCAGCATAGGGGTTGAACTGCTGTATCCGGGGTATTCCGGCAATGCCTTTTTCAGATCATTTTCTTCAAACTGGACGCCCATAAAGATGTATAGCGTGCAGCCCAATGCAAAGACAAGGTGGCCGACGGTCATGACCGGTGTTGCCCAGAAGCCAATGATTAATCCAGTCATCATCGGATGGCGCACGCACCGGTACAAAAAAGGCTTCCTGAATGGCAGGCTGGTGTAGGGCTTGCCCTGGAAGTACAGCCAGACCTGCCTCAACCCGAACAGATCAAAGTGATTAATCTGGAAAGACGCCAGGAACACAATGGCCCAGCCCAGTGCGAACAGGGCATAGATGCCGGCCACCGCAGTTGAATTTTCCACATGCCAGATGACACCACCCATGGGCTGCCAGTAATAGACAATGGCGGCGAGTATCAGGCTGGTGGCCAGCACGAAAGTGCTGCGCTCCACGGCTGGCGGGATAATTGTTGTCCACCAGCGCTTGAAAGCCGGCCTGGCCATGATCGTATGCTGTATGGCAAACAGGGCCATCAGTCCCAGGTTGATAGCCAGCGCCTTGGGCAAGTTGACCGGACCCAGCGTATCCAGAGAAGGGCTGACCAGGATATTGCCAATAAACAGGATGCTGTAGTTGAAGACGGCAAAAAACAGGGCGTAGGAAACCAGGCCATAGCCGAGTGTGAGAATTCGTCCAATCATGTTTAACCTCCGATATTCGTAAAAGTGAAAACGGCCAATGCCGTGCCGGCGAAACTACCCGGGTACACAATCTTTTTTGCGGCTGAGATTTGGAGATTTGTGGAAGAAAGTTCGCAGGTTTTACTAACTTGTTAGAATTCAATTAGTTATAATCATACTTATTTCAGCGCGCACACTGTGAAAACAGCGGGTAATAATGAACCAGACAAACAGCATTAGCCCGGATACCCCATTTTTTATCTCGGATTGGCTGGTGGAGCCGAGCCTCGGCAGGATCAGCCGTGGCGAAGACATGGTGAAACTGGAGCCCAAGGTTGTGGAGGTGTTGCTGCGGCTGGCCCAGGAGCCGGGAGAAGTTGTCAGCCGGGAACAACTGGAAAATGATGTCTGGCACGGACGCATTGTTGGTTATGATTCCCTGGCCACCACAATTATCAAGTTGCGCAAGGCATTTGATGATGATTCGAGAAATCCGGCCATTATTGAAACTGTACCCAAGCGTGGGTACCGGCTGATTGCGCACGTATCTATTGCTGATCCCGGTGCCACAGTCGCCACTGCCGGTATCCCTCGAGCCAGGAGCCAGCGATACCAGCTGATGGCGGTGCTTTTTGTTGTTATTGCTGTGTTAGCCATGGTGCCGTGGCGTTTTGATGAGTCAGCAAGCCCGCCTGATGTGGCTAATGTCCATGCTAACAACAAGACTTCGGTTGCGGTTCTGCCATTCAAGAACCTGAGTGATGACGAAAAACAGGACTACTTCAGCGACGGCATGACTGCTGACCTGATTACAGACCTGTCCCAACTGTCGCAGTTGTCGGTAATCGCGCGTAACAGTGTGTTTGTCTACAGGAACCAGGACGTGGACGTGAGAACAGTCGGCAAGGAACTGGGTGTCCAGTATGTAGTGGAAGGCAGCGTACGCAAGATCGGAAGAACTGTACGTATTTCGGCCCGGCTGACTGATACCGCTAACGGCTATAATTTGTGGGCTGAACGTTTCGATGGACGGCTGGATGATGTGTTCGCGTTGCAAGACCGCGTCGCAGCAGAAATAGTGAAATCTCTTGAGCTCAAGCTGACCGAGTTTGAACAAGCGCAACTGTTGCACAAGTACACAAAAAGTGTCGAGGCCTACGACCAGTTCCTGAAGGGGTGGCAATATTTCTGGCGGCTGTCCAAGGAGGGAAACCAGGCGGCACGTGACGCGTATTTAAAGGCTGTCGCGCTAGATAAACATTTTGCCCGCGCGTATGCCAATCTTGCACTCACTTATTCATACGAACATTTGAATGGCTGGAGCACTGATACCGAAGAAACGCTGCGAATTGCCAATGAATATGCCAACAAGGCCGTAGCGCTTGATAGCACGATATCTCAGGTGTACTGGGCGCTGGGCGTCACCCAGGTATACAGCCGGGATTATGCAGAAGCACTGAAAACTGCGCACAAGGCGCTGGAGCTGAACCCGAATTACGCAGACAGTTATGGGTTGCTGGCCACTGTTCTGAACTACTCCGGAAAACCGGAGCAGGCGCTGGATGCAATGGCGCACGCAATGCGCCTGAACCCGCGTTATCCCTCTATATACCAGCTGATGAGAGGTGAAATGTTTTTCAACGCGCACAGGTATGACAAGGCAATTGATGATTTCAGGCGGGCGCTCGAAATCAACCCGGAAGCACAGGAAGGCAGGCTTTGGCTGGCGGCTGCACTCGCCTACGCGAATGAAACGGATGACGCCGAATGGCAGATTGACCAGGTGCGGGTACATGATCCGGAGCTGACGCTGTCGCGATTTGAGGCGGCGATACCATTAAAGGATCCGATTCAAAGAAAACACCTGGTTGACGGGATCAGTCGTGCTGGAATGAAGTAATCTCTGGGCTCGCCGTAGCGAGTGCAGCCACTTTGGGCGTGACTGACTGGCAATGCTCAGGAAATCAGCTGGTCCCGCACCAGTTCCAGCGCTTCATCCGTGCGTTCCGCTGATATGGCCACGACGGTATCGTCGGCGTCCCGCTTGATAATGCGAATACTGCGCAGATTGATGCCGGCATCGCTGAATTTTCGTGCCACCTTGGCCAGGGCGCCGGGCCTGTCCTCCAGCCGTATCAGGATGGCTTCCTCGGTGATGGCCTGCAACCCGGGTTTGCTGCTGAGTATATCCAGCGCTTCGTCATATCGATCCACGGTCAGGATTGTAACCGCTGTGTCCTTGAAGCTTTCAGCGTCAAGGGTTTCAATGTTTATCCCTTGCTGTCCAAGCTCTTCGGTAATCTCGGCCAGCAGCCCGGGATGATTGTCGTAGATCAGTGTAATCTGTTTCATGATGACTCCCCGGATGAACTGGATGCCTGGGATACGTCGTTCAGGTAATCAACTATAAAAGCCTCGATCATGCCGCGGTTGACGTGTGGCATGGTGATGATATGGGCGATTTCGGCGTGTACCGCCAGTTGCCACTTGCGAATGATATCCAGGCTCGGCCGCGGGAATACAACCGTGTTGGAGTTGTGATGTCGCCAGGCATCAACGCCGGACTGCCTGAGCTGGTTCACCGCGTATTCCGCCTGGTCTATGCATTGGCGGACGATGGTCCTTAATCCGTCAAGCCCGTGCAGGTGGAAGGCATACCACAGGAACAGCGGCGTAATGGCATTGCGGGAGCCGGACAAGGTTGTATCCAGTGTTCCGATATATTCAATGGAGCGGGCAATGCGACGAACAATATCCTTGTTGGCCAGCACGACGCCGCAGGGCAATGGTGAGCCAATCATTTTGTGACCACTGATGGAAATGGAGTTGACCCTGGCGGCGAAGTCGAATGGTTGCGGTTCATCAACAAACGGCAGGATCATGCCACTCAGTGCAGCATCAACGTGAATATAGTATGAAGGCAGGGCCAGGCCCTTCATGATGCCGTGTATGGTATCGATATTGTCAACGGCACCTTTCATGGTGGTGCCGATGTTGGCAAATATTATCGGCGGAACATCGCGATGTATGCGGATGGTTTCGCGCAGGTCATCGTAATCAATTTCACCGTTTGGCTGGCTCTTGATCATGATGCTGCGAGCATGCAAGACACGAAGGATCTTGCTGACACTGTAGTGGGTGTCTTCCGAGTAGTAGACCATGCCATCGGGATAAAGCTCGCGCCCGAGGTAGATGCCATACATGTTGCCCTCGGTGCCACCGTTGGTGATATATCCCCAGGTGGAGTCAACCTCACCGTGCGTTAGCCGGGTGAACTCGTCGATGACTTCGCGCTCGATATCATGAGTATTGAGTCGGTAAATGGAGGGCGAAAACGGGTCGCCGACATTATTCAGCGAGAACTCCATAAACCTGAACAACGGTGAATAATCGTACTGAAGTGAACAAGGGTAGCCGACAAAACTGCTGGCAACGCCCTTCACTTCCTTATAAAGCTCATCGAGCCGTTCCTGGTCATGTGTCGAGAGCTGCCCGGGAGCTGGCGGCGAATCTGCTGGTATCGGGTCCTGCATGTCCTCACCTTCGATATCCGGTATGAAACACGTTCAAACGGTTGTCAGTATAGCAAACTCCAGCAGTTGTACAGGGCATTATGCGAATTTGTTTTATTGCCTGTCAGGAAGTCTTTATCGGCCTGTTGCGCCATAAATAATAAGTAGCGATGCTGCGATAGGGTCGCCAGCGCGCGGCGATGTCCAGGTAGTCTTTCCGTAATGCGTCGGCAGCAAGAGAGTAGTGTCGCTGCATGGATTGTCGCAATACCAGGTCATCAACCGGAAAAACATCAGGGCGACGCAGTGCGTTCATCAGGAACATGTCAATGGTCCATGGCCCTATTCCCGGCAACTGGATAAGCATCTTGCGAATGCTGTCGTCATCCAGATGCACCAGTTTGCGAAAGTTGATGTCGCCCTCGTTTACTGCGAGCGACAGTTGCCTGACATAGCGAACCTTGTTGCTTGACAGTCCGCAGGCACGAAGCTCTGTACTGTCCAGGCTGGCCAGTTTGGGCGCCTGGAACCTGGTGCCACCCTGCCTGGTGAGCAGGCGTTTTTCAATGGTCTGCCCGGCCTTGACCGACAATTGCTGATTGATAATGGCGCTTACGAGGCTGTGAAAGTGCGGTGTCCCGGGCCGGCCAAGATCCAGGGGACCGGAGTGCCTGATTAATAATGCCATCACCGAATCGGTTTTTGACAAGTGTCTTGTTGCCTGTTCAATCTCTGTGTCATTCATGGGCGAATCTTTCAGTTGTGCCGGACAGGTGTTTGCCGGGTCGGCGTTGAACTTTTTGGATATGACTGTGTCGAAGCTGCGTATGGATTCATCGATAACCGCCGGCTCCGACGAGACACAGTCTAAAGAAAGGGTTCGACCATGAAAACAAAACTGACCTACTGGCTCCAGATCAAGGTGTTTATCGGCCTTGGAGCAACGGTGCTCGGTGCGGCGCTTTTTGTTTTTTACCTGGAATACATATCCCGCGAAAATCATGCCAGCCTGCAGTTGCTGAGCCAGGTCAAGCAGCTGGAAACCCAGGGCAAGGCCATACAGCGACGCGGCATTACCTATGCAGCACATGCGCCCCGGGATTATGCACCCTATGAGCGCGATGTGATTATTTTTTATCCGGACTTCAAGCGTGATCTCGATGCATTTGAGCGCCAGATCCAGCTGATTGAGGAAGAGGTTCGTACCCGTCAACCGGTAATGTTCAGTTCCTCCAGCAAGGCCACCCTGGTCAGTATTGAAAACTTGCAGCAGCGTTGGGCAGTATTTCGCAAGGGATTCCAGGACAAGCTCGGGTACAGTGCCACTGAGCCGCGACTGGAATGGGGTGCCGAGTACGTTCAGGAAAACCAGGCTTCGATCAACGCCATAACCGGGGATCTGATCATGACTATTGAAACTGCGATCCAGGCGCAGCTGGAAGAGAATCAGCGGTTGACCCGTTTTGCCATGATTGGCGCGGCCTTGCTGCTGCTCCTTGGTGTTTTGTGGTTTTATCTCAGCGTGATACGCCGGATACGGGTTACGGTAAAGGCTTGCCAGCGCGTGGCCCAGGGTGATTTTGGCTACCAGTTGCCGGCCGAACACAAGGACGAACTGGGTGTGCTCGCAACAGCATTCAATACCTTGTCGGCACGTACCAGGCTGGTCGTTACCATGCTGACCAGCATGCATCTCAAGGGCAGCACCGAAAGCAAGATAGATGCACTGTGGAACCAGGCCTCCGGTTACCTGCCAATGCAATGGTTGGGCCTGTTTGAAATGAATGCGGCTGATAACAGGTTGAGCCTGGACGCCATGCGCACCCGAAGAAAACTGAGTGACAGCATCAGGAATTCTCTTGCCCGGGTGACCGGCGAGGACCAGCATCTGGCAGCGTTGACCAAAACCCGTGCGCCACTTAAATATGATCACCTGGCCAACGTTGCCACCAGTATTCCCAATGCCAAGGTAACGCGGGAAATTTTGAAACTGGGGCTGGTGAATTCAGCATTGATTGTACCGCTTGCGGCTGATAACGGCTGGAAAGGATTGCTTGTCTTTGTGGCCCAGGATGAAGCCGCCTATACCACAGAGCAGGTCGAGTTGATGGCAAACCTCGCGCCGTTTATTGCCAATGGATTTGCCCAGGCGCAGCCTGATGTACTGCCTGCTACCAGGCAGGCGGCCCTGGTCTGATGGGGCCGGGCGGCGGCGTTCTGCCGGTTGCCCCGGCACTTGCGCTTATTACACCGAAAGTCGTCGCCCTCAATGTTTGAGTCCAGCGGGTGCGAGCCTCAACACAGTCGCCCGGTTCGGGTGTCGCCGTAACACCATTTGATGCAAGTTTGATCCGGCTGCCGTCAGCACCAGCCCGTGGCGTATAAATCGGCCTGCCGGGTATTGCCCCAATTCGGTTGTTTGTCTGCCGTTCAGGCAACAAAAAGAGAACCGGGCGGGTAGTTTTTCGCCAAAATCCGGGTTTATACTCAACTATAATAACTTCAGTCAGTATTCGGCCTCAAAATGGCTGATCATGCGCGCGTGCATGGCATTATTGTCGGGGCAATATAAAAATAAATTGGTAACGCGGACCATCCCGGTCAAGAACAAACAATGATGAACCCTTTGGTTCGTTTTACGGGTTGGGTAACAGGAGTCAGCGGGGGAAATGTCATCCTTACATACAATGGTGCTGGGACCGGCCGAGGGTTTCCTGGATGATTAAGGCCAGCCAGAAACTGGCCGCCCTGATGTTTACCGATATTGTCGGATATTCCCGGCTCATGGGTGAAAACGAGGCCAGTACCGTGGATCTTGTGCAGATCTACCGCAACAACCTGACCCGTGCCATTGTTGGTAACCACGGAGAAGTCCGGGAATTTATTGGCGACGGCCTGTTTGCCAGTTTTACCAACGGACTGGACGCTGCGCGCGCCGGTATCCAGATCCAGCTGTTCTTGCATGAATTCAACCAAACCGAAGAGCGCCGGGGCAAGCCGACGCTGCGTGCCCGCGTCGGAATCCACATGGGCGAAGTCTACGAGGTTGATGGCCAGTTCTTTGGCGACGATGTCAATATTGCAGCGCGTCTTGAGCCCCTGGCCGAGCCTGGTGCCATTTGCGTATCCCAGGTCGTTTTCGACCAGCTGGCCGGAGACGAGAAAGTTGAAATTGTGCCCCTGGGTCCGCAGCGCCTGAAGAATATCAAGCGTGTCTGCGAGTGCTACCAGTTATTGCCCCAGGCGGTAACATGGCGCCAGCGCCTGCGCCTGGCCAAGCGATATGTTGTCTCTCAGCTGATGGCCCGGCCGCGTCGAACGCTGTCGGCCGCGGCCGTATTGTTATTATTGACAGCTTACTGGGGCGTGACTGAATGGCAGTCCCGGCAGATACCCGAGGGTTATTACCTGGAGGTTGTCGATTTTATTGATACAGATAACGAAAAAGGCGGCACCAGTTATCTCAGCGAAGGTATCACCGACGCGGTCCGCGCACAGCTCGCCGGTATCGACAAGCTCTATCTTGTTCGCACGGATGAGCGTATCGGTGCGCCACTGAGACTGGAAGGCAATGTCCTGAAGAAAGAAGGCCATATCCGGGTCAATTACCGCATAACCCGAAAAAAGGATGGCATTCTTGTCGGCGGAAAAACACACGATGGCGTGCCCGAGAATATCTTTGGTTTGCAGGACAAGCTGGCGTCATCCATTGCGCGGAACCTGGCGGCGTATTTCCGTTTTTCCGATGTCCAGTTGAGCCAGGCAAACTTCACCAGCGATATTACTGCCTACGACTATTATCTCCAGGGTCGTGGCTGGCTAAGGCAGGGCATTACTGCAAGTTTCCTTGAGAAGGCCGCAGGGTTTTTCAAGACAGCATTGAAACATGACCCGGGATTTGCCCGTGCGCAGGCAGGGTTGTGTGGTGTACATGTGCAATTATTCGAAATTAGCCGAAACAAGGACTGGATTAACAGTGCCGAGGAGAATTGTCGTGACGCGTTGAGCCTGGAACGAGCCAGGGCCGAGACTCATGTGGTGCTCGGTGATCTATATCGTCGAACCGGGCGTCTGGATGAATCCATTCAAAGCTACAAAAAGGCGATCAGCCTGGATCCTAAACAGTCCGATGCCTACAGTGGCCTGGCGCGAGCCTATGAGCAGCATGGTGATTATCCCTCCGCTGAAGCCAGTTACAGGAAAGCGATAGAGATTCAGCCAGGGTACTGGGGTCACTACGACCGCTATGCCGGTTATTATGTCGTGCGCGGGAAGTTTAAATCGGCGTTACAGTTATACCGGCGAGCCCTGGGGTTGACGCCCGAAAATGCCCACCTGTTGAGCAATGTTGGCGGCGTCTACCTGTACCGCGGTGAATTTGCCCGTGCCTCTGAAATGCTGAAAAAATCCGTCGCCCTGCTGCCAACGGCGAGGGGTTATTCAAACACCGGAACAGCATTCTATTTTTCCGGGCAGTACGGCAAGGCAGCGGAGTACTTTGAAAAGGCGATAGCGCTGGCGCCCGGTGACTATCGCCTGCATAATAATCTGGCTGATGCGTTGTATTATTCCGGCAACCTTGAGGCGGCAACGGAGAAATACGGCATCGCCCGAAAGCTTGTTCAGGGTTACCTGAAAACAAATCCAAAAGATGTCGAGGCGCGATCGATACTGGCCAAAATCAGTGCAAGCCTTGGGGACTATACGCGTGCAAACCGGGAAATCGGTATCGCGTTGAAGTCGGCCCCCAGGGACATAGACGTGTTGTTGCGTAACGCAATTGTACGTTTGGCCATGGGTGATCTGGAATCGGTATATCAGTCTTTACGCAGAATCATCAACGCAGGATATACACCGGCTTTGCTGGCCGCTGATCCCGTGTTTGAGGAGTTGAGACAGACTGCCGAATTCAGACAGTTACTGGAGTAGCAGGAAGTCAATCAATCTTGATTTGAAAAAAGGGAGATTCATCAATGAAGTTTAAGTCACTTTTAACAGTATTGATCACCGCGTGTTTCATCGTCCCTCTTGGAAGTTCTGCCGAGCCGCCGGCAGCAGGCAACAGCGCTGCGACAGTGGTGCAGCTCAAGGAGAAACCGGACTGCCAGTTCACTGTTACTCCCGAGCGGGCAACTGTCAAACAGGGCGGCAAGATTGTATTTGCCGGCATCAAGGACTTCTCTATTGAATTCAAAAAAGGCTCACCATTTTCAAAAAACAGTTTTTCCACCAGTAGTGACAAGTTGACCATCTCTGTTCCTGCCACTGCAAAGACCGGTACCTACAAGTATGACCTGGTAACCAAGCGTGGAGGCAAGGAGTGCCGTCTGGATCCGGACATAATTATTGTTCGTGCCTAGGCTGAATCGTTTAATCAGCAACAAAAGGCCGGCAAAATGCCGGCCTTTTTATTTCCCGCAATGACGTGCCTGCCCTGTGCATCACCCTGTTCTGCCTTGCTTCAAACCCTGTGATGACCTCCGGGCGAGTACCCGGAGAACTGGCCGGTTACCTGCTGAATGGCAAAACAAGCCCCGGTTTGGACACAATTCTTCATAGAAGTTTTGCATAACTGGTGTCGTTAAACAGTCTACAGCGATGTGAAACGTCCGAAAGACAAGATTTGTCCAGTTGCGGGGTGACCAAAACCGGGCCTGGATCGCTGTAATTGCAGGCGTTTTGTTAACGATGATCGGGATTTATCAGAAAGTACACCAGGTGCCAGGATCGAGACTGGTGTTGGCGGTTGCGGTGATCATTTCGCTGCAGGCGTTTTCGTGCCTGGCGAGCCCGGCAGCACCATCAACTGTTCGAACAATCAAGGCCGTGGTGCCGGCGTCATTCCCTCCGTATTACCAGGTAAACAGTCTTGGCAAGCCTTCAGGATTCGCCATCGATATTATGGATTCCATTGCTGCCGACAATAACCTCGTTATCGAATATCGCATGGTGCCATCGTGGCAGGATGTATTTGAGCTGGCCAGGTCAGGTCAAGCGGATTTGATCCCGAATGTCGGGGAATCCGCGGAGCGGGAAAAATTCCTCGAATTCACCAATCCCGTCCAGACATTCAATATCGTTGTCTTTACCGCGAGCGACAGCCGGCTACGTGTGCAGAAGCCATCCGACCTGGCCGGCACCCAGGTCGGCGTCGTGAAGACCAATATTGGCGCCAAAATTGTCGGCGGCATAGACGGTGTTGACGGTGTTGAGTTCGACAGCTTTGAGCAGGCGTTATTCGCCTTGTTGAGCGGCGATATTGAAGCGCTGGTCTACCCGGAAAATGTTGGCTGGAGGCTGGTGATTCGATCGAAACAGGAGAATGCTGTCAAGGTGGTTGGTGCACCGCTCGCGAAAATCCAGCGAGCCATGGGCATTCGCAAGGGAGACGCAGAGCTGCTGGCCATGATGAATGCCGGGATCAATCGGCTAAAGGAAACGGGCAGGTACGATGAAATAGCCGGGCGATGGTTTGCTGAAAAACCGCCGTTTTTCAGCCTGAAGAAACTCCTTTGGCTGTTTGTCGCCGCGGTCATATCCATAGTCATGCTATTCAATCTCTGGCGGTACCGGTATGTCGTCAACCAGAAGAAGCGTCTTGATGTACTGGTCGAAGAGCGCACGCGCCGCCTGAGTGAAAGTGAAGCGCGACTGCATGAATCACGGAACATGTTGCAGAACGTTATCAATACCATACCGGTCAGGGTGTTCTGGAAAGACAGGGGCCTGAACTATCTTGGCTGCAACAAATTGTTTGCCAGGGACGCGGGGCTGGGTAACGAAAGGGAAATTATCGGCAAGGATGATTTTGATTTGGCCTGGTCCAGCCAGGCAGAACTCTACCAGCGAGATGACCGGGCAGTTATGGATTCAGGCGAGGTGAAGCTGAATTTTGAAGAACCGCAAACAACGCCCGCCGGTGACACGATCTGGCTTGAAACCAGCAAAATTCCACTGCGTGATGTCAATAACGACATTATCGGAATACTCGGGACGTACCAGGACATTACATCAAGAAAGAATGCCGAATCAGAACTGATATCGGCCAGGAACGAGGCGGTAAATGCCAACAAGGCCAAATCACAATTCCTGTCGGTTATAAGTCATGAGTTGCGTACGCCGTTGACTTCCATCAAGGGTGCGCTGGCGCTGCTTTCCAACGACCTGGTCAAGGATGTGGATGATATAAGCAGCATGCTCCGGATAGCCTATGAAAACAGCGAGAGGCTGAATATCCTGGTTAACGATATTCTTGATTTTGAAAAAATGGCTTCAGGAAACATGAAGTTCAAAAAGGAAACACTTTCGGTCAAAAATCTTGTCGAGGAATCTGTCCAGCTTAACCAGGGTTACGCAAGGCATTTCAATGTGAACGTTGATTTTGCTGATGAGGGTGTGGACGGAACAATCGCGGGTGACAGGGAGAGGTTGCTGCAGGTGCTGTCAAACCTGATATCCAATGCCGTGAAGCATTCGCCTGAAAATGAAACTGTCAGTGTTTCAATCCAGCATGTTGGCGGGAATATTCGTGTTTCGGTAGCGGATAGCGGCGACGGAATTCCGCATGATTTCCATGCCCGTGTATTTGACGAGTTTTCCCAGGCGGATGCATCAGACACCCGCAGCAAGAGTGGTACCGGTCTTGGCCTGGCCATTGCCAGGAACGTCGTTGAGCAGCATGGCGGTGTCATCGGTTTTGACAGCATTCCCGGGCAGGGTGCGACATTCTATTTTGAGCTGGCGAGGGTGGATAATGTTTCAGGCGCGCATGCATGATCGCAACGCTCATCCATACGGGCTACCGCAACCGGTGACTGAATCCGGGCGATACTGATCGCACTATCCTGTACTGGCGCGGCGTGGATGGCTGTTCGCGCAGATCAGGAAGATTTGATCGGCAATGGTTTGAAACCCAAAACCCCCGGGGTCCCGGCAGCATTGTCGTTCGGGCAACGCTGCGCAGACCCCTTTCAATGGCTCATGGAGCCAGCGACATTTGCAGGAAACCTGTTCCGGTTCGATGTTGGCAATACCAGCCCTGTCGGTACTCGTTCTGTTGGTGCCATGTTTATCAAGGGTTGTACCTGACAATTCTGAATTGGTCGAGATGCTTCCTGGTTTCCGGGTTGAACAGGACATGCAACATGGCGTGAATCACGTATGCCTTGTCATCACGAATGGTCCCGGTAGTAGCGAAGACATCACCTGTAGCGGCCTTGCCTACTGCCGTAGCGCTGGCCCAGTTGTCTTTTGTTCTGAACTTGATTACAGCATTGACTGAAGCCGAAGCAGGAACACCGACGTGTGCGTTATTGTTGGCGATAACCAGCAATGAACCGTCCGGTCCCCATAACAATCCGTCAGCACCTTCAATATTTTCGTTTATCCTGATCTCGTTGAAAGCGGACGGGTTATCCAGCGGGATTTTGAACAGCTGGCCGGAGTTCATCTTGGCGACCAGCAGGAAGTTATCTCCGGCGACAATGCCATTAAGGTTAAAGCTCTTTCCGGTAAAGGTCTTGTCATTAATGAATACGGAGGCCTTGTAGCTGGTGTCCACCTTGTAGACGATTGGCGAGAAACTGTCGGTAACGTAGGCAACACCGTCCCTGGCAATGGCGATATCATTGCAGAAGTGACCACCATCAAGACCTTCAGCCAGGTCAATGTAGTGCATGAGTTTCCCGGTCGACAGGCGGAATACCGCCAGTGCCGCCAGTTTTCCGGTAGTGGCCGGGCTGGATTTTTCGCCGGCACCGGGGTCGGCATTGCACACAAGTACCCGGTCACGACTCTCGTCTACCTTGATACCTACCGCAGACACCATACGGGGATCGGTAGCAAACACCCAGTAGGTGCCATCATCCTTTACCGAGCCAACCTGGCCCTTGCGAATGGAAGTCACCAGGAAGCGGCGGTTCGTGTTGTCCCAGGCAATGCCTTCCGGGTACAGCGCGGCGTTGTTGAAGCTGACTGAGCCGGGCGCCTTGGGCGTGACGCCGGATGTGCATGCTGCCAGGCCAAGTCCCAGTGCAAGCAGAAATACCAGTTTGTTCGGTTTCACGGTCAGGTCTCCTTGTTCCGCGTGAATGCGGTGTTGGCAGACTAGGTGACCTCGTGAAAAAAGTTATTAGAAACGAATAAAGAAATCCTTAGTAAATCGTTAAGGATGAAAGGAGACAGGCAAGATACTGTTTTATCCGGGTGGAACGCGTGAGGCCTGGTTCGACAGCCCGGCCTTGCGTAGATCGTTGATCATGGCTTCGAGGCGTTTCCTGTCCCGGTAGGGCTGTGTTCCGGCCCAGTAGTCAAGGGAAAATTCGGGATCGAGAACCAATATCTTGTCTACTTCCCAGGCGGCATCTTCGATTCGATCCAGGCTGGCGTAGGTAGCAGCCAGGTAAATATGTGCGTTTAGGTAGTTCTCGTTACGAAGAATGGCTTCACCGAGACTGTCGATTGCTTTTTCCGGCTGATTGAGAAAATAGTAATCACGCCCGAGATTGGCATAATAAATATAACTGGAATTAGGATTCAGTCGAATGGCATGAAGGTTGACGCGAATTGCATCTGCGGACCGTCCGATAAACGAGTACGCTGACCCGGTTATTGCGTAGGCATCGGCGTAATTGGGAAACAGCTTGATAGCCTGTCGAGCCGCGAGAATGGCCTTGTCTGGTTGTTTGCGCCCATAGAGATAGGCGTAGGCCATGACCACGTAGGCCACCGCGGCGTTCCGGTCGATGGCCAGTGCGCGGTTGGCGTACTCAAAGGCGCGGTCAACGGCGCCTTCCGGGTCGGCGCCCCATTTGCGTCGGTAGTCATCAACATAGGTCAGGGCAATGGCGCCGTAAGCACTGGCAAAAACAGGATCGATTTCAACAGCCTTGAGAAACATTTCGCGGGCCAGTGAATTACCTTCCTTGGATATGGAGGTATACAGCGCATTTCCACGAATAAAGTAATCGTGTGCTTCATGGTTTGGCGTGTAGTTTCGGCTGAGCAAAACCTGTTCGCTTTTGCCGACCTTGGCCACCAGCGCGGCGACGATCTTGCTGATGATTTCGTCCTGAACCTTGAACAGGTCATCGATAGTTCGATCATAGCGGTCGGCCCATACCTGCAGACCGCTGTTGGCATCGTTCAGCTGTGTGGCAATACGCATCTGCCTGCCTTCGCGATATACGCTTCCGGTCAATACATATCGGACATTGAGTGTTTTGCCAATGTTTCTGATGTTGGCTGACCGGCTGTTGTAGCCCAGCACCGAGTTGCGTGACGTGACCAGGAGGCTGGACAGTCGTGACAAATCAGTAATCAGGTATTCAGTGATTCCGCCGGCGAAGTAGTCCTGCTCCGGATCATTGTTGAGATTGGCAAACGGAATGACGGCGATAGAGGGTAAATTGTTCTCGGGCAACGTGAGTGCCACGGGATCATCGGCGTCGCGATTGTAAAAATACAGTCCGGCTATCACCGCCATCAGGATCAGGGTAGCCATGACCGCAAGTCTCGTCATCATGGTGTTGTCTCGCGATCCCTGCCCGTTCCGGCCGCCATTGACACCTTGTATATTTTCCTTGATCGGGGCAATCAGCCGGTAGCCACGTTTCGGCAGGGTCTCTATATGGTCGGGGTTCTTCGGATCATCCTCGAGGGCGGAGCGGATCTTGTTAATTGTGACCGTCAATGCCTCGTAGGTAACTATCGTGCCCTGCCAGACCTCCTGTTCAAGCTGTTCGCGGCTGATGATTTCCCCGGCGTGTTCGACCAGGTACACCAGTACCGCCATCGCCTTGGGCTCAAGACGATGTTCCTTGCTGCCTCTTGATACTTGTCCTGTTGCGGGCGTAACCAGCCAGTTGCCCACATGAATCGAACTATTCATGAGTTGAGGGATCTGGGAGTGAATTGATTTACATAATAGCAACTCGGCTGTATTTGCGAAACGCCGGATAATTTCTTGCCCGGCGCCGGATCGTACTATGATAATCAATATCGTTGCCGGGTACGGGAGTCGGGTATGGATAAAATCGGGTTTATCGGGTTGGGCATTATGGGGTTGCCGATGGCGCTCAATTTGAAACGAGCGGGATACGATATCTATGCCTGCGCGCGCAAACCTGAACGCCTGCAGTTGTTGCTGGCCCAGGGCGCAACCGCCTGTGCGACGCCCGCCCGGGTGGCGGAATCGTCAGATGTAATCATTATTATGGTATCTGACACGCCTGACGTAGAACAGGTTGTGCTGGGTGACGATGGCGTTGTTGCCGGCGCCAGGGCCGGTTCAGTGGTGGTGGATATGAGTACTATTTCACCATCAGTCAGTCGCCAGATTGCTTCCCGGCTCGAACAGGCTGGAGTGGACATGCTTGATGCGCCCGTATCAGGGGGTGAAAAGGGCGCCATCGAAGGAACCTTGTCCATCATGGTTGGTGGTAATGCTGCCGTACTGGAAAGGACAAGGCCGGTATTCGAAGTGCTGGGCAGCAAGATAGTTCATATCGGCGATCATGGCGCCGGCCAGGTGGCCAAGGCATGCAACCAGCTGATAATTGCCCAGACTGTCGCCGCCATTGGTGAAGCGTTTATGCTGGCCAAAGCCAACGAGGTTGATCCGTTCCGGGTGCGCGAAGCACTGCTTGGCGGTTTCGCGGCCAGCCGGGTCCTGGAGAATCACGGCCAGCGCATGCTCACGGACAACTTTGGCGCCGGGTTCAAGGCCAGGCTACATCAGAAAGATCTGCGCATCGCCCTGGAAAGTGCCGCCGAGCTGGGAATTGCTATCCCCGGGGCAGCGGCTGCCGCGAAGTTACTGGACGAAGTAGCCCGCCGGGGCATGGGCGAGGAAGATTCCATCGCCATTTATCGTCTACAACAAGAGCTAAATGTAAAGAATTCCGGTCCCGAAAAATCGTGAACGGGAGTCGTTGTCTTGAGCCGGGCGGGTGAATCGCGCCCGGCAACCAGCAATTAAAGGGGGTTATTGATGAAACCAGTACCACGCACGTTGATTACAGTTTTGGCCGTCCTGTTGTTTCCCCTGGCAGCAGCTGCCGGATTCCGTGCGGAACTGGAGCAGCTTTTGGGCGGTGACCGACCAGACGGTGTTGTCTTCGAAATTGCTACGGGTGATGCCGGTGCACTGGAATGGGCGTTGCCAAGAACTGACGAGGCCATACGAAAGCTGAGGGCAAAGTGGCCAGACCTGGAAATTGTTATTGTCAGCCACGGAAAGGAACAGTTTGCGCTGACACGTGACAGCGTCGGAAAAAAGGAAGTAAAAAAACAGGTGCTGGACCTGGTTTCAAAAGACAAGGTAAGTGTGCACGTATGCGGCGCGTTTGCCAGCATGAACAATGTTTCCGAGGACGCGTTTCCTGATCATATTAATGTCAGCGCCCATGGCCCTGAACAGATCAAGGATTACCAGTCTCTCGGTTACAGGTTAATCAGGTTAAGCAAGGATGACTGATACACCATGACCCGGCATATCGGCGTGGATACTCCGTTGTCTGTTGCTGGCTTTGTTCGTCTGCCCCGGTCTGGTTTCGATCTGGAATAACTTCTGCGGTTAATCGTCTTTCAGGAGGTGCGACCGGCTCCCGGTTGTGGCAGGTCGTCGAAAATCCCATTGACAAGCCCGGGATTTGGGATTTCACTTCGCTCCGGTCGTCATTTTCCGCGGTCCCGCGTGGAGGTTTTTCATGGCCATGTTTCGCTCCCTTTTGTTACTGAACCTTGTCGCGTTACCCGCCATCGCCACGGGTAACTGGGCGTTCGTGCTGAACTCCACTGATGATGATTACAGTGTCATCGACATGAGTCGTTACGAGGAGTTGCGCCGTGTTCCGGTGGGCAAGGGGCCACATCATCTCGTACTGACCCCGGATGGAAAATACATTGTCGTTGGTAATGCCGGCAGCAACAACCTGGTACTGGTGGACCCGGTAAGCGGGGAACTGGTCAAGCGCATCCCCGGTATTGCCGATCCCTATCACCTGGCATTCAGTCCCGATAACAAGTGGTTTGTTGCCAACGGCAATCGCCTTGACCGGGTAGATATCTATCGTTATGACAACGCCGACTTCAGGCTGGTAAAAAGAGTGCGATTGCCCAAGACGCCAAGTCACATGGCCTATTCGCCAGACAGCTCCAGGGTATATATCACGCTGCAGGAGAGTGACCAGGTGGCGCGCATTGATCTTGACAGCCAGACTGTTGACTGGGTTGTATCGGTAGGTCGACAACCGGCAGGTATATGGATGACACCTGACAACAAGCACCTGCTGGTGGCGCATACTGGTGCTGATGATCTCAGCGTACTCGAGGCTGGTCAGGGCGGTATTGTCAAGACCATCAAGACTGACAAGGGCGCGCATAACTTTACCGCCGTCGGCGACGGCCGCCACCTGTTATTGTCCAACCGTGTTGCCGGAAACATTTCGGTAATTGACTACCATGATCTCAAAGAAGTGGAGCGCTTCCCGGTGCCCGGCGGCCCGGACGATATGGAGCTGACCAATGATGGCCAGGAGCTGTGGGTCACGACACGCTGGATCAACCGGGTAACAGTCGTTGACTGGCCAAGCCGTAAAGTCAAAAAGCTGATCAAGGTCGGGCGTTCACCGCATGGCCTGTATTTCCGGAACCATGCGCCTCGTCAGTAAGCTGGTTGCCGCCACGCTGGGCGGGATTGTATCGGCATCCGTGTTTGCCGGTGAATGCCGGCAGACCGCCTACCTGACTTTTGATACCGGCAACATGGCGCACGCCCAATTCATTGCTGACACACTCAGGCAACGGAATATTCGGGCGACGTTTTTTCTTTCCAATACGCCGACCTATCGCGGCGATCATGCGCTTGACGAAAGCTGGCGCGACTACTGGCAACAGCGTGTCAGCGAAGGCCATGTCATGGGCAATCACACCTGGTCACACTATTTTGCGCGGCAGGATGATAATGATGGTCGCCTGCGTGTTGTTGATCGTTCCGGAAAGACACATCATCTGTCCAGATCGCAATGGTGCGCAGAGCTCAGCCGGGTGGAGCAACAGTTCAACAAGCTGACCGGCAAGCGATTACGCGCCATGTGGCGTGCACCCGGCGGTCGTACCACCCAGCAAAGTCTTCGATGGGCGGCTCAATGCGGTTACCCGGTACACATAGGCTGGGATGATGCCGGTTATGTTGGTGATGATGCGTCTTCCGAGCGAGTCTCCAACGAGACCTTGTTGGCCAATGCGCTGAAGAATATCAGCAATGGCGATATCGTATTGATGCACCTTGGTATCTGGAGTCGCAAAACTCCGGCTGCACCGATACTGCCGCAACTTCTAGATGGTCTTGCGCGGCGCGGCTTTTGTTTTGACCAGATGACTGCCGGCAAACGCTGATGCACTACCTGCTGGATCTTCTGGAACCGCTGCAAATCTGGTTGTTCCAGGCGCTGGTATTGCCCTTTATGTATGAAGCAGGGCTCATGACCTGGGCGGACAGCGCCTTTGATGCAACCGGCATTTTCCTGCTCGCGCTGCTGCAAATTGCTGTTGTTTACGCACTGTTGCGACCGCTGGAGTTATGGTACCCGGCAGAGGCGGGTACTCGGGACGGGCACGAGGTTCGTACCGACGTTTATTACACGCTGTTTTACCGGACCGGCGCCCTGCCGTTGCTGTTTTTTGTCACGCTTGGTCCGGCTATTGATGCGATCCAGATCAACTTGCGCGCACGCGATATCATTCCGCCCAACCTGGAAGACCTGTTGCCTGGCCTGAACAACAGCCCGCTACTGGCTTTTGCCTGTTACGTTATTGCCATAGATTTTTTTGAATACTGGCGTCATCGCTTCCAGCATCAACTTAACTGGTGGTGGGCCCTGCATGCGGTGCATCACAGCCAGCAGCAGTTGTCGTTGTGGACCGATGAACGCAATCATCTTGTTGATGGCTTGATACAGTCTGTGTGGATGGCGACCGTGGCCCAGATCATCGGCGTACCGGGCACCCATTTTATCGGGATTGTTTTCCTGGTGCAGCTGGTGGAAAGCCTGTCGCATACAAATGTCCGGTTACATTTCGGCCGCTGGTTTGGTCTTGTCCTGGTCAGCCCCTGTTATCATCGATTGCATCACGGCATTGGTATCGGTCATGAGGGCCACAAGCGCGGCTGCAATTTCGCCACCCTGTTCCCGCTGTGGGACCGGCTGTTTGGTACCGCCAACTTCAGCGAGAGTTACCCGCGTACCGGTATTCGTGACCAGCTTGACGGCGTCAACTACGGGCGGGGCCTGCTTGAACAGCAGTTGCTGGGGATATCGCGGTTGCTGGCGATTTGGCATGCGCGCAAGCAGGCAACCGGTAACAACTAGTTTGCCGGCAGACTGCCTCGTAATACACGAAGGCTGTTGTCACCCATGAGCATGCTGATTTCCTTGTGTTTAAAGCCAGCTTGCTGCAGGGCTTCAGTGAGCAATACCAGTCCGCTCACATCAATAACAGTTTCTGTGGCGCCGTCAAAATCCGAGCCCAGTGCAACGTGTTCGATACCGACCAGGTCGGCGACATGGCGCATGGCCTTGACCGTATCTTCAAGTGTGCGTCCGCAACTGGCAAGAGCGAACAGGCCGATACCGATCACACCGCCGGTAGCTGCAATTTTCCTGGCCTGGCTATCGTCAAGGTTGCGAGGCGTATCGCATGTAGCACGAACGCCGCCATGTGAGGCAATCACGGGCTTGTCGGTAATTGTCAGTACATCATCAATGGTTCGCGCAGAGGCGTGAGATATATCAATGATCATGCCAAGTGTAGTCGCTTGTCGTACCAATGCCTTGCCTTTTTCAGTGAGGCCGTATCGGTCTGTTCCATGCGCAGATCCAGCCATCTCGTTATCGAAGAAATGCGCCAGTCCCAGTACCCGAAAGCCGGCCTGGTGCAGGGCTGCGAGATTCTCGACATTTCCTTCAAGTGCATGAGCGCCTTCAAGTGCCAGTATGGCGCCGGTGATATTGCGGTTATTACGACGCGCGGCCAATAACTGGTCCAGGTCTTTGCCGGTACGAACAAGTCTCAGCATCCCGTCTGAGTGCCTCGATGCGTTACGCAGTTTTTCCGCCTGGTACAGTGCCCGTTGCAGGCGACTGTTATGGGTAATATCCGGCCAGCGCTGAATCCGCGTCAGCAGGCTTATGCTGTCCAATCGGTCTTGATTGTCACGAATGCGGAACGGTAGTGGAGCACCGGTGACAACACCAAACAGCTGCACAGCAATGTTGCCTTGTTGAAGCCGTGGCAGGTCTGCGTGACCACGGTTGTTGCGAACCAGCAGGTCGCGATTCCATAACAATGTATCGGCATGCAGGTCGACAATGCGCAGCGATTGATGGAAGGTCAAGGCGTCATCGTTGGCCTGGTAGGGCGGCGAAACAGTGACCGTGTTTTTCCGGTCATCAATGGCGCCACTGCATCCAGTCAATGCAATGGTCAATACAGCCGCAAGCGTGTGGGCGGGACAGTGGAAACTTCGCATAGGCATCCTGTGTCGGTATCGGTGTAGCCCGGGTGTTCAAATATTAGAATATTGTAATTTGCCACCACGTATTGTGCCGCCAGCATACGAGCTGATACCCGGTCACGGGATTTATGTCTCGAGTATGGCTCACGCCGGTTTTCTTTGAGTTGTCCACGAAGCAGCGCTAGACTGTGATGATAGTTCGGGAGGACAAACCATGGCCACAATAAAAATCAACGGCAAAAAAGTTTCAGTGGATGCGGATGGTGATACGCCACTGCTGTGGGTGTTGCGCGAGCAGCTTGAGCTTACCGGTACCAAGTATGGTTGCGGTATCGGGACGTGTGGCGCTTGCACTGTACATATTAATGGTAAAGCGGTGCGTTCCTGCACCCTGCCTTTGTCATCAGTCAGTGAAGATCAGGATGTCGTCACGATTGAAGGACTTTCCGGTGACAGCAGTCACCCGGTACAGCAAGCCTGGAAAGAACTCGATGTGCCGCAGTGCGGTTATTGCCAGTCGGGCATGATTATGTCGGCGGCGGCGTTATTGAAAAACAAGCCCGATCCCAGTAATGCTGACATCGATGCCAACATCACCAATATCTGTCGTTGTGGCACGTTTAACCGGGTGCGCAAGGGCATACACCTGGCGGCTAAAATCAGCAGGCAGCCCGGCAAGGGCGGGAGGTCATGATGAAAAAGGAAATCATCAACGTATCCCGTCGGGAGTTCATGGTTACCGGCACCCGCCTGGGTACCGGCTTTTCTCTGGGACTTTGCCTGCCACTGGGCGCCGTCGCTTCAGCAGCAGAAACACCATCGGCAGACCAGGCCGTACCGGAGATCAATGCCTGGGTAGTTATCGAGCCTGATGACACCGTTATTATTCGTATCGCCCGGTCAGAAATGGGGCAGGGTACGCTTACCGGCCTGGCGCAAATGGTGGCAGAAGAGCTGGAGTGTGACTGGAGCAGGGTCGTAACCGAGTACCCGACACCCGGCCAGAATCATGCCCGCGACCGCATCTGGGGCAGTTTTTCTACCGGCGGCAGCCAGGGTATTCGTGGCAGTCATCAGTACGTGCGCAAGGGTGGCGCGGTGGCGCGCCACATGTTGATTGATGCCGCCGCCGAGACGTGGGATGTGCCCATGGAGGAATGTCGTGCCGCCAACAGTGTGATCACCCATGTGCCCAGTGGTCGCAGCACAACCTATGGCAAGGTGGCGGCCAAAGCGGCAGACATGATTCCGCCTGGCATGGTGGAGCTGAAAGACCCGAAAGACTGGAAGCTGATCGGCAAGCCGGTCAAGCGTATTGATACGGATGACAAGCTTAACGGCAAGCAGGTTTATGGTACTGACCTGAAGTTACCGGGTATGCTCAATGCCGCTATCAGGCAGTGCCCGGTATTTGGCGGCACGCTCAAGTCTTTTGATGATCGCAAGGTCAAAAAGATGAAAGGTGTGCGCAAGGTTGTGGCCGTTGATAACAATGCCGTGGCCGTGGTGGCGGACACGTGGTGGCATGCCAGGACCGCACTGGATGCCTTGCCTGTCACATGGAACGAAGGTGCCAATGCCAATGTCAGCAGCGCCTCTATTTCAGCGATGCTGGATGAAGGCCTGACGGCAGCTCAAGCTCATGTTGGTAACGAGAATGGCAATGCCGGCGCGGCATTGAAGCGCGCAGCCAGGGTGGTAGAAGCGACCTACAGTTATCCGTTCCAGAACCATGCCACCATGGAGCCCATGAATGCCACGGCCTTGTGGACCAGGGAGCGCTGCGAGGTCTGGTGCCCGACGCAAAATGGCGAGGCCGCGCTCCAGGCCGCGGTGAAAGCATCCGGCTTGCCCATAGAGAAATGTGATGTACACAAGCTTCATCTTGGCGGCGGTTTCGGCAGGCGCGGTGCGTTCCATGATTTTGTCAGCCAGGCGGTAGCTATTGCCAGGCAGTTGCCCGGTACACCGGTGAAGCTGTTATGGAGTCGCGAAGAAGATATGCAGCATGGCCATTATCATCCCATCACCAGGTGCAGGATGCGAGGCGGGCTCGACAGCAAGGGTAACCTGGTTGCCTTGCATGTGCGCATATCAGGGCAATCCATCCTGGCCGCTGTTCGACCCGACGCGTTAAAGAATGGCAGTGACCCGTTTGTATTCCAGGGCATGCTTCCCGGGGGTGATCACAGCATCAGTTATACTGTTCCGGATTTGCTGATTGATCATGCCATGCGCAACCCGCCGGTTCCGCCCGGTTTCTGGCGTGGTGTCAATATCAACCAGAACGCCATCTACATGGAATGTTTTATTGATGAGCTGGCCCATGCTGCCGGCAAGGACCCGCTGGAATTCCGGCGCCGGTTGATGTCAAAACATCCACAAAGTCTCGCCGTGCTCAACGCCGTGGCCAAGAAGGCTGGCTGGGGCAAGCGTACACGCAAGGGCACCGCGCGCGGTCTTGCCGTGTGCAAGGCGTTTGGCAGTTATGTTGCGGCCTGCGCCGAAGTATCCGTTGATGATAATAGTGGTCTCGAGATTCATCGTATTGTCGCTGCCACCGACCCGGGTTACGCGGTGAACCCGCAACAGATTGAAGCGCAGGTGGAAGGTTCGTTTGTCTACGGCCTGTCCGCATTATTGTACGGCGAATGCACAATCAAGGGTGGTGCCGTGGAGCAATCCAATTTCCATGACTATCCGTCCATGATGATCAAGGCCATGCCGAAGGTGGATGTGATCATCATGCCATCCGGCGGTTTCTGGGGCGGCATTGGCGAGCCGACCATTGCTGTGGCGGCACCGGCTGTACTCAATGCCATTTACGCGGCAACCGGCAAGCGTATTCGCGAGTTTCCGCTGAAACATGCCGATCTGCGTCCGGCCCCGAAGGCCTGACCCGGGTATACTATATAATACAGGTTAGTTATGCCCGATTCCGATATTGAAATCCTGGAAACCGCCCGGCAATGGCTGCAACAGGGGCATGAGCTTGCCCTGGTTACCGTGCTGAAGACCTGGGGCTCGTCGCCGAGGCCGCCCGGCTCGCTGCTGGTTATGCGTCGTGATGGCGTGCATTTCGGATCGGTCTCCGGTGGTTGCGTTGAAGAAGATCTGTTGCAGCGCTATCAAAAGCACCAGTTGAGTACGACATTCCCGGTACGGATCGATTACGGCGTCAACCGGGATGACGCGGCGCGCTTTGGCTTGCCCTGCGGTGGACGGCTGGAGTTGTTGGTCGAGACACTCGCTGATGCGGATCATTTGCAGCAGTTTCTGGATGCCATGACGGAACATCGACCGATGTTGCGTCGTGTGAACCTGGTTTCCGGTGAAGTATCGGTAACTGCCGCGTCTGTGGAACAGGAATTTGAATGCAGCGATACGCATGCATCAAGAGTGTTCGGTTCGCAATGGACCATGTTACTCATTGGTGCCGGCCAGCTATCGCTCTATGTTTCGCGCATTGCGCTGATGCTGGGTTACCGTGTTGTTGTCTGTGATCCGCGCGAACAATATACCAGTGATTGGAATGAGCCCGGTACCGAGATTACGCGGCTAATGCCGGATGACGCCGTGCACCAGTTTGCACAACATGCCCGCAGCATCGTGATTGCCCTGACCCATGATCCCAAGCTGGACGATATGGCGCTGGTGGATGCGCTGGCGCTGCCGACATTTTATGTTGGTGCCATTGGCTCGAAACGAAACTGCCAGTTGCGTTACACCCGTCTCAGGCAAATGGGTGTTAATGACCAGCAATTGCAGCGCCTGCATGCACCGGTGGGGCTCGATATCGGTAGTCATACACCGGCCGAAATTGCTGTATCCATACTCGCCGGCATTACCAAACAGCGTAACAGTGTTGTCACGCCCAAATCACACGCCGCGTGTATCCAGTGAACGGGTCGTTGGCTGGCATACTGCTGGCAGCCGGGCAGGGCCGACGGTTTGGCGGCAACAAGCTGTTGCATCGTCTGAATGATTCGGACACCGTGTTATCTGCGGCAGTCAACAACCTGGCGAATGTGTTGCCGGATACGGTAGTGGTTATCAGCCCGGAAATGGTCGGGCAGTCAGCAGGCCTGGAAAGCCTTGGTGCGCGTGTTGTTGTCAATGACCTGGCGTGCCAGGGCATGGCCGGGAGTATTGTTCGTGGCGTACAGGCGAGTGCCGATGCATCCGGATGGCTTGTTGCGCTGGCGGACATGCCCTGGATTCAATCACAGACCATCGCGTTGCTGGTCGACCGGTTCGAATCGGTTGATGATATTGTCGCGCCGGTTTATGAACAGCAGCGGGGACACCCGGTTGTTTTTGGAAGCGGCTATCGTGACGAGTTACTTGTGTTGACCGGTGATGCAGGAGCGAAGCCTGTCCTGGACCGGCATGCGCAGCATCTAAAGCTGGTACCGGTCAATGATCGTGGAGTCTTGCTGGATATTGATTACCGGGAAGATCTTGGTGCGGTTACGGGCGCTGACCGGAATCATCCAGCCAGTGCCTGAAATACCTCCAGCACCAGGCGTACGATGGCGCTGACAGCCAGCGCTGTAGCAACCGATATGCTGACAGAAATCAGTGCCGATCGACGACCAATGGTTTTCAGCATAACCGCGAATGTTGATACGCAGGGAAAATAAAACGTCAGGAAAACCAGGAATACGCTGAGCTGTATCCAGTCCATGTATAGCCCGACATCAAATGTACCCAGCGCCTGGTAGATCATCAGTAGCGACAGCTCCTTGCGCAGGATACCAAACAGGATAGGCACGCCGAGTACAACAGGCAGGCCGAGCCACCAGTGTGTGATGGGCGTGAACACGGTATTGATAACATCATCGGCGCCAATGTGTCCCAGCAGTGCCAGGATCACGCTGCCACCGACAAGCAAAGGCGTGACTATAGTGAGTATGTCACTGGTGCGAGTCCACGTTGTGCGTAGCATGCTGCCGAAGCGCGGCAAGGCGTAGGCCGGGATGTCCTGCACCTGGCCGGGTCCGTGCGCATGACGAAAGTTTCGTTTGAACACCTGGCCCATGATGGCGATGACCAGCAGTGTTACCATGAAGATGGCAAAGATACCAAGACCGCCAAGGTACTTGCCGGCCAGTGCCAGGATAACAGCTGATCGTGCCGAACATGGCATGAACGTAATCAGGATGCTGGCGATCACGCGTTCCCGGCCGGTTGTTGTCACTGCTGCTGCCGACAGTGCCGGCACGTTGCATCCGAGCCCGAGCAGGAATGGTACGGCAACACCACCGTGCAGGCCCAGGTGATGGAACCATCGGTCCACGACAAAGGCGATGCGATGCATGATGCCACTTTCTTCCAGTGCCACCAGCAGCATCACCAGCGGAATCATGTAGGGAATGACGATGCCGATCAGGCCGATGAGACCATCCACTACCGCCCGGCCAATGATGCCCGTGGTAGTGGTTGGCTTCCAGGTATCGGCCATGTCGATGAGTCGTGCGGCAGTGATTGAATCAAGCCAGGCGCTTACCTCGAACACTACGAACAGCACAGCAGCAAAAGTAATCAGGCTGCCAATCAGGCCCCAGCGGGGATGCAGGAACAGTTCGTCCAGCCAGTAACGCCAGCCGCGAACGCCGCGCGGGTCGCCCAGGCGTGAAACCGCTTCGAACAGGGTGGCGGCCCGATGGTGTCGGTCGGCATGAATTTCCTCGGTCAAGCTGCGCGGCAAATACTGCCGTGCCTGTTCCCTGAGCTGCACCATGTCTGCGTATTGATCGGGAAAGTGTTGCTGTAACTCCTCGAGGAAGTAGGTGTCACCGGCGGCCACCTGCATAAGCAGGAACGGTTGAGGAACGCCGAACGCCTGCTGGATGTCCGGTTGTCTGAGCGCAGCGTTTAGCGGTACCAGGGCATCACGAATATGTCCGCTCGCGGGCTGTGGCACCGGGCACAGGCCTTCGCGCACAGCCTTGACCGCAGTGTCGAACAGTTCGGCTATGCCCTGGCCCATGAGCGCTGTTGTTGGCACAACCGGCATGCCCAGCTGACTGGCCAGGTACTTGTGGTTGATGTGCATGCCCTTGTTCTGCGCCTGATCAATCATGTTCAGCGCGATAACCACCGGTCGTCCCAGCTGGCTCAGCTCCAGGCTCAGCTCCAGGTGGCGGTCCAGCGAGGTCGCATCGATCACCTGGATAATGACATCAGGTGGTGAAAACGGCGCCGGTGGGCCACTGGCCTCGTGGGCCGAAATGGGCGCGGGTTGATCACCCCAGAGCAGGTACTTGAGTGTCGCCCGATCGTCGTCAGCCTGTTGCAGTAATGAATGGATGCTGGGTAAATCGATCAGGTCAGCCTGATCCAGGCCGACCTGAACGCGGCATTCACCGTAAAGTTTGTGCGTTCCGGTGAGTTCGCCTTTTTGTACTGCTGTACTGGCAACGGCGTTAAACAGCGTGGATTTGCCACTGTTTGGCATGCCAACAAGGGCGATACGCAGGGTACGTGAACCGCGGAACAGGGAATCAGACACGGGGATAATACTTTCGGTCATGCCCAATCCTACCATGTAAACCGGGAAAATTAGCAGGTTCTATTTCAGAGCCCGGCTATACAGCCGGAATGTTGCTGCCCGCCAGCGCGGAACAATTGCAGAGCGATGCTGCGAAGCTGTACGGACAGGCTCAGGAAGGGTTGCTGGTACAACTTGCCCTTGGCTTGCATGCCTGTACTGACCAATTTTTTTCGGGGCCGGGCACGCAACAGACGGAGCGATTCTTTGTCGGTTATCCGGGTGCCTGTGCCCCAAGTTTATCAATCAACGTCTCCCTGCCGGCCTGATCCTGAAAGAATATCGTTGGCTGGCAGTCGGGAAATTGTCCGGCTGCGGTCCAGGTGACCGGGTAATCGTTATCTCTATTGATATGTTCTTTGTCTTGTAAATTTCAGTCTATACTGTGACCAGGTTCTGTTCCTGAAACAAGCGAGTGGATTCATTCGGTTATGATGTCTGATTCTCAGGTTTTTCGGGATGCCGTTCTCGACGCGTACCTGGCCGACGAGGCCGACTGCGTTAACGCCTTGCTATCTGCCGGCCGTGTTGACGATGCTGAGTTGGACCGTATTGCCGGGCTGGCCAGAAAGCTCATAACCATGACGCGCGAATCTGTCCACGATGTCGGTGGCATTGAAGCGTTCATGCGCGAGTACGACCTGTCTACCTATGAAGGTATCAGCCTTATGTGCCTGGCCGAGGCGTTGTTGCGTATTCCCGATGCCGATACCGCTGATCGGTTAATCAACGAGAGGCTGACTACCGCTGACTGGGAAAAGCACCTGGGTCAAAGCCAGTCATTGTTTGTCAATGCATCAACCTGGGGGTTAATGCTTACCGGCAGGTTGATTGGCATGCGACACAGTGATATTCGAAGTGTTATCAACGGCATGATATCCAGATCAAGTGAACCGGTTATTCGATTGGCAATCCGTGAAGCCATGAAGATTATCGGCAAGCAGTTTGTCATGGGGCAATCCATTGAAGCAGCACTGGAGCGCAGCCAGGAGGCAGGCAACAGGCGCTATTCCTATTCATATGACATGCTGGGTGAATCCGCGCTGACGCGGGATGATGCCGGCCTGTACCAGGCAAGATACATGTCCGCCATTGATGCGCTGGCCGGCCATGTAGACAAGGATAAGGACGATGACCCGGCCTCCAGGCCGGGAATCTCGATAAAGCTATCGGCGTTGCATCCGCGATTTGAATACGCCCGGCATGGCCAGGTAATGCGCGAACTGGTGCCTGCCTGTGTTGAGTTGTTTGACCGGGCCGCGTCCGCAGGGATATCAGTCACTATTGATGCGGAAGAGGCGAATCGCCTGGCTGTCACTCTCGACGTGCTCGAGAACGTGTTGGCCAGTGATGTATCCAGATCATGGCAGGGCGTCGGCATTGCTGTACAAGCCTATCAAAAGCGCGCATTGCCGTTGCTTGACTGGCTGGAACAGCTGGTGCTCAGGCACAAGCGCAGGCTGTATGTCCGCCTGGTCAAGGGCGCGTACTGGGATACGGAAATAAAGCTCGCCCAGCAAATGGGCTATCAGGATTACCCGGTGTTTACCAGGAAGAGTTCAACGGATCTGTCTTACCAGGCCTGTGTCAAAAAGCTGTTCTCCAATGCTGATGCGTTTTACCCGCAGTTTGCCACACACAATGCCTATACGGCGGCGACCATCCTGGAGCTGGCGCCGGCCGGGTACGACTACGAGTTTCAGCGTCTGCACGGTATGGGTCGTTTGCTGTATGACCAGTTGCACAAGATAAACCCTGCAGCCGGGTGCCGGGTGTATGCGCCGGTAGGCAGTCACAAAGATTTGTTGCCGTACCTTGTTCGCCGCCTGCTGGAAAACGGCGCCAATACCTCGTTTGTCAATCGCATGGAAAATGATGCCCTGCCTGTTGATGAGCTGGTGGTGAATCCGCTTGTCAGCACCGCGCAGCTTGAGCTGTTGCGACACCCGGGAATACCAAAACCGGAAGACATGTATCAGCCTGGCTGGCAAAACTCGCGCGGTGTCAATCTTGATGACTGCAGGGTGATCCGGAAAATGGAAGCGGAATTTGCCCGGTACGGTACAACCCCGTGGATTGCCCGACCGTTATTGACAGATATAGATGATGTTGTTGACTTCCGCTTGGCCCATTCACCGGTTGATGACGAGATTATTGGCCAGGTCGCTGAAGCCGGGGTGAGCGATGTGGCGGCAGCACTGGACGGCTGTTATCGATTTGTTGATAGCTGGCGATCGACAGATGTGGCAAGCCGGGCGGATATGCTGGACAAGGCTGCCAAATTATTTGAACAGCACCTGGGTGAGCTGGTGTTCCTGTGTATTCGCGAGGGCGGGCGGTGTTTGCGTGATGCCATCGCCGAGGTACGCGAAGCCATAGACAGTTGTCGCTATTATGCGTACCAGGCGCGCGAAATACTTGCCGCCAGGGCCTTGCCTGGTCCGACGGGTGAATCCAACACCTTGTTGTTGCATGGTCGAGGAGTGGTTGCCTGTATCAGTCCATGGAACTTTCCTTTGGCCATTTTCACAGGCCAGGTAGTGGCGGCACTGGTGGCCGGTAACACCGTTATTGCCAAGCCCGCCAGGCAAACATCATTAACCGCAATGCGTGTTGTGGAACTGCTGTACAAGGCAGGAGTACCGACCGGGGCACTGGCCTTGCTTCCCGGAAGCAGTGCGAATATCGGCAGCCCGTTGCTTGAAGACCGGCGTCTGTCTGGTGTTGTGTTTACCGGGTCTACGCAATCTGCCAGGAAGATCAATCAGCTGTTGGCTCGCCGTCCAGGTGCGATTGTGCCCTTGATTGCTGAAACCGGCGGCATTAACGCCATGATTGTCGACAGCTCGGCATTGCCTGAGCAGGTCGCACGGGACGTGGTTACGTCCGCGTTTAATAGTGCTGGCCAGCGGTGTTCGGCGTTACGCGTGTTGTTTGTCCAGTCGGATATTGCAGACCGTGTCATCAGGATGATAAAGGGCGCCATGGCTGAAATGATTATCGGTGATCCCGCGAGAATTGAAACCGATTCAGGACCAATGATAGACATGCAGCAGGCGGACATGATCCGCCAGTACCTGGCCGATTTGCGAACATCCGGGCTTGACGTGTTTCAGGCGTATGCGTTTCTGGACGGCAACTATGTTGCACCGGCACTGGTTGAGATAACCGGTATGGCACAACTTTCCGGTGAAATATTCGGCCCGGTCCTGCATGTCATTCGCTACTCGTCAGCGGCTCTTGATTCGGTTCTCGGGCAGATTCGCGACAGCGGTTTTGGCCTGACGCTGGGTGTACACAGCAGGATTGACAGGAATATCCAGTATATTGTCGAACGTGCGCGAGTTGGAAATATCTATGTGAACCGGGATATGATAGGCGCAGTGGTAGGTGTTCAACCTTTTGGCGGTGACAATCTTTCGGGAACCGGGCCCAAGGCCGGTGGTCCGAATTATCTTGTGCGACTGGTAAGTGAACAAACTATTACAATGAACACTGCAGCGGTAGGCGGTAACGCAAGCCTGTTGAACCTCGAATCCTGAATAGTGATTGCCTGGCAGGGGCGTTCTGTTCAGGACCACACTTCTGGAATCCGGTGATGGATGTCAAGTCGCTTTATATCATTCTGTTTGTTGTGCTGATGGTCCAGGCACTGGCCCTGTATCAGACCTGGCGTGTGAATCGCGAAGAAGTCGGCATACGCGACTGGTCCAGCGCCGCGGCATTGCTGTGCCTGGCCATGATAATGGCTACGTTGATATATAACCCGGACAGGCCCTATCCGACAGACCCCGCAACTGTTCTGTTTATCAGTCTGGCAAATGCCGCATCGGCTACCGGTTACCTGTTGATCTGGGTTGGAGTACGAAAGTTCTTTCGTCAGCCTGCCCCGGGCTACGTTGGCCTGGTTGGTTGGTACGTATTGTGTTATGTGCTCAGTAACCTGGAATTGATCTTGCCGGTGCCGGAGTACTGGCGCCTGAAGCTGATGCCGCTGATTGTAATAATAATTCTGGCGATGACATTTTGGGAGTTTTTCCGTTCCGGTCGCTACGTGAATCCGACGATCAAGCTGATTCTGGCCGTGCTCTCAGTCATGTTGTTATCCATAAGCGGACGTTGGATTGCTCTTCTCGCGGGATATCAGCTCCAGGAAGGATTCAGCCTGGCAATGAGTGTTGCATTCAGCTATGCCTCCATTATGAGCAGCGTTATTCTGACGCCGGCTATTATCCTGATGACCAACGAACGAATAAACCGAAGGCTCAAGGATATGGCACTAAAGGACCCTCTCACCGGCGCATTGAACAGGAGGGCATTTTTTGAATCGGCTGATGCCATGATTGCCGATCTAAAGCGTCATAATGGTTGCCTGGCGGTCTGCCTGATCGATATTGATCATTTCAAGCGTATTAATGATATCCATGGCCACGCCGTGGGTGATCGTGTATTGAGCCAGTTTGCTGATATCGCCCGTAACGTTATCCGTGAAACCGATGTTTTTGCCCGCTATGGCGGTGAGGAGTTTGTGGTGCTGATGCCAGGCAGTAGTGCGGTGCAGGCGGCCGGCACTATGGATCGGTTAAAACAACAATGTGGAAGACCGGGATTGTTTCCCGGGAATGCCGGTATCAGCTTCAGCGCCGGGGTCGTCGAGGCAGATGATTCAGGCCAATACAGCAGCATGGACAAGTTGCTGGAATCAGCTGACCGGGTGCTGTACCAGGCCAAGCATGAGGGCAGGAACCGGGTGGTTCTGAATGCCAGCCCGGCCTGATTGGGCACATGATTCCGGATTAAACCTAAATATTAATCGACAGTTTCCGGGTATGCACCGGATTCCTTGTTCAGGGGCCGGGCCCAGGCAGTTTTTTCTGGTGCGCCGGGCTGTTGCCATGTAACAATCAGTTTCGTATTGGTATGCAGAAGGCGTCTTTCAATATAGTTAATTTGTCATGGACATCCTGACCTTATACTTGGTGCTGTTCGGTGTATTGTTTGTACAGGCAATTACACTGTACCGTGCTGCCAGTCTGAATCGTGAAGAGACCGGCATCAATGACTGGGCATTGTCGGCACTGATGTTTGGCATCAGCATGGCAATGATTGCATTGATTATTGCGTTGCCACACATCTTTGACCGGAAGATTCTGCGCGACCTGTTTGTCGGCATGAGCAACTCGGTATCCATGGCAGGTTACATACTTTTGTGGACAGGGTTACGCCGTTTTTACAAAAAGACCGTGATCAGCTATTCAGTGCTGTTGCAACTGGCACTGTTGTTCTTTCTGGTCACAAGCATGGCGACAGCCACGCCTTACGCGCCCGACTGGCGTGTCATCAGCTCCACTATCGCGATTGTCATCGTGATTGGCTTGATCGTGTCAGAACTGCTGGGCGGATCGTCTACCGGGAATCCCGCGGTACGCATGATTATCGGGGCGCTGGCAGTCCTGTTTCTCGCTATCCTTTCCAGGCCGTTGCTGATGTATGGCGGATCACTCAATTTTGTTGAAGCCAATACCCTGGCAAGCAAGATTCTGTCAGCTTCTTCGATCCTGGTCTGTATCGTGCTGACACCGTCCATAATTCTCCTGACCAATGAGCGTATCAGCGAGCGTCTTCGCGAACTGGCGATCAAGGATTCTCTGACCGGTATCCTGAATCGCCGGGCGTTTTTCGAGTACGCCGAACGTTATATAGCCGATCTGAATCGTCACGCGGTGACCATGGCCGTGTGTCTTATTGATCTCGACCATTTCAAGCAGGTCAATGACAATCATGGCCACGCAATGGGTGATCAGATATTGAGCCGGTTTGCCGACCTGGCCCGCAGCTTTATCCGCGAAACTGACCTGTTTGGCCGGTATGGTGGCGAGGAGTTTGCATTTATTTTCCGAAATAGCACCAAGGAACAGGCTGCGGAAATAATCGAGCGATTGCGGTTCGCCTGTAACCGGATTCAGCCCGGAGCCGGATCGGGCGGAATAGAATTCAGTGCCGGTTTGTGTGATGTCTCCGGGCCTGATCCGGAAGCCAGGATAGACCGATTGCTCGACCTGGCTGACCAGGCCCTGTACCAGGCAAAGCGCGACGGCCGTAACCGCGTAGTGCTGGCCGAGCCGCTGCCGGTTTCCTCGATGTCGTTAACCTGATGCCGGGCAGGATACCGGCTCCTGCAGCCTGGCCCCGTTTTTTTCTGCCTCGAATTTTTCCGGAATAAACCCGCTTCTGGCTTGTTAACAGGGTGGGCATGTGCCCGATAACTGTTATGTGGAAAAGGGAGTTTTTATGGGAACGAAATCAGGTTTGGCAATGTTGGTTGTAACGACACTTGTGGCGGGGCTGGCCACAGCCGATCATCACAAGGTAAAACCATCGCCGAACGGTATTGCTTTTCCGGCCGGGTACCAGAACTGGCAGGTGATTTCCATGTCGCATCGTACGGATAACAACACGGTGCGCGTGATTTATGGTAATGACAAGGCAATCCGGGCGGCCCGCGGTGGCAAGACCAACCCCTGGCCCGATGGCGCAGTCATTGGCAAGGTGGTCTGGAAACAAAAAGAGGCGGCCGACTGGAAAGCGGCCATTGTTCCGGACAAGTTTGTTCACGCCGAATTCATGTTCAAGGATGCCCGCAAGTACGCATCAACCGGTGGTTGGGGTTGGGCGCGCTGGAAAGGCATGGACCAGGTGCCGCATGGCGCGGACGCCAACGTTGCCCAGGAATGTGTTGCCTGTCATACGCCGGTCAAGAACAAGGACTGGGTATTTACCGAGCCGGCCATGCTGCCGATGGTTGAGAAATGACTGGTGGATCAACCGGTGGCATATGTCACCGGTTGATCGGTTAAGGCGATCATGAAGCCCATTGAGCTCCAGATATCCGACTATATTCCGCATTTGCGTCGCTATGCTCGAGTGTTGTTGCGACGTGATATAGCCGCTGCTGATGATCTTGTGCAGGACTGTGTCGAGCGCGCATTACAGCGCTCGATGTTATGGCAGCGTGGCACCAATCTTCGTGCCTGGCTTTTTACTATTATGCACAACCTTTATGTGAACCAGGTTCGTCGAGGGGTCAATGGCCCCGAGTTTGTGGCGATGGACGAGCATTACAGCGACAGCCGGCAAAGTGCCGAGAGCAGCGCGGTATTGGGCGATATTGAGCGGGCGCTGGACAGGTTGTCAGCTGATCAGCGTGAAATTATTCTGTTTGTATCCATCGAGGGCATGAAGTACCACGAGGTAGCGGGCATTCTCGATATTCCGGAAGGTACGGTTATGTCGAGACTGGCGCGGGCGCGCCAACAGCTGCGCGACAGTCTTGCAATTGACAAACTTCAGACATTGCGTCGGGTGAAATAAATGTCATATGAAACACCGGTTACCGAAGCGGATTTGCACGCCTTTATGGATGGGCAGTTAAGCGAAAGTCGGCGAGCTGTCGTCGCGTCCTGGTTAAAGGAACACCCGGACAAGCTGCGGGAACTGGCAGATTACCAGGTTATTGATCGGGAGCTGCACAAGATGCTTGATCCCATGCTTGATGAGCCGGTGCCTGCCGGTTTGCGCACCGCTCCGGGCCGACGCCTGGTTCGGCGCATTGCTGCGGTCGTGGCTTTCCTGTGTGTCGGCGGTTTTGCCGGCTGGCAGGCAAACAGCGTTTATCACGGCGGTGTCCGCATTGAACAGTTCACCGGGCTTGAGCAGCACCTGATCAAACCGGCGGCGTTTGCCCATGTTGTTTATACTGGCGAGCAGAAACACCCGGTAGAGGTGGGCGCAGACCAGGAACAACATCTTGTAAGCTGGCTGTCGAAACGGTTGCGCGCCCGCATTATGGCGCCGGATCTCAGGCGATATGGCTATGAGCTTGTCGGCGGCCGGTTGTTGCCATCAACCAACCGGATGGCTGCACAGTTTATGTACCAGGAATCCGGTGGCGAGCGTATCACGCTTTATGTGCGACGCCTGACCGGGGCACAGGCCGGAGCCATGTTCCAGTTTTCCAGCAACAATGACATCAATACATTTTACTGGATAGAGGGTGAACTGGGTTATGCGTTAAGTGGCGGACTGCCACGTGATCAGCTGATGACCCTTGCCACTGCAAGCTACCGGCAATTGCAGATGTAGATTGGCACCGGGACTATGTCCGGTCCCGGTATCCCCGCGAGCTTCGTTGAGAATCCTTGTCGGTGCTGTATCGAGCATGGCCAATACCTGGCTCCATTTGCCATGCAGTCGCTGTCCAGGCAAAACAGCATTCATTGCTTGCCAGATGAAAAATCCTGTCTATCTTCAATAGCGGGTACGATAGATATATCCGACACGGCAGCCGGATGCGGCCTGACCGAAAAAATAACCAGAAGACTGACAAGGTTCGAGGATTGGTTGTGGGTAGTACAGCAAAGTTGGCCACGCTTGTTGTCGCGAGCTGCCTGGCTATATCTGTCAATTCAGCAGTTGCCGAGCAAGGCGTAGCCGGTACGCCTTATGAAAAGGCAGACTATGCCTTGATGCGTGGCGAGTTTGATGAGGCGCGCAAGGGATTCGAGGACCTGGCGTCCAGGGGGCATATTGATGCGGCCTACCGCCTGGGCCTGATATACCAGCAGGGCATGGGAGTGCCCCTGAGTTATGAAAAAGCCCGCAACTGGTTTCGGATGGCAGCGGATGGTGGCCACAAAAAGGCGGCAACCCAGTTAAAGGTGACCGAGCGCATGGTGAAGAACTAGAACGGAAAGCTGCGCCGGAGATTGCCTGGGAAACACCCGCAGTTTTTTGTTTTCATGTGACCCGTCCTGGATTATAAACACGGTTTCCCTGCCGTGAGATTCCAGCTTGACTGCTCTCTTTTCTTCCCGGGGTCCTGAAAGTGGCGACATTTTTGACCAGATCGCCAGCGCGCTGCGTCAGGCTGGCTATATTGTCCTGAATAACGTGTTTCCCGTGACCCAACTTCAAACCATGCTGCTGGATATCAAGGCAATGGATTCCGCTGACTTTCACCAGGCAGGGGTTGGTCGGGAACGAGACCACCGGGTAAACCGTTTCGTTCGGCGGGACAGGATATTCTGGTTGCCGCAAGGGCATGGGCCGGCCGTGGCGTATCTTGACTGGATGGAACAGTTACGTCTGCGATTAAACCGGGAGCTGTTCCTGGGATTGTTTGATTACGAATGTCACTACGCCCATTATCCAAAAGGGGCTTTTTACAAGAAGCACTACGATTCGTTTCGTGGCGACTCCAACCGGCGCCTGACCACGATCCTGTATCTGAACCCGGTCTGGAATCATGATGATGGCGGTGAACTGGTAATATACTCGGACAGCGACGATATTATTGAACAACTGTTGCCAACTTTAGGCACTCTGGTGATTTTCCTCAGTGAAGAGTTTCCCCATGAGGTGTTGGTTTCAAATCGGTCCCGCTACAGTCTGACCGGCTGGTTCCGCCTTAATGGCTCGAGCAGCGTAAACCTGGATCCGCCAGCCTGATCCGGAACGGCCGTCAGTTTTCTGCGTACCCGCTTCTGACGAATTCAATGCCCGGCAACAATGCCATGCGCCAGGCAGTGGCCAGTTCTTCATCAAACTCCGGATCGCACTCACTTATGGCGCGCAGCAGGCTGTCCAGCCAGTAGTCATACAGGCGAGGGTGAACATTTAGGTTTTTCTGACCGTGACTGATGCGAATGGATGACAGCACATCACGGGCAACCTCGTCGTCAGGGTTGGCAATATAGCGAAGCATCATGCTCAAGCCATGACTTAATGCCTGGGCCTGCCGGGCAAGATGGGTTTTCTTGAAAAGTACCGGGATTAATTCATGGCGTTCCATGAATATCTTGTAGAACCTCAACAGGAAGCTGGAATTGCGCAGGCAACGATTATAGCTCTCATTAACCAGGTTAACGATATATGGGTCAGCAGGTCTCATCGCGGCTTTTCATGGTTATCGTGTTATTCGGGTTTTGTGAACCCTGATTCTTGATTTTCTGACATCAATTTAGCAGAAAAAACCCAAAAAGCCATTGGCTATCGAGTCAAAAATGCCAGGGAAAGCAAGTCATAACCGACGGAATTGCGCGGTATCGGGCAGAATTCTGAAAAATGCGGTCGGAAACACGGGTTGATTCTATCGGGGCTGGGGAGAATGTTTTTCCAGGGTCGATCGCGCACGGCGATACCATTGGCACACCGAGCAGGAGCAATGGTCAATCTTGTGGTCCCACCTGATAATCGCGGCGTGAATATAGGTATGGGCAAAATCCAGTGCCTTGACTAGGTCGTCGGTCTGGTGTTTGTCCAGCGACGCAAATTCATCATTGCGACACAGCCAGTAACATTCCGGACCTTGTGGGCAGTCAACACAGGTGTGGTCGCGCAAGTCAAAGAACCCGTTGTGCGGACAGTTCTCGACATCCAGTTCGCCATGAACCAGCTTCCGTGGCAGCTCCAGTAATTCAAGCAACTCGGTCTTCATAAAATTTATTCTGCGCCCCAGTTTCCAGGCAGTCAAGAAAGCCCGGTATAGCCAAGTAAATCAGTGGGTTTCCGGCCGGGCCCGAATTTCCCTGACAGGGCCATGATTTTGCAATTCTTTGCATGAAAAACCTGATGCCGAATTCTCTCATATTCTATTATGTTGGAATGTCTTTCGCGCTGGCGGAAATCCTGTGACCTGACGTTGATCTGCGTGACTCGTTATTTGAGATGAAACAGCTATGAGAAAAGTATTGATTGTTGATGATTCGAGAACCATGACCAGCATTCTGGCTGAGTTGATTGGCCTGAAAACTTCGCTGTCACCTGTTTCTGCCGGCAGTTTCGCCGAAGCCAGGGAGATCCTGCAAAACTCAAGGGATTTTGTGGCCGCAGTAGTGGATTATAACCTGCCCGATGCACCGGATGGGGAGTGTATAAACTATATTTCGGAAGTCGGCATTCCGGTGATAGTGCTGACAGGAAAATACGACAAGCAGACGCGTGACAAGGTGATCGCGGGCAGGGTTGTCGATTACATTGTCAAGCGACATGGCGGGAACCTCGGGTACGCGGTCAAGCTGGTGCATCGCCTGCAGATGAATCCAGGTATTAATATCCTGGTGGTAGATGATTCACAGGCATACTTGTCCTATCTGCAGGCATTGCTTGAAAATCATCGGTACCAGGTGACAACGGCCACTTCCGGTGAGGAAGCATTACAGATACTCGACAAAAATCCCGAGATCAAGTTACTGATTACAGATTTCCAGATGCCCGGGATGAATGGAATGCAGTTAATCAGCAAGATTCGCGAAACCCGGGATATGGATTCCCTGATCATTATCGGGTTGTCCGCGGTCGGCGACGGACAGTTGTCGGCGGAACTGTTAAAGAGCGGGGCCAATGATTTCCTGGCCAAGCCATTTCCGGAAGAGGAGTTCTACTGCCGGGTCAGTCAGAATATCGAGCTAATTGAGCACATAGAAAGATTGCGCGACATATCCATCAGGGATCCGCTTACCGGCCTGCATAATCGACGTTATCTCTATAGTGCCGGCGATGCGCTTTACCAGAATGCTGCACGTGGAGCGATTGGCCTGACAGCTGCCATGATTGATATCGATTTCTTCAAGAAGGTGAACGATGTTTACGGTCACCAGGCGGGTGACAAGGTCATATGCGCGGTTGCCGACACGCTGAGTAACTCGGTTCGAAAGTCTGACGTTGTCGTAAGATATGGTGGCGAGGAGTTCTGTGTCTTGTTGAGCAATATGGATCCGGCCAATGTCGGTAAATTCTTCGATTCGATTCGCGAGAGCGTAAACGCCGTGCCAGTAGATTTTGAAGGCCAGGCAATTAATGTGAGCGTGAGTATCGGTGTTTCCACGCTGCTTGGCGAGAACCTGGAGGCCATGCTGGAGCAAGCGGATCAGAATCTTTACCTGGCCAAGAGTTCCGGGCGCAACTGTGTGATGATAGACGAAACCCAGAAGCAGAATTCGGCTGCCGCCATGTGATATGATCCGGGCCACCTGGCAAGCAAGCTCGCCTTCCGGCCCGGAGTTGTGTGACCGATATCGTTAATAACAAAAACAATCTTGCGCTGACCGCATTGTTATCGGGTGCGGTATTGATCGGATTTTCACCAATACTTGTGCGACTGAGCGATACCAGTCCGCTGGCCAGCGCCTTTTTTCGCGTGTTTCTCTCGTTGCCGCTGCTATGGCTGGCAGCTCGTGTCTATGCGCCAACAAAGTCAGCCACGGAGTTCTCGCCGAGACTGTTGTTGCCCGGTATTTTTTTTGCCGGCGACCTGGCCTTGTGGCATATGTCTATCGAGCATACGCTGGTTGCCAACGCCACCCTGCTCGCCAATGCCGCTCCGGTGTTCGTTGTTTTCGGGTCCTGGCTGGTACTCAAGGAAACCATTAACCGGCAGTTCCTGGCGGGTCTTGCCATAGTTGCTACCGGCGTGTTGCTGCTCATGGGGCAGAGCATGAAGCTGGGTGTCGACAACGTGGTGGGCGATTTGCTCGGAATCGGGACAGCAGTTTTTTACGCCGGCTATATTCTGAGCATGCGTTACCTTCGAGCCTGGTACCCGACGGTGACCCTGATGTGGTGGAGCAGCCTGGTGACATCCATCTGCCTGTTTCCCCTGGCGCTTGTCGGCAGTGAGAATTTTGTTCCCGGTGGCTGGCAGGGCTGGGCCGTGCTGCTGGCACTTGCTTGGTTTGCTCATGCAGGCGGGCAGGGGCTGATAACTTTTGCGTTGGCACACCTGCCAGCGGCGTTCTCGTCAGTAACCCTGCTGGTTCAGCCTATTTTTGCCGGTTTGCTGGCATGGGTAATTTTCAGCGAGCAGCTGAACGCGGTGCAGCTGGCGGGAATGGCTATTGCCCTGGTCGGCATTTATTTCTGCAAAAGGGCCGGCTAGGCGGGCTTCTCCTGTCTGCAGCCTGGTCGGCTGGCTCGGGATTTCGTCTGCGGAGTGCGTCACTTTGCTATTGCCCGCATCACCCCCTATAATCGCTCGCCCTGACCGGTGACCTGTAGCGGTCGTCGGTACTTCCAAAACCCCAGAATATCATGGCTCATTGCTTGCAATGGCAGCCTTGGTCATTTTCCGGACATAAGCCTGGAAGCCCGCTGAGCAGCGGCTGATTGTGTGTATCCCGGGGCATCGGCAAAAGCGCTAGACGAAGAGAGAAAACATGACTACACCCGCAGTTGAAGACCAGCCGTCAACCGACACAGGATTTTTGACCAGGAAGCAGATGATCGCCGGGACGATCTTCTTGCTGCTTTCAGTTCTCCTGGCTTACCTGGCACCGACCATCGAAGTTGCCTGGGTCAGCGCCATCCTGATGTTGACTGTCTACCTGTTTGCGTTTGAAGTGCTGACGGTGGACGTGGCCGCGGCGACGGTCATGGTGATGCTGGGCCTGACGTCATTGTTGGCGCCGTGGATGGGTCTGGAGCGAGGACTGGTGGACAACAAGCACCTGTTCGATGGTTTTTCTTCCAATGCCGTGATCTCCATTATCGCGGTTATGATTATCGGTGCCGGGTTGGACAAAACCGGTATCATGACCAGGGTAGCAGCATTTATTCTGAAAATAGGTGGCACTACTGAAGCGCGTATTATACCTGTTATATCCGCGACAGTGGGGTTCATATCATCGTTTATGCAAAACGTGGGTGCTGCGGCGTTATTCCTGCCGGTGGTATCACGTATATCCGCCCGTTCCGGGTTGCCTATGTCGCGGTTATTGATGCCGATGGGTTTTACCGCCATTCTTGGTGGCACCATGACCATGGTCGGTTCAAGTCCGCTGATCCTTCTGAATGATCTGATTATCACTTCAAACAAGGCCCTGCCTGCCGACAGGCAAATGGATACCTGGGGGCTGTTTTCGGTCACACCTATTGGTGTTGCGCTGATACTGACCGGTATTGCCTACTTTGTCCTGGCCGGCCGATTTGTGCTGCCCAGGACAAAAAATGAGAGCAGCATAAGTGGTGCTGATCCCATGCAGTATTTTCATGATGTATACGGTGTCGATTACGCGCTTCACGAAGTAGTCGTCACTGATGACAGCAGCCTGATTGGCAAACGTTTTGACGAGGTAGAAAGTGCCAACAGGATTCGTATTATTGCCACCAAGTTGCCCGGCGAGGAAAACCGGGTAGGCCCGGGTGCACTGGCCCGTGATGTGGACATCCGTGCGGGCATGGTACTGGGTGTAATAGCGGCACCTTATTACCTCGACAGTTTTGTTGAGTCCTATGGCCTGAAAAAGCGCAACGTGTTGCGTACGTTTGTTGATTCATTGTCTCCAACCAAGGCCGGTGTGGCTGAAGTTGTCATTCCTCCGCGCTCACGCCTGATTGGCAAGAGCGCGCGCGATGTGTGGATGCGTAAAACCTATGGCATTGCCATGATCGGTTTGCATCGTGGTGGCGAAACTCTTCGCGAAGGTGATGATATTCGTAACATGCCGCTGCAAGCGGGCGATACCCTGGTCATACATACTCCCTGGAGCGCCCTGGAGCGAATCGAAGGTAACCGTGATTTTGTTGTGATTACGACAGAGTACCCCCACGAAGAAGATTTTCGTCCAAACAAGATCTGGCCGGCTGCCGGCTTTTTTGCCATTGCCTTGTTCATGGTGTTGTTCACTGATATCAGGTTGTCAGTGGCATTATTGACCGGCGCCATGGGCATGATCCTGGCCGGTGTTCTGAGCGCCGAGGAAGCGTATGATGCAGTCAGCTGGAAGACGGTATTCCTGTTGGCTTCGTTGATACCGTTGGGGCTCGCCGTTGAAACTACCGGTACTGCCAAGTGGATTGCCGAGCAAGTCCTGTCCGTTGTTGGCCACATGCCCATATGGGTGATCCAGGCCTCGGTTGCCATGCTGGCGACATTTTTCACCCTGGTAATGTCCAATGTCGGCGCGACTGTTCTGCTGGTACCGCTGGCAGTGAATATCGCCATGGGTGTCGGCGCCAACCCGGCTGTTTTCGCGCTGACAGTGGCTATTGCCACGTCCAATTCCTTCCTGATCCCGACTCACCAGGTGAACGCCCTGATTATGGGGCCGGCGGGCTATCGCGTGCCGGACTTCATCAAGGCTGGAGGTGTTATGACTGTGCTGTTCCTGGTGGTAATGCTAACGGTAATGAATATCATTTTTTGACGATCGTTTCCGTGCGCAGGAACCGGGCGACCTAACTCTTGTCGAGCGCCCGGAGATGCGCTTATTATGGTCAGTCTGAAACGCTGCTTTTTGACTCGATCAGAAAAACAAGGGAAGGAACGATTATGAAAAAATGGTTTGCCGTAGCCGCCGTCGTGGCTGCATCGCTATTGCCTTTTCAGATGATCCAGGCCAGCCTGGTCAAGCCCGTGGAAAAGGTGGAACTTTACGCAGAAGGTGATGGCAAGTTGCCAGCCGCGGATGTCGAGGCCATTGTAGACGCATCATTAAAGCAGGCCAGCGTCGGCAATGTTCTGTGGAAGCGTCTTGGAAGCAATGGCGGCGTAATTGAAATACAGGGAGGCAAGGAAAGCAGTTATGCCATTTTCAATATTGTCCATGACGGCAAAAGCATGATCCTTGAGTACAAGGACAGTCGCGGGCTGAAGTACCGCAAGGATCGAAATGGCAGGACATCAGTGCATCCGGCCTATAACGCGTGGGTCAAGGTTTTTGTCAAGGCATTGACTGATAACGCCAGCTCGCTGAAACAGGTCAAGCTGATTACCGGCAAGCAGAAACATATCAAGGATAGCCGGGCGCAAGGCGCAGCGCTGGTGGTCATCGCCGCCGAAGCCGACCCGGGTCACGAAGGCAACAAGCGCATGAACAATGCACGTTGGTCAACTCTTATTATGGAAAAGACCGCCAGGGCCATCAATGAAGACTATGCCGGCAAGCTCGTTGCCAAGCCGCTGGAATGGAACAAGCAGACCATTCGTATCGCCAGGAAGGGTTACAAGGCAGGCTACAACAAGCTTGCCTGTGACGATGGTGCCGACCGTGTTGTTACCGTAAAGATAGACTTCAACTACGATGATAATACCTGGCAGACATTCCGTGATGCGCGCTATAACTATTACGATTGCAAGTCAGGCAGGCTGTTCAGCAAAATCATGAAGCTGACCCGTAACAGTGACGACAGCTTCCCGTATGAGGGCGCGTTCCATGCAACTGTACTGAAGTTTCTCAAGGACAACGGTGTTTATGATTGATCCCGGGTCAAGGGCATCAAATCAAGGGCGGCTACTGGCCGCCCTTGTCTTTTGAATCTTGTCTTATCTCCAGCTCAGGGAATACTGTATGCCGGTGGGTGTGACTGAAAGTCCGGGTCTGCCGTCTGTTGATAGCGGGTTGCGGTTGTTAACATATATTGCTGTACTGGTGCCGATCGCAGCACCGATAATGGTGTCCGACAACCAGTGTTTCTGGTCGTACATGCGCGCATAGGCGGTAGTGGCCGCCAGTGAATAAAAGAATAACCTGCGGTACCAGGAAGGGTTGCCACCAGCTTCGGCAAACGTGGTAGACAGCACAAATGCGGCAGTCACGTGGCCTGAAGGAAATGACCGACCACCCTGGAAAAAATCATCTGCTGATTCCGTCTGGTTGGGTCGTTTCCGGTCAAAGACACGTTTCAGCAGGGATGTAGTGGTGCACGCCAGAATCAGTGATTCAACGGCATTGTTGCCGGTCTGCACGAGGTCCTTGTTACCGGTGATCCAGCCGACACTGTACACACCGAGGATGGATGCGCCTGACAATCCGATTACTTCACCCCAGGAGTTTCCCAGGTGCGCTGCACGATCACCGCGATCGGACTGCCGCGTATCAAAACGATAGCGAACGGCTTCATCATTATGCTGGGCAATCGCCGCCAGGCCGGCAACGCCGGTAAATAACAACCACTGGTTGCTGTTCCACTCGGTTGGCGACAGGAAGTAGCCGGTTGTGTCATCTATCCAGTCGTCTGCCGGAAGAAATTGTGAATACAAAACCATCGCGGCCATGAGCCAGTATCTGGCTGCACGTCTCATTGGTGTGACTCCTCTATCCGCAGTATCCGGTGTTGGCAGTCCCTGGCCCGGCCCGGTTATATTTTTTGTAAGTGCAAGGTCAGTATAGAGGCCACGTATCCGGATTTCCAATGTTTGCCGTTGCAGTCAGTCCCGGTTATCGGCCGTCAATCGGTTTTGGTATTTACGGAAGTAGGAGCGAAACTGGTTGTAGCTCAATCCGAGAAAGCGCGCAGTATTTCGGTGATGGTAGCGATTGATCTCCAGCGCCTGTCGCAGGCGGGAAATTTCTTCATTTTCAATATACTGCCTGAAGTCGTATGGCGACGTGGTTGGTGACGCCAAGGCAGCAATCTTTTCAGCGGGCTGATGTTTATTCGCCGGGTCGAATCCATCGTGATGTAATCGGTAGGGCGAGTCGAAAGGATTGAAGCTGATGGTTCGAACGACGTCCCCGGGCTCGGTTCGGTAGACAGCACGCTCAACCACGTTTTTCAGCTCACGCACATTGCCGGGCCAGGTGTAGGCCTGTAACTGGATGATGGCCTCATCAGAAAAGCCGGGAAAGTAGTCGCGACGCAATTCCTTGACCATGCCCATGGCAAAGTGTTCTGCCAACAGGGGAATATCATCAATGCGGGCGCGCAGTGGCGGCAGTGTAATAACATCGAATGACAACCGATCCAGCAAGTCTTCACGAAACTGTCCTTTGGCTGCCAGCGATGGCAAGTCGGCATTGGCCGCCCCGATCAGCCTGACGTCAGAATAGATAGCCTGTGTGCCACCGATACGCTCAAACTCACCGTACTCCAGTACCCGAAGCAGTTTTTCCTGCAATCGCATCGACATGCTCGCCAGTTCATCGAGAAACAGGCTGCCACCGTTGGCGCGCTCAAATCGTCCCTTGTGGGTCCTGGTGGCGCCGGTGAATGCCCCGGCTTCGTGCCCAAACAGTTCGGTTTCCAGTAGTGATTCCGGAAGCGCGGCGCAGTTCAGTTTGAGTTGCAGCTGTTGCCAGCGGGACGACAGGTAATGCAGTCGTGAGGCGACGAGCTCCTTGCCGGTACCGCGTTCACCGATGACCAGCACCGGTTTGGACAGCGGCGCAACCCGGGATACATGATCCATGACCTGCTGAAAACTTTCAGACTGACCAATCACCGAGTCGATAGGGCGACGTGATTCCATGTGGTGAATAGTCACTCAGACAGGAGAAAAAATCCACTATTTGGATAAGAAAACATGATTGTATTTGCTTCTCCGCTCTTGTCTCAAAAAAAATAGTTTATAAACAATAGCTTAAAGAAAATATAAAAGTGGCACGGAACCTGCTTTAGTAAAAGCGAAGTGCAATGACAACGGTGTATGAAAACTGACCCGAAGCCAAAGGGCTCAAGGAGAAGAAGAAATGAAACAGGTTATGATTTCAGGTGTGCGTCGCAGTTTAGTCGCCGGAATCGTCATCTTGGCAGGATTGGGCGTTTCCGCGCAGGCCAGTGAACTGCGTACCGGTCCGAATGTATCAGAAATGACCGCAGGAATAGTTGAGCAGGGACAGCAGGCTTTGTCCCGGCTGATCGAGGAGCAGAAACACCAGCAGGCTTGGCAGGCGTGTGAGGTTGCCCGGTCTCTCGGCTTTATCGACGACGGCAGGTGCGAAATTCGCCTGGGCACCAAGCCCAATGATCGCCGCAGTCACAACGGTTAACCAGAATCAGGCAGTATCAGGAGAGATCTAATGGGTATCTTTAACAGGCTTAACGACATTATCAATTCCAATATCAACTCGTTGCTGGATAGCGCCGAGAACCCGGAAAAAATCATTCGCCTGGTGATCCAGGAAATGGAAGACACGCTGATCGAGTTGCGCACCAATGCCGCGCGCACCATAGCCGAGCAGAAGAAATTGAACCGCCGCCTGGGCCAGTTGCAGGAAGAGGCTGCGGACTGGGAAGCCAAGGCCGAGTTGGCGCTGTCCAGGGACAGGGAAGATCTGGCTCGCGCAGCGCTGGCCGAAAAACGTGCGGTAACTGATGCGGTAGCCGGTTTTTCCGCTGATCTCGAAAGTCTCGATGCCCATCTTGCACAGCTGGATGAGGATATGTCGAGACTGCAGACCAAGCTTGATGAAGCCAAGCTAAGGCAGAAGTCCGTTGTTGCCCGTCACGATGCCGTGTCCAGCCGTCTCAAGGCGCGTGTCACCCTGAGCGATGATCGCATCAATGATGCCCTGGCCAAGTTTGAGCATCTTGAAAGAAAGATGGATGATATGGAAGGCAAGGCTGAGTCGTATGATATCGGCAAGTCCAGGACCCTGCGCGATGAGTTTGCCGAGCTTGAAGCCAGCGACAAGGTCGACGAGGATCTGCAGGCGCTGAAGAAAAAAATGAAGAAATAATCTGACTGACAGGTGATTGACTATGGGTATTATGGAAGGAATGACAGCACTTGGAGTGGTCTTCATGGTCGTTGTTTTACCGGTGTGGCTGTTTTTCCATTACCTGGCAAAAATGAAAACCAACCGCGGGCTGACTGCCGAGGACGAAAAGATGCTGGTTGAACTGTGGGAGACAGCCAGGAAGATGGAACAGCGCATTGAATCGCTGGAAACCATTTTGACGGAAAAGGTGCCTGACTGGAGAGAATCCTATGAAAAGAAATAGGCTTTATGACGAAAACCCGAGCCCGAACCGGTTCTATCGAGATAAGGACCACGCCCTGATTTCCGGTGTGTGCGCCGGTATCGCCGACTATTTTGGTCTGGAGCGCTGGGTTGTGCGCATGCTTACTGTCGTTATATTTATATTCTACAGTTTGCCGGTGTTCCTGTTTTATCTTATCGCCTCCTTTGTCGTGGAAGCCAGGCCGCAGCAGCTATACAAGGATGAAAACTACGAAACCTTCTGGCGCGAAGTGCGGAAGTCGCCTCGTGATACCTTCGGCAACACGCGGTTCAAGTTTCGCGAGCTGGACAAGCGATTGCAGGAAATCGAGCGTTACCTGACATCAAGAAAGTTCAAGCTCAACCGCGAGTTTGACGATTTGCTGAAGTAAACATGCCTTCCCTGCTTGAATCACTGGTGTGATTGAATGACACTCCGGTCTGGATTCTGACCGGAGCATCCGTGCTTGGCGGCTGACAATAATCGAAATGTTGATGTGGCAGTTATCGGCGCTGGTGCTGCCGGGCTGATGTGTGCCATAGAAGCCGGCAAACGCGGTCGCCGGGTGGTGGTGCTGGATCACGCCAACAAGCCCGGCAAAAAGATTCTCATGTCCGGCGGTGGTCGCTGCAACTTCACCAACCTGTCCATCAGTCATGACAACTATATCTCCTCGAACCGGCATTTTTGCAAATCCGCCCTGAGCCGGTTTACGCAGCAGGATTTTATTGATCTTGTAAACAGTCATGGCATTGCCTGGCATGAAAAAGAGCATGGGCAACTGTTCTGTGACAACAGTTCGCGAGATATTCTCGATATGCTGTTGACTGAATGCCGACAGCATGATGTGGCGATACGTCTAGATTGCGAAATTGGCCAGGTAGGTCGCACCGAATCCGGTTTTGTTGTTACCACGGCCTCGGAGGAAATCCGCAGCCAGTCCTTGGTTGTCGCCAGCGGCGGACTATCGATCCCAAAAATGTGCGCCAGTCCTATCGGTTATCGAATCGCCGAGCAGTTCGGGTTGTCGATTCAGCCGACTCGCGCCGGCCTGGTTCCGTTTACCTTGCACCCGGAAGACAAGCAGCGACTGGCATCGTTATCCGGAATTGCGGTGGATGTGAATGTGTATAACGACCGAGCCAGTTTTCGTGGCAGTTTGCTGTTTACCCATCGCGGCATTAGTGGTCCGGCGATACTGCAAATATCATCGTATTGGAAACCGGGGGAGCATATCGTCGTCGATATTACGCCTGGTCTTGATGTGTCCGCCTTGCTGCGGAGCGCAAGGCAGGAACAGCCAAGACTCTGTTTGAAAAACCTGCTGGCGCGATACCTGCCGCGTCGGGTAGTTACCGTGCTGGTTCAACCGGAACTGGCCGACTGCCAGCTCGCCGAATTATCCAACCGGGACATCAGCCAGGTGCGGGACCAGCTGCAACAATGGCAGTTGCGCCCCAACAATACCGAGGGATATCGAACCGCGGAGGTGACCTTGGGCGGTGTTCATTGTGATGAGGTCTCGTCGAGAACTTTCGAGTCGAAAAAAGTCGCAGGCCTGTATTTTATAGGTGAAGTGCTCGACGTAACCGGTCACCTCGGCGGCTATAATTTTCAATGGGCCTGGTCGTCTGGCTGGTGTGCTGGCCAGGGAGTCTAGAAGTAAACGTAATGCCAACAGTTTGAAAATCAGGGGAAATGGGCTACATTGAATGAGACCCGTTGTCGGGTGCAATGAGTTATCAGCAGCATCAGCCTAGGTGCGACGAAATTGGATTGACCAGGAAGCAGTGGAATGATTATGAAGTTGAAATGTTTGTTTTTGGTGACAGCGTTCTGCTTTTCACCCGTAATTTTCGCCAAGTCTGACTACGATCGATGGGATTTGTCTGTCATCTACAAGGATGCAAAGGCCTGGGGTCAGGCTGCCGACAGGTTTGAAAAGGACCTGGTGGTGCTCGAAAAGTGCAAGGGTAAACTGGGAAGCAGTGCTGCAACACTGAAACGGTGCCTTGGTACCATGGAAAATCTTGCCAAGGAAAACGCCCGGCTGAACTCATACGCCTCAATGCTGTATGACGAGAATACCAGGGAGCCGGTATCGCTGGAGCTGGATCAGCGCGGCAAGTTGTTGGCGACAAAATTCGGGCAGCATTCAAGTTTTGTGCGACCGGAACTGCTGTCTGTGGGCAAGCAAAAGCTTGACCGACTTGTCCGCCAGGACAAGGGTCTCGCCGTATACAAGCACATGATAGACAGCATTCTCCTGGCTGCGCCGCACACGCTTGGAAAGAAAGAGGAAGCTTTGCTGGCCGATACCGGCCTGTTGTCCGGCGCGCCGCGCAATATGTACAGCGTCTTTGCCAATGCGGATATGCAGTGGCCAACCGTAAAGCTTGAAGACGGCAGCAGTGCAAGACTGGACCAGGCCGGTTATGGCCGTTATCGCGGCGCACTGAATCGCGATGATCGAAAGAAGGTATTCAACAGCTTCTGGAGCAAGTGGAAGGAATACGAGCGCACGTTTGGTATGTCGTATTACTCGCAGGTTCAGCGTGATTACTTCTACAGCAAGGTTCGTAACTATCCCAATTCGCTGGCCTCGGCCATCGGCGCCAACAATATTCCGGAAGCGGTTTATCGAACACTGGTGAAGGAGGTTAATGCCAACCTGGATACGTTGCATCGTTACTTCCGTTTACGCGCGCGCATGCTCGGCATAGACAAGATGCACTACTACGACATCTATCCGCCGATGGTGAAGAGTGACAAGCGTTTTGGTATCGAGGAAGGCAAACAACTGGTACTCAAGTCACTGGCGCCACTGGGTGATGAAGTGGTCGATGTCGTGCGTACCGGTTTCGAAAACCGCTGGATGGATGTTTACCCGCAACCGGGCAAGCGCTCGGGCGCCTACATGAACGGACGCGTGTATGACCTGCATCCTTTCGTTCTGATGAACTACAACGAGGATTATGACGCGGTTTCCACGCTTGCGCACGAGTGGGGTCATGCCATCCACTCCTACCTGTCCAATAGCAACCAGTCCTTTATCAATTCACGATACGCCATTTTCAATGCCGAAGTGGCATCGACCCTCAACGAAGCACTGTTGCTCGATTACATGCTCAAGAACACGACTTCAGATGAAGACAGGTTGTTCTACCTGGGTTCGGCGCTGGAGCAGTTGCGTGGTACTTTCTTCAGGCAAACCATGTTCGCCGAGTTCGAGCTGAAAGCGCACGAAGTGGTGGAGAACGGCGAGCCCTTGTCCGGAAAGCGCCTGACACAGATCTATGGTGATCTGCTCAAGCGCTATCACGGTCATGACAAGGGTGTGGTGCATATCGACGATCTGTACACGGTAGAGTGGGCTTATATCCCCCACTTCTATATGAATTTCTATGTCTACCAGTACGCTACCTCGATTTCGGCATCTTCGCTGATCGCCGACGATATCATGGCCGGCAAGCCGGGAGTCCTGGATCGTTACATGACGCTGCTGAAAGCGGGCGGGTCAGATTATCCGTACGAATTGCTTAAGACGGCGGGAGTCGACCTGGCATCGCCGGAACCATACCGTGCGCTAATCAAGCGAATGAATGATATCATGGACCAGATTGAGGCAATTCTGAAGAAGCGGGAATAACCCGCCATAACAACAATCAGGGCGCTGGCCCGCATAAAGCTAGGAGAGATGTCATGACAGGACATGACTGGATACGTTTGTCCGTATTGGCGTTGTCAGTATCACTGCCTGCAGTGGCGGATGCTGCCGACCGCGTTACCGGCAAGATGTTCGCCACCCGCTCCGAAGTCGTTGCCCGTCATGGCATGGCGGCAACTGCCCAGCCCCTGGCTACTGACGCGGCACTTGATATTCTCAAGCGTGGCGGCAATGCCATTGATGCCGCCATTGCTGCCAACGCTGTATTGGCGGTAGTTGAGCCGGTAGGTTGCGGAATTGGCGGTGACCTGTTTGCCCTGGTCTGGAGTGCCGACGACAAGCGGCTGCACGGGCTGAATGCCAGTGGCCGTTCACCCAGGAGCCTGACGCTGGAAGAATTCAAAAACCGCAAACTCGACAAGATTCCCTCGTTCGGTCCCTTGCCGGTATCGGTTCCCGGTACCGTGGATGGCTGGTTCGAGCTGCACAAGAAGTTTGGCAAATTGCCGATGACCGATATCCTGGCGCCGGCAATATTTCATGCGCGCAACGGGTTTCCTGTAACCGAGCTGATCGCCTACTACTGGGAGCGAAACGCAAAATTCCTCGAGAGCTGGCCTGGGTTCAGGGACTTGTACATGCCCGGCGGACAGGCACCGAAGAAGGGCGAGATATTCCGTAACCGCAACCTGGCGACAACGCTGGAAATTATCGGTGAGAAAGGGCGCGATGTATTTTACAAGGGACCGATGGCCCGGATCATCGCTGACTACATGAAAGAAAATGGTGGCTACCTTTCCTATGAGGACATGGCTTCGCACACTTCCGAATGGGTGACGCCGCAGTCAACTGATTATCGTGGCTATACAGTCTGGGAGTTGCCGCCCAATGGCCAGGGTATTGCTGCATTGCAGATGCTCAACATTCTTGAGCGTTATGATATTGCTTCCATGGGTTTTGGCAGCGCCGATTACCTGCATACCCTGATCGAGGCCAAGAAGCTGGTGTTTGAGGATCGCGCCCGGTTTTATTCTGACATGGCATTTAACCAGCTTCCCGTAAAACAACTGATTTCAAAATCCTACGCGAACGAACGTAAAAAACTCATTAACCCCGGGCGCGCGGCGAAAACCTACGATGCCGGGATTAATCATGGTGATACCACGTACCTGACCGTTGCCGATCGCCAGGGCAACATGGTGTCGCTGATACAGAGTAACTACCGGGGCATGGGATCCGGTATGACGCCGACCGGTCTCGGTTTTGTGCTGCAGAATCGTGGCGAGCTGTTTGCCTTGCAGGAAGGACACAACAATGTTTACGAACCGGGCAAGCGACCATTCCATACCATTATACCGGCGTTTGTGACGCGCAAGGGCAAGCCGTACATGAGCTTTGGCGTGATGGGCGGCAGCATGCAACCACAGGGCCATGTACAGATACTGGTGAACATGATTGATTTCGGCATGAACCTGCAGGAAGCCGGCGACGCGCCGCGCATGCGTCATGACGGTTCTTCGCAGCCGACCGGTGAGCAGATGAAAGACGGCGGCACTGTTTTCCTGGAGTCAGGCATTCCCCAGGAGACAGTTCGCGAACTGCTGAGCCGCGGTCATCGTATTAGCGAAGGCAAGGGCGGGTTTGGCGGCTACCAGGCGATCATGTTCGACGATCGTAACAAGGTGTATTTTGGTGCTTCCGAATCTCGCAAGGATGGCGCTGCCGCCGGTTACTAGTTTCTGCTTGGTACAGATCCAGGGATCAGGAGGCGGCGATGCCCAGTCAACGACAATTGGCAATGGCCTTGCGAATCTGGCACCGGCGCCTGGGCATTGTAGTTGGTGTCCAGTTCCTGCTGTGGACTATTGGCGGTATCTATTTTTCCTGGACCGATATCAATAACATTCGCGGCCTGGACGAAAAGCGCGCCGAACAAGTCGAAGCGCTGGAGTTGTCCCGTCCCGACCTGAAATCGCTGGACAGCATAATTTCCGCAAACCCGTCTCCGCCGGTCAAAGCCGTGATGGCTTATGTCGTTGCCGGATCGCCGGTATACCGCGTCTCCCGCGTAACCGGTGCCGTTGAGCTTTACGATGCCGTGAATGGATCAAGAATTTCTCCCATCACCCGTGATATGGCGCAAGCTATTGCCAGGCAGGATTTCGGTCTGGAGTACCCCATTGTGCAAACGTTGTGGGTGGAAAAGGCCGGTGGCGAGTACAAGGGCCCGGTGCCGGCATGGCGCATGGATTTTGACAACTGGAAACAGAGCCATATCTACGTAGATGCATCCAGTGGCACGGTAACGGCAAGGCGTAACAGGTTGTGGCGAATATTTGATTTTCTGTGGATGTTGCATATTCTTGATTTCGAGGATCGCTCTGATATAAACAACTGGCTTTTGAGGCTTATGTCCATCGCCGGTCTGATCACGCTATCCAGTGGTTACTTGCTTTGGTATCTCACCTACAGAATCAGGAAAAGTCATGCTGCAAAGATACAAGATTAAACGTCCCGGCCCGTTCAAGACCCGTCAGTTTGCCAGTGATAACTGCTCGGGAATCTGCCCCGAGGCCTTTGTTGCCATGGAACAGGCTAATACCGGTCATGCCGCCGCCTATGGTGAGGACGAATGGACGGCACAAGCGGCGGACATGCTGCGTGATTTTTTTGATACCGATTGTGAAGTTTTTTTTACCTTTAACGGTACGTCCGCCAATGCCATCACCTTGTCCAGCATGTGTCGTTCCTATCACGCAGTGCTGACTTCCGATGTGTCACATATCGAATCCAATGAGTGTGGTGCGCCCGAATTTTTCAGTCATGGTTCCAAGTTATTGCTGATCGACAGTCGCCAGGGCAAGGTGACGCCGGACGGAATCCATGCCTATGCCGGCCGACCGGAGAACATTCACTTTCCGAAGCCGCATGTGGTCAGCCTGACCCAGCCTACCGAGTTTGGCACCATCTACACGGTGGATGAGCTCAAGGCGATCAATGATGTTTGTGAGCAATACCAGCTGAAGACACACATGGATGGCGCACGTTTTGCCAATGCCCTGGTTGCTCTGGATACGCATCCCGCCGAGATTACCTGGAAGGCGGGCGTTGATGTGCTGTGCTTCGGTGGTACCAAGAACGGGCTCGCGGTTGGGGAAGCCATCGTTTTTTTCAATATGGAACTGGCCCGGGAATTTGATTACCACTGCAAGCAGGCGGGTGAACTGGCATCGAAGATGCGTTTTATCACCGCACCCTGGATAGGCATGCTGCAGGACAATGCCATGCATCGTTACGCGGCCCATGCCAACGAAATGGCCCGCTACTTGGCTGACAGATTGACCGCGATTCCGGGCGTCGAGTTGCTGTTCCCGGTGGAAACCAATGCCGTCTATATTGCACTGAGCCAGGAACAGGAAAAAGCCATGCACGAGCATGGCTGGCACTTCCATATCTTTGACAAGGCTGGCGCCAGGTTTATGTGCTCCTGGGATACCGGGCACGAAGAAATCGATGCTTTTGCCGCTGATCTTGCCGAGGTATTGGGTCGGTGAGCCCTGGCAAGCGTCAGGAATTCAGGGTCGGCCACAACGATGCGTGGGTGACCTGCTGACCGAGCATAACCACCTCGCCCTGGCGCCGGTCGTGCCGGTCCTGGCTGTAATCGAACCGGTAGCGTCGATAAAGACGAAAACCGCTGCCCCTGCTCTTGCGGGCACGCAATGTTTCCAGCACGGCAGTGCCATCCAGAAATTGCATACCGGATTGCTTGCACAGGTCCACGGCAGTTTTGACAGCGATTTCCTTGGCTTTCAGGGCATCAAGAAAAAACGCAACCGCCAGGATTGAAATCACTACAAGCAGGAACTCACCGGGGCTGATCATGGGTCAGTTTACGCCGGCAACTTCATGATGGCCGATTCATAGGCATGGCGCCTGCTGATCACGCCCGATGCCAGAAACACGTCCAGCAAGGTTTCGTATTCATCCCGGCCTATATCGGCATTGCCGTCCCAGGTGCCCATGGCCTGGTAGGCGGAAATGGTGCTGGATAATACGGCGCTATCCGTATCGGTGAAAAACCCGCTCGCCTGAAGTTGCCGCGCCAGTTCGGCTGAATCCGTGGCAACCGTGTATTCACGCGCCCGGGTGTAGGCATGTAGAAACGCCCTGGCCATGTCTGTCTCCAGCCATTGCCGGGTGGCGCAAATGCTGCTGAAGGCGACCGGGCCGACCGCCGCGCCGACACTGGCGACCACGTGGGCAAGACCCTCAAATTCCAGTTGCTGGGGCATTGGACCCTGCATGTGCACGAATTCTCCTCGACCATCCCGGAACGTTTTTTCAATGGCGCCGACGTCACCGGCGTCTATTACTTCCAGTTCATCAAGGCTGATGCCCTGTTTTTGCAGGGCGTAGCGCAACATGGCCAGTGGCTGAAAGAAGTGATCCACGAGGACTTTCCGGCCTTTGAGCTTGGCCCATTGAAAATCCGGGTCGGCTTGCCGACTGGCGATGAAAAACCCGTCACGACTGTTAATACGGGCAAAGTGGATGATATCCAGCGATTTCCCGGCTTCCAGGTCGGCAAAGCTGGTGGCCACTGCTGACTGGCCCACGTTCCAGGTGCCGTCCCTGAGTCCGTCATTGAGCGGTTTGTCCGGGGTTGCGGGCGCGTAGTGTGGTTCAAGTCCTTCTTTTGCCAGAAAACCCCCGGCGATCGCCATTAAAAATGGGGAATAAAACGCGGAATGGCGCAGTGCGCTGATTTTTATGGGTGTCATTGATGTGAATACTCCAGAGATACGAACATGTGCCGATTAGGGTAAGCGACGACGACTAAATCACCATTTTAAGCTGGTTTGGCGGGTGTGCAAGGCCATGCCAGTCAGATGTCGGACTGAATTTCTGGTGCTGACCCGAGCGATGTGGTCCAATCCGCGCGTTTTGTCGGTATGCCAGAGCCAATCTGCAAGCAATTTAGAATGAATTTGATCTTAAGCAAAGAAGTATATTATAAAATACTAATATATTTTGGTCGAAGACAGATCACTTAATTACTGGAGGATGTACAAATGGTCAAATATATCGTGGGTTTTTTAGCGGCGACGGCGCTATTTGCCATTATCGCGGTGAACTACGCCGGCGATCTGATGCTGAGAGAAGTGCCCAGCCCTTATGGCGTCGAAGAAACCGCTGCCCGTATCCAGCGCAATATCCAGGGGCTGGCCAGCAATGGCTGGAAGCTGTCCGGATTACGTAATCCGGCAGCGGCCGTGGCGGCTGATGGCACCAATGTTGCGCCCGTGTTGCTGATCGAGGCGTGCAGCACCAAGTATTCCGCGCCAATGCTAAAGGATGACACTACCCGGATCCTGTCAATTCTCATGCCTTGCACCATTACCGTATACAAGAAAGACGATGGCAAGACTTATATCGGTCTGATGAATTCAGGCCTGATGGGCCGCATGTTCGGTGCCAAGGTGGGCGCAATTATGGCGGAAGTCGCAAAAGACCAGGCCAAGTTCGTCACATTTGATGCCAGCAAACCGGCACCGGCACTGATCAAGGTTCAGCCTGGTGGTGGCAAGGGCGGCCCCGCAGCCGGTGGCTGCTAGGGTAATGTCGGTAAAAGGACAGCACTCCAGAATTATCGATTGGAGAACAAGATGAAACTATTACATACACAATTTACGGCCTGGGTGATGGCGATTGCCCTGGCGGGACTGGTCGGTCCACAGGCGTGGGCCAGCAGCAAGCCGGTCGAGGCAGCAGCACAGCCGGCAGCTACGAAACCAGCCGAGAAACCGGTTGCCGATGCCAAGGCTGAGGCAAAAAAGGACAGCAAGTCGACCGCTGACCATTCAAAGTTCAAGGAACTGAAGAAGAGCTTCAAAGATGGGCCGGAAGTCACCAAGGCTTGTATCAGCTGTCATACCGAAGCCGCCAAGCAGGTACACGCAACCAAGCACTGGAACTGGGAATTCATTAATCCCCAGACCAAACAAAAGCTGGGCAAGAAGCATGTAATCAACAACTTCTGTACATCAGTAAAAACCAACCAGACATTCTGCAGCGCCTGTCATGTTGGTTATGGCTGGAAGGACGACAGCTTCAATTTCGCCAAGCAGGAGAATGTAGACTGCCTGGTATGTCACGATACCACCGGCAGCTACAAGAAGATTCCCGGCCTGGCCGGCCATCCAAATTACAAGCGCATGGAGTGGCCACCGCATTCAGGCAAGTTCCGCGATGCAGTTGACTTGAAGAAGGTCGCACAGAATGTTGGCAAGACCAGCCGCGATACCTGTGGTGCCTGCCACTTCTACGGTGGTGGCGGCAATGGCGTCAAGCACGGTGATCTCGATAGCACGCTGTCCGAGCCATCAAAGTCTCTTGATGTTCACATGGACAAGGATGGCTTGAACTTCACTTGCGGCAAGTGCCACCTGAGTGATGCACACGAGGTATCCGGTAGCCGTTACGCACCCACCGCTGCAGATGACAAGGGTTTCCTGAAACGTGGCGCCAAGGATGATCGTAATCCGACCACTTGCCAGGCCTGTCACGGTACGGAGCCTCATGATGGCGTGGAGCCAAAACTGAATGACCATACTGATCGTATCGCCTGCCAGACCTGCCATATTCCGGCATTTGCTCGTGGCGCATTGCACACCAAGATGAGCTGGGACTGGTCAACAGCCGGCAAGCTCGGCAAGAACGGCGAGCGCATCCAGATCAAGGGCGCGGAAGGTCGTGACCTGTATGACAGCAAAAAAGGTCATTTCACCTACGAGCGCTATGTAATCCCGGAATACAAGTGGTTCAACGGCGACGTCAAGTACACCCTGTTTGGTGACAAGGTTGATGGTTCAAAGAAAGTGAAAATCAGCGAGTTCATGGGTAGTGCCGACGATCCAGCATCGCGCATCTGGCCGGTGAAGGTGTTTACCGGAAAGCAGCCGTTTGATGTTGGCAACCAGACTCTTGCCGTGTTCCATACTGCAGGCAAGGACGAGGCGGCATTCTGGGGTAACTATGACTGGAAAAAATCACTGGAAGCCGGCATGGCGGCAACAGGTATTCCATTCAGCGGCAAATATGATTTCGTTGAAACCGAATCGGTGTGGCCAATAACACATATGGTAGCACCAAAGGATGACGCGCTGACATGTGCCCAATGCCACAAGAAAAATGGAAGACTGGAAGCGGTAACCGGAATCTACATTCCCGGACGTGATAGCAACGCTGTAATCGACTTCATTGGCTGGAGCCTGGCGCTGTTGACCCTGATCGGGGTACTGATTCACGGCGGCATCCGCATCATCATGAGCAGAAAGGGGTAATGACCATGGAACGCATTTATATATTCAAACGTTTCGAACGCTTCTGGCACTGGACCCAGGCCCTGCTGATCATGACCATGATGATGACGGGCTTCGAGATTCACGGTACTTATAATGTGCTTGGTTTCCAGTCGGCAGTAAACTTGCACACCACTGCGGCATGGGCGTTGATTACGCTGTGGGTGTTTGCGATCTTCTGGCATTTCACTACGGGTGAATGGAAGCAGTACATTCCAACAATGGAGAAGGTGGAAGCGATGATGCGGTACTATGTTACCGGTATCTTTACCCACGCGCCGCATCCGTTCCGCCAGACCATGCTGACCAAGCACAACCCTTTACAGCGACTGGCTTATCTGTTCGTCAAGCTGATCATCAACCCGTTGATCTGGCTGACCGGCCTGTTGTACCTGTTCTACAGTTCATGGAATGACTGGGGTCTGGGCTGGTTGTCTCTAGGCTGGGTTGCAACGTTCCACGTAATCGGGGCATTCATGATGTTGGTATTCTTTATCGCGCATATATACCTCGCAACAGCCGGCCATACGCCAACCGCCCATATCAAGGCGATGATTACCGGTTGGGAAGAAGTTGATTGATATGAAAATCGAGACCGGAAAACTGCGTTATTTAATGGCAGTCAAACGGCTCAGGGCGACACCCCTTTTCGGGGGTGTCGTATCCGTTTTGCTGTTCGCACTGCTAAGCGTGCCGACCATGGCACTGGATCAAACAGATGCAGTCAACCTGCCGCATGTCAACGACGATGCCCGGGACAATTTCAATAACTATATCTATTCACCGAAAAACAGGGCGTTTGCCATTGGTCCCGGGGGTTACTGGGCCTGGTCCAACGGTGTAGCGACTCCGGAGGCGGCGGCGAAACAGGCTGTTGCTGATTGTGAAAAGGCCAGCGCCGGCTATCCATGCATAGTCTATGCGCTGAATGACGAGATTGTGTTTGACGAGCCGGCCTGGAATACCTTGTGGCGTCCGTATTCAACGCGCAAGGGTGCACAGGCAGCAAAGGAAGGAACCGGTCGCGGCATGCGATTTTATGATCTGCGTTTCAGAACGGAAAAAGGCGCAGTGCGGAAATTGTCTGATTACCGGGGCAAGGTGAAGATCGTGCATTTCTGGGGGTCCTGGTGCCCGCCATGCATGCGGGAACTGCCTGACTTGCAAGCTTTCTACCAGTCCATGGACAAGAGCATGAGGCAAAACGTGGAGTTGGTTATGTTGCAGGTGCGTGAGCCGTTGTCTCAATCCGCGAAATGGCTCAACCATAACGAACTCAAGGGCTTGCCCTTGTTCGACAGTGGCATGAAATCGGCGCTGGATACGGAGTTCCAGCTGGCAAACGGCCAAAAACTTCCGGATCGGGACATTGCCTTTGTGTTTCCAACGACATACATCCTGGACAAGAATGGCGTGGTGTTATTTCGCCGATTTGGCCCGATTCGCGACTGGAGTGAGTATCGTGGACTGATCGCGGATGCTGCCGGCCTGAAGTAGGAGCCGACTACAAGTGCAGGCTGCCGACGACATCATGACCGGTCGGCGCTATACTGCTCGCTCTTGTATTTGATCTGGAGCCGAGTCCATGAAGATCTGGCCCTATGCAGTGGGTGCGTGGTTTGTTTTGTACGGGCTGAACAATCTGGTTCAGCTTAGTTTCCGTTATGAGCACACCGTAATGGGGGTGTTGGCGTTGATTGCCGGGATTCTTGTTATTATTCGCCAGTAGCCGTATTTCGCCATTTTGGGGTCTGTGTCGTTTACCGTGAACCAGGTCACGTTTTGCCAGGCATTGACCGCCTAGTCTTTATACTGAACCAGGGAGCCAGGCTTTGCTCCCGCAAACTATCGGCGAAGACTGAACATGAAAAGGGTGACGAATATGGCTGCAAAAGGTTTTGCCGCGCAAATCCGCCATGGCGCGGTTTTGGCAATGGCTTTGTTTGCGCTCCTGGCCGGGTCCGGGGGCGCCATGGCAGCAGAAGACGCCAGCCGTATTGATTCCCTGGAAGCCAGGATAGCGCAATTGAATGCTGACATGCGCAAGATCAGTCATGGGATAGGCCAGATTGATCAGCGCATGGATCGTCTCGATGACATGGAAATTCGTCTGGTACGCATGGCTAGAGATCTGCGAGAACTGCGCAGAGAGGTGCAACTGGCAGGCGATCGTGCGGAGCGTAACGTCACACGCGTATCACCCAGGCCGATGTTATTGCCATCGAGCTGGTAAGAGTCAATGCGCAGATTGGCCACTGGTCAGGGCGATTCTGACCAGCTCAGCTTCCAGTCCCGCTCCTGCTTATCACCCGCTTTTTCAATACAGACAATAGTGCCCGGTACAAAATTGATCCGCATCGAGGCGCTGCCGACACCCGGAATAATCGCCAGCAAACCGGGGACCAGTGGCAGGTGACTTACCGCCAGTGTGTCAGATGACCAGCTTGCCATTTCATCCATCACGATTTGCGGATCATCATTGGGACTAAGGCCCGCCCGCAACGATACGTCTGCATTTGGTGAAACACCCCGCATCATTAACTCGGCAGTTTGTTTTGCGCGAGTCTTGTTGCTATGAAAGATGCGGCTGAACTGGATTCCCCGGGAAGCCAGGCGTTCGGCCAGCCGCGAGATCTCATCCCTTCCGAGGGCTGAAAGCCCTTGTTCAGGATCGATATCCGGACCCGCTGCCGTGCCGTGGCGCATGAGATAAATTTTCAACCCTTGTTACCTGTGGCCAGTCTGTTGGCGCGAGATATCAGGACTGCCTGATGCCGATTATCTCCAGATGCCATGTTAGCGACTACCGCCGGAATTTGATCCGGAAGATTCGCCGGATTCATTCGTGGTAGAACTGCGACCGTCATTTTCGTCCTCTGTGCGGCGATTTTTCTTGTCCCGTTGCTTCTTGTTTCTTTGTTCGGCTTCACGGCGACGTTGATCACCTCCGCTGCGTTCGTTCTTTGGGGTCGGTCGGCCTGACGATTGTCGACGTTCCTGGTTGTCCTGTTCACGCCGGTCATGACGGCCCTGATCTCGTTGTTCGTGACGGCGATCCGTTTCGCCGCGTCTATTCCGGTTAGAAGATCCGTGATCGTCATCGTTTCGCCGATGATCCTCCCGACCGTCGTGATTCCGGCGATCCGTTTCGCCGCGTCTATTCCGGTTAGAAGATCCGTGATCGTCATCGTTTCGACGACGATCCTCCCGACCGTCGTGATGCCGGCCACTGTCTTCTGGTCGGCGTCCCCGTGCGCGGCCGTCTTCCCTGTCATCGCGCTCATATTGGCGCGCGCGGTTGTCGCCGCGAGTTTCGTGCCTGGCTTCGTGATACCGCTTCCAGTGGCGCCTATTTTGATTTTCACTGCGCCGATACTTGCCTGAGGGATAGCGGGTCTGGTGCGTGTGGTACTGGGCATATGGCCGGCTTTCCGGCATGCGCAATTCAACATGCCTGCCAAGTTGCCGGTGCAAATGCGACGGCAATATACGAACTTCCGCCCAGCGCCCCCGGTCCTGATAAAAATACAGTTCGCGCCGGCTGTCGTAATAGACGCCTGCGGCCGGGTAGAACCAGTACGAGAAAACATCTTGTACGGCCGGAGCATGACGCGGGCTGCCTTGCTGGTGTGAACTGCGCGGCACGACAACACAGGCAGACAAGACCAAACCGAGGCAGGCGATCAGAACCAGCCTCGTGTTCGACATAAGTTTTGCTGAAATCATGGGAAATTCCTCTGGCTAATCAAATCAGTATACGCGAGAAACAACGAATTGTGGCGTCCCGCCGGGTTAGTAGCCGTGTTTTACCTGAAAAACAGCGGTAACATGAAGGGCGATGCAAGAGCGGCGCCTTTGAAAACAATCGGGAGCACGACAGTGTTTGGCCAATTGATAGATCGTCTGCGGAATTTGCCGGCGCCCATCCAGTTCGCGGGCCGGGTTGTCACTGCATTTGTCGACAACCAGGGCTTTCTGTTGGCGTCAGCTATTGCCTACCATATGTTGCTGGCCATTGTACCGTTTGTAGTCCTGGTTGTGATTGGCCTCTCCCATTTTGTGCCCGTGGAAATGCTTATTTCCTATATCCACAATTTAATGACCGGTCTGGGCGAAAATGCCGCCCGGTTTGTCGTTGACCAGGTCAGTACCGTATATGCCATGCGCCAGGCCATAGGTATTACTGGCCTCGTGGGATTGTTTGTATTTTCGGTGACGGCGTTCAGAAGTGTGCAGAGTGCCCTGAACCATGTTTTTTCGCTGGCAGGTGCACCTTTTCAACAACGGCTGTGGTTCCGGCTGTTGCTGCCATATCTATATGCCTTTTTGCTGGCATTGGGATTGGTGGCCGTAACCCTGATGATTGCCTTGGTAGACACCCTCCGTGGAGAGTCGGTTACGTTACTTGGTGAGCAGTGGTCGTTGTCACTCGCTGCCGGCCTGGTTCTCGCGGCAACCGGATTCGTGTCGGAACTGGTGGTGTTCGTACTGGTATACCGGGTAGTTCCGGCCAGCCCGGTCAAATGGAGACATGCCCTTGTAGGTGGAATGGTGGCGGCAGTGAGTTGGGAACTGGCGAGAAGAGTGGTTATCTGGATCACCGCCAACCTGTCCATGACCGGGATGTTATATGGAAGTTTCGCCGTATTGATTACATTGCTGATCACCCTGGAAGTCGCTGCAGTCATTCTGCTGTTGGGGGCGCAAACCATCGCGCTGTACGCCCGGCGCAACAGCGATAGCGTATTTGAGACCGGACGGCCATAAACCCCGACGTCGTCAGCCAGGGATCGAGCTACTGGATAATAAACCCGGTCATTAACACCTGGTCCACCCCAGGTTTACCACTAAGCCGGGTCAACGAGTCGCGCACGGACTGGGTAATGTCCTTGAGCAGAGCTTCCTTGCCTTCCAGTGTTTGCAGGGTATCCAGATCTTGCCGGCTTAGCAGCATTAGAATTTCGTGACGAACCGCCGGCATGTGCAATTCCAGCGCAGGGGCCGAGAGCGGCTCCTTATCTACAAGTGCCTGGAGTTTGACTTGCAAAAAGCGCATACGTTTGCCGTCATTCAGATTGACGATGAAAGGCGGCTCAAGTGACTTGTACGGAGACGGTGTGCTGCTGGACTGGGCCGCGTGGACTGGTAACTGGACCGGAAACAGCAGGACAAACAGGACAATATGCAAGATTCGAATCATTGGCGCTCCTTTCGCCATGATTGATCGACACTCCTGGCGCCCGACTTGAGTCAATGCGTGGTTTTAGTCGGACTCGAAAATATCCTTATAGTCATCCGGGTTAATCCCTTCCCGATTAAGGGGGTCGCGCAGATTGTGGCGCATGAATTTTGGGCTGGCGAGAATATAGCCGCGTATCACCTGGTCGCGCCCTATAACCGTGTTTTCCAGTGTGCCCAGTTCCTCGATGGTGCGAGTGCAGCGCTTCCTGGCTGTTGCGCGAAACAGTGCAGGGACATGAGTGAGTAATTGCTTCAGCAGTATTTCAGCCTCTGTCTGCCACTGCGATTCAGTTGGAAGATCCGGTACAAAATCGTATTCGTCTTCCGTCAGGTCACGCCAGACCAGTACGGTATGGCCATCGGGGTCTTTGACCGCGGCGACAAGTTCCAGGTCTGGCGTTTGAACCGGTTCGTGCAGCGGTCGCGTACCCGCTGCGATGAGTGCGTCATAGGCAGCCTGGATATCGCCGGCATTGATTCGAATCGTGGTGGTTGAAGTAATGTTGGCGCTTTGAACCAGGCGTAGTTTGACGCTGCCGGAATCGACATCTACAAAGCCTTCGCCTTTTTTGGTTTCCGTAAGCCCAAGGGTATCGCACCAGAAGCGGGTAGCGCGCTCAAGATCGCCAACCTGTATGTCAATATGTGTCGCGCCATAGAACATGAGCGTTTTCCGCAGTCGTTGATAGTTTGCACGTGCGATAAGTATAGCAACAGACCGGGCATTGGCCGCAGTTTTCCCGACGAAGGTTTCCCGCCCAACTGCTTTGTGATGTAATGAAGATACCGGTCAAAAAGACAGTTTTTTGATCGGGGTCAACGACAGGATTTGCCTCAAGGCACATGGTTCAACAGCAGCACAAAATAAGAATCTGAATAATTGCGACTCAGAAATAAAACCGGGCGACCCTGACCCGGCCCGCAAAGAGCCGCAGGAGAACCGGGGATGTCAGGTTGGATTACCGTACTGGTGGGATTGCTCGCAATCAGCCTGTTGCTTGAGCCGGGTGAACTTGTTTTCGCCTCGCCAGCGCGTGCGCCTGATTCGTCCAATCCGCATTGGCAAAAAAACGGGTGTCTGTCCTGCCACAAGGGCAAGCCGTCGAAGAAATCCCATCGCCTGAAAACCAAGAATATCAACACGTTGTGCAACAGCTGCCACGAGGCGATATCCGCGCACAGCTATATTCACCCGGTTGGCGTGACCCCGGACAAATCCATGTACCGGAGGATGTCCCCGCAAGTGAGAAAATCGGTAGATCAGGCTGGCGGCAAGTTGAGTTGTGCCAGTTGTCACGACATGAAGCTTGCCTGTACCGGCCCGGTTCAAAAAAATCATGATCTGAACCCGTTGTTTTTGCGCGATGGCGCCATCCGGAGCAAGCGCGACGATCGTTGTTTCGGCTGCCACGACTCAAGTGATTACCGTAGCCGGAATCCTCACGACCAGATTGATGCCAAAGGTAAAATAAACCAGACCAGCTGCCTCGTTTGTCATGACAAGGTACCGGAAGCATCGTCATCTTCGGGCGGCCAGGTACCGGGGTTCATACTGAAATCCAACCTGGCCAATATGTGTACCGGCTGTCATAAGCGAAAGAATCATCCAGGACGTCAATTTACACAGTTTAGCGGGCGCAACAAGGAAGGCCCGAATCACCTGGTCAAGATGCCGGAAGCCATGGCTAAAAGGTTTCGCAAAAAGACACAGGAACTGGCAATACGTATGCCGTTGGAGCCGGAAACGGGTAACGTGTATTGTGGTACTTGCCACAACGCACACGAAAGGGGAGTGATCAATAATCTTCCCGGGGTCACGGGCGCGGACAGCGAACACAGATTGCGTCATCCCGCAATGTGCCCGGTTTGTCACGAAAAATAGTCAATATAAGGTCTTGTGCTATGGGATTAGTTGGCAACAGCAGAATAAAGTGGATGGTGATTGCACCATTATGGCTGCTCCTGGGTATGGTTACCGGTACAGCGCTGGCTTTTGAGGACGATGAAGCCTGCCTGATGTGCCACAAGTATCCGTTAATGGGGCGAGTTACTGATGACGGGGTGCTTCGATCCTATTATGTGATGCCGCATGTGTTCAAGCGAACGGTGCATCGAAACGTACCATGCCGTGACTGTCATACAGACATCAAGGAACTGCCGCACAAGCCATCGGAAACCGGTGTAACCTGTAACGCCGAATGTCATTCAATCAAGAACCCGGCGACCGGCGAGCGTTTCAGTCACAAGGAAATCTACAAGTCCTACATCAAGAGCACTCATGGCCGGGAAAAGCACGAAAAGGGGACGGATGCTGACAAGCCTTATTGTATAAGCTGTCATACCAACCCGCTCTATAACCCGAAAGAGGACGCGCCTCCGACGGCGATCATCAATCGTTGCGTGGTCTGCCATGAAAAACGTGAATTTGCCGAGCGCTGGTATAACCACACCAGCAGGCGAATCAGGGAGGTTCGCAGGTCCCCGCAGGAGATCGTTGAACTTTGCTTGTCGTGCCATGGCGACAAGGAACTGGTGGACAAGCGAATGGATCTGGCCAAGCAGGAAGATCGGAAACTTGGCAAAAAGTTCCCTTTTGCCGCGGAATCCTACCTTGAGAGTTTCCATGGAAAAATGAGCCGGTACGGCTTTAACAAGGCTGCGAATTGCCTGGATTGCCACGCCCGTGAAGGAGATTACTACCGCAGTGTTCACGAGATTCGTCCATCACGTGACCCGGTGTCGCCGACGCACAAGGATAACAAGGTCGAGACCTGCAAGCGTTGCCATATCCATGCAGACGAAAACTACGCTGAGCTGGACCCACATCCGACCAGTCATCAGCAAGATAATGTTTTCCGTTACTATGCGGAGCTGATTTATAACATTGTCGGGGACATTGTAATTGTCCTGCTTGTCGGTATATCGCTGTTTGAAACCTGGGGGCGCAGGCGTGATGGAGCCGCCTGGTGCATGAAGATGGGTACGTCCTGGTGCCGCAAGAGCAAGCGCGGTCGTGACAGGATCATATGATTGATGAATAAAGGGTAACCATAAAATGAAACTATCGGACCATGCGCGCGATGTGCTTGAAACATGCATGAGGCAGAACAAGACCGGCGACAGGGAGCGCAGCAAGATTGAAGCCGTTATCGCCAATATGCCTGATGACCGGGTTCTTCTTTACAAGAATGTTGTGTCGAACCCTGTTGGTGATATCTATCGGTACTCCATACATATACGAATTCAGCACATGATGACATTTGTCACATTCCTGACTTTGGCGTTCACGGGCTTGCCGATTCATTTTATTGATTCTTTCTGGGCTCAACCGTTGAATGATTTTCTGGGTGGCGTCAGCATCACCAGGATTGTTCATCGAACCCTGGCGGCAATGATGATATTTTCCATGGTCTACCATATTTTCACCATTACTGCGGGCAGTATCGTGCGGATAATGGAAGGAAAGTTTGATGTTCGGCGAACCATGGTTCCGCTTTGGAAGGATGCGAGAGACTTTGTAGATGACATGCTTTATTTCGCGGGCAAGCGCGACCAGCGTCCGGAAATGGACAAGTTCATGTACAAGCAGAAGATTCATTACTTTGCCGCAGCCTTCGGTAATACGGTTATGATTGTTTCGGGCAGCTCGTTCCTGTTCCCGGAAATATGGGCCAGTATATTGCCGACGTCGATCGCATCACATTTCCAGGAATTAATGCGTTTGTCGCATCCTCACGAAGCCCTGTTGGCCCTGCTGGTGATCGCATTCTGGCACTGGTACAACGTGCACCTGGCACCGGGGCGGTTTCCGATGCAGTGGACATTCCTTACCGGGAAGATTACTCGTGAGCATCAAATCGAGGAGCACTTCCTGGAGTATTTGCGCAACCTCGTAGAGAACCCGGAAGAACGGGAATACCTGCAAGATCTTCTCGATAGTCGCGAGCTTTCCACGGCTGACCTGGAGCAGACCGCTACGGAGACGCCATGATCAGGCCGATGACGCGGGTTCAGAAGTTGATAGCGTATTCGTCATTGGTATTTGTTTTATGCTGGACGGTATGGGGGGTGTACGCCATTTGGCTGATGCTCCTGCATCCGGAACACTAGGGGTGAATGTATGCATGATATAGGCACTCAGGGAACGGTGATCGTTGTAGCCGCAGTCCTGTTGTTCTTTCTGCTTGGTATTGCCATTATTGTAATCATCGATCACAAGGCGCGAATCAAGGGCGGATTTACAAGCAACCCGTTCAGTATTATCGGGTTGCGGCGGGATCACCCGTTTCTGGGATTCATGACTGCATTGATCCTGCTGTCAATTATTCTGGCCTTGCTCCTGGAAATCTCCGTGGCGCTGGCGAGCCTGATCATCCCGGAAAAAACAACCACCAGTTCGATAATGGGTTCGCTGAAAGAACAGCGCAGTGCCGAAAAGCTTCGCAGGTTTCATAATTCACCGGAACAATTGAAGTCGTTATTTGGCAAGAAGAATATTTGCCTGTCCTGTCATGGTGATTTTCCGCATTCCAAGAAAGTCATGATTCGTTCATTGCTCAATATGCATACCCAGTTTGTCGGTTGCGTTACCTGTCACGCAGATCCGGAAGCAATAAGTGAAAGCAATATCAAGCTGCGCTGGCTGAATTTTTCCGGCTTTGAGGTAACCGGGCCGCCGTTCGGAACCGATGTGAACCCGAAAACCGGGGAGCTGGTGGAAACTGATGACTATTATTCAAGAATTGTTGCCTACCGGACGGATGGCGGCAAGGAAGAGCTGATGGAGATCACTGCAGATGATCCACGCATGCAGGACTATGAGAAAATCAAGGGCACACTGTCTGACCGGGATCGTGAGGCTGTGAAAAAGCGGTTCCACAAGGGCATCAAGGACAAGGGCAGAAGCTGCAGTCGTTGCCATACTGATGAAGACAAGAGCTTTATCCCGTTCCGCGAACTCGGGTTCTCCGATAATCGTATCCAGGATCTGACCAACCTGAATATCATCGGGCTGGTCGAGAAATACAAGGATTTCTACATGCCCAGTTTGCTCGGTTCCGATTCGGAAGGAAAAGGCGGTGCCGCGACTGACGGGAAGAATGCCGGTACCGGCCAGATGAAGCGGGACCCGCGCTCGTGGTGGAAGCAGATGTATGACAGTCCAGGCAAAAAATAATTCGTCCGGAACCCTGGCAAGGAAAATAATTGCAGTATTTGTTCTGGCTATTTCCGGCCCGGCGATGTCAGGTATTGCCTGGTCGAGCGAAGCCGGCATCCCGTTGGCGAACTCCAGGCACCTGTTTGATGCCGAGGCGGCCAAACCGGCACTAAATCTTCCGACAGATATCGCCGTCAACAGTGCGTACGAGATTATTGTCGTAGACAGCGGCAATGATCGTGTCGTCATATTTGACAGCACCGGCAACGTGAAAACCAGTTTTGGAAAGCCCGGCACGAAGGATGGTCAATTCAGGTCCCCGGTTGGCGTCGGGATTGATGGAAAAGACAACATCTATATCGCCGACAAGGGTAATGCCCGTATCCAGGTGTTTGATCGCAACGGGAAATTCATTCGTGGCTTTGCAGCCGGCACATCACAAAAACCAGTTGTGCCGGTGGATGTTGCACCCAGTGCCGACGGCAAACGGCTTTATGTTACGGATAACAAAAATCATCGCGTGGCCGTATACAGCAGCGAGGGGCGGGCTATTGGTTATTACGGTGGAGAGGGTGTGGACAAGGCGAGATTCCGGTATCCGGCGACATTGACCATTGCCCCGACAGGAAATATTTATGTTGTTGACGTAATGAACTCGCGAGTCCAGATGCTTGATGCAGAAGGCGGTCATGTCATTGATGTGGGCACCTGGGGTGTTCAGCCTGGTCAACTTTTCCGGCCAAAGGGCGTGAGCATCGATGATAGCGGTAATGTTTATGTGAGTGACAGCTATATGGAGCTGGTCCAGGTATTTGATGCCCAGCATCGTTTTCGTCATGTTGTTGGCAGCGGTAACAGGATCCGCCGCTTTGAGGCACCTACGGGAATTGTCGTTCGTCATGACAGGCTGTATGTAAACGAAATGCTAGGCAACAAGATATCCGTGTACGATTTGAGATAATGTCATGACTTGGTGTGCGAACAGGAACAATGGAAGATTGACCGGGTTTGTCCCGGTGGTTCTGTTTGCAATGGCATCAGTCCTGTTTGCTGCAGGAGCGGCGCATGCTGCCCGCGACGTGGGTTCGCAACGGGAATGCGCCACCTGCCATGTCAGTTGGCTCAAGGTGTTCAAGCAGGAGTCCATGCCGACCCTTATTCCCTATGAGAAGAAAATAGTTACCTCGACAGGCAAACAGGATTCGTCCAGTACAAACAAGATGTGTTTTTCCTGTCATGACGGATTTGTCCTCGACTCCAGGCAGGTCTGGCAAGGAAAGGGACACAGTCATCCGGTTGGTGTAGCGCCGCCACCTGGGATGCGAATCCCGACCTCAAACGGAAAAGAGGTCTTCCCGATGAATGATGATGGCAAGATGTATTGTGGAACCTGTCATACTGCTCACGGCGTCAATTGGTCAGAGAAAGAGTCACCCTTATTCATGCGGGTCAAGAATGTAGAATCCAGTTTGTGCCTGGCATGTCACCTGGACAGGAGTACCGGGCCGGTTGAAGGCAATCACCCGATTTTCGAGTCATTGAAAGACGTGCCAGCCGACCTGGTCGCGGCCGGCGCCAAATTCGGACCCGGAAAAAGTGTGATCTGCGAGTCCTGCCACATTGCCCATGTCGCGGATAATCCGAAGATGCTGGCGATTACGGCAAACAAGGCAGAGCTGTGCGGCAACTGCCATGCCGACAAGAAGACTGTTGTCGGTACCAAGCATGACATGGAAATCATGTCACCAACCCTGGTTAACATAAAAGGCAACACAGTCAAGCAAAGTGGAACATGTGTCGCCTGCCATACACCTCATAATGCCAAGGGCCCGGCATTATGGGCGCGTGAGCGCGTTGTTGGCGTTGATCCAAGCGCTGCCAGTTGCCTCGGCTGTCATAATGACGAATCAGTCGCACACAAGAAATCCATAAAGGGTCATAGCCACCCCGTTGGCAAGGACGTTGAAAAACTTGGCATCAAGGTCACCAGGGATGGCTGGAGTCACAACGGCAAGATCATTGTCGAAGGCAAACAGCTGTACAACTTGCCATTGTATGACCGTCATGGACAACGTTCACCCGGTGGCGGCTCGGTTGGTTGTGGAAGCTGCCATGACCCGCATGTATGGTCGGCAGCTCCGGGGGCCGAGGCGTCGAAGAAAAAATCTGATCCGAAGCGGGTCGAAGGCGACCTGACGTCGAGCTTTCTGCGTATAGCCGATGTGACTGGCAGCGAATTATGCATGAATTGTCACGTGGACAAGCGCTCCATACGCGGTACACGTCATGATGTCCGGCATTTCAAGGCCGAGGCACTGAAGCTCCGGAAACCTAAGAATAAGGATGCCAGGCTGCTTGAGCCGGAGCGTGGCGGTATCTGTACCCAGTGTCACCAGCCGCATGACGCCAAGGCGTTGCGCATCTGGGCCCGCGACACCGGACCTGGAGAAATGCCGGTGGAACAGCTGTGCCGGAGTTGTCACCAGGAGCAGGGACTGGCGTCCGACAAGTTGACTGGAGAGCACAGCCATCCGCTAGGAAAGATACAGAAGTCAAAAACCTCATTTCCCCTGTTTCCGGGCATGAAAGATCATACCGAGGACAAGATCGATTGTGCCAGTTGCCATAACCTGCACCAGTGGTCAGCGGCTGACCCGGGAGACAAGGGTGGGGCTATCAGCAAGGAAGGTGATGCCACGAATAGCTTCCTGCGCAAGCGGGCCGACGATGCCGGCTTGTGCCTGGATTGCCACCAGGACAAGGCGTCGGTGAAATCAACCGAGCACGACATGAATGTCACCGCGACCAAGGCGGTCAACGCGAAAAACCAGACTGTCAACGAATCCGGCATTTGTGGCCAATGTCACAGTGTTCATCATGCCAGCAACCGGATGTATATCTGGGCTCGTGATGTAAATGAGGCTGACGGTGTTAACGGTCTGTGCCTCAGTTGCCACGCCGACGGGAAACTGGCCGCGGACAAGCAGCCAGTGTATGCCCAACACCCTGCTTCCACCATGATCTGGAGTCCGCAGTTGCGCGCCCACTTTGAAAAAAGCCCGAGTGAAGCGCTACCGGTATTCGGAGAGTTCGGCAAAACTGACGCTATGGGTGTCATGACCTGTGCCACCTGTCATGATGCCCATCAGTGGAGTCCGGATCATGGCAAGAAAGGCCCCGGGAAGAACCTGGAAGGCGATGTGCGTTCCAGTTTCCTGCGGGTAAAAGACAGCAAGAATATTGTCTGTGCCGAATGTCATGGCGAAGATGCCATCTACCGCTACAAGTATTTTCACAGCAAGGATCAGCAGCGTAAGTACCCATTATTCCACTGAGGCCGGTCTGGATAATTCACTTACAGAACGTCCGGTTTGCAGTCACCGGCTGGGTTTGTATAGTTAAGCGAATAATGACACGCCGAGTGTCCTCATCGAGCCCTAAATAAACAAGAATATTCATGAATTCAGATTCCCGTGACCCGGTATGGGCTATCAAGCATGCTGCGCAGGTTGATGACGCCCTGCAATCAGTCGTGATCCAGGGCCTGCAAAGCGGGGAAGAGCTCAAGCTGTCGTCGGCCGGAAATGATTTCCGCGGGCGATGTACCACGCGCCTGCTTCGCCACGGTGGCTACATCATCAAGCTTCGCCTGGACGAATCGGGTGCGACCATTGATCCTGAAGCGATAACAACCATTCGGGCGCGTGAGCAGGCGCTGGGCGTATTTCATCCGGACAAAGGCTGGTTTGTGGCCAACGATGGCGCTGTCGACTATCTCGGCAACATTTGCCCGGAGCTGCAACCGCTAAACCAGTTATTTGAGCCGGAAAAGCTGGGGGACTTCACGACATTCCAGGGTTACGTCGGTGAAATGCTCCTTCGCGGATTGCGTGTACTTGCTCGTCATGCCACCTATCTTGATATTTCCATGTCCAATTTTGGTCGAGATCCAGGTAGCGGCCAACTCTATTATCTGGACGACGATCTTTATCCCGCGGGCGAGCATGATTTTGGCGCGTTGTCAGAAAGTATCGCCATCCTGTTCCGGGCTTATACTGAGACGCCCGTGGCCATGTGGGATGAGATTGGCGGGCAATTGAGAGAGTGCCTGGATACTGAACTGGGCCCTGCGGTGGTCGGCAAACTGGCCAATGCTATAGGTGATCCACCCTTGATGCGCCCGGAAGCAATCGATCGGCGAAATGCCTTGCTCAAGGGGCTGATCAGAAAACCGGTACCGCGCGATGTTGTGGCCCGCCCCAGTTCGTCACCGGAGCCGTCAAACCGTCGTATTGGACCCAAGGCTGACGGCCCGCCGCTGGTCGCATTATTGTCCGATATTCATGCCAACGTCGCCGCGCTGGATGCCGTGTTGGCACAGCTGGAGACGCGCAATATCGTGCGTATTATCGTTACCGGTGATGTTGTCGGATACGGGCCGGATCCTGGCGCCTGCGTCGATCGATTGATGAGCCTGGATAATCCCGTGGTTGTTCAGGGGAATCATGACCATGGTGCGGCTGTCATGAAACCGGAAGAAGTGATTGATAACTTCAACGGTGTGCCGCGTGATGTATTGTTATGGACGCAAAACGTATTGTCAGATGAGCAGAAAGCCTGGTTGGCGGCCTTGCCCAGAGAAGTGAAGCTGGACGATTGCTGGGCCATGCATGGCAGCCCGAAAGATCCGAGAAAAATGTATGGCTACGTCTACGTTATGACCTACCAGGACAACCTTGATGTGATCGAGACAGCCAATATAAATCGCTGTTTTTACGGACATACACATGTACCAGGAGTGTACAGGCGCCGTGGCAAGCAGGATGAATTGATCAACCGGGACAAGATTGTTCTGAAACCTGAAGATTTCGCGTTGATCAATCCGGGTTCCGTAGGCCAGCCTCGAGGCGGAAGACCCGGCGCTGAGTTTGCGTTGTTGTCGGAAGATCTGAACACCCTGGAGTTTTTCCGGATTGATTATCCCAAAGAAGGCTTGTTCAAGCGTATGCGTGAATCCGGATTGCCCGCCGGACTTGAAGAACGTATTCTCACCGGAAGGTAGTGTGAAGCAAGAAACTGGATTACCCGAATACCGGACAGGACAATGAGCAGAAAGAACCGATCCTATATTGCTCTTAGCGCAAGCCTGGATGACGTATTCAATTATGTCATTTCGGTCGCCTATGACGGCTGCATATCCCTGATCAATCGTGATGGCGAGGAAGCATTGTTATGTTTTCGCGACAAGCAGCTTTATAGTGCCGCATATGTCGGTCATGTCGGCGAAACGGCAATCGCAGCCATGAAGGCGCAAGCCTGGCGTTTTTGTTTCAGCAGCGATATTCCTGATTCCGGTTCGGGCCTGTCACTGGATTACAAGAGTTTCTGTGCAATTGAAGTGGCCGGCGGCCCTGAGTCGCCTGTACCCGGAAACGCAGAACCCGCTGAAGCGGAGCTGGCAACGGAACAGGTCGACGAACCAGATAGCGAGCAGGTTGTTCCGGAATCGGCTGAAGTCGCTATTCCACAGGAATCCGGGCAACAAGTTGCCAGTGCGGCTGACGATACGGAAACCAGTGAGCAGCCTGGTGGAATTGCCCCGGGCTTTGACAGGGCATCTTCATCCGATATTACCGAGCAGCAGTTGCTGGAATTGCAGACACGGTTTACCGGACATTTTTCCAAGGATGATGATGTTATTTACGCCACCCTGATACTGGATGACATGCGTCTTGATACGCTCGGCGGCAATCACACCCGCTTGCCAGACGCTGACCTGATCGCAGCCTGGGGTGACTGGATAGAGGATTGCGTGGTGTTGATGGAGCGTGCGGCCAATGGGGCAGGAACGGAAGATTCACGAAACGCGGTCAAGCAAGCGATTATCACCGGCAACGATGAGAGAGTCATCGTCATGTATATCAGTGACCCGGGTTACCATGTCGGTGCAATCATGCCAGCTAACGTGAGCCCGGCATTCATGATTGCGGATATGGACGATTTTGTCGGCAAGACCCGAAACCTGTTCGGGTAAAAGAACTTGAGGCGGAAAATCATGCCCATGCCAGCGTATCGTAGCTGCCAAGGGGATGCGGTCCCGCCCGATACAGCAGCAGGACCGCGTTCCTGGTCAGGCGGAGGCAACGTCTTTCAATGCAGCGCGCAGCCCGGACCAACCCATGCCAAGGTTGGTGGATTTTTGGGTGATCAGCACCATAAGCGTGCTTTCCTTGCCCGGGACAATGGACATGAAATGAAAGGTGTTGTCCGTGGTCATCTGTACTTCCTTGACCAGGTGCTTGGTATCGTCACCACGCTGCTTGGACAGCAGGTCTTCAACACGGCTGACGGTTTTGCCCCGGAACATATCTACCGCAGCGGCAGCAACCGCGTCCAGGTAAGTCTGAGTAAAATAGGGAACAGTGTGATGTGACCCGGTCAGCATGCCGGTATCCAGGTCTACAAGCGCTGTAGCCAGCGCGCCATCCACATCCGAAACAACTCTTTGACAAATTTCATCCAGCTTGCTCATTCTAGGTATTCTCCATAGGTGGTTAGTGTTGAATAAAATATTCGTGCGCGAGGTGATTCACCAACTGGTTAAAGTCCGCACGAATAATTCGGTATCATCCTGCCTTCATCAGGTCCGGCTGGATCAAAAACATCAGACTTAAGACAATCTCCTTGACCTTGGCTTTGTCCCGGGTGTCGAGCTCAAACACGGGATATTCCAGTCCTTCGTCTTCAAGGTATTTGTAAATCTTGTCTAGATGGGTTTCTTTCGCGAGGTCCATCTTGGTAAGACCAATGACGATCGGAGCATCCTTGACAATTTTCCTGAACTCTCCAAGAAAGAATTTCAGTTCCGCCAACGGGCTGGGTCGTGACTGGTCAACCAGGAGAACGACACCGGCGCTGCCTTTACCCAGTATGTCCCACATGTAGGAAAATCGTTCCTGGCCAGGCGTGGCATAAAGATGAATCTTGACACCACTTTCCAGTTGCAGTGTGCCGTAATCCATCGCAACTGTTGTTGTCGATTTCCCAATATCCTCGTTGCTCTGGACTTCAGTGCCAACCGGTTTGTCATCACTGATGGTATAAAGAGACGTGGTTTTTCCTGAGCCAACAGGGCCGGAAAAAACAATTTTTACCTGCCGGGCATCGGTGATTGCGTTAGACATAGACTGTATCCTGGTTAAATGACAGCGGCATTTGGTGCCGCGGTGAGCAAAGAGATGATGTCCTGGGCGGTTCGTCTTGCTTCAATGAAAATCATGCCGAGGTTGACTGATTTTTCGGCGACGATCGAAAGCACTGCATTGTTTCCGGCTTCTACCGTCAGGATGTAGCCGTTCTCGCCTTCGATCAAGACCTGTTTCAGTTTTCCCTGGGATAATTCCGTCGAAGCGGTTTGTGACAGAGACAATAATGATGATGCAATGGCACCAAGCCGGTCAGCACTTATCTTGTCGTCCAGAACGAAACTGATCGGAATACCATCCCTGGTGATAGCGGCACAGGCATGAATATGCTGTGAAGAATTGTTCAGCTCGATCAGTACGGGACGCAACCTGGAATCCAGGATGGTTCTTGTCAGAGCTGGTGCAGCATTCATCATGCGTAATCTCCAATGGTGACGCAATCGCCGGGTTATCGTGGAGCGCTGTCCACTGCGAGTAATCCTATTTAGTCTCTTATAGTTTATTGATTCTCAATATTCAAAATGATTGCAGCCAAAGATCTGTGAAAAACAGGATTGATCAAGTAAGAATTAGGTTACCTATGTTGTCATTAGTCCATATAAAATATACTAGTACTCTAGGCATGGTTATATCGCATCTATGGCAAGTGTTTGATTTAAATACTCTATTTAAGGGTTTGTTTTTGGTGATAGTGACTGGTATTGAATTAGGCCGCCGAAAAAATACGTGTATAGGGCCATTTGACGAATATCAATATGATTAATGTGTTTTTAACGATTATCACCTGTTGAATGTGAATATTTGTAAACCGCAGGCGTTTGCCAAATGGCGCCATGCCGTGTCATCAGGGCCCCGTGCCCGCTTCTCCAGATGAATACCGGGGGCATGGGCGGACATGTTTTTGAATCGGGCGGTTAGTATCGAAATTTCAACTGAAACAATGGTGCTCAACGGGAGCGCCTTCGGATGTTAAGTAGAAATGCGACTGATCGTGAAATCGTGAATGTGAATATATAACCATGTTAGCTAAACATCGCCAGTATAAAATCAATGATGTGCTAACTGGCAAAGCGGAAAGTCATCATCTGCGCCGTCGTCGTTGGCCGGGCACACGTTGGCCACGCGTGCGTTGGGATGAATCCGGTATCGAGGCATGGAAGGCATCCAGACAACCCTGGGCTGAGTAAGTTCTCTTTCGGATATCAGGACGATGCGAAACCCGAGTGCGGGTCGGTCATCAGTAGTGTTAAGCCAGGGGCATTCGACAAGCAGTTGTTTCAGGTGGTGTTGATTGAGATAAACCAGTTGCGGTCGTTGACCGTGGCGCGCTTCAAAAGCGTTAATCAGGCCAAGAATATAGGACAGCATGAAACTTCTCCTTTCTGCCGGGGTGATCCGCCTGCTCAGGCAGGATTCCCGCCATAATCGTGCCAAAACCGCCGTAAAGCAGTCTTTGATATACCTCAAATTATAGGCCCCTCAGGGGTTGTTTCTAGGAAACAACAGCAAAATTTTGTAGACTGTAACCATTATTGACATCCGGGCGGGGCTACCCGGAAGGATGGATTGACCCCGGGGTCATGAAGACGGTCAAACAATAATCAGGTCGGTGGATGGAGAAGAATTATGCAGGTAGCAACTTTTGTGTTTGTTGGGTTTTTCGCAGGCTTGTTTCTGTACGCGGTCCTGATTTACAACAACCTGGTCAGGCTCAAGCATAATGTCGATATGGCTTGGTCAAATATCGACGTGCTGCTGAAACAACGCCATGATGAATTGCCCAAGCTGATTGAAACCTGCAAGCAATACATGAAACACGAACGCGAAGTGCTTGAGAACGTCGTCAAGGCCAGGGCTTCTGTTGCCAGCGCCCGGGAACAGGGCGATGTTGCCGCTTTGGGTGCCGCAGAAACCCAGATGCGACTCGGCCTGGGCAACCTGTTTGCAGTAGCGGAGAATTACCCGGAACTGCGCGCCAACGAGAATTTCCTGCATCTGCAAAACCGCATTTCCCAGCTTGAGGCGCAGATCGCGGATCGCCGTGAATTTTATAACGACAGCGTAAATGCCAATAATGTGCGAATTGACCAGTTCCCCGACCTGGTGGTGGCCAGGATTCTGCGCTTCGAAGCCAGGAAATTGCTAAAGTTCAGTAACTCTGAAATCCGGGACGTCGATGTCAAATCACTGTTTGGCAGTTAGCTTGCGCCGCCTATAGCAGAACAGCCGGATGCTTGAAGCGTTTATTCTGGCCCTTGAGCCTGGCGAGGCGGTAGCCGCGATGATCGTGGCAGCCGTTTTATCCGCAGTGACGGCGTACAGGAGCTACCGGAATATCCATAACGCTCGCCTGATTGAAGACCACCCTACCAGTACCGCCCGTTCGGCCCACCAGGGTTATGTAGAGCTTGAAGGAACCGGGCACTTTATTGACGATACAAGATTGCGCGCGCCGTATTCGGGCAAGGAATGTCTGTGGTATCGATATGTTGTCGAGGAGGCCGTACAAACCAGGAATGGACGGCGCTGGAAGGCGGTTGAGCGCGGCGAAAGTTCCGACACGTTTCTCTTGGTGGACTCAACAGGCCAGGTGGTTATTGATCCCGATGGCGCAGAGGTGGTGCCGGTTCAGCATCATCGATGGACTTCATCGCTGGGAATGAAATATGCGGTCGGGCATCAAAAGACACTGGCAGCTGTAGCGGGACTGCTGAGCCTGTCATCCGGCAGGTTTCGTTATACCGAGGAATACCTGTTTCCGGGAATGGCCGTCTATGCAATTGGCCTGCTGAAGAATTTGCAGTCCCATGTGGGCTCGATCTCGCTGCGTGACCGAGTTGCCGAGGTCCTGCGTCAATGGAAGCTCGATCAGCAACAGCTTGTCAATCGCTTCGATCTTGACGGAGACGGCAAAATAGATGACAAGGAATGGATGCTGGCCAGGCAGGAAGCACGACGGGAAGCGGCAAGAATTCAGCAGGAGGAGTTCAAGCAATACAATGACGGACTGAACATTATGATAAAGCCTGCGGAGACCAGGAGACCGTATATCATATCCGGCATACCGCCGCGCAAACTGGTATCCCGTTATCGCTGGCGTGGCGCATTTGCCCTGGCGGCATTTTTTGCATGCGGCGCGCTGGCAGTATACATTTTCAATTTGCGTGTAGCAGTGATGATCCAATAACCGGGCTCGCCCCGATCGGAGCAAGTTGCAGTGATGAAGTACAAGTGTAGTAGCGGGCTGGCCATATCGATAATTGTACTGTTGCCTGCCTGTTCTTCCATGTTACCCATGTCGGACCAGCAGCGTTGTGACAGCCTCATTGAAACAGCCTGGAATGAGCTGACTGAGGCCAGGTTGTCCAGCCTGAGTGAGGGCTGGCGCCTGACAAAAGCGTCAAAGTTTCTGGCGCAGGCCAAGGTCAGGCAGGAAACCGAGCGCTTTGAGTCCTGCGTGGAAAAGGCAAACATTGCGCGCGACCTGATTGCCGGCAAATCTGACTAGCTGGCTGCGGGCATGACCGACGATGCACCGTGGCCCGCCCGTGATGTAGTCGGGGCTAGAGTGTGACCAGGTGATCCATCGGGTTGATACTGTGCGTACCAACAGGCAGTACGCGATTGATCTTGATATCGTCTTCACCCAGTACTCGTGCCGACAGGTCGATAATGGATCGATGGGTTAATGGTGTCTTGTTGGCCGTCAGCACCAGGGCCACTTTGGGTTTGAGGCGACGTGACCGGTTGATAGTGACGACGACGCCAATGGCGCCGGTGCTGAGTTCGACCAGGCTGCCGATAGGGAATATGCCCATGCAGCGAATAAACTCTTCAATCAGTTCACCGTTAAAATCCTTGTCACGCCACTCGTACATTTTTTTCAATGCTTCCTCGGCAGACATGGGATCACCATAGGTTCGCTCACTGGTAACGGCATCGTATACATCCACGATTGCGCCAATCGAACCGAACAATGTAATGCGGTCTTCTATCAGCCTGTTGGGATAACCTGTGCCGTCCCAGCGTTCATGATGTTGCGTGGTAATTTCCTGGACTATTCCTGAAACACCGCCGGACTGCTCCAGAATGCGCAGGCTCCAGGCAATGTGGCTCTCCATGATCTTGAATTCCTTTTCGTCCAGCGGGCCGTTCTTGTCCAGGATCCTTGGGGGCAGCATCGCCATCCCAACGTCATGCAGCAAAAGGCCCATGCCCAGTTCAATCAGTTCGTCTCGTGGCAGCACCAGGTGCCGGCCAAAGGCCAGCCCGATAATTGCGCAACGTATGGAATGCAGCGCGGTGTATTCGCTCAGTTCCTTGAGCTGACTGAGACACATGAGCGCATCCGGGTTGCGCAGCACGCTGTCGGCCATGTTGGTAATGACTTTTCGCGCAGCTTCCAGGTTGATGGTTTTTCTGTTGCGTATGCTTTCAAGCGCAGCGCGAATGGCGACACGGGCATCGGACTCGATTTTTTTTGCCGTTGCCAGCTCTTCTTCAAAGCTTTTCTTGTCTACATATGGCTCGGTTTTTGGCAGGTTATACCGTTTTGGTTTGACCTTGGTCTCCGAGATCAGTTGATCAAACTTTTTGTTTAAGGTCTTTTCCTTTTCCTTGAGTACCTGCATCCGTTGCTGGAAACCGGAATTGGCTTGTGTTGGCGAGACATCTTCACCGAGTTCTATGTCAATATAAACATAGGTGCAACGTTTGCGAAGTTCGTTGATCTGGTTGTCGTTGGTGATCTTGAAGCCCTGGAACAGAAATGGAGTTTCAGTCCACGGGCGATCAAGCTCCGATATATACATGCCCGTGGTGACATCTTCGACCGGAATTTGTTTTTTCATTGTACTTGTTAGACCCCCAGTTACTGATTATTCCGTGCGCGCACCCGGCATTCCTGGCGTGGGCAGCATGACTTATCTTAGCCGAAATTCCGTCTCAAACCATCTATTGAGACAATATTTTAACAAAAATTTTACTGTTATCCGTGGCGCCCGTCTACGCGTGGCTTGATCAGGATGGGCATGTACATAGCACTAAAAATAGCAAAGGCCGTGATCCATAGAGCCTGGGAAATACCGATAAGCAGCAGGTACTGGCCGCTGAGGATTGCGGGCAATAGTGAGCGAGTAATTGCGCCGATCAGCAGCAGCGAAAATGCCAACGTCAGCAGGGGCCTGGACTCATAGATATCCCGACCGGTGTGACCAAGAGCGACGCGTGCCATCATGCCCAATGTAATCATGCCAATAGCGCCGTAGCTGAGCGCATGCAAGCCCAGATTGGGGTCCAGCCACACGGAAAGTGCGTGCAAGCTGAATCCGGCCGGAATCCAGCTGTAACCGACATATAACACCCATAGCATTGGTGTTTTGTGGATGCCGTGGGCATACCAGCCAAAAAGCCTGGTTCCGTGGGTGACTGCCAGCAGGCCGGCTGTTGTCATGGAGATTTCAACGTAATCACCCATTACCATCAAAATCCCGTGTAGCGGCATGAGGATCAGGTTGGTTATGTCCACCCAGCGCCAGTTTTTGACCAAAACCGGCGCTGGTGAGGCCGGGTTATAGAGACCTTTTTCGATAAAAAACGGGATAACCCGGCGACCCATCAAGGTGATTAACAATATTATAGTGTAGAGGCCTAAAGTGACGGCATCGCGACTGGTGCCATGGTTGGTGATCGTTGCCAGGTAAAACCAAAAATTGGCGCCGGTTAGTACGATCAGGCAAGCCCAGATGCCCAGTTGTTTCCATTGCCTGACGCGCGCGATCGGCCGAAAAACAGCCGCTACCAGAAGCAGGTCGAAACCGATATCCAAAAATGCCATAAGAATCAGCGCGTTTGAAACTGGCAATGCCGGCATTATCCGGGCCGCAGCCCAGGCAGCCGCCAAAATGAGCAGCCTCCAGCCATTCGTGGTCTGGACGCCGGTCCAGTTTTTTACCGCTGTCAGCAAAAAGCCGGCTATCACCGCGAAGCCGAAGCCGAAAACCATTTCATGACTATGCCATTGCGCGGGCGATAGCTTGATTGCCGGAAGATCGGTGCCCTGGTGATACAGCCATGCCCAGAAAATGACCGAAATGCAGGAGAATAATCCCGCCATCATAAAAAAAGGGCGAAATCCCAGGTGCAAAAAGGAGATTCGATACGGCTTTTGTTCGTCTATATTAAGCATAGTTCTCTGGTTCCCGGGAGCGGTGCTGATATTTTAGTCGTCTGCGCAATGGTTGGCGATGAGGAGCCGATCCGATCCGGGACACCGGTGCAAACGATTTTCATCGGCATCGGTTTAGTGGACTGAGCTCCGGTACAGCCAAAATCTTTAGTTATTATAAGGTAAAAACCGAAATATTTGGCGAGCACTTTGTGATGTTTGTTGACATTTGTTCACCGCATACCGTGTCGCAATCTTCGATCTCTTGCTAAAGTTGATGAAATCGGGGCCCGCGAGGTACCCAAAAAACATAATACAATTAAAATCCATCAAGGAACGGTTGAAGTGCGAGGTCGCGAACATTATTGCCTGAGCAGAGCCCGAAGGTCCTGGACTCTACGGGTAATCCGTAGCCTGCTGGTATTCGGGTTGCTGGTGTTTGGTTTGACGGAATCTGACCTGCTCAGGGCAGATCTTCAAATGGCGCGCGTCGCCTCATCCAATAACTTCCCCCCGGTAAACGTACTCGATAACAATAATAATCTGACCGGGTTTGGCGTCGAGCTTTCAGATGCTGTATTTGCGGAAATCGGGCTGCGTGTCAGTCGTCGTCATTCATCATCCTGGGTTCAGGTGCAGGACTGGCTGCAGAGCAACAGCGTTGATGTCATTCATGATGTAGGCTATTTGCGGGAGCGGGACGAGACGATGGATTTTTCGTCACCGATTCTGGAAATGCGTGAAACCATTTTTGTCCGGAACCGGCAACAAGGCATCGATAGCCTGAAGGATCTTGATGGCAAAACCGTAGCGTGCGTCAAGAATCATATCAGCCACTTGTACCTCAAGAACTATCCCGGCATAAAATGCAAAATCGTTGATACGCCACTGGCAGGTCTTTACGAGTTGATTCGTGGAGAAGTGGACGCGTACATCTACCCCGACGCCATTGTCTATTATTATCTTCAGGAGCTCGGGCTTGAGCGAAAAGTAAAGGTCGCCGGTAAAAGCTTGCGCACGCTTTGGTGGGGTATGGCGGTCAGGAGTGGAAACCGCGAGTTGCTGGAACGCATCAACCAGGGAATTGCCAGGACAAAGGATAGCGGTCGCTACCAGGAAATCTACCAGAAGTGGTTTGGCCGGGCGCCGTTTTCAGGTTATTCGAGAGAGCAGTATTTCAGCGCCCTGGGTATTGCTGTGGCTGTCACCCTGCCACTCGGCATTATCATGGCATTGCTGTTTTACAACCGACGATTGCGCCGGGCCAGGGACGAGCTTACCGAGGCAATCATGGAGCTGCGCAGGACACGGGTGGACCTGAACGAAGCATCCGGTCAGTTACAGGAACTTGCCGCAATGATTCCCGGTGCCTTGTACCAGGTAGTTGTGAAGTCGGATGGATCAAGCCAGTTGACCTTTATTACCGATGGCGTAACCCGGTTGACCGGGCTGCCACCGGCAACAATGATTGAGCAAAGCGAACTGGGGCGTTCGGCGATATATATTGATGATCAAATGCTGGTTGAGCAAACACTGCTGGAACATACAAGGACCGGGGAAGACTGGTCATTCGATTTTCGTTATACCAATGTTTTGACCGGAAAGGTTTCCTGGGCACGCACCACCGCTACCGCCCACACGAACGAACACGGGGAAACGGTCTGGAACGGAATTCTTCTGGATATTTCGGAACTCAAGTCTGCGCAAATCAAGCTGAAGTCAGCTTATGATGAAATGGAGCGCATAGTCGAAAGACGTACACAGCAGCTGTACGAAGCGAACGAACGGTTGCGCGAAGAGGTGCGCATCAGAAAGCAGGCGGAGCGCGAAGCAACTGACAATGCACAGCGAACCCGTGCCATCGTTGACAGCACCCTGGACGCCATTATCACTATCGACAGTCAAGGAATCATTCAGTCAGCCAACCAGACCACTGTTACAATGTTCGGGTACGAAATGAACGAATTGCTCGGTAGCAGTATCCATATCTTTATGGAAAGTGACTTTGCCGGGCATCATGACAGGTTTATCAAGGACTATCACGACTCCGGTGTATCCGAGATCATGCGCAATTCGCTGGAGATAAAGATGGTAACCAAGTCCGGAAACAAAATCCCGGTCGAAATCACGGTAACCGAAATGAGTCTTGATGACGGCGTCAATTTTGTCGGCGTGATAAAGGATATTCGTGAGCGCAAGCGCATTGAGAAGATGAAGGATGAATTCATCTCATCAGTCAGTCATGAGCTGCGGACGCCATTGACTTCCATCCAGGGTGCGCTGGGTATTATCAAGGGCGGGCTTGTGGGCGAGGTGCCCGAGGAATGGTCCGAGCTTCTGCGCATCGCTGATAACAACAGCGTCCGCCTCGGCAAGCTGGTGAATGATATTCTGGATATCGAGAAGCTGGAGCTTGGCAAGATCCGGTTTACATTCAACAAGGAAGATATTGTCGAGGTGGTCGGCCGGGCTATTGCTGACAATGCCATGTATGCCGATGTTCACGGGGTCGGCGTTTCATTTGAGCCGGCAGTGGAGCACGCCATGGTCAACCTGGATGCCGAGCGTTTTGGCCAGGCGCTGGCCAACCTGCTGAGCAATGCCGTCAAGTTCTCGAAAACAGGTACAATGGTCAGGGTGAGTGTTGCCTGTATTGATGAAAAGGTGAGAATTTCGGTCAGCGACAAGGGCCCTGGTATTTCGGAAGCCTTCAGATCGCGTGTGTTCCAGAAGTTTGCCCAGGCTGACGAAGTTTCTGCTTCGGGAATCGGTGGTACCGGTCTCGGGCTTAGCATCGTGAAGGCTATCGTCGAGAAGCACGGTGGCCAGGTAGGCTTTGACAGTGAAGTCGGCAAGGGCGCAACTTTCTACATCGAACTGAAACAGGTTGATTAGGGCCGACCCCCGGCGCATCGAATAATGAGCCACACACTGTATTCCATTGTCGAATCACCCGTTCACCCGAATTTCTCCATGCTGTATCGCAACCTGGGGCTGTCCGAGCGCCGTTTCAACTCCATGCGCAAGGCAATCAGTGGTCTTCGGCAGGCTGTGCCTGATTGGGTTGTGGCGGAGTTCTTTTACGGGTATGGCAATAATTATGCCGGCATCAACCTCAGTAACCTGGATGTGTTTCTGCGCAGCCTGCAAAAATACGCCCCGGCCGCAAAGGTTGTAGTGCTTGTGGACAAGGCGGAGCGTGTGTACGTGGACCGTCTTGCCGAACTGTTCCCATTGCACGCGGTGTTGATTCACCCGGTCCTCGAGCAGGACCTGGCGGCAATTCTGGTTTCCGCCTGATCGCGCAAGGATACGCATCGCCGGAACTCTGGGGTAGAATCCGTCTGCTAATGAATCAACCCGGCCCTGCAGCCCTTTCTACGGATTTTTATGAGCGACGACAAGAAAACCAATTTCATTCGCCAAATCATCGACGCCGATCTTGCCGCTGGCAAAAACGAAGGCAAGGTAGCCACGCGTTTTCCGCCCGAGCCCAATGGTTACCTGCACATCGGTCATGCCAAATCCATTGTCCTGAATTTTGGCGTTGCCAGGGATTATGATGGCACTTGCAACCTGCGTTTTGACGACACCAATCCAGGAAAGGAGGACGTGGAGTTTGTCGAGTCCATCAAGGCTGATGTCCACTGGCTCGGTTTTGACTGGAATGAACGACTGTATTTTGCCTCTGATTATTTCGAGCAGTTGCATGATTTTGCCGTGGAACTTATCAGAAAAGGAAAGGCCTATGTTGACGACCTCGGTGCCGAGGAAATCCGCCAGTACCGTGGCACACTGACGGAGTCTGGCAAGGACAGTCCCTACCGCAACCGCACGGCGGAGGAAAACCTGGATCTGTTTGCGCGCATGCGTGCCGGCGAATTTGCCGACGGCGAAAAGGTTCTGCGCGCGAAAATCGACATGAGCTCAGCCAACATTAATATGCGTGACCCGGTTATCTACCGGATTCGCCATGGCGTACATCATCACCAGACCGGCGCCGAATGGGTCATCTACCCGATGTACGATTTTACCCACTGCCTGTCAGATATGATTGAAGGCATCACTCACTCGTTGTGCACGCTGGAATTCGAGGATCATCGGCCACTGTACGACTGGGTGCTGGATGTGCTGGAGACCCCGTGTCATCCGCAGCAAATCGAGTTTTCGCGGCTGAACCTGGAATACACGGTCATGAGCAAACGCAGGCTTACCGAGTTGGTGGACGAAGGTTATGTAGAAGGCTGGGATGATCCGCGCATGCCGACCATCGCCGGTTTGCGCAGGCGCGGGTATACGCCGGCGTCGATTCGCGATTTCTGCGACCGCATTGGTATTACCAAGTCTGACAACATTGTCGAAATGGCGGTGCTGGAGGACTGTGTGCGTAACGATCTCAATGAAAACGCACCGCGGCGTATGGCGGTGTTGCATCCCTTGAAGGTTGTAATCAGCAATTATCCCGAGGACAAAATCGAGAACCTGAAAGCGCCAAACCATCCCCAGCGCGAGGACCTCGGCGAGCGCACCATTCCGTTTACCCGCGAAATCTATATCGATCGTGATGATTTCATGGAGCAGGCCCCCAACAAGAAATTCAAACGATTGGTAACAGGCGGAGAAGTGCGGCTGCGTAATGCTTATGTCATCCGTTGTGACGAGGTGGTTAAGGACGGCCAGGGTGAAATTATCGAGCTGCATTGCAGCTATGATCGGGATACCCTGGGTGCCAACCCCGAAAACCGGAAGATCAAGGGCGTAATCCACTGGGTGTCTTCAAGCCTGGGGGTGCCGGCCGAGATTCGTCTTTATGACCGGTTATTTGCCGTGGCCAATCCCGGCGCCAAGGGCGCTGACTATCGTCAACAGCTTAACCCGGATTCATTGCGCACCCTGACTCACTGTTTTGTCGAGCCAGCACTGGCTGACGCGGAACCGGGCGAGGGCTTCCAGTTTGAGCGTGAAGGCTATTTTTGTCTGGACCCGGTCCGGCAGGTGGGGCATGACTCGGGTTCCGATCGGGCACAAATGGCGGTTTTCAACCGAACCGTCACCTTGCGCGATACCTGGGCCAAGATCTCGGCCAAATCAGGGGACGAATAGGATCGGTTCAATACCGCCAGGCGATATTGCGGCAGCGGCACGTCGGTTCATGCATCGCGGACCCGGACAGGTTTCCGATAATCTTTTTTCTGATTATACCGAGACGTGACGATAGTTGGGGCGCAGCGCATCGGCCATGTCCAGCCGATCCGAGAAATACTGGGCAATTGCGCGGCCTTGTACCCGATCCAGGACCTGGTAGCGGTAATTCATGCCAAAATGCCCCGGTTTGCAAAACAAGGCCTGTACTTCGTCTATCTGGCTGGCAAGGCGGGTGTCGCACACCAGGTCGTATTGGTGTGACCCGGGGTCGTAGGCGTTGATGGTGACCATTAACATAGTTCTGTCCAAATCCGGTTTGACCAAAGTTTGCAATATTGTAAACAGAGGGGTTGAGACCTTTCTGAGTACATTTATAGTCTAATCTTAGACAATCTGCCGGCATTGTCGTCCAAAATGTCGACATCCTGTCTGTAATTTGTGTCCGGTCATCGACCATGACATGTCCCTGTCACGGGTTACAATCAGCTCTATCGACGGATAAAGAATTCCAGTGCCCGTCGCATGTTTTGAGCTGGTAGACTTCGCCGCCCTGACGTCCAGTAACCCTGCGGTCCCGAGACTGCGCTTTGACGGGAGTATGAATATGAGCAGCCAGAGTACAGAAACGAATCAGCAAGTACCGGCCGACAACGAGGTGCCGGCGTGCTCAACCGGTCGCAGCCTGGGCATAAAGTGCGCCGTGATTTCCTGGGTGGCACCGCTGCTGGCAGTGATCATGCTTTACATCGGGTTGCGCTTTCCGGTGCTGAGTGTATTCAATATTGTCGTTGTTGGTTTTGGTGTCATGGCAATGATCCGCTCGGTAAACCATATTCGCCGGTTTGGTGCCTGCGGCCTTGGCGGCCATATCGTCATTGGCGGTATTCTCAACGCCGCTATCCTGGTGCTGGTATTTATCTACGTATACACCTCGGGTGACCCCCTGGGTATTCGCGTGCCATCCTGACCGGTCCCGGGATCTGTATTGATAAAAAATGGCGCCCGTGGCGCCTTGTTTATGCGACTGGCAACGTAAAACTGAAGGTACTGCCTCGCCCCGGCGCGCTTTTGACTTCGATGGCGCCATCCATCAGTTCGAGCAGCCTCCGGGTAATGGATAGTCCGATTCCGTAACCGTCAACGCCGGAGTTCTCGGCACCGGCACGTTCGAATGGCTGGAACAGTTTTTCAAGTTGTTCTGGCTCCAGTCCGATACCGGTATCAATTACCGATACCTTTACCCGGCCGTCAGCAACCGATTCACATGTCAGTGTTACGGTTCCGCTGTTCCTGTTGTACTTGATTGCATTGGATATGAGATTGAGCAATACCTGTTTCAGACGAAACGGATCAGCCAGGCAGTTGATGCGGGAATCCGTAATGCGATTGTCGATTACCACGCTGTTTCTTGCGGCAAGGTTATCGTGAAGCATGATGCAGTTATTGACCAGCGTGATAAGTGACACAGTTTCCCTGTTGATCGTGATCTGGCCAGAATCAATTTGTGAAAGCTCCAGCACCTCGTTTACCAGCTGCAGAAGGTGTTCACCGGCCTGCAGAATTTCTTGAATCGACGACTGATGGTTATCGCCCATCATTTCGTCCATTTCCAGAAGCTGTGCGTAGCCAAGTACGGCATTGAGAGGTGTGCGTAACTCGTGACTCATGCGTGACAGGAATTCGGTTTTGGCGTTGTTGGCCTGTTCGAGCTGATTCTGCGCCTGGTTCAGTTTTTCAATAAACTGAATGCGCTCAATAACCGGGGCAAGGTGCGCCGCCATTTTTTGCATGATTCTCAACTGGCGTTCATCCGGTGGTCGCACCCCTTCGTTGCCGATGGTGCCCGTGCACAGCGTTCCGAAGTTCTTTCCCGCCAGGCGGATTGGAATATTGATTACAGTCCAGATATCCAGCGCCTTGACGATTGCCTTGTCCGTCCGCGGGTCTTCGTACATGTTGTCCACCACCAGTGGTACATCACTGTTGATAACGTCAACCATGAACGGATCACCGGATATTTGCAGAGTCGGGTAGCTGCTGGAAATATTGTCGGCAATCGTGCCACTGGCACTAATCAGCTTGACATAGTCATCCTCCTCGTTGGCGAGGATATACATAAGCGCATAGGAGTAGCCGACCTGTTTCTGCATGGCGTCTGATGTCGCCGCCAGTGCATCGTCGTAGCTTGTCACATTCTGCAGCCGCCTCGACCATTCAAGCAGGAAGCGATTTTCTTCCTCCAGTGCCTGCAATTGCTGTTCCGCTTCCATGGTTTTGCTGATATCCCAGCAGTAGCCGAGATAGCCAATAAACTCGCCGTCACTGTTGTATCGGGGAATGCCGGTATCCAGGATCCAGCCGTAACTGCCATCAGCACGACGTAACCTGAATTCCATCTGGAATTTCGCGCGCGCAGCAAATGCAGCGTTGCAAGCTTCAATGGCGCTGGTGAGATCGTCAGGATGAACGCATGTCGCCCAGGCGGTACCCAGTTGCTGTTCCATCGGCAGCCCGGTGTAGTCGAGCCATGCATTGTTAAACCAGATTCCGTCATTATTGGTATCGGAAATCCAGATCATTGCAGGCGCCGCGCAAGCCATATTGCGGAAGTCTTCGTCAGACAACTGTTTGCAAAATTCGCTGGCAAGTGAAGAAGAGGTAGTCAAGGTAATTATGGCTATGAATATTGTTGGACGAAATTCCCGTTTAGATAATAGGCAATAGTGCCCCGTATGTAACGCGCCCCATGTTAAACAATTGTTATCAACTGTTAAATAATCAGTATTCCCACAAATAAAACGCCGTAACACACCGTCGTGATCAGACGGGTGTTACGGCGTGAGCCAGTCAGTATTTCAGTGTCAGTAGTGGCTAGGCTGCCGAGCGGTTTTGCTGACCTGAAAACGTGCGACGTTTTTTGTTTCCAGTGGCGGCCTTGCCATCACCGCGCCTCGGTCGATAGCTGGAGCCTGTAGATTCCTGTTTGTCCCGGTACTGCGCTTTTTTCTTGAAGCCACCGGTATTGCGACGACGTTTCGCGGGGTCGGCGGCTTCGCGAACCGGCGCATGTTTGGGTTCAAATCCTTCCAGGGTGTCCGTCTGAATACGGGACTTGATCAGTTTTTCGATTTCCCTGAGACGAGAGAACTCGTGATTGCCAATCAGGGAAATCGCCGTTCCCTTCTTGCCGGCACGGCCGGTACGGCCAATGCGGTGGACATAGTTCTCAATATCATCCGGCAGTTCGTAGTTGACTACGTGCGAAAGCTGGTTGATATCGATACCGCGGGCGGCGACATCGGTCGCCACCAGGGTTCTGACCTTGTTCTTTTTGAACATGGCCAGTGCCCGGTTACGTTGACCCTGGCTCTTGTCACCATGAATGGCCGCGGCACGAATGCCCTTGCCGTCCAGTTGCTTGGCCAGTCGATCGGCGCCTCGCTTGGTGCGAGTAAATACCAGAACCTGTTCCAGGTCGTGCTGGTCGAACAGGTGTGCCAGCAAGTCGGTCTTGCGATCGTTGTCGACCTTGTAGGCGGTCTGGGTAATATTTTTTGCCGTGGCGTTGGGCTTGGCTACCGAGACTTCTTCCGGGTTGGACAAGTAACTGCCAGCCAGCCCGCGAATGGTGCTTGAGAAGGTGGCGGAAAAAAGCAGCGTCTGGCGTTTCTTGGGAATGGCGCGGAATATCCGCTCCATGGCCGGAGCAAAACCCATATCCAGCATGCGATCGGCTTCATCAAGAACGATAAATTCCACCGCTGACAGGTCAATGGAGCCGCGCTCAAGGTGATCGATAAGTCGTCCAGGTGTCGCCACCAGGATATCCACGCCACGGCGAAGTGCCTTGAACTGTGCTGTCATACTGACACCACCGTAAATCGGCGTTGATTGGATGGACAGGCCTCTGCCGTATTTGACAACGCTGTCGTTGACCTGGCCGGCCAGTTCCCGGGTTGGCGTCAGCACCAGGGCGCGTACCCTGGGCTTGCCCCTGGATTCGGTAGCAGACAGCAGGTCAAGCATCGGCAGGGTAAAGGCAGCGGTTTTGCCGGTACCGGTTTCGGCGCTGGCCATGACGTCTTTGCCTTTGAGGATAACCGGAATTGCTGCTGCCTGGATGGGTGACGCAGTGGTATAGCCGGCCTTGTGAATGGTCTGGAGAAGCTCGGCGCGAAGGCCAAGTGAATCAAATGACATAAGTACTCCTGATCACGTGACGTGATCGGTTGTTGCGCTGGCATTGGCCAGGGCAACCGGTTTTACGACGCAGCTGCGTCGTATTTGGACAATGCGGTGATGATCCCGGAAAGCTAGATGGACACATGAACCGCGCAGGGTTTGAAGCTACCCGCGACGGAGAGATTGGGGCTGAACTAGCAAAGTCGATCGTGTTGATCAGACCTGCATCAGTACCTGAAGTTCCACGAGGTAATTGGCGCTGTCGGTCGGTGTAGACCGGGCGCCTGACTGCAAACGCGCGCGGAGCCTAACACAGGGCGGCGTGAATCCCCAGTGCTTATTGTGTGTATGATGAAAAAAAGTTGGCCTTTTTAAAAATGGGGGTGTAGAGTGATGTTTGCTGCAGAGTCGCAGCGGCGTTTTGGTTTACCTTTTTTTGGCCCACCGAATCCACCGTTCTATCCTGCAGTGACAATTCTGTTTAATTATAAAGGTAAAGATCATGTCTACAGGTACAGTAAAGTGGTTCAATGAAGCCAAAGGTTTCGGCTTTATAGCCCAGGATGATGGTGGAGCAGACGTATTCGTTCATTTCAGCGCTATTCAGGGCGACGGCTTCAAGACCTTGTCTGAAGGGCAAAAGGTATCCTTCGATATTAATGAAGGACCTAAAGGCCCACAGGCGGCCAACGTCGTTCCTCAGTAAGCTGGTTCCGGGGTATCGATCTCCAGGAATGATTTTCAAAGCCCTGCCTCCCGGCAGGGCTTTGTTTTAGCTTCTACTCTTAAAGGCTGGGTTCCGTTGGGGTCCAGACCGTCGGTAGTCATTGCCATTTCTCATGGAATCTGAGCGATCTATGGCTGGTTGATAAAGATCCCAGTCGGGCAGGATTGTTTTTCCGGTCGGCACGTTGTCCGGGAACGCTTTTATTATTGGACGATTGTCAGAGAATACAATGTTATATCTGTCGCCTTGGTATTCTCTATTTCCCTGAATTGAACTTCCGGTCCTGACCCGGTTGTTTATCCGTGGGGAATGTCGGTGACTCGAAATATTGCATATCTGGTACAGGTTTCAATTTGCCAATCCAGGCCAGGTGATTCCACCGGGTTTCCAAAGCCGGCCAATCATGACGGCCACTGCCCGGATTTCTTTGTGCCTGGGGAGCAAGTCGCTGCGCAGCGTAAAAGCAGCCACCGGAACCCGCTCTGGCGGTTTTGGACAGTTTTCCTTGATCTACCCGTGGTCAATGCAGGAATCCGGGGTAAATCGACATGCGTATCAGTGACGTGGCAACGAGTCCCCCGGCAGCCATGTGATCGGCGAGTGCATACCAGTTGCCGCCGCTATGGCTGTTTTCGACCAAAGCTTGTCGGGAGTTCCAGTGCCCGGGCGCATACATATCAGTGTCCTGGTGCCTTAAAACCATCCTAAAAAGCGGGTAGAGGTATGATTTGGGTGCAGACAGGTCACGAAAAAGTCAGTATATTGATTCTCAGTTACACAGTCCCGGCAACAAAATTAGACGCCAGTCAAACAGGAGGAGCGGGTTGTGGAGAATATGGCGCTGATATTCGGCACGGCGTTGGTCATTTATCTGTTATGGCCAAAGATTCAGTCGTGTTTTTTGTTCCAGAAGCAGCGAGACCTTCCCATTCGTGGTCTTGAGGAAGTTGTCGGTCGGGACAAGGTCGATTCGACCATGCTGCTGTATTTTTACAGTCCCAACTGTGGGCCTTGTCGGAAAATGAGCCCCCGTATTGACAAGTTGTGTGCCGATGGTCTGCACATCCAGAAAATTAATGTGCTTGAGCATCGCGAATTTGCGGTCAAGGCCGGTGTCGTTGGCCTGCCTTCGGTTATGCTCGTGCAGCAGGGATTATTGAAACGCAAGATCCTGGGTTCGGCCTCGGAGCGTAGACTGCGTCACCTGCTTTCCAGTTCAGAAGATGTAACCCAGGCAGCCTGATACCCGGATTGCCTGCCAGGCTTATCCCTTAAAATTAACCAGTGAGCACCTTATGTTTGGTGGTGAGCAAAAACGCCGCTCCATGGATGATGTTGTCGCCTACTCGACACGCATTGGTCCGGATGCCCAATTCCAGGGAGAGTTTTCCGGTGCCGGTGACTATGCTGTTGCCGGTCATGTAAATGGCCAATGTCATATTGACGGTGTGTTGTATATTGAGCCCACGGGTAGTTGGCAGGGTGATATTCAGGCCGGTACCGTAGTTATCGCCGGAACGGTTAACGGCAATGTTCATGCAATTGAAAAACTTGTGCTGGAAAAGGGCGCCATTGTTAAGGCCAAGCTTACCGCCAAGGCCATTGCTATTAGTGAGGGCGCGTGCTACCAGGGCAAGATTTCCATGACTGGAACAAGTAATATTACTCGATTTTCGGAGAAACGATCATCAGGTCATAAAGAAGATTGATTGTGTCAATCAAGCAGCAGACGTGGGTTTGTTTCGCTGGCCGGAAACCTTACACTGTAGAGTCACCCAGATAACCCAGGCACACTTCATTGGACCCATTGCAGCTTGATGATATTCGTGAGCGCAACAACACCCGACTCCTGCCATTGCGTGAGCAGATTCGCGCCGGCCAGCACTGTGATCTGTTAATACCCTACGCCAAGGCTTACCTTGGGCTCTTCCTGAATCTTGATAACAGGCTGCCGCCAGATGAACGTCTTGCCAGCTTTGTTGACCAGGGTCTGCTGCCGGATATCTACCAAGGGTTTGAGGCATCCGTTGATGCAGCCTCGTTCCCGACGCCGGAGCAGTTCTCTTCACCGGGGCAGCCCGGCCAACTAGAACGTTGCTGGGTGTTGTTGGCCTGTTTCAGGCGCGGCATTGACCATCTGGGCGATGCGTTTTTTGATAGGGTTTCATCATCTGTACGCCAGAGTGCTTTTTGTTTTGTTATGACGCTCGAGCAGGGTGAGCGACCGGACTGGCCGGAGCGGTACCTGGTCAGGTATCAGCAAGAGGCCGAGCAGGCGCTGATGGCATCCTGGAAGGGCAGTCGAGCGGCCACGGCGGATGTTTTGCCGGGCATGGATTGGTATTTTGGCCAACCGGTGACCCCCAGCACCGAGCTCATATACTGGATTATGGCTAACTGGCGCCACCTGAGTTATGGCAACTGTTACGCATTGCTATACACGGCGTGCCGCTTTGGTGAGCCTGACCGGCTGGCGGAGTTGGCAGATGCCGCGTTGCAGGAAGACTTCCCGGTTCGTACCCGCATGCTATGGTGCGGAGTGGCCTTGGTGTCTGACCCGAGGCGTCATGCTCAGGCGCTGCAGGGCCTGTGCGGGTTTAACAAGGAAAAAATTGTTCCCTTGCTGGATTTCTGTGTATCCGTGCTGGAATTTATACCGGAGCCGGAACGGCGGGCGCGAATCAGTGCCGCGTTAATTCGTATTGCCGGCCCCAAGTTTCCGCCTTTCGATGACAGTGACCCCATTGTCGCCAAGCTGGCTTTGTTGTTGAGTGTCTTGGCGGACGGTCCGGTCACCGTAAAGCGGGAACTGATTGAGACCCTGGACAAGGTCAGGGTGCTGCGCGCCTATCGGCCAGCGTTGAGAAAAATCAACATTCCGGAAAAATGACCCCTTGATGACGTTTTTGCCCGAATCGACCGTTAACAGGATCGAATGGCAAAATTGTCGGGATTTGGAGAGCAAGATGAGAAAATTGACTTTATTCGTACTGGTGACCGCGATGCTGTTTGTATTGAGTCCCGGCCATGCTTCTGAGATTACCGTGTACAAGGCGGCCACATGTGGCTGTTGTAACAAGTGGGTGGATCACCTGGAGCGCGCCGGGTTCACGGTGAAGGCGCATAACGTGGTAGACGTGGTGGAGTACAAGATTCGCCATGGCGTGTCGCCGGAGCTGGGTTCATGCCATACGGCCCTGGTTGACGGTTATGTCATTGAGGGGCATGTGCCTGCCGATGATATCAAGCGATTGCTGAAGGAAAGGCCTGTCGCCACCGGCCTGGCGGTACCAGCCATGCCCATGGGGTCGCCGGGAATGGAAGGTCATCGCAAGGACGATTACGAGGTAGTGCTGTTCGGCCGCGATGGCAGCCGCAAGGTATTTGCCCGTCATTAGCAGTGCTGGCGGGTGATGATCGAGGCCGCCTCAGGCGGCTTCGTCGTTAATTTCCGGCAGTTCTGTATCTTCGTCGAAGAATGACCACAACAGGTGCGCCACCAGGTCCGAGGCGATGACTGTGTGCCTGTTCTTTCGCTCGAGCAATTCCAGCCGCAGTTTTTGTGCCAGCACGCCGTCGCCGGTCATATTGAAAATGATATCCACGCCCTGTCCCAGGTCGGCTAATTGCTTGATGTCGCTGAATACCGGAACACCATTTTGCTGAAAGCCCAGTGCCACCGGAGAGCTCAGGTTGTTGTGAACGGCGGCGACAATTTTGACTGGTCGCTGGTCAATCTGGATTTTTTCCAAAAGGTGCAGGGCAAAAATCTCTCCGGCTTCGCCCAGGCCGATAATGGCAACATTGATTATTTTCGCCATAATTTCCCCCTGTCGTTCCCAAATAACCGATTTGCTCAATGCCGTTCAGTGTGACAAAGCCTGGCCGGCCACTATTTGTGTAATTATGTAGGTAATTATAGACAGAAATATTTTGTCGCAAGTAAATGCAGGGGAAAAAACCGGTTTATCACCCGCGGGATACCGGCGTCACCTTTGGTCGCTGGCGCCCCGGGGTTTTGGTTGGTAACGGGTACACGAACAATATTGCCGTAGACCGCTGTCCTGTGCCCGTGTCTGCCAGGAAATCGCCGCAAAGCCGGTCAGCGACGCCAGGGCTCGATACTTCCCGGGACTATTGATTTACTCAATCGGCTTGCCTGTCTTGCGCACCCGGACCACTTGCGTCGATGGTGACAGGTTGATTTCGTCAAATACCGTCCCCGGTCTCGCTTGCAAGACCTCAAGCGCTGCTTCGGCGACGGCGCCAGGTTCAATAATGTTGCCTATATCGTGGCGGGTGTCGAGGTTGTGGATAAAGCCATTGCGTACCAGGCCGGGATTAATGATGGTGATACGAATGCCGGTATCGCTGCAGTCTTCTCTAAGCGCCTGGGCCAGGCCGCGCAGGGCAAACTTGCTGGCGTTGTAAATGGCGCCGCGTCGATCACCGTTTAACGTGGATTCCGAGCCGATAAAAATGATATTGCCGTAGCCCTGTTGTTTCAGTTGGGGCAGGAATTGTTTTACCACGTAGGCCTGGCTGGTGAAGTTACTGTCTATTGTTGAGCGAACCTGGTTCCAGCTGATCTGTTCCAGTGAGCCGATGTGTCCGGCATCGGCACACAGAATCATGGCCTCGATTTCCGGCAAGTCCCGGCCGACGCGTATCAGTGCTCCGGGGAGCGAATCGAGATCAGAAAAATTCACCGCGATCGGGTGGAAACGTCGCTCGTCAATACCGGCTCGGGGAAAGTCCGGATCCGTACCTACTACCGTGTAACCCTTCTCAAGCAACAACAGGCTGCAGGCTCGACCAACATCGGCACTGGCACCGGTAACGAGTACAACCTTGTTGGCAAGCCGATCAGCCATGGCATATCCGTTGCGAAAGTCACAAGTGAAACTAGGGTTGATTAATATGATGAAGAATAGACCTGGTTGCAACGATTTGCATGCGCAGAGTCGTCGCTTTTGTTGCAACCGGTCAAAATGCCCGTGATAGTGTCGGTAAACTGGTTGATGGTTCCGGTAGCCAGGCCGCATCGCCAAACCGGGATTGGTGATAAAGAATATCTAGCCTGGTGCAACGTTCCCGGTGCTGGCTATATCAATGTTTGCCGGAATGTTCGTATTCATCCATCCCGGGTTCGGAGTCGTCAGCATTGCCAAGGCGGTCAATGATGGATTGGTGGTACGCCAGCTCATGCCAACGTTTGTAGCGGGTTGCGTCGGAGATAATGGCGGAACATTTTTCATTCAGCGCTTTACGGGCGACGGCTTCCTGCGGTGCCGTCAGGGTTCCGGAGTCGATGATATTCACCAGTGAACGAACCTGCCGCAACTGCATGTTCTCCCCGGCCCCGGATTTTCCGTCGCCGGGATTATCAAATCGGTTGACTGCCGGTGCATCGATACAGGCAACCGGGTATGCCGAGCACAACCGGAGCCAAAAGTCGTATTCACTGCAGAGCGATGGGCTTTCATCGAAGCCGCCAAGCTGATCCAGCGCCGTGCGATGAATCATGGCTGTTGACAGGGATATCACTGGAGCCGAAAGGCAAAGGTCAAATATCATGCCTTGCGGTCCCTTGGTGGTATCAGCGAATGATGCCTGCCCGCCTTCCCTGATTGTTCTTTCGGTACCGTAAACTACGCGACAACCACGATCATGATTTGCAATACCCAGTTGCAGTTCAAGCTTGTTCGGCAGCCATTCGCTGCAGGCATCAAGAAATGCGATCCAGTTCCCGCGGGTCTTGCGAATACCGGTATTCAGTGCGGCCCCGGTACCGCGATGTTCACGGTAATAATAGTGCACCCCTGGATAGCGCAGCTGCATGATGTCTGGGGTGTGATCAGTGGAACCATCATCTATAACGACAATTTCATCTGCCGCCCGGGACTGTGCAAGCACAGAATCCAGTGCGCGCGGAAGCGTGTCGACGCTGTTATAGACGGGAATAATGACCGAAACGGATGGCATGGCAACCTGAAAAGGTTGCATTATAACCCGCGCCAATTTGCAATGCACTTTGACACCGGGATCTTTGTCGAAGTCGCGAACCCAATCCTGTTCTGGTAGCATTGCCCGACTTTTCCCGGCTTGAAAACTTATGGCACGCACATCCAGAAAAACTTCGGGCAAAACCGGTGCGGTTACCGGCAAGGTGCCGGTGCTTCGGGTGACGCCCGCATCCGGCATGACACCGGAAACCAAGTGCAGTTTCTGCGTCAATACGACCTGTTGTACCTATTATACGCAGGAACTGGATACGCCGAGATCCATGGAAGCTTTTGATACCATGTTGTGGCAGCTGTCTCACGAAAATACGCAAATCTACAAGGAAGATGGCGGCTGGTACTTGCTTGTCTACAATCGTTGCCGTCACGTATTGAAAGACGGACGTTGTGGTATCTATGAAAAAAGACCACAAATTTGCCGTGAACATTCCAACGACGACTGTGAGTTCAATACACCGTCAACGGCCAGTGATTTTGAGTTGTTGTTTGAATCCTGGGAATCCCTGGACAATTACTGTCGCAAGCGCTTCAAGAGCTGGGACAAACGATTTGAAAAGTGGGCTAAACAGGCCTGACGAGGAGCCTACTACATGGCAACACATATAACCCCGGAAGAGCAACAGGCCTTGGCAAAAATGCTGCTCAAGCTGCTGGATGACTGGAAATTGAGTTCGGAGCAGCAGATCAGCCTGCTCGGCATGCCTGATTCGACACGGATCAGGGCGTTGGCGCGTCACCGTGCCGGAGAACCTCTGCCTGATGATGGACAGTTACTGGCACGGACACAGCACCTGCTCGCGATAGAGCGGGCATTGCATACGAGCTTTCCAACCAATGTCGCGCTGGCCAATTTCTGGATCACCACCGAGAACCAGTATTTTGGTGGGCGCACGCCACTGGAAATCATGCTCGAAGAAGGCATGGACGGCATTGAGCGCGTTCGCGCCCACCTTGAGCACACTGATGGCTGGTGAACCCGGGTTCAGGCCTGGCTCTGGTGCTCGGCTGTTGTGTTGACCTGGTAGATATATTGCTGCCAGAGTTCAATTGGCAGGCGGTGACGTGATCCTCTTGGATAATCCAGTATCAGGTGATTAAGCTCACCGGCTTCATATACCAGCGCCTTGACCTTGAACAGTGCACCGGTTTTGTCCACGTACCAATTCCCCGGGATCGGTGACAGGCGCAACTGTCCCCGCGTCTTTTCTAATGTCGTCATATTCAATCCCAACCAACCAGAAATAAATTATGCTTTTTGTAAAAGTATTATAGCCAGAGATGGGCGAATAAAAACAAAGTGCGGACTAGGGTCTTTATCAGGTCACACTGAAGATAGCGTAGATAACTCCATGATTACTAATGTTTTGCAATCACATCATTATTATTGATGTAGCGAATTATTTTGGCGTTATCTCGTCAAAGGTATCAATAGCGGGATAGGCGCTGATGCGACGACTGCCCGCCCGGGAGTCGGGCGCATGAATACATAACAAGTGCCTGAAGCCATAGGCGCGGGCGGCATCCAGGACCGGAAGGCTGTCGTCCACCAGGAGTGTGCGTTCACTGTCAAACGCCTCAATCTCCTGAAACCGCACCCAGAAACCGGTGCCTTCCTTGGGCAGCCCCAGGTCGTGGGCGGTAATCAATCGGTCGAAATAACCGGCCAGTTGTGTCCGGTTCATCTTGATGTCCAGCACCTTGCCGTGAGCATTGGTAACCAGTACCACGCGTTTGTTCATGGCCCTCGCTGCTTTCAGGAAGTCGATAACATGCGGATGCACGGCGATCAGGTGGTTGACCTCCTGCTTGAGCAGCGGAATATCCAGCCCCAGTTGATCGCTCCAGTAGTCCACGCAATACCAGTTGAGCGTGCCTTCGTCTTCCTTGAACCGCGCATAGAGAAAGTCTTTTGACTGTTGCAGCGACAGGCTGTTGGCTTCAGCATAACGCCTTGGTACATGTTCCAGCCAGAAATGGTTGTCGTAGTGCAGGTCCAGCAGGGTGCCGTCCATATCAAGGAATATTTTGTCAATGTCAGGCCAGTGGATCACGGGTTCAGGTTTCTCGGTTAATGGCTGAAGTGGTTGAGCGTTGTCGCCGTGGACAAAAGTATATAGCCATGTCCATGTTGAGTATACTTGCCACCAGGATCATAGATTGAGCTGCCGAATAACCGACCATGAACCTGTACCTGCGCTTGTTGCGAATCCTGCTGAAAACTCCGTTTGCGCGATCAATGGATCTGTTTGCCACGGCAGACATCATGTTCCGGGTCTGGCCAACGGACTGTGATCTGAACATGCACATGAACAATGGCCGGTACCTGACTTTGATGGATCTTGGCCGTATCAATTTTATGGCCCGCGTGGGATTGCTGGCCAAACTGGTGCGTCGCCGCTGGTTTCCTGTTATTGCATCGGTGACTTCCAGTTACCTCAGGCCGTTGCCACCGTTCAGGCGTTTTCGTCTTGCCACCCGCCTGCTTGGTTGGGATGAAAAATATTTTTATATGGAACAGTGTTTCTACAGTAACGGGCGATTGTGCGCTAACATGATCGTAAAAGGGCTTATGCTCAATGCCGGACGGCCGGTGCCCAGTGAGCAAGTATTGGCGCTGTTGGATCCGGGCCTGCAATCACCGGATATAGCTGAGCTGAGACAGAAGATGTCGTTGCTTGCAAATCAGCAGCGCCATCTCAATAATTCAAATCCTGGTAACAACTAGTTTTTATTTCGTATGGCTCCAGGGAGGTTAACCTGATGCGAAAACTTGTACTGCTTTTATTGCTTGGATGGGTGTTTCCGGTGTGCTCGCAGGAGTCTGTACCGGTTATGGTCAGTACCGAGTGGCTCGCTGATCATGTGGCAGACAAGGATGTCGTGCTGGTCGACATGTCTTCCGAAGACACCCAGTACGCCAGGTTTCATTTGCCCGGCGCAATACGTCTTCCCTATTACACGCTGCTGCTGCGACCCAAAAAAGGTGAACAATTCTCCCGTCGCATATCCAACCGGGCGCTGGCCTATAATCTTGGCGTAATGGGAATCTCCCAGTCAGACCATGTAGTTATATATGATGATATGGGCGGCCTTGAAGCGGGTCGACTGTTCTGGCACCTGGAGCAGCTTGGCCATCCCCGTGTATCGGTACTGGATGGCGGACTGGTGAAATGGATACTGGAAGGACGCAAGGTGAGCAATGCTGATGCTAAACGATCCCCGGTCAATTACGGGCCGTTGACGCGATCCCGGGATAACGAAACGACCCTCGAGGATATTGACAGCATTGCCAAAAATCGTTCCGCCAGGATAGTGGATGTCAGATCCATGGAGGAGTATACGGGCGATGAAAAACGCAAACAGGGCGGTCATATCGCCGGTGCCGCGTGGTGGGAATGGGACCAGGCTCTAGATTTCAAGGGCGGATTTCGGTTAGTGCAGAATGAAACCCTAAGGCAACTCCTGGCGCAGAAAGGCATCGAAGACAAAACGCAACCGCTGGTCACCTATTGTCAGTCAGGACACCGTGCTGCCCATACCTACCTGGTATTACGTCACCTTGGATTCGAAAATGTCAGGCTATATCCAAATTCCATGAAGGAGTACGGCAGCGTGCGTGGAAAGAAACTGGTGCGTGGCGGAAAACCCGGGTAACCGGCCGGTTCCGGATCAGTCTGATTCCATCCAGGTCAGCGCTTCTTCGGCGTCAGCGAAAATGCTTATCTCGGCGTCGGTGAAGGCGCCGTTAATCCAGCCTGCCCAGGACAGCCACTGATTCTGGGTTACAATGGCAATGCGCTGAAAATCATGCGCGTGATTGCTGATGAACTTGATGTCCTCCCAGGCAACATCCAGCGTGAAGCCTGACATCATGGTCAGATCCAGCAGCAGCTTGATGCGGCGACTTATACGCAGTTCTTCATCAATGGCCTGTTCAAGCTCCTGGTAATCCTGAAGCGTCATTTCGCCAAAGACGTTAGCCTGAATGTAGTCGGTGTTATTTTCTGTTGTAATCATGCTATTACGCCTGACCGTGGTTCAGCTTCCGCAAGTATGGCAATAGAAATGCCTTGGGTCTATAGTGGCGTAAACAGGACTGGCCATGTCAGATGATAATGAGAAAGCCTTGCCCCGCATTCACGGGGTGAAGCCGGTGTGTAACAGCAGGTTGTTCCATGTGGAGCAGGTGCAGCTGGAGTTCTCCAACGGCCAGCAATGCAGCTATGAACGTGTACACAGTGGCGGCGGGGCCGTGCTGATTGTCGCCATGCCTGATGACGACCATGTTTTCCTGGTTCGGGAATATGCTGTCGGTACCGAGCGTTATGAACTGGGCTTCCCCAAGGGTCGTATGGAGCCTGATGAATCTCCGGTCCACGCAGCCCGGCGCGAACTTGCTGAAGAGGTGGGATTTTCGGCGCGTCGCCTGGACTACCTGCAGTCCCTCACCGTGGCGCCTGGATATTTTTCTCACCTGACGCACCTGGTGCTGGCACGTGATCTTTACCCTGATACGGCAGAGGGTGATGAGCCTGAACCGCTGGAGGTAGTAAAATGGCGGCTATCGGAATTGCCGGAGTTGCTTGAGCGGGAAGACTTTTCCGAAGCCCGAAGTATTGCCGCGTTATTTCTGGTCAGGCAGTATCTGGAAAAACAGAATTAGAGTTTTGGCAGAGAGGCGGGTATTGATATGCGTTTGAAATTTCCTGATGTATGCGAGGTTTTGGCGGATGAAGTGGCACGGATCGCTGAAGGCGCAGGAAAAAGAATCAGGGATATTTATCAGCAGGAGTTTGATGTTGAACACAAGGAGGATGGGTCGCCTCTGACCATGGCTGACCATGCCGCTAACGATTTCATTATCGAATCACTGAACAAGCTTGGCCTGGGGTTCCCGATATTATCCGAAGAGTCCAGCAGCATTCCTTATGAACAACGTTCTGGCTGGGAGACGTTCTGGCTGGTTGATCCGCTCGATGGAACAAAGGAGTTTGTCAATCGCAATGGAGAGTTCACGGTCAATATTGCCCTGATCAACCACGGGCGCCCGGTTATTGGTGTGGTTCATGTGCCGGTTAGTGGCGTGACCTATACCGGATGCGAAAATGGTGGCGCGTTCAGGATTGATCCGCTGGGTTCTGCAATCGAGATCCGGGCCGGGAACTTCCGCGGCGGTCCGGCGCGTGTAGTGGGGAGTCGATCCCATGCCGGCGAGAGACTGAAAACATTTATTGAGCGCTACTCAGCAGCATACGCGCAGGCCGAACTGGTCAGCATGGGAAGTTCGCTGAAATTATGCCTGGTAGCCGAGGGTGAGGCAGATGTTTATCCACGCTTCGGGCCAACATCGGAATGGGATACCGCTGCCGCGCATGCAGTCGTATCGGCTGCCGGTGGCAGGGTTATTGATCTTGACGGAAATGACCTGGTCTATAACAAGCCTGATATTCTTAATCCGTTTTTCCTCGTAGTTGATCAGGGCGATTTTGACTGGTCACCCTATGCCTCAAATGGTGCCTGACTATTTTCATGTAAATGATTTGTATATTGCCATAGACCAGGGCGGCCATAGCTCACGTGCGCTGGTATTTGATTTTCATGGCAAACTGGTAGCAGAAGGCAAGGCAGCAGTTGGCAGTCAGCAACCGGCAGAGGACAGGGTTGAGCAGGATGCCGACGAAATGGTCGCCTCGATTGAATCTGCCATTCACCAGGTGGCGCAACAACTGGGTGACGATGTCAGCCGGATTGCCGCAGCCGGTTTTGCCACCCAGCGATCTAGCATTGCCTGCTGGGATCGTCGTACCGGCAAGCCGCTTTGCCCCATTATCAGTTGGCAGGACCGGCGCGCCGACAAGTGGCTGCAGCAGTTCTCCGAGCAGCGTGAAACCATTCATCGCATCACCGGGCTTTTTCTTTCAGCCCATTATGGCGCCAGCAAGTTACGCTGGTGTCTCGATTATTTGCCACGGGTCAGGCAGGCCGCAGAAGCCGGCAGCCTGGCATTTGGACCAATGGCGTCTTTCCTGTTATTTCGCCTGCTGTCCAACAAGCCGTTCCTGGTTGATCCGGCCAATGCATCACGTACCTTGCTGTGGTCTCTAAAGACCCGTAACTGGGATGACCAGTTACTGGAGTTATTCGGAATACCTCGGCAGGTATTGCCGGTTTGTGTGCCAACCCGCCACGATTTTGGCAGCCTGCGTGTCGGCAATCATTCAGTACCGGTCACTATTGTTAATGGTGACCAATCAGCGTCTTTGTTCGCCTATGGAAAAATCCAGCCAGACACCGCTTACGTCAATATGGGTACCGGCGCTTTTGTCTCGAGACCGCAGGGCCAGCTTCCCAAAAACAATCGACGCCTGCTCACGAGCGTGATTTATGAAAAGGATGATGAGGTCATATATGTTACCGAGGGAACAGTGAATGGCGCTGCCAGCGCGCTGGACCTGGTCAAGCGACAGTCGGGTCTTAAAGATACTCGTGAACTGTTGCCGCAATGGCTGGAGCAGTGCGATTCGCCACCCTTGTATATGAATGGTGTCGGAGGTCTTGGGTCGCCTTTCTGGCAGGCGCATTTTGACAGTTGCTTCATTGGCGAGGGAACCAGGCAAGAGCGACTGGTGGCTGCCGTGGAGAGCATCGTGTTCCTGCTAGAGGCCAACCTGACAGAAATGACCAGGCTGGCCTCGCCTCCCCAGCAAATCCAGATTACCGGCGGCTTGTCGCAACTGGACGGCTTATGTCAACGCCTTGCGGATATCGCCGGTTTACCTGTTTATCGGCCAAAAGAATATGAGGCGACCGCCCGTGGCCTCGCCTACCTGCTGGCGGAATCCCCCGAGGCCTGGCCGGAACCCGGTATCGGAAGGTGGTTTAAGCCACAGGACAATGCGCCATTGAGAAAGCGTCATGCAGACTGGGCGCGTCAAATGATCTTGCGCCTGCGTATTGAGGAAGTGTAAGGACAGCTACTGGTCGACGCGGTTGTGAAATGACTGGTGCAAAATCATCATGGTTACAGCGCCAAGCAATGCATAAAACAAATCCTTTTGCGCATCACATAGGTCATTCTGTGTAATGGATCTTGCGCAGGCATCTTCGGGCAGATAGCAGAGCAGTTCCATGGCGAACCATTCCGGTATTTCATACCAGCAGCCGATGGCGGTAATAAACAGAAAAGCCATCATGTAGCTGAGTCTCCTGGTTAGCCCCTGGTGACAGAATATTTCAAAGAAGACAGCAAACATCATCAGGCCAAACAGGAAATGAATAAACTGGTCGTAGCAGTTTCATGCGCAACCAGGCCAGTCCGAAAGCCAGTCAAGCCAGGCCATGGTGCTGTAAGTGAAATGGGCGCCGAAAAGGTGAGGCATGACAAATGCCGTCATGCCCAGAAACGTGGCGTTGCTGAATCTGTGTTGCTTGCCCAGCGACAACGCCAGCGGAAACAGGACAACAACAAGGAAATTTCCCAGTAGCCATATCCCGCGATCAACCGGATCAATGGCAAGCATGAAACAGAACAACAGCAACACGGCAATCAGTGTTATCTTGAACCTGTTGTTGCCAAAGGATTCCGCGCCGCTACCGGTCATGCCATGTCCGACTGCGTGTCAACCGGACAATAGCCCGTTATTGAGCCGATCAGCCAGCCAGCGCAATTACAGGGAAAGCTACAAATGAAGATGGCGGGTATCCTGCGCCTTGGCGGCAGCCGGAAGCCATGGCCTGAGTGCATCTATAACCTTTTGTGCAGTCGCGCGATACCCGGTTAGTTTTCCGCCAACAATGGTAATCATGCCGGGCAACTGATCATTGCGATGCAGTATGGTTTCGCGCGGGCGGTGAAATGCGTTGCCCTGTGTTGCCGGCAGTACGCGTACGCCGGCAAAACTGTCGATGACAGTGGTATTGATTCCCGGCAGTACGCGCCGCGCGGCGGCGAGAAGGTATTCAACTTCATCCGTGTCTGCCTGTACCGTGGCTGGATCATTGTGGAACGGTTTTTCAGTTGTGCCAATCAATGTTGCGTCATTCCAGGGCATAATAAAGATGACGCGACCATCTTCAGCTTCGACATAGAAAATATATTTCCGCGCCGGTTCCGCAACCAGGACGTGGCTGCCTTTGACAAGCTCCATGGCCACTGCTTGCGGTTGCGGCTGGCAACCGGCGAGCACGGTATTGAGCCAAGGGCCGGCCGCGTTAACCAGGGCTGCTGATGTAATCGTTTGAAGCTCGCCATGCTGGCGATAACTGATTCGAAACATTTTATCGAACCTTGCCTGAACAAATGTTGCCGGGCATAACAGCCTGGCGCTTAGGGATTCGGCGGATTGCATGACCTTGCGGGTCAATACGGTGTCATCGGTCTGGCCATCGAAATAGCGATATACCGCGAGAAGCCCGTCGGTATTGAGACCGCTGAGTGTGGGCCATTGAGACCGGGCAATGCGCTGGAATCGCGTGGATGGCCGCAAAAGCCCTAGTAGTGCGTACAGGGAAAGCCCGAGGCCGATCAGCCATGGTGGTCGCCGATTGTCCCGGTAGACCGGGATATAAAATGGCACAAGCCTGACCAGGTCCGGGGCGTTGTTCAGCAACAGCTGTCGCTCACGAAGCGATTCCGCCACCAGCCGGAATTGCAGACTTTCCAGGTAACGCAATCCGCCATGAACAAGTTTGCTGGATCGGCTTGATGTGGCGGAAGCAACAGCGGATTGTTCCAGTACCAGGGTCCGGTAGCCGGCTGCCGCCGCGGCCTGGGCGCACCCGGCGCCGTGAATACCGGCACCAACAATAACCACGTCGTAATCAGTCTGATGGCTGGCCTGGCTCATGTTCGGGGTAATCCATGATCCCGATGCGGGGTTATACTGATGACACGGTATCAACCATGTCGCGGATTTCAAAGGTTTCCACCAGGTCAATACCTCTATCCATCAGCCTGATAGCCAATTGGGTGTCAGTTGTTTCATAAACCGCGGTCTTGATTCCCGGAATGATTAGTTTGCCAAATCGTGGCAGGGTCGCGTAATCACAAAAAAAATATTGCGGCGCTAGTGATCTTACAGCCGCTGACTCATGACCCTTCCAGTCATCTATGACAGCGCCGACCTGGCTCCAGCCAAGTTTCCTGGCATGGGCCAGTGCATCGAGTGAGTAGGAGATGAGCACGCATTGGCGCTCGGCCGGTTGAATGACATCAATGATTGTTTTAACAACGGTATCAACGCCAAACTGCTCAAGACTGATGCGCTTGATTTCGACAAACGCCGTGAGCGCCGGCTGTTTTCGCAACCAGGAAACAAATTCATCAAGACGCGTAATCGGGTTCTGGGCGTACCGGTAACCAAACCGGTCGAAGTATCCCGCTTTGAATTGCGAAAGCCGGGCTATTGTATAGTCTCCGATCTTGCCATCGTGCCCGCACAGGCGCAGCATGTCACGATCATGAAACAGGACCGGTATCCTGTCGGCGCTCAGTTGCACGTCAAGTTCAACGAAGCGCGCACCGGCAGCTACAGCGGCCTGGTAGCCGATCAAGGTATTTTCCGGAAACGCATTGGGGTAGCCGCGATGGGCAACAAGTCTGTTTTGACGCATGTTATCAATGTAGCACGAACGGCTTGATTTCAACCATTGGATTTCCCTTGCCCTGGTAACCCGGTAATCTGTATTTGCACGTTTTGTTTTGCAGGGCTCAGATAGTGATGCAGGGAAAATAATGGAGAAGACGCTATGAACCCGGGGGTCTTGAAACGAGGCAGGGGATCAAGCCGAATTGGGCAGGCCATGTTCGTGTTGGCGCTCATGTCCGCACTCGCCGCCTGTGGCGGGGAGTTGCCATCGGCTGAACTGCCGACCGACACCCCGGAGCTGAAAGCGTTGGGCCAGGCCATTTATTTTGATACCAGTCTGTCCAGTCCGCCGGGACAGTCTTGCGCAAGCTGTCATGCCGATAATGCGGGTTTCGCCGATCCGAACCGGAATCTGCCGGTCTCCGAAGGTGTAATCAGCGGACGATTTGGCAATCGCAATTCACCAACTACATCCTACGCGGCATTTATACCGCCGTTCCAGCTAGTGAACGATATTGGCGGTGATTTCTACATCGGTGGCCAGTTTATGGATGGTCGCGCCTCGACACTTGAAGATCAGGCCAAGGCACCGTTTCTTAATCCACTGGAAATGAATAACCCGGACAAAGCCAGTGTTGTGCTGGCTGTGAGCCGGGCAAATTATGCTGCTGATTTCCGGGTGCTGTTTGGTGACAACATCTTCAACAATGTTGACCGGGCCTATGATCGTATTGCCGAGGCCATTGCGGCATTCGAGCGCAGCACTTTTTTTTCGCCTTTCAGCTCGAAGTTTGATGCGTTCCAGCGGGGCGTTGTCATGTTAACTGCCAGCGAATTGCGCGGATCGCTGTTGTTCATTGGCAAGGCCGAGTGCGCCCGTTGCCATGAGTCTCCAGCGGGCGGAGCCGATGTGGGCTCCGATTTCCGGTACCATAATATAGGCGTGCCGCCCAATCCGAATAACCCGTTTTTATACCTGGGACCGGAATTCAATCCCGAAGGCATGAGCTTTGTTGATATGGGGCTTGGCGGGGTGCTTGGACTGGCATCGGAGAATGGCAAGTTCCGCACCCCGACCATGCGCAACATCGCGTTAACCCCGCCGTATATGCACAACGGCGTGTTCGATACGCTGGAACAGGTTATCCAGTTCTATAATCGGCGCGATGTTGATGGCGTTGTTCCGGAAGTTGCTGACAACATTGATAACATCGACAACATTGGCGAACTGGGTTTGACGGATGCCGAGGTCCAGGATTTGATTGCGTTTCTCAATACCATGACTGACGGCTTTACCCGTTAGGGCAGCATAACCTTACTGCGACAGTTGGCCTATGTAGTTGGCCAGCGCCGCAATATCTGTTTCGCTGAATCCTTCAACCATGCCGCTCATGACTGGCGAGATGCGGTTACGATCGTTGTCACGAAAATCCAGCAGCACGCGTTTGATGTAGTTGATCTTCTGCCCGGCTATGCGGGCAAACCCCTTTTGCCCGACGCCATCTTCACCGTGACAGCTGGTGCAGCGATTCTGGTAAAGGCGCTTGCCTTTTGAGAGCAAGGCCGGGTTGGTTTTTTGTCGGTATGGCTTGACCGCCGCGTTGGCGTAATACACGGCCAGTGCCAGTTTCTCATCGTCTGACAGCTGTGAAGCAAGTTGTTGCATGACAGTGGTGTAGTCCTGGCGTTCGCTGAGCGCGAAGTAATTGATTTGCTGCAACAGGTAAACCGGATTTTGCCCGGCCAGATTGGGCACATCAGGTTTGCTGCTGTTTCCATCCTGGCCATGACAATTGGCACAAAAGAACGCCTTGTCCCGTCCTTGTTCTATAATTTTTTTCCGGTTTTCTTCGCTGCTGTGGGCCAAGTCTACCCGGGCCTCCAGTGCAGCCAGCATTTTCGTGGTATCAGTTTCTGCAACTACAGGGGCCGGAGTCAGAAATGTAAAACAGAGGGTCCAAGGCAATATATGTTGCGCCAGTTTGAATCGATCTCTCATGGGTCGCGCTCCCGTTTTGTGTTCTCGGTTTTTAAACTCTTGTCCATTTGCCCCCGCGCCGAAGTTTGCTGGATATCGGCGGGCAATTTCTTGATTTATATTAAATTTACATCAATTTGGCGGGAATCAGCAGATGTACGACAGGTATAAATGAACTGAAAAGACGACTTCATTTAAATTTTTTGAAGCACGCTAGCTACCGCAGCCACCACCGTTTTTCTCGTAGACAGCCATTATGTCCCGGAGTTCGGCAATGACGTGTTGGCGCTCTTCTTCACTCAAGTGATGGAGGTCTTCGGTCAACTCGCCGTGGTCAAAATCGGCAATGGTCTTGCGCACGACGCTGCACCCCATTTCACAAAATTGCTCGACTTTTTCGTCGATGCCGGGGTAATGGGAAATTTTTTGGGGGTGCTGCTTTAACCGGTACTGGGAAGAGGACATAACCTTGGCCGTTAAAGTCAAAATGAAAAGTGGTGGCCAGGGACAGAATCGAACTGCCGACACGGGGATTTTCAATCCCCTGCTCTACCAACTGAGCTACCTGGCCACAGGGTCATTCAGTGGCGGGCGATTATAAGGGAAGTTTGCTGCAGATTGAAAGCCCGCCAGCCAAATTCTCCCCGGCCCGTCCTGGCAGGCGAATAAGCCCTATTCGGGGGTAAAGGCGTCCGGGGTGGTTGAGCCTCCGCCAAAAAAGAATTTCTCCATCTCCGTTTCGAGAAATTCCCGGGATTTCGGGTCAATCGGGCTCAGCCGGTACTCGTTGATCAGAATGGTTTGTTGGCCTAACCACTGGCCCCAGGCCTCTTTGGATACGTTGTCCCAAATGCGTTGACCCAGTTCGCCCGGGTAGACAGATCGTTCCAGGCCTTCGGCTTCTTTGCCCAATTTTACGCAGTTAACCATTCTATTCATGTTGCGACTCCTTCAGGCTGTCCAGCAGCTGTTTGACGGGCGCCGCCAGACCGAGGGTCGGCGGTTGGCGCAGGTTATACCAGACCATGCCGGGTGGCTCCATAACCCGGGCCGGCTCTCCCGTCAGTTGTGCGGGAATCACGGTGATGTGTAGCCGAAAATGGCTGAAACTGTGGCTGATTGGCTCCAGGGCGGTACCGGTCTCGACCCGGATGCCCAGGTTCCGTGAACACCATTGATCAGGAGCAGAATCGACCGCGATCTCGGGCAGACTCCACAGGCCGCCCCAGATTCCTGTTGGCGGCCGCTGTTGCAACAGCACCATACCGTCCTTGTCCCGAATTACCAGCATCGTGGTGGATTTTTCAGGAAGGGTTTTTCGCGGCTTGCGCCCGGGATAGTTGTGAGTTGCTGCCAATTTCCGGGCCTCGCAGCCCCGGTGCTGCGGACATCTGTCGCAATCCGGCTGGTTGCGTCGGCAGAGGGTAGCGCCGAGATCCATAATGGCCTGGGTGTATTTCTCGATGTCCGCGTCCGGCGTATGCTGCTCCGCCAGCTGCCACAGCCGGGTTTCCACTTTTTTGTCCCCGGGCCAACCCTCGACGGCGTGGTAGCGTGCCAATACCCGTTTGACGTTGCCATCGAGAATCGCGTGGCGTTGACCCCGGCTGAATGCCAGGATGGCGCCGGCCGTGGACCGACCAATGCCGGGCAATGCCTGGACCGTATCGATGTTGCCAGGGAACTGACCACCGTGTTGGGCCTGGATGATGCGCGCAGCCTTGTGCAGGTTGCGCCCGCGGGCGTAATAGCCGAGCCCGGTCCATAAGTGCAGCACTTCGTCCTGTTCGGCGTCAGCCAGGCTGGCGATATCCGGGAACCGTTCCATGAACCGTTGATAGTATGGAATGACCGTATTCACCTGGGTTTGCTGCAGCATGATCTCCGATACCCAGATCCCGTAGGCGTCACGACGCTGCTGCCAGGGCAGGTCCTTGCGGCCGTGCTGGTCAAACCATTGCAGCAGCTGTTGACTGAAACTGTCGCGACTCATAATTGTTGTTCCGGGTTACGGGCAATCTGCTCAAGTCGCTGTGTGCTTCGTCTCAATTCTTTTTGGATGCCGGATTTGACCAGCCACGGTCCAAAGATCGGGGGAATGTAGAACGCGGGTTCCAGCACGGCGTCGTAGGTCAGCAGCGTGCGTGGTCCGCTGGCCTGGATCTGCCACAGTTCGCGGGCATAACGAAAATCCTGTCGATCCAGGCTGATCATGGTCAGCAACTTTCCGGGAGCCGTGCGCGTCACCGTCTGGATCTTGGTCATAGACTGGCAAAACAAGAGGTAGCAGGTATTCAATTCCAGTTTCAGCAGTGTTGTATTGGTGTCGGGACGATCCAGGATGTTGACCTGTTTGACAAACCCGGACCACTGCGGCCAGCGCTGGTAGCTGTCCATCAGCGCACTGATTCGTTCGTATGGCGCATCAATAATCGTGCTGAAGCGTATATGGAAGCGTCCGTTGCGATGTTGCACATCGGTAGTTACCAGTGTTGTGGCACCGGCAACCGATGTGAGCAGTACAGCAAGCAGCAGTGATAGACGCATTACTGCCCGAACAGGCGTTTTAATGCTTCTTTCTTCAGTCTCTTTTGCGCTTTCTTGGTGGCTTCCTTCTTTATCATCTTTGTCGCCTCCTTGCGGTCAATCATGTAACGCGGATCAGACAATGGCTTCTTGATTCGTAGCGGTATGCCGCTGCCGACTGGTTTGTCGTCACGCATGCCAACAACGTTCAATGCGATATTGATGTCGTCATATCCAGGGCTGATGGTGCCGGAACCGGTAATGCGTGAATCCTTGCGAGCGATGAGCAGGTCATTGGTGGTGCCGATGCCCTTGTTGAACTGCAGCGAGCCGCTGACGGTGTCATAAACAGCCTTGGCCTTGACCGGCTTTTCCGATACTTCCTTGCCCTTGAGGGTGTCGTAAAGTTTTTGCAGTTTCTGGGCTGTGCCCAGAAAATCCATATCATTGAAACTGCTGTCACCCAGGTTGAAGCTGACATTGCCATCAAGATTCTTCAGCAGCGGGTCTACATCACCGCCACGGGTGTTAATGGCGAGCTTGATATCACCGTTACCCTTGAAGTGATGATAGACTTTCAGGTCGCGCAGTAACTGGCCGATGTCCACACCTTTCATTGACTGATCCAGGCGAATCACCGGATCGTTACCTCTCAGGTCTACCGACGCCGTGCCTTTCATCTGGCCATTGCTGATGCGCGTGCTGAAGGGCTTGAGTGACAGCTGGTCGTTGGCAAAGTGCACACCCGCATCGGTATCAGTAATGTTGATGCCGGCTACGCGCACTTGCTTGACGCGAATTTTGCCGTCAATGATTGCGCCGTTGCCTTCCTGTTTGCCGGCCTTGGCCTTGACGGGTTTGCTCGCAGCCGGTTTGCCTGCCGCCGGTTGAGATGCAGCATCTGCCTGCGTGTAGCGATCCACATCCAGGGTATCAAGCTCGAGGTCAAACTGGATGCGACTGGTTTTGCCATCCTGGATGTTGATGGAGCCGGTCATGCTGCTCTGATCCAGTTTCAGGTTTAACGGCTTGATTTGGTATTGATCCGACTTGCCAAGATCTACGGTAAACGCACCTTTGAGTGGAACGCTGTGTGCCACATCCGGGGTTGTCAGCGTGGTGTCAAAGCTCATGTGTATGGGTTTGCCGGGGGCATCGTTGTTTGCTGTAAATGTATGAAGGTCCAGTTGTCCCAGTTCCGGCTTTTCGGCCCAGTTTAAAACCCCTTTGTTTATCTTGATTTGGCGCACACCAATAAGCATCGGCTTGCCATTTTTCTCGCCGTCAGCGGCCTTGGATGTTGGTTTGGCCGTGTCTTTCGCGGATGATTCCGGGAATTTCGCTAAAATCAAGTTAATTACGGGCTGGTCGATAAGAAAGGAGTTGATAACCAGTTCACCGGAAACCAGGCGCCAGATATCAACCTGGCCGGCGAGCCGATTGATGGTCAGCCAGTCTCGTTGTTTGCCCAGGCTGCGTAGCCGAATCTTGTCAATGCGAATGGCCAGACGTGGAAAGAATTCCAGCTGGGTGTCGCCGTCAATATGCAGTTGCTGGCCGGTTTGGGCTGCCAGTTCATCGTTGAGGCGCTTTTGAATGGTTTTGGCATCAATCAGGAATACGGCTGCAGCGACCAGTACAGCCGTCAATGCAAGCAGGATGACCAGGGAATACAGAATGCGTCGACCAGTTGATTTCATAATTGCCTTCCGATTGCTGTTGGAGCGGGTGATGGGAATCGAACCCACGTCTTCAGCTTGGGAAGCTGAGGTTCTGCCATTGAACAACACCCGCGATGAAAACAATGATAGCGTGCCGGTATGGGTGGCGCTAGCACAGCGATGAGCAGGAGCATGACGGATTCAACCCTGCTGACACTCGAAGAGCAACTCCAGGCGTTGGCAAGATTATCGGGCCAACACCGGGAGGTGCCCTTGATTCGCAGTTTGCTGGAGATCCTGGGTTTGCTGGCGCCGGTCAGCGGCGTCAAGTACTACCAGCTCGCCAATGCGCTGGGTGATCATGAATTTGGTCGCCACAATGTTGCCAGTGCCTGGGTGTACGATGCGCTTGATCCTCCCACCATGGGCCAGCCGCTCAAATCCTTGCCGTCCCTGTCAGAGGCAACGGTCAGCGGCGAACGCCGACAGATGCGTTCGTCCGGTGGCCACAGTCTGGACGTGATCCCGGTGCGTGGCAGTCGCTATATCGTTGGCCTGCTTGTTCTGGACTGGCGTGAAGTCGACCCGTCCATGCATAACTTTGTTCATTCATTGATCATGCTGTGTGGCAATATGCTGACCCTGATCTTCAGCAAGGAACGCGAGGCCTTGACCAGCCTGTATAACCGGCAATCCTTTGAGGAGCGCTTGCACGCCTTGCTCGACTACGTGGGCGCCAGCAACGAAGAGCTGAAAGTCTGTTTTGCCCTGATCGATATTGATGATTTTGCCGGTGTTAACGAAAAGCTGGGACACCTTTTGGGTGACGAGGTGCTGGTGCATGTGTCGCAGGTAATGAACCGGTCATTTCGTTTTTATGACTTGCTGTGCCGGTTTGGTGGTGGCCAGTTTGTTGCGGTCATGCGTGATACAGATATTGACGGCGCAGCTTGTGTTGTCGAACGCTTTCGCACCACGATCGAGGCCTACCATTTTCCGCAGGTGGGCAAAAAAACAGTGAGTGTTGGCCTGGTACAGGTGTGTGCCCACGAGTTAATGCCATCCATACTGGACCGGGCGCGCGCCGCTCTGTCAGCAGCACATGAGGCCGGCGGCAACCAGGTCGAAGTGTTTCAGCCATCCATTCGAGTAAATATTCCACAAGCAGCCGTGGGTGGTGACGTGGAGCTATTCTGACCCGGTCCCAAATCGGGCCCTTGGCCCGGCCCCGACAATCCCCTATAGTATGGCGCTTTCCTGACTGCAGCAGCCATCCTGATCGTCATGCAAATTTTCCTCAATGGTGAGTCCTTCAACGTCGACGCGCCGCATACCGTTGCCGCGCTTATTGACCAGCTTGGCTATACGGGCAAGCGCGTGGCGGTGGAGGTGAACAAGGAGATCGTGCCCAGGGGAGAGCATGCCGGGCATCAGTTACGGGATTCGGACAAGGTAGAAGTAGTGGCCGCAATCGGCGGAGGATAAACATGAGCGCACCAGCCAAGCCAGTAAAACAGGACACAACCGCCGGTGAAGATTCACTGGTAATCGACGGCAAATCCTACCGATCCAGGTTGCTGGTGGGAACCGGCAAATACGACAACTTCGAGCAGGCTCGCGATGCGATCCAGGCCAGTGGCGCCCAAATTGTCACCATGGCCGTGCGTCGCACCAACCTGGGCCAGGACGACGGCCCGAACCTGCTGGACGTGATTTCGCCCAAGGATTACACCTACCTGCCCAATACGGCCGGCTGTTACAGCGCCGAGGACGCGGTGCGCACCTGCCGCCTGGCGCGGGAACTGCTGGATGGCCACGATCTGGTGAAGCTGGAAGTACTGGGCGATGAAAAAACCCTGTACCCGGATATCGCCGAAACCATGAAAGCCGCGGAAACCCTCATCAAGGAAGGTTTCAAAATCATGGTCTATACCAATGATGACCCGGTGGCGGCCAAACGCCTGGAAGACCTGGGCTGCGTCGCGGTCATGCCGCTGGCGGCACCCATCGGTTCCGGTCTCGGAATTCGCAACCCCTACAACATCCTGACCATAGTCGAAAATGCCAATGTCCCTATCCTGGTGGATGCTGGTGTTGGTACCGCGTCTGACGCTGCCATCGCCATGGAACTGGGTTGTGACGGAATCCTTATGCAGACCGCCATTGCCGGAGCACAGAACCCGGTGCTGATGGCATCAGCCATGAAAAAAGCAGTTGAAGCCGGCCGCGAGGCATATCGCGCCGGACGTATTCCGCGCAAGCGTTTCGCCACGGCCTCGTCCCCGGTCGATGGCGCATTCTTCTAGATTGTCGTGATGACTGTATCTTCCGGCGGCGAAACGGATCATCGTCGCAGTATTCGCAGTTTTGTTATTCGCGCTGGACGACTGACACGTGCCCAACAGCGGGCACTGGATGAACTATGGCCGCGTTTTGGCGTGGAATTTGATGCCCGACCGCTGGATCTGGATGTCCTGTTTGACCGCAGTGCGCCACGGGTGCTGGAAATCGGGTTTGGTGACGGGTATTCGCTGGCAAAGATGGCGGCAGACGAGCCGGACAAGGATTTCCTCGGTATTGAGGTGCATCCACCGGGGGTCGGCAGCTTGCTGATTCAGATCGAGGAGCATGGATTACCCAATTTGCGGGTAATGAAACACGACGCCGTGGACGTGCTGGAGAAAAGCTTGCCCGCAGCCGGGTTCGACCGGGTGCAGATTTATTTTGCCGATCCCTGGCCCAAGAAAAAACATCAAAAACGTCGCATTATTCAGTCGGTATTTGTTGAGCGCCTGGTCCATGCCATGAAGCCCGGCGCCTTATTGCACCTGGCCACGGATTGGCAGGATTACGCGGAACATATGCGCGACGTGGTCAATGCGGCGGTCGGCCTGAAGAATCTTTCGCCCTCCGGGGATTTTGTTGCCAGGCCTGCATGGCGCCCACAAACCAAGTTCGAAACTCGTGGTCAGCGCCTGGGGCACGGTGTCTGGGATTTGCTTTTTGAGCGCGTCGACTAGTCAAACCGACCGATCCGGCTATACTGAAATCAATAAAAATCCATAATTTTTGTATCAAAGTAACGTACGCGGGGGTGTCGTCCGAGCGTAAGATTTGGCGTGAGCGGGACTGCTGAAGCAGGTTTTCAGGGTTCTGCAGGCTGATTATGATCTTCGCATGGGTAAATAATTTCCCGAAATCAGACGATAAACCTGAAATGAAAAAAGCGCTGTTTAACTACAATCAATCCCTGTCTCGACGATTCACGTTGGCGGCAGTATTCATGTCGGCGCCCCTGATCGTGCTCGTGGTGATGCAATTTAACGTGTTCAATGCCGCCATTGACCAGTTTAATCGTGTGATTGATCACGAGACCCATGAGAAGAGCCGCATTCGCCAGTTGCAGCGTCTGATCAACAAGGCAGTGATGGCGCCCAATGATTACCTGGTTCATGGGCGCAAGCAGGAGCGCGAGGTCTACCGGCAAGCGACAGCAGCTATACATGATATCTTTGACGAACTCGAGACTTTTGTATCACTGCACGATCACGATTCGAAGCCGATTGATATTGCCCGAAAATACTGGATAGCAACGGATAAAAAGGCCAAGTTGATCCTGGCAGCTGACCGTCCCCTTGGCAACATCAACCTCGCCAACGAGATGGAATTGCTGGATCGGTCAGCTGAGCTGGCTGACTGGGCGCTGGATCGCATCTTTGACCAGATAACCGAGGGCGTGAAGCTGGAAATGGAGCGGGCTGAACGCCTTCAGCTCATCATGACCGGACTGATACTGGGCGGTACCAGTCTCAGTGCTGTATTGATCCTCTGGCTCAATACAATGTTGTCGCGGGCTGTTGTAAACCCGGTGTGCTGTATTGAAAGCGCGGCGAAAAGAGTCGGAGCCGGCGATCTGGGTGTGCGGCTGAACTGGCAACGCAGCGATGAGCTGGGTGACCTGGCAAAATCCTTTGATCATATGACGCTGCAACTCAAACTGGCCTATGACAGGCTCGAAGCAGTGACACGGATGGACAGCCTGACGGGTGTTTGCAACCGTCGTGAGTTTGACCGGGTTTTGCATGCAGAGCTGAGTCGCGCTGAGCGATTTGACAAAAACCTGTGCCTGTTGATGATGGATCTCGATAATTTCAAGGAAATCAATGATCGTTACGGGCACGTTGCCGGGGACAGGGTGTTGCAACGTGTTGCTGCAGAAATTGGTGAAACCATACGGGATATTGATTCATTGGCACGCTACGGCGGCGAGGAGTTTGCCCTGATCCTGCCGGAATCAGATATCGACGGTGCCAGCGCGTTGGCTGAACGAATACGCGAACTGGTGGAAGAGATGGGCTTCAGCACTGAGCGGGGGGAAAGTATTGCTCTGTCTGTCAGCATTGGTGTTGCCGTCTTTCCGATGCATGCCACGAGTGATGTGGACCTGGTTGTTGCGGCTGACCGGGCGCTGTATCGCGCCAAGCGCAATGGCCGCAACCGCGTGGAGTTGCCGCGGTCGGGCGATTGATCGATACACTTGATTGACTTATAGTGGCGCCAACCGGGTCGCGTGTCGGCGCGATGGTTCCCGTCCTGGTCTGCCATGCATTCAGGTTTTTCCACATACCAGCTGTTTATCCTCGTGAACAAACCCGTCGTGTTTGATGCCGGTGCGCTGACCGCAGTGGAGCTCGCGGCGGGATATTACGTGTACACCGGCAGCGCCAGGCGCAATATTGTTTTGAGGCTGGCGCGGCATTTATCCGCAGACAAGAAACTGCACTGGCACATTGATTACCTGCTGGCTCGTGATGGTGTGAATATTGTTGATGCCAGATTTTACCAAACTTCAGAATGTGAATTGAATGCCATGACACAAGGTGAATTTCCGATATCAGGGTTTGGTGCCAGCGACTGCGTTGCCGGTTGCATCAGCCACTTGTGTTACCAGGGCAATGCCAGCCATTACCCGGAGGTGAAGTAATGGCGTTGATCAGTGGTGAAGGCTTGTCACTAAATTATGGCCCGCATATCGTATTTGATGCCATTAATTTTGCTATTGAGCCGGGTGAACGCATTTGTCTTGTTGGCCGCAACGGTGAAGGCAAATCAACCTTGCTGAAATTGCTGGCACATGAAATTGAACCCGATGACGGTATTGTCCGCTACCAGGATGGCATCCAGGTAACACGCCTGACCCAGGAGGTACCGGAAGCCAGTGATGAGACGGTGTTCCGTTATGTCGGCCAGGCTTTTGGCGACAAGTCTGAATTGATGCAGAAGTACCATGAGGTTGTGCATACGGTGACGGAAACCGGTGGTGCCCAGGGGCTTGAGGAGATGGCGCGTCTCCAGGCAGAACTGGAACACGCTGATGCCTGGTCAGTTCAGCAGCGGGTGGAAGCGCTGCTGAGTCGTCTCGGTCTTGATGCCGATGCATCGATGACATCGTTGTCCGGTGGCTGGCGTCGTCGTGTGGCGCTGGCGCGTGCGCTGGCGCTGGAACCGGAAGTGTTGTTGCTCGACGAGCCCACCAACCATCTTGATATCGATGCCATTGCCTGGCTGGAATCGACCATTGAGCGCTTTAATGGCACGGTTGTATTTGTCACTCACGACCGTGCCTTTGTCGACAGGTTGGCTACCCGTATTCTCGAGCTGGATCGCGGACACCTGAACAGTTATCCCGGCAGCTATGCCGAATACCAGCAGCGCAAGCAGAAACAGCTTGAAGATGAAGCCACGGTCAACGCCGAGTTTGACAAGAAGCTGGCCAAGGAAGAGGTGTGGATACGCCAGGGTATAAAAGCCAGGCGTACGCGCAACGAGGGTCGTGTCAGGGCGCTGAAGAAACTTCGCGAAGAACGCCGCGAGCGGCGCGAGCGTTCAGGCAATGTCAGTATGAAACTTGACCAGGGCGTTCGTTCCGGCGCCCGTGTTATCGAGGCCAGGAATATCAGTTTTGCCCGTGACAGCAACGCGATAGTCAGCAATTTTTCCATCGACATTATGCGCGGTGACCGTATTGGCCTGGTCGGTGCCAATGGTTGTGGCAAGACCACGCTGATCAAGCTGTTGCTGAAGCAGCTGGCGCCGGACAGTGGCGAGGTAAATCATGGCAGCCGGTTGCAGGTGGCCTACTATGACCAGTTACGTGAACACCTGGAACCTGAAAAATCAGTCATGGACAATCTTGAGTACGGTTCCGAGTTTGTCGAGGTGGCGGGTCAGCGTCGACATGTATTGAGTTATCTTCAGGACTTCATGTTTGCACCAGACCGTGCACGATCACCGTTGAAAAATCTTTCCGGTGGCGAGCGCAACCGGTTGTTGCTGGCGCGGCTGTTCCTGCGCCCGGCCAACTTGCTGGTGCTGGATGAACCCACCAATGATCTTGATGTCGAGACACTGGAACTGCTTGAAAGCCTGCTGATGGATTACGAGGGCACGCTGGTGGTGGTCAGTCATGACCGGCAGTTCCTGGATAATGTCGCCACCAGCCTGCTGATCTTCACCGGCAACGGCCAGGTCGAGGAGCATATTGGGGGCTACAGTGACTGGCAGCGCCACCATTCCGACCGGGTTAAGCAGCAGCGCCAGGCAAAGTCTGAAGCCAAACCGGCAACAAGCAGTAATGAGAAAGCTCAGGCTGATTCCGGCAAGACCGGCAAGCGCAAACTCAGTTACAAGGAGCAGCGCGAGCTGGAGGAACTGCCAAGGCTCATCGAGAGACTGGAGACGCGCCAGCAGGAATTAACAATGATGATGAGTGCGGCGGATTTCTACCAGGGCGACAAGCAGGCCATTGTTGAGGTTACCCAGGAAGTCAGCGAAACCGAACACAAGCTGGTCGAAGCCTATGCCCGCTGGGAAGCGCTTGAAGCCGTGGGGAGCTGAGATGTCATCCTTGTATGAGCTTGCCCATGAAGCGCTTGCGCAGCGTGATATAAAAACCAAGCTAGAAGCAACGCATGAGCTGGAGCGCGCATGGCTGGCTGGCGAGCTTGACCGGACTGATGACAAGGCGTTGTTACCCTGCGATGCCGGCAGGCCGGCCAGGCCTGAGCGGGTGAACCCGACCGCGGTGCCGCGGCGCGGCCTTGGAACAGATGAAGGCCGAGCAGCATTTATTCATGCGCTGGCCCACATAGAATTCAATGCCATCAATCTTGCGCTGGATGCTGTTTACCGGTTTCGTGACCTGCCTGATGAATATTATGGCGACTGGATACGGGTGGCGCGCGAAGAGGCGGAGCACTATGTGTTGCTGCGTGGCCGACTCGTGGAACTTGGCCATGATTATGGTGATTTCCCGGCTCATGGCGGTTTATGGGACATGGCCCGGCGTACCGCTGACGATGTGTTGATGCGCATGGCGCTGGTGCCAAGACTGCTCGAAGCGCGCGGCCTGGATGTAACGCCGGGTATGATCAAGCGCCTGGAGTCCGTTGGTGATGACAAAACTGTTGAAATACTTGAGCTGATTTATCGCGAGGAACTTGGCCATGTTGAAATCGGTACCCGCTGGTTCAACTTTGCCTGCGAACAGCGCGAGCTTGATCCGCAACAAACCTATATTTCCATTATCGAATCTCATGCGAGCGAACGGATTCGCAAACCCATTAATATTGATGCACGGCGCAAGGCCGGTTTTACCGATACAGAGCTCGCTTTCCTCGACAAAACATCTGGTTGATCAGGCCCGTTTCAAGTGACAGATTGTGTCACCAGTTTGCATTGTGGTAATTGCGGTTAAAGAATTGTCAATACATGATTACATAATGTTGTTTCCCCAAGCTTATGTGTCAGAATTGATGCCTAGTCAGCAAACAGTTGCCATGGGGTGCGACGTCATTGTCGTAGTTGTAATGTGAGAAACAGAAGAACCCTGTTAACAGACGAAAGAATCAACCCGAGAAGAAACGTAGATTTTGATGGTTTCGTCTGTCGTGGCCGCGAGATTCCCAGGCGCTGTTATATTAAGAGCATCAGTTTTGGTTCCGTTGCCCTGAAATTCAGCGGTGAGGGTAAACTGCTTATTGGTGACGAAGTAGAGGTGCGCATCACCGATATAACCAACGCTGACATGGGTGTTGTCAGGCTGAAAGGTGTGGTAGTCAATTCCCGGGATGAGTTGTACGGCATTCGTTTTTCCCGTCTTGAGCTCGGACAGTATGATGCCGTGCTACGCATGGTGTTTGCCACCGGTGATAACCTGCTCGCGCTGCCGAAACTGGCAGCAAACTTTTAACGCGTCGGCGCAGCCCAGAAAATCCGCGCGATTGCCGGCTGAATTTTCCGCGTTCGACAAATCATTCGGGCCGGGTCTTGTGGGGCGCATCCAGTGATGAGGACGCTTGGTCAGGATGGAACGATGGCGCCGGGCGCCATCGCCTGCTGAGTTTGTTCCGCTGGCGTACCAGCCGGCTCAGTTCTCCGCTTTCATTTGCGAAACCTGCCAGCCCGACACATTCTTGCTGAATTCAAAGTGTCGATTGACCATTTTGCCGCCGGTCAGGTACTGCATGAGCAGTTCACCCTTGCCCGGGCGATGGCCAGGCGTAAATCGCACATCGCTATAGGCGACCTTGCTGATGGATTTGCCTGGTTCCTTGGCCAGCATGTATTTCAGGGCAACGTACATCAAGGTTTCGTCGGCATCACCGGTCAGTACCGGTTGGCCGCCAATCTTGCGAAAGCCGGTCGTGATCGCTTTGAAGCCGCCCTTGATTTCAACAGGGCCGGCATTAACAGCCATGGCCACCGCGAGACTTTCCCCGTTCAGATCACCAAACTTGATGGCCACGGCCGTATTCGCATTGCGAGACACTTCCGTGCCGCCGGATCCGGGCGTGTTGTTTCGCACCACCAGCGTTGCCCGGTCAAAACTCTTGCCCACCGGCACTTCCCAGTTGTCATGACCGAAATCGATAATGATTTCCGTATGGCTGCTGCCGGCCGGGCCCTGTCTCAGGGTAACAATGCCTTTTTCATAGCCTATAAAGTCCGGATCAAATGTTTTTCCATCAAGCTTGCTGACCAGTGAGCCCGGCCTGGCGTCCGCGTTATTGGTTGTTGCAGGTGCTGCAGTCTTTACTTCCGGGGCAGCAGCGCGTTTGCGCGGAGCCGGTGCGGGCTGGGATGTCGGAGCCGGTTCGCCAAGACCGACCATTTCCAGAATTGGGGCAATGTCCAGTGCCAGGCCACCGTTCAAGGCAAAGTATCCGCCACCCAGTGCGACCAGCAACAGCAGCAAAAGGGCTGCCCGCTTGTTTTGACCACTGTTTTTGCGGGTAACGGGCTTGGGTTTTTTGTCCCCGCCACCCAGCCCGAACAAGCCACGTTTTTTTGGCTTGTCGACTGCGGTATTGCCAACCGTGCTGTCGCCGCCAATATCGAGCATTTCTTCAGAGGGTGCATCGAGATCGCCGTCATCGAAGTTGGGCATGGCGACCGTGTACTCAGCGTTACTCGAAGCTGATTTTTTCTTGAACCTGGAGAACAGGTTTTTAAAAGGAATTTCCATAGCCATAGCTCTCTAAATAGTCCTTTAGCGTGAATGTGGCAAGTCCGACGACTGCTTCAGGGTCGGTGTATCCGGTGAATTGGTCGGGCTGATGGGCAGGCAGTCGTTGTTGCCGGCGAAACTGACCAGCCCGGCATACTTGTTTTTTACCAGGGCCAGGTGTGCATTTTTGGTGGCGGAATCAGTGGTTGACGGATATACCAGGTGCAATTGCCTGGTTCCGGAGCGATAGGCCAGCCTGCCAATTTCGTTTGCTGTCAGCACCGGCTGGCTTGTTTGTTTTTCGGAATGCGGCTTTGCCAGCAGCAAGCCGGTTCCTGATGCCAGGGTTTCGAGTTTTTCCGATACGTTCGCGCTGTCATCTACCAGGGTGACGCTGTTGTTGTCTGTGCCTAGCCGCCAGCTAAGGGTTGGCATAAAGCGATTGTCACTGTCGGTTGCCTGCAGTTGATACTCCGGGTCGTTGAGGACGCTGAACAGGTTTTCCCCCGGCTTGCCCGGTCGCTGTCCCGGCCGCTTGCCGGAGCCGGCGTTGTGGGCCTTGAGTTTATAGCCCTGGTAGCCGAGAGGGCTGATGACATCCCCAAGGTGTCGCCAGGCTCCGCGTTTCTGATCAAACAGGGTGCGCACAAAATTTACGGTAGAAGGCATGTACTTGTTTCCATCCGGGCCGAACACTGACAGGGTTTCGCGCCGGCCGCTGGCCTGGGAGGCGGCGACAAAAATCGGCAAGTCGTTGCTGCGGCTGGCATCGAGGCGAGTAAATAGTATCGTCTTCAGGTCATGAATATTGGCCCCGGACTGAAGAAAGCCGTGGTAGCTGCCGGAGCCTGGATTGATCAAGACACGTACTCGCCCGTTGACCCAGAGCTGATAGGAATAATTCTGGGGCACTGCTGATTGGCTTGTCGGACTGATGTTTATGACTTCCAGTGCACTGCGATAGCGGTCACCACATTGACTTGCCAGCGTAACCTGGCCGACCGGAATAGACAAAAAACAAAACAGCAGCGTACGCCGGGTCAGCGTACGTCGAGTTGGATAATTCTGTCCAGTCGGATGCAATAGCGCGTCTCGTTATTATCAGTTGCCAGCAGGAACTCTTCACCATTACGGGTTTGCAGGTCTACGGGCGTTATCATTGTAACGTGTTTTCGTCCGGCTTCCAGCCAGCCTAGCTGCAGGCATCGGCGTTGCATGATGGCCAGTTCCAGCTCGGAGTGAAAACTGCAGGAAACGGGTTGGTAATCAGTCGTCATGGCGACGGATTTCGATTCGCAGCAATTCGTCCCGGCCGTTGACCAGGGTAGTGTAATGAATGGTCCGACAGCAAACCTTGCAGTCTTCGCGATATTCTTCGCTACCGGCTGACACGTCAATATTGCTTTCGAAGCGCTCGCCGCAATAGGGGCAGCGCACAGTCTGGCTCACGATCATGATAACTAGCGTAGCAGAGGTCCGGCCAATGTCTTGTTGGTGACGCCAATTTTTGTGCTTGCATCGGCGCGGCTTCCGGTCTATTCTGCATGAGAACATAGTGAGAACATCTTATGCTATCCGATCGTCAGCGCCAGATTTACCAGTTTATTCGAGACCACGTGGCTCGTTTTGGTGTAGCGCCTAAATTGCGCGAGATTGGTGATCATGTCGGCATCAATTCCCGCGGCACGGTGCATCGTCACGTTAAGGCGCTGGAGCAGGCAGGATTGATTGAGATCGATGCGGAGCAGTCCAGGGGTATTCAGTTGCTGGACCAGGAGGAGCAGCCTGCCGGTTTGCCATTGCTGGGCCGAATCGCTGCAGGTTGCCCGATTGAGGCCATTGCCGGCCAGGAACGCATCGACCTGGGCGGCTTTTTTATGGGTGCCGGTCGGTATGTATTGAAAGTGCAGGGTGATTCCATGATTGATGATGGCATTCTGGATGGTGACATGGTCGTCGTGCGCCATTGTGATCGTGCCGAAAATGGCGCAATTGTCGTCGCCCTGATCGACAACGAGGAAGCGACCCTGAAGCGAATTTATCGTAACGACGACGGCACGGTGACGTTACAGCCTGCCAATTCTGCGATGGCGCCCATGCGTTACTCGGGCGACCGGGTAACACTGCAAGGTGTTGTGGTTGGCCAATTTCGCGCCTACGACTGAAGTGGAGGTGTACAAAATGCGTAAGTTGCCTGGAATCAAATTTCACCGGAGCCGGGACAGGGAAATGGAATCACTGGCCTGTTATTGGCCAACAGCCTTGTTGTGCATCCCCGGCTGCGATTACGCGCAGCTGCTGAAACTGTTACCGGCAGCTCGCGAGAACCTGGGCGTCAGTGTCTGGCCTGCACCCCATCAAAGCGTTGCCACTGATGTCATTATTGATATCACCCATTGGCAGGCACCGCTGGGCGGCGCATTTGCAGCTGCCTGGGCGTTGCTGGACCAGTTAAAACATTGTGCGCCATCACTAAGTTGGCGCGCCGGGCTGGGCCCCGGAGTCACCGCCGCGCGGTTTGCTGCCCGGAATGCCGGAAACGGCGATCTGGTTGATATCCCGCCGTGGGAGCTGGGCAATGTTATTGCGTTCGTGCCGCTGTCCGAGTTTATCGACAGCTTGCCGTTACGCCTGGCATCGGCTTTTCGTCGTGATGGCGTGCGTAACTGCGGCGATGTGCTGGAATTCCGGACTGGAGACTGGCTGGATTGTTATGGTGCGACCGGTAATGAAGTGCGGCGCTGTTGCCTGGGCCTGGATTATCTTGAAGCCTCGATATTGCCCGGTGCTGATACCGTGCAGCCGGAACATGGAATGCCGGTTAGCCGAAAGTCGTTGATGTTACCGGTGAACGCTACAAGTTTCAGGGCGCTCAGCGCTTATATGCGGGTACTGTGTGTACGATTGTCCCGGGAATTGAAACAGGCAAGCCAGAAGACTGCCCGGATTGAAGTCGAGCTTTGGTCCCGTGGCGCCCAGCCGGTTTGGGCGTTTGGTGTAAGCCTGGGTATGCCGGGTAACCAGGCCGCAGATTTGTATACGGTATTGCAAGCGGGCTTGCGCCGAATGAAGCAGACCGAATCAGTGTCCTGCATGCGCATGACGGCCGGCCAGCTCAGCCACGAAGCCGGCCAGATGAATATGCTTGATCAGCTTTTGGCTGGCCAGAAAATCCAGAACAGTACAGCACCCAGTATCAATCGATAGACTACAAATGGTGTCATGCCAATTCGATTCAGAAATTTCAGGAACCAGTGAATGCATAGATAGGCGCTTATGCCGGATAGCAAGATACCGGAAATAATTGCCATCCAGTCAACCGGACCGGTTTGTTTGACCAGGTCAAGCAGTTTCAGGCCGCCGGCCGCAGTGATAGTGGGTATCGATAGCAGAAACGAAAATCGGGCAGCAGCTTGTCGATCCAGTCCCAGTAACAAGCCGGCGGTAATGGTAATGCCTGAACGCGATGTGCCTGGAATCAGGGCGACAGCCTGGGCTATGCCAATCAATAGATAGTCCTTCAATCCAAGCTGTGTCTCGTCTCTTTGACCTTTTCCGCGTCGATCCGCCCAGGCCAGGGCAACGCCAAACACAATAGTTGTCGCTGCGATAACCAGTGGTGAGCGCAAATGGTTTTCGACAACCCCGTTAACCAAGAATCCGGCAACCGCGACAGGAACGGTGGCAATTATCACGCCCCATGCCAGCTGGCTGTGGACAGTGGATTGGCGATTACCGGTGAAGCCGGTAGAGCCAAGCCAGTCACGGGTCATGAGCCACACTTCGCGGCGCATATAAAGTACAACCGCTGAAAGCGTGCCAACATGAACGGCGACATCAAATGCCAGGCCCTGATCCTGCCAGCCGAGCAAGACAGGTACGAGAATCAGGTGTGCCGAGCTTGATATGGGCAGAAATTCGGTAATACCCTGGACGATGGCCAGAACCAGTATATTGATAAATTCCAATGGCTTGTTTCCGACAGGCTGTGGCTGCAATGGACCCGGAAGCCTGGAGTTGCAGCAATGAACAATCCAGAATCGTTTGAAGTGTGCGTTGACCGGGGTTGTCAGTCAACACCAAAGGCCTCTACTATCGTTTGCTGACAAGTCATACCCCGGGATGAATCATAGTGACCAGCTTTGGCGTATATCAGTACCAAGCAAGCGGCCTGTTGGTCGCGGCCCTGTTATTGTTTTCAACGTCGATGCAGGCCGATGAGCCGCAGCCGTTTTCAGTAACCTACAAAGTGTATCGCAGTGGTTTTGAAGTCGGCACAACGCGCTACAAGCTGATGCGTGATGCTGAATTCTATATCTACGATGCCAAGGCAAGGCCGGCAGGTATAGCCGTCGTACTTGGTCTTGACAAGGCCATGGAGATCACCCGGCTGCAACAACAAAACGGCCAGTTAAGGCCGATGCAATATGAATACAGCATTGAAGGTGAGGACCAGTCGCGACGGCAAATCAGTTTTGACTGGGAACAGATGGTGGCGACGGTGATCAAGCCGGACAAGACGCGAACCATCCGGTTAACGCCAGACACCCTGACGCCTTTGGCCATGCAGCTCGTGGTAATGCAGGATATGCAGGTCGGGCAACTCAAGCCGTCCTACACAGTTATCGGCAACAAGCGGCTGGAACACTACCGGGTCAGAAAACTGGGCACCGAACCGGTGGTTACCGGCATCGGGCGCCTGCAAACCGTGTTGATCGAAGGGTCGCATACACGCAAGGGTGTGACCCGAACCATGCGCCTGTGGTGTGCGCCGGACCTCGCCTATCTACCGGTGAAAGTAGAGCAGGACAGGGACGAATCCAGTTTCACCCTGGAACTGGTGGCCGTCGAGGGCCTGGGCAAATAGGGTCGTCGCTGTCGTAAAGTCGGAGCTTTGACCCGGGCATTTCCGGATTAAAGTTGCCCGCAAAATGTGTCGATAAGTTGACGGAAAACCGTTAGCTGAAAAAGATGCAGATCAATCCTAACCCGGGCCTCAGGCCGACCATATTGACCGGACAACTACCTGGTACCCAGGTGTGGCAACCCGGTGAAATCATCAAGGCATTGGCATTGAATGATGTAGCCAAGGGTACCGCACGTTTCCGTCACAATACGCTGGTATTTGAGGCACAGTTGGACCGGCCCATGGCCAAGGGCGAAACTGCCCAATTCCGCGTCCTGAAAGGTGGCGAAAAACCGGTGTTGCAGTACCTGCAGCCGCAAACCGAACCGGTTTCCACGGCCATAAACCGCGCCATGATGCAGCAAAAACCGTTGGCGCCGGTGCTGGCGCGAATCGTGGCCTACACCGCTTCTGTACCAGAGCAGGACGCGTCATTGCCTGCTGAAGTGGTGCGAACCATGAAAGGGCTGGCGTCGGCACTACCGGGGCTGGACCAGTTGACCAGGCCCGATACGTTGCGGCAGGCGCTCAGCCAATCCGGAACCCTGCTCGAAAGTCATTTGCGTGTGTTGGCGGAGCAGCGCTCCGGAATACAGGGCAAAGCGCCGGTACCGCCGAGCACGGCGATCGTCGAAGGCGACCTGAAAGCCGGGTTGTTAAAGTTATTGGCGTCAATTCGACCAGTGCAGCAGCAGTTGCCCATCGGTGTCGGCGGTGTGCCGCATGCCACTTTTGGCAATGCATCGACGGAATATGCGCCCCAGCCGCCGGTTGGCAGGACTGTCTTGCGCGCCGGCCGGGAACCGGTCGCAGAGCTATTGCCCGGCCAGAAACCGGTCATGCCGGATTTGATGAAAGATGTTACCGCCGCCCTTGGACGAATCAATATACTGCAATTGTTCAGTGGCCATGCTGATGCTGCCGTACAAACCTGGTGGACGGAATTGCCGTTTGTAAATGCCAGCCATGTCGAGGTATTGCCATTGGTAATCGAGCAGGATAGCAGTCATGTGACGGGCGGAGACGGCAAGCATCGCTGGACAGTCAACCTGGGGTTTGATCTGGACGGGATTGGTGCACTGTATGCACGCATAGCCATGGTAGAGACCCAGGTGTCTGTTCAGTTCTGGGCCGAGCGTGAGGAGTCAGTAGACAAAGTGAACAGCTTCTTGTCGACCTTGCGAAGCGACATTGAATCGGACGGGTTGTCGATATCAATTTTGCATTGTGATCACGGGCAACCGTCCCAAACATTAACCAGTGCCTTGCCAGACCAGACCCTGGAGTTGCGCGCATGAGCAACAAGCTTGATGTTTACAGCAAGACTTCGGCAGTCGCTTTGCATTATTCCGGCCTCGGCGCGCCGATAGTAACCGCCAAGGGCGAGGGTTTGATTGCAGAAAAAATTCTCGAAATTGCCCGGGCCAACAACGTACCATTGCATGAAGACCGGGAACTGGTGAAGCTGTTGTCCAATATTGAACTGGGGGCGGAAATACCCGAACAGCTGTACCAGGTTGTAGCCCGGGTAATCGCTTTTGCCTACAGCATCAGCGGAAAGCAGCCGCCGTTACCGGAGCCGGCCCGGCCTGTTGATGATGCGTGATCGATGAAGTGGCCAAAGCGCCTAATGCGTGTATAGCTTGGCCTCACCTTCCGGCCGTGTACGAAATCGCTTGTAACACCATAAGTACTGTTCGGGTTTCTGGCGTATGCATTGCTCGACATGATAGTTTAACGAGGCAAGAGAAGCCGATACATTGCTATCGGTAACAAGCTTGTCAGTTTCCTTGAGATGAATAATATAGCCGCGTCCGAATGACAGTCGTTCCGCCCAGGCACACAACACCACGGCGCCGGTTTTGTTGGCAAGCCGTGACAGCAACACCATAGTGTTCGCCTGTATGCCGAAAAAAGGGGCAAATTTCCCTTGCCCCCGGCTCGGGTCCTGGTCGGGTAATATGGCGGTCAGTTCGCCGTTGGAAATACGCTTGAACAGCGTACGAACACCCCGGGCATCGGTGCGAACAACCCTTCCGCCCAGGCGAGTCCGGCCCTGTATCATGGTTTTATCAAGACCGGCAATCGGGGGTGGCAGGTACAGGCAGGTCATCGGGTAGCGAGCCGACATGTGCAGCCCGATGATCTCCCACATGCCGAGATGGGGCGCCGCAAGAATCACCCCTTTGCCCCGGGCATAGGCATCAACAAGCAATTGTTCGTTGACGACACCCTTGACCAGTTTCAGTACGCGCTTGCTGCCGCGCATCCACATGGCCGAACTTTCCAGTGCACCCTTGGTTGTTTCTACCAGGCTTCGACGGACCAGTTGCCAGTGGTCCCAGCCGCCCAGTTCAGGAAAGCACAGCTTGATGTTGACTATCGTCGTGCTGCGCCGCCTGTTCGGAACAAGAAAAAACAGCGTACCGAGCAGGTAACCTGCAGCATGAATAACCGGAAGTGGCATTAACGCCAGCATCCGCAAGATCAGCTTGATGACTGCTGCCATGTTTACCGGGCCACCGTTGGCACAAAATTGGCTGTCTAGTTTACACCATCAAGATTGGTTTCATCGGCCTTGATCAGCAGGCCCTTGCGACCGCTGAGTATGCTGCGAACCTTGGCAGCCGCAAAACCGGCGCCAAATCGAAGCAGCCTGGCCATATGGTTGGGATGTTGCAGCGTCATTTTCAGATAGTGGTGCCCAACCTGTCGACGCTTGTAGAACGATGTCAGTACCTCCTGGTACTTGCGGTCCAGTTCTTCAACCGTAAATCCCTCCGGTGCCCAGACAAAGTTCATGCCGTTCATTTTTTCCCAGTGGTCGTCACGAATATTGGTGCCGTACAGGTCACGGTATATGGGTGAGCCGGGATAGGGGGTGAACTTGGTCAGGTTCATGATGGTCATGGGAATGCGGCGAACAAAATCCTTGGTCTTTTCAATGGTCTCATTGGTTTCACCGGGGTAGCCAAGCATGAACAGGCCTTTGGTGCGAATGCCGGCCTCCGCGGTCCATTTGACCGCCTGTTCGGACTTTTCAATTTCCGCAGACTTGTCCATCTGCTTCAGCATTTCATTGGAACCGGTTTCGAGTCCAAAGCTTATTTCCCAGCAGCCGGCCTGTTTCATCAGGCCGAGCACGTCCGGCTTGACCGTATCGACGCGGGCGGTACATGACCAGGTCATCTTCAGGCCGCTGTCTATAATCATGTTGCACAGTTCGGTGACACGAACCTTGCTGGCAAGAAACAGGTCATCAACAAACATGATATGGCGAACGCCGTATCTACTGTTGAGATGTTGCATCATCTCGAAAACCTTCTCGGGCGAATAATGGCGCACCCTGTTGCCGAACGTGGACGTATCGCAAAAACGGCAATGGAACGGGCAACCACGGGAAGCGGCGATCGTTGCTACCGGGCCCTTTGGAAAATCGTAGATAGCCGGTTTGTAGGCATGAGGGAAGTCGGGCAGCAAGTCCCAGGCGGGAAACGGTAATTCGTCGAGAATCTTGTTAATGGTTTTCCCGGGCGTGGTTTTGATAAATGGACCGTCGCGGTAAATGATGCCGGGAACTTCGCGAATTGAGCCGCCGGCGTCAAGCGCGGTAAGCAAGTCCATGAGAATTTTCTCGCCCTCACCGTTGACTGCGTAGTCAAACTCCTTGAATCGTTCCATGGTTTCATTGCCCATGGATGAAATATGTGGTCCGCCAACGATAATGATGGTCTCGGGCAGCGCCTGCTTGACCAGCCTGGCGATAGTAACGGCGTTCCAGACACCAACAGTGAACAGGGTAATCCCGACATACTTGGGCGCCTGCCTGGTAATCTTTTCGGCAACGGCTTCCGGCGTATAGCCGAAAATGTCCGATTCGATGATCGACGGGCTGTAACCGTGCTCCCTGACTTCGGCGGCGAGATGCAGCAAGCCGAGAGAGGGTGAGTTATTGGTAATGTGTTTGACAAATTCGTAGCCTGCGGCCACGCGCTCGTAAGGCGGGTTTACAAATACTATCTCTTTGCCCATTTTAACGGTACCACGTTTCCAATCACGGAAACTCTGTAAGGTCTTGTAATATAAGGCGAATACTGACCCCCCGTATGCGGAAAGTCAATTTTTACCACTCCTGCGTTATTATAGCCGCCATTCATAAAGGAGGAACAAATGGCAGTTGCAGGTGTATTAAAACCCAACCAGCAAATAATACCCGATCTCTACAACCTGGTGAAAATCCTGACCCTGTTTGCCATCATCGGCGCGTGTTTTGTTGCCGGTCATCTGGGCGCCCTGGAGATGGAAAGTCGGTGGCCCGGTGGACCGGGTAGCATTGCCTGGGTAGTCAAGTGGCACTGGCTGCTACTTACCGGTACCGGTGCCAGTATAGCCGTAATCGGCTTGGGGATCCTGGCTCATGATGCGGTACACAAGGTGCTATTCAGTCGCCTGTGGCTGAACGAGTGGCTTGGCGGATATATTTCGGCCATGGCGTTGTTGCCGTTTCACAGTAATCGACAGTTTCACCTGGCGCACCACAGTTACGCCCACCAGCCCGGAAAAGACCCGGAAAACCCCATGCATAACCACGATAGCCTGTTGTTCGCGGTAACTGCGGGATCCGTGATCGCGCTGGCGCTGCAGTATCGCATCCTGTTCTACAACCTGTTCACCCGGTATTTCACCAGGCGATACTTTGGTCGCGTGACCCGGGACCTAGTGCTGGTGGCACTTGCCGGCCTTACATACTTTGTTGTCATTCCGGCTGCGGGCTTGCCGATTGGGCACAGTTTCCTGCCCATGTTCCTGGCATTGCCGCTGGTGTTCGGACTGCGTGCCATTTCTGATCATTATGGGCTCCCGCCTTTGAACCGGGAGCTGAAAACCGAGGGCAAGCCTACACAAACCGAGCTGGATGCCTGGCATGAGCAGAACGCACCAATACAGGCGGAGGTGACCGGCTGGGTGATTTTGACCAACCCGGTGCTGGAGTGGTTATGGAGCAACGTGAATTATCACGAAGTGCATCACAAGTTTCCGTACCTGTCGTACCGCTATCTCAAGGATACCTTTGAACAGACCCGTGACCAGTTACCTTATATTGTTGCACATGGATACGCACGGAACCTGTTCAGGCAACGCAAGCGCAAATACTACGCTGATACCATGCCGCAAGAATCGTGAATCCCGGTAGCCATGAGATATAAATCTGCAATCAGTCTTGTTGTCGTGGCCGCGGCGTGCCTGTCCGCTTGCGGCTCAATAAAGACGCTGGCGCCTGGCGCAAAACAGGATATGGCAACGAACCAGAAGTATCGCAACACCCGCTGCGAGGCTATTCCGCGCACCTACAGCGGCGTGATGTATGTCATGTGCACGGCATACATTCAGAAGCCGGAAACCGATACTGAGACTGACACCACGGAGCGGCCCGGCCAAGATGAAGCCGTGAATGTCGATAAAAGCATTCCCGGTGCCAGTGTTCTCGACCTGTTCCTGAGCGGCGTCATTGATACGTTGGTGTTGCCCTACACGCTGTTCCGGCAACTCACCGAGGGTGGATTCAAGTTCAACGTCGATCCCGAGTACCGGAACGGGGAGCTGATACGACGGGACTACTGATGGTGTACTGTTGATATTGGCCAGGCGGGGCCGCATATAGGGCACGTTACTCATTTGGAGCAGGTAAAATGCCGTCACAAGTTCATGTTGTTTGTGGTTATTGCGACCAGGTAAACCGGATTCCGGGTGATCGTCTTGCTGATGGCCCCAAGTGCGGTGGCTGCGGCCAGAAGCTTTTCAAGTCCAAGCCCGTGGAGCTGGGCAGCAACAATTTCAACGCTCACATCAACAAATCAGACCTGCCTGTAGTCGTGGATTTCTGGGCGCCGTGGTGCGGACCTTGTCGAATGATGGCACCGGCATTTGAGCAGGCTACAGCTGACTTTACCGGCAAGGCGCAGCTGGCCAAGGTCAATACCGAGGCGGAACAGGGCCTTGCCGGCAAGTACAATATCCGCAGCATTCCAACCATTGCCATATTTCACAAGGGCCGGGAAATAGCTCGCCAGGCCGGGGCAATGGACCGACAATCCCTGAGCCGCTGGATCAATCAACACATCAAGTAGCGCCGGAACTGGTCATTGTCATGCAAACATTGCAATAATGTTTGCATGACATGGCATGCGCCTGGTTTGCCTCATACCCGGGATGTTGCGGACATCCTGGCAGAGTTGCGTGTGTCTGAAAACGGACTGGACGACCCTGAAGCCGGTCGACGCCTGGAGCAGGTCGGATTTAACCGTTTGCCGGTGGCAAGGCCTGCGTCAATCGGCAGGATTTTCGTTCGCCAATTCAAAAACCCCCTGATCTACATCCTGTTAGCGGCAGCCGCGTTATCCGTGTTTGTTGGTGAATTGATTGACGCCGGGTTTATTGCCGTTGTGCTGTTGTTCAATGCAGTCATTGGAACGGTTCAGGAGTACCAGGCAGAAAAAAGTGCACAATCCCTGCAGCAGATCCTGGCGTCGGTTACCCGTGTACGTCGTAACGGCAGTGTTCGTGAGCTACCGGTAGAGCAACTGGTCCCTGGTGACATCGTCTTGCTGGAATCCGGTGACAGGGTGCCTGCTGATGCCCGTGTCATGACCTCGGTAGCACTGGAGGTTGACCAGTCATTGTTGACCGGTGAGTCGCTATCCCAGGACAAGTTCGCGCAAGTCATTGGTGATATCGAAGCGACACTGGCAGATCAGTCCAACATGGTGTTTGCCGGAACCATCATCTTGCGTGGTCGCAGCGAAGTCCTGGTTACCGCAACCGGAATGACAACGCAGCTCGGCGCCATTGCTGATGTTGTCAGCCGCGGTGAGCGGGAAACGCCGCCGCTGATCCGGCGCATGGAGCAGCTTACGCGGCGCATTGGTTTTGCCTATGTTTTTGTTGTCGTGTTGATGGTTGCAATCGCGGCAATTCAGCAAAAAGATATTCTGAATGTTCTGCTGGTAACCATTGCCCTGGCAGTTGCAGCAATACCGGAAGGCTTGCCAGTGGCTATTACCGTCGCATTAAGCGTTGGCATGCGCCGAATGGCCAAATCAAATGTAATTGTTCGTCGCCTGGTGGCGGCGGAGACACTGGGCTCCTGTACCTGTATAGCCTCAGACAAGACCGGCACGCTGACGGTAAATGAAATGACCGTCAAGCGATTGTTATTGCCTGGTAATACAGAACTGGATGTTTCAGGCGAAGGACTGTCGCCTGACGGCGAGATTCGTCTTCAGCCGGATGCCTTGGCAGGAGTCGGCGATGTCGTGCTGGAACTGTCACGCGCAGCAGCGCTTTGTAATGACGCCAGTATTACGTGGTCCGGAGGAGATGCTCGTGCAACCGGGGACCCGGTGGACATTGCCTTGCTGGTATTGGCCAAAAAAGCCGGCTTTGAGCCCGGCGAAATCGCAACCCGGTTTGAACGCCTTGGCAGTATTCCGTTTGAACCGGAGAACCGGTTTGCGGCAACGCTGCATCGCAGGAACGGCCGCAACCAGGTATTGGTAAAAGGCGCTGTCGAGCGAGTCCTGGATATGTGTACAACCATGCTGGATGTATCGGGAATGATTGATCTCGATCAGCAGCAGGTTGAACAGGCAGCAAACACGTTGGCAGGACAGGGATACCGGGTGCTGGCACTGGCGCAGGCCGATAGTTCTGCAGATGTGATTGAAGAAAAAGAATTGCGCGGTATGTGTTTTCTCGGGCTTGTCGGAATGATCGATCCACCTCGGCCTGAAGCGCGGCAGGCTATCGCGCAATGTCACAGTGCCGGGATCAGGGTGGTAATGGTTACCGGTGATCATCCTGGTACCGCCGAAGCCATAGCCCGTCAACTGGGAATGACAGAAGGCGAAGCAAAAGTCATTACAGGTCGTCAATTGCATCACCTGAAGAGTGCTGACGTTAATGAATATGAGAACGTCATTACTGAAACGGATGTTTTTGCCCGTGTTGATCCGGTAGACAAGCTCGATATTGTCAAGGTGTTGAGTAGAAAGGGTCACTATGTCGCGGTAACAGGAGACGGCGCCAATGATGCGCCGGCACTGCGAACCGCGCACGTGGGCGTTGCCATGGGCAGAAAGGGTACCGATGTTGCCAGGGAGTCAGCAGAGCTGGTGCTGACCGATGATAACTTCGCCTCTCTTGTCGAGGGCATCCGGCAGGGACGCGTAGCCTACAATAACGTGCGCAAGGTTGTATTTCTGCTGGTCTCCACCGGTATGGCAGAAGTGATCATGTTTCTAGCGGCGCTGCTGGCCGGGTTACCGTTACCATTTACTGCCGTACAACTGCTGTGGCTCAACCTTGTTACCGAAGGTATCCAGCATGTCGGCCTCGCTTTTGAAAAAGCGGAGGGCGATGAAATGAAAAAGCCACCACGTTCACCGAAAGAGTCCGTGTTTAACCGGGTAATGATTGAGCGAACCCTGTTGTCTGCATCCTATATGGCGGTGTGTGCATTCATCATGTACAAAACACTTCTGGACAGTGGTTATACAGTCGAGCAGTCCCGCAATTTTGCACTGTTGTTGATGGTTTTGTTTGAAAATGTCCAGGTACTCAACGCCAGGTCGGAATCACGCTCGCTGGCGTCTTATAGTCTGTTCAGTAACCCGTTATTGTTGATTGGTACGGCCATGGCGCAGCTTGTCCATATCGGCGCAATGTATGTGCCGGGAATCAACAAAGTGCTGGATGTTCAGCCGGTGAGCCTGAAATCATGGCTTGCCCTGCTGGTTGTTGCAGTTGGCCTGGTTGTATTGATGGAAGCCCACAAGATAGTATTGCGCCGGCGCAATTCCTGAGCGAAGCATGCAACAAGAAAAGAATTTATCCAGCCTGAAAAACTATATCATAGTCACCGTAGCGTACTGGGCATTTACCCTGAGTGACGGCGCGCTGCGCATGCTGGTGCTTTTGCATTTTCATGGTATTGGCTATAACGCGTTCCAGGTGGCCATGCTGTTCCTGTTGTACGAGTTTTTCGGCATGGTATCCAATCTTGTCGGTGGCTGGGTTGCGGCCCGCCTTGGTATCCGAAGCACCTTGCTGACCGGCCTGGCGTTGCAGGTTATTGCGCTCATGATGCTTTCGATGCTTGACCCTGGCTGGGTAATATCCGTATCGATTACCTACGTGATGATTGCCCAGGCGCTGTCCGGAATCGCCAAGGACCTGACAAAGATGAGCGCCAAGAGTGGCGTGCGGCTGGTCAGCGGGGAAGCCGGGGGACAGCTGTATCACTGGGTAGCGGTGCTGACTGGGTCAAAGAACGCATTAAAAGGAGCCGGTTTTTTCGTCGGTGGCATGTTGTTAACTTTCGCGGGATTTGTCGGCAGCCTGTGGATATTGTCGGCAATGTTGATGGCCGCATTACTGTACGCAATGGCATTGCCGACTGCTGTCGGCAGGGTAAAAACTAAGCCACGATTCAGTTCGCTTTTTTCAAAGAGCCCGTTGATCAATTCATTGTCGTGGGCGCGCCTGTTTTTGTTTGGTTCCCGTGACGCCTGGTTTGCCGTGGGCTTGCCGTTATACCTGGTTAATGGCCAGGGCTGGACGGCTGCACAAGTCGGATCGTTCATGGCGGCATGGGTAATCGGCTATGGAATTGTCCAGGCTTCGACGTCGTGGCTGTTTCGTGACAGGACGCCTGGTGCCGGAACATCGCTGGCGTGGATATCAGCGTTGACCTTGCTCACACTGGTCATTGTAATCATGTTGAATACCGGGCTGGACGCGTTGACCGTAATCCTGGCCGGGCTGACGGCATTCGCAGCATTGTTTGCGGTTAACTCGGCAATCCATTCGTTCCTGGTGCTGGCCTATTCAGATAGTGACAACGTGACATTGAATGTCGGTTTCTATTATATGGCCAATGCTGCCGGGCGACTGATCGGAACCCTGTTATCCGGCGCCGCATACTATTGGCAAGGTATTAACGGCTGCCTCGCGACGGCGACAATGATGTTGGTCGTGTCAGCCGTGCTGTCTTTACGGCTTCGAGTTATAGAAAGCAGGCAGCCTGATCAGTTTGACCAGGTTTCCCGGAGAAACTGAAAAGGCGACCACCCTTTGGGTGATCGCCTTGATCGGATTGATGCGACCAGTCGATTTCAGAAGATGTCGTTTCTGTTAGCGATCGTACTCCGGTGACGCCGCGATCTTGTGAATGCTCAGGTCGGCGCCGTTAAATTCGTCTTCCTGGCTCAGGCGCAGACCAATTGCAGCCTTGATGGCACCATAAACGATAAATCCGCCGGCGGTTGCAATGGTAACGCCTATGATTGTACCGAGAGCCTGGGCGCCAAAGCTGACTCCACCCATTCCGCCCAGCGCCTGCAGGCCGAAGATGCCAGCAGCAATACCGCCCCATGCGCCGCACAAGCCGTGCAGTGGCCACACACCCAGCACGTCATCAATTTTCCACTTGTTCTGGGTAAGCGTGAATGCCCAGACGAACAAGGCGCCGGCAATTCCACCAGTCAGGAATGCACCAATCGGGTGCATGATGTCTGACCCGGCGCAGACAGCCACCAAGCCGGCCAGTGGACCGTTGTGAATAAAGCCCGGGTCATTCCTGCCTGCCAGTAACGAGGCGAGAATGCCGCCCACCATGGCCATCAGCGAATTAACCGCCACCAGGCCGCTGATACCGTCGATGGCCTGGGCGGACATTACGTTGAAACCAAACCAGCCCACGGTCAGGATCCAGGCGCCCAATGCCAGGAACGGAATGCTGGAAGGCGGGTGAGCTGCCACTTGGCCTTCCTTATTGTATCGGCCTTTTCGCGCGCCTAGCAGGATGACGGCGCCCAGGGCCAGCCAACCACCCATGGCATGGACCACTACGGAGCCGGCAAAATCATGAAACGGGACCCCGAACATCTGCTGAATCCAGTCCTGCATGCCAAACTTGTTGTTCCAGGTCATGCCTTCGAACAAGGGGTAGACAAGCCCGACCAGTATGGCGGTGGCAAGCAGCTGTGGGTAAAACCGGGCACGTTCGGCGATGCCGCCGGAAATTATCGCCGGTATGGCGGCAGCAAAGGTCAGCAGAAAAAAGAATTTCACCAGCTGGTAGCCGTTCTGGCTGGCCAGGGTTTTGGCATCAGCAAAAAAATCAATGCCGTAGGCGATGCCATATCCGACGAGAAAATAGGCGACTGTTGACATGGCAAAGTCCGTAATGATTTTCACCAATGCGTTGACCTGGTTTTTCCCACGCACAGTCCCGACTTCCAGAAACGCAAAGCCGGCGTGCATGGCCAGGACCATGATGGCGCCCAACAAGACAAATAGAGTGTCAGTACCTGATTTCAAAACATCCATTGGTCATCCCCTTGCAAATATATTGTTGCTTCGTTTAGCAGGGACCGTGCCATCAGAAATTGTTGTTAAAAACCATATACTTAGGGATTTATGTTGGGCCAGCGGGATGGAAAATCGCACCAATTGAGCGCACTGCGCTGTTTTGGCGCCCGAAGATGGTGCAAGAGCCTGTTTTTCACAAATGTTCGCCGGTTATTGCACGGAAAATTGTCAAGCTGATGGCCCGGTGAAACGTCTGATATGTGAACTGGTTCCTGTTTTGCTGGTGGGCGTGGCGGTACAAAGCAAGAAAAAGAAACGGAGCGACGAAAACAATGGATCGTGAATTTACTTACTATCGCAGTATGAATAACCACAGGCGCGCAATCATGACTTTGTCCCGGTGGCTCGATAAGGACGCCCAGTGGCTGTTGCGTGGTATCTATAATGCGCGTATGCACCGGGTGGCCAGGAAAATGGCCAATGCCGCCTGATTGCCCTGATGCCTGTCTGTAATACTGATCCCCGGTTGCCTGGAATGAAGACGGGGCGCTGAATTCGGCGCCCCGTAAAACCCGTCAACTAGCGGAATCCCCAACTGCTGTCGAGCAAGTGTTCCAGGCCTTCGTACTCTTCCAGGGACGCGCGTTGCAACAGTTTCCCGCCTTTATTAAACCGCTTCTGAAACGGACTGGTTTCCTTGAAGCTCGCAGGATCCAGCAAAGCCTCAATAATGCGTACCCGGTCTTGTGGCGTTATTCGTGGCCCTGCAGTGAAGCCCTGGTTAGCGAACCCCTTGGTCGTGTGGATCACGCGCATGTGCTTGTCCTTGTCCAGTTTCCCGAACAGTTTGTCGCGCATGACGCCGGCAGCGCACTTGCCCTGTGCGACTGATTGATAACCGTTCTGAAAACTGTTCACGGTTATAATGAGCGGTTGCCTTAGTGGTGTTTCGCGAAACGCATCATATACGGACAGTGTGGCGAGATTGGGTGGTGCCATGCCACAAACCGTGCGACCTCCAAGATCATTAATGTTTTTGATGCGCTTCTCATTTGATTTGGTAAAAACGCTGAATGACAATTTACCCGGTAGCACGACAAGAGGTTGGTGCTCAATGCGCTTGATACGCCAGGCGGCAAAGTGCGGACCATCAAATACCAGGTCATAAGCGCCGGCACGCATATCGGTCTGGTAGCTGAGCCAGTCACCAGGATGTTTGTATGCAACGGGTTTGCCCAATACCCTGGTAAGGTAACGTGCGATGGGCTCGTAGGTCTGACTTTCTTCTAATGCATTACCCCTGGGCGGTGCGGAAAAAACATATTGTTCTGACGCATGGGCAATGCTTGGCCCGAGCAACGCAAATATTGAATATAATAATGAAGCATATATCCAGATTATCTTCATTGTTGGCTCCTCTCGGTGGTGTGACTTGTTGTTTTATAGTTATGCTGATAGAAGTTTTGGTACACCTAAATCTAGTCTAGACACAAATTAATGATTTTCTATGCCTGTATAGACGCATGTTTGGCCGGGGTTTATTCCAAAATTGTTGATTAAGTCTTGCTGTAAAGGCAGCAATATTCTGACGATTGTCTGAATGTTGCCTTACATGCGGGTAGCTATCGTACCGGGGAAACTGGTTGGAACGTTATTTATAGGGATTATTTGTGTTTCTCTCGGAGCAAATGGGTCGGACCGTTTTTATGGCCCTGGATGCGCGAGCAACAACAATAAAACGATTTGTATAATAAATATCCGGTTATGTGTGGACCAGGTTTAATGCGACATAATCCCGGCGTGAGTATTTATTTCGAGTTGTACCTGTTGTGGATCACGAGAATTTTGCAGGACCAGCTGTTCCAGGTGCCGGAAGCTATCCACGTCAATCCGCTCGAAGCGGATCGCCAGGCCTTCTTCATCACGACGTACAGTTTTGCCGGTGGCGCGTATGCTTATTGTCGTCGGGTGACTGTTCAGTGCCAGTTCAAAGTCACAATCAGTATCAATTTCTATCGGTTCGTCAACTCCAAGCAGGGCGCCGCCCAGGCTGATGTTAACCGTATGTATGTCGCGAATAACCCGGCCTTTGGCTATAAGCTTGACGCCAAAAACCGGACTGACCCGGGTAAATTCTCTTTTATTCGGCATGGTATTGTTGCCTACAGTTCCATTGGTTCCAGTCCCATAGGCTGAGCCTGGGGCAGGTTGCCTTTATGGGTAATAACCGCTGTGCTTGCACATTCCGGTCTAAGGTATTTTTCGCCCACTCGTTGCAAATCCTTTAGCGTTACGCCAATAATTTTCTGGCGAAAGGCCTCACGCTGGTCATGGGTTCGGCCATGCAGGGCATTATGAAAAGTGCGCTTGGCGTCACCCGCCGGTGAGCCTGGCTTGTCGATATTGCTGATGACTCCAAGGATTGCTTCCTCGACCAGTCGCCACTCGTGATCCTTGCCCAGCAGCCAGTCAACGGAATGATCAAAGTCTTCAAGCGTTTCGGCGAGGCGAGGATCGCGATAGGAAAAGAAGCGGAAGCAGGCGTTATCGCTGTCCTGACCGGCACCACCACCGTAAGCGCCGCCCTGTTCCCGGATTGCCCGATGCAGGTAGCCGTTACGCAGGAAACCGCCCAGTACCGCCAAGGCCGCGCTGTCATCGTGACCAGCCGGGACCGTGACATAGGCGCGCGCACAAAAATTTACCTGGGTGCTGGTCAGCCACATTTGTCGAACAGCCCCGTTGCCTGCCTGGCAGTTGAACGAAGAGTCAATTTTCCGGCCAGTTTTTGCAGTCCATTGTTTCGTCAATGTTGCAATGTATTCATCTTGGTACTGGGCTTCGGCTATCAACAACATCTGGCCAGTCTGGTCCGTAATCGTTTGGTGCAGTCCTGACAACGAGGTGCAGAGCTCGGACAGCTTGTTGCTGTCGCCAAGATCGTCATCCAGTTTCTTTATGGAGCGTATGCCTTGCAGGCCGCGAAGCCTGTGCGCCAGTTGTGCACCCGGGCTCATGTTCTGGCAGGCGGCAGACATGGCGAGACCATGACCGTTACCGGTTACACTTTGTTCGGCACGTGCGCGTGACTGGTTGATGATTTCACGAATACGTTGTTGTTCATCAAACCGTGGCGCCTCAAGGGTTTCGCGCATCAACTCGGTGAGCGCGGCATGATTACGACTTAGAGCCTTGCCGGAGAAAATAAAATCGGCCCTGAGCCTGTCTGCCCTGTCTAACTGGCCACGAATATTGGTGCTGGCGGAGATGCCACCGGAAACCGTATCCTGCCATACCTGGGTTTGAAGGTAGTCGCGGTCACCAACACCAACCTCGGTCAGGCAGCGAAGATACACTGGCATTAATGGCAGCAGTGTTTCGGGTAATTCCGGCAAGTCTGCAATCCATTGCTGGTAAACGAGCCCGTTGGTGCCCTGGGCGGAAAAGTTCACCGGTACGGTATTGCCGGACCGGTTGAACTGGACAGAGTGAATATGTTCCGGGATATCCTCGATACCGACCTTCGGAAGAATCGAAGGATCATCTTCCATCTGCTGGCGTTGCTGTAATGCGTGGGCCAGGTCAACAATGCGTTTCTTTTCATCATTCTTCAGCGCGGACTTGATCTGTTCGAGCCGGAGTTTCTCGGCCAGTGATTTTTTCTCGGCAAGTAATGTGTCCGGACTCATGCACAATCGAACGCGATGACGATTGTTCAGTAACAGTTCCCTGACCATCTCCGGAATAAACTGCGGGTTCTTGATATCGTCATGCAGGCGCGCAAGAACCGGTTCGATATCCATCAGTGCCACCGGGTCACCGTGATGAACCGCGGCGGGCAAACCTTCGAGAATCAATTGCAACCCGTACGGATAGCCATCACCTCCAACTTCCCGTTGACCGAGTTCAAGTTGATGCAATACCGCGTCCACCTGCTGTTGATCAATACCGCGGGTTACTACATTGTTCAGTACATCCATAACCAGCGTTTCGACAGCATCGGCATTGGTTTCGGAGCTGCCTTCAAGACCGCAGACGAAACTCATTTCGTGATTGGAATCTTCGAGACCGCACAGCGGAGACGGCGCGCTGCCAAGTTCCGTGGTTTCAAGTGCATACCTGAGAGGTGATGCGCCATTATCCAGCAGAACACTGGAAAGCAGGTGTGCTTTCATCAGTTCATAAGGATCGGTATTGTTTCCCAGCAGCCAGCCGATAACGATATGAGTCTTGTCTCCCTGTGCATCGGTTTCGTCAAGTGCGTAATGGCTTTCGACCGTGACGGGTTTGTCAAAACGCTGTTCGTTGTTGACCCGGATTTGCCGGTCCAGGCGCTCAAAGCGCGATAGCGCCCGGTCTTCAAAAATACGATGGTGTTCATGGGCCGGGATGTCCCCGTAGGTCATGAAAACGGCATTGGTCGGATGGTAATGTACGTCGTAGAATGCTTTCAGTTCTTCGTATGACAGGTCCGGTATGTGTTCAGGATCGCCACCACTGTTGTAGTGATAGGTTGTGGTCGGAAACAGTTTTTCGGTCAGCGTTTGCCACAAGGTCGTGACCGGCGAACTCATGGCACCCTTCATCTCGTTAAACACCACGCCTTTGTACACCAGCGGTGTATCCGGATCGTTGACCGTTTCGAATTCCACCCGATGCCCTTCCTGGGCAAAATCAAGCTGGTCAAGGCGCGAGAAAAATACTGCGTCAAGATAGACATCCAGCAGGTTGAAGAAGTCCTTGCGGTTCTGGCTGGCAAACGGGTAGGCAGTCCAGTCACTGCTGGTGAAAGCGTTCATAAACGTATTGAGCGAGCGACGAATCATCATGAAAAATGGATCGCGAACCGGGAAGCGTTCGCTGCCACAAAGCGCCGTGTGCTCGAGTATGTGTGCGACCCCGGTCGAATCTGTCGGTACAGTTCGCAGTGCAACCAGAAAAACATTCTCGGGATTGTCCGCGGCGAGGTGGTAGTGACTGGCACCGGTTTTGCGGTGTCGATACTCCTCGACATCCAGGTTTAGCGCCTGGATGTGTTGTCGGCGAATAAATTCAAAGGCCGGGTGTCGAGACAGGGTGTCATCTTGGTTGCCGGCCTGCTGGTCAACCTGGGTTGCTGCGTGTGTCATGTTGCTCCATTCCGGGTTTGCCTGGGTTGGCGCAAGTGTAGCATTCACGCGGGCGCAACAAAGCCCACGCTTGCTGGTGGCTTGCGGATCACGGAAGTGCCGGACTTCACCCTTGAATTCGGTCACAGACAGGCGTTTAATGGGCGTGATCGGTATTTATTGACGGAACGCAATCATGTATATCGGACGCATTACCTGTGCAGCCGGCCATGATTTTGATTGTCGGCTTGAAGACCAGGTTGACTTGTTGTCAGGTACGCCGCCTGTCGGGCTTCCCCCTTGCCCGCATTGTCAATCCCGCGACATCCGGTCGTTCGTCGTGGTGCACCAGGTTCCCGAAGAATCCCCCGGTAGTGCACGACCCGAAATGGTAGACGATGATTATGCCGCCCAGTTACTGGGCTCACTGAAATTCCGTTCTTCAGGGTTGGTTGCTCCCGGCCCCCGAATAGTGACGCCATCTGACAATGAGCGAAAATGGGAAGCCCAGAAAATTGGTGTCCAGGCGGATTTTGACGTTAAGCCACCAGCATCGCGCTAGCACGGCTGGAGCCGATCTGGATATTAGGATTCTCTAATATTATACTCGGCGGCCGCGTTCCGGAGCATTTGCAATGACGATTCAGCAGTTTGAGGATTGGTCCCTCACCCTGGGCCTGTCTGCCCTCATTTTGTACATGCTTTATATAATCTACCGGCTCGGCAAGGAATCAGAGGCCGGGCGATTTGGCTATTTCGTATTGTTTTTTGCTCTCGGTCTCGGTTTTGTCGGTTTTGTAGCCAAGCATATCCTGGTGGAGTTTATGGGTCTTTGATCAGCTGCATGAACTGGTTGAAACAAAAAACGCCCCGTACGGGGCGTTTTTTGTTTAACTCCAGGCCAGGACTTAGCGATGGGCAGTACGGCGCTTGTCCAGTTCCATGACGTGCACGCGGTAGCTGGCAGTCTGGTGACCCTGGGAAGCGGCCAGGGAATACCACTTCATTGCTTCATTTGTATTCTGAACGACGCCTTCGCCCTTGTCATACATATTGCCAAGATGGAACTGGGCATTGGCATGGCCGCCTTCGGCCAGCGGACGCCAAATGGCCAGCGCACTGTCAGTTTTGCCGGATACGTAATAACGCAGCCCGTCTTCAAATCCGTCGGCGGCAAAAACAGGCGCGGTCACAAGCAACAGCACAGCTGCGCTGATAATTTTCCGTATGCTCATTGGTCTCTCCTTAAAATTCAGCTTCGTGCAGCGGGTCGGCATTGTTGCTCTGTACCCGAAAGTTCATGTCCTCGTCGGATGCGCAATTTATAGACGATCGTGTTGGCAGGCGTTGTGAACCGGTTCACATTCAGTCGAATTTGTCGGGTTACGGGTAAAAAATATGAGTCGGTTCACATATTGATGAGCTATAGCGGCGCGTTACGGCGTATCTTGTGAATTCCGTGCAGGTAATGTTTGCCGTTGGGGCTACGCGTACGGGATGCCGAGAACAGTACGTCGTCAACTCGGTGCCGGACAATTTTCAGTGCTTCACGAGTTCCCAGCAGGTTGGCACCGGCCAGGTCCAGGTTGCTGCCCAGGCTGTAAACTGCCGTAGCCGCCTCGATCCGGGCGCCGGAGACGGTGACGTTGGCGCTCCAGGTTTTCAGGCCAATATCGGATGCGGCGATGTTGCTGTTTTCTATATACAAGTGGCCGTTAATCATGTTGATACCAATATCGCTTCCGCTGATGATGCTGTTCCGAATCGTGACATGACTGTTGCGGATTTCGATGGACTCAACCGTGGCATTTTCGATTGTGACCTGCTTGCATCCGCGTATTATCATGTGCCTGAAATTCCCGGTATAGCGCACATTGGATTCTTTCGTGCACCGGGCCGGGCTGCTGTGGCTGACCGCATTCGCGTCTGCGCCGTGACTGTCACCCTGGCTGTCATCCAGGTAATCCAGTATCAGCCTGGCAACATCTTGCGGCTTGGTATTTATGGGTGCATGGCCGGCGTAATCGATTATCCGGAATCGACTTTGTGGCAGGTTATTGGCCAGCGTGTAACCGGTGCGCAAGGGCGCAACCTTGTCGTCGCGGCCCCAGATCACCAGGCTCGGTGCGCGCACCTGCTCCAGCGCTTCGCTGAAGTCCGTTGTGATCAGGGCGACGGCCGAGATTCGGCCCGGATCACCGTCCAGGTATTTTTGCCGTAAATCGGGTCGCGCCAGGATCCGCTGGAGTTCTTCCGGGGTCTTGCGGGTTTCAACTGCACCAATGAGCTTGCCGGTAACGGCATTAACGCCCCGGATAGCCGGTTTGATCAGCCCGCGCAAAAAACCGTCGCTATCGACTTTCGTCATGTACTTGGTGATCAGGGTGCGATGCAGGATTCCGGCAGCATCAATGACGACCAGTTTTTCCACCTGCTCCGGATATTTGCCGGCATGCAGTACCGAGATAGCGCCGCCCATGGAGTGGCCGATCAGGGTAACTGGCTGATCCGGGCTGTATTCCCGGATCAGCCAATCCAGCATTTGGCTGTAATAATCCGGTGAGTACTGCTTGTTGCCTTTTTCAGAGCGGCCAAAGCCGGGCAAATCCGGGACAACAAGGTGAAAGCGCCTGGCAAGCCGCGGTGCCAGCTTGGCCCAGTCCGCGGCACCGGCGTCTCCCAGGCCGTGGACCAGGATGGCTACGTTTTTGTTGTCGATGCCGTATTCGTCAACAAATATCTTGCTGCCAAAGACCGGCTCGGTCATTTGCCGTACCCGGTCGGCCGACCCGGAGCCGGCTGTGGACCAGGATGCCAGGCCGGCAAGGATGAGGGCTAGCAGCGCTTGGAGCAGCTGGATTTTGAATGGTTGGCGCATTAAGGATGAAACTTCCCGATTTTCGTTATTAAAATTGGTAATTGAGCCATTGATTGTGCCACAGTAATGCCCGTTTTCGGGCGAAGTGAGATACCATCCATCGAAATTTTTTGACGCATTAATGAGTCAATCTCATGGTTGCGCCAAACCCTTAAAGCGGCTAATTTTTTGGTAGCGACCAAGGGCAAAGGCAGCCAAGTCGTACCCAGGATTCACAAAAGCAGGATAGCCACAAATGGCAGTAAGTCGCCCGGTAACAGCATTACCACTGGATTATGAATTAAGCGAATACCGCATCCTGGATGTGCTCGGCCAGGGTGGGTTCGGTGTGACCTATATGGCCGAGGATACCCGCCTCGGCGCCATGGTGGCGATCAAGGAATATTTTCCGCAGGCGTTTTCATTTCGTGACGCCACCCAGACTATCAGCCCCAAGCCGGATACGACGGGCACGGCCTCGGACAATTACCAATGGGGCCTGGACGAATTCCTGAAGGAAGCCCGGGCACTGGCCAGGTTCAAGCACCCTCATATTGTTCGCGTACTGCGCTTCCTTGAGACCAATGGCACCGCCTACATGGTCATGGAGTATGAGGAGGGGGAGCCGTTATCCGGCCTGCTCAAGCGCACCGGTGGTTACCTGAATGAGCACAACCTGCTTAATGTATTTCTGCCCATTCTGAGCGGACTGCAGGCAGTGCACGATGCCGGTCTGCTGCATCTTGATATCAAGCCGGACAATATCTACCTGCGCAGCAATGGCCAGCCCATGCTGATAGATTTTGGCTCGGCGCGACAGACCAAGTCAGGCGGCAAGGACAATGAAAAAATTGCCCTGACGCCAGGCTACTCGGCTATTGAGCAATATCCCAACAGCCAGCAAATAGGTCCCTGGTCCGATGTCTACTCGGTAGGTGCGACTCTTTATCGATGCGTTGTTGGCCGTCAGCCGGTGGATTCCATGGAGCGTTACCGTGTTATTCACCAGCAGAAGGAAGACGACCCGCTGGCCCCGGCTACCAGTTTTGAAAGGCCGATATATTCAAAACATATTCGCGAAACCATCGACAGGGCCACCCGCCTGAATCCCAAGCATCGGCCGCAGTCCGCCAAGGAGCTGCAGAACAGCCTGATGGGGCAGCTCGTTGGCGCGCAAAAGGACGTCAAGAAGCCGTCTTATAATTTTCGCTCCGGCTTTGTCGGTGTCATCAAGACCGGTGTTCGCGAAGAAAAGCGTGAACGCGGTTTTTTCGAACGACTGTTCCTTGGCCTGCTCTCGGTATCGCTGATCGGCGCAGTGGCGCTATTTATGCTCATGCAGACTGGCGTGGTGACGGAAGCCCAGTTGCGTGAGGCGCATATCCTGGCAGCCAATGTGTTCGATGTTGGCAAAAATGTTTTTAATGACAAGTACGTACAAACCGAAGAAGAGCTGAAGCGGGCGTTACGTATTCGGGAATTCAAGGAAGAGCCGGTCGTAACGGATACCGGGCCGAAAGGACCGATTGTTCGAAAACGCCAGGCAAGCAGTTTTGAAAAAGCCAGGCAGGAAGTGCGCAGACTTGGTGGCCATGGCACGGTAACCAGCCGCCTGGTGTTTGCGCCCGACTCAACAGTGCTGGTCTCGGCTTCTGCAAATGGTGCGATCAATCTGTGGAATGTTGCCGATGGCGCAAAGTTGCAGTCTTTCCAGAACCCGGATGCCAATTCCGATGCTGTTGATTTGTCGGCAGATGGACGCTGGCTGGCACGCGCGGACCGGAACAATTCCATTGTCCTGTGGAGCCTTGAGGACAAGCGCGAAGCCCAGCGACTGGTGGCACATATTGCCCCGGTTACCAGGCTGATGTTTTCTCCTGATGCACGAATGCTGGCCTCCTATGACAACAGCGGCCAGTTGTTGTTGTGGAGCCTCAATGATTTCAGTATCAAGCAACGATATCCCATCTATGAGAACCAGGTAACGACCATGGATTTCGGTCCAAACTCCCAGTGGTTTGCTACCGGCGACAGTGGTGGCCAGATCACTTACTGGTCAATTACCGGGCGCAAGGTCGGCGCGGTCCAGGCGCATAACGAGGCGTTGACAGCAATCGCGTTCTCGCCGGCGTCCGATTGGCTGGTTTCTGCAGGCAAGAACGGGTTTCTTAAATTGTGGAGCCTGGCGACCAAGGTCAAGGACATCGAGGTCAAGAATGCACCAAGGGAGAGTACTGACGTTATGTATACGCCAGACGGTTCAGGATTCCTGTTAGCCAGTGATGCAGGTCTGCAATTATGGGACATGGCGTCCGCAAGGGTGGTGCATCAATATGGCAACTTGCCTGCTACGGCAGCGCTTGAGCTGTCCTATGACGGACGAAAGATGGCCGTGGCCGGCAAGGACGGCATCGTTCGCATCCTCCAGTAAGTTGTAGCGATGCGCGTCGGTAGGTGATGAATGCCTAGCGAGCCTGCAGGATACGGCGTTTGATTGTCAGAATTTCACGATCCAGCCCGAGCCTGAATCGCCGGTTGACATAGTCCAGGACCGGCATCACCCGCAAGATAATATTAAGTATATGTGCGTCAATGCGCCCGGGATTGGGGCTGCGCAGTATCATCAACGTCGTTTCCAGGTCCGGCATTTCTGATACTGCCGCGCGAACCGGTTCCGGCTCCCTCTCCTCGTATTCTTCCAGGTGATCGACGATGGTATTGAGCAATTGCTCCTTGCCGATTGGCTTGAGAATAAAATCATTGGCGCCACAAGCGTAGGCATTCTCGCGGGTAATATCGTCTTCCGCACCGGTTATGCAGATAACGGGCAGGTTCTGCATGCCTTCGTCATTGTCAGCGCGAATCTTGCAGATAAGCGAGTAGCCATCCATTTCCGGCATATCAATGTCGGTTACCAGCAGTTCGACGCGGCTGTTGAACTTTAATTGATTCCACGCGCTGACGCCGTTCTCGGCTTCGATAATCTCGAAGCGGTCGCCAAGCATTTTCAGAATGGTTTTTCGAATGACACGAGAATCATCCGCCAGCACGATTACCGGCTTGTCAGCCATAAATTCAGCATCCCGCATTTGTAATTGTTGATTTGACCAGGGTCCCGCCCTCTCTCCAGGCCCCTCGAGAACATAACATGCCAACGCGGGCATGTCTTTGGTTAGGATGTAAAAAGGGCCGCTGTCGCGGCCCGATCACTGCAGCGTGATGCGTGCCTAGTCCAGGGTTCTGACACCATCCTTGCCGCCAAGGATGAGTACGTCTGCAGGACGCATGGCGAACAGGCCGTTAGTAACGACGCCGACAATATTATTGAGACTTTCTTCGAGTTCGACCGGGTTCATGATCTGCATGTGATGCACATCAAGAATCACGTTGCCATTGTCGGTAGTAAAGCCGTCGCGAAGTACCGGTTCGCCACCAAGCTTGACGATTTCCCGGGCAACGTAACTACGGGCCATGGGGATAACCTCAACCGGCAGCGGAAACTTGCCAAGTACATCGACCAGCTTGGATTCGTCGGCGATGCAGACAAACTTTTCACTGGCAGCGGCAACAATTTTCTCGCGCGTCAATGCACCACCACCGCCCTTGATCAGGTGCAGGTGTTTGGTTGATTCGTCAGCACCATCCACATAAAGGCCGAGCCCGCCGGTATCGTTCAGGCTGAGTACGCGGATGCCATGGCTCTTCAGGCGTTCTTCCGAGGCAACGGAGCTGGCCACCGTGCCTTCAATCTTGCCCTTGATGCCGGCAAGTCCGTCGATAAAGTGGTTGGCGGTGGAGCCGGTGCCAATTCCGATAATGGCGCCGGATTCGACGTAGTCGAGAGCGGCCAGTGCCGCTGCTTTTTTCATTTCATCCTGGGTCATGGTCCTGCCTGTATGTTGACTGGTTACATGGGCGGCCAAGCATACCGCCAAACCGCAGTCATAACAAAGCCCCGGTGCAAAAACGGTGGTTTGTCTTTGCAGCCGGCTCTGTTAGATTCGCTCCATGAAAGACAAATACCTGAAACGCATACTGCAAGCCCGTGTCTACGACGTCGCCCGGGAGACCTCGCTGGAGCTGGCGCCGCAGCTGAGCAATCGCCTGGGTAACCAGGTGTGGCTCAAGCGCGAGGACGAGCAGCCGGTCTTTTCGTTCAAGCTTCGTGGCGCCTATAACAAGATGGCCGGGCTTGGCCGTGACCAGTTGAAAAAGGGCGTGGTCGCTGCCTCGGCCGGCAACCATGCCCAGGGCGTGGCGCTGGCCGCCGGGCGCTTGCGTACCCGCGCCACCATTGTCATGCCCAGGACCACGCCATCCATAAAGGTAGAGGCGGTTCGACGCCTGGGCGGCAAGGTGGTATTGCATGGCGACAACTATGACGCAGCCTATGAGCATGCTCGTGAACTGGAAACAAAACGTGGCCTGACCTTTATTCATCCCTTTGATGATCCCGAAGTTATTGCCGGCCAGGGCACTATTGCCATGGAAATGCTGAAGCAGTTTGGTGGTGACATAGAGGCAGTATTTGTCCCGGTTGGCGGCGGCGGACTCATTGCCGGTATTGCTGCCTATATCAAGGCCTTGCGGCCCGAGATCAAGGTGATTGGCGTTGAGCCTGAAGATGCCGACGCCATGTACCAGTCGCTGAAGCAGGGAAAACGCATTACGCTCGACCGAGTTGGTATTTTTGCCGATGGCGTTGCCGTTCGCCAGGTAGGCAAGGAAACGCTAAAGCTTTGCCAGGAGCTCGTTGATGATGTTGTCGTTGTATCCAATGACGAGATCTGCGCAGCTATCAAGGATGTGTTCGAGGATACGCGCACGTTGATGGAACCGGCCGGGGCATTATCTGTTGCCGGCATGAAAGCCTATATCAAGCAGCACAAGACCAGGAATGCCAACCTGGTCGCCGTTACGTCCGGTGCCAACGTGAATTTTGATCGGCTGCGTCACGTTGCCGAGCGCGCTGAAATCGGTGAGCGTCGCGAAGCCGTGCTGGCAGTGACCATCCCGGAGAAGCCCGGAAGCTTCAAGAAGTTTTGTTCACTGCTGGGCGGTCACGGTATTACCGAGTTCAATTACCGTTATGCGGATTCGAAACGGGCACACGTGTTTGCCGGCCTGCAGATTGCCGACGACAAGGAATTAAGGAGCGTGATGACCCGGTTACGCAAGCACGGTTACGAGATCATGGACCTGACCGATAACGAGATGGCCAAGCTTCATATTCGTTATATGGTCGGTGGTCGTGCTCCCCAGGCCGAGCATGAGATTGTCTATCGCTTCCAGTTTCCGGAGCGGCCCGGCGCCTTGTTGAACTTCCTGCGCAAAATGGGTGAGGGCTGGAATATCTCGTTGTTTCATTACCGCAATCATGGCGCGGACTACGGCCGCGTGCTGGTGGGCATGCAGGTGCCGCCGGCCGACAAGAAAAAATTCGACGAGTTTCTTCGTAATCTTGAATACAAGTATACGGAAGAAACTGATAACCCCGCCTATCAGCTGTTTCTCGCTGACTAACTGCCCCCGCTTTTGTCGGGGCCAGGTTAATTCAGCACAATAACTATTGCGATTTCCGGTAATAAATCCGGCTTCAGCAGGATAAAAAGAATTATAGGTAAAAGACCTGTTATTTTTGCATGCATCGACTATATATAGGAACGTGGGGTCAGGAATTGCATGGATACGCAAATGAGAATCGCTATCTGTATCAGCTGCGTTTTGATCGTGATGGCCGGTTGTGCCAGCACAAAGAAGGACGAGTTTGTTCCCGGTGATCGCTATGCCATCGCCGGCTTTTCAGTATCGCGTGATATCAGTCCTTCCGGCAAGCGTGCCCGTCGCCATGAAAACAAGGCCATGAATCAAAGCCGAATGCTTGTAGATCGGGCGCTGGATACAGGCCCTGTGGCCGATGTGCTGGCGGCGGAATTTCTGGGCGGCTTCGACCAGGGTGTAACCGGTGTGCGCATTCTTTCCGGAAGAGCCGTTACTTCGGCTGCTGCCTATCGCCGTGCGCTGTCGAAGGTATCGGTAACACCAGGATTTGAGCCGGTCAAGGGGTATGTCGACCTGTCAATTGTTGATACCGGCCACATGAAAGCCCTGGCAGACGAGCTGGCGGTAGACGGTGTAATGATGATCTACTGTGACCTGCACTATGCCGTGGAAGAAAATGAACCGGATCGATTGCAACCGCACATGGGCGTGCGGGTTGTTGTATATGACCGGTCGGGGCGCCTGGCCATGGATGCCGTGTATGAATATCGAAGTGCTCGATCGGTTTCAGTAAGCAGCCATGGCAGCCACTTGCTTGAGCTGAGACGCACCTTGTCCGGTTATGATGCGCGACTGGCCGGTATGCAGGTAGCCCGCAGTATCTGGCGCAAGCCCTGAGCCGGTATGTTACACTGCACTGCCATTCAGGTAGTGCCAATAAAACTGCTGTCGAGAGATCATTCACGTGGAAGAGTTATCCATCGGACTGTTTGTGCTTGCCATAATCATGGCTGTTGTGGCATTCGCCTATTCTTCCGTCGGTCTCGGTGGCGCCTCATCCTATACCGCGATTATGGTACTGGCCGGTATGTCCACCGTTGTTGTGCCAACTGTTTCACTGGTTATGAACCTGTTTGTTACCACTATCGGCGCTTTCAATTTTCTGCGCCATCGTCATGGCCGGTTTGACCTGATCGCGCCGTTCCTGGTGTCATCAATCCCGTTTTCCTATCTTGGTGGCAGCCTGGTGCTGCCACGCGTTGTATTTTACTGGCTGTTGCTGGCATCACTGTTGATCATTGCAGCGCGCATATACCTGTTCAGCAACCTGCGCATCCAGCTGCAGTTGACACGCAACGGCGAAATTACTGTTTCATTAATCCTCGGGGCGATACTCGGTTTCGTGGCCGGTGCCGTCGGAATCGGCGGCGGCGTTTACCTGGTGCCATTGATTATCCTGTTTGGTCTCGGCAGTGAAAAAGAAGCCGCTGCCTGTGGTGCAATTTTTATCTGGATGAATTCTCTGGCCGGACTTGCAGCGCGTTTGCAATACCAGAGTATTGATATCGTCGAATACTGGCCGCTGCTGGCAGCGACAGTTGTCGGCGGGTTTATTGGCTCGCATAGCGGTGCCAAAATATTTGCGCCGGAAACCATGCAGCGTATCCTGGGTGTGATAATACTGATAGCAATTGGCTTCCTGTTAAGGAAGCTGTTGTTCAATATGTGAGGTTACATGATTAGCTGGGATGAACGATACGGTGAAGCGGGATACGCCTACGGGACCGAGCCAAACAGTTTCCTGGCAGAACATGCCCGGCTGATTCCCTCTGGTGGTGCAGTATTGTGTCTGGCCGAAGGCGAGGGCCGTAACGCGGTGTGGCTGGGCGAACAGGGGTACAAGGTTACGGGTGTGGACAGTTCATCGGTAGGACTGAACAAGGCAAAAGCCCTCGCTGCCGAGCGTGGTGTCAGCATCGATACGGTATGCGCTGATCTTGCCGGGTATTCTGTTGAACCCACCAGTTGGGACGGTGTTGTATCGATATTTTGTCACGTAACACCACCGATTCGGCAACGGCTCCATGCCGAGGTGGTTGCCGGGCTGAAACCGGGTGGTGTATTGATCCTCGAGGCCTATCGGCCGAAGCAGCTTGAATATGGCACTGGTGGTCCGCCGGTAGCTGAATTAATGATGCAGCTCGATGTGGCCCGTGCAGAGCTGGATGGACTGGAGTGGGTGCATGCAGTGGAACTGGATCGACCTGTTGTTGAGGGCAAATACCACACCGGCATGGGCGCCGTGGTGCAGCTGATAGGGCGAAAATTGTAACATCGCCCGTTAATCAGCTGCCCGGCTACAATGCTATTCCTGATTCTTTTTCTTGCCGGTGTCCACAATCACTACCTTCTTGATAGTGATCGGCATTAACGGCACATCACCGTGCATGCCGTGTGTACCTGTCTGAACGGACTCGATCTTTTTCACCACATCCATGCCCTTGGTGACCTTGCCGAAAACAGCATAGCCCCAGCCGCGCATGGACATATCGCGATGGTTTAGTGATACGTTGTTGGCAGTATTGATGAAGAACTGGCTGGCAGCCGAGTGCGGGTCCATGGTGCGTGCCATGGCGATCGCACCAGGCTCATTCTTCAACCCGTTGTTGGCTTCATTGGTTATAGGCTCAAAGGTCGGCTGTTCTTTCATGTCGGCGGTCATGCCGCCACCCTGGATCATGAAGCCCTTGATGACCCGGTGAAAAACGGTGCCGTCAAATTTTTTGGCATTGGCATTACGGACAAAGTTATTTACCGTTATCGGTGCCTTGTCAGGGTAAAGCTCCAGGCTGATGGTCCCCATGCTGGTATGCATGTCGACATTAACTGGCGCCGGTTTCGCGGCCAGCACGGGCTGAACCAGGACAAGGCTTGATGCAAGCGCGATCAGGGTAGCAAGACGTTTCATGGCAAATCTCCGTTTTTGTGTTGGTACTACCTGGCCATCTTTGTGATGGCTTTCCATTCTTTCTCCGCAACCGGCATCACCGACAGGCGATTACCTTTCTGCACCAGCCGCATGTCAGCAAGTTGCGGGTTTTCCTTCAGCGACTGCAATGAAATCGTGGTGCTGAATTTTTCGACAAAGCGAACGTCCACCATGATCCAGCGTGGTTTATCCGGGTGGCTTTTTGGGTCGTAGTGCTTGTCATCGGGATCAAATGCGGTGTGGTCAACATGGCCTTCCTTGATGATTTCACAGATACCGACAATGCCGGGTACATCGCAGTTGGAGTGATAAAAGAAACCAAGATCACCGGTCTTCATGTCATCACGCATGAAATTGCGTGCCTGGTAATTGCGCACGCCGTCCCAGTGCTCACCCTTCTTGCCCCGCTTTTTCAGGTCATCAATACTGAACTCTTCGGGTTCCGATTTAAACAGCCAGTAATTCATGGCACAGCTCTTCAGTCTTCCTGTTGATGCATATAGTAATCATGGTGCGGGTAGAAACCGTACCAGTCCCTGATGTGATCATAGTCCGGCAGGGTTTCAAAATAGGTCCAGCTCAGGTTGTTTTTATAACGGCCGTTATCAACCATATCAACCCAGTAGCAACGCCCTTTGACAGGACAGTCATAGACGCGATCACTGGTCTCAAGTGTCTCCATATTGACACTGCCCGGGGAGAAGTACCAGTTTCCTTCTATGTGCCTGACGTTATCGCCATTGGCCTCGGCAATAACAAGCCCGTCCTTGCTGCGCAAGATGCGATGGGTGGTCATGACCCGGCCTTGTGTGGCGGTTCATTAAGGCGAATACGCTCGATGCGACGGGCGTGACCCGTGGTTTCGTCAATATCAACCAGTACGGCGCACAGGCTGGCCGCACCTTCAGCCACCTCGGCGCGCTCCGGCAATTTCTGGACAAAGCGTTTCAGGCTCTTGGTGTGGTTCATGCCTATTACCGAGTCGTAACAACCGGTCATGCCAACATCGGTAATGTAGGCGGTGCCGCCGGGCAGGATGCGCTCATCTGCCGTTGGTACATGGGTATGAGTTCCGACCACGGCGCTGACGCGTCCATCCATATACCAGCCCATGGCCATTTTTTCGCTGGTTACCTCTGCATGAAAGTCCAGCAGGATGACGTCAGCTTCGTCGGCATGCCTGGCCAGCGCTTCATCAACCGCGCGGAATGGGCAATCCAGTGACGGGTGCACAAACACCTGGCCCATGACATTGAGTACGCCGACGCGTATACCGGTTGCCGTGGTTGCCAGGTACCAGCCCTTTCCCGGCGTGCCTTCGGGATAGTTCCAGGGCCGCATCAGTCGCGGTTCACGCTCGATGTATTCCAGTGCTTCCCGCTTGTCCCAGGCATGGTTGCCATTGGTCAGCACATCAACGCCACCGTTGAGCAGCGCTTTTGCGGTTTTCTCGGTAACGCCAAACCCGGCCGCGGCATTCTCCGCATTGGCGATGACTATATCGATGACGTATTCGCGGCGCAGCGCAGGCAGGTCGTTTAATACTATGCGTCGGCCGGGTTTGCCGACGATGTCACCGATAAATAACAGGTTCATGGCGCGTCTTTATGAAATCGAATAATGTGTTGTTCGGTGATGATACCATCAAGTGGCACATCCCAGTGCTGACGCGGCAGTGATTCCACCTGCTGAAAACCGTGGGCAAGGCCGAACAGGCGTGGACGTTTCCAGTTTTTTCGTCTCAGCAGGTAGGCCAGCGCCCGGTCATAGAATCCGCCGCCCATCCCTAGGCGATTACCTTGGCGGTCGAAAGCAACCAGCGGCATCAGTACCAGGTCAAGATGCGTGGCACGCAGCCAGGTGGATCGTGGTACCACCGGTTCGGGAATACCAAACCGGTTTTCCCGGTACATGCTGTCAGGCTCCGCCGGCGCAAACCATAAATGCTCCCAGCCCAGGTGCGAGACGATCGGCAGGTATACCTGCTTGTTGCGCATCCAGGCCACATCAATGATGCGCCAGGGGTCAGCTTCGCCATCGGCGGCAATATAGGCAGCTACGGCCCTGGCGTTGCGGAATTCGTGAAGTGAGCGAGCGTGACGCGCGAGTTCAAGTGCGGCCTGGTTCTGGTCTGATGCCGCCAGTTGTCGACGGCGACGGCGCATGTCCTGACGCAGCTGTTTGAGATCCAGTGACATTCAATCCGGCTTTGTTGTTGAGAAAAATGGTCCGGTTTTGATTAGGTGCAATCAGTGACGCCCTCCGCCTGTGCCGTATCGGCCATTTGCCTTGAACCAAAGAGTTCAAGTTGAGGTCACCCAAGTTAGCGCTTCAGGCTTCCTGCTACGAGGCAGGCTTGCTCAACGGCGCCAGTGCTCCGGTTCCCAAAGGGTAGCTTATAGGTCCAAAGGGTATCCGGCACGATTACGTACACCGCAGAGGGCATCGGCTTCATTATCGCCGCTTTGGCCGACGCGCTGCAACCGCCGGAATTCTGATGGATTAATGAAACACGATGAACCGGATAAGTGGTTGAAGCGATGATGCTTTATGGGCAGGTATCGGAAATGTCGGGGAAATACAACAGGGCAGCTTGTCGCTGCCCTGTTGATAAATCGGTCGAAACCTAGAATGAGAAGGTGTAACTCAGGCCGATTGTGTCAGTGGTGCTGCTGGCATTGTCGTGTTGAAACTGCAGCACGTCAAAGCGCAGCTGGCCGCCGCCAAAATCCAGGCCGGCGGAAACGCCATAGGCCGAGACACTCTTGCCTTCGCGCACATCAGTTGTGGTCGAGATGCCCGTGGCCTGTTCGGTAACAACGTATTCACCGACTACTTCCCGGTTACCGCCACCGGCCCGCGCCTGGACAAAAAAGCTGCTGGTAAACGGGTAGCGAAAAGCAACGAACGCTCCCTGCATGTTTTCCTTCCAGGTGGATGAATAGGTGAAGCCGCCACCGCTGGAGTCACTGGAGAGCTCGGTCAGGCCCCAGGTAAAATCCACTTCAATAGCTACGGTACCGCCAGCAAGGTTGACCGGTATGCCGGCATTTTTGCCAAACAGGTTGTAGCCGGCGATAAAACCGGCGCCCAGTCCCTGGCTGGCGCAATCGCCACTGACACCGCCCGGGCAGGCTACGTCCACGGACATTATGCCGAGTTTTGGTCCAACGTAGGTTACACCTGCGGCGTTGGCGGCAGGTCCGGACAAAAGCAGTAACGCAAGAAGCATCGGCGCGGCAAGGCGCGCATGGTGATTGATAACAGTCATTATGTCTCCCGTGGTTTTTTGTTTAATTTATGGTGCCCGGGCGGGCAATTGTGCAGTTGATCAACCAAAGCATAGTAGTTGATCGCAGGGGATCAAGAAAAAATGGAATTGTTTGCCCGGTTCGACGAAAACCGTGAGACAAATACGGGTTAGCGGTTACGCCGGTTACTGATGCAGGGCCAGTTCAATTTTTTCCTGGATGCTGCGCAGGCGTTCGCTGGCCATGCTGGACATGCCACCACTTTGGAGTTCCAGCAATTCGTTGGCCATGTTCAGTGCCGCCATGATGGCACAACGCTCGGTACCGATGACACGACCGCTTTTCTGGATTTCACGCATGCGTTGGTCAAGCATTTGTGCCGCCGCGGTCAGCGACTGGCGTTCCTCGTCGGGGCAGGCCACCATAAACTGTTTTCCAAGCAGGGTGACATTGATGCCGGGGTTTGCTGATTTCATGGTGTGTGCTTGTCCAGGTCTGTGTGCCAGGTTGTTGTCAAAATAAATCGTTGTTATGTATCGCTATCGCACGCTTTTGGTATTGCCCTGCGGGTGTCGGCCTAGTCACTGCGATCAAGCGCCTTGAGCCGTTCGATCATTGATTCCAGTCGCGCACGCGCAATCCGGGTCTTTTCCATCAGCTCCTGATGTTGCTTGGAAATGCTGTCTTTTTCAACCAGCAGCGAGGAATTCTGGTTTTTCAGATTCTGACAGGCGTCGATCAATGCATCGACCTTGGCCTCCAGATTTTTTAGATCATTTTCTGACACTTACGCAGCCCCAATCTCCCTGTGTACGGAAATAGTAGGTTGCCGCGTCGATTGGGTCAAATGCCGGCCGTCAAGAATTTCCGGGATCATGCTACCATCGGTCGGGTTATGTGTGTGGCAACGCCTGAAAGGCAGTAAATACAGGAGATTTCAATGGAACAAGGCTTGCAGGTACCTGGTTATGGCGAGCTGAACCAGGCGCTGATGGATGCCGGGATCACGACACCGGCATCGGAAGCGCAAGGCCTTATTTGCGGGGTATTGTGCGCGGCCTCGACCGAGGCAGCGGGTTCCGGCTGGGTACCGATACTGCTGGCGGACCACGCCGGCGAGGAGGGCGAGGCGATTAAAACCGCGACCCGTATGCTGATCGCTATCCACCAGCAACTTATTATATGCATGCAGGACAAGGACTTTGCCCTGCGACTGGTACTGCCGGATGAAGAGCAGCCGGTGGCGATGCGCCTGGATGCTCTCGCCGAATGGTGCAGCGGGTTCCTCATGGGGCTGGTCGCCGGCGGAGCCGGTGATATCGCCAGGCTGCCGCCGGACTCGGCAGAGATTGCCCGGGACATGCTGAAAATCACCGAGGTTGTGGCGGCCGAAGAGGCCGGCGAAGATGACGAAGAAAGCCTGATGCAACTTGAGGAATACGTGCGCCTGGGCGCGCTCGCCATTTATGATGAGTTGCATCCACAAAGCGAAGCTGGTGATAATGCCGACGATTCCGATGTCGCACCCGATAACAACAACGAGATACTGCATTGACCATGAAGCCCGAAGTATTTGCCCGCCGCCGCCGCGAACTCATTGAACACATGGGTTCAGGTGTTGCCATTATTCCCACTTCACCGGAGCGTGTACGCAATCGCGATGTGCACTACCGCTACCGCCCGGACAGTGACTTTTTCTACCTGACCGGATTTTCCGAGCCGGAAGCCGTGGCCGTGATCGTGCCCGGGCGTGAACATGGCGAATACATCCTGTTTTGCCGCGAGCGCAACAAGGAAAAGGAAATCTGGGATGGCTACCGTGCCGGACAAGAGGGTGCCGTCGAGCAATACGGCGCCGATGATTCCTTTCCGATAGATGACATTGACGAGATTTTGCCGGGTCTGCTGGAAAACCGTGACAAGGTTTATTACAGCATGGGCCGCAACCCGGATTTTGATCAGCAGCTGATGGGCTGGGTCAACGAAGTGCGCACCAAGGCTCGTAACGGTGTGCATGCGCCGGGCGAGTTCGTTAACCTGGATTACATGTTGCATGAAATGCGCCTGATCAAGCGGCCGGAAGAAATCAAGGCCATGCGCAAGGCAGCGAGCATTTCCGCCCATGCCCATATGCGCGCCATGCAGATATGCAAGCCGGGCATGTACGAATACGAAGTCGAAGCCGAGTTCCTGCACGAGTTTCGTCGGCACGGCAGTGGCTATACGGCCTATCCGCCGATAGTAGGCGGTGGCGCCAACGCCTGCATCCTGCACTACATCGAGAACAATGAAAAACTGCGTGACGGTGACCTGTTGCTGATTGATGCCGGCGCCGAGTATGACTATTACGCGGCTGACATTACCCGCACGTTCCCGGTGAATGGCAAGTTCAGCGGTGAGCAAAAAGCCATCTACGAACTGGTACTGGCAGCGCAGCATGCAGCCATTGCCGAGGTCAAGCCGGGCAATCACTGGAATGAGCCGCACGAGAAAGCCGTGCATGTGCTGGCTGACGGCTTGCGTGAACTGGGCCTGTTGAACGGCAGTACCGACCAGCTTATCGAGGAAGGCCACTACAAGAAGTTTTACATGCATCGCACCGGTCACTGGCTGGGCATGGATGTGCACGATGTGGGTGATTACAAGATTGATGATGTCTGGCGCGAGCTGGAACCGGGCATGGTGCTGACTATTGAGCCGGGCCTTTACATCGCTGCCGGCGATACCAGTGTTGACGAGCGCTGGTGGAACATTGGTGTGCGCATTGAGGATGATGTGCTGGTCACAAAGGATGGCTGTGAAGTCATGACCAGTGAGGTGCCCAAGGAAGTCGATGAAATCGAAACCCTGATGAAATCCTGATCGGACAATAGAACCACGGAGGGTGATTCACGTGACGACTGTTCACTATCTTGTTGTTTCAACAGTACTGTTAATGGCGCATGTTATTCCGGTCGGTGTGGCCTATGTGCGTTACTGGGGCTGGAGTGGCGCCGCCGGTAACCGTGTAGCGATGCCGGACCTGCCTGGCTGGGCCCAACGTGCTTCGGCCGCCAGCCGTAACATGAGCGAGAATTTTCTGCATTTTGCCGTGTTGGCAATCATCGCCGTCATGCTGAAGATTGATGAGCCGGTTGTTGCCACTTCGGCGGCAGTATTTTTTTATGCACGATTGGCCTACTGGTTCGTTTATATTGCCGGTATTGCCTGGGTAAGAACCCTGTTATGGATAACCGGCCTGTCCGCCGAGCTGGTGATTCTTTATTGCATTGTTGTTTCGCCCCAATTCTCAATATAAAAAAAGACCGGGCCATGAGCCCGGTCTTCGTTTGTGCCTGTTACCAGGGTTACCTGACCGGCACGGTTCTCAGTGAATCACAACCAACAAAGTGGTCAACACCATTGCTCAGCATGCCGCGTACACAGGCCGAAGCATCGCCGGCAACCAGGCCACTGTCCTGGATCGGGTAATGGCCAAGCAGATCCATGTAGCCATCATGATTAACGTCTTGCAGGTGACCACCGCTCTTGTGTTTCGGTGCGGCTTCACCCGGGCCAAACTTGAGCGTAGAGCGATCGATAAAGCTGACATCAAACGTCGCTGATCCGAGAATTGCTACCGGAACAATGCCGTTGCCGTGTTCGACGTTCACCGGGTTGGCGCTGCTGCCCGGCTTGATATCAATCAGGACGTTAAGCGACAGGTCGACCATGCTGCAATCGGTAACACTGCCATCGCCACCGGCATCGGTGCCATGCGCGGTTACGCAAACTTCATGGTTGCTGTGTGACAACGAGCCTATGCTGGTTGCATAGTTGACCGTGATCGGACCATCCTGTGGCAGTCCGGGTGCGATATCGGCATTGCTGATGGCAACCGCAGTCGCGCCGTCAACACTGATATCCAGGCTGTTAAGTGTCGAGCCAATGGACTGGGTAATGGCATTGCCCAGTTGTGACATGTCGGTGACCACCTGGCACGCGCCCTGGCTGGTGGTAGACAGGTTGGCAACGGCCTGCAGGTTACCCAGGAAGGATGTGTAAGTGCACGTTGTGGCGTCGCCAATGGCAAAGCTCTTGATAGTGGTATTGGCAGGAATCATTGATGCCAGCGTGTGTACAGGATTACCAATTCCATTGATGCCGTCAGACAGGAAAATGACCAGGTTGGTGTTGTTGGTGTTGGCCGGATCATTCAGGACCTCGATTGCCTTGATCATGCCATCGTGATAGTTGGTCAGGCTGCCAAGAGACAGCAGGCTCGCCTGTTCTTCAATATCAGCAATACTGTTGCCATTGCCATCAAACGCCGGAGCGACCAGGAACCGCAGGCTTGCCGACAGATCGACATCAATTTTCTGTGCACCGGTGTGGAACGTGACCATTCCCGCCAGGCCGATGGAAGAAAACGGGTCAGACGCGGCCTGGTTCGCAGCCTTTATGGCTTGCTTGGTGCAGACGATACGGGTGTCAACAATGCCGTCTCCGGTGCAATCGACCAGGGCCGATGCGCTCATGCTGCCGGAAATGTCTATTACGTAGACAACGGTTGTATCCTTGATCGGGTCACCGGCTTCAACAGAAGCGGTACCGGAGACAATGCTTGGGTCACCGGCAACACCGGTGATTTCAACGCTGATGGAGGTGCCGCCCGGCAGTGCGCCATCAACGGCATGGGCGGGTGCTGTGCCAAGTAACAACAGCCCCAGGGTTATCGCGAGCAGGGATTTGCCTCGCATTTTATGCATGTGTGTGAATGAGTGTTGCATGATTGATCTCCTTATCGTGCATGATTGCGGATTAATTGTTTTAATGACATTTATTTTCGTCGCAGCCCAGAGTGCCCTTGTAAAAATCCGACCCCGGCATTTTTCTTTATTATTATGTAACTAAATAGTTACGGGTGTTGCTAGTGATTGCGCATAGTACGCAAACACCTGTTCTCGTCGCGGAAAAATTGTTGTTTATGTATTGAGGCTGTCGCGAATCCTTGTCGCGACGGGGGTGAGTATATGACAGGCGCGTATGCCTGTCACTAACTAAATAAACAGTACATTACTAATGATTATTAACAAGAATTACCTACGTGATCATCAAGCCAGGCGACTGTTGCTTGCTTGTCGTCCGCAATAGCCGCCTGTAGCAATTATGTTTTCTCCTTGTAACCGTTAACCATGGCGCGCACCAGGTTTTGGCCTTCGCGCACGCTGGCAAACATCACGCCGCCAATGTGAACAAAAATCAGTAACACTGTGACATGGGAAAAGAATTCATGGATTTCTTCCCAGAGCTCCTCGGCCGCGCTTTCTTCATGATGGCCGCGGTCGTCATCATCGTGCTCCCGGCCATCCACCAGCACCACCAGCGGGTTGGCGGCAACCGTGCCCGTGGACACGCCAGTGGATACAGTAGATAGGGCCTGGCTGTTGTTCGCCAGTGGGCCGTGGCCCTCGGCGCCGTACAATGCCAACCCGGAAATGCTGGTCAATATCAGGCTCAGCAGCAGGGCGATAACCATCCAGCCACCGAGCGGGTTATGGCCCAGGTAATGTTTCGCCTTGCCAGTGAGCATATCCCTGGCGTATTGCATTGCCGTTCCCGGCGCGGTGACAAAATCGCTGAAGCGCGCATGACGACTGCCGACCAGGCCCCAGAGCAGCCGAAAGCCGATCAGTCCCATAATAAAGTAGCCGGCATAAATATGAATGAGGCTTTCTTCCTCACCGCTGATGTAGGCAATTATAAAGCTGAGCACCAGGCTCCAGTGGAACAGCCGCACCAGCGGGTCCCAGACATAAATGGAATTGTTCAGATCTTGGTCTTTCATATACTGCCTCGTTTACCACCAGGTAATTGAAATGCTGATGGCGCTATAATGGGCCGGAAAAGCACAAAACACATCGGGCAGGTGTTCGATGCCAAGCCCCGTGGGACATGTGCGCGATGGCGACCAAACAAGACGATAATCAAGGTGAGAATCAGTGATCAGCCAGGCAGATAATAAAAAGGAAATGGTGCTCATTGCCATCCTGGCGCTGGTGATCCTCGGCGGTGGTGTTGATCTCTATACCGATGTATTGCACGGCGCCACCACCCAGCACATTCTCAAGGAAACCGCGGTGGTGCTGATTGCCGCGATCGCCATGGCCTGGCTTTGGCTGGGTCTGCGTCGGCAGGACAGGGAGCTTCGGCAATTGCGCGAAGAGTACCGCCAGCTGGACCAGGCGGCCCAGGCCGCCAGTGATTATGTGCTTGCCGGTCGCCGGCAAATGCGCGATGTCGCCGGTCGCCAGTTTGATGACTGGGGCCTGACCCAGAGTGAAAAAGACGTGGCCTGGTTGTTGCTCAAGGGGCTAAGCCTCAAGGAAATTGCCGCGGTCAGGAATACGCTGGAAAAAACCGTGCGCCAGCAGGCGTCCGCCATATACAAAAAAGCCGGCGTCGATGGTCGCCACGCCTTTGCCGCCTGGTTCCTCGAAGACATGATGTAACGGCATACTTGCGAATCATTCCCGTTTGGCCCGGGCTGCAGCGTCGTGGTTTGGTGCAAGCCAAAGGCCGCGCTAGAATGGCGAACCTATGAGTAACCCGTCACAACAACACACCGATACTGACATCCTGGTTATTGGCGGCGGCCTGGTAGGCGCCAGCCTCGCCTGTGCGCTGGCACCGCTGGGTCTGCGCATTACCGTGGTCGAAGCCTTCGAGCTCAAGACCGGTGGCCAGCCGTCCTATGATGATCGCACCACGGCGCTGGCCTATGGCTCGCGCCGGATTTTTGATGCTCTTGGTGTCTGGCCGGAAATCGAACAACGCGGCGCCTGCGCCATCAAGCACATCCATATCAGCGACAAGGGCCAGTTTGGTTTTGCCCGCCTGCATGCCAGTGAACTGGACATGGACGCATTGGGCTATGTTGCTGTTAACCGGGTCATGGGTGAGGCCTTATATGCGCGCATGCAACAGTTGCCGGGCATCGACCTGGTTTGCCCGGCCACGGTGGAAGCCGTGCATAAGCACGCCGATCATGCGCTGTGCGACATCATGCAGGATGGCAAGCCGAAGCAACTATCGGCAAAGCTGGTGGTGATGGCCGATGGCGGTCGATCCGGCCTGCGCGAAGCGCTGGGTTTTGAGTTTACAAAAAAGGATTACCGGCAGACCGCCGTCATTGCCTCGGTGGCCTGCAGTGCGCCGCACAACCATACCGCGTACGAGCGCTTTACCCAGACCGGCCCGCTGGCAGTGCTGCCCTTATATAATGGTCGTGTCGGTATTGTCTGGACAACCACACCGGAACAGCTGGATACCATACTGGGCTGGAGCGATGATACCTTCATCGCCGAGCTGCAGCAGCGCTTTGGTCAGCGCCTCGGCCGGTTCAGCGAGCCGGGCAGCCGGGCATCCTACCCGCTGTACCTCACGCAACTGAAACAGCATTACCGGGATCGCGTCTTGCTGGTGGGTAATGCCGCCCACGCCGTGCACCCGGTAGGTGGCCAGGGCTTTAATCTCGGCTTGCGTGATGTTGCCGCCCTGGCCGAAGTCATTGCCGATGCCGTGCGTCATGATCGTGACTACGGCAGTGATGCGCTGCTGGCCGAGTACATGCAATGGCGTGAGCGTGACAACAAGCGCGTATCACAGTTTACCGACAGCATGATTCGCATCTTTGCCAATGATCTACCCGGCCTGACCTTCGGCCGCAACCTGGCATTGAATATTGTTGACCTGCTGCCGCCGGTAAAGCGCGCCTTTACCCGGCGCACCAGCGGTCTTAATGGTCGGCTGCCACGCCTGTCACGCGGCCTGCCGTTGAGGATAAAAGCATAATGGCCGGCATCAGTCCTGATTACGATGTGATTATCGCCGGTGGCGGCATGGTCGGCGCGGCGCTGGCCTGTTGCCTGGGCGGGTCCGATCTTAAAGTTGCTGTCCTTGATGCGGCCGGCCCACCGCGGTGGGAAGGCAATGATTACGCCTTGCGCGTCAGCGCCATTACACCCGCATCCATTCGGCTGCTGAAAAAACTCAAGGCCTGGGATGTTATTGCCGCCGAGCGTTATGCACCCATCGATGCCATGCATATCTGGGAAGGCGAAGACAGCGAGCGCTACCTGGATTTCGACAGCGCCGAGATTGGCGCTGAGAACATGGGCGTGATTATTGAAAACCGCGTTGTGCAATCGGCGTTGCTAAGGCAGGCGCAAACGCACAGCAATGTACGTTACCTGAGCCCGGCATCGGTTGCTGCCTGCAATGATCATGATGACTGGCTCGACGTGCAGCTGGAAAACGGTGATCACCTGACCACGCGCCTGCTGGTGGGCGCCGATGGCGCACGATCAAAAGTGCGCGAGCTGGCGCATATTGATACCTACGGCTGGAGCTTCGACCAGACCGCCATTGTTTTTACCGTCAAAACCGAAAAGCCGCATGACCATGTTGCCCGGCAAACGTTCCTGTCCACCGGGCCGCTGGCGTTCCTGCCGCTGGATGATGCACACACCTGCTCCAACGTCTGGTCGGCCGACACCGACGAGGCCAGGCGCTTGCTGTCATTGAGTGATGATGAATTCAGAACCGAATTGCAACACGCTTTTGGCGATGTGCTCGGTAACATCGAATGGGTCAGCGAACGCGCCGGTTTTCCACTGACACTGGCGCATGCAAAAGAATACATTGGCCATCGTGTAGCCCTGATCGGTGACGCGCTGCATCGCATTCATCCCCTGGCCGGGCAGGGTGTCAACCTCGGTTTTGGCGATGCCGCGGTATTGGCCGAAGTCATTCTCAACGCCCATGAAAAGCGTCGTGATATTGGTGAGCGCCACAGCCTGCGTCCGTTTGAACGTTGGCGCAAGGAAACCAATCACAAGATGATTGGCCTCATGGACCTGTTCAAACGCAGTTATGGCAGTCGCCAACCTGCCATCATTAGCCTGCGCCGACTCGGCCTTGATCTCACCAACCGCATCGCCCCGATCAAGCACTGGTTCATGCGCCAGGCATCGGGCCTGGAAAACGAACTGCCGAAGCGGTTTTACTAAATAGACATCCTGTCCAAGGGGCTGCGGGCACCAGCCGCCCCGCGCCGGGTAACGTGGGTGTAAATTTGAGTGGTTTTCAGATCTTTGTGACCAAGAAGCTCCTGCAAGGTGCGGATATCCACCCCCTCCTCCAGCATATGCGTCGCAAAAGAGTGCCTTAGCGTATGAGTGCTGACATTGATTGGTAATCCAAGATCATTTGCCGCCTGCTTTATCCTGCGTTGTATAGTTTGAGAATACAGATGATGACGCCGAACAATTCCAGTTACACGGTCTGTGGACCTGTGAGCCGCAGGAAAAACCCATTGCCACGGCCACGATTTGCCGGCATTAGGGTATTTCCGTTCGAGTGCGTGAGGCAGATAAATTCCGGGTGCGCCGTCGGCACGGTCAAGCTCAAACAGTGTTCTTCCATATTTCAATTGTTGTTTCAGTGGGTCAATAAGCGAACCGGGTAATATAGTGGCGCGATCCTTGTTGCCCTTTCCCGAGCGAACAATGATATGTTCGTAAGAAAAATCGATATCCTTTACACGGAGTCGCAGCCCTTCCATTAACCTCATGCCGGTGCCATAAAGCGTCAAGGCAACCAGCTTATAGACGCCCGAAAGGTGACCAAGAAGCCGTGACGTGTCCTCAGGGGAAAGTACGGCAGGAAGGCGTTGCGGCCTCTTGGCGCGAACCACGTCATCAAGCCATTCCAGGTCAATGTTTAGCACTTTCTTATATAAAAATAACAGTGCTGAAAGTGCTTGATTTTGGGTAGAGGCTGATACATTCTTGTTTACGGCAAGGTGGGTGAGAAATGCAGTTATTTCCTGTTCACCCATTTCTTTTGGGTGGCGCTTGTTATGAAAGAAAATGTAGCGTCTTATCCATTGGGTGTAACTTTGCTCGGTGCGCAGGCTGTAGTGGTGAATGCGCAAACAATCACGCACCTGGTCCATCAGGCGAGGTGAATTCATGATCTGCCTCCTTGCAGAAAATCGAAACATGTTTGTCCGTAATAAAAAATACTAACCCCTTGATTACATTGGAATCAAGGATTTTATTTAGCCGAAAAGCTGGGTTGCAACTCATACATTTCGGCCACCGAAGTTAAGTTATGTGTAAATAGCCATGAATAAAGTCAAGAACAAATGGAGACTGATATTTCTACTTAGTTTATTGTTTTGGGTTCCAATTACGATTTACCTAATGAGCATTGTTCTAGATCAGGGAATATCTATTACATATATGTCGCAAGGCTATGAAGATACAGAGGCTGATTTAGAAAGGCTGGCTAAGCTATACCCAAAGAGTGCCCACTCAAAGAAGGACATCCTGTATTTGTTAAGAAAACAAAACCCAGATGGGTTTATTGTTGAAACTCAATGTACTATACAAATTCATGGTTTGCGCTTTGAGTTTAACAACAAGGGGAAGCTGCTCAACATCACCGTACAAGCAGAATCGAAACCAGAGTATGACTGCAAAAACACATAACACAGCACTCAAGCCGACCCAACTCCGCGGCGCTTGTTTTGTGCTGGTTAGCACAAAACCAATCACCGCTACGGCGGTCGGCTTAGTTTAGCGTTATGTATCAATGACGCATATTGATGAATAGAAAAAAGATTGTTGGAATTAGTGCAATTAGTGTAGTGGGTATTGCTGTATTTATTCCACTATTGCTTTATGTTTTGGTAGGTGTTTTTTCTTATTTTATTAGTGACAACACACAATATTGTCCGATATCACACAAATTGAATGATTTATCAGTATGTCATGTGCTTGATAAAATGGAAAACAGGATACTTCTCCAGCATGGGGACTTAGATACAAACTGGTTCTATCTGGAAGTAATAGATAATGGAAAATCGTATAACTATAAATTCCCGAAATATATTAAAAGAGTGGGAAAGGGTGACTATTCGGCAAATTTAATAGTGAACGAAACAAGATTTATATTGGTAAATGGCAAAAAATATAAACTAGAAAAATATGTCGGAAGAACAGAATGATACATAACAAGTACATAAATGCGTTCGCTCCGCTCACTTGGACGCGCTACCGCGCGCCCATTATGTAATCGTTAGGTGATATTGAATGTCATCCACGAAAATAATCGATTGCATACTCTGGGACTTCGGAGACACTTTATCTGTATGGCGTGGTGGTAGCCCTGAGTGGATGACTGCGTACAAAAAAATAGAAGAAAAGATAGGAATTAGCTCCGCTTGGAATCTTGGGTTGATTGAGACGGAGAAGGTTTTAACACTTCTTGCTGAAACTTTGAAAATCACGGAGTCCGAAGTTTACAATCACTTGATGCGAGAGGACTTGTTTGAATTTTTCCCGTTTACTCACAACTTTTTCATGTCTCGACATTTACCGCAATCAATCGTCACGATAAATCCACCTCTGTTTCGTGAAATGACAGCTCCACTCGGTCTCGACGACGTGATTAGTACTATCGTAATCTCGGGAGAAGAAGGAACTCTAGACAAAGGTGTGCTATGTGAAATTGCATTGCAACGCATGAATATTAATTCTACAAACGATCGTGTACTATTGATTGATAACCTACAAGCAAACTTGGATTCTTGGATGGATCGAGGGGGCATTGGATACCTCTTCACCAATGACTCTGAGTTTCAAAAAGATGTTGCGAATGGAATTGATGGGCTCGCTTCCCGAATCTGAGAGGTTACCTAACAAGGCAAATTCACATGGACAAATTTAAGCTGTTCCACTTCGTTCCACAACTTAAATTTCCCAGTGATTTGTGGCGTTATAAGGTATAGGCATGACACACGATGAACTAACAAGGCTTTTGGTTAAAATTGCTGGTGCATATGTTCTTGTATGGGCTATAACGGAAATACCAGCCTTTATAAGCTATTATTTTATGCTAAATTTAGCAGAGGAGTCAGCCTTAAGCTTCCTAGGTGTAAGTGTAATTCCTTTCATTTTGGTAGTTATGTTAGGAATTGCTCTTATATATTTCCCTGGCATGATCTCAAATGCATTAATAAAGGGCGAAAGAGACAATAAATCAGAAGATAATATAAAAACACTACAGCTTGTTGCGTTTCGCGTATTGGGACTATACCTGTTATTTCGTGCAGTATCAGACCTCACATATCATGTCAGTTCATTACTCCTAAATAAAAAAGAACACAATATATTCAATACTCCTGATTTAACGTTGTACTCTAATATCTTTGCAACATCTGCAGAATTCATTTTTGCGGCTATTTTAATTATGGGTGCAAAAAATATCATTCAACTACTAGAAAAAATGAGGCAATGAAATATGCCTTATAACAATTCGTTCAAATACGCAGGTGTTTCACACCTGCTCGGACCGCGCAAAATGCGCGCGGCCCTTTAACTCTGACGTTAGG